>BNJV01000852.1_pt1 | contig 217317 bp, 255 predicted proteins | sample 8540591 | NCBI WGS metagenome assembly BNJV01 (sample SAMD00202457, study PRJDB9452) | human saliva metagenome | host: Homo sapiens
AGAAACTGGATCATTATGTAAAGTACCTTCACGTACCTTTGTGTATGCGATTGGCATAAATTGACTCAATAGTCCAAGAGGTACACCATCCTTAAAGTTCTCAACAAGACCTTTTTGTGCAGCAACAACTTCATCAACTGGCATGTAGTAACGAGAGCGATCACTAAAGGAGAACTTACGCTTGTACGCAATTTCTTCAGGAGTACCATGATAATGCTTGATATAATACTTTTGGGTTTTTAGCATTGCCTCATCAAGCACCTCAATAAAGTGACTTTGCTTTTTCAGGGTGGTCTTTTTAATAGTTCCTTTTCAGCATATGCTAATGCAAATAAAGCCTCACGCATCATGTAGGTTAGACCAGGGCCAACCTTTAAGATACCAACTCCATCTTCAACAAGTTCACGAAGACTGATTTTTTTGTTTGATAGTCGGTAGAATGTCCTTCAAATACAAGATTATTATATTCTTTAATAGAAGCCATTAGGTCGACTGCTTTAGAACGGTCGTATGGTGTACAACCAGCATCTTTTTCCTCAACACCAGGTTGTACAACAACACCGATAACGTGTTTCCACGCTTCATCTAATTGATGGTCATGGAATGCTTTCTCAAATGTCGCAACTGTTTTTTTGAAGTCAGAAACCTTTGTGACTTGTAAACCGGTTTCTACTGCCTCTTGAGAACCACCTGGAATAGGCACTTCAGAGCCAACAATATAAACAGGATGTAATGCGTCAGGATTATCTTTCAGAAGTTGTTGGTAAGCTTCCTCTGCTACAACTGCAAGTTCTGCACCACGTCTAGCAATGATTTCATCGCTTAAGCGAACATTTGGATCATCACTTGCGACTTTCATTGATGTATCAATATGAATCTTTGTAAAGCCGGCAAGCACAAACTGGCGGATTAATTCAGAAGCTTCTTGCATTGCTTTTTCTTCATCGTATTGTACGAATGTTAGTGGACCTAAGTGGTCACCGCCTAAAATGATACGGTCCATAGGCAAATCTTCAAGTTTTGCAAGTTTCTCAACAAACTGCATAAAATCTTTAGGCTTCATACCTGTATAGCCACCATATTGGTCAACTTGGTTTGCTGTTGCCTCAATAAGCAATACAGAATTTGTTTCTTTTGCACGTTGCATACATGCACGTAATACCAATTCATTTGCAGTACAAGCAGAGTAGATACCAACAGCTTTACCTTGTTTCTGCAAATGAACAATATGTTTTCAATGGATGTTCTCTCATGATAAAATCCTCCTACTGAAAATTATACAGCAGCGTAGGTGAATTAATTGTTAATGAATTTGTATTTTTAGAGGATATAATAGATATATCAGAATAAAAAAATGCAAATTGTTTCTGATATTGGAGACGTTATGATAAAAGCATATACGCAAGAAGGTACAAAATCATGTCAAACCAAGATGTTTTTGGCTGGCAAGGAAATATGGTATGGGTAATCGATGGAGCTACACCTCTTTTCGGTGATAATTTTCTTGGCGGAAATGATGTACAGAAAAACCGTAAGAAAGATATCGGATGCGCTAAAAGAGATATGCAAATGATGAAGATTCTTTAGCGGATATTTTATTTCATGCATGCAAATCCATTGAAAAAGAATATCGTAAGGCAATTTACGGATATGATTTGATTGAGAAATATAAACTTCCTTCTTTTGCGGTAGTTATTGTTAGAGTAAAGAATAATACTGTTGAATGGTATGGATTAGGCGATTGTGAAATATACATGCATGATACAGTTTATTGTGATGAGTCTTTTGATAGAATCAACAAGCGAAATCAAAAAGAAAGTAAAAAAATAAGTTGGCATTGCATCGTGAAACAAGAATGCTATTAAATAATGGAAACCATCCAGAGGGATACTGGATTGGGTCGTTAGATGGTGTTGGATGTATGCATGGAAAATATGGTAGTGTTACCGGTAAAGATATCAAGAGTATTTATCTCTATAGTGATGGAATGTCTACTGTACTACAGGATAAAACTGTGATGAAGAATGATTATGATATTGATAGTTCTATTTTTGAAGAATACATACAAAAGAACCGTTCTTTAACAACCGATGATATTACAATTCTTCAGTTGCGCTTGAAAGGGGAATAAGATGATTAAGGGAATTTTATTTGATTTTGATGGTACACTTAGCAACCGTGTTGAGTCAGCATACTTTATGTATCGTTGGATGGTACATGGGATGTTGCCAGACATGGATGAGCATGGCATAGAGTTTGAAGGAATTGTACAGCGCTGTATGTTGTGGGATGAATATGGAACTATAAATAAGGCGCATGTACTAGAGATGTTAAAAAAACATTATGTGCCTGATTTGGATGTAGAGGCTTGGAAGGAAAAGTGGTATGCGACATTCCATGAATTTCAAGTTGAAATGCCACATTCTTATGAGGTTTTAGCTGAACTAAAAAAGAAATATAAAATTGGTATCATCACAAACGGCGATGAAAAATCGCAAGCTGTGAAAATTGATTATCTCGATATGCGAAAATACTTTGATACTGTAATTATCAGTGGTGCTTTTGGAGTTCATAAACCAGATGCCTCCATTTATGAAAAAGCAGCTAGAGATCTAGGATTGAAGTGCGAAGAGATTGCGTTTATTGGAGATACTTTTGCGACCGATATCGTAGGTGCAGTACGTGCTGGTATGATGCCGATTTGGTATTGTTATGAGCATCGTGGTATCTCCCTATATGAAGTAAAACAAGTGAGCAACTACGATGAAATCCGTGATATGTTCCTGGTAAATACAGAATGGAACCGGTAAATTATCGAAAATATATATCAAAACAAGGCCCAATTAGGGCTTTTTTTCTAACAATATTATATATATTAAACAAAAATGGTTCAGATATACCGGTAAAATAAAAATGAAATGCAACTGCTTTCATATAAAAACAAACATGTTTTTACTAAAAAAGCTGCTAAAATCATTACAAAATAAAAATGTGTAAAAAAATATCAAAAAAAGTGATTGCAAAAGGGTTTTAGTAGTGTTACTATATTGAAGCACTCGTGTAGATGTGGAAGATTGCTGGCACGCCGATGTGCGTTGTCACAGCATGGTGTGATAACCAGGGAACTTCCACGGAGCGATCCGCTACAAGATGGCGGAGTGAATATAAGGAGGAAAAATTCATGGCAAAGAACTCAGTAAGAATTCGTCTGAAGGCTTACGAGAACAGAAGCTTAGACGCTGCTAGCGAAAAGATCGTTAAGACAGCTACAAGCCACGGCGCAAAGAAGATCGTCGGACCTGTTCCGCTGCCTACTGAGCGTGAAGTGATTACAGTACTTCGCGCTGTCCACAAGTACAAGGATGCTCGTGAGCAATTCGAAATCCGTACACACAAGAGATTGATCGAAATTATCGGCCCATCCGCAGAGACAATCGATGCATTAAGCAGATTGGATTTGCCTTCTGGAGTTGATATTGAAATCAAGTTGTAGAAAGGAACAGAGGTAAATACAAATGAAGGGTATTTTAGGACGTAAGCTTGGTATGACCCAGGTATTCACGATCGAAGGAACTCTGATTCCTGTAACAGTGATCGATGTAAAACCGAACGTTGTACTACAAAAGAAAACAAAGGAAGTTGATGGCTATGAAGCAGTTCAGTTAGGCTATGAGGATGTTAAGGAACAACGTTCCAACAAGCCTGCTATCGGACATGCTAAGAAAGCTAATACAGCTCCTAAGCATTACATCAAGGAACTCAGAGCTGATGAAATGATGAACCTTGAAGTAGGTGCTGAAGTTAAGGCTGACTTGTTCAAGGCTGGTGACGTCGTAGACGTACAGGGAACAAGTAAGGGTAAGGGTTACAGCGGAACTATCGTTCGTAACAATGCTTCCCGTGGACCAATGTCACATGGTTCAGGCCACCACAGACATATCGGTTCTCTTGCAACTAACGGTCGTAACAACGGTGTAGTTAACAAGGGTACAGTAATGCCTGGACAAGAAGGTGTTTACACAACAACTAATCAGAACTTAACAATCGTTAAGGTTGACGCTGAAGAAGGGTACATCCTTGTTAAGGGTAATGTTCCAGGACCACGTAAGGGATTGGTTGTTATCAAGACAACAGTTAAGCCAGTTAAGGAAGTTGCAGTTCCTGAATTAATTTCTTATGAAGGCGTTTCTGTTGCAGAGGAACTAGAAAAAGTTTCTGAAACAATCGAAGCTGAATTAGCTGCAGAACCTGTAGCTACAGAAGCTGAAGGAAAGTAGAGGATTTGATCAATGGCTAAAATTGATGTATTCAATCAGGAAGCTAAGGCTGTTAAGTCCATCGAGCTATCTGATGCTGTATTTGGCATTGAACCAAATCAGCAAGCAATGTATGATGCGATCCTCGTCTACCAGGCTGGTTTAAGACAGGGAACACACGCTACATTAACTAGAGCTGAAGTATCCGGAACAGGTAAGAAGCCATTCCGTCAAAAGGGTACTGGTCGTGCTCGTCAGGGTTCTACACGCGCTACACAGTGGAGACACGGTGGTATCGCATTTGGACCACAACCTCGTAAGTATGATTTCAAGCTAAACCGTAAGGTTCGTCAGTTGGCTTTGCGTTCTGCATTGAGTGAAAAGCTTCAGGAAAGTTCATTAACTGTTCTTGAAAACTTATCATTCGATGAGATCAAGACAAAGAAGGCTGTAGCTTTAATGAATGCTTTCGGTTTCGACCGCAAGACATTATTTGTGGCTGAAGCTGATGAGGACTTCGACAATGCATACGTTTCAATGAGAAATATTCCAAATGCATTAGTTGTAACAGTGTCAAGCTTAAATGTTTATGACATTGTAAATGCTGATAAGGTAGTCTTCACAGAAAAGGCTGCTGAAAAGGCTGGGGAGGTATTTGCATAATGAGCGCACGTGACATTATCGTTAGACCACTCGTAACAGAAAAAACTATGAAGCTTCAAGATAGCTTCAACAAAGTAACGTTTGAAGTTGCTAAGAATGCAAACAAAGTTTCTGTTGCTCAGGCAATCAAGGAAATCTACAACATTAAAGTAGAAGGCGTTAACATCGTTAACGTTCATCCTAAGAAGAAGAGAATGGGCCGCTACGAAGGTACAACATCTGCTTATAAGAAGGCAATCGTTACATTACCTGAGGGTGCTTCAATCGATATCTTCAATAGCGAGAAATAAGAGAATTAACTATCGGAGGAATTCGCTATCTCCGGAAAATTGCGAAAGGAAAGTAAAAGAAAATGGCAATCGTAAAATACAAGCCTACCAGTGCCGGACGTAGAAATATGTCCACTCTGAGTAATGACCGTATTACAAAGTCAACTCCAGAGAAGAGCTTGCTTGCTCCACTAAACAAAAAGGGTGGACGCAACAACACAGGACGCATTACTACTCGTCATCAGGGTGGAGGCGTTAAGCAAAAGTATAGAATTATCGACTTCAGAAGAAACAAGGACAATGTTCCTGCTAAAGTTGCTGGAATCGAATATGATCCAAACAGAAATGCAAACATCGCATTATTACACTATTTAGATGGTGAAAAGCGTTATATCATCTGCCCAGCTGACTTACACGTTGGTGACACAGTCATCTCTGGTGAAGCAGTGGATATCAAGATTGGTAACGCAATGGAATTGAAGAACATTCCTGACGGAACTGTAGTTCACAACATTGAACTTACAGCCGGTAAGGGTGGACAGATGGCACGTGCTGCTGGATGTTCTGCTCAGATCCTTGGTTCTGAAGGAAACTTCGTAACTCTCCGTTTATCATCTGGTGAAGTTCGCCGTGTTCATAGCAACTGCCGTGCAACAGTCGGCTCAGTTGGTAACGGTGATTATAACTTAATCAACTTAGGTAAAGCTGGCCGTTCTAGATGGATGGGTATCCGTCCTACAGTACGCGGTTCTGCAATGAACCCAGTTGATCACCCACACGGTGGTGGTGAAGGTAGAGCGCCTGTTGGACGTAAGTCACTATGACACCATGGGGTAAGAAGGCTATGGGTGTTAAGACTCGTAAGCCAAAGAATAAGAGTAACCAGTACATCGTCAGAAGACGTAATGGAAAATAGTTGAAAGGAGAACATAAAAGATGTCAAGAAGTTTGAAAAAAGGCCCGTTCTGTGACGCTAGCTTATTAAAGAAGGTTGAAGCACAGAATGAAGCACATAAGAATGAAGTAATTAAGACATGGTCTCGCCGTTCAACGATTTTCCCTAGCTTCGTTGAGCACACATTCGCTGTTCATAACGGCAAGGAACACGTTCCAGTTTATGTAACAGAAGACATGGTTGGACACAAGCTTGGTGAATTCGTGCCAACACGTAAGTTCGGCGGTCATGGCGACGACAAGAAGGCGTAAGGAGGAAAAATAACATGGATGTAAGAGCAACAGCAAAGACAGTTCGTTTCACTCCTCGTAAAGTTCGTCTTGTCTTAGACATGGTACGTGGAAGAAGCGTTGAAGAAGCATTGGCAATCTTAAAGTTCACTCCTAACCACGCAGCTACAGCAGTAGCTAAGGTTGTAAAGAGTGCAGCTGCCAACGCAACAAACAACAATCAATTAAATGCAGAAAACCTATATATCAAGGCTTGCTATGCTAATGAAGGTGTAGTCCTCAAGCGTTTCATGCCTAGAGCTAAGGGTAATGCAGCACAGATTTTAAAGAGAACAAGCCACATCACAGTTGTGGTTTCAGATGAGAAGTAAGGGAGGAAGGTCAGAACATGGGACAGAAAGTTAGCCCAATCGGCATGCGCGTAGGCGTAATCCGTGACTGGGATTCTAGATGGTACGCAAATAAAGCTGATTTCGGAGATCTTCTGAACGAAGATGTCAAGGTTCGTAATTTCTTAGAAAAGGAATTAAAGGACGCATATATCTCTCGCGTAGAGATTGAACGTACAAGTAAGAAGGACGTTAAGGTTATCGTTCGTTGTGCTCGTCCAGGTGCTATGCTTGGAAAAGATGGCGACAAGGATAAGATGGAAGTTCTTAAGAAGAAGTTATCTAAGTTAACAGGTGGCAAGAACGTTAAGGTTGACGTAATTGCTGTAGCAAACCCTGACTTAGATGCTCGTCTTGTTGCACGTCGTATCTGTGAACAGTTGGAAGCACGTCAGTCCTTCCGTATTGCACAGAAGAAGGCAATCCAACAGACAATGCGCTCTGGTGCTAAGGGTATCAAGACATTGGCTAAGGGTCGTTTAGGTGGTGCAGAAATCGCTCGTCAGGAAGGTTATGCAAGAGGTGTAGTTCCTCTTCATACACTCAGAAGTGATATTGACTACGCTGCTGAAGAAGCAACTACAACTTATGGTAAGTTAGGCGTTAAGGTTTGGATCTGCCGTGGTGAAGTTCTTCCAGGACAAATGGTTAAGGAACCAGAGGCTCCTAGCCGTCCAGCAAGAAGTGACCGCAGAAACAACAGACGTGGTGGCCGTAATGACAGAAAGCCAGCAGGCAATCGCGCTGCACGTCCTGCTCAAGTAGAAGCTGCTCCTGTAGCAGAAGAAGCTAAAGGAGGTCAAGAATAAATATGTTAATGCCAAATAGAACAAAATACAGAAGACCTCACCGTTTAAGCTATGAAGGAAAGTCAAAGGCTGGTACAAAGTTAGCATTTGGTGAATACGGATTAGTAGCTGATGAAGGTGCTTATGTAAGCAGTAACCAGTTGGAAGCTGCACGTATCGCTATGACACGTTATATGAACCGTGGTGGTCAGGTTTGGATTAAGGTATTCCCACAACTTGCAAAGACAAAGAAGCCTTTGGAAGTACGTATGGGTTCCGGTAAAGGTTCCCCAGACCATTGGGTAGCAGTAGTTCAAAAGGGAAGAATCCTATTTGAAATTGCTGGTGTAAGCGAAGAAGTTGCTCGTGAGGCATTACGTCTTGCAGCTAACAAGCTCTGTGTAAAGACACGCTTTACAAAGAAGACAGCAGAGGAGGCTAAATAAACATCATGAATGTGAAGGAAATCAGAGATCTAAGTAATGAAGAACTCGAGAAGGAAGTCACATCTTTGAAGGAAGAACTGTATACTCTGCGCTTTGCACAGGCTACAGGTAACCTCGAGAATCCTGCTCGAATGAGAGATATCAAGAAGACTATCGCTCGTATTAAGACAGTATTAACAGAACGCGCAAGTGCGCAGGCTAAATAAAGGAGGGGCTAAAAATGGAAGAAAGAAATAGACGTAAAGTCCTTCGCGGAACAGTTGTTTCCGATAAGATGGACAAGACAATTGTCGTTGAAATCGCTACTACAAAGAGCCATCCTTTATATGGCAGACGTGTTAAGTATTCCAATACTTTCAAGGCTCATGACGAAAACAACGAAGCTCATATTGGTGACGTTGTAGAAGTTATGGAAACAAGACCATTAAGTAAGGACAAGCATTTCCGCTTAGTGAAGATTGTTGAAAAAGCAGTAATTCTTTAAGGCACAGGAGGAGAAAATATGATTCAGAATGAAAGCAGATTAAACGTTGCTGACAACACCGGTGCCAAAGAAGTATTGGTTATCAGATGTTTAGGCGGCAGTAAGCGCAAGCGCGCTAACATCGGCGATATCGTTGTATGTGCAGTTAAGAAAGCTTCACCTAACGGATCCGTTAAGGAAGGTCAGGTTGTTAAGTGTGTAATCGCTCGTACAGTTTACGGTATCAGTCGCGAAAACGGCAGTTACATTAAGTTTGACGACAATGCGGCTGTCATCATCAAGGATGACAACACACCGGTCGGAACACGTATCTTCGGTCCGGTTGCTAAGGAACTCCGTGATAAGGGATTCATGAAGATTGTTTCCCTTGCACCGGAAGTGTTATAAGGGAGGCCGAATCGATGAAAATCAAGACAGGCGATACAGTCAAGGTAATCAGCGGTCACTACAAGGGAACAGTTGCTGAAGTTAAGGCAGTTAATCCAAAGACAAACAAGGTTATCGTTGAAGGCGTTAACGTTGTTAAGAAGACTTTGAAGCCAACACAGCAGAACCCAGAGGGTGGCGTTGTTGAAAAGGAAGCAGCTATTGATGCTTCTAATGTAATGCTCTATGACAAGAAGGCAAAGGCAGCTAGCCGTGTATCTATCAAGGTAGATGACAAGGGTAAGAAGGTTCGCGTTTACAAGAAGTCCGGAGCAGAAGTTAAAGGAGGCAAGAAATAATGAACCGTTTATTAGAAAAGTACACGGAAACAGTTAAGCCTTCCTTAATGAAGGAATTCAACTATACAAGTACAATGCAGGCACCAAAGATTGTTAAGGTTGTTATCAACATGGGTGTTGGTGATGCAATTGCTAATTCAAAACTTCTCGACGAAGCTGTTGAAGAATTAACATTAATCGCTGGTCAAAAGCCAGTAATCACAAAGGCTAAGAAGTCCATTGCGAACTTCAAGCTTCGTGAAGATATGCCTATCGGATGTAAGGTTACATTACGCGGCGAAAGAATGTATGAATTCTTAGATAAGTTATTCAACATCTCTCTTCCACGTGTACGTGACTTCCGTGGTGTAAGTGCTACAGCATTTGACGGCCGTGGTAACTACACATTAGGCGTTAAGGAACAGTTAATCTTCCCTGAAATCAACTTCGATAAGGTTAACAAGGTTCGTGGTATGGATATCGTTATCGTAACAACTGCGCAATCTAATCAAGAAGCATACGCATTGCTCAAGGGAATGGGCATGCCATTTGCTAAGTAGAAAGAGGAGAGCTGAGAATGGCAAAAACAAGTTTAAAAGTTAAGCAGTCACGTCCTGCTAAGTTCTCCACACGCGAGTACACACGTTGCGAGAGATGTGGACGTCCACATTCAGTATTAAGAAAGTACAAATTATGCCGTATCTGCTTCCGTGAATTGGCTTACAAGGGCCAGATTCCTGGAGTTAAGAAGGCAAGCTGGTAAGGAGGTAGCACGAGATGAATATGACAGATCCTATTGCTGACATGCTTACAAGAATCCGTAATGGAGTTCAAGCACGCATGACAACAGTTGACGTAGCTCCAGCTTCAAAGGTTAAGGTTGAAATTGCTAAGATCTTAAAGAGCGAAGGTTACATTGACAACTACGCTGTAACAGGCGAAGGAATTGAAAAGAAGATCGTTGTTACTCTCAAAGATGGTCGCGTAATCAGCGGTATCAAGAGAATATCTAAGCCAGGTCTTCGCGTTTATGCTAAGGGTGATGAAATTCCTAAGGTATTAAACGGATTAGGCATTGCTATCATTTCCACATCAAATGGAATGATGACAGACAAACAAGCACGTAAATTACACATCGGCGGTGAAGTTATCGCCTACGTGTGGTAATTAGAGAAAGGAAATAAAAATGTCACGTATCGGAAATAAAGCGATTACCGTTCCTGCTGGCGTAGAAATTACTATCGGTGCAGGTAATGAGGTGACTGTAAAAGGCCCTAAGGGAACACTGACTAAGAAGTTCTCTCCATTAATGGAGATCAGTGTGGACGAAGGTATCGCTACAGTTAAACGTCCAAATGAAGAGAAACATACAAAGCAGTTACATGGTACAACTCGTGCCTTGTTAGCTTCCATGGTTGAAGGTGTTCACACAGGCTTTGTTAAGAAGATGAAGATTGTAGGTATTGGTTACCGTGCAGCTTTATCAGGTAATAAACTAACTCTTAACGTTGGTTTCTCACACCCAGTAGAATTTGAAGTACCATCAGAAGTTAAGGTTGAAGTACCAGATGCTGCATCCATTAACGTAAGTGGTATTGACAAGCAGATTGTTGGTCAGTTTGCAGCAGTAGTTAGAGCTACTAAGAAGCCAGAACCATACGGTGGAAAGGGTATTCGTTATGTTGACGAAGTTGTTCGCCGTAAGGAAGGTAAGACTGCAGCTGCCAAGAAGTAAGGGAAAGGAGAGACTAAGTAATGATTAAATTAGCAAATAAAAATGCAGAACGTATCCGCCGTCATAAGCGTGTACGTAAGGTCGTTAACGGTACTCCTGAGTGCCCAAGACTAAATGTATTCCGTTCCAATGCAAACATCTATGCACAGGTAATCGATGATACAACAGGTACAACTTTATGTGCTGTAAGTTCTCTTGAATTAAAGCTTGAGAATGGCGGTAACATTGAAGCAGCTAAGAAGGTTGGCGCAGCAATCGCTAACAAGTGCAAAGAAGCTAAGATCGAAGCAGTACGTTTCGACCGTGGCGGTTATGTATATCACGGAAGAGTCCAGGCTTTAGCTGATGCAGCTAGAGAAGCTGGCTTGAAGTTCTAAGGAAGGAGAGTACGAAATGCAGAACGATAAGAAGAGTTTCAAGAAACGCGAACCAAAAGAGTTCGAAGAAGTAGTAGTCTCCATTAACCGTGTCAGCAAGACTGTAAAGGGTGGACGTAGAATGCGCTTTGCAGCACTAGTTGTTGTTGGTGATAAGAAGGGTAGAATCGGTTTCGGTATGGGTAAAGCAGCCGAAGTTCCAGATGCTATCAAGAAGGCTACAGAAGCAGCTACAAAGAATGTATTCAGCGTTAACCTCGTTGATAACTACCGTACAGTTCCACATGCAATTAAGAGCAAGCACAGTTCAACAACTGTATTCTTAGCTCCAGCTGCACCTGGTACTGGTGTTATCGCCGGTGGTGAAGTACGTTCCGTATTAGAGCTTGCTGGTGTATCTGATGTCCTTTCTAAGGTTATCGGTTCACGTACACCTGTCAATGTTGTTTACGCAACATTAGAAGCATTAAAGGGTATGCGTACAGTAGATGAAATTGCTAAGACTCGCGATAAGAAAGTCGCTGAGATTCGATAAGGAGGGTCCTGATGAAACTAAATGAATTAACATATACAGAAGGTTCCCGCTCTAACAGAAAGAGAATTGGTCGTGGCCAAGGTTCCGGTACAGGTAAGACTTCCGGAAAGGGTAACAAAGGTCAGAACGCTCGTAGCGGCGGTGGTGTTGCGATTGGATTTGAAGGTGGACAGACACCATTCTTCAAGAGAATGCCTAAGAGAGGTTTCACAAACTATACTCGCAAGGAGTATGCAATTGTTAACGTTGAGGATTTAAATAAGTTCGAAGACGGTGTAACAGTTGATTACGAAGCTCTTAAGGCTGCAGGCCTAGTTAAGAAGCACCTAGATGGTGTTAAGGTACTTGGTTGCGGTAAGCTTGAGAAGAAACTCACTGTTAAGGCTGAGAAGTTCTCAAAGACAGCACAGAGTGCTATTGAAGCAGCAGGCGGAAAAGTAGAGGTTCTCTAATATGATGCATACGTTCGTCAGCTTGTTTAAGAATAAGGAAACTCGCAATAGAATATTCTTTACTTTAGCAATGCTGCTGATCTATCGCGTCGGAGCTGCTCTACCTGTTCCGGGTGTAAACACGGAAACGCTAGCTCAATCACTTGCAAATAACTCACTACTCAGCATAATGAATATGCTGGGTGGTGGTGCACTTGAAAGATTATCCATCTTTGCGATGGGTGTCACACCATATATCACAGCAAGTATCATCATTCAGTTGTTATCCATGGATGTTATTCCGTCATTAACGGAAATGACAAAATCTGGACAGACAGGTCGAATGAAAATTGAACGAATTACTAGATACCTAGGAGTTGTATTGGCATTTGTTCAAGCATATTCCTTGGTATATGGATTCGATAAGCAGTATGGAGTCCTGACAAATGCAAATCTTTCAGGATACCTATATACTGCAACCGTCATGACTGCGGGATCCATGTTCCTCATCTGGATTGGTGACCGTATTTCAATGAAGGGTATCGGTAATGGTTTATCCATTATTATCTTCGCGGGTATTGTTTCTAATATGCCGGCAGCGTTCATGCAGGTATATCAGATTCTTGCTGGTGGAACAACACAAGGTGAACTATTCAATGGTATTCTACAGTTCGCATTGTATTGTGTCCTATATCTAGCGGTTGTTGTCTTCGTAATTATTATGGAAACAGCAGTACGTAAGATTCCTATCCAGTATACAAACAGTTCCGCAGCACGTAGTGGTAGTGATATAACATTCTTACCACTCAAAATTAATAGTGCATCTGTAATTCCTGTCATTTTTGCACAGAGTATTATGATGGCTCCACAGATTGTAATTAGTTTTATTAATACTGACCTGTATAATAAACTAAGCCAGTGGCTCTCATTGAGTACACCAACCGGTCTTGGACTCTATGCATTATTAACAATCCTGTTCACATTCTTCTATACTGACTTGCAGGTAGATCCAGAAAAGGTTGCTGAAAACCTTGGTAAGTCTGGTGCCTATATTCCTGGTATTCGTCCAGGTAATGAGACAAAGACATATCTGCATAAGGTATTGAACCGAATTACAGTACTTGGCGCAATTGGATTGACACTAATTGCTGTAGTTCCTTATTTACTAACCATGTTTACTCCATTATCCCAAGCAACTGCTGTAGGTGGAACTGGTATCATCATTGTTGTCGGTGTCGCAATGGAAACTGTTAAACAATTGAAGGGTCAGTTAACACAGAAGTCATACAAGGGATTCTTGAGATAAGTTTGGAAAGAGGCAATAAGATATGAATATTCTGATCATGGGTCCTGCTGGAGCAGGAAAAGGCACAATGTCTGACCTAATCCTAAAGGAATACAATATCGCACACATCTCTACTGGCGATATGCTAAGAGAGAATGTGCGTAACAGCACAGCTTTAGGCCTTGAGGCTCAAAGCTATATGAATCAAGGTAAACTTGTACCAGATGATTTAATCAATGCAATGGTTGAAGATCGTATTCAGCAACCAGATTGTGCAAATGGTTATCTCTTAGATGGCTTCCCACGTACATTAGTACAGGCTGAAGTCTTCGACAAGATTGCTAAGAAGATTGGTAAAGAAGTTGATGCAGTTATCGACTTACAGGTGAAGTTCGAAATTCTTGAAGAAAGAATTACAGGACGTCGCATCTGTCCAAAGTGCGGGGCAATTTATCATATTCATAATCATCCAAGTAAAGTTGAGAGCGTATGTGATGTTTGCGGAAGTGAACTTCAACAGCGTAAAGACGATACAGTTGAACAATTAAAAGTTCGTATGGAAGCTTATGAATCAAGTACAAAACCGGTTATTGATTATTATGATCAAAAGGGTGTAGTTACTCATATTGATGCTGCACAAAAACCAGAGAAAGTATTTGAAGATATAAAAAAAGCTCTTGAGAAGAATGCTTAGAAATATTGAGTTGGAAAGGGATTGATTTCCCTTTCCAGAACTCATATAAAGAAAGTGAGTAAGATGAGCAAACAGGACGTTATTGAAATTGATGGCATTGTGGAAGAAACACTTCCAAATGCAAATTTCCTGGTGAAGCTTCAAAATGGTCACGAGATCCGTGCCCACGTTGCTGGTAAAATCCGTATGAACTACATTCGCATTTTACCGGGAGACCGGGTCACCGTTGAAATTTCACCATATGATTTAACACGTGGGCGAATTACCTACAGACATAAGTAAAAGTTTTTGGTAGAATTGTCCAGGAGGCAAATAAAAATGAAAGTAAGACCATCTGTAAAACCAATTTGTGATAAGTGCAGAGTGATCAAGCGCAAGGGCGTTGTTATGGTCATCTGCGAAAACCCTAAGCATAAGCAGAGACAGGGTTAATTAAAGGGAGGATAACTAAATATGCCACGTTTTGCTGGTGTCGATATTCCGCGTAACAAAGTTATCGGCGTATCATTGACATACATTTATGGAATCGGCCCTACAACAGCTAAGAATATCCTTGCTGCTTGTGGAATCGACGAAAACACACGTACAAACGACTTAACGGATGCACAGGAAACTGCAATCCGTGAAAAGATTGATGCTATTAAGACTGAGGGTGACCTCCGCCGTGATAGAGCATTAGATATCAAGCGACTAATGGAAATCGGTTCATACCGTGGAATCCGTCATAGAAGAGGATTACCAGTTCGTGGACAACGTACACGTACAAATGCTCGTACAAGAAAAGGTCCACGTCGTACTGTCGCTAATAAGAAGAAGTAATAGGAGGGTATAATGGCAGCTAACACAAAGAAAAAAGGCGCTGTGATTCGTAAGAAGAAGGCCCGCCGCAATGTAGCAAAAGGTATTGCTCATATTCATTCAACATTCAACAACACAATCGTTACTATTTCTGATGAAGCAGGTAACGTTATTTCTTGGAGCTCAGCTGGTGCATTAGGTTATAAGGGTTCACGTAAGTCTACTCCTTATGTTGCACAGTTATGCGCTGAAGCAGCTGGTAAAGCAGCTGTTCAACAGGGTATGAAGAGTGTAGAAGTAAATGTTAAGGGACCAGGTGCTGGTCGTGAATCAGCAGTTCGTTCTTTACAGACAGCAGGTTTAGAGATTACCGTTATTAATGATGTAACTCCGATCCCTCATAACGGATGCCGTCCGCCAAAGAGACCGCGTGGATAATCATTAGAACAGGAGGATTGAAGCATGCAAATTTGAACGCGCCGATTTCGAAGTACAGGAATATGTAGAATCTGAAAATTATGGTAAGTTTGTTCTTTCTCCATTAGAGAGAGGATTTGGTACAACAATCGGGAATGCGCTTCGCAGGGTCCTGCTTTCATCCCTACCGGGAGCCGCAGTATTCTCCATCAAGGTTGATGGCGTATACCACGAATTTACATCTATCCCAGGTGTGAGAGAAGACGTTTCCATGATTATCTTGCAATTAAAGCAGTTAGTCATGAAGATTGAGGACGATGAGGTCTATACATTACAGATCTCTGCGAAGGGACCATGCACAATCACTGCTGGTGATATTATTTGCCCAGCTCAAGTTGAAGTTATTAACAAAGACTTGGAGATTGCGCACCTAGAAAAAGACGTAACATTAGAGATGGAACTAAAGGCTAAGAATGGCCGTGGTTACATTAGTGCTGATTTAAATAAGCAACTAAACCAAGGTTCCTCTCAAGGAATTGGTACAGTATTTACTGACTCTATTTACACACCAGTTGAAAAAGTTGCTTACAACGTTGAACCAACACGTGTAGGTGAAGATGTTAAATATGATGCTGTTACACTCGAGGTTTGGACTGATGGTTCTATCAATCCACAAAAGGCGATTGCAATGGCAGCTAAGATTTTAATTGATCACTTAGATATCGTTGCTGGTATTAACGATGAAGTACTACAAATGGATGAAGTACTTAAGGAAGGTAATACAGAGCAGCCAAGTAAGGGACAACAGATGATGATTGAAGATCTTGACTTATCTGTACGTTCTTACAACTGCTTAAAACGTGCCGGAATTCAGACAGTTGATGAACTGACACAAAAGACCGAGGATGAAATGATGAGAGTCCGTAACCTCGGTAAGAAATCATTAAAAGAGGTTAAGGATAAGCTCATTGAACTTGGTTTGGGCTTCAAATCCTTTGATTAACAGGAGGAACGTTTATGTGGAATCGTAAATTCGGCAGAAATGCTGATCACCGCAAAGCTATGTTGAGAAACTTAGCTACTTCTGTCATCATGTATGGCAAGGTAGAAACAACAGAAGCTAAAGCTAAAGATATGAGATCTGTAGTTGACGAGTTAATCACTTTAGGTAAAAAGGGTGATTTAGCTGCTCGTCGTCAGGCTGCTGCTTTCGTAAGAAATGTTGTAGCTGATGAAAAGACAGGACAGACAGTATTAAAGAAGTTATTTGAAGAAGTAGCTCCTAAGTATGCTGATCGTAAGGGCGGATATACACGTGTTGTTAAGACAGGTGTTCGTCGTGGCGATGCTGCTCCAATGGCTTATATCGAATTAGTTTAATCAGAAAGATAGACCGTATATCGATGATATACGGTCATTTTTTTATATTTGAATCGATAAAAACCAAATACTTTTGTGCTGGTTTTGCAACGGTCAAATAAGGATGGGTCAAAATTCACCCCATCCTTATTTGCAATCTACTTTTCAGCACCTATCTAATTTTTGGAGCATCCCTTATAGAAATAAAATGGTTTTTTTACTTTAAGACTTTGAATTAGTTAAAAAAAGTGTATAGTAATAACAATAACAATTAGTGATATAGATGAATAAATAGAAGTATAAAAATTGTTTTTGAAATAAGAAATGATGAGAGAACAATAATCATATCAATTACAAAGATAATTTTTTGAAAGTTCAATTTTTTTAATATATGCTGGATTAGATATGCTATCGTATCAGTGCCTCCTGTTGCGCATTCATTCCATATTGCAATTGAAATGGATATTCCTACAAGGATACCTCCTAGAAACGCAGCAAGTAAAATATTATTTACTAAGTGAATCTGTGGAACTATGCGAAGAAACAGAGGGATAGTTACTGTTACAAAAAAATTGTTTTAAATACAAATTTATTCCCAAGAATAAAGAAACTAATAAGTAATAATGGGATAGATATACAAAGTGATATCAAATCTATTGGCAATTGAAGTAATGAACTTAATGTAATAGATAATCCAGTAATACCACCTGGGGTAAGAGAATATTCAATGAAAAAAATAATCTTACAGCAAGTGCAGTTAAAAAAATGAAGATAGTGATAGAAATAGAATTTCCTTAATAGATAATTTAAACATTATTCTAGGTTATATTTCTTAGCTGCATCATCAATAACTTTACGACACTTCTTAACAGCTGCAGTAATTCCGTCCGGATCCTTGAATAAAGCAGAAGACATGACAATTACATCAGGATTACACTCAATTAATGGTTCCATGTTATCTACACGAAGGCCACCATCTAATGCAAGCTCACATTTTGGATTCTTTTCATCAATCAATTTGCGAGCACGTTTAACAAGGTCTGTAACACTTCTTCTCCATCCCCAGTTATCTGCACCGTCTGTTTCATCTACACCATGTGTAACAATTTGAAGACGATCAATATCGTAAATAGATTCTTCAACAAAGCATAATGGTGTATAACATCCAATTGTTAGACCAACCTTAATTTTTCTTTCTCTGCACCAGTTAATAATATATGTTAACTGAGCACCGATAAAATGTTCAGCTGGAATAATAAGCATATTTGCACCAGCAGAGTGAATCTGTTCGATAAACATCTTATCCATTGAAATAGTGTAAATATGGCATTCTACAGGAATTTTCACTTCTGGACGAATAGCTTGAATAATTTGCCAACCACCCATTAGCTTCATATTCTGTAAGTCATGCATATCTGCAGCATCTGAATGAATGTAGTCAACTCCAGCTTCTTCAGCTTCTTTGACTAGTTGTGTTAGTTTTCCATAATTGATATGGGCAAGTCCTGCTGCAATTTTAATGTGTTTCATAATCTAATCTCCTTTATATAATATTTCATTTAAAAATAGTATCAATAGTTTCTGGTGACTCCATCGGTAGATGGATATCAGTAATAAATTTATAAATCCAATCAATAGTATCTTGTTCTATGTTGTAATCAAATATGAGTTTTACCAAATTGCATTCATGCATGAATGCAATTATCGTTTTAACAAAGAAATTTGCTGCATCCAAATCATTGCTAAATATTTCTGTAGGAAATAAATAGCTTGATAGTTCTGCATATTTCTCAGAATACTTTTTGTTGTGTTTATCAAGAAAGAAGGATACACGAGAGCCAAAAGCTTCTCCGTGACATATATTTGTATAACTTCCAATTATTTCTGAAAGTGGATGTGGTAACATTGCTCCACAATTACTTAAAGAAATACCACCAAATGTATCTGATATCATTAATTCTGCACGATATTTAATATCATTAGATTTTTAACACAAGAGGTAAATTGTGAACTATTTTTTTAATTCCTTCCTTTGCATATAGGTTACACAACGGATTGCTCGTTCTTAGAAATGACTCTATACAATGTGAGAATGCATCGAATGCAGTAGCTTTTGTAATTGATAGCGGAAGAGACAACGTAAGTGTTGGATCAAGAATAGCCAATGTTGGATATAAATTCTGATGAAAGATAGTCTTTTTTAGTTTATCTGTATCTGTTATAACACATGCTTGAGTACACTGTGAACCTGTACCAGAAGTTGTGGGAATTACAATTACTGGCAATTTATTTCTAATCTCCTCATAAGAAGTACGGAAATCGTCAAATGTGGAAAACAGATAATTCCATGTATAATTTGGATTATTGTAAAGAATAGAGCAAATTTTTGATACATCTATTACTGATCCACCACCAATACCAACAATGATATCCGGTTTAAAAATCACGCATTTTTTTGTGAGTGCAGTTTCAACAGTATTGATTGAAGGATTTGATTCAACTTCATAAAAGGTATGAAATGATACTTCGTTTATAAGTGATTTTTTTCAAGTCTTGATAGAAGTGGTTTAAGAGGGTCACATAAAATTGGGCCTATGATAAAAACTTTTTTTACCATAAGGAAGAACATATTTATGTAATGCATCGACTTTATTTTTCCCCAAATATAATCTTTGTTGGTTGATAGTTTACAAATTCCATAGTACCTCCTGACAAATGAATTATAAAAAGAAATTATGTATTTGTTTTCGCTAATGTATACCCATTGGATGTGGTAATTTTATACAAAATTAAAAGGAATTAGTTTTTAAATACTTACTGAAGGCATCTATGTATTTTGTTTCCCGAGTTATGTGGCAAAGAGAAGTTATAGTTTACCATGATAAATGTATAATATAAAAGGCAGGAGAATTATATGGAAAAAAATATCTCAGTAATCTAGTTAATATATGGCTAAATGTAGGTGTTAATGTGCAACCTAAACAAATACTATATGTAACCATCCCTTTAGAGTACACATCATTAAGAGAAATCATTGATGAGAAAGCAAAAGCAGCTTGAAGTAGCTAATGTAATATATCAATTTACAGATGGATATGATCAATTATTAGAGAAATATTCAAATGATTATCAAAAACTATGATAAGTATTTAGAAGAAATAACGAAAAATAAAATAAATCTATTAAAACATAATTGTGTCTTTTTTTGAGGCTAAAAGAGGTATCGACTATTATGATGAATGTAAAAAGGATGAGTTGGGAAAGTTAAAGAATATTGAAAAGAAATATAATATATTATTCAGAAATAAAAAAAGAGAAATCGGTAATGTAGTATCTTGTAAAACAGTCATACCTACTCAATATTGGGCAGAATCTATTTTTCCCGAAAGAAAAAAATCCATTGGATAAGCTTTTGGGAAATATATTTTCAGATTACACTTGCGAATGTAGATGATGCTATTGATAAGTGGAATCAGCGAATTGATAATATTCAAAAATAGAGTGAAGTATCTAGATTTACAACAATTTAAATCACTTATATTTATAACGCGGAAATCAAGACTAGATGTTGAACTAGTTGAGAATCATAAGTGGACAGGTGGATGCGAAATTACAAATACCGGAATACGCTACATGCCAAACTTCCCAACCCAAGAGATTTTCACTGCACCAAAGAAAACAGGCATAACGGGTATTATGTGTAATACTAAGCCACTTTGCTATGGTGGAAGAATAATTGATGATTTCCAGTTAAATTTCGAAAATGGTAAAGTTATAGATTATTATCCCAAAGATAATCATTCAATCATAGATGAAATAATTAATTTAGATGAGAGTAATCATTATCCTGGGGAGATTGCAATCTTACCAGGAGAAACAGAGATCTCTAAGACATGTGTGGTTTTTCAATCTACATTATTAGATGAAAATGCCGCATGTCATCTAGCACTTGGCTGTGCTTATCCATGCAGCATTAATCATGAAATAAAATTTGAAAAAGAAGAATTTGAAAAAAACTTGGATTAAATTATTCTAATTATCATATAGATGTTATGTTTGGTGATGATAGTATAACGATTCAAGCTATTTCAAAGAATAACGAAATAAAATTGCTAATGGAAAATGGAGAATGGAGAGTTTGATTTTTTTATCGAAAAAAATGAAACTCTTTTTTTCTTGCCGTATATCAAGTATTTTTTTCGTTTAGTAGATGGATAAATTCCTGATTTATTAGTTCAGGAATAGGAATTACTTCTAGATTTGTAGAGATCTCTTCTGTAGTACTTAGAATTAAGTCTCCTTTAAAGGATTGTAATTCGGCTTCACTTTGTATATCAATTAACTTTACATGCAAGATTGATGAATGGAGAATATTTAAAAAAATAGTTCTTTTCTTAAATGGATGTACTTGTGACCAAAAACCACATGTAATTGTATCCGTTTGTTTTTTTCTTGCACTGCAGCAAGTAACAAAGTAATTGTCGCAATTGCGTCATTAGGGAGGGTTAGATATTGAGTTTGCTCAGTAAATGTATTAATGGAACTGGCAAGTTTAAATAATCTTGGATATCTTTTGTATGATAATATTTGTGTTTGGGTTATAACAGTCATAGTCAAAATTGAATTTTTTTGAATTGTCTTTTCTAAAAAAAGGAAATAATTTTTGTTCAAACGTTTTTGTGTTGTTGATTTTCACAATAGTGTTAAGGTGCTTAGTAAATTGGTGGGTTAGGTCTATTGTGGATATAGGATTTTCATACTCATGATAAACAAATTCATCCCGTGAGTTTAGATATGCGGATAACTGTGCGGTAATATAAATTGTCTCTTCTTCAGATAGATTTACACTATAAAAATGTGAAAGTTCTTTTAGATGATTAGCAAGATAACTTCTAACTTTGATATTTTTTTGATTTTGTGCTCAATACTTGTATTCAAAGAAGTGAAATGTTGATTCTGCATTCTAAAGAATGCAATATAAATAAATAAGCTAGCACGATACAAATCACTTTCTGTAATATCAGTCGAAGTTTCTTTTAGTGGTCGTAAGAATAAACTTACGTATCTTTTGTATGTCAGAGGACTTAACTATATCAGATAAATATTGATATATTTCTGGGACTAAAGAGTATGCAGACAACTGAGAATCTAACATAAGGAAAGTTAAATCTAAAAAGGCAATGCCGAATTCGTTTTTTTCACCAGAAGAAATAGATAAGCCGGTTTTTTTCTACTTTTTAGTCAGCGTAATTGAATATTTTGCAAAAGAATTCTTTGATTCGCTTCAGATCATTATAGATGCTTGGACGGGTAATATATAACTTCCTTTCTAGCATGGAAATGGTGATTTTTACGAAAACTATTTAATAAGAGAAAAGATATAATATTTTGACGAATTTCTGATGAAATTTGTGTACTTTTTATGAATCAAATTTTCACAGTGTTTATAGCACTTTAAAATGTTGTCTTTTGATCCTAGTACACGAATACCAATTCCAGGACTTTTTCTGTATTGTGATATTAAAATTATTGAATAGCAAAATAATCTCAGGCATGTTATTTCGAATAGTCTTATTCGATAGATTAACTTTGTGAGAAATAACTTCATAAGTAAATGTGGTTTTTTCAGTTAGCATTGCGATAGCAATATTGGCGATGTTTAGTGACATGTAGTATAGATACTCCGTTGGTATCATTATATGCATGAATATATATGTTTGTATATAATTACCACAATGAAGTGTTATCTCAAGATAAAATTTGTAAGCGTTTTCCTTGTTAAACTAAATTCATAATTAGGAGGATACAATGAAACATATTCAGGAGAAATTACAATCATTCGCGGGAGCAATGATGGTTCCAATTATCTTATTGGTACTGGTTGGTTTTTATGTAGGTATTGGTGCTGCTGTAACAAACTACATTATGCCGGGAGATAATATCATAAATACAATTTTCTCAATGTTTACGAGAATGGGCTTTATGTTTATGAATTACCTTCCTGTATGGTTTGCAGTTGGTATCGCGTTCACCTTAGCAAAGAAAGAAAAGGGTTGGGCAGCATTTGGTGGTATTATCATGTTCTTCTGCTACATCACATGTATTGGTGCATTTGCAAAAGCACAGGGATGGACAGCGGATACAGTTACAGTTGAGCATTTAATGGAAATTGGCTATACACAAGAAGCAGCATTAAATTTCAACTCTTTATGGGATACTGTTGCAGGTGTATTTACTTTCAACATGGGTATTTTCAGCGGTATTATTGCTGGTGTTTCTGCAGGTCTCATCCATAATAAATTCTGCGAGATAAAATTTAATTCCATGTTTGCTTTCTTCCAAGGCACAAAATTTGTAATCATTATGATTACAATCATTGCAATTCCACTAGGAATTTTAACTTACTATGTGTGGCCGCTTATTGCAGGCGTATTACAATCTGTAACACATTTAATTACATCTTCCGGCTATTTTGGAACATGGTTATTCGGATTTGTGGATAAAGCATTACTGCCATTTGGTATTCACCACTTAATAGCTTTCCCAATTGAGTATTCTGCAGTTGGTGGAACAATGACAATTGATGGAACAGTTTATGAAGGAGTAAGAAATATCATTGTTGGTCAAGCAGGTTCTGCTAGTGCAACAGGATATATCGTTCGTAACTTTACAACAGGAAGAATTTTATTCCAACTTGCAGGTTTACCTGGTGCAGCATTTGCAATGTACAAATGTGCTAAGGTTGAAAACCGCAAGAAGGTAGCTTCATTATTAATTCCTGCTGTACTGACACTTGCTTTGGTTGGTATTTCCGAGCCAATTGAGTACACATTCTTATTTGCATCTCCTGTACTATATTGGTTAGTATACGCACCACTCTGCGGATTATGCTATGTCTTAACTGAATTGACAAAGGTATCAATTAACGGAAATGCATTATTCTTCATGATTCCAAACTTATTCCAGCCAAACAAAGTTCATATTTTCTCATTGCTATATCTATTACCATTAACATTCGTTGTATATTATGCGGCATTCAAATTCATGATTGTGAAGTTTAATATTAAAACTCCAGGAAGAGGAGATGATGATATTAAGTTAATGAGTAAGAAAGAATACCAACAAATTAAGAATGGTACTCAAAATAGTGATGGTTTAGAAGCGAGAATTGTTGAAGCGTTCGGTGGTGCCGAAAATATTGATAGTGTTACATGCTGTGCAACACGTCTCCGTGTAACAGTAAAAAGACGAAGCAAAAAGTTGTGGCAGATGAAGAGTGGCAAAAGCATCTCGAGGCAATTGGCTGTGTTCATAATGGAAAGAGCTATCAGATTATCTATGGTGTTCACGTCAATACAATTACTACAGCTGTAAAAGATATTCTTGGATTAGATTAGATGTATTTACCAGAAGATTAAAGTCTTCTGGTTTTCTTTTGAGACTGTTGAAGATCAGTTATACTTTAATATTTTTGTGGTTTTTATCGTATAAGACTTTAAAGATTGATATAATAAATACATATGAAAATGATAAAAATATTATGCATTACCGCATTACTATTAGTAGGATGCGGAAAGCACACAGCACAACAACAATCTAGTGTAGAACAGACGATTCAAACAGATGATTCCACATTAGGAGAATATACTACAACACTAAAAAATCGAAAGATCGAATCTTCTTGGACAGTAAGTGTTCAGTCAAAATACACGATGACATATAGCGATAAAACATTAGATACGTATCTTATGGATGGAGTGTTAGAAACAGATGGTGATAGTGCTCACTATGAACAACACATCAATGCGGACGGTATGTTATCGGAATTAAATGGAGATTATTATGGTGGTAGATTGTATAATACATATAACTCCGTTAATTACTATGAAGATATGGATTTCAGTAATCTAAAGAGGACAATGTTGGTTCCACTTGATCCATATGTATTTAAGGTAGAAGATATCTCATCTATAACGAAAGATAAATGAATATACGATTCAACTCCAAGCAGATCGTGCAAAAGAAATCTTCTTAAGTCGATATGATTCATATGGATTAAAGAACTTTGATTCATTTGATATTACGAGTAATGAAATTCATGTGACATTCGATGAAGACCAGCACTACGTAAAAGAAACTGCAGTGTTTGATACTACAATTACGACAAATGGGCAGTCTGTTGATGTTAAATATGAAAGTGAAATAAACTATCTAAAGTTTGGTGAAACAACGGTATCTATCAGTGATCAAGCCAAACAGGCTGAGAGTGCATACGTATATTACAAGGACATTGATACGAATTCGATTCAGACAGTGACAACAGACGATGATTCTCCAGAGGATACTATTACAGCAACTTTTAAGAAGAGACTTGTATCACGACTAAATTACACAAAAGAATCAGAGGATGTATATAGCAATAAATTCAACGAGAATGAAAGCTATCGCATTGATTTTGCGAATAAGACATTCACTTATAGCAATCGCTCTATCACTTATGTATATAGTTGGAAGGGTGATAATGGTAGTTTAGGGGCATGTCAGTATGATTTTATAAACAATAGTCAAACATCAACATGCGAAGATAGTACTGTTGATTTTATCAAGAAGACAAAGCTATTCTTACAGATGGAATTGTATTATTGTGGTTTATCACTAGAGAAACTACAAGCTGAATAAAGGAGAATATATGAGAGCGGTCATTACAGTTGTTGGCAAAGATAAGCCAGGCATTCTAGCATATATCGCAACAAAATGTGCTGAAAGAGAAATCAATATCGTCGATGTAACCCAGAAGGTATTGCAAGATTTATTTACGATGATTATGATTGTGGAAGTTCCAAGTAATCTGGAAAATTTCCGTAAAGTCGCTGATGATTTAGAAGTTGCTGGGGAAAAGCAACATCTTAAAGTACATGTCATGCATGAAGATATCTTCAATAGCATGCATACAATATAGGTGACTCTATGCGTATTGAAAGTGATAATATATTAGAGACGATTCATATGATTGAGGAGGATTGTCTAGATATTCGTACAGTTACGATGGGGATTTCCTTATTGGATTGTGCAGATGAAGACATCGATCGATCATGCGAAAAGATTTACAAGAAAATTACAACAAAAGCAAAAGACCTAGTAAAGGTCGCAAAAGATATCTCACGTGAATATGGAATTCCAATTATTAACCAACGTGTATCTGTAACACCAATTGCATTATTACAGAGTGTTTCGGGTGGCGATTGTGTAAAATACGCAAAGACACTAGATAAAGCAGGAAAAGAAATTGGTATTAATTTTATTGGTGGGTATTCTGCTTTAGTTCAAAAAGGAATGACACAGGGAGATTGTGAACTGATTATGTCGATTCCACAAGCTTTAAAGGAAACAGATATAGTTTGTTCAAGTGTTAATATTGGTTCTACGAAAGCTGGAATTAATATGGATGCAGTTAAGGTAATGGGACAGATTGTTCGTGAGTGTGCAGAGATTACAAAGGATAATAACTGCTTTGGTGCAGCAAAACTTGTTGTATTCTGCAATGCGGTTGAAGATAACCCATTTATGGCAGGTGCCTTCCATGGTGTATCTGAACCAGACTGTGTTATTAATGTTGGTGTATCAGGGCCTGGTGTGGTTCGCGCAGCGTTACAAAAACTTGGGGAACATGCGAGCATGGATGAGGTTGCGGCTTGCATCAAACAAACCGCATTTAAGATTACTCGAATGGGACAACTTGTTGGTCGTGAAGCATCACAACGGTTGAATGTTCCTTTTGGAATCGTCGACTTATCATTAGCCCCAACACCTGCGGTAGGTGATTCCGTTGCTCAAATCCTTGAAGAGATTGGTCTAGAAGTGTGTGGTGGTCCTGGAACAACTGCAGCACTCGCTATGTTAAACGATGCGGTAAAGAAGGGTGGCGTTATGGCCTCTTCAAGTGTAGGTGGTTTATCTGGTGCGTTTATTCCAGTATCAGAAGATGCTGGAATGATTTCGGCAGCAGAGCAAGGAATTCTTACAATTGAAAAATTAGAAGCAATGACGGCGGTATGTTCCGTTGGATTAGATATGATTATTGTGCCTGGGGATACGACAGCAGAGACACTATCTGCTATAATTGCAGATGAAGCTGCTATCGGTATGATTAACAATAAGACAACTGCATGCAGATTGATACCAGCAATTGGCATGGATGCAGGGGATAAACTAGTATTTGGTGGCCTATTAGGCGAAGGTCCTATTATGCCAGTGAAGATGACAAAAGCAGATAAACTAATCAATCGTGGTGGAAGAATTCCAGCCCCGATACATAGTTTGAAGAATTAATACTGGAGGGAATTATGTCAGAAATCAGACAATACAGGAATTACTAACAAAAGCAAAACAACGTGATATTGAAGCCGCAAAAGAAATACTCAGACGTATTTCAGATAAGATGTATTTTATTACGAGATTATATGTGGCCGATCACGAACAAGCTAGAAAAGTAGAACAGGCTGGGCTAAAGAAGGTATTCTCAAGTCTAAAGGAAGTAACGAATCCAGAATGGTTTGAGTGCTGGGCGGCAGAAATTGTTCGTAAGGAAGCTATTGCTCATGTGTTACCTTTAGAAGAATCTACAACTAACAGTAACATGTATACAGAAGCGGATGAAATTCCTAACTATATGGCAGTTTTACCTGAAACAGTTGAAGGCAAGAAGTACCAAGTATTAGAGATGATGGATAAGCTTAGCACGGGATCTAGAGCAGCTTTAGCACTTCACTTATATGATGGTTTATCCATTGAGGAAAGCGCAAAACTCTTGATGAGCACACCTCAGTCTGTCATGAGTTGGTTAACAGAGGCTAAAGATACATTGATGAGTGGAGGATATAACTTAGGTACACTTATCGTGTTAATGGATAAGTTAAATCCAGTATCACAGCGCGCACTGGTTCTAAAAATGCAAGATGACCTTGCATTACAGTCAGCAGAGGATGATATTCTCAGTGGTGTATTTACACAACCAGAGGAAACTGCTAAACCTGTCGAAACACCAGCTCTTCCACAAGAAGAGAGTAAGGAAGTACAATTCCCAGATTTACCATCCACATCAGGCTCTGATGAAAATACGATGCAGATACCAACAGTATCTGATGAAATTGAGGATACATTATCGCTTCCAACAGTGAAGGAAGAGTCAGCACCAACTTCTCATGAACAAGAGGTACGTTCCTCTGCAACCCAAGTTATCAAGAAGGAATTATTTGATGATAATGATGAAGCTGTAGATGATATTGAAGAAGAGGAATCCAAGGGTGGAAGTTTCTTTGTGAAACTATTAATCGTACTTTTAACATTAATGTTATTGGCTGGCCTATTTTGGATTGTATATGATTCAATGGGTGGAAAGTTTGATTTCAAATCACTCTTTGGCTCTAAGAACGAGACAACTAGCGTAGTTGCAAACTCTGATGCGACACCAGAACCTACAGCTACTCCAGAAACTTCTGCAACTCCAGAGCCTACTCCAGAGACACTAGGTGAAGTTGAAGTTGTAATTGACTCCTTGAATATTCGTGCAGGTGCAGGCACAAACTTTGATGTAGTAGGAAGTGCAAAACATGGAGAGAAGTTTACTGTACTTTCTATTGAAAAAACAAGTGATTACACTTGGTACCAAATTGGTGAAAATAAGTGGCTTGCGGATAAGAATAATCAGTTCTTAACCTATCGTAAATAATGAAAGAGACCTCGCGGTCTCTTTTGTTTTAGAGTAGTTCTAACAAATCCTGTCTAGATAGTGTGGCACTGGATACACCTTCACCAGATAGAATACGGTCAGCTAAGTTTGATTTTTCTTTTTGTAGCTGGATGATTCGCTCTTCGATTGTATCCTTGATGATTAAACGGAAGACATTTACTACATTTGTTTGACCAATACGATGCGCACGGTCACTTGCTTGATTTTCAACAGCAGTATTCCACCAAGGGTCATAATGGATAACGATGTCTGCTGCTGTAAGATTTAGACCGGTGCCACCTGCCTTTAAAGAGATACAGAAGATAGGCACATCATCTTTTTGGAAGGATTCTACCATCTGCGCTCGTTCACGTTGTGGGGTGGAACCGACAAGCTTATGATATCGAATACCCTTCTTATCAAACTCTTCGGTTAGGGTATCTAGCATAGAAGTGAATTGAGAGAAGAGTAATATCTTATGTCCTTCTTCGATTGCGTTTTCTATGATATCTAAACAGAGCTCTTTCTTGGCAGAGTTGCCTTTGTAGTGGTCATAAATTAAGTGAGGATCACAACATAGTTGACGTAATCGTGTTAACTCTGCTAATACTGCAATCTTGTTTTCTTTGAATTCTTCATCACTTTGTTTCTGCAGCATTAACTTGAAACGCTGCACGCGTGCTTCATAGAGATCTTTTTGTTCATCTTCAAGTTTTCCATAATAAACATCTTCAATCTTATCTGGTAAGTCATGCAATACATCCTTCTTTCGTCTACGTAGGATAAATGGTGTTACCATCTTTTGTAGTTCTGCTTCTAGGAACTCATCCTGGTCACGAACGATAGGTAGTTCATAGTTTGTACGGAACTTTTGATAAGAGCCGAAGAATCCTGGGAGGATAAAATCAAAGATAGACCAGAGTTCGCTTAAACGGTTTTCAATAGGTGTACCTGTCAAGGCAATGCGGAAGCGGCTGTTGATTGCTTTTACTGATTGTGCGGCTAGTGTAGATGCATTTTTGATGTATTGTGCCTCATCAATGACTTGGCAAGAGAATTCCATTGTACGGTAGATATCAATATCACGCTTTAGCGCATCATAAGAGGTAATTAGAATATCATTCTCTAATGAAGTACGAATAAGTTCTTTGCGGATGTTTGCGAATCCTGAAATCATTGTGTAATGCATATTTGGCATAAATTTATTGATTTCATTGGCCCAGTTGTATACAAGGGAGGATGGACATACAATCAGCGCACGTTTACGATCCTTCCAAGCCACAAGTAAAGATATGATTTGGATAGATTTACCTAAACCCATTTCATCCGCTAGTAATCCACCTAGATGATTTTCTTTTAGTGCATAAAGCCAACGGAAACCTTTCTTCTGATAAGGTCGCAAGATTGGCTCTATTTCCTGGGGAATAGTGTATTCAATATCTTCGATATCCTTCATATTGCGAATCAGTTTTCTAAAATTATCTTCTGCTTGAATATCTAAGATAGAAGTCTTCGATAATTGATCAAGATAGGATGCACGATACGTAGGGATATCAATAGAGCCACTTGTAAATTGTGCATTACTAAGATTCATTGCGTCTTTGAAACTTGCAAGAGCTTGAATTTTTCATCAATATCTACAAACTCACCACTCTTCAGACGATAGTATTTCTTCTTTGGATCATATTTACTGAGAATTTCATTGAGCTGTTTAAGATTAATTTGGTCACTGACTAGATTTAGTTGCAATAAATCATGATTCACTGATACGCCAATAGATACGCGGGGGTGGCTGTGAATCTTTAACTTCTTGAGAGATTCTGAGATGAACACATCAGCTTTAGCCTGCATTTCTAGGATGCCAAATTTAATGAAGCGGTATACCTTATCATCGTCATCGGTTAGTACCATACGAGAGTTTGCTGAATCGTAGGCACTAAACCAAGGGGCAAAGAAATGGTCCATATTCTTTTCGATGGATAAATCACGATTCACTGTATTATCGTTAGGTATAAACACATTGTATTTTCCATGGGAGTAGATTGCGAAGAGTTCACCTGTAATCAGGTTGTCTTGTGGCATATCTAAATATATCTCAAAGCTAGGGACTTCTGGAAGATACTGAGTAGGATTAAATCCTTCTGTTTGAACAGTTAAATTCTTCTGCAAGATTGGGAATACATTTTTCGCAAAGGTTGCGATATCATCTTCACCAATAAAGATATTCTCTGATTTCGCACTATAGAAATAGTCGATTAATTTACGGAAGGATTGGGAAGTCCTTACGTCACGGTAAAGTATCTGACGACTTTTATCAAAGAAGTAGCTGTGTTTTTTGCCGGTAATATAGGGTAAAACATTTGTGTTAAATTGATATCCTTCATCTACTTTCTCCACGGATGCACTCATGGATGGCTGTCCATCTACCAGAGTATATGGTTGTAAGATACCGTAACTCTCTTTGATGTTGAATGGAAGATTTTGGATGGTATCCCAGAAGATATCAATTGCATAGGATTTTACCGTTATTGTACGACGTGGTAAATCAGCCGCATACATCATACGATATCCAGGAATACTTTGGTAAAGAGAATAGGAAGTTTCATCGTGTACATAATCAACTAAATATTGTACAAGAGGGCGATAGCGTGGGTGAAAGGCTTGGAGTGTATGAGTAAACTCTAAAGATTTTCCATATTTCTTACTCTTTTCACCATCCAGATTCTCAACAAACTCCGTAATATTTTGAATTGAATAGAGATGTTCATTTAATAAACCAATCTTAAAACCTACTTCAAGCATGTCATTGCGGAACTTTGGGGAAATTTCTGGTTCTAAAATAATATTTAGTGGTCTTTCTAAAAAGTTACTTGTGTGTGCTTGATAACTCGATAAGAACTCTTTAAATGATTTATCGGTATGTTTCTTTCGCAAGGAAGGTTCAGGCTGTATTTCATCGCGTTTTACATAGGCAATAAGTACTGCTGCGATATGTTTACAAGGGGTATGGCGATAATCAAAATACTCGCAATCACAGGACATCTTTGTAATCCATTCGTTTTGGGGGCTTAACTCTATGTTAACAACATGAACACTGTAATACTCTTCACCTTGAACATTAGCTGTAATCAGCTTGTAATGTTCATCATTCTCGGTAATTTCCATGTTAAAGACATTGGCTTCAGTATACTCCTGCATACCTCTAGCAAACATTTTCTCACCAATAAAAGCACGTACAAATTCAAGCGTTAACATAGAACCTCCCTCCATTTCTTTATCCTTACATTCTAACATGTACCGTACGCAAATAATATATTATACTGTCTATATGGATGAAGTTAGATTACAGGAGATACACGATAAAGCACGAAAGGAACATGTCCCAATCATGTTGGATGATGGGATGGAATTCTTGTTGGAATATATACGTAGTCATGAAGGGATACGCGATATCTTAGAGATTGGTACTGCGGTAGGTTACTCAGCAATTCAGATGGCAAGTTTGCGTTGGGATATGACCATCGATACAGTGGAAATTAATCCTGTTATGTATGAACAAGCTAAGAATAATATCATGCATGCAGGTTTGCAGAATAGAGTACATGCATACTTACAAGATGCATACCAATTTGAAACAAAGAAGATCTATGACCTAATTTTTATAGATGCTGCGAAGTCTCAGTATCGCAAGTATATGGAACACTTCTTAAAAAACGCTAGAAGGGGTACGGTTTTCTTCTTCGATAATTTGCAGTTTCATGGCATTGTAGAATGTCCTGAACTTTCACAAAATCGTTCTACCGTACAATTGACTCGTAAGATTTTAAAGTTCCGTGAATATCTCAAAACAGATTCTCGTTTTGAAACAACGTTTCACCTTGATGTGGGGGATGGCATTGCAATTGCAGTGGTAAAGTAAAAGGCTTATCCGAAATGGATAAGCCTTTGGTGTATTAGAAGTGTCCGCTTGTATGACCAAATCCACCACCACTACTAGAGTGGAAACCACCACTTCCACCGCTACTCTTAGCTGGAGGATTATAAGTGCGTGTCTCAGAGCGGTATAGATACATATCTTGTGCCCTTTGAAGTTTTAGACCACCTTGTGGTATGTATGCATACGCTTCATGTGAAATACCTTTTGTCTTATGTTTACTTCTAAAGAATAGGATTGTAACAATAGAAATAATGAGTGGAACGATTGCCGTGATACTACCCTTGATGATATAAGGTGTAACGATTGTGCTTGAGCATTCATCAAGGAATACTTTTGCGCCTTCTCCATATTCGTTATATTTTAAGTGATCAGATACGACGGCACTTGCGATATTTTCTCTCGCTCTTGCGTCGAAAATCTTATTTGCCTTTTTACCGTGTACTGTAATATCAAACTTACGGTCTTCCATCGTTAGAGTTAGCATGATGCCTTCTTTTTCATCCCCGATTCCAAGACCTTCGGAATTGAAGATACTTTCGGAATATTGCTCGATAGTCTGAGAACCGTGAGAATTCATAATACGGATATAGAAACCAATCTTATATTTATCACTGTAGTCTTTTGCGATGTTATTGAGTGCTTGTATTTCTGCATTTGTTAATAAACCATATTCATCGACAATGTAATCATTTGCATCTGCTCTTGTTGGTAGCAAGAAACTTGGTAACATGCATAACAAGAAAGTGAATGCCGCAACGAGTGCTAGTAATTTTTTCTTCATAATGCGTACCTCCTAAAAATGCCACAAACAGCAGTATGCCAGTCAATATCATACCGATGAGTAGAATGCCGAAGAAATAAAGAACAGATTTTCCAGTATCGATTGGCAAGTCATCACCAATCATCTTTCCTGTTTGACCATTCATTGCGAACATGTATGTCTTACCTTGCCATTTTGTGGTAAGCATCCATACTGGCAAGAATGCATAGTGCACTTTATCTTCTCGAATATAGATATTTGAACGACGTGGGAATAGAGTGTGATAGCCTCTAACAGTTTCTCGAATTTTATCTGCTGAAGAAGTACGCATACGTGTATTAACACGATTACGGTCTTGTTCTGCAGTTACATCGTATCGGTCTGCAAGGTATCCAGTCATATATCCCATTTCAAATGGAATCATCTCGTTATAGTTGTATGGTTCAATTGCGTCCATGAACTCATCTGGCATCTTGCTTGATCCATCAGCCGGAACACGGTTAAATTGTACGGTTCCTTGACGTAGGATGGAGTAGTTTTCGGTAACAGTAACTGTGTAGTCACCCTCACGGTGAGAATGTGAGATTGTACCACGGAAAGCCATATCTACATCTGCTGTACCATCATAGAGCCAGAAGGGTACATATACACCTTTGATATCTTCGATGTGGTTACGTTCCTTGAAAGCATCTGGCAATAGTGGTTTTCCACCATAGAAGTCGGTCAATTTCTTGATGGCTTCATCCTTATTCATCTTGAATGGAATCACATAGTCAGGTTTTAATGCGCCACTGAACTGTGAGGGAACAATCGTAGGGTTGCCACAATATGGACAACTTGTCGCAGCAGTATTCTTATCTGCGATTAACTGTGCTCCGCAAGATGGACAGTTATATGCACGCAGGTTCTGTGCGTCTTCTTCACTCCACTGTAGCGTATCTTCTGCGCTGTATTCTTTTTGACCTTCTTCAATGGATAGGGCTACTTGTTTGTCGTAATGTTCTTCGATTTCGGCAGGTTCAAAAGTACTTCCGCAGTTGCCACATTTTAACTTCTGGGATCCTGGATCAAAGGCAAGAGGACCATTACAATTTGGACATTGAAAATTTGTTAAAGCGTTATTTGCCATGATTTTCCCCTTTCACTTGAGAAAAAGAACCCGATAGAACGGGTTCTTATCGTTTTAAAGATTATTCAGGTTTCTTTGTTCCGCAGTTAGAGCAGAAGTTTGAATGATTCTCATTTCCACATTCTGGGCAGAACCACTTATCACCATTGCTTGCGGCTTTTTGTGCCTGACCTGCTTGGAATAGTGCATTAGCATTAATACCACCAGCACTTTGTGCAGCATTCATTCCCATGAATCCCATCGCAGCACCATTAGCATTCTTGGCAGCATCCTGCATAGCTTGTGCTTGTGCACCAACGAGTGTTGCGGCAGCTAGGTTTGTGTCTGTGTATGCAGCGTTACGTTGCATTTGCTTGAGCATTTCTTCATCAGCTTCATCGGCTTTGATAGAAGATACACCGAATGAAACGATTTCGATACCACGCTTTTCTCTCCACTTACTGCTGAGTTCCTCGTTAAGAGCCGCAGCTAATTCAGTTGTGTGTGCTGGAATCTGAGAGTAACGGATACCTTGTTCGCTTAACTTACCGAACGCTGGTTGTAAAGCAGTGAGTAATTCAGCACGTAATTGATCGTTGAGGTCACTTAACTTGTAGCTGTCTGATACGTTACCACAAACGTTTGTATAGAATAATACTGGATCGCATACATGCAAACTGTATTCACCAAAGCATTTCATCGATACATCAATATCGATACCTGCACGAGCATCTACAACTCTAAATGGGATTGGAGCTGGAGTTCCATACTTTACGCCAACTAATTCCTTTGTGTTTACATAATAGATACGTTGGTCTGCGGCAGGTTGCCCACCGAATGTGAAACGGCGACCAAATTCTTCAAACATTTTCTTAACGCCTTCACCAAGGCTACCTGTGAATACAGATGGTTGTGTAGAAGAGTCATATTTGAATTCGCCAGGTTCAGCACAAATATCAACGATTTGTCCTTGTTCAACGATAATCATCGCTTGGCCATCAGCAACAGCAATTACTGAACCGTCCGTAATGATATTGTCGCTGCCCTTATTACCACTGAAGAATCCTCCAGAGTTTCTCTTAACACCTTTCACAACAAATACATCAGATGGAATAGCATCACAATAGAAATACTCTTTCCAAGAATCGCTAAGTGTTGAACTAGCGGATAATAAAGCAGTAGAAATGAGACCCATATAAGTTCCTCCTTATAGTCTTCTGACTGTACAACCATATACTAGCATCCATTTGACCGTCAGTCAATAAATAATTTCAAATAATTTAAATCAACTTTTCTTCAAATAATGAAAAAAAGGTGTTGCGATGATTATATAGAAATGGTAATATAGTCACGTGCCTTAATAGCTCAGTCGGCAGAGCGAGCGGCTGTTAACCGCTAGGTCACAGGTTCGAGCCCTGTTTAAGGCGCCATATAAAGGTATCCGAACTATCGGATGCCTTTTTATATTTTTTTGATTAATGAAGTGGTTACTTTGGATAAATATTTCAAATTCAAAGAAAAAAATGTCGGAACTATCCCGACATTTTCTTAACTCAATTATTATAGTACTTTTTTTAGTTCGATAGTAGTCTTGTATTTTTTTGTATATCACTCATATGATGAAATTGTAAAAGAAATATGCCAGGAATGCCTGACAGATATTTTTTTCACTAGAATTGTCAATAATGTACATGGACATAATTATACGTATTTTTACTTATTATCATATTGATACCTGGGATAATTTATCTAGCAAGGCAGATATCTAAAAAGGTACAAAATGAGAGGTGCAAATATGGAGGCTAATAATATTCGGCATTTTATATGTAAATTTGTGAATAGAACTAGAATAATGTTTAAATTATTTCTTATGAGTTCTTGTGTACTGTTATCTGCATGTTATATAGAAAATAAGAAGATTTCATCGGCAGGGGAATCAAATCAAATAGTGTATTTCTCGGAGGATTCTATAGATACATATTTTTTTAATCTTATTGACGGATCAAAGATACAAAAGATAGTATCAAGGATAATTTCAAGGATATATTGGTTGAAATTGATAATTATTTTATACCTTTTCTATGAGATTAATAAGAGAATTAATAATAATTATCTGATTTTTGGAAAAACATGAAAATAAATGGTTTCATGGAGATGGAGGTAGTAAATGAAATTGATGGATACAACAAGGTCAATCTAAATATACTTAATATAAAAAAAGGAGGAATTAATGGATTACGAAACACCAACATTTGAAAATGATCCAAGTTCAGGAGCTACACCACAAGCAGTGTTTGTTGTTCCAGCTATTGCTTGGGTAGCAGCGGCTGTACATACTGTTGTTGTAGGAACAGTTGCTGTATTTGCTGCCGCTGGAGGTTTAATAGCACTAGGTACGGCCGTGTACACTAAGGTCAGTATCTATTAATAAATATGAATGATAAATTAATTGTTATACTTTGCAACTATTCCGATATTGATATGCGGAATTCTAATATTGATAGGCAAAGGAAGATTTTTGATTGCAGGTTATAACATACTTTCTAAATCTGAAAAAAACAAATATAACATTAGAAAAATTGAGACTATCTTAGGTATTTGGGTGATTTTCTTTGGCTTATCTCTAGCGACTATTTTATGGTTCGTGCATAAGATACCACCACTCATCATTGTTTGCTTTTATTGTATTTACTATGTTTGTGTCGCTAATATTATTAATATATGTTAATAATATATCGACTAAAGAATAATAATCATTCCTAATTCGAATTGATTATACTTCTATAGAAATACTAAGTATTCTTATTTTCACACATAAGGTAAATAGCAAATGCTTTTTGAAAAATATCTTGATTCTCTTAACAAATTATTAGAGTTATACTCATCCTTAATGTTCAGTATTTTTATTAAGTTCATCAATTTCATAAAAACTATACCGGTCTTTTTCAACCATATGGCTGATAAGACCTTTTATTTTTTTCCTGTAAGTAAAAAAATATGCAAAATGTGAAAGCGGAAAACTTATTGGAAAAAGAAAGCTAAATTTTTAAAAAGTAAATAATTATGCTTTTGATATGTAGTGAGGTGTAAATACCATCTTGAAGTAAGTGGGTTCAATGATTAGGTTTGCCTTGCGTTTTGTATGTGAAAATAGAGTGCGTGATATCCAAATAAATAAGAATACCTACTTGTTGTAAATTACATAATGCATATAACAATATCAGATTCTTAAAGTTTGATTAAGAAATGATTAAGATTTGAGCATATTAGTTGAGTAAAAATGTTAAATCCGATACTTTATGGATAGGATGCCAATGTATCGGTTTTTTTATGTGGTAAACCGAATTTGCGCAAACTGGGAGGAAGCGAATGAAAATTATTAAAAGGTTTTTTGCATTACTAGTAGCCCTTACATTTATGCTAGGGTTATTCTCAACAAATTATAATGTATATGCCGATACACAAAAGGATGGCTATAACATTTCGATCTCAAATGTATCAGTTTCACCAAATCCGGTGACCGTCGGTGCACTTGCATCTTTGAAGTTTGATTTTAATATCTATACTCTGGCGCAAAATGCAATGAATGTGGGTGATACAGTAACACTTTCTACAAATATTGGAACAATGTTTGGAAATCTGCCAATTACAGATTTACCATTATTTGCCCAAAATGGAGAGCAGATTGCGACAGCAACAATTACAGATACTGAAATTAAGTTAACTGTTATATCTGAGTTTCCAACAGATAAGAACTTCTTCTCTGGAAGTGTATATACAGGTGGAAGACTAAAGGCTTTAGAGAATGGCGCTACTGCAGGTAATCCATCCACAAAGCAATTAACGATTGAAGATGCTAGTACAAACGTAACATTTAACGTTCCACCTACAGTCCCGGGTACGTCAACTGGTGGAGGAACTCCAGATCCAAACACGAGAACGATCAATAACCACTTGCTTGAAAAAGCAGGGTTGGACTACTGGCTATGATACTGCTCATATTAAGTTAATTGCGAATCAGATTGGTTCCTTGCGCTTATTTAATACATATAACAATATTGATAGTACCTTTGGAACATATGTTGAACAAACAAATTTAATGGTTGTGGATAAGATTCCTCATGATGGTATTATCGATGAAAATACAGTTTCCTTTACAGCAGTTCGTTATAATTGGATGGAAGTTCCTGCTAGTGGTAATGCATACTATGCTCAAGCAACTCCAGGTACAGTTATGCCAATTGAATATCAAAGTAACTGGATCCCTGTAAAACAGTACTTCACACAGATTTATCAGTTGGGTTCTGATACATATGATTCTTTTTATGCAAAAGTGAAAGCACAAAAACTAAGCTATGGTATCTTTAGAGACCCAGCAACTGGTGGCGATACATTCATCGCAAATATGTCTAATGATTCATTGAAGTATACAGATTTAGAACCAAACTTAGCTGGTATCGCTAAGATTAAAGATATCTATGGTGTAAATGGTCCATCAAATGGAAACGTGGTTACATTCTTCGCGGAGTTTGATACGCATTATCCAGGTGTTACAGGTTTAGAGAATGTAACAAATACAGGCGAAGTAAAGTCTGATCAAGCAGCTGAAACAGCTTCTGTTTCTTACACAATTGATAAATCAAGTGGTACAGCATCTGTAGCTGCTGGTACAGTTATCGCTAAGGCTGTAGATGCAAATGACAATTCAGAAGTCATTCCTGGAGCAACATTTAAGATTCAACGAAAGATCAACAATACATGGGTTGATTACTTCATTAGAGGACGTAAAGCGACTGCTACAACAAATGCGAGTGGTATCGCTACATTCTCGGGTTTATCCGTTGGTAATTATCGCTTAGTACAGGAGAGCAGTCTGGGTGATTACATATTTAATAACGATGAATTTAAGCCTAATCCTACTTACGCTACTGCAGGTACATTAGCTGCAACAACGGGTGAGTTTAGTATTACAAGTGCAACACAGCCAGGTTTTGCGACAATTGTTCCAAACTATTTATCAGTGTCTGTAAAGATTACAGGTTCAAAGGAATATGTTGATCAAAATAATGTTGAAATTACAATTCCTGGAAATACATTTAAGACAGTTCTTGCACAGATACCTGGTGAAAACTATGCTGGTGTCACATTACCAACTTCATTGACAGCTGATATTCAGGCTTCTCCACTAGGAGATGGTTCCTTTGAATTTGATGAAATTAAGTTTACAAAACCAGGAGTATACAAGTTCAGTGTGAAGGAAGATTTAACAAATCCAGTAGATGGCGTAACATATGATACTTCTGAAAAAGATTGTTACGATTACAATTACACAGAACAATGGCACATTGCAAGCTACTGTTGATAGTGAGCCAAGTTTCAAGAATGTATTTAACTATACATATGCAAACTTCAAGGTGAAGAAGACACTCATTGGTGATACACCAACAACAGCTGGCGAGTTCAAATTTGAATTAACAGCCGTTAGCACTACAGCAAAACGTAACTGAAGTACCAATGCCAACTGGTTCGAATCTTTCAAAGAAGGTTGTATCTGTAAATGGTGCAGGTGAAGTTGAATTTGGTCAGATTGAATTTGCGGCAGTCGGCAAGTATGTTTATAAAGTTGTAGAAATAAATACAAACTTAGCAAATTACACATACGATCAAACAGAGTACACAGTTACAGTAGATGTAACAACAGATGCAGATAACAAATTGGTATCTACTTACGAAATCAAGAAGGGTACACAGGTAGCTAGCAATCTCGAATTCACAAATAAATACGAGACTCCAAAAGCGCCTGTAACTCCTAAGACTGGTGATAGTACAGCAAATATGATGCTTATGTTTGGTATGCTAGCAGTTTCGGTAACATTGATGTTATTGACTGTTGGTTACAAGAAACAATTACGTTAATAAAATTTCTGTTCATACATGCATACAACATGCATGTATGAACTGGTAATATGAAAAGGATGTACTTTGTACATCCTTTATTTGTGACTAATCCACTTTAATTCGTATTCACCTGTGCACTCTAATACACCACCATCACTAAGGTCAATGACTTCTTCGTTTTCATAGTAGTCTTTTACTCTACCTAATGAATCTTTCATATGAAGACCTGCATCACGAATTGCAGTAACGACATACTTGCCAGGGCGTAAGCTCTTTGGAATATCGTATACACCAGGGGTAATACGTATGTGATTATCATCTGACATATAGATTAAGTGTGTATCTTTATTGTTTCTAGCAGCATTTAATTTCTGATAGAAACGTTCACGCATGAAAATTAAATCAGAGTTGTCTAGCATGTATGTATAACGTGCCGTTGGTGTAACGATATTAATACGATCTGTATCGCTGCGATTGCGTAATGCATATCCCAAACGGTGACAGTTGACATAGTTTGGAGATAAGAAGTAGAACGCAACATCTGTTTCATAGAGAATACCTTCTACTTTATGGGAGTTAGTACGTGTTGTAGAATCAACGATATTTTGAATTGTAGTTTTAGAAATTTCTGCAATCTTTGAAACTGCACGTGTATAAGGGATGGAGTCCTTTGTGACTGTTTGGTATGCCTTGACCTTAGAAATGCAATGTTCACCAGGGTGTAGTGGCATATCATCGACAGGGTAGAACTTAGCCATCATTTCATCGATATTATGACTCTTGATGTAGGACTCCATAATCATATCGCGCATATTCTCTTGTGCGGTAACGAGTATCTGGAAGATATCGTGCTTGATAGGAAGATTATAAGAAGCTAATATGGAACGACAATCTTTACAGATGTAATGACCATCTTCTATTTTTTTAGGTTGGTTAAAAAGACCTTTTCCTTCACTTAGGCAGAAATCACATACTTTGTTTGCCATTGGAACCTCCTTGAACAAAAACAATATGAAAAAAATACATATTGGACTTTCTATAACTATAATACATATAGCAACGATATTCCATGATATAAAAATGAACTTTTCATGTAGAGATTATATGGTGGCAAAAAGACATAGAACCTATCGAAAAAAATATGATGAAAAGTATATTGACTTTGATGGTATTAAAAGGTATCATTATTACGCTTAGCGAAAAAACTGGCTTTACGAAAGTAAGGCTTATATTTAGACTAAGGTTTGGCACACTTGGAAATGTGTGCATAAAATGAAAGGAGAAACTGAAATGCCTACAATAAACCAGTTAGTACGCAAAGGTCGTACTGATAAAGTTTACAAGTCAAAGTCCCCTGCATTAAACAGAGGCGTAAACTCACTTAAGAAGCGTGTAACAAAACTCAGCAGTCCACAGAAGAGAGGTGTATGTACTCGTGTTGGTACAATGACACCTAAGAAGCCTAACTCAGCTTTACGTAAGTATGCCCGTGTTCGTCTATCCAATGGATTAGAAGTAACAGCATACATTCCAGGAATTGGGCACAACCTACAGGAGCATAGCGTTGTTATGATCCGTGGTGGACGTGTTAAGGACTTACCTGGTGTACGTTACCACATCATCCGCGGTACATTAGACTGTGCCGGTGTAGCAAATCGTAATCAGAGCCGTTCATTATACGGTGCAAAGAAGCCAAAGGCTGCTAAATAAGAGAAGGGAGAATAGAACATGCCAAGAAAAGGTTATATAGCAAAGCGTGATGTACTTCCTGATCCAATTTATAATTCAAAGTTAATCACTAAGTTGATCAACAAAATTATGATTGATGGTAAGCGTGGTACAGCTCAAACAATTTTATACGATGCATTCGCTCAGATTGAGAAGAAGACAGGCGAGAACCCAATGGAAGTATTCGAAAAGGCTCTCGGCAATGTAATGCCTCAATTAGAATTGAAGGTTCGTCGTGTAGGTGGTGCAAACTTACAGGTACCAGTAGAAGTATCTGCTGAACGTAAGTTGACATTATCTTTACGTTGGATCGTTAACTACGCAAGACTTCGCCATGAAAATACAATGGAAATGCGTCTTGCCAATGAAATTATGGATGCTGCAAATGGAACAGGTGCATCTGTAAAGAAGAAAGAAGATACACATAAGATGGCAGAAGCGAACAAAGCATTCGCTCACTACCGTTTCTAATCGGGGAAGGAGCAATCAATGGCTAGAGAATTCCCGCTTAATAAGATTCGTAATATCGGTATCATGGCTCACATCGATGCTGGTAAAACTACAACAACTGAACGTATCCTTTTCTACACAGGTAAGATTCATAAGATCGGTGAAACACACGAAGGTGCGTCTCAGATGGACTGGATGGCTCAGGAACAGGAACGTGGTATTACAATCACTTCCGCTGCTACAACTTGCCACTGGCAAGATTGCCAGATCAACATTATCGATACACCGGGCCACGTAGACTTCACAGCTGAAGTTGAACGTTCCTTACGTGTATTGGATGGAGCAGTTACAGTATTAGACTCTAAGGCTGGTGTAGAACCACAGACAGAAACAGTATGGCGCCAAGCTACAGAATACCGCGTACCACGTATCGTATTCTCAAACAAGATGGATGCGACTGGTGCTGACTTTGAAATGAGCGTTGCTTCTATTGGAAATCGTTTAGGTGCTAAGGCAGCTGCAATCCAGATGCCTATCGGTGCTGAATCATCATTCCGTGGAATCATCGATTTAGTAACAATGAAGCAGCACATCTACACTAACGATAATGGTACAGACATTCAAGTTAGTGAAATTGATGAACAATTCAAGGCTAAGGCTGAAGAAATGCATTTAACAATGCTAGAAGCAGTTGCAGACTATGATGATGAATTGATGATGAAGGTTCTTGATGGTGAAGAACCAACAGTTGAAGAAGTGAAGGCTGCTATCCGTAAGGGTGTTATGACTTCTGAGTTCTTCCCTGTAATGTGCGGTTCCGCATATAAGAACAAGGGTGTTCAGTTATTACTAGATGCAGTTGTAGACTACCTACCTGCACCTACAGATATTGAAGCTATTAAGGGTACATTAGAAGATGGTACACCAAGTGAACGTCATCCTTCTGATGATGAACCATTTAGTGCCTTAGCATTTAAGGTAGCTACTGACCCATTCGTAGGTCGTTTAACATACTTCCGTGTATACTCTGGTATTGCGAAGGCAGGTAGCTATGTATTAAATGCTTCTAAGGAAAAGCGTGAACGTTTCGGACGTTTGGTTCGCATGCATGCTAACCACCGTGCGGATATCGAAGAAGTTTATGCTGGTGACATCGCTGGTGCAGTTGGTCTTAAGAACACAACTACAGGTGATACATTATGTGATGAAGAACATCCAATCGTTCTTGAATCCATGGTGTTCCCAGAACCAGTTATCCAGATGTCTGTAGAACCTAAGACAAAGGGTGACTCACAGAAGATGGATGAAGCATTAGCTAAGCTGCTGAAGAAGACCCAACATTCAGAACTTATACAGATGAAGAAACTGGACAAACAATTATCGCCGGTGTAGGTGAATTGCAGTTGGATATCATCATGGACCGTATGAGACGTGAATTTAAGGTTGAAGCTACATCAGGTGCACCACAGGTAGCATACCGTGAAACAATCCGTAAGGAAGCTGAAGTACAAGGTAAGTTTGTTCGTCAGTCTGGTGGTCACGGTCAGTATGGTGACGTTTGGATTAGATTTAGCCCTAACCCAGGTAAGGGATTCGAATTCGCTGATGAAACAGTCGGCGGTTCAGTACCTAAGGAATTTATCAAGCCTACACAACAAGGTTTGGAAGAATCCTTAAACAACGGTTTAGTTGCTGGTTATCCAATCGTAGACATTAAGGCTGTCTTATTCGACGGTAGTTACCATGATGTCGACTCATCTGAACAGGCTTATAAGATTGCGGCTTCACTTGCATTAAAGGAAGCAGCTAAGAAGTGCGATCCTGCAATTCTTGAACCTATCATGGCAGTTGACGTAACAGCTCCAGCTGATTACTTAGGCTCTGTAATGGGTGATATCACAAAGCGTCGTGGACAAATTCGTGAACAAGAAGAAACAGGTAATGCAATTAAGGTACGTGCATTCGTTCCATTAGCAGAAATGTTTGGATACGTTACAGACTTACGTTCATTTACACAGGGTCGTGGTATCTATACAATGCAAATGGACCACTACGAAGAAGTACCTAAGAACATTGCTAAAGAAATTATTGAGAAAAACACAACTAAGTAGTAAAAATGATTGTAAATAAGTACTGTTTCTAATAAAATGGAAACAGCTTATAAAGGTAGAAAAAACCAGGAGGAAAAAATATTATGGCAAAGGAACATTTCGACCGGTCGCTCGAACACGTTAACATTGGTACTATCGGTCACGTTGACCACGGTAAGACAACATTAACAGCGGCAATCACAAAGTATTTATCAACACACCCAGAAGATGGTAAGGCTCGCTTCGAAGCTTACGATCAGATCGACGGAGCTCCAGAAGAGAAGGAGCGTGGTATTACAATCAACACAGCACACGTTGAATACCAAACAAATACACGTCACTACGCTCACGTAGACTGCCCAGGCCACGCTGACTATGTTAAGAACATGATCACTGGTGCTGCTCAGATGGATGGTGCTATCTTAGTAGTAGCTGCTACTGATGGACCAATGCCACAGACACGTGAACACATCTTATTATCTCGTCAGGTAGGCGTACCTAAGATTGTTGTATTCTTAAACAAGTGCGACATGGTTGACGACCCAGAATTAATCGACTTAGTAGAGATGGAAGTTCGTGAACTTCTTTCTGAGTATGGATTCGATGGAGACAACGCTCCAGTAATCCGTGGTTCTGCATTAAAGGCTTTGGAAGGCGATCCAAAGTGGGAACCAGCAATTAAGGAATTATTAGATGCTGTAGATGCTTATATCCCAGCTCCAGTTCATGAATTTGACAAGCCATTCATGATGGCAGTTGAAGACGTATTCACAATCACAGGTCGTGGTACAGTAGCTACTGGACGTGTTGAACGTGGTAAGTTAAACTTAAACGACGAAGTAGAAGTAGTTGGTATCAAGCCTACTCGTAAGACAGTTGTTACAGGAATTGAAATGTTCCGTAAGACTCTTGACTTCGCTCAGGCTGGTGACAACATCGGTGCATTGCTCCGTGGTGTTAACCGTGAAGAAATCGAACGTGGACAGGTATTAGCTAAGCCAGGTTCAGTTACTCCACACACACAGTTCAAGGCTCAGGTTTACGTATTAACTAAGGAAGAAGGCGGACGTCATACACCATTCGTATCTAACTACCGTCCACAGTTCTACTTCCGTACAACTGACGTTACTGGTGTTATCCAGTTACCAGAAGGCACAGAATTATGCATGCCTGGCGATAACGTAGTTATGGACGTAACTCTATTAGCTCCTATCGCTGTAGAACAAGGAACTAAGTTCTCTATCCGTGAAGGTGGACGTACAGTAGGTTCTGGTTCTATCACAGAAATCGTTAAGTAATTTAATTACTTGCATAAGGCACTCAATGAGTGCCTTTTTCTGTGCGATTTCTATGAATCAAAATTCGTAATTTGCGTTATACTATTTGTTGTAGTAAATTACAGGGGAGAATTTAACTCTATGAATAAGAGTAGTAGCAAAAAGAAACATAATTATTATCATATCTTTGTTATTGATGTTTGGTATGCGTTTTCTGCCTGCATTAGCTGGTTTATCCGCATCTGGAATGCAGGTATTGGGAATCTTTGCAGGAACTTTATTATTGTGGTTAACGATTGCGATTGATTGGCCATCAATTCTATTAATAGGTGCACTTGCATTTGTGCCTGAATTAAAGATTAGTACAATCTTATCCGGTGCGTATGGTGGAACGATTGTAGTATTCTTAATGTTTACTTTTGTAGTAACATACGCTCTATCGAAGACTTCCTATATCAAGAGAATAGCACTACTATTTATTAATTCTAATCTTGCGATGAAAGGTCCTTGGATGTTTAGTGCATTATATTTTTGCAAGCATTCTTGTGGTAGGCAGTTTTATTTCACCTACGGTGTTATTCTTTGTATATCTTCCAATCTTGGAAGAAATCTATGTTTTATTAAAATTGAAGAAAGGTGATAAGTTTGCGTCTATATTAATGATGGGGACAGTCATTATGTGTGGTATCTCATCTGGTATGACACCGATTGCGCATGTATTTCCTGTGATAGCCATGAATGCATATACGGAGTTATATGGAAATGTGATTCATTATGGCAGTTATATGCTTGCGGCAATCCCAGTTGGTATCTTAACGGCACTAATCACACTATTAGTTTTCCGTTATGTGATTAATCCAGATACTTCAGCATTTGTAAATTACGAAAAAAAGAAGATTCATGTGGAACAAGAAAAAACAACACGAGCTGAAAATCTTGTGCTTGCGGTATTTATTCTTGTTGTATGCATGTGGGTTTTACCGAACCTATGCATGCATATCATTAAGGAAGGATATATCTATGTTTGTCTCAAGTATTTAGATAAGTTAGGTACGGCTTTTCCACCTTTAGTGGGAGTTGTACTACTATCGATTATGACGGATGAAGGAAAGCCTTTATTGAACTTTGGTGAAGCGATGAGTAAAGGTGTTTCTTGGCCTTCACTGATTATGTGCGCTGGTACTACCGCTATTGGTGCAGCTATCACCAATAGTGATATTGGTGTTACTGCATGGATATCTGCTGGATTATCTCCGATTACATCGCATTTACCTGTGATGATCATGGTGTTGATATTTATTCTTTGGGCTGCGATTCAAACAAATTTATCAAGCAATATGGTAACTGCTACAGTTGTGTCTGCCGCTGCTCTTGCGGTTACTGCAAATATCACTACGGTGAATGTAGCGGCGCTAATTGTAAACATTGGAATGATGTCTGCATTTGCGTTTGCGACACCTCCAGCAATGCCTTGTGTAGCAATTGCGGTGTCGAGTGGTTGGACAAACACAAAGCAGATGATGGTATATGGTTTCATGATCATGGTTGTAGCGGTAGTGATCTCTACGCTTATTGGTTATCCAATTGCGGCAGCGTTACTATAAATTGATTAAAACAACTGAATTCACTGTAATAAATGATGGTTGTTCACATGCATGCCGGTAGAAGAGTCTACCGGTTTTCTTATGAAATTGGTTAAATAAATATAGATACTATACAATTTCATATTTTTGTGAAAAAATTATCATTTTTATATTGACTAACTGAATATTGATAGTTATTATCAATAAGCAGACTTAAGTTAGATGGAGGGAAATTTGAAAATGAAAAAGATTCTAACAACTTTATGTGCTGTTGCAATGCTGGCAGGTTGCACAGCTGGAGGATCCAAGAAGTCTTCCACAAATACTTCTACTAAGGAAGAAACAGCTGCTACTGTAATGGTTGGTACAGGTTCTGTTACGAGTGTATCTAATAAAGCAAAGGAAGGTTCTGATACAGCAGCACAATTCGATACAACATTTGCGTCAGTTGTATTAGAAGGTAATGTAATCAAGTATGTATACTTTGACGTAGCACAGGATAAAGTTACTTATGATGCGACTGGTCACGTTACTTCTGACAATACTACTTCTACATCTAAGAAGGCATTAGGTGATAAGTATGGAATGAAGGACAAGTCTTCTATTAAGAAAGAATGGTATGAGCAGGTTGAAGCTTTAGAGAAGTGGGCTGTTGGTAAGACAGTTGAAGAAGTATTAAATATGCCTACAACACAAAAGGATGAAAAGCATACGGTTACTGCTGATAAGGATCTTATGACAGGATGCACAATTGGTGTTACTGCTTTCCAACAGGCTTTAGATAAGGCGGCTAAGAACGCTGTTGAAGTGAAGGATGTAGCTTCTGTAGGCTCTGCAATCTTGACGGAAGTTTCTGGTAAGGACGCTAGTGCTGAAAAGAGTGGTGAAGCGAAGGCTAGCTCTACATATGGTGTAGTTGCGTTAGATAAGGATGGTAAGGTTGTATTCACACAGACTGACGTAGCTCAAAACGCTGTGAAGTTTACAACAACTGGTGCTTTAGATGGTGAAGCAAAGGCTGTACCTACAAAGGCTGAAAAGAAGGATGAATATGGCATGAAGAAGGCTTCCTCTATCGGTAAGGAATGGTTCGAACAGAATCAGGCATATGATGAATGGACAGTTGGTAAGACTGCTAAGGAAATCGCTGATATGAAAGTTACTACGAACGAAGGTGGTAAGACTGTAACAGCTGATAAGGACCTTATGACAGGATGCACAATGGGTGTTGATTCTCTACAGAAGGTAACAGCAACAGCTATCGCTACCGCTTCAAAAACTTAACTAATTCAAATCTATTAGAACAATCAGAATATCTTTGGGAAACCGGAGATATTCTTTTTTCTATGCGTAGAAGGAAAGTGAGGGATAGTGGTGACTATGCTATAATGAGTGGCAGGAGAAAATATGGAAGAACTACGTAAAAGTATTATTTTAAAAAGTATTAATTACACTTGTATCTGGAATCTTGATGATGGTTGTGACATCATTTTTTTGATGATTTTATGTAACTTTAAGATAATGTCTGTGAATGGAATAATTGGAATGATTTTATTAGTGACTTTACCGCAGTTATGGTCTATTTTTAAGAAATTATAAAATACCTACGACAGCGATATCTTTAGGGATGATTGCAGTTTCGCTTGTGCTATCGATAATCTATGGATGGACCGTCGCTAATAGTGTTTCACAGTATACAGAACCAATGAAGATGTTTGAAACAATCTTGACATATATTTTAAAGGTACATGGTTTAGCAGCTTTAGTAACAGTATTTATCGGTTATCGAACGCGGAAACAATAACCAGTAGGAAAGGAAGGCTAGCATGAAAGTGATGAGTCGTTGGGGCAAGAATGTAAATCTAAATAGCCCGCTACAGGAATATCCTCGCATGCAGTTGCAGCGTGGTAGTTATACGAACTTAAACGGTCGTTGGGAATATCAGATTACAGATACAAATCAGTTACCGTATGAACATAATTGGAAGCCAATCAACGTTCCTTTCCCTTTGGGTTCACAGCTTTCTGGTAGTGATGAGATTTTATTACCTGGGAAAGTATTGTGGTATAAAAAACAATTTTCTTATAAACCTGGAGAATACCATACACATTTAAACTTTGAAGCAGTTGATCAACAATGTATTGTCTACCTTAACGGTATCGAAGTTGGTAGACATATAGGTGGCTATGAGCCATTTAGTTTTGATGTATCTAGTTATATCAAGTATCAGAATGCATTACTTGTGAAGTGTACCGATCCAAGTGATACAGGTGAGTATGCATATGGAAAACAGAAAATCCAACATGGTGGTATGTGGTATACACCAATGTCGGGTATTTGGCAAACGGTATGGTTAGAAGATGTACCGCTACATGGGGTCCATGCTTTGAAGATTACACCAAACTATGATAGACAGACAGTTTATCTGGAGATGGAAGGTGACTTTAACCATGCGACAATTACAATCAGTGCCGCAGGGAAGATGATTTATCATGAGATGACGGCGGAGATGCGCAATGAAATCTATATTGAAGACATGCATCCATGGTCACAGGAAGATCCTTTCTTATATGACTTATATATTGAAACAGAAGATGATATCGTGAAGAGTTATTTTGGTATGCGTTGTTTCACTTGTGAGAAGGATGAAAAAGGTTATCCTCGTTTCTGTTTAAATCATGAACCAGTATTCTTAAGTGGTGTATTAGATCAAGGCTATACGCCAGAGGGAAACTTAACGTATCCTGATGATGAGATGATGATTTATGATATTCAAAAAGTAAAAGAGTTAGGTTTTAATATGATACGCAAGCATGTCAAAGTGGAATCTCGTCGTTGGTATTATCATGCTGATTGTCTAGGAATGCTTGTCATGCAGGATATGCCGAATGGTGGTCAACCAAGTAAATTAACGACTTTATACTTGCCACATTTAAATATCACGCGTATGAATGACCAGAAAGCACAAAAACACCTTGGTAGAGGTGATGAATGGGGTAAGAAAGCATACTATGATGAATTAAATGCGATGATTCATAATTTGTATAATGTTGTGTCTATCTTTGCGTGGGTCCCTTTCAATGAAGGTTGGGGACAGTTTGATAGTGCTAAGGTAACCAAGCACATTCAATTGATGGACTTAACACGTTTTGTGGATAGTGCTAGTGGTTGGCATGATCAGGGTGCTGGGGATTTCTATAGTCGCCATGTGTATTTCCATACCTATACAAATCCACAGAATCATGAAAAGAGAATGTCAATCTTATCTGAGTTTGGGGGCTATTCCTATTTGATTCCAGGTCATAGTCTTGCCCAAAAGCTTTATGGTTACAAAAAATTCACAGATAAGTTAAAGTTAAATACAGCAATTCGAAAGTTGTATGAAGATAGTATTATCCGTAATATTCCAAAGGGATTAACTGCTTGTGTATTTACGCAGTTAACGGATGTGGAAGATGAATGTAATGGTATTATGACGGCGGATAGAGAAATCGTGAAGTTGGATGAGAAGAGAATTCGTAATCTTAATCAACGATGCATGAGGAGGTTAAAGAAATGAGAAATCAAATTGTTATCGCAGAAGCGTTAGGTGGTAGTGTTAGAATCCACGCAGTTGATACAACAGATATTGTAGAAGAAGCTAGAAAGCTACATCACTATATGGCTACTTCTGCCGCAGCGTTAGGTAGAACCTTAACGGTTACAGCCATCATGGGCAGTGACTTTGAAAGAACTCCTATGAAAAAAAGGTAACCTGTATCTTTAATGGACATGGTCCAGCTGGTACTGTACTTGCACAAGCTGATGGTAGTGGAAATGTGAAGGGATTTATTGGAGATCCTGCAATCTATCTTGTACGTGAGGATGGGACATTTAGATGTTGGGTAAAGCAATTGGAACGAATGGTACGTTAACTGTAACTCGCGATATGGGGTTAAAAGAGCCTTTCTCTGGTATGGTGAATATCCAGACAGGTGAAGTTGGTGATGACTTTGCGTATTACTATGCAGTCTCTGAACAGACACCTTCTGTTGTAAATGTAGGTGTATTGGTAAATCCTGATGGTAGTATTTTAGCTGCAGGTGGATTCATCTTACAGTTACTTCCAAATGCGACGGATGAAGTCATTAGTGCATGTGAAGCAGTTACCGTAAAGATGAGACCAGTATCTACATTGATTAGTGAAGGAATGTCAATTGAGGACATTATTCATATGTATTTCGCTGATGCGAATATCCTAGAACATAAGGATGTTCGTTGGTATTGTGGTTGTTCACATGAACACTATAAGAATGCACTCGCAACACTATCTAACCATGACTTACAAGAAATGATTGATGACGGTAAGGGTGCAGATATTCATTGCCAATACTGTAGTAAAGAATATCAATTTACACCAGAAGAATTAAAAGAAGTATTGGAGTTAAAGCAGCGTGGTTAAGATTGGTAAATATAGAATTAAGAAATCAAATTGTCGCAGCACCTTTAGCTGGAATCTCAAATCCTGTCTATCGTGAAATCATGCATGATTATGGAGCGGGTCTTGTTGTTAGTGAGATGATCAGTGATAAAGCATTACACTATCAGAATGCAAAGACACAGGATATGTGCCGCATTAGTGAGGGTGAACATCCAGTAGCTTTACAGTTATTTGGAAGTGACCCTGTTACGATGGCTGAGGCAGCAGAGCATCTAACCAAGAATACCAACTGCGATATCATCGATATTAACATGGGTTGTCCTGTACAGAAGGTTGTAAAGGCTCATTCTGGAAGTTATTTGATGCAGAAACCAGAGCTTGCGTATGAAGTCATGCATGCAGTGGTAACACATACAGATCGTCCTGTAACGGTGAAGATGCGTGCAGGTTGGGATATTGACCACATTAACTGTGTAGAAATCGCAAAGCTTGCAGAGAAGGCTGGTGTTAGTGCTGTAGCAGTACATGGCCGTACGCGTGGTCAACAGTATACAGGACATTCTAATAATGCATATATCAAAGCAGTAAAGGATGCGGTGAATATCCCTGTAATAGGTAATGGTGATATTCGAACACCAGAAGATGCTAAACGTATGTTAGAGGAAACAGGCTGTGATGCAATCATGATTGGTCGTGGACTTCTAGGAAGACCATTCTTCTTACAGGAAGTAGATGCATATTTGAATGGTGGTAGCTACGTAGAACCTGATTATAATGAGAAGCTAGATCTTGCATATCACTATGCAGAAAAGCTCTGTGAATATGAAGGTGAAAGAAATGGCATCTGTATGATGCGTGGCATGGCTGGTTGGTATATTACAGGCTTACCACATGCTTCAGAGTATAAGAATCGTTTATCTTCTATCTCTTCACTTCGTGAGATGAAGGAAATCATTGAAGAATATCGTCTATTAATTAAGAACTTTATGGAGAAACAATAGCCATAAAGTTTTTTCATGCATGCATAAAAAAAGCCCTGTTTTCATACAGGGCCAAACATACATGTCGAAAGATAAGGGGGTTAGTTTCCTTCAACAGCGTTTGTACTTTCGGATAGATCTTCTGTTAGATTTAACTTACCAAAGTCAGAATCTGTTGGAAGAACTAAATCAAATTCAGGAATAGCGTTCATCTTGAATGTGAATTCATCAGCGCTTAGTCCTAAGATATGTCCACCATGTGTCTTATCATCTGATAAGAAGTGGAAGTGCCAACCTGGGAGGTTGATACCTTCTACATAATCAGGGCAGTAGATTGCGATAATCTGTCCTTCTTCATTTTCATAGTGATATTCTCTTTGTTCGCAAGCTGCTTCAGCAAGTGTAGGATATGGCTTTGCACACTTGTAGCAACTACGTACATGCATCTTGGAGAACTTAGCATGTGCTAAGAACATGTAGAAGATATTCTTGTTTTGATCAACGATTGGTTGTAACTTTTCCTTTAATGTCTTAATATCTTCAATATTTGTGATTGTCTGTTCTTTTACAGAGTGATCAAATTTAGTAACTGTAGAGAATGCTAATGTATCTGTATCAGCCATCTTAACAACTGTTCCATCAGCTGTTCCCTTATAAGCGACACCATCAACAATTAATGCTTCACCATCAAGTCCTTCATATGTACCGATACCTGTGTCACAATCACTTAGTAAATCCTTTACTGTCATTGTGCCATTAAAATCACCTAACATTAATGCGTTTAATGTAGAAACCTGTAAAACCTTTTGCATAATAACTTTTTCCTTCTTTCTTTTCTTTATTTCGCCATGTTGTCTGCTGGATGTCTTTGTAATTCAGCTTTAACAAGGAATGGTGCTGTAACGTTTGTAATTGCTAGTACGAATGCTAAGATTGCGATTGTTGATGAAACGAATGGTTCAAATGCTGCGTTACTTGAAGCAGCCATTGCAGGAATAGCAAGTGCAACACCTGCAAGAGAAGCTGAAGCAACACTGATATATCCTGGACGATGTAGAATGTTACGTTCTACGAAATAAGATGGGCCAATAACAATAACGAAGTATGCAATACTTAATAAGATACCTTGTGGAATCATACCTAGTGCTTTGAATAAGTTGATTGTAGAACCAAATTCAAATCCTAAGAATGGTAAGATTGTTGCATTACCACCAGCAAATACTTTACGAATATCTGCATCAAGACTACCGAGAATCATACCTAAGATGAATGGAATCAATAATGCGATAATCTGCATAACCTGAGTGATACCAAATCCGGATGTTCCATAGAAACCTAAGAATAAGATTGGCAATAGAGGCATTGAGCAAATCAACATGATACCAAATCCAGCCTTATCAGCTTCATCGCCGAATGGAGAAATAATACCCATATATAATGCAGCGTTAGCACTTGTGATTGCACATGCAACGGCTAGGAATGGAATACCGAATACACCTTCAAATCCAAATAATACATAGTATAGTGCACATAATGCATATGCAACTACAAGACGAACAATAATAAGTGGAACACTTCTACCAAGTGCTGATTTCAAATCTGAAACCTTAACACCAGTACCTGTAAAGAATAACATCAAGCCAATGATCAACATCTGACCAGAGGATGAGAACATATCCTTCATAGGATTTCCTAATACAGCCCAGATATCTACATTGAAGATTCCTTGACCAATTGTGGTGATGATTGCACCAATAATTAATGGAACAAACATTGTTCCTGCTGGAACCTTCTGTAAGGATTTCCAGATGTTAACGTTCTTTTTTTCTTCTGACATAACTATCTCCTTTAAAAACAACGTAATCAATATATAATTTTTTATTTGATAATGAACCGTTCTGAACATATAATAGTGAGTATTCTTTTTGTGCTATCAGCATAATCGGAGGTGTGGATGGATATTTCAAAATTAGTGGATGCGTTTTTTTAACTGGTGTTAACCTAGATGGACTGGTAAAAAAATATCATCAATATTATTAAAATGCCCAATATTAATATTAGATGATGCCTTTCATGTAGTTTCTTATTATAAGTCAGAAGACTTTCAGGATATCCCTTTTGATTCAACAATCGAGAGTAAACATATTACTTATGAAGTTGTACGTAATTTAAACTGGCAGCCAAATTTAAAGAAGCCAGTATTTTTTTGTCAATCGAAGAAAGTCCGTGGAGACGTAGAGTCTCAACGCTAAGAGCAGAACATAAAAAAATATCGGTTATTTATTTTTGTGTAGATGTAGAAGGTCATTTAGAACTAGTCAGTGATAATGACATGTATAAAATTGAAATGATCCTGGCAAAACAATACTTAGCCCAGATTGAAAATCAATTTCTTTCGAAAAATACAGAAGAAGAGATTTTTGACACACTTATTAGATGGGAATTATCAGAATCCTGCTTTATTTAAACTACAAATAACGAACACGTGGCTCGAACAGATGAATCAAGGACATCTTGTACTTATTGATGTATCAAATAGAACGAATCTACAGATGTCATATCGTTCATTAGACGCACAGTTAGAAACTGCTTTAGCAGGAACACGTCCATTCTTATATCAGAAGAATATTCTGCTATTTATACATGAAAAAAGACAAGTTGAAATACTAGAGACCATCGCAAAGGAATTCCAAGTATGTGTTGTTGTCTCTGGTGTTATAAAAGATATCTATGAGTTGCCAAAGGTTTATAAACAAATTTTAGAGGTAACCTCATTATTACAAAAATAGGACTTTCTCGGCCAAAGTATTCTATACGGAAGGGTATCGTTTGCGTCTGATGTTGGATCAGATGAAAAGTCGATTTGATTTAGTACCTGATGTATATAAAAGAATGTATGAGTATGATAAAGAAAATCATACGGTATATTGTGAAACACTATATTATTATGAATTAAAAAAATCATTCTGTAATTGAAACTGCACAAGAGTTATTTACGCATCGGAATACAATTGTGTATCGTCTTAGAAAAAAATTAAAGATATGTTTCATATCGATGATGCTCACGAGAGTGAAAAAAATTAATTCGTTTAATTAGTTTGGGCTTATGTTTAATTCAAATGAATCAAGATGATATTGTTCTAGAACATATGCATGCCAGTGATATATTCGGAAAGTAATGAATTATGTTATTTTTGGTGAATATTGAGCTTAACAAAAAGATATCAGAAAAAATTATGATAAACTTACCGCATTGAGGTGATGAAGTATGAAAAAAGGACTAGTTCTTGAGGGTGGTGCGATGCGAGGCATCTTTACAGCAGGTGTTATCGATGTGTTAATGGAAAACCATATTACATTTGATGGTGCGATTGGTGTATCTGCTGGTGCGTGCTTTGGCGTAAATCTAAAGAGTAAGCAGATTGGTCGTACGTTCCGCTATAACATGAAATACGCAAAGGATCCAAGATATGCAAGTGTTCAATCATGGATTAAAACAGGAGACTTCTTCAATGCGGAGTTCTGCTATCATACATTGCCTGAAAAGTTAGACCCAATGGATGCAGTAACATTCTCTAAAAATCCAATGAAGTTTTATTTAGTCGCAACAGATATTGAAAGTGGTAAACCATATTATTACGATGTTAAGGATATCAATAATGAATCATTAGATTTTGTACGTGCTTCTGCGTCAATGCCAGTATTTGCAAGTCCAGTACATATCAATGGACATATTTATCTAGATGGTGGTATCTCTGATTCTATCCCTATTAAGAAGTTTCAAGAGATGGGATATGAAAAGAATGTAATTGTCTTAACACAACCAGAGAATTATGTAAAAAAGCCACAGCCAATGATGAGGGCAATTCGTGCAAAGTATCGTAAATATCCAAACATGGTACGTGATTTAGAATCGCGTCACGAAACCTATAATGAAACAATTGCATATATCAAAGAAGAGGTTACGAAGAATAACGTATTTGTAATTCAACCAGAAAGAGCATTAAACATTGGTAGAATTGAACATAATCGTACAAGAATTCGTGCAGTCTATGAAGAAGGTCGTAAAACAGCGATGAAAAGACTAGCAGAATTAAAGATGTTTTTAAGACAGGGTGAATGACATCATTTGAAATAGTAATTTATGATAAAATAAATACGCTATTGGGGGAATGATGAAAATAACAACGGATATGATTCATCGTGATTTACGAAAATACGCAAATGTGGTATTGAACAATCAACCATTACTCAATTCGATTACTGCAATTCGAGAGCGTGATAGAAATCTAAAACGTAAGTTTTATGGGAAATGGTTTGGTAAAACAACCCATATGGAAGAACAAATGATTCTAAGAAATGATGGTTCTTCTTTGCGTATCTGTATTGTTTATCCAAATCATTTTAGCAAAGAGGAATGTACGGGTCTTTTATGGCTTCATGGTGGTGGATATGGAACAGCACTACCTGAAGAGTGCTATCCATATGCAGAACGTTTCCTAACAAATGGAAACGTAGTTATGGTATTGCCGGATTATCGCAAGAGCTATGAGGCTCCATACCCGGCGGCCTTAGAAGATGCTTATCTAACACTTAAGTGGATGAGGGAACATGCATGCAAGTTATATATTAACCCTCACCAACTATTTGTAGGTGGTGAAAGCGCAGGTGGTGGCTTGGTGGCTGCGTTATCTGTATATGCACGTGATATGAATGAAGTGAAGATTGCATTTCAAATGCCGCTATATCCGATGATTGATGATCGCCCATCTAGCGAAAATAAACAAGAAACATTAGCCTGGACGACTTCACAGAAGTACTTCCATTGGCAGTTATATAAACGGAATCTACAGGATGTACCAGTGTACTGTGCACCCGCAAGATTAAAGGATTTTCGAAATCTACCACCGACCTTTACGGTTGTAGGAACATTAGGACCGTTCCATGAAGAAACGGTAACCTATATGAAACACTTGTATAAAGCTGGTGTTACTATCATGTTAAAAGAGTATGCGGGTTGTTTCCACATGTTTGATACATGCTGTCCAGATGCAAAGATATCCAAAGAACTCATACATCTTGAGCAGAAGGTATTTCAATATGCGCAACAAAACTTCTTTGCAAGACAAGATGAAATCAGTCAAGAAGATATATCTTTTCAAGAGGATATATTCCGTAATTTCCATGCATACATGGATAGGAAAAATAAATATTAAAGTAAAGTCCGAGATGTTTATCCCGGGCTTATTTTTTTATAGTTTTTTTCTGCTTGTACTTGAATAAGATTCTGTAGCTGCATACGATACAATAATAAGTCATCCTCAAGAGGATTTAATACAGCTGCCGCAACCTTTGTGTTTAGATTTAGGAAATCTAATATATCTTGTTTTTGTGACGATGTAGATATGTTCATCTTTTTGTAGTGTTGGTTTAAATTTTTGTAGGCCTTCCAATGTAGAAAAATACAGGAAGATACTTTTTCACCATCAGTTGCCTGCATTAAATCAACACGGTCAATATTAGATGCTTGAATACTGTCATTTTTTTGATTGCGTCTTCTTTTGGATAGAAGGCAACATAGAAACGACGGTCACCCTGCCATATAGAGTGTTAACTCTTCTAGTGTCTTTTGCATACCTTCTTCACTAAGAGGTGCTTTGCGCTCTAAGAGTAGGCTTTCTAGTTTTTGTATCTATCGTTGTATCAGTTAATGAATTAAATTTTTTTGCATGTAATCCTCACCATTTCTGCATTTATTATATAATAGGAACATGAAAATAATATTCTCTCCAACCAAAAAAAGATGATTCAAGATGAAGATTTAGCCCCAAAAAAACAACACCAGTTTTTTTCTTTCGAAGACAGAAATATTACTAGAAAAAAACTGCGTGGAATGAGTGCTGAACAACTACAGCGTATGTACCGTTGTAACGATAAAATCTTGGCTGAAAATATGAAACGAATTGAAACGATGAACTTACATGAGAATCTTTCACCTGCACTATTTAGCTATAGTGGTCTTGCGTTTCAGCATTTATCTGCGACCTCTCTATGTCAAGATGAGTTAGACTATCTGCAAGAGTACTTCCGCATTCTTTCTGGTTATTATGGTGTATTAAAGCCAATGGATGGTATTACACCATATCGTTTGGAAATGTTATCGGTATTTCCAGATGGTAGTAACCTATATGACTATTGGAATGATGCGCTTTATCGTGAGCTCAATGACAATGTGATTATCAATCTTGCGTCCGAAGAGTATTCACGTTGTATTAAAGATTATCTTCAAGAAAATGATCGCATGATCAATATTATCTTTGGCGAATTCAAGAATGGAAAGCTAATTACAAAGGCGACCAAGGCAAAGATGGCACGTGGAGATATGATTTGGTATATGGCACAGAATCATATCACTGATCCTGAAGACATTAAGAAATTTAATGAACATTATTACTATGATGCTGAACTTTCTGATGATACACACTTTGTATTTATTACACAGGAGTAAGATACAATGATTGGTATGATTATCGTAATCAGTATTTGTTTACTCTATCTATGGATGATTCATCCCCAGAATCTTAATGATGACAAGTGGGAAGGATTTCGTCATCACTATTATGCTCACCGTGGTTTACATGATACACAAAGGAATATTCCAGAGAATTCAATGGCTGCTTTTTTGCAAGCAGTAGAGAATGGTTATGGTATTGAGCTAGATGTGCAACTAACCAAAGATGGTGTACCTGTTATTTTTCACGATGGAAAGACTGGTAGATTATTACGTGATGAAAATGGTGCAGTCGTTAATACAGTACTCACAGAACTACCGCTAGAAGAATTACAGAGATATCACTTACTAACAAGTAAAGAGAAGGTTCCTCTGTTTGAAGATGTATTAAAATTGGTAGATGGAAAAGTTCCTTTGATTGTGGAATTAAAGGTAGCCAATTCATCAACTGATACAAATGTATTGTGTAGTAAGGCAGATTTATTGTTGCGAAAATATCGTGGTGTATATTGTGTGGAGTCGTTTCATCCTGCTTGTGTAAACTGGTATCGCAAGAATCGTCCTGAGATTATTCGTGGTCAACTCGCTGAACGTCCTAACGCACAAGCAAAAGGAAAGATGTTTGTCGCAACGAGGATTATGCAGTATCTTCTAACAAACTTTATTACACGACCAAACTTTATTGCGTATAACCACCATAACCGTTATAACCTTTCACGCATGTTGTGTCATTGTCTATTTAAAAAAATCCTGCAGTAGCTTGGACAATTCGCTCTAAACAGGAGTTAGAAGAAAACCATAAGTATTTTGATTACTTTATTTTTGAACACTTTTTGCCAGATGGTAAATCAAGTTCCGAAGAACAGTAAATGTTTCGGAACTTTTCATTTGAACAAGGGCTTGAATAGAGAATAATATGATAAAATACTAACTATAAGGAGCTCCAATCAGGAATGAGTGATACGAGTAATTTTATTTTGAATCTATCAGTATTGTTTCGCAATACACAAAAAAATATTTTGATAAGATGCTGGCGCTATATGATATTGGCTCCGGCCAATTAACATTTTTATTGATTATCAATGAGAATGAGGGTATTACAATGCAAGACGTTACACGTATCAGTGAAGTGGATAAAGGTACAACAACGAAGAGTATTCAGCGTCTGATTGAACAGGGATACGTGAGTGCAGTACAGGATGAAAAGGACCATCGTATGAAGCATTTACATACCACTGATAAAGCATCCGCAATGATGACTGCTGTATATGATTTCCGAAATCAATGTCGTGCAGCACTAGCTAGTGGTGTCGATTTCGACCAGTTTGAGGAGATGTTAAATGTTGCCTGTGAAAACTCTCGTAATATTTTATCTAGTGAGCCAACTGCGTTTCATACATTAAAAATTGGTGCTTTACAGAAGACAACGATTACGGATTACCCTGGAAAAGTTGCGGCGACAATCTACACAGCTGGATGTAATATGAAGTGTCCATTCTGTAATCAGAAAGATCTTGTGTTTATTCCTGAGAAATATCGCTATATCACACCAGAGGAAATTCTTTCATACCTCAATCAGCGTAGTGGCTTATTGGATGGTGTTGTCATCAGTGGTGGTGAACCATTATTACAAGAAGAACTCATCCCATTTATTCGCCAGATTAAAGAACTAGGCTACGCAGTAAAGCTAGATACCAATGGCACAAACAATGAGAAGCTTGGAGTATTATTGGAAGAAGGCCTGGTGGATTTTGTATCACTAGATATGAAGAATAGTGCCGAGAAGTATCCGCTAACCAGTGGTCTAAAATCGGATATGGAATACAAACATCCAATTTCAGAAAGCGTACGCTTACTGCAAGAATATAAAGTAGAACATGAATTTAAAACAACTGTTGTAAAGGAATTTCATACGGTTGATGATTTGATAAAGATTGCCAAGTTTATTGGTAGTGATGCTCATTATGTATTACAACAATTTGTATCTTCGGATTCAGTGATTCAACCTGACCTGCATGCATATACTGCTGAAGAGATGGTAGAAATGAAGAAAGCGGTTGAACCGTATGTGAAGACTGTGGAATTAAGATTAGCGAAGGAGGTGTAAGTGATGTATCGTGTAAAGAAAAGAGATGGTAGTACTGCAGCGTTTAACATCAAGAAGGTTGCAAGTGCGATTCGTAAAGCGTTTGATGCATGTGATCGTGAATACACCGATAGCGTAATCGATTTAATTGCATTACGTATTACCAGTGATTTTGAACCTAAGATTCAGAATAGTTTAATCGACGTAGAAAAGATTCAGGATAGTGCAGAAAAAGTATTAAGTGAATCTGGATATGCGGATGTATCAAAGGCATATATTCTCTATCGTAAACAGCGTGAAAATGTACGTAATATTACAAATACAACATTTGATTATCATTCTGTTGTGGACAATTATATCAATACTGGAAATCAACACAGTAAAGGGAATACAACGTACTCTGTTGGTGGTTTGATTTTATCAAACTCAGCCTCCATCACCACCAATTATTGGTTGAGTGAAGTATATGATGAAGAGGTTGCTAATGCACATCGTGATGGTTATATTCATATTCATGATTTGAATATGTTAACAGGATGTAATGCAGGTTGGTCTTTAAAAGAGTTAATCCAACAAGGTTTGGGTGGGGTGGCTAAGCAAACTTCTTCCGCTCCTGCAAAACATCTGATAACCATCTGTAATCAGATTGTAAACTTCTTTGGGATTATGCAGAATGAATGGGCAGGAGCGCAATCCTTCTCATCCTTTGATACGTACCTGGCTCCATTTATACGCATGGATCATTTATCATTTGATGAAGTAAAGCAGAGTATGCAGACATTAATCTATGGGTTAAATACACCATCTCGTTGGGGAACGATTTCTCCGTTTGCGAATATCTGCTTTGATTGGACAGTTCCTGAAGATCTTGCGAAGCGTCCAGCGATTGTTGGTGGCGAGGAACAAGACTTTACGTATGGTGATTGTCAGGATGAAATGGCAATCATCAATCGTGCCTTCCTTGAAGTTATCTTAGAAGGTGATGCGGAAGGAAATATATTCTCATTCCCGATTCCAACATATGCAATTACAAAGAAATTTGATTGGAATAGTGAAAATGCAAAATTGTTATTAGAAGTTACTGTAAAGACAGGTCTTCCATACTTTGCGAATTTTATTAATGGTGATTTAAAGCAGAAGAATGCACGTAGTATCTTTAGCGGTACTCATTTTAACGCAAAGAAACTATTTAAGAAGACTGGTGGTTTATTTGCGTATGGAGAAAATACCGGAACGATTGGGACTGTATCAATCAATATGGCTAGACTTGCTTATCTTGCCAAAGATGAAGAAGATTTCCTGAAACATCTAGATAAGGTATTAGATATCTCTGCTCGCTCTTTGAGTACAAAGCGTCAAGTTCTTGCAAGCCTTTTAGAAGCGGGACTGTATCCTTATACCAAGCATTATCTTGGTACCTTTGATAATCATTTTTCTTCGATTGGAATCGTAGGTATAAATGAAGCATGCATGAATGCAAAGTGGATCCAAAAGGGTTTAGAAACAGAAGAGGCACAGGACTTTGCGGAGAATGTACTCATGCATGTACGTAAGCGTCTAAAGGAATATCAAGCAGACCACCATGAACTCTTTAGTATTGAAGCAGTAGCAGCAGGAGATATCTCACATCGCTTTGCGTTAAAGGATAAAAATGAATATCCTGATATGGTGATTGCGATGCAAGGTGATACACCATACTACACAGGTAGTACTGAGTTACCAATCGATGGAAATGTAGATTTATTTACTCGTTTAGATATACAGAATCGCATGCAAGAAATCTATACTGGTGGAACCATCTTTAATGTACGTCTTGCGAAGAATGAGTATGATGCAAAAGGGATTGCGATACTTTTAGAGCGTATTATGGAAAACTATACAATTCCATATATTACACTCAATACATGCAATCGTGATTATCCAATTGAAGGTTATTTATACCAAGAGGCTGTTAACGAAAGATGAGTAAACTTCCACAATTAATCACAACAAAAAACTGTCCAAAGTGTAAACTCATCAAAGAATATATGGCACAAAAAAACTTCGCGTATGAAGTTATAGAAGCAGAGAAGAATATGAAACTCTGTAGAAATCTAGGAATTATGATTGCGCCTACGATGTTGGTCTATCACCAGGATAGGATTGAACAGCTCATTGGTTTTGAGGCGATTCAAAAAAATTTATCGATAAATAGAGTGTAGAAAGAGCTAAGACATTATGTCCTAGCTCTTTTTGTTAGATTTTATTTTTTTGAAGCAAATTTACGATATCCTGCGAAGCATAGAATAATCACTGCTCCAGCAAGTAGGAAAATATAACCAGTAATATTTGTATGGTCACTTGTTTGTGGAGAAACAGCAGTATTTTGGCTTAGGATAAATTTCCATGTACCTATAAATGTGGTGTCAGTACCATCTGCTGTAAAAGTATCATGGTCATAGCCAACGAATACCCATTTACCATTAGAAACTGTGATTTCTGTTTGTGCAGGTGCTTGTGCTGTGATAACTGTTCCTGGTGCGATTCCGTTTACGGCAGAAGGAAGTAAATCTGTAACTGCAGAAGGTAATACTTCTCCATTTTGACTAACGAAGGAGTAATTTACATTGGAATTTCCTAAAACTCTTACGCTTGCAGTTTTTGTGACAAATCTACCTGGCGCTACTTCTGTAGAATACGTAATTGTATAATTACCAGGAGTTGTTGTATCAACATCGTTATGTGTAATACTAATATCACTTGTATTAATAACGGTATTACCAAACTGATGATATGTTAGGTTATCAAATGGATCCCAAGAATCACCAACATGAAGTGTGATATCTTGTGTATCTAAGACTTTAACTAATTCAACATAGAATGGAGAGAGTTGAACATTTGCGGCTGCGTCAAATGTATCTGTCGTTAATGGATTTCCATCTGTATCAATTAGGTTAAGACCAGTTGAGCCTAGAAGGTAACGATAAGATGTCATCAAATCTCCAGCACTTGTACGCTGTACACTATAACCTTCATCCTTAACAGCAGCGAAGATTGGTTCGTTATTGATAGAGTAGCTAGTATTGGAGAACGCAAGACCATCACTTGGTTGTGTAAAGTCAACTGGTGATAACATCATGCTGAACATGTTGAAGCGAATATTTGATGAATTCACAGCAGGCATAAGGGCCTGGATATTTGCTGGAACTTGACGGTATGTAGAGCCGCTCTCACGAATTGTACCGATAAATACACCATGTAGTTTATCAGCTACCTTATATCTGTAAGCAGAAGAAACGGCTTGTACAGCTGTTCCCTCACGTGCAGGTGAATAAGAGTAAACGATTGTACTCATCTGTACTTGTTCATCTGTTGTTAGTTTCATTGGAATATCCAAAGTTAATGTTTCGCCAGCACGGATAGAACCATAGAAATTAATGGAAGTAACTGTTGACCAATCAAAACTTGGAAGAGCCTGAATTTCATCATACGTATAGTTTCCTGCTGGAGAATCGTATGACACTCTAAGTGTAGAACTGTAAGTACCTGTTGTTGGATTTGAAGTGAGACGATCTGGATCTGGTACTAATGTTCTACTTGGATAATAAGGAAGTTGTAATTTGATATTTACATTTGCGTCTGTTGTTGTGACGTTATTTAGTTGTCCACAAAGAGCTAAATCATGTGCGTAGTCTTTGTTGTAAATATCGGAATTGTTAGGAACAGTTGTATACCAGTTGATAGTGGAATTTGTATTCCAGTTTGTAGAGGAATACGCTCTGTTTCCCGTAATGTTATCGATTGCGGCATAACGGAAGAAATATTCGACACCTCCGCCTGTGTAAATCGCATCTGGATTTGGATTTAATGGATTGTTGTAAAATGGCTGTAGTGTATCGTTACTTGCGTGAACAGTTGTAGATGGAGTTGTTGTAAAAATTAATAATGTGCCAAGCATAATACTTAATAGCCAAGAAACAGTCTTTTTTTCATTGAATTGGTCCTCCTTCTAGTTCAATAATTAAAAAAACAGAACAATTATATTAGAATAAGTAGTCTACAGCAAGAAAAAAATGAACAAATAAATGTATAAGTTGTTAAAATAAAGTACATTTTTGTCATATACATTTTTATGCGGCGCAAGAAATGCATAAATTGAAAAGTGGTGCTACAATACATTGGATGAAAATGAATAAACCAAAAAGAAAAGTGAATACAAAAAGGTTACTGTTGGTATTCATCGCAGCAGCGATGTTGTTCGTCACAATTGGTAGTGTGTTATTACTGGGGCTGTCCTCGTTAATTGATGGCGTACGTAATTATTTTACAGGTGTTTCATTATCTATTGATGAATCGAAACTCAGCGTTGAGTACGGTACTAACTTTGACCCTAAGGATATCATTACAGATGTTCATGGTACGGTAGAAGTGGATGGTACTGTAGATACTCATAAAGTAGGTACATATCCAATTACATATATTTTAAAAGATAAGGATATTCGTAAGGAGTATCAGTATACTGTAAAAGTTGAAGACCATACAGCACCAATCATTACGATGGTGGATTCTGCCATTACGGTAAATAAAGGAGACGCGTTTCAAGCAACGTCACTAGTATCTTCTGTAAAGGATATTGTTGATGGTAACTTATCGTATAGTATGGAACTAACAAATGGTACGTATACAATGAGTGGAACTGTGGACACAAACACAATGGGTACTTATCCTGTCACTGTAACTGCCAAAGATAAAAATGGTCTTGAAGCGAGTGATATAACTTATGTGACAGTTGTAGATCCTACAATCAGTACGCCATATAAGATTGGTGTCAATCGTGTATTCAATACGGTTACGATTTACGCGTATGACCAAACAACAGGAAGTTGTACATTGCCAGTCAAAGCGATGTTGTGTTCAGTGGGTCCAGAGACACCTGCAGGTGTATTCCAAACCTTTAATCGCAGTCGTTGGCGTCCTTTGTATGGCGATGTATATGGCCAGTATGTAACAGATATCGTAAATGATATTCTATTTCACTCGATTCCGTATTTTACGCAGAATCCAAGTGATTTGGAGTATGAAGAGTTTAATAAGCTAGGTACATCAGCTTCACTTGGTTGTGTACGTCTTTCGGTGAAAGATGTAAAGTGGATTTATGATTACTGTCCACTAGGTGTGACGGTTGAAATTTATGATGATGCGCAAAACCCAGGACCGTTAGGTACTCCTGAACAGACGAAAATTGATGTGACAAGTCCAAATCGTGGTTGGGACCCAACAGATCCAGACCCAAATAACCCTTGGCTATCTACGATACATTAAAAGAAAACCCTGTAATGTTTGATAACAACTTTATGGGGTTTTCTTATATAATAGTTGTATCTAGTTTTAGATAGTGGGGAGGTAAGGATGAGCGTGCGCAAGATTTTAATTATCGGAGGTACTGGTGTCATTTCTTCGGCTGTACTAGGAATGCTAGCGAAGAGTCGAGATACCGAGTTATACGTTATCAATCGTGGACATCGTCCATTACCTGTAATGGCTAATCATATTATCTGTGATGCCAATGATACTGCTGAAATGCAGAAGATTATTGGAAGTACTGTATTTGATGCGGTTATTGACTTTGTGGTCTATACACCAGATCAAGCAAAAGATCGTGTATATCTATTCCAAAACCATACAAGACAATATATCTTTATCTCCACTGTCGTGGTATTCAATCATGAAAATAACTTCATTCTCAATGAAGACTCTGTCCAGAAGAACCGTTTATCACAGTATGGAAGAGATAAGTCGGCTTGTGAGGATGTATTCAACCAAGCAGCGAAGAAGGGCTTTCCAATCACTATCGTTAGACCTTCACAGACGTATGGCTTTGACCGTTTCCCATTGAGTGTAAAGGGTAAGAATTGCTGGAGTGTTGTATCGAGAATTCTGAGTGATAAACCAGTCATTATCCATGGAGATGGCCAATCCATCTGGCATATGATGCATAGCTTTGACTTTGCGTATAACTTTATCCAATTGATTGGAAATATGAATGCAATCAATCGTTCGATTAACCTTGTTAATCCAGAGATTGTAACCTGGGATATGATTTACGATTCATTAGGAAAGGCATTGAATCGTAAAGTACAGAAAGTACATATCGCTTCTGAAACGCTTGCGATGAGCACAAAGTATCCTCTTTCAGAACAGATTGCTGGGGATAAGCAATTCTCTAATCTATATACGGATATCGTAAGAGATACACTAATTCCTGATTTTAAATGTCTTATCAATTTAGATAAGGGAATTGAACTTTATACACAATATATTTGGGAACATAGTGAATCAAGAATTGAGGATCCTGAGTTTGACTTATGGTGTGACCAAGTGATTAATGATTACCATGCCTATATGGGAAGATTCAATGCGAAATTTTAAACGTAGATAAATCTACGTTTTTTTCTTGAGATAATAGTAGTTGACATATACCCTGTGGGGGTATATAACAGATGTATACAACGGAGGTGTGAGATGCATCAATGTGAAGTGAAACATAAAAAAAGAACTGCAGATGAGCAGAAGAAACTTGTGACTAGATTAAAGCGTATTGAGGGCCAGGTACGTGGAATACAGAAGATGGTAGAGGATGATTTATACTGTCCAGATATCTTAGTTCAGGTATCCGCTATTACAAGTGCACTAAATAGTTTTAATAAAGAGTTATTGGCATGTCACATTCGTGGTTGTGTCGCAACAGATATACGACAAGGAAAAGATGAGTCGATAGATGAACTCGTAACAGTACTTCAAAAGTTAATGAAGTAATTAGAAATGAGGTTTTATGGAAAAATATATTGTAGAAGGTATGACTTGTGCGTCTTGCCAAGCCAGAGTTGAAAAAAAGCTGTATCCAAGGTAGATGGTGTACAATCCTGTGCAGTCAGTCTACTAACAAATTCAATGGGAGTTGAAGGTGACGCAGACCCAAATGCGGTTATAAAAGCTGTCGAGAATGCGGGTTACAGTGCAAAGTTACAGTCAGAGACTACTACTGAAAAAGCAGATACAGCCAGTGTTTCTGCGGAAGAGGAAGCTTTACAGGATCGTGAAACACCAAAATTAAAGAAGCGTCTATGGTATTCACTAGGCTACTTAGTGATCCTAATGTATATCACGATGGGTTATAGTATGTTAGGCTTGCCATTACCAGCATTCCTAAATCACAATCATATTGGTTTAGGTTTAACACAGATGTTTCTAACATTAATTTTGATGATTATTAATAAGAAGTTCTTTATCAGTGGATTTAAGTCATTCATGCATGGTTCTCCAAACATGGATACATTAGTCGCATTAGGTTCTTCTGTATCCTTTGCATGGTCGGTCTATGTATTGTATGTGATGACAGTGCAGATTACAGATGGTGTAGCGAACATGGAACTGATGCCACTCTATCATAGTCAGTTGTATTTTGAATCTGCCGCAATGATACTGGTATTCATTACAATTGGTAAGATGTTAGAAGCAAAATCCAAGGGTAAGACAACAGATGCACTAAAGAGTCTAATGAAGTTAGCGCCAAAGAAGGCTACCATCATTCGTGATGGTGTTGAGACAATCATCAATATCGATGAAGTGAAGTTAGACGATATCTTCGTTGTAAAACCTGGTGAAAGTATTCCGGTAGATGGTGTGATTATCTCTGGAGATAGTTCTATCAACGAATCTGCTCTAACAGGTGAGTCGGTACCAGTGGACAAGAGTGTCGATGATACGATTAGTGCAGGTACCTTAAATATCTCTGGTTATTTACAGGCTAAGGCTACTCACGTTGGAAAAGATACGACACTTTCTAAGATTATTCAAATGGTAAGTGATGCGGCTGCCACAAAGGCTCCAATCGCAAAGATAGCTGATCAAATTTCAGCAGTATTCGTGCCTGCAGTCATTGTCATTTCCGTCATCGTGATGATTGGTTGGTTACTTGCAGGAGCTAGCTTTGTATATGCACTAGAACGAGCAATCTCTGTACTAGTTATCTCTTGCCCATGTGCATTGGGCTTAGCAACACCAGTAGCGATTATGGTAGGAAATGGTTTAGGCTTCCAACATGGTATCTTATTTAAAACTTCTGAAGCATTAGAAGAAATGGGAAAGATGAATATCATTGCCTTAGATAAGACAGGAACGATTACAACAGGACAACCAACAGTAAAAGATATCTATCCAATTGGGAGATATGAGTAAAAATGATTTGCTGCAAATCGCATATTCTGTAGAGCAGAAATCGGAACATCCATTTGCGAAAGCAATTGTTGAAAAAGCCCAACAAGAAAACATTCAAGTATTGCCAACAGAACAGTTTAAGAACGTAGTTGGTAGCGGTATTGAAGCGACACTCAACAATCATTTGATACAAGCAGGTTCGATGAGTTATATTCGAACAATCGCAGATATCTCATCTGATATTCAAGCAAAAGCAGATGGATATGCAAGTGAAGGGAAGACACCATTATTCTTTGCACAAGATGGAAAACTCATAGGTATGATTACCGCTGCAGATACAATCAAGGAAGATTCATTCGACGCAATTACAAAGCTAAAGAAGCTGGGTATGCAGGTAGTTATGTTAACGGGTGATAATGAGCGTACTGCTAGTGCGATTGCGAAGGTTGCAGGTGTTGACCGCGTTGTGGCTGGTGTGAAACCAGATGGAAAAGAAGCAGTTATCTCAGAACTTCAAAAACAAGGTAAAGTTGCGATGGTTGGTGATGGTATCAACGATGCACCGGCACTGACAAAAGCAGATATTGGTATTGCAATCGGTGCAGGTACTGATGTCGCAATTGATTCCGCAGATATCGTATTGTCTAACTCAACATTAACCGATGTTGTTAGAGCAGTAAGACTTAGTCGCGCAACACTACGTAATGTCAAAGAAAATCTATTCTGGGCATTCTTCTATAACTTGATTTGTATTCCATTAGCAGCTGGTTTATTTGGCTTATCGATGAATCCAATGTTTGGTGCAGCAGCGATGGCTCTATCAAGTGTTACAGTATGCATGAATGCTTTAAGATTGAATTTATTTAAGATTGATAAAGATATTGAAGAAAAAAACATATTCAAAGAGAAAAACATATAGAAAGAAAAGAGGAAAAAAACAAATGGAAAAAGAAGATTATGATTGAAGGTATGGTGTGTGGTCATTGTGAAAAGGCTGTAAAGAATGCACTAGAAAAAGATTGATGGTGTATCATCTGCTGAAGTATCACATGTTAGTAAGCAGGCTATCGTAACATTAAATAAAGAAGTATCTAATGAAGAGTTACGTAAAAGCTGTTGAAGCAGAAGATTATACAGTTACAGGAATTGAGTAATCAACTAGATATCGATGATATTCATCGATATCTTTTTTTGGTTAGTTTTATCAAACCATGCATACAAGAAAAAGAATGTCAATAAATGGCATTCTTTTTAGACTTTCACGGGATTTTTGTAGTGTTTTGTTATATTGTGAAAAAAACTAATTAAATATTAAAAATAAATGAAACAAACAACAAGGAGTAAAACATGTACGAGATTTTTTTGAGACAAAAAGAACGATTGAGTGCAGATAATACCTTGGAAGCCCAAAAAAAGTACGTAATACATTGAAAGAACATCATGTATATCTAATCAATTTGATGGCTTCGCCAGGTGCAGGTAAGACAACGACACTTGTCAGAATGATAGAGGAGTTGAAGAAGGATTACCGTGTAGGTGTGATGGAAGCAGACGTCGATTCTGATGTGGACGCAAAGACAATTTCTAATCTAGGAGTAAAAGTAATCCAGCTCCATACAGGTGGTAGCTGTCATATGACAGCGGACATGACTGCCCGTGGAATGGAAAGGCTGAACATTGAAGATTTAGACGTTGTGATTTTAGAGAATATTGGTAATTTGGTATGTCCGGCTGAGTTTGATACTGGTGCAAATCTAAAAGCTAGTTATTCTAAGTATTCCTGAGGGTGATGATAAGCCACTGAAATATCCACTGATGTTTCAGGTAGGTGATATCTTACTCTTTAATAAGATTGATACTAAGGCAATCTTTGATTTCGATGAAGAGCGCTGTAAGGCACATGTTAGTAAACTAAATCCAGATATGGAATTTTATTCGATTAGTGCAAGACTGGGGAAGGGTTTTCTGACATGATGAATGCGATATGCAAGCGTATCGAAGCGTGGAGGAATGTGGAATGAAAATCATAGAACTCCATAAGAGTATAACCGCATCAAATGAAAAGGATGCAGATGCACTACGTGCACAGATGAAAGAACAGGGGACGCTTCTTATCAATCTAATGAGTTCTCCAGGCTCTGGTAAGACAACACTTCTAAGTTCAACGATACAGTTGTTATCTGAGATAAAGATTGCAGTTCTTGAAGCAGATATTGAATCTGCGGTTGATGCAGAAAGAATTGAACAGTTAGGCGCTGTTGCAGTACAGGTACATACAGATGGTATGTGTCATATGGATGCAGGCATGACAAAGACGGGTATTGATGCGATGAAGGAACATAACATTGACCTGGCATTCTTAGAGAATGTAGGAAATCTAATTTGTCCTGCGGAATATGATACAGGTGCTGGAAAGAATGTCATGATTCTAAGTGTGACAGAAGGTGATGATAAACCTCTCAAATATCCATTGATGTTTGAAAAGAGTGATGCCCTAGTCATCAGTAAGATTGATGCACTACCATATTTTGATTTTGATTTAGAAACATGTATCAAACGCGTAAAGCGTTTAAACCCAAATATTAAAATTTTCCCTCTAAGTGCTAAAACCAAAGAGGGTATGAAAGAGTGGCTCAACTGGTTACGAGAAGAAACAGGTGAGTGGAAAGTGAGAAGATAATTATGACAACTGCCCCAAAGAAGAGAATGACAAATGAACGTGACTTCATTCCAGATCCAAACTATGTAGCTGCAGATCCAGAGAAGGAGAAACTATTACTTGACCTTGCATGCATGATTACAAACCGTATCAAGGCAAAGTTAACGCATTCTGTTAAAACAGAAGATCCAGAATACTGGATGCTAGATGAAGTACTTACAAAAGAAGAAGTGAAGTTCATGTTATCGTTCAAGAAGACTCGTGTTGGATATAAACCAGAAGTTCTAGCGAAGAAAAATAACATGACGTTAGAAGAAACACAAAAGATGATTGACCATCTCTGTTGGATTGGTTTGATTGAGATGAACCGTGAAAATCCAGAGAACGAGAAGCAGTATAATGTACCTATTTTCGTTCCAGGTTCTGCTGAGTTTATGATGATGAATGATGAACTAACAGCAGCACATCCAAACCTTGCGACATTCTTTAACCTAATGACACAGATGCCACTAGAACCTGTAACACCAATGGTTCCACTTGGTGGTGGCGGAATTGGTATGCATGTAATTCCTGTAGAAAAGGCAATTGAACATGTAAATCAATCCGTATCTGTAGAACATTTAAGTCATTGGTTGGATAAGTATGACAAGTATTCAATCAGCCAATGTACATGCCGTCGCCAACAAGAGATGCGTGGCGAAGGCTCTGGTGAAATTAATGGTGAATTCTGTATTGGTGTTGGAGACATGGCTGAATATCAGGTTGACCGTGGTATGGCACATTATGTTTCTTATGATGAAGCCCTAGAAATCTTAAAACGTGGTGAACGTCATGGCTTTGTACATCAAATTACAAATATTGATGGTGAAGGTAAGATTGTAGGTATCTGTAACTGTGCACCTGGTGTATGTAATGCATTACGTACATCACAGTTGTACAATACACCAAACCTATCTCGTTCCGCATATCGAGCACATGTCGAGAAAGAAAAGTGTGTTGCCTGTGGTAAGTGTGTTGAAGTTTGCCCGGTTGGGGCTGCGAAGCTTGGTCAGAAGTTATGTACAAGTTTAGGTGCAATCAAGTATCCAACAACATTATTACCAGATGAGACAGAATGGGGCGAAGACCATTGGAATCCAGATTATCGCGAAACTTCTAAGATTAACTGCTATGACACAGGTACAGCACCATGTAAGACGGCTTGTCCTGCGCACTTAGCAGTACAAGGATATGTAAAGATGGCTTCTGAAGGAAGATTCATGGATGCCCTTAAACTAATCAAGCAGGATAATCCATTCCCTGCGGTATGTGGTGCAATCTGTAATCGTCGTTGTGAAGACGCATGTACTCGTGGTAAGGTTGACCAACCTATCGCAATTGATGAAATCAAGAAATATATCGCTGCACAAGAATTAAACGCAGAGACACGCTTCGTTCCTTTATGCGAAAAGGACGATGGTGGAATGTGGTCTGATGAATATAAGATTGCGATTATCGGTGCTGGTCCTGCTGGTCTTTCAGCTGCCTATTACCTCCGTATGCATGGATATCCTGTAACAGTATTTGAAAAAGGAAAGCCGTGCAGGTGGTATGTTGCTGAATGGTATTCCATCTTTCCGCTTAGAAAAAGATATTATCGAAGCTGAAATCGATGTCCTACGTCAGATGGGGGTTGAGTTTAAATACAATATTGAAATTGGTAAGGACACAACAATCCCATCATTACGTAGCGAGGGCTATAAAGCATTCTATATTGCGATTGGTGCCCAAGGTGGACGTAAGACAGGTGTTCCTGGTGAAGACGCAAATGGTGTTCAGACAGGTGTAGAGTTCTTGCGTAAGGCAAATAATGAAGCTTTAAGACATGCATTAGAAGGTGATGTAGTTGTTATCGGTGGTGGTAATGTTGCGGTTGACGTAGCACGTACTGCTGTTCGCTTAACAGAAGGCAAAGTCACAATGTTGTGCCTTGAAGGTGAAAAGGAAATGCCTGCAGCTAGAGATGAAGTACTAGAAGCCAAGGAAGAAGATATTTCTGTTATGAATGGTTGGGGTCCAAAGGAAATCCTAACTGAAAATGGAAATGTTACGGGTGTTGTATTTAAGAAGTGCTTATCTGTAAAGGATGCGGATGGTAAGTTTAATCCTCAATACGATGAAAATGAAACTATCACAGTTCCATGCAAGAATGTATTACTATCGATTGGTCAATCGATTGAATGGGGCAAACTCTTAGAAGGAACAAAGGTTGAACTCAATCGCAACAATACTGCTAAGGCTGACCCAGTCACATTACAAACTGCTGACCCAGATATCTTTGTTGGTGGTGATGTATATACAGGTCCAAGATTTGCGATTGATGCGATTGCGGCTGGTAGAATTGTAGAGGATTCCATTAATCGTTTCGTTCATCCAGGACAATCTATGACAATCAACCGTGACCTACGTCATTTCATTGAATTAAATAAGGATAATGTTGTATTAGAAGAGTTTGATACAGCCAAGCGTCAAATTCCTGGACATAAACAAGGAAATCCAAAGGCTACATTCAACGATATGCGTTTGGCATTTACAGATGAACAAGTTCGTACAGAAGCAAAACGTTGTTTGGGTTGTGGTGCGACATTCGTTGATCTCAATAAGTGTATTGGTTGTGGTCTATGTACAACACGTTGTGAATTTGATGCGATTCACTTACAAAGAGATTTACCAGATGCGTCAAGAATGTATCGTTGTGAAGATAAGATTAAGGCTGTTCTTCCTTACGCCGCAAAACGTAAGCTTAAGATTTTATTCAAGAAGAAGAGTAAATAACCATGCATGAGATGGGAATCGTTACACACCTTGCGAAATCTCTTACCGAAATGGCAGAAGAAAACAAGGTCACAAAATATGGCTCAGTAACCCTAGAGGTTGGTGAAGTGTCTGGTATCATGACAGATTACTTCATAGATTGTTGGGATTATTTCAAAGTAAAGTATCCTCTATTACTAGAGTGTGAATTAAAACTAGAGACAATTCCTGCCGTGACATTTTGTGAATCGTGTAAACAGGAATATGAGACAGTAAAACATGGAAGAATATGTCCATATTGTGGTAGTGAAGAGACATACCTTGTAAAAGGTGATGAATGCGTTATCAAAGAAGTTGAAGCAGAAACAGAGGAGTAGAAATTCAAAAATCTACTCTTCTTTTTTGAATGAATTGATATATAATGAACATTATTCTTTGAAGGGAGGAAAACGTGATGAGAAAAAGCATGGTTGAGGGAAACTCTTTAAAACTGATATTACAGTTTGCAATTCCTCTCTTGTTAGGAAATCTTTTCCAACAGACATATAATGTGGCAGATGCCGCAATTGTAGGACAAACACTAGGTCCTGCAGCGCTAGCAGCTGTCGGTGCGACCAGCAGTGTCCAGTTTTTGGTATTGGGATTTTGTATTGGTACAATGGCAGGTTTTGGGGTACCAATTGCCCAACGCTTTGGCGCAAATGATCCAAAGGGAATGCAGAGATTTGAATTCCAAGGTTGTGTTTGGACTTTCGTTATTGCGGTTATCCTAACTGCCGCAACCTGTTTCTTCTGTCCGTTAATCTTGGATTTATTACGTGTTCCAGCTGAAATCTATCAGGATACATATAACTATATTATTGTGATTTTTTTATTGGCATACCTTTTACACTTTTTATATAACTACTTATCGAGTATCCTACGTGCAATCGGTGACTCTAAAACACCATTTATCTTCTTGGCGATTTCGGCTGTACTGAATATCTTTTTGGATATATTCTGTATCATTAACTTGAAGTGGGGTGTTGCTGGTGCAGCGATTGCGACTGTCTTCTCACAGGCGGTATCAGCTATTTTATGCTTGATTTTAATTATGATGAAATTTCCAATCTTGCATATTCATTCAGAAGAAAGAAAGTTTGATTCAGAACTATCAAAGCGATTATTGATAATGGGAATTCCAATGGGGCTACAATATTCGATCACAGCCATCGGTTCAATGATTATGCAATCGGCCAATAACTCTCTAGGAACAGTGTATGTTTCTGCCTTTACTGCTGGTGTCAAGATTAAGCAGTTCTTGTTGTGTCCATTTGATGCCCTAGCTACTGCTGTTTCTACCTTTGTCTCACAAAACTACGGCGCAAAGAAAGAAGACCGTATCAAAGAAGGTTTGCGTAAGGGTACTTATGTTGGTGTTGCGTATGGTGTGCTAGCAGGAATCTTCATGATTCTATTTGGAAAAGTACTCAGTACTTTATTTATTACAGGTGATGAAACAGTACTATCTGCGGCAGATTTATATCTAAGAAGAGCGGGATATGCTTGGTGGTTATTAGGTATCTTGAATGTTATGCGTATGAGTATTCAAGGATTAGGATATGCAATGCGTGCAATCTATTGTGGTGTTGTTGAAATGATTTGTCGAACAGCCGTCTGTGTATTTTTGGTAGCAGACTTTGGATTTAATGCGATTACGTGGGCTGATCAAAGTGCATGGCTTGGCGCGGTACTCTATCTAATACCAGTAACGATTATCACAATGCGTGATATTTCGGAACAGATTCACAATGAAGTTAACGCTGATGTATTGATGAAATAAAATCGATACGATTATATAACAAAAAGGGAAGAACCTTTCGGAACTTCCCTTTTGTTTATGGTGGTCTCTGAGGGGCTCGAACCCTCGACCCACTGATTAAGAGTCAGTTGCTCTACCAACTGAGCTAAGAAACCATCTCACTTAATGCTTTATGATTATATAATTTAAATTTTATCTTTGCAAGAGGTTTTTAAGATAAATTTCTTTCGATTGATTTTTTTTGCAATTTTAAAGAAAAAAACAAAAATGACTTGCTTGTGACGTTGCGTGATAAACTATCGTTATTAAGAGGCGAGAGATATGCGTGATACTATCGAAAGAAATAAACAAAAAAATGTATTCGACAGGTGAGATTGCGAAATTATGTGGTATTACTGTTCGTACTGTTCAATATTATGATCAACGAGGACTACTAATTCCCACTGAACTAAGTGAAGGTGGTAGACGTATGTATACTTCCGAGGATGTAGAAAAATTAAGATTATTAATTTATTTGCGCTCTCTAGGATTATCCATTGATGATATTGCCAGTATTTATCAGCAAGACAATGGTGAGAATATAATTAAGGCTTTAATTGATGAACGTATATTTGCGATAGAGAAAGAAGTTGAGGAACAAAAAATAAAACTTCAAGATGCAAAATCATTTCGTGAACAATTAAATGCAATACCAGTGATAACACCAGCCTCAATGCTAAATATTGCGTATATTTTGAAACGGAAAGAACGATTGAAACATTACCGGATACAGCTTTTCATTATTGGAATCATAGTTGGAATCATACAGGGTACATCTTTTGTGTATTCGCTATTTAGCGGAAAGTGGTGGATATATCTTGTTATTGAGGTGTTGATAATTATCTTTGGATCAATTTTATTCAAAAAATATATGAATATTGTTGCCTATATCTGCCCTGAATGTCATACCGTTTTTAGGTCAAATGGAAAAGAGGTTTTTTGGGCGAGACATACGTATCGTACTAGAAAACTGACTTGTCCATGTTGTAATAAAAAAGGGTTCTGTGTAGAAACCTTACGGGAGGAAGACTTATGATTGAAATTAAAAAAATTTAACGAAGAAGTATGATGGGAAAGTTGCTGTAGAGCACTTATCTTTGTCTGTTTCTGATGGAGATATCTATGGTTTTATTGGGGCGAATGGTGCAGGGAAAACTTCTACCATAAAAGCAATCGTTGGTATTCATGGCTTTGATGAAGGTGATATTTTAATAAATGGTCATTCTATTCAAAGTGAGCCAATCTTATGTAAACAACAAGTGGCATATATACCAGATAATCCTGATTTATATGAGCATTTAACGGGGTATCAATTCATTAACTTTATCGCTGATTTGTATCATGTGTCTTCTGAAGATAGAAAAAATCGCATACAAACATATGGGAATCTTTTCGAAATGACAGATTCCCTGGGAAATATGATTTCTTCATATTCACATGGGATGAAACAGCGTACTGCAATTATTGCGGCTCTTATACATGAACCGAAGATATTGATCTTAGATGAACCATTTGTAGGGTTGGATCCAAAAGCTACATTTGAACTCAAGAATATTATGAAAGAAATGACGCAGAAAGGATGTACAATTTTCTTCTCAACTCATGTTTTAGATGTAGCAGAGAAACTCTGTAATAAAATTGCAATTATCCATAAAGGAAAACTTGTTACATGTGGTAATACGGATACCGTAAAGGGAACAAAGTCATTAGAAGAGTTCTTTATGGAGGTGGATGCATAATGAATCAAATCATTCATCTATCAAAAGCAAAACTCTTAAATACACTACCCATAAATGATTTTTGCGGAAATAATAAACAAAAAAACGTAATATAGCTATATTATTCGTTGTTGTTATTGTCTATATGGCAATAAATGTTGGTGCATTTTCTGTCACAACAACAATGAACTTGATACATGCAGGACTTGTTGAATATGTGTATGCAAGCTTGTTGTCGCTAACGAGTGTCGCTTTAATAACATTATTATTGTTTACGTTGAATGCATTATTGTTTGAGGGTAATGATTATGATATGTTGCAGTCACTGCCAGTTTCTAAAAGAGATATTATCGCAAGTAAACTATTGATTGTTTATATCTTTGCGTTTTGTTTCACCTGCGGAATGATGTTACCAGGTATGGTGGTGCATGTACTTATTACACATGCATACTTACAGTTTGTATTCGGTATTTTCTCTCTTGTTTTTGTTCCGGTAATACCGATAGGAATTGCAATTATCTTTAGTGTAGGCATTCTTTATGTAGCATCTTTTGCTAAACATACAACAGTATTAAAAGTACTATTATCTGTTTTATTGTTTATTGGTTTGATGGTAGGAATCTTTCTGCTTCAAAGTGCCGGCGGTTTATCTACTATGACAGGATTACAAATGATACAGATATACCCACTATCTTTGATCTTTTTAAAGTCTAACCTATTATATGCATGCATATCAATCGTCATTTCTGTATTAATCTTCTATATGCTTACATGGAAATATGAAGTTCTGCATAAGCTTTCCACAAAACGTAGAGTTATATACCATGATGCAACTTTTAAGCATCATTCAGCATTCCATGCGTTATATCAAAAAGAATTGAAACGTTTCTTTGGTTCGTATTTAGCAGTAATTAATCAGGGGTTTGGTATTATTATGCTAGTGATAGGGAGTGTTTTGTTGGTGCTTGTACCACCAACAGTACTGTTTCCATGTTGAAAGTGTCGCAAATTCCTATAAATATGGTGGATTATATTCCACTTGTGATTGCAGGGATGCTGGCGTTCACATTCCCTTCGGCTTCTTCCTTATCATTAGAGGGGAAGAATCTATGGATTATTCAGACTGCTCCTGTCAAGATGTTAGATATTATATTCAGTAAGATATCGGTGACATTGTCTTTACATTTAATAGGATATGTTTGCGCAATCATTGCTGTATTCTTGCGATTTTCGCTATCAGTTGAACAGATGATTGCGGTGTTACTTATTCCATTAGCATATTCTATCTTTACTGCAATTTTGGGATTTGCGCTAGACTATCGATTCGCTAATTATAATTGGGACAATGAAGTTGTTCCAATTAAGCAAAATTTGCAAGTTGGTTTAACGATGCTGGTTAGTTTGTTTATGGTTGGCTTACCTATACTACTTTCGACAATCTTATCCATGAATCTTTATTTTGCAATGTATCTGGTAGCTAGTATTCTATTTGTTGTAAGTGTGATTCTATTTGTGCTTTTGAGTAGAATTCGTACATTATCCTAACTCAATTCCATTACATATGAGTTTAGAACCGCATTCTGTACAGTCAATATCAAATTGACGTTGGTATCTCTACTTCTCTGGAATGTAGTTGTTAAATTGGTCGGTGAGTATGTATTTGTGTTTTCTTCCTTTGTGTTGCAAACCGGAACGGAAGGCTTGTTTTGATTGAACGGTTTTCGATGGGATGCGATATGTTTTACCATCTTTTACAAAGGTTGTGCCTGTTTCGATAAATGCAAATGTAATATCGTGTTTGGTGGCTTGTTGATAGAGACTTTTAACCCACTCATAATGGCAAGATCTACTGCCGTTATAGTTTTCTCCACCGACGATGATTTGTTCGATTTTGTCGGATAAGTATTGTTCAATATGTATTTCTGATAAGAGTGGAGCACACATGATTCCTTTGTGTTTGAAGGGTAAATCTAATAAGATAGGGATGCGTTCATCAGCGCGCTTTTGATTTTCGGCTGTGACATTGATCATAATGTTTTCCCATCCATCTTTCCAATCAGATGGTAAACAGGAAAGTATACGTTCTGGACGTTTGGTTAGTAGGAAGAACTTTACATCGCTGCGAATACGCATGATATCCCAAGCTTGTGTACGCCAAGTGTCTGCTTCTTCTAGGAAGAAATCTGATGTCATACATACACGTATGAGTTCACCGCTCTTGATTTTATATTCACCCTTGCGATTTTTCGCTAAGGGTTTTTTTATGTTGTTTGTTAAGCGGATGAGTGAGCCATCTTGAGCGCGTATTTGGTCGAGAAAATACATATAGCAGTTTGCGCATCCTTCGCTAATCTTCTTACATCCATGCCAAGGGTTCCATGTGTCATGCATTGTGTTATCCTCCTAGTATGTATTGTATGTATTGTGCTAGGTGAACACAAATAATTGGTTTGTGAATTTGAGTAAATTTTTATACATTGAAAAAAATAATCTGTATTTCTGAAAGAAATTTACATCAAATGTGAAAGAAATGTGTAAAAAAATACTCTGAATATAGTTGATTTTTAAATTTTTACATCAATATAATAAGAACATCTTAAATAAGAGATTAGAAAACGAGGGTGGAAATGATGAGTTTCAAGAAATTGGTAAAAGGTGGCCTTGCGGCACTCATGGCTCTATCACTAGCGGCTTGTGAAGCATCCGAAGGATCTTCTGGTAAATCTACATCAACAGAAACAACTTCTGATTATGTTGCGGCTGGAGATTTGAAGTCATATACGATTGGTACATTAGGACCAACAACAGGTGACTATGCAGTATATGGTCTAGCAGTAACAAATGCGGTTAAACTTGCGGTTGAAGATTACAACGCTGCGAAAGGTACAAACATTAAGGTGGATGTACAGGATTCTCAAGGTGATCAGACACAGGCATTAAATATCTATAACAAGTTTGTTTCTGATACAAAGGTTGCAGGTATTATTGGTGGTACTGTTTCAGGTGAATCTTATGCGATTGCAGTACAGAGTAAGGATACTGGTGTTCCTATCATTACACCTAGTGGTACTGCTGCCAATATTACGGATGAAGGTGGACCAAATGTATTCCGTGCATGTTATACAGATCCACAGCAAGCAAAGCAGGTAGCTGACTTTACATATGAGACATTAGGTTTAAAGAAGGCTGCTATGATTTATAACAGTGATGATGATTACTCAACTGGTGTAGCGGAAGCTTTCAAGGCTGAGTTTGAAAGTAAGGGTGGAAAGGTTGTTCTTTCTGAAGCATTCTCTACTGCTGATCAGGACTTCAGTTCTCAGTTAACAAAGATTGCGGCTGAAGATGTTGATGTATTATTTGTTCCAAACTATTATGAAAGGATGTACAGATTGCAAAGCAAGCAAGAAATCTTGGCATTAAGGCACAGATTGTTGGTGCTGACGGTTGGGATGGAGCTACTAGTGTAGCTGGTAACGACGCTTCCGCAATTGAAGGTGTTATCTTCATCAACCAATACTCACCTGATATGGAGAGTGTTCAGGATATCATGAAGAAGTACAAGGAAAAGTTCGGTACAGATATTAACTCATTCGGTATCAATGCATATGACTCAACAATGTTGTTATTACAGACAATTGAAAAGGTTGGTTCTCTCAAGGCTAGCGATATTGTAAAGGGCATTGCATCTACAGACTACAAGGGAATCTTAGGAAGTATCTCCTTTGATAGTAATGGTGACCCAATCAAGGAACCAGTATTCGTTCAAATCAAGAACGGTCAATATACAACTTATAAGAAGTAGTGATTTGAGATAGGGAGGCAATACTCCCTATTTCGTTATTTGTGGTAAGGAGGGAAATGCATGAATCAGTTTTTATGCAATTTATCAATGGATTAAACATCGGCTCAATTTATGCACTGATTGCGCTAGGTTATACGATGGTATATGGTATTGCAAAGTTAATTAACTTTGCACATGGAGATGTCATCATGGTCGGTGCGTATATTAGTTTTATCAGTATGAAGTTTGGGTTACCATGGTGGCTTGCGGTCATTATCTCTATCGTCGCATGTGCTGTTTTGGGCGTTGTGATGGAGAAGGTTGCGTATAAACCTTTACGTAACGCAAGTCGTATTTCATTATTGATTACTGCGATTGGTATTAGTTACCTCCTACAGAATTTGTTCCAATTGATTTTTGGCGCAAATCCACAACCATATCATGCGTTTATTGCATTACCAGCATTAAATCTCGGTAGTATTTCAATTCAGGCAAACTATTATATTACATTTAGTGTGTCTGTATTGTTGATGGTCTTATTGACGTTATTTGTAAATAAGACAACGATGGGCAAGGCGATGCGTGCAGTTTCAGAGGATGAAGGTGCTGCGAAGTTAATGGGTATTAATGTCGATACCACAATCAGTTTAACATTTGCGATTGGTTGTGCTCTTGCGGCAATCGCGGGCATTCTTTATGCAAATTGTTATCCAATGATTAACCCAACCCTAGGTTCTTTACCTGGTATTAAGGCGTTTATTGCGGCGGTACTGGGTGGAATTGGTTCAATTCCAGGTGCGGTAATTGGTGCGTTTATCCTTGGAATGGTGGAAGCTATGACTAAGGCATATATTTCCTCTCAGTTAACAGATACGATTGTATTTGCGATTTTGATTTTGATGTTAGTATTTAAACCGGCTGGTATTCTAGGCAAAAATGTAAAGGAGAAGGTGTAAGTGATGAAGAAACTCAATTTAAAAAACAGACTCCTGCTCGAATTTGGCATTACTGCACTAGGATATATTTTTGCTTGTTGTGTTAATGCGCATTGGTGTATTAAAGAGTTATTGGCAAGGTATCTTGATTACCATATGTATCAATGTGATCTTGACTGTCTCTTTAAATATGACAGCGGGTTTCCTTGGTGAACTTGCGTTAGGCCATGCGGGCTTTATGGCTGCTGGAGCCTACGCTTCTGCGGTATTTACAAAGTCAATGCGTCTTTTACCCTGTTATCGAATTTCCAATTGCGATTCTCATCGGTGGTATCGTTGCGATGATTCTGGGTCTTCTTGTTTGTTTGCCAACCCTACGTTTACGTGGAGACTATCTCGCAATCATTACATTAGCCTTTGGTGAAATTGTGCGTAATGTATTGATTAACTTAAAAAGTGCTGGGCGGTGCTGGTGGTTATTCCGCAATCGCAAAGAATACAACCTTTACATGGGCATTCGCTTTAGCTGCGATTACGGTATTCTTATCGTTATCTCTGATTCATTCTCGACATGGTCGTTCGATCATTGCGATTCGTGAAGATGAGATTGCGGCTGAATCTTCTGGTATCAATACGCAGAAGTATAAAAATTATTACGTTCCTATACTCTGCATTCTTTGCGGGTGTAGGTGGTGCTTTGTACGCTCATTACATGGGTTTCTTACAACCGAGCGTATTTACATTAGATAAGTCGATTGAGATTTTGGTAATGGTTGTATTAGGTGGTATGGGTAATATCTTTGGTTCTATCGTTTCTGCAAGTGTTCTAACATTATTACCAGAAGTACTACGTAGTGTAAGTGATTATCGTATGCTCGTATATTCGATTGTGTTGATTTTGATGATGTTAGTGAAACATGCACCACAAATGCAGGCGTTTTTCCATCGTTTCAAAAGGAATAAGGAGGTTCATTCATGAGTGAGAAGAAATATATTCTAGAAGTTGATGAACTCGGTATTAACTTTGGTGGTTTACGTGCTGTAAATGACTTCTCCATGAAGATTGAAGAAGGTCAGCTATATGGTTTAATTGGCCCAAATGGTGCTGGTAAAACAACTGTATTTAATATGTTGACGGGTGTGTATACACCAACAGATGGTACAGTAAAGCTAGAGGGTAAGAAGATTAATGGGATGAAGCCATATGCGATTACTCGTTTAGGAATTGCGCGTACCTTCCAAAACATTCGTTTGTTTAAGGATATGACTGTGAAAGAGAATGTCTTAGCAGCTTTGGATACACAAGCTAACTATGGATTATTCTCTGGGATGTTTAAGTTACCAAATTCCTTAAAACAGGAAAAAGACATGGACCAAGAAGCTATGTCTTTATTAGAAGTATTCCATCTAGAAAAGGATGCGGATAAACTTGCAAAGAATTTACCGTATGGTAAACAACGTGAGTTAGAAATCATCCGTGCTTTGGGCGCACATCCAAAACTATTATTGTTGGATGAACCTGCAGCAGGCATGAACCCTCAGGAAACAAAGAATCTCATGGAAACAATTCGTCTGGTACGTGATCGTTTCAATATCGCTATCTTATTAATTGAACATGATATGAAGCTTGTCATGGGTATCTGTGAAAAGATTTCTGTATTGAATTATGGTATGTTGTTAGCAGAAGGAACACCAGAGGAAATTCGTACAAACCCAGATGTTGTAAAGGCATACTTAGGAGAGTGATGATATGCTGAAAGTAGAAAATTTAGTTGTACGTTACGGAATGATTGAAGCTATCAAAGGTATCTCCTTTGAAGTCAATGATGGTGAAATTGTTACACTAATCGGTGCTAACGGTGCTGGTAAGACAACGACCATGCATACGATTTCAGGTTTATTAAAACCTGCAGAGGGTTCTATTTTGTTGGATGGGGTTGATATTACAAAGATTCCTGCTCATAAAATTGTAACAATGGGACTTGCACAAATTCCTGAACGCAGAAGAGTATTCGCTTCCCAGACGGTTGAAGAAAATCTTGATCTTGGTGCTTTTACAAGAAAAGATAAAGAAGGAATTGCACAAGACTTAGAGCGTGTTTATACATTATTCCCACGTTTAAAAGAACGTAAAAAACAATTAGCCGGCACCTTATCTGGTGGTGAACAGCAGATGCTTGCGATGGGTAGAGCGTTAATGGCTAAACCAAAGATTCTATTATTGGATGAGCCATCCATGGGTTTATCCCCATTGCTTGTAAAAGAAATCTTTAGAATTATTGAAGAAATTAACAAGCAAGGTACTACAATATTACTAGTAGAACAGAATGCAAAGATGGCATTAGCGATAGCTGATCGTGCATATGTGCTAGAAACAGGTAAAATAACATTAGAGGGTAGTGGTCAAGAGTTGGCTGCTAGCGAGCAAGTTCAGAAAGTTTATCTAGGAGGATAAAACAATGTACGTTAAAGATCATATGACGGCGAATCCTATTACAATTACAGCGGATACACCGTTATCCAAAGCACTAGAAATTATGGGTAAGAATCACTTCCACCGCTTACCAGTTGTGGATGCGAATCATAAACTAATTGGTTTGATCACAGAGGGACTAGTAAACGATACATCTGGAAAGAACGCAACTTCCTTATCCATTTATGAATTGAATTACTTGTTATCTCGTACACAGGCAAAGGATATCATGATTCGTGATGTGCATACGGTTTCTCCAATGGTCTTCTTGGAAGAAGCTGCGCAAGTGATGCTAGAAAATACGGTCAATGTATTGCCGGTCGTGGATGAAGAGAATCATGTAGTTGGTATTATCACAGAAAAGGATATCTTCTTAACATTTGTTGATTTAATGGGCTTAAAACGTCAAGGTACAAGATTTGTCATGTTGATTGATGATAAGCCTGGTGTATTTGCGCAGGTGACGAAGTTATTTGCACAAGAAAATGCAAATGTAGAAAACATTGCTGTATATCATACAGACCGTGGCTCTGAGGTTGTTGTTAAGGCAACGGGGGAAGTTGCGGTAGATAAGATGACAAAGATTCTACAGGATGCTGGATTTAATATTACCAATGTTGTCCAAACAACTGCTGAAGGTAAGACTGTTGTTTGGTTGAAGTAGATGAATGGGGTTCTGCAAGTGCAGAACCTTTTATGATAGAATAAAAGAACACGGAGGGCCGTATGGATATTCAGAATTTGATTTTATATGTATTTGATGTGGTGATGTTAGTTGCGTTTGCGAGAATGTTGATGGTTTCAAATACCGTAAAGATAGAGACGAAGGTTGGAAATAAGATGAAGTGGATGATTCCTGTCTTATTTCTTGCGATTGCGATCATTGGTTTTGTGCGTTATGAGGGTGTATTCCGTATCGTACAATTCATCGTTCCAATTATTTTGGGAGTGATGTATTATTTTATGAAATCTGGATTATCAGATGAAGGGATTGTAATGATGGGCTCACTGATTAAATTCCATAAGGCAGGGCAGGTAATGCTTTCACGTTCGGATAATAGTATTTATTTTGTGAGAAATAAGATTCAAACTGCACTATTCTTTGAGGAAGACCAGTTTGATGAAGTGCGAAACTTCTTGAAGGAACATAGTGTTAAGTCGGATTATTTAAAGAAAATATAGTTGCGTGTTTTTTTAAAATATGTTATTGTTTTTAAATTGTATTTCATTACAGGGGGAACATGGTTAGAAAAATCAAGCGACTAAGAAAGCCTGCGATTATACTATTAATCTTGGTGATTATTGCAATCATTGGGTGGTTAGTATACCGTGCTTTTGGGCCAGTGGTTCAAGAGGTATGGCAGATATTACAGTCTGGAAATCAGTCAGATCTAGCAGAATATATCCAAGGACAGGGTCATTATGGTGCCTATATTGCACTATTTATGATTAGTGTGCTCCAGGTAGTCAGTGTTATTTTACCGGGTGTCATTATCCAGTTTGCGGGTGCCTTCCTATTTGGTTGGTGGAGAGCTTTCCTACTATGCTGGCTTGGTTTTACTGCTGGTAATGTCTTGGTGTTTGCGATATTGCGTGGTGTGGGTAAGTCTATTCGCATTGCGATGAATAATAAAACACCAAAAGAAAACTGGTTAATGAAGAAAATCAATGAGGGAAAACCAATCTTTGTTGTGGCAGTATCATGTATGTTACCGGGGATACCAAATGGTATCATCCCTTATGTAGCGGCGCATGCTAAAATAAGTTTAAAAGATTTCTCTCTAGCGATATTGTGTTCTAGTTGGATACAGATTTTATTAAGCTGTACTTCTGGTCACTTTTTAGCAGAAGGAAACTATGTCGTATCTGCACTTGCAGTGGCGATTCAAGTAATTTCTGTTGTGGTTATCTTATTTAACAAAGATAAGATTTTAGAGAAATTATAAGGAATATAGAAATGATATCTGTATATTTTATGGGGTGATAAAATGTATCGGATATGGATTGGAATATTCGGCTTCCATTTAGGAAGCTTTTTATTATGTATGTGTCATGGGTATCTTCGAAAACGGTATACCTTACGAAGCCAGTGTGATGCATGTCATCATGTACTACACTGGTATGATTTAATACCTATACTAAGTTATGTATGGTTAAAGGGAAGATGTCATTATTGTGGTAAAAAACTTTCGAAAGAATATATTCTTGCGGAGATATTAACAGGGTTTTTATGTATGTTCATTGTTTGGAACATTGATATTTTCAAGTGGGGTGTAATCATAAGGATTCTTTTGTTCGCTATGCTTTGGTGTGTATGTTATATCGACTCTATCATCATGGAGATACCTGATGAGATACACATCGGTATCATCATATTATTTATCATACATGCATGTATGATAAATAACATAAGTCTACAACCATGGATACGAATGTTAGTTATATTTGTTGGTGGATGTATTATTTCGATTCTCTGTCAGAAGTTGTTCGACAAGGAATGCATTGGTGGTGGAGATTTAAAACTTTTATCTTGTATGAGTTTATTTCTTCCATTTCGAAGGATATGGATGATGTTATCCATTGCATGTTTCCTTGCGATTTTTGTGGATGGCTATTTGTAAGAAGAAGTGTATTGCGTTTGGACCGTTTCTTTCCATATCTTTTTTATTGGTTTTTTGTGGTTATTTTGATAGCCTCAGATGGGGATTATGATAAACTTGTTCTATTGGAGGGAGTCGATGAAAAAGTATCTATTGATTTTAGTAATGTTAATATCGATGATTGGTTATGTGGTAGGACTATATGGCTTCTTTCATAATCTGAATTTTATATTTCAGAAGATTACAATATCTCCATGGATGATTATCCAGGGTCTATTTCCGCTTCTTTGGGGAATCCTTGCGATCCTAACGTTTGCCATGGCGGAATATATGTATCGAAAAACTTGTCGAAATGAGGTTTATTTCCGACTCAAAGTCTCGCCATGGACAAAAAATCTATTCTTTTTTGGAATTGTTGGTGTTTTAATTGCACGTCTAATAGGGATGACATACGTTGTTGTAAGTCAATCGGGAACAAATGCGAATAGAGAATTAACACAGATCTATTTAACCACGATTGCTTTAGGAATTGCGGTGGTTATCTTTGCACAACAACAGTACACAAAGATGAAACACCAAAAGGAATTAAAACAATTTGAGAAGAAAGCGATCCTGAATGGTGAAAGACGCTATACGATGATGGTTGTCGAAAGTGACCAAGATACAATCTGTACTGGTTTTGTCTATGGTGAAATGAAAGTCAATGATGCGATATGTCTTCACTGTAGTGATAAGGGAGATGTCGATGCAACAATTGTGGAGATACTCTGTGATAATAAACAAGTATCTTCTGCAAAGAATCGTGTGGTAACAATCAAACTCAATCATTCCTGTAAAGATTTCTTATTGAAGTATAGTGTTATCAGCAGTATTCAAGCTAGTGCTGATCCAAGTATTATAGAGAATCCAGGTTTAAGTGGAATTTTACGTGAGTATGCAAAGTTCTTTATGAATCAAGAGTATATTGGCACACTTGTATATGAAATCTGTATGAGTGAGTATTATCTCATTAAATATACAAATGAAAACATCGATGATGAACGATTCATGTCGGTTCGTCTAAATGTTGATCCAGATAAAGCGGTATTGGTATTATTTACAGATTGGAATGCATTATTGCGATATAGTAACATATATGAAGAGGATGAAATCCAAATGGAAGTGCGTAATATCAAGGAGTGTTTTCACTTAATTCCTGCGAAATATGACTCTATTGTAATCAATCCATTTGGACCAAAGTCATTCATTATTACCAAAGACTTTATGCGTCATATTCAAGAAGTTCCAGGGTATGACGAATTATTTAAAAAATAGGAGGATCTTATGAGTGCAAGTAAAGCGATGTATCAAAAGTTAGCAAAATTAGCAGTTGTACGTGGTGTAAATGTACAGCCCAATCAACCACTAGTGATTACCGCATCCGTTCGCGACTATGAGTTTGTACGCATGGTTGCGAAAGAAGCATATGCCGTAGGTGCTAGAGAAGTCATTATGAGTTGGACGGATACGGAATTAGCAAAACTAAATTATACATATCAAAGTGAAGGGACATTAACCGATATTCCAGATTGGAAATATGACATGGTAAAGCGTGAACATGATTTAGGCGCATGTTATTTACGCATTCATTCTGATATGCCTGGTGCTTTAAAAGATGTAGATCAATCTAAGGTTCGTACATACCAGATGGCTTATAGTAAGAAGATGAAGGACTTACGTAAGTATACAATGAATAACGAAGGACAATGGTGTGTAATAGGAATTCCTTCTGTGGAATGGGCAAAGGTTGTATTTCCTCATCTTTCTGAGGAAGAAGCGTTTGAGAGGTTAGAAGACGCAATCTTTATGACAAGCCGTGTTACGGAAGATAGTGATCCACTTGAGAACTGGCGCATTCATGATGCGGAACTTGTAGAACATGCACGCAAGTTAACAGAATTAAATTTCAAGCAGTTGCATTTTACAAGTGAACTAGGAACAGACTTAACAGTAGAACTTGTAGATAACCATATATGGATTGGTGGTGGGGATAAGACACCAAAGGGAGTTTACTTCGACCCAAATATTCCAACCGAAGAATGTTTCACAATGCCTAAGAAAACAGGTGTAAATGGTATCGTATACGCATCAAAGCCTTTAAGTTACAGTGGTAAGGTGATTGATGGTTTCTGGTTCCGTTTTGAAAATGGTAAGGTTGTTGACTTTAGCGCAAAACAAGAAGAGGAAACACTCAAGAGTTTATTGGACTTTGATGAAGGCTCTAGATACTTAGGTGAGGTTGCCTTAGTTCCATATGATTCCCCAATCTCAAATTCAAATATCCTATTCTTCAATACATTGTTTGATGAAAACGCTGCGTGTCATTTAGCGCTAGGTATGCCATATCCTGAAAACGTAAAGGGTGGTGCGCATATGAGTGAAGAAGAACTTAAGGCTGCAGGCGCAAATGAATCATCTCAACATGAAGACTTTTATGTTTGGTACAAAAAGAAATGAATATTGATGGTATCCAACAAGACGGTACGGTTGTGCCAGTATTTAGAAATGGAAATTTTGTAATCTAAATAGAGAAGCCACCAATTACGGTGGTTTTTCGTCTATAATAAATAAGTAACTTTTATATAAGGAGAGTTTATGGTAGATATCAATGAAAAATTATTAGATTTTCTACACAAGAGTCCGACTTGTTTTCATGCAATCGATGAGATAAAGAAGGTATTAGTAAAACAAGGATATCGTGAATTATCAGAGGCAGATTCTTGGAATCTTGAGATAGATGGTAGATACTTTACGGTGAGAAACCAATCCAGTATCATTGCGTTCCGTATTCCTACAACAGACTATAAGGGATATATGATTGGGGCAGCACACAGCGATTCCCCAACTTTCAAAGTGAAAGAAAATCCGGAGATTGTTGGTAACGGGGTAGTGAAGCTAAACGTTGAAAAATATGGCGGTATGTTATGTGCGCCATGGTTTGATCGCCCACTATCTGTAGCGGGTAGAGTTATCGTAAAGGAGAATGGAAAACTTGTTACAAAGCTTGTACGTGTGGATGAAGATTTATTAGTTATTCCTAATCTTGCGATTCATATGAATCGTGAAGCGAATACAAATGTGACTTATAACGCACAGGTAGATATGTTGCCAGTATTTGGTACTGAAGATGCCAAGGGTAAGTTTATGGAAGTCGTGGCTGAATCAATCGGCGTAAAGGTGGAAGATATCCTCAGCCATGACCTATATCTCTATACACGTGAAAAGGGTACTGTTTGGGGCTATCAGAATGAATTTGTATCTGCAGGTCATCTAGATGATTTACAGTGTGCATTTGGGTGCCTCTATGGCTTTTTAGGCGCAAACGATAGTGATAGTGTTCCTGTTGTGGCAATCTTTGACAATGAAGAAGTTGGTTCAGGCACAAAACAAGGTGCAGATTCCACTTTCTTAGAAGATACATTGGAAAGAATTGCATTATCCTGTGGTAAGAATCCAGAAGAGGCTAAACGCGCAATCGCATCTAGCTTTATGGTATCTGCGGATAATGCACATGCGGTACATCCAAACCATGTAGAAAAGGCAGACCCTATCAACAGACCACAGATGAATAAGGGTATTGTCATCAAGTACAATGCAAATCAGAAGTACACAACAGATGCGGTATCTGCGGCAGTATTTAAAGAAGTATGTGCAGCTGTGAATGTTCCTGTACAGACATTCACAAATCGCTCTGATATGGCAGGTGGTTCAACGTTGGGTAATATTTCGAATGCCCATGTATCGTTGAATACAGTAGACATTGGACTTGCACAACTTGCGATGCATTCGTCTTATGAAACAGCAGGCGCAAAAGATACAGAGTATCTTGTAGAGGCGATGTCACATTTCTTCTCTCTCACTTTAGAAGATGAAGGAGAAGGTGTATTCTCACTTCGTTAATTAGAATTACGATGAACAAGTCTTCGGTAGTGGGGCTTGTTTTTTGTTATGGATTGCATGAAAAGTTATTTATACATACAATATTTAAATAAGAGGTGGATTTGATGGATGATTTTTTTATTAGAAAAAAATGCAATACATTCCTAGATAATCGCAAGGCGTTACGCCGTAAATATTTTCTGTATAGCCCTGAAGGAATTGCGGATATTGCATTTATCTACATGTTTAACGAAAGAGAAATTAATTTTGAAATGCTGGAACATTGTGAAGATGTCATCCAGAGTTCATTTCCGTTTAGCTCGTTTCAATACCGTTTTTTAACGAAGGTATATGCGGCGATGATGGATGTGTCCAATATAGAACCAGATATCGTAGTCAATCGTGTAATGAGTTTTGAAGAACTTTTTAACCGTACATTTAAGGATACGATAGGACTTGGAGTACTATGTTTTAGTGCTGCGGAAAGACCACCGGTAGAGTATCAAACCATCTACTATAGAGCACTTGCAATCTATAACCAAATGAAGGATTTGCAACGATCCTTAACAAATGATCTGGACGTGGTATATGCAGGAATTCTGGCGATGTCTTCAAATGTTAAGGAAGATGTTGTGGATGAGCTAGTTATTATGGATGATTTGCTTGTAAATGAATATAGACTACCTAGGGATTTTTCTAGAAGACTTTCCTATGCCCTTGCCTTCTGCGACGGTACTGCAACGCAGAAGGTTCAGGATGCGATGGAATTCATTGAATCTTGTACAAGTAAATGGAATCGTCGCATAGGGTATATTTACTATGTCCTTCATGCAGTAGTCGCAAATATTTCTATTCCGCTTGATACAATTCAAAAAGATTATGATGACGTGATAGAGTATTTAAAAAAGAGTAGACAGTATGGTTGGTTTTCTAAACCGGAAAGATCCTTACATGCATGTATGATTTTATTAAGTTACTACGTTGGAAATAATACATCTATTTATACACTGACAAATGCAATCTTGTACACGATTGCATTAATGAGAGCACTTGCCCAACGTAGATCACGATAAACAAGTCCGTTAGAGGACTTGTTTTTTTATGACTTTGATTGAGGGAAAGCTATATTCTGCTTATAATATTGGTTAGAAGAGGTAAATGAAATGAATGAACTATTATTGGAAAAAAATGTACAAAAATTCGTAGATGATAAAAATGAACTAAGTCGTAATAATATCTTCTCGTTAGAGCAGGAAAATGTAGCGATAGCCTATATTTATTCTCACTTTGAAAAGGATATCAACTATGAGGCTATCAAAATTTGCGAACGAGTTATTAGTAAGTCATTCTCATTTACATCGCCTTATCGTGTTTATATGCCAAAAATATACGCTGCGATGATTGCGGCAACTGATATCGAGCCAGATGAATTTATTTCTCATGCCAAGGCATTTGAGGAACAATTTAACCGCAGTTTTTCAGATAATAGTGGTCTTGGTTTATTATCATTTACTGCGGCGAGTTTACCAGGGCTTGATTATAAGAGCATTTATTATAAGGCTCTTTCCATTTATAATCAGATGAAAGATTTACATCGCTTTTTGACGAATGATACCGATGTGGTTTATGCAGGACTCCTAGCACTTTCACCAAATCTAAAGGATGATGTGGTTGATGAGCTAGTTATCATGGATGATTTGTTAATTCATGAATATCGACTTGATAATGACTATGCAAGATTATTATCTTATATCCTAGCTTTGTGTGAAGGGACAGCGACCACAAAAGTAAGACGAACAATGGAATTTATTCAATCGTCTAGTAGTAGCTTTGATCGCGCAGTAAACTATTACTATTTTGTATTGCATGCGATTTTAGCGAATCTAGGCATTTCACTTGATCGTATTCAGGAAGACTATAAAGAAGTTATGACGTTTTTAAAATATCAAAAGGGATATGGTATCTTCTCTGAAAATGCCAAAGAGCTACATGCATGTATTCTGTTGTTAGAGTACTACGCACCAAATTCAATTACGAATTACACTTGGATTATTGCGATTCTATTTAGAATTGCACAGAATCAAACGTTACACGTCTAAGAAAGAAGTGATTGATATGAAAATTGCACATTTATCAGATCTTCATTTAGGGAAAAGACTCAAGGAATATTCGCTAATCGAAGATCAAAGTACATTTTGCGACAAATCATTGACATTCTAAAACAAGAAAAAGTGACTACAGTATTACTGGCTGGTGATATCTATGATACTGGTAACCCTAGTTCAGAAGCAGTCGCTCTTTTAAGCGAGTTTTTATTGGAGTTAAAGAACTTAGATATCCATGTGATGATGATTGCTGGAAACCACGATAATGGTACAAGACTTTCGTATGGGGCTGAGATATTTGCGGACTCTGATATTCATATTACTGGAAAATATACGGGTAAGCTTGCATGCACTACCATCGAAGATGAATATGGACCAATTCATTTCTTCAGTCTTCCATATATACGTCCAATCTACGTAAATCAATATTTGGATGAGAATGAGGCTGTAGAAGGATATACGGCAGCAGTAAAACATGCATTACAAACAGTTGAGTTAAATCAACAGGAACGTAATGTAATCTTATCCCATCAATTTATTACAGGTACTGTAACCGATGAACAAGGTTCAGAGGTAAGCGTTGGTGGTACAGATAATGTGGATGGAAATGTGTTCCGTGATTTTGATTATGTTGCTTTAGGGCATATCCATCGTCCACAGACAATCTTGCGAGATACAATGCGATATTGTGGTACACCTCTGAAATATTCGATTGGTGAAGCAAATACAACAAAGTCAGTTACCATTATCGATATGAAAGAGAAGGGGAATACAACCGTTTACACGGTTGATTTAAAACCTCTACATGATGTGGTTGTCATGAAAGATACCTTTGCGAACATTCTGCAAAGAAAGAATGTAAAGAATGATGACTACGTATACTTCCAACTGCAAGATGAGCGCATGGTATTCGATGCGATGAATACACTGCGTGTGCGCTATCCAAATATTCTTGGGATTTCATATCCGAATTCAGCATATGAACAAAGTGAACAAGGTATTAGCTATACAAAACAAAAGAACCAAACACCACAAGAAATCTTTGGTGATTTCTTTGCGCAATATACAGGCCATGGACTCGATGATACACAAGAGAAGATATTAGATGAACTTGTGACAAAAATCTGGAAAGAGGGGGATGAAGAATGAGACCAATTAAGTTAGTGCTCTCTGCCTTTGGACCATATGCCTCCAAGATTGAGCTTGATCTTTCAAAGTTAGGTGAAAATGGGGTTTATCTGATTACTGGGGATACTGGTGCAGGTAAGACAACCATTTTTGATGCGATTACATTTGCTTTGTTTGGAAAGCCAAGTGGGGATATTCGCGATGTAAAGACCTTACGCAGTGAATACGCAAAAGAAGAGATTGAAACCTACGTCGAATTAGATTTTGTCTATCATGACGAGGAATATCATATCTATCGACGTCCTGAATATACTTATACGCATGTTCAAAAAAATGGTGAAGTAAAACAGCGTAGTAAGGCAGCAGACGCATATCTCATTTTGCCAAATAGGGAACGCATTGTAAAACCAACAGAAGTTACCAAACAGGTTGAACAATTACTCGGTATGAAGAGAGATCAATTCCGCCAGATTGCGATGATAGCGCAAGGAAGTTTCCTTGAAATTTTTAAATGCGGACACAAAAAGAACGTGGGAAGTTATTTGAAAAAAAGTATTTATGACAAGTAAGTACTCTGTTTTGATGGACCGTCTGAATCAAATGGCAAAGGAAAGCTACCTTGCACTAAATGATGCAAAATTACGTTTACAGCAGATTATCAGTGATGTGCGTGTGCCAGAGATTTTACAAGAACAATATGCGCAAACTTTAGAAACATTTGCGATGGATGATATTCAGCCAGTATATGATTTATTGGATGAAATTATCGCTAGTTCTAAAGAAAGTACAGAAAAAAACTACAGAAGCAAAAAGCACAAGTTCAAAACCAACTTAAGAAATCACGTAAAGAAGAAACAGAGAAAACAAAAACAGCTACAAGATCTTCTATCGCTTGAAAAACTATTGAAAGAAAAGCCAGCAAAGGAAGAGAAGGCTAATCTTTACGCAGAAAGAGTAAAGAATGATGGTGAAAAGTATCATATTCAAATCGATGCGTTAAAGAAAGAGCAAGCACAAATTGAACATGAGTTACCTGAATATGAGAGCTTAACAAAGCTCAGTACAAAACTTGCGGAGATTAGAAAACAAATTTCTATTATTTCAAAAAGATTTAGCAACCAAAACAAACTTTAAGAAGCAGTTGGATGAAGATATCGCTTTAAAGCAGAAGGAAGCACACATTAACCGATAGTGAACTATCTTTGAATAAAGTTATTTTAAAACAAGAAGAGATAGAAAAGAAAAGTTTCTGCTTTTCATCATGCAAGCATGATTCAAAGTAATTATCAGAATGCGGTCAATGCTTTGAAGGAGAAAACCCAGTTACTCCAAGAAAGTACAGATAGAAAAGTAATACTTCAAAAGCAATATGATGATGCACAAATATCCTATTTCGCAAATCAGGCAGGATTGCTAGCATTAAGACTGACGAAGGGTGAACCATGTCCTGTATGTGGATCTTTAGAACATCCTCGTCCCTGCTAGCCATAGTAATAAGCTTGTTACGGAAGAAGAAATTAACCAATATAAAAAAAGAAAGTGGATCAAGCAGAAAAAGAATATCAGATAACTAGTAAAGCATGTGCTGATGCTAGTTTAAAGATGAATGCTTTACAGAATGAGCTGGAACTAGTATTAAAGTCTGTTACAGAAGAAACAGTTTCATTTGAAGATGTACAACTGTTTATCGATGAACATACAGTACAGCTAAAGAAAGAGGAAAAAGAAATTTCAACTCGTATCAAGCAACTTCAACAGCAGTCAAAACACTATCAAGAATTGCAGAAGATAATTCCACAACTACAGCAAAAATTAACTGCTATATCTGAAGAAGTGAGTCAAAATCAAATTGCACAAACAAAGCTATCGGTGGAATATGAGCAGTTACAAAAACAAGTACAGGAAATTACTGCAAAGTTAAAGTATACTTGAAACAGAAGCGAAGAATCGCATATCAATGATTACAAAGCAAATCTTAGAATACCAACAACAAATCAATCGACTTGAGAATGAAAGTAAACTGGCAATGGATGAGTTAGTTTATGTAAGTGCACAGATTGATATGTTAAAGGGGAAGGTGTCATCATCTATTGATGAGATTCCAAATCAACAGAAACAACTTAAGATTCTTCAAACAGAAATTGAAAACCTACAAGTACAACAAGAAGAGATACTGAAGTGTATTCATAATACAGAAATGTATGAGAGTGATGCTCAAGATACAAAGAAGAAAATTGTGTCTGAAAGTGATGCATATCAAATAAAAGCTTTCTCGTTATAGTAGTTTGAAAGAACTGGCTGATGTTGCGATGGGAAATGGTCGCTCTAGTAAAGAGAAGATTACATTACAAGAATATGTTCAGATTGCCTACCTCGATCGTATGATTCATAAGGCAAATGAGCGTTATTTATCGATGTCTAATCAACAATATCAACTTGTACGTAGTGCAGGTACGAAAGATAAGAGAAGTCATGAAGCATTAGATTTAGACGTAATCGACTTCAGCAATGGCTCAATCCGTCCGGTAAGTTCTTTATCTGGTGGAGAGTCCTTTATCGCATCACTTGCCTTAGCGTTAGGAATGTCGGATGAAATACAATCCCAAGCTGGTGGTATTCAAATTGATACGATGTTTATTGATGAAGGCTTTGGCACATTAGACCAAGATTCACTCAATAACGCAATACAGACACTAACAAATTTGTCTGGAGAAAATCGACTAGTAGGTATTATTTCACACGTCAAAGAGTTAAAGGAGCGTATCCATAAAGGTATTATCGTAACGAAAGATTTACATGGAAGTCATGGCTCTATTGCGAAAGTAATCAAGGAGGAATAAATATGTTAGAAATACGGGAATTAAATTGGCAAGATGCGGATGCTATATACCAGGTGTTCAAAGATTTACCGGAAGATGAAAATGGCTTATGAATCCATATCATGGAATTGATAAAGAAACATTCATGCATGAAACAATGCCGAAGCTAATTAATATCGCAAACGGCATCAATTTAAAACCCGGCTATGTGCCACAAACATATTATTTTCTGTGGGAAGAGAATCATATCGTTGGTGTATATAAGTTAAGACATTATCTAAATGAACATTTACGAAATGGATCAGGTCATATCGGCTATGGTATTTTACCGGCGTATCGAAATCAAGGTTATGCAAAGAAAGGATTAGCACTATTATTGGAAATCGCAAAAGATGTGATTCGTGAGGATGAAATTTATATGGCTTCTCACAAAGATAATCCAGCATCTCTACATGTCCAACTCGCAAATGGGGCATATATCCACCATGATGATGAAGAAGAGGTATACACAAGGATACCAATCAAACCAATCCATGCATGTATATGGGATTTAGATGGGACATTGCTAGATTCCTATGATGTAATTTTAGATAGTTTACAAGAAACAATGGCGCATTACGGTCATATATATGACCGTGAATACCTTCGTAAATATGTCATACTTCATTCTGTACATCAATTTATTCGTGAATTTGCAGAGAAAGAAGGATTGCAGTTTGAAATGGTGTATCAGTATTACACAACCTTACAGGATGCAGATAATGATAAAGTAAAGTTAATCAAGAATGCTAAACAAACATTACAGTTATTAAAACGTAAGGGTGTTAGAAATTATGTATACACACATAAAGATCACACCGCAAAACAAGTTTTGGAAGATTTAGGAATCGCAGAATATATAAGTTATACCATTACCGGTGATGATGGCTTTGCGAAAAAACCAGATCCAGAAGGACTTCGTTATCTGCTAGATAAATTTAAGTTGAATCCAGAGTATTGCACATATGTTGGTGATCGGCGTTTAGATGAAGAAGCGGGAAAGAGAACTGGAATTAAATGTATCCTATTCTTGGATGAAGATACTCCGGTAACACCACGCTATGAAGATACACTTGTCGTAGATGATTTATTGAAGATTGCGGAACTATATGAATAAAGAAATCATAGATAATGCCTTATCGTATTACGCTATCAACGATGATTGGTATCGTAACCAATGTTATGTATGCATGAAAACTATTAAAACTAACAATAGTTTAATGCAAAAGTTTGAAGAACTTCTAGATGTTTTATATGTTGATAAAACGCAGAAGATCAATCGCCTTTGGTCAATTGAAAGCACTGAAGAATTATTTCATCAGCCAGTCCATCATTTTGTGACAAGTGTTGCGTTGCTATGTGGATGTCAACTACACCAAAAGAATATGGAAAAGCACCAGTTTGATGAGGTACAACAATCTATCCACAAGACGAGGATGAAGGAAGTACTTACAAAGGATATCGTTCAAAGAAAATTAAAATCGATACGTATATCACAGATGATTTGGGGAACTTACTTTATCAATGTGCGTCTTGTGGAAGTTGGACGATTACAGTATGAATATGTAGATATGCATACCATACGAATTCATATTCCATCCGATGAGAAACTTGAGGTTTTAAAGGTAATCGATTCAATCACATCTTCTAAAAATGTTATCAAGCGGTATTTTAAGGTTGAAAAACCGCAATATGTTTGTGATTCTTGGCTCTTAAGTCCTGAGATTCATCAACTTGTTTCAAAAAGATTCAAATATTTATCAATTCTATGAATTATTTAATGTTTCTAAAGGGTATGACTGTATTAGAGATATCTTTGATTTCGTGTATCGAACAAAGAAATGCGATTATCGCGAATTAGCAGAAGAAACATCTCTACAACGTGTTATAAAAAGAGTATTTATTAGATGGAAATTGTATTCATTTAGGTTGTGGAATTCTAAAGTAGCGACAAAATTTGAGTTTTGTATAATATTTATTGACCTTTGGTCAAATGAGTAATATAATCAAATCATAAAGAGGCACTCGTATAGAAATTTTGTACGGGTGTTCCTGTTTTAACAATTGTATTTCCTTGGAAATGAAAGGGGTAATTATGATATTAGAAGTAAAGGGAATTAAGAAGACCTTTGACAAGACGGAAATTCTCCATGGAATCAGTTTTACTGTACAAAGTGGTAAGGCAATGGGATTCCTTGGACGAAATGGTGCTGGTAAGACAACAACATTCCGTTGTTTGATGAATGTGTTCAAACAAACAGAAGGCGAATTCTTGTTAGATGGCAAACCATTTGATGTGAATCAAAACCATATTGGTTATCTGCCGGAAGAACGTGGTATGTACGCAAAGGTATCTCTAAAAGATCAATTGGCGTACTTTGCAAAGTTAAAAGGGGCAGATAATAAAAAGCTGCTGAAGAAGCAGAGTACTGGATTGATTACTTTGGATTAAAAGAATATACAAATAAAAAGTTAGAAACATTATCCAAAGGTAATCAACAAAAAATTCAGATTGCGCAAGCATTTATTAACGATCCAGCAATTATTATCCTTGATGAACCATTCTCGGGCTTAGATCCAGTCAATGCTCAAATCTTTAAGGATGCGATTAAAGAAGCTGTTGCGAAGGGGAAACTCGTTATCTTCTCCTCACACCAGATGGCATATGTTGAAGAAATGTGTGATGAGATTACATTAATTGACCATGGTAATATCATTGTCACTGGTGACTTGGAAGAAATTAAGAAAAAAGAGGGACAAGATAAGTTAGTACTTCGTGTAAATCCTGAGGATTCTACTGTTGTAGAGGATATTTTGCAAAAATAAATTTGGCTTAGAGTTTCAGCTTGTGGATGGGGAATATCTGATTACAAAGAATACCGACTATACTTCGAATGAAATTTTACAGGAATTATTAAATCACGTACATGAAGTCGTGTCCTTTGGACAATATCTTCCTAGTCTACAAGATATCTTTGTAAATAAGGTAGGAGGTGAGACAAATGCGTAACTTTAGAACTGTATTTGAATTTGAATTCTTCCAACAAATAAAGAAGAAGGCAGTTATCGTCTCGACGATAATACTCGCAATTGTCGCTTTCGGTGGTGGTGCTGCTCCAGCAATCATCAACTATTTTTAACAAGCCAACTGAGTTTGATAGTTCTGAGGGTGCTTCCTATCTCAATGACAGCATTCCTGGTGGATACTTTGTATCGAATGAAGATATCGCAAAGACATTAAACATTGATGAATCTAGTCTTTATCCTTCAGAAGAAGCTTTAAAAGAAGCGGTAAAGAGTGGTAAGGAATCAAAGGGATATGTAATCTATGATTACGATCACTATAAGACATATTTCCACGATAAAGGCTTCTTAGGTGGAATGGGTGATCCTTTAAATGAAGTTTTAAAAGATCATATCATCACACAAAAGTTTAATGAGAAGGGTATTAGTACCGCTGAGTATCAGGCATTAACGAATGTGAAGATTAATGCGGAAGAAGAGGTGTTAGGCCGTGATACATCAACACAGTATCTACTTGCGTTTGTATACATCATTACATTATATTCTGTAATCTTAATGTTTGGTTCTATCGTCGCTACAGCTGTCGCAAGAGAAAAAGACAGTAGAACAATGGAACTGCTCATTACAACAACTGATCCAAAGAACCTTATTATTGGTAAAGTTCTAGCAGTAACATGCGCATCGGTAATTCAATGTGGCATCATCTTTACTTCTGGGCTTGTTTCCTATTTTATCTTCAAGGGAATGTATCCAAAGATGGCTCTCTTGATTGCAAAATCGATGTTTGATCTATCGATGTTAGGTATGTATATCTTCTATTTCGTTCTCGGTCTATTATTGTATATGTTTATCTTTGCGGCTTTAGGTTCTGTCGTATCAAGAATGGAAGATGTAAACAATGCGATAAGTCCAGTAATGTTCTTGTTTATTGCTAGTTATATGATTGCGATGTCTGCTTTACAGGGTGGAGAGTCGATTGTAGTAAAAATTGCCTCATGGATTCCATTCTTCTCTGTCATGGTAATGCCGATTAGAAATGCGATTACAACAGTTGCGGCGTATGAAGTCATTGGATCAACGGTATTGACAATTATATTTATTTACTTATTCGCAAGATTATCTATCCGTATTTATCGTTGGGGAACATTGAACTATGGCAATAAGCCAAACTTCTTTAAGGTTTGTAAAGGAAGTATTGTTCTCGAAACAATAATCTCAATATGCATGCATAGAATATATGTGTGTGTAAAAATGATAAAAGGCTCGTATGTTACGAGCCTTTTTGATGGTTAAGCATCTGATCTCGAGAAGCTATTCTTCATACCCATGCTTGCGGTAAAGAGAACTTTATCTAATAGGTCATCTGTATGTTGTTTTGCCATATCTGCGATTTCTTGGTTCGCTGTTTGACAGAATGTGACAGGGTCTACATCTTTTGTAAATAAAGAGTCATACTTGTTGATGAGTTGATGGCCTTTTGTTTGTACTGCATTTTGATAACGATCGATTGCGGAAGTTGTATTACTGAAATGTGCATCCGCAAGAGCACCGATAATACGATTAGCCCAATAGAAGTTATCTGTTGATACAGTTTTCTCTGTATTTGCTGTATAGATAGGTGTTTCATCGATATTTACGTAGAATGGTACAAACGCATTAAATGTATTTGAACCGAAGGCAATCCATTCAATAGAGCGGATTTCTTCCGGTGCGTATGGACGAATCTGTACGCAGGATAGGAAGTTATTGCGGTTGATACCGATTGGTCTAAAGGAGCCACGAAGTGAGGAATCACCATGCTTTCCGTATGGGTCATATGGTGTGCCTTGATAGTGATGAGATAGGACATACTTCACATCTTCTACAGTAATCTTTTGTTCTGGCACAAAACTCCAAGGAATATTGTCGGAATCAGGGCGATAGTCAGCCTTAGGTCCATCCCAACGATAGGTTGTTGGATTAAAATATCTACCAATGATCCAAGCACGTGGTGTGTTGTATACATGGTCTGCATCCGAGTGTGAACCAAAAGCATATCTTGGATTAAAATGCTTATCTTGATTTAGATTGAGATGATTCTTTTCAATAAATTCTACAAGGTCACTTGAACATAGGTGTTCTTTTTGTTTGCCGAAGGCATCCTTTAAATCGAAACTATCGATACCTAACTGGTTTGGCATTACAACGTATTCATCATCTTTGACACGCTTTGCAATCCAGTGGTGTCCACCGATTGTTTCTAACCACCAGATTTCATCGATGTCTTGGAAGGCAATACCATTCATTTCATAGGTGCCGTACTTCTCTAAGATTTCACCAAGACGAAGAACACCTTCGCGAGCACTCTTGATATAAGGGAGTACAAGTGTAACAATGTCTTCTTCCCCAATACCACCAACGACTTCTGGGGTATAATCTACATCGCCTTCTTTGCCTTTAGCAGGAATATATTTTACAAGAGGATCTGCACCGAGAACTCTTTCGTTTGAAGTAATTGTCTCAGTCGCTGTCATAGAAACGTTTAATGCATTGACACCAGCAGCTCCCCAAATTCCTTTATCATTTAATGCGTCTGGCATACAGGTATAACGCATTGGGTTATTTGGAAGTGGAATTTCTACGTGTGATAAAACAGATTTATACACTTTTGGTTGGTCACTTGGATGAACTACGATAAACTTCTTGGCAGTAAAATCGCCAGCGCCGGAATCTTCGTTACGTGCTACTAAAGTAGAACCGTCATAACTAGCTTTCTTACCGACGAGTAATGTTGTACATGGCATATTGTTAATCTCCAATCTATTGTTGTGTTAATCATAACACTTCAATGTGGGATTCATAAAAAAATTACTTCTAATTTACGGATGGATACTATATGATAACCATACGAAAAGTAAGAGGTATATAGATGTCATTAGCAGTTTTAGTATATTTAGCAGTGATCAATGTCATTGCGTTTGGTTTATATGGTTTAGATAAATATCGTGCGATGAACAACATGTGGAGAATTCCTGAGAAGACATTGCTAGGGGTTGCCGCAATTGGGGGAGCCTATGGAGCATATTTAGGTATGCGTATTTTTCATCATAAAACAAAGCATTTAAAGTTTCAGATTGGGGTTCCGATTATGATGTTGGTATGGATTTATTTTGTGACAAAAGGATTTCCTGAAATACGTTAAGGGGGGTTATGATGAAGGCAATTTTATTAGATATTGATGGTACATTAACAAATGATCAGAAGGAGATAACTCCTGAAACAAAAAGAGTATTAATGAAAGCACAAGAGCAGGGAATTCGCCTAGTCATTGCGAGTGGCCGTCCTGCAAAGGGAATTGAAAAGTATGGAAAGATGCTGGAAATGGATAAGCATCATGGATTATTTCTTTGTTTTAATGGCGCAAAGGTAATTGATTGCCAAACTGGGGAAGTACTAGTAAATACAACGATGGAGCAGGAGTTAGTAACGAAGACACTGCAACATTTGAAACAATTTGATGTACATCCAATTATTGTAGAAAATGAGTATATGGTGGTTGAGGATGTATATAACTGCATGATTACTGATAAAGGACGTACATTTAATGGATTTCAGTATGAAGCACGTATAAATAATTATTTACTCAAAGAGGTTAGTAATCTTGCAAGTTATGTAGACTTTCCACTCAATAAGATTTTGGTGGTTGGAGAGCCCGAGTATTTACGTGAAAATTATAAGGCTATCTCTGCACCGTTTGAAGGAAAGCTTTCTATGATGTTTAGTTCAAACTTCTTCTATGAGATGACATCTCAAGGAATTGATAAAGGTGCAGCACTACAGAGTGCATTATCAAAGCTTGGGATTGAAGCTAAAGACTGTATTGCGTTTGGGGATGCAGGTAATGATATTACAATGTTGCGGTTTGCAGGCGTTGGTGTTGCGATGGCAAATGCACAAGAGGAAGTAAAAGCAATCGCTGATGAAATCACAGATGATAATAATCACGATGGTATCGAAAAAGCACTGTTAAAATATATCCCATCTTTACAATAAAAGAAGCTAGTATGCATGCATACTAGCTTTCATGTTTTTATAAATCTTTGCACTCGTGAATTCTACGCTTAACACCATTCAAAACAACATATCCTTTTTCTGGTGCCTCACGATGAACAATGTTTTTACCATTGATATCATCTGTATGATTTGGCTCCATGATACTTGGAACATGGCGTGGTACTGTACGTACTGGTATATCTAGTGGTGACTTTGGTGGAATATAGTCATTGTTGAAAGTTTTTCTCTGTTGGTTATTTGCCTGTTGTAACTTATTGGAAAGCCCAATTAAGAGAGCAGATGTGACAACCGTCAGAAGAATTAAAGGAAAAAAACTATCTGACATAATAGTTACTCTTTAATACTTTCTGTAATTCCTTTTGCAAGACCAGCAAGACTTTGAATCTCTGAAGGATGATAATCTTAGTTGCTTTTACCATCTGCAGCAGCAGCGAAAGCTTCTAAGCTCTTTAAGCGAATGACTGTCTCATCAGCGCCTGCTTCTTTTGATAGCACGGATACCATCGGCAGTAGCTTCTTGGATAGCACGGATTGCTTCAGCACGACCTTCAGCTTCTTTAATTTCCTTTTCACGAGCAGCTTCAGCAGCCAAGATTGTAGCTTGTTTTTCAGCTTCGGCATTTAACACAGCAGATTCTTTCTTACCTTCTGCCTCAAGAATCATTGCTTGTTTTTGACCTTCAGCAGTTAAGATAGCAGCACGCTTTTCACGTTCAGCCTTCATCTGCTTCTCCATGGATTCACGAATCGCTGTTGGTGGTTGGATGTTCTTTAACTCAACACGAGTAACTTTGATTCCCCATGGGTCTGTTGCCAGGTCAATTGTTTGTAACATCTGAGAGTTGATTGCTTCGCGGGATGTTAATGTTTGGTCTAACTCCATGTCACCAATGATATTACGCAATGTAGTAGCAGTTAGATTTTCCATCGCCATGATTGGATTTTCTACACCGTAAGCATAATCATGTGGATTCATAACCTTGAAGTACACAACGGAGTCAATCTGCATTGTTACATTATCTTTCGTGATAACAGGCTGTGGTGCGAAGTCAGCTACCTGTTCTTTTAGAAGAACTCTACGACGAACATGATCTACAAACGGGAATTTGAAGTGAATGCCTGCATCCCAAGTTGTACGATATCTACCGAAACGTTCGATAACATATGCGTTTTCCTGTGGAACGATGTTTGCACATGATACTGCAAGTGCGATAGCTAAGATAAAGAAAATAGCTGGAATAATAATGATTTCCATTTTAATATCCCCCTCCTTATGGGTGACGGATAATAGTCTTATCCATGACATAATCGTACTCAAAATTTGACCACAAGTCAATATATTATTCAGACATTTATTCACTTTTATCTAAATTGAAAGAAAGCCTGAATTGGTTTCTTTGCGAGAGTTTTAAAATAAAGTGAATCAGTGATAAAATAGTAGGGATGAAGGGAGTCACATCATGAACGAAAATATCATTCAGGCGATTGCGACGGAGTTAAAAGTTCAACTCAGTCAGGTCGAAAATACACTATCTTTATTAGCGGAAGGAAATACAGTTCCATTTATTGCCCGCTACCGTAAGGAAAGCCACAAAGGGTTTGGATGAAGAACAGATTTTCTATATCCAGAAACAATATGAATATCAACAGAAATTAGCGGAAAGAAAAGAGAATGTTCTGAAGCTGATTGAAGAGCAGGGTAAGTTAACAGAGGAAATTAAGCAGTCTGTTATCGAATGCACAAAACTATCCCAGGTAGAAGATATCTACCGCCCATATGCACAAAAAGAAGAAGACGCGTGCCACAACAGCGATCAAGAATGGTTTACAACCTCTTGCGGATTGGATGCTTGCGCTACCTACCGAAGGCTCTTTGGAAGCTGAGGCTGAGAAGTACTTATCAGAGACAGTGACTTCCGTTGCGGATGCGATTCAGGGTGCGAAAGATATTATCGCTGAAGTTGTCAGTGATAACGCAAAACAGCGTTGGGCATTTAAAGATACTATCATGCAGGCAGGTGTTCTTCAGACAAAGTTAAAGAAGGATGCAGTTGATGAAAATAAAGTCTATGAAATGTACTACGATCGTAGTGAAAAGATTTCTCAACTCGCAGATCACCGTATTATGGCAATTGATCGTGCCGAGAAAGAAAAAGTTATTACAGTTTCCTTTGTCTTCGATGATGAACAGTTAAAGAAGAATGCATTAAAGACACTTCTTAAAGCCCAAACAACAATTGTTGAAGAGACTTTAAATGAAGCGGTTATAGATGGTTGTGATCGTCTATTATTCCCATCTATCGAACGTGAAATTCGCTCTGAGTTAAGTGAAAGAGCACAGAATAAGTCCATTGAAATCTTCTCTATGAACTTAGAGAAGTTACTCTTACAGGCTCCATTAAAGGGAAGAATTGTATTAGGATTTGATCCGGGTTTCTTCAATGGTTGTAAGTTAGCGGTCATTGATGAGACTGGTAAGATGTTAACTGTTAGTAAGATTTTCCCATTCTCAAAGAAGGGTGAAGATATTGAAACTTCTAAGAAGAAGTTACTAGCACTCATCCAAAAGTATCATGTTCAGATTATCGCAATTGGTAATGGTACTGCATCTCGTGAAAGTGAGAAGTTAGTCGCTGAACTGATCCATGAACAGAAGTTAGATGTTTCCTATGCAATCGTATCAGAGGCAGGTGCTTCTGTATGGTCAGCACAAGAAGCAGCACGTAAAGAGTTCCCAGATATTGAAGTTGAAGAGCGTTCTGCAGTATCGATTGGAAGACGCTTACTTGATCCACTTGCAGAGCTAATTAAGATTGATCCACAATCTATCGGTGTAGGTCAATACCAACACGACCTTCCACAGAAGGCATTAGCAGAAAGACTTGATGAGGTTGTATTGAAGTCAGTAAACCGCACTGGTGCAGATTTAAATACAGCTTCCCTAGAGTTACTCACACATATTTCTGGTTTAAATAGTGGTACAGCACAAGAAATCGTAAACTATCGTAATGAAAATGGACGCTTTACGAACCGTAAACAATTGCTGAAGGTTAAGAAGTTAGGACCAAAGGCATTTACACAGTGTGCAGGTTTCTTGCGTATCACAGATGGTGATGAACCGCTTGATCAAACATCCATTCACCCAGAAAGTTACGAAGCCGCACGTAAACTCATGCAAGCATGTGGTATTACAAAACTTGGTGAAGCAGATATCTCTTTCCCTAAGGAAAAGACAGCAGAACTTGGTATTGATGAATATACACTTAAGGACATCGAAGAAGCGATTCGTCAACCATTACGAGACTACCGTGAACAATTTGATGGTGCACTTCTTAAGAGTGATGTACTGAATATCTCAGATCTACATGTAGGGGATCAGTTATCTGGCACAGTTCGAAACGTAGTAGATTTTGGTGCCTTTGTGGATATTGGCCTACATGAAGATGGCTTAGTTCACTTATCTCATATGTCGATGAAGAGAATTTCTCATCCATCTGAGTGTGTGGCAGTCAATGATATTATTAAGGTTTGGGTATATCAAATCGATGAAGCAAGAAATCGTGTACAGTTATCCTTACTGCCGCTTGATCAATTAGAACAACGTGATGCGGCATATCGTCATCGTAAAGCAGCTGTTGGAAAGCATAACAATCAAAGACCAAAACAAAATAAGCCAATAAAGAAAGAAGTATCCATGGACGATGCGTTAGCACGTCTTAAGGAAAAGATTTGGTAAATAAGCAATAAAAGATGGGTGAACATCCATCTTTTATTAATTTCTAAAAAGTTTATAAACAAGTTAGTTGACACTAACTATAAAACGCAGTATTCTTTAACTGTAGTTAGTATAAACTAACTTATGGAGGAATTATGATTAAGAAAATATTGTTAGTCATAGCGATTGCTATGATGACTGCGTGTGCAGGAAATAAATCAAGTATGACAACAGGTTCTACAAAGAAATCAGATAAATTAAATGTTGTAGTGACAACCTCATTTTTTTAGAAGACATGGTGAATGTTCTTGTAGGAGATAAGGTTGATACACAACTGATTATCCCGGCAGGAGAAGATCCGCATACCTATGAGGCTAAGCCTGAAGATAATACAAAACTACAAAATGCAGATTTAGTTTTATATCATGGATTGCATTTTGAAGGAAAGATGGTTGAACTACTTGAATCGATTGGTGCGGTATCTGTATCGCAGAACTTTGATGAATCAAAAGTAGGTCGAATGGAAGAAAATGGAGAAACGATTATCGATCCACACTTTTGGTTTGATATTGACTTATATAAACAAGCAACGCAAGAAGCTGCTAAAGCACTTGAGGATAAATTGCCAGATTTAAAAGATGAAATTGAAGAAAACTTGCAGGCATACCTTAAGAAGTTGGATGAACTAGATGCGTATAATCGTGAACAACTCAATCAGATTCCATCTGATCATAGAATTCTAATTACACCACATGACGCGTTTAATTATTTCTCCCGTCGCTATGACATTACCGTAAAGGCACCACAGGGTGTTAGTACCGATGCGGAATTATCCAATAGTGATATGGCAGAAACTGCGGCGTATATCGTTGAACATCAGGTAAAGGCTATCTTTGCGGAAACAACAACTGATCCTGCACGCATGGAGAAGTTAAAGGAATCGTGTAAGGCAAAGGGATTTGATGTGACAGTAGTAGGTGGTGAGGGGAAGGAATTGTTTAGTGACTCTTTAGCACCTAAGGGACAGCCTGGAGACACGTATATTGATATGTATCGTTTCAATGTTGATCTTATCGTATCAAACTCAAGTAAAGGAGGATCTATATGAGCTATATACATGTCGAAGATTTAACGGTTTCATATGGAGAAAGTCCAGTCCTATGGGATGTGGATGTTGATATCGAAAGAAATGCAATCACAGCGATTGTAGGTCCAAATGGTGCAGGAAAATCAACATTATTGAAATGTATTCTCGGATTTATCAAGTCGATTTCAGGTGTGATAACAATCGATGGTAAAAGTCTTGCGGAAGTACGGAAACAGATTGCTTATATCCCACAGGTATCTGCAGTGAATTGGAATTTCCCGATTCGTGTAAAAGATGTAGTATTGATGGGACGTTATGCGAGTCTGGGATGGTTAAAATGGCCGCGTAAAAAAGATAAGGAACTAGCTCGTCGTGCCCTCTATGAAATGGGACTTGAAGAATTTGAAAATCGGCAGATATCACAATTATCCGGAGGACAGAAACAACGTGTCTTTATCGCTCGAGCACTTTGTCATGACGCGGATTTGATTGTGATGGATGAACCACTTGCGGGAGTTGATCAAACCAGTGAACAAATTATCATGGATAAAATCAAGCAACTACAAAAAGCAGGAAAGACAATTGTCTGTGTACACCATGATTTACATACGCTAAAGAAGTACTTTGACCATGTTATATTTATCAATAAGTATGTGATAGCCAATGGCAAAATCGATGATGTATTAACAGAAGAAAATATTAGAAAGACGTATCAAAATGACAAATTTAACACAGATACTATTCTCTTATGATTTCTTGGTTGTAGCGATTGGAACAGTATTACTGGCAATTCCAAGTGCGATTGTAGGATGTTTTAGTGTTTATAAGGGACAAAGTTTAATGGCAGATGCAGTAGGACATGCGTCTTATCCTGGAGTTGTCATTGCGTTCATGTTATTTTCTGTACGTAGTTCTGTGATATTAACACTCGGTGCTGCGGTAGTTGGTATTCTTGCGTATCTAACAATACAAATGATTCGAAAGCATAGTGTGATTGATTTTGATGCGGCACTCGCGATTACCCTTACAGGTTTCTTTGGACTTGGAATGGTATTAAAGAGTTACTTACAAGGAAACTCTTCCTACATGCGTGCATCACAAGCGGGATTAAAGAATTATATCTTTGGATCTGCAGCGTTTATCATGAAGGAAGATATCATCATGATTGCAATATGTGCAATTATCGCAGCAGTATTATTGGCGTTATTCTATAAAGAATTAGTGGCTAGTATCTTTGATCCACAGTTTGCAAGTTCAATTGGGATTTCAATGCCTATCGTAAGTGGTGTCTTATTACTAATGATGGTGATGTTTATCGTTGTTGGATTAAAGTGTATCGGTGCAATTTTGATTTCCTCATTTTTAACCATGCCGTGTATCTGTGCAAATCAACATTCTAGAGATCTTAAATGGGTATTGTGTATCGCAGCTGGTGTAGCTGGAATCTCCGCATTTATAGGAACCTTTCTTTCTACAGCATATAGTGGTATTGCGACAGGACCAATGGTAATACTTTGTATGGGTATATTTACAATCCTATCTATGATATTTGGCAAGTATGGTTTAATTGCACAAAGAAAACTTGGAAAGGATGCGAAATCATGTCAGAAGTATTGTTAACACTAATGGTAACGGCCATTGGATGTGCAATCCTAGGACCTGTTCTCATCCTTCGGAAATTAGCGATGACAGCCGATGCACTATCACATTCTGTATTGCTAGGAATTGTAGTCGCATTCTTCTTTGTGCCAGATTTACGTTCCATATGGCTGGTCGTTAGTGCATCTATCTTTGGTGTATTTACAATCTGGCTAGTGGAAGAATTGTCTCGGCATCATTTGGTAGAACGTGATGATGCTTTAGCGATTGTCTTTCCTGTATTTTTTGCCTTAGCTGTACTACTAATTACAAAGTTTTTTCGGAATACCCATCTAGATGTTGAAATTGTATTAATGGGTAATCCGCTCTTTACACCGTTTATTCGACAATTTGGCATGCCGAAGTCGTTATTTGAGATGTTGGTGATTACAGCGATGAATGGAATATTTTACTAGTGAATTATCAGAAGTTGAAGATATCAATATTTGATCCAGAGTATGCACAATTAATTGGAATACCTGTTACATATTTATATCGTGTATTCATGGTACTAGTATCGATTACCTGTGTTGTGGCGTTTAATAGTGTTGGTGGTATGTTGGTGATTTCATACTTTGTGGCACCTGCAGCTGCCGCATGTATGATTACAAAAGACCTAAAGATTACAATATTTGTATCGATACTCTTTGCGATTATTAATTCATGGTTAGGATATCATTTCGCAATGTTGTGGAATGTATCGGTTTCTGGCATGTGTAGTTTGGTGGGTATGATTACAGTAATATTGGGTATTATCTTTCATCGAAATGGTATGTTGAGACAATGGGCAAAGTCATTTGTCAATCATGAGAAGTTCTGTGAAGATTTACTACTAGTCCATCTTTATCGTCACAAGGGAAATGCAATTGAGTTAGGGTATCAAACAATTCATCAACATCTCAACTGGTCAAATAAAATTACAGACGATCGTATCGAAAGATTAATCAAACGTGCATACGTTGTACGTGATGATTCAAAACAACTATATTCCTTAACAGAAAAAGGAATCACATATGTTACAAAACAATTATTTCAGTAGAATTTATGGATATGACAAAACGTTATATCCATTTTTGTTTTGCCTGTTAGGCGGTATAATAAGCATAAAGAATTGAGGTGTTTGAAATGAAAATATTTGAACAATTCCCACAGTATGAAGATGGGTTTATAGTATTACGTCGTTTTGTACAGGAAGACGCAAAATACCTTTCGGATGTATATGAAGTAAGATTGACAAAACGCCAAGCAGCGAAAACAATAGAAAACTATGAAAAGTCCTACCAGGATAAGGATGAAGTGATTCTTGGCATTTTTGGAAAAGAGGATGAACAATTAAAGGGTATTATTGAGATTTACGATATTCATGAGACGGAACTTTCTATCGGTTATATGGTTGTTGAGAAGTACCGTCATCAATCATATGCGAAAAATAGTGTTTATCTTCTAACGAAGAAACTAATTGAAGATTATGGTATTACATGCATACATGCAAATTGTCATGTGGATAATATTTATTCTATCCGTGTATTAGAACACAATGGATATGAAAGACTTGGACAAGATGAGGATGAGTATGTTTATGAATATAAACCAAAACAATTAGTACAGGATGCATTTGATCAAAATGAGAAGACAATCGTGCTTGCCGGTGGATGTTTCTGGGGTGTTGAAAAGGTATTTAAAGCGTTAGATGGTGTTGTGGAAACGACCACCGGATATGCAAATGGCATCACAGAGAATCCAACATATGAGGAAGTATGCCGCAATGAAACAGGATATAAGGAAGCGGTGAAGGTGGTTTATCAACCGAATGTAGTTTCGTTATCTATCATCATTCGTGCATTCTTCTTATGCATTGACCCACGTCAACGTAATCGCCAAGGTAACGACATTGGTACACAATACCAAACGGGTATTTACTATGTAGATGAAAATGATCTTGACGTGATTAAGCCAATTTATGCACGTGAGCGTATGAAGTATGATCGTTTCTTTGTGGAGCTAGAACCACTTCAAAACTTTTATACTGCGGAAGAATATCATCAGGATTATCTGGATAAGCATCCTAATGGGTATTGTCATATCACTGCGTTTGAGATGGAAGAAGTAAAGAAGTTAAATCAACTACCATGTCAAATAACAGTCATTCTTCCATCAGAAAAAGAACTGAAATTAGAAGTAAAGAAAAATACAACGATTGTGGAACTAATTCAAGAAGTACATACCGAACATCGGGTTTACGCTGCACTCATCAATCATAAGAATGTACACTTTAATGAACGTATTGGTGAAGGTGATGTTGTAGAACTACAGGATATTCGTGCATCGTATGGCAATACCTGTTATCAAACGTCATTAACACTTTTATATTTGAAGGCGATTCATGATGTAATGGGTAAGAACGTGACGGTTACGATAGCCAATTCATTATCCAAGGGATTATTTACTGTAATTCATGCTGGGAATGTGACAGATAATCTTGCGAAGGAAATTGAAACACGTATGCATGAACTTATCGAGGATAATCTAGAGATTACAGAAGAGTATGTAGACCGTAATAGGGCTATTCAGCTTCTGCAGGATGTCAAAGATAAGAAGAGCGTAGACCTATTAAATACCGCAAGTGATTTAAAGAATGTCTATGTGCTTACACTTGCGGATGAAAAGATGATGTCTTTTGTACATGCATTACCATCTACAAGTTATATTCCATTCTTTGAGGTACGTCGCTATCGTAATGGATTGTTATTGCGTTTTCCACATCCAAACTATCCTGACGAGATTCCTCCATATGAGGAACAGAAATTACTATATGATGCATTCTCGGAGGAAACACAATGGGAGAAGTTATTAAAGGTTAGTTTTGCGTCTGACTTGAATCGCATGATTGAAAAGCAAGAATCTAAAGATTTAATCATGTTAAGTGAAGCGTTACATGAAAAGAAAATTGCGATGATTGCGGAACAAATTCAAAGTGCGAAGAAGAGAATTATTTTGATTGCAGGTCCATCTTCATCTGGCAAGACAACATTTGCGAAACGTCTATGTATTCAGTTGAAGGTGATAGGTTTAAATCCATTGTATCTTGGAACAGATGATTACTTTGTTAATCGTGATGAAATGATTCCGGATGAGAATGGAAAATATGATTTCGAGGAATTAGAAGCAGTTGACCTTCATCTGTTTGAAACACAGATGAATGCATTACTGCATGGTGAGAAAGTGGATTTACCAGAATTTGATTTTATTACTGGCAAGAAGATATTTGGTAAGAGAATTACTTCCATTGATGCTTCACAACCAATTGTGATTGAAGGTATTCATGGTCTAAATCCACAACTGACGGAAGGGATTGATGATAGTGAGAAGTTTAAAATCTATATCAGTCCTCTAACACAGATTAATCTTGATGCGCATCATCGTATTCCAACGACAGATGCACGCATGTTAAGAAGAATGGTTCGAGATAATCGTACGCGTGGACGCGATGGTGTGGTTACCATTTCATCATGGCCATCTGTACGTCATGGTGAAGAGAAGTATATCTTCCCATTCAATAAGGAAGCTGACGTATTCTTTAATAGCCAATGTGTTTATGAACTAGCGGTATTAAAGAAATACGCAACACCACTATTAGAAAAAGTACAGCCTGACCAGGCTGAGTATGCTGAAGCACAGAGGATGTTACAATTCCTTTCTTGCTTTGTGTCAATTGATGATGACAGTATCATTGCGAATAACTCGATTATTCGTGAATTTATTGGTGGTTCTATTTTTAGTTTCTTAAAAAGGATGCTCGAGCCTTCTTTCAATTTGAAGTTATGTTTGATAAAAATATGAATTTATCAGAAGGAGGGGAAAGAATATGTCGAAGGAGAAATTCCCGACGAAATTAAGCATGATATGGCATTTTTTTAAGGGGTTCCAAAAGTATATTTTGGTTTGTCTATCCTCTTTGCCTGTCTTGTTTCGTTATTAGAATTAATTAATCCAAGAATTATTGCATTTACTGTAGACTCAGTAATCGATCATAAAGATGTTGTATTACCAGAACTAATTCAGAACTGTGTTGATAAGGTTGGTGGAATTGCGTTTTTACGTCATAACCTTTGGATAATCGCAATTGTTGTAGTGATTGTTGCGCTACTTGCGGTATCTTGTCGTTACTTCTTCCAGTCTTTTACAGCGATGGGATCAGAGAAGTTGGTAAAGACCATGCGTGATGACCTATTTACGCATATCATGCATTTACCATTTAAGTGGCATAGTGAAAATCATACTGGTGATATTATTCAAAGATGTACATCAGATGTAGATACTATCAAGGGTTTCTTATCGGAACAGTTAATTTATCTTGTGCGTATCATTATCTTGATTGTGTTGGTGTTGTTCTTTATGTTCTCAATCAATGTAAAGTTAGCCCTAGCAACATCCACGTTTATTCCAATTATTGTAGGCTATAGTTTCTTCTTCCATGCAAAGATTGGTAATGCATTTGAAGTTGCGGATGAAGAAGAAGGTAAGCTATCATCGATTGCCCAGGAAAACTTAACGGGTGTACGTGTTGTTCGTGCATTCGGACGTGAAGCTTACGAACGTGAACGTTTTGAAAAACAAAACGAACACTATACAAATATGTGGACGCATTTGATGCGACTGTTATCTGCGTTCTGGATGTCATCTGACATGATTTCTAATTTACAGATGCTAGTAGTTATTTCATATGGTGCTATCATCACGGTAAATAATGGTATGTCTGCAGGTAACTACATTGCGTTTATTGCGTATAATTCATTATTGTTATGGCCTGTACGTTCTTGGGAAGAACAATTGCGAATATGTCGAAGGCGGGTATTTCTATCGACCGTTTACGTTATATTATGAATTCTGAGATGGAAGAGGATAAGCCAAATGCGGTTACTCCTGATTTACTACAAGATATTGAATTTAAGAATGTATCCTATCAGTATGAAAATGGTTCGACTGAGGTATTGGAAAATGTTTCCTTCAAAATCAAAGCGGGAACGACATTTGGCATTTTAGGTGGAACGGGTTCAGGGGAAATCTACACTAATGTATCTGTTAGACCGTCTATATCAGTTGCCGGATGATCATGGTCAAATTACGATTGGTGGCGTTGATATTAGAGATATGAAAGCGGAGTGGATTCGTCAGAATATTGGTATGGTATTACAGGAACCATATCTCTTCTCTCGCTCCTTATCGGAGAATATCAAGATTGCTAAACAGTCTGCAGATATGAAGGAAATACGTACAGCTGCGAAGATTGCATCATTGGATGAAGCTATCTCACATTTTAAAGAAGGATATAACACATATGTTGGGGAACGTGGTGTTACACTCTCTGGTGGTCAAAAGCAGCGAGCTGCGATTGCACAGATGTTGATACGTAAACCGCCAATCATGATCTTTGATGACTCTCTTTCTGCAGTCGATGCAGAAACGGATGCGAAGATTCGAGCAGGTCTCAAAGATAATATTTCAGAATCGACTGTTATCTTGATTTCGCATCGTATTACAACGTTAATGGCAGCCGATCATATTATTGTTTTAGATAAAGGTAAGGTTGTAGAAGAAGGTACACATGAACAACTGTTAGAGAAACAGGGAATTTATCGTCGTATCTTTGAAATGCAATCACAACAGAGTGAGTAGGGAGGTACATATGCAAGAAGAAAATAAAAAAATATATCACTTCCATACTTTTGGCATTCCAAAGATTCTGCCATTTGCGAAAAAAAATATAAATACAGAATCATTGCGATGATTCTAATGGGTTTATTTTTCGAGTTTAGTAGATTCATGTTATCCGCTATTTAATCAGTATGCATTAAATCACTATGTTGGAGAGAATACTCTTGATACACTTGGAATATTTATCGCACTCTATATTGGAATATTGATTGTTCAAGTTTTACTGAACTTTATTAGTGTATTCTGGGTATCTAAGACAGAGTTAGATTTGAATCGTGATCTTAGAAATACTTCATTCAATCATTTACAGGAATTATCCTTTGCGTACTTTAACCAAAAACAATGTTGGTTATATTCATGCAAGAGTTATGAGTGATAGTGGTAAGATTGGTGAACTCATGTCTTGGCGTATGATGGATGTTGTTTGGAATGGATCGTATATTCTATTCGTTATGATTAACATGGTAAGAATTAGTTGGAGACTTGCATGCATGGTGTTTGTGCTTGTTCCATTTGCGGTATTCATCATCGCATTCTTCCAGAAACGACTTGTAAAACTGAATCGTCATATTCGTGAATTGAACTCCCAAATCACAAGTGACTTTAATGAAGGTATTACAGGTGCAAGATCAATCAAGACAATGGTAATTGAAAGTATCATTGGAGATGGATTTCAAAAAGATACAGAAACGATGCGCCATGTGTCTGTGCAAGCTGCACGCTATCAGGCGTTCTTCTATTCTACAGTTACGATGATGAGTTCGATTGCACTAGCAATTGTCATGTGGCAAGGTGGCAATCTAACCATTAACAACATGATGTTAATTGGTACATTATCTGTATTTATGAGTTATGCATTAGGTATTATGGATCCATTACATAGTGTGATTACTACAATATCTTCGCTTGTCTCAATTCAAGTAAATATCGAACGTTTCAATCGATTAGTGAATACAGAGTCAGATGTTGCGGATTCACCAGAAGTTATTGAAAAGTACGGAGATACCTTCAATCCAAAGAAGGAAAACTGGGAACCACTGATTGGCGATGTAGCGTTCAAGAATGTGGACTTCAAGTATCCTGATGGCGATGAGATGGTCTTAGAAAACTTTAATCTCGATGTACCACATGGAACAAATGTCGCAATCGTTGGGGAAACAGGTGCTGGTAAATCAACGCTTGTAAATCTAGTTTGTCGTTTCTTTGAACCAACAAAGGGGCAAGTTCTCATTGATGGAAGAGATGCTCGGGAGCGTTCACAGCTTTGGTTACATTCCAATATCGGTTATGTTTTACAAACACCACACTTATTCTCTGGAACGGTTAGGGATAATCTTCGCTATGGTAAACCTACCGCGACGGATGAAGAAATTATGCATGCGCTAGATCTAGTCTCTGCAAAGTTTGTAATTGAAAAGATGGAGAAGGGTTTAGACAGCGATGTTGGTGAAGGTGGTGGAATGTTATCGACTGGTGAAAAACAACTCTTGTCCTTCGCTCGTGCAATCTTAGCAGACCCACGCATCTTAGTGTTAGATGAAGCGACAGCATCAATTGATACTCTTACAGAAAAGGCAATTCAAGATGCGATTGATACAGTTATCAAAGGAAGAACATCCTTTGTAATTGCACATCGTCTATCTACGATTGTAAATGCGGATGTCATCTTGGTTGTTCGTGATGGTAAGATCATTGAACGTGGTACACATTCAGAGCTCATGAAACAAAAGGGTTACTATTATGAACTCTATACACGTCAGTATGAAGAGATGGTAGTAGATACTGTTTCGTAAAAGTATGATGAGAACCTAGCGATAGGTTCTCATTTTTCGTGGTATATGCATTTGTATTCAAACTGTAGATGAGTTAACATAATTTTATGATAAGAAAAAAATAACAAAAAAATATTGATGGTATCCATTCTAGCAATGATTATACTAGCTGGGTGTCAGAAAGGCTCTAGCGATAAGAATCTTATTGGGCAGTATTCATTGGTTGAAATTGAAAAGGATGGACAAGCAATTCTAGCCGATGAAATTAAGGTTGGTGATGTGACGGGTTTTATCATCTTCAATGAAGATGGCACAGGTACTTTTATGATGTTGAATGATAGATTACCTTTCACCTGGAAAGATGGAAAGATTACAGGTGGTGATCAAACAATTAGTTATGAACTTGATGGTGATAAGTTAACACTCATTATATCGGCGACAGAGAAGATTTATTTGCAGAGAGAAAAATAGGATAGATACAAAAAAACATTTGCATATTCAAAATTAAAAGACTTATTCAAGTACGCCAATCTTGAATAAGTCTTTATTAGTGATGAGTGTAATATAATTGACCAAGTTTCCTATATAGTGGAAATTTGTAAATCTAGTATTTCATACATACCTTGCGGTATTCTAAACGTGATTTTTGTTTGCAGGTTTGCAAAAATCCATTAACATATTATGATATGGATTATTTTTGTAGTTGCTTTGTAAAGATATTACAGAAATAGTTAACTTCTAGGATATGGTCGTAATTACTTCGGCGCATCTTCATAGGGTTTAGTAAACGATGCAACTTATATTGAATACTATTTGCGTTAATTGCACCTACAGAATTATTTCCATGTTGGCGATATAGAATTAGCGATTTGTTAATATAAATAACTTTTCCAAATGTCATGGCAGTAATGCCATACCATGAATCATGCATTAATATTTGATCATAATTTTTTTGCTTGAATACATAACTGGTTCAACGCTTTGTTTGCTAGTATCGTACATCCAGTAATTTGATTTTGGCAAATAAGATGTTGTAACTGTGGATTTATTCTGTAATTTGAATACGAGAAGAATGATGGACTGATAAGGTTTAAGTCATTATCAACAACCTTTAAATCACTATAGATCAGTATTGGTAAAGATGTATCTTCTTTTTCAGCGTTACGCATTGCCAGCATACATGTTTCTAACTTGTTTGGTAACCATACATCATCTTGGTCACAGAAGGCAATGTAGTCACTGGTAGATTTTTTTGCCAGTGCGAAAAAGTTATCTTTGCCACAACCTACAGGTTTAGAATTTATAAAAATTTCAACAGAATGTTTTGATGTTTCTTTGAAAGAACGCAAAATATCAATTGTTTTATCTTTTGAACAGTCATCGATGATGATAAGTTTCCAATCGGTATACGTCTGCTGTTCAAGAGAAGATAAAAGTTCTAGTAAATACTTTTCACCATTATAAGTTGCAAGTAATATGTCAATCATTTCTTCTCCTTTTCTAACCCTAGTTCAGATAATACCCTTTGATTAAAGTCATCACGTTCTCTATCGAAGAACCATCCATACTTATTAAAGTATTTACACGCACTGATGATGTGAATGAGTAACATTTTTTTATATCGTGATATGATGAAGCCGCATGATTATGTACAATTGTGACATATGGATAAAAAATTGTTTTTGCTACTCTATGTATACGCCGTATTAGATCGAAGTCTTCACAGTACATAAAGAAGCGGTCATCAAAGAAAAGTTGATATTGCTCAAGTGTACTGACGCGTAAAAACATAAAGCAACCCGATAAGCAAGGTGGATTAAAAATTTTGTTATATCCTGAGTCTTTTAAGGTATATCGATCATTATGTGTATTATGGTGTCCAAAAATGCGGAATAAAAGCGTCTGAAGATCAAATCGGCGGGTGTTGGTAGTAGTTTGCAAAGGTATTGTAGATCACCGTTAGGATAAATGACTTTTGGTAACACATAACTGACATCAGGATGTTCATCACAATAGTGCTTTAATTCTGCAATAATATCAGTATCAAATTCTATGTCTGGATTTAAAACAATATGATATTCAGACTTTAAATCGATTGCTTTATGGATTGCGATATTATGGGCAGCACCAAAACCTATATTTTTCCTCATTGAAAATATAGTGTACATATTTCATATTTACAAAATAATCTGTTGGTGTGGGACTGTTATCAATAATCAATAGTAATCGTTCTTGGCTTGGATGATAACTTTCTAAAACAGATTCTAATAGGTCTTTATCTGTGTTGTATAAAACTATTGATGCGCTAATCATTGGATGTAATCCTCCGAATCATCCATTTCCTTAATTTCTTGTACTACGTTGTTGGCTAAATCCTTCTGTACTATCTTTACGTACGAGGATTTTTAATTGTTTCAAAAATAATCTGCAAATCTAAAAGCGGTGTGTAATTTGTAATATAAATCAAATCAAGCTTTAATTTATCCAATGCAGTTGTATTATACTTACCAAATACTTGTGCATAGCCTGTTAAACCACCTTTTACCTTTTCACGGAAGGTGAATTCAGTAATCATTGCACTATATTTTTCGACATGCTCGACACGCTCTGGGCGAGGTCCAACAATACTCATATCTCCGAATAAGATATTTACCAACTGTGGGAGTTCATCAATGCGGAAAGCACGAATAATCTTTCCGACCTTAGTGATACGAGGGTCATTTTCGCCTGCCGGAATGGAACGGCCATCTTTTTCGGCATCTACAATCATGGAACGGAATTTCAAAATCCAGAAACGTTCACCGCCCAAGGAACTTCTTTCTTGTCTGAAGAAGACTGGACCGTTATCCTCTAATTTAATTGCGATTGCTGTTAAGATGAATACAGGTGACAAAAAAATCAAGGAAAGACCAGATAGGATAATATCAAAAGCGCGTTTTAAAATACGTTCGCTAAGCGATAGGCCCTTATTCTTACAAACATAAATAGGGGTATCCACTACATTTATCTCAGAAGATGATTTGATAATAATATCTGAAATTTTAGGGACTAAATGACATTGTCGGTTATATCGAAAGCACATTTTTACTAAATGATTTTCAACACGAGCAGGGACATCATTTATTAGGATTGAATCAGTGTTTTTTACAATCTCTTCGAGTTTATCTTCACCTACGGAATAATGGATTGAATCTACAACGTGATATTTAAATGGGATACCAGAAATCTTTGCAAGCAATTGATTTGGTTTTCCGTAAATTTCAATGATATCTAAAGGCTTAAATAAATAACGCATTAGATTAATCATATAGTTATCTAAAACGCATAATACGAATGATTGTACTAAGAATAGAATGAAGTATCTAAATGTAAATTCAAATAAGAAACGGAACTGACCAGTAATGGCCATAGAAATTAATACTTCGATAATATTAACTGTAAATAGTGTTAATACTTGCCCTGCAATTACATTTGCCTTACGACCAGCATCTAACGAGAAAGTCTGAATCCAATTACCGATAATGGTATACAAAAAGTGTATAGATGATAACGGCCATTCCTAGGTTGCCAAGACCAGTCAAATGCCCTGTTTGGTTATTTTCAATTACGAATTCAAGCCAGACAGAGTAAAACATGAATGTTGATAGAAATATCATTATAAACATACATATTGTTATGTATATTTTTTTATAGAATTGATTTCTTTTCATAAAAATCTCCTTGGTTAATTATCTATTAACCATGTTACTTGTAGTGTACTAAATTGAGGACTAAAAGTAAAATTTACAAGTAATCTATTATATTTTTAGCAAAATCTTAAGGTGATAATGAATTGATAATTATGATAAGAGATGACAAAGCTATTTATTTGCATGGACCAGCATAAATTATTTATGGATATAGAAAGAATCAAGATGAGGCTAAACTGGAGGTAATTCAATTAAAAATTAAAATGATATGAATGATTTGGAATGGAATCGTTGGTGAATATGCTTTTTATTCAATTTTTGGGATATAATAATTTGGTAATGTGAATTGGGTAATAAAAATACGCATTTTGGCTATGAATTTATGGTTAAAAAGAATGAGATTTACCATCTATTACATAAAATAAGATTCAAGTGAAATTGAATATAAAAATTACGGTAAAGAGTGATTTATTATATAATTCGACTGTTATATAAATCTAGCATATAGGGAATAGAGATAATATGGACAAAGAAAAATGCGATTGAAGTCAGAGAAATGTCAAAAAAACATTTAAGGTTCAGTCAGATAGGGCCAACTCATTAAAAAGCTTTGTTAGTTGTAAAAAAAGAAAGAATCGTGTAGAACAGCATGAGGTTTTTAAAAAAATATTAACTTAGATATAAAAAGGGCGAAACTGTTGCATTGATTGGAACAAATGGATCTGGAAAATCAACCCTGTTAAAGTTGATGACAAAGATTATCTATCCAACAGAGGGAACGATTAAAACTCAGGGAAAGTTAACATCACTTCTTGAATTGGGCGCAGGTTTCCATCCAGATTTTTCCGGTAGAGAAAACATATATTTTAATGCATCGATTTTTTTGGGCTAACAAAAAGAAATTGATAAACGTATTGACTCCATCATTGAATTCTCTGAATTAGAAGCATTTATTGATGAACCTATTCGTACCTATTCTTCCGGTATGTACATGCGTCTTGCGTTCTCGGTCGCAATTAATGTAGATGCAGAAATATTACTAATCGATGAAATTTTAGCTGTGGGAGATCAACACTTCCAGGACAAGTGTTATGCTAAACTGAGTGAACTAAGTGCCTCTGATAAGACGATTGTGATTGTTTCACATAGTTTGGATGTTGTTAAGAAGCTTTGTTCTCGTGCTATTTGGGTATATAAAGGTAGCATTCGTTTAGATGGTGCTCCTGCATATGTCATTAGTGAATATCTAAAACAATCAGCAATCGATAATAAAGAGAAGAAAAAGGAAGCAATCAAACTAGGTACTGCTGAATCTAGAGGAGCAACCTTTATTGATAAGCCAATTGATTTTACTTATGTTAATGAGAACACAAAAGAGTTAAAAATTAGTGGATGGTCCATCAGCGATAATCCAAATAGCCATTGTGAAGTTTGTATTGGTAAAACATTGATAGCTACCAATCCTGAGTCTAGAAAAGATGTGTTCGAAGTATATGCGCAGGATTATGCTGGCTTCATTGATGTGGATACAATTGGGTGGTATGCTACTGTAGATCCAAATGATTTTAGAGATCAAGTAGATGAAGCGGGAAATTTGTATATTACATCTAAAGTTATCTTGGAAGATGGAAAGGTAATCGCAGAGGCGAAAGTAACGGTATTTGTCGAGGATTAAAGAAATGTTCAATGAAATTTATCAATACAGAGAGTTATTAAAAACAAATATCAAAAAAGAAATTAGAGGAAAATACAAAGGATCATTTCTAGGTGTCTTATGGAGTTTTATTAACCCATTATTACAAGTAATGGTATACGCGATTGTATTTCCATATTTAATGCGTGGCACAGGGGATGATTATATTGTCTATCTAGCGACAGGTATTATTCCGTGGACATTCTTCCAGTCCACCGTGGTTGCATGTATGGCAAGTGTAAAAAGTGAATGCTGGTATTATTAAAAAAAGTATATTTTTCCGCGTGAGATTCTGCCAATCTCAATTGTAATGAGTGGTCTAATCAACTTCTTTATATCATGCATTATTATACTCATCTTTTTGTCTCAGCCTACGGCTTAGGTGTGAGTTGGCATCTTATTTTTCATTCCAGTGGTAGCCTTGTTACAAGCAATTTTTAACATTAGGGTTTGGCTTTGCATTAGCAGCGCTTACTGCATATGCTCACGACTTAGAATATATCGTAAACTTCTTATTAACATTAGGTTTTTTTATGGAACACCTGTTGTTTATAAGTTAGAGATGTTTGCATCTAACTCATTTTTTTGATTACTTTAGTACGTTATAATCCATTAACTCTTGTTTTGAATGGTTATCGTTCAGTATTTTTTTATACCATCAAATACCAGCACTAAATGGATTACTTATTTTAGCTGTAATGGCGTTTGCTATATTATTTATTGGTTATTCTATCTTTGAAAAGTTAGAAAAAGGTTTTTGCAGAACAGTATTAATTGAATCTGTGTAGAATCGATACAAAAATCGATAAATACACAGATTTTTTTATATGATAAGATTAAAGTGATTGAAAGTGAGTAAAGATGTGTATGAAGTATAGATTCGAAAGTATAAAATTTAAAAAAATAATAAAATAAAGATAAATGGTTTTGCAGTTGGTGGTCATCCTGAGGATAAGCTTATCTATAGTTATCTTGTGAACAAAAAACCGGCAGAACTAGAGTGCATACAACTTGTTCGCAATGATGTTTCAAATAAGTATTTCCGCAAGACATATCCGAATACATATGGTTTTTCAGCTAGTTTTCAGTATTATCCAAATGCAAAATTCATCATTAACGCGGGAAATGAGGAAAAATCATTTACAATTAATCACGCTTTCATAACATTTGTATCTTTAGGTATCTTGATATGGAATTCAAAACAGGTTACTTACCTAAAGAATTTTGTACGTAATCTTCGTAATCCAAAAATAGCGTATTCACAATGGTACAAAAAGACCCAAGCGACGAAGAAGGAATTGTCTTTACAACGGGAAAAGAAATGGGCATCAGACGCTCCAAAGTTTTCTATCATTGTTCCGTTGTTTAAGACACCAGATAATTTCTTAAAGGAACTTGTATCCTCGATACAAGCACAGACCTATTTAAATTGGGAATTGTGTTTTGCGGATGGTAGCCCAACAGATGAATTGAAGGGACTTGTTGAAGGATTCAAAGATGAACGTATCTGTTATCACTTTATAGGAGAAAACCTAGGGATATCTGGCAATACAAATAAAGCACTGGAAATGGCAACAGGGGATTGGATTGTACTGTGTGACCATGATGATTTACTGGTGCCTAATGCACTATATGAATTTGCGGATAGAATTACAAAAGATCCGGAGATAGATTCTATCTATTCGGATGAAGATAAGATTGATGAAACGGGCAAGAAATTGTTTGAACCACATTTCAAGCCAGACTTCAATATCGATATGTTAAGATCCAACAACTATATTTGTCATCTGTATGGTGTAAGAAAAGAATTAGTGGATCGTGTGGGCAAGTTCAATAGCCAATTTGATGGAGCACAGGACTATGACTTTATTTTAAGAATGAGCGAAAACTCTCGTAAAGTAGGACATGTATCGAAGATTTTGTATCATTGGAGGACACATATCAATTCCACGGCTGCTAACCCAGAATCTAAGATGTATGCATTCAAGGCAGGAGCGGAGGCAATCAAGGCACATTATGCAAGAGTGTTACCAAACATCAAAATCAAAGACGTAGTCAATGGAGAGAGCTTGGGAATCTATCATACGATTTTTGCCTTTGAAGAGTACCCACTTATTTCAGTTATCATTCCAAATAAAGACCATACGGAAGACCTAGATAAGGCAATCCGTTCTATGATGGAGAAAGGTACATGGCCAAATCTAGAGTTTATTGTCATAGAGAATAATTCTACAGAAGAGAAGACATGGGTGTATTACGAAAAGATTCAGAAAGAATACCCACAAGTAAAGGTTGTAAAATATAATGGTGAGTTTAACTACTCCAAGATTAATAATTTTTGGAGTACAGTATGCGACGGGTGGATATTATCTATTCATGAATAATGATGTAGAGCTAATAGAGCCAGATTCCTTACAGGAACTAATGGGGTATGCACAAAGAGAGGATGTAGGTGCAGTTGGATGTCGCTTACTATATGAGGATGATACGATTCAACATGCGGGTGTTATTATTGGTATTGGTGTAGCAGACCATGCTTTTTAAGCATCAGTTAAGTTATGGAACTTACTTCAATCGTGCGATGGTTACCCAGGATCTTTCTGCAGTCACTGCAGCGGTGATGTTGGTAAGAAAAAGAAGTATATGAAAAGGTAGCGGGATTTGGAGAGGATTTTGCGGTAGCTTTTTAATGACATAGACTTCTGCTTAAAGATTAGACAAGCAGGCTATCTTGTAGTGTATGCGGCGTATGGATGTTTTTCATCACTATGAGTCTAAATCTAGAGGCTTAGATCAGACACCAGAACAACGAGCTAGATATATGGAAGAGTTATCTAATTTCAACAAAAAAAGTGGAAACAACTTTTTGAAGATGGAGATCCATATTATAATTCAAATCTAACGATTACAAATACGAATTACGACCCTAAAGAGATTGTGAATAGAACTTTATTATCATTTATGTGATAATTGTTATGCTTAATTATTGAGAGGTAAAAATGAGTATAAAATTCCGTGTGGAAATTGCATATAGTGTTTATAAGGATATCGAAATTGTTGGTTGGGCAATTGGCAAAAAGACCAAATACTGAACTATCATTTCAATTTTGCGAAGAAGATGGGACAGTGGTAAATTACGTTTTACGTAGATATCATCGAGGTGATGTTGGCGAATTAAAAAAACAAATAGTACAGAAGAAAAATCACTATGGATTCAAGCTGCGGTTTCCTTTTTAAAAAAAGAAAAAATATATTTTGAGTATCACTGACGGAAAATCCATCGTTACAAAGAAGATTGATTCAAAGTATATTCTTGCTAAACGAATCTTCAAAAATCTCATTGGTGACCGTTCTATTTTTGAGATTCTTCGTAAGAGAATGAGAACATATCAAAAGATAACTTATATGGAGTGGTACAAAAAGACCCAAGCGACGAAGAAGGAATTGTCTTTACAACGGGAAAAGAAATGGGCATCAGACGCTCCAAAGTTTTCTATCATTGTTCCGTTGTTTAAGACACCAGATAATTTCTTAAAGGAACTTGTATCCTCGATACAAGCACAGACCTATTTAAATTGGGAATTGTGTTTTGCGGATGGTAGCCCAACAGATGAATTGAAGGGACTTGTTGAAGGATTCAAAGATGAACGTATCTGTTATCACTTTATAGGAGAAAACCTAGGGATATCTGGCAATACAAATAAAGCACTGGAAATGGCAACAGGGGATTGGATTGTACTGTGTGACCATGATGATTTACTGGTGCCCTAATGCACTATATGAATTTGCGGATAGAATTACAAAAGATCCGGAGATAGATTCTATCTATTCGGATGAAGATAAGATTGATGAAACGGGCAAGAAATTGTTTGAACCACATTTCAAGCCAGACTTCAATATCGATATGTTAAGATCCAACAACTATATTTGTCATCTGTATGGTGTAAGAAAAGAATTAGTGGATCGTGTGGGCAAGTTCAATAGCCAATTTGATGGAGCACAGGACTATGACTTTATTTTTAAGAATGAGCGAAAACTCTCGTAAAGTAGGACATGTATCGAAGATTTTGTATCATTGGAGGACACATATCAATTCCACGGCTGCTAACCCAGAATCTAAGATGTATGCATTCAAGGCAGGAGCGGAGGCAATCAAGGCACATTATGCAAGAGTGTTACCAAACATCAAAATCAAAGACGTAGTCAATGGAGAGAGCTTGGGAATCTATCATACGATTTTTGCCTTTGAAGAGTACCCACTTATTTCAGTTATCATTCCAAATAAAGACCATACGGAAGACCTAGATAAGGCAATCCGTTCTATGATGGAGAAAGGTACATGGCCAAATCTAGAGTTTATTGTCATAGAGAATAATTCTACAGAAGAGAAGACATGGGTGTATTACGAAAAGATTCAGAAAGAATACCCACAAGTAAAGGTTGTAAAATATAATGGTGAGTTTAACTACTCCAAGATTAATAATTTTGGAGTACAGTATGCGACGGGTGGATATTATCTATTCATGAATAATGATGTAGAGCTAATAGAGCCAGATTCCTTACAGGAACTAATGGGGTATGCACAAAGAGAGGATGTAGGTGCAGTTGGATGTCGCTTACTATATGAGGATGATACGATTCAACATGCGGGTGTTATTATTGGCTTAGAAGGCATTGCTGGCCACGCTTTTGTTGGTCAACAATCTCATGGTGGAACTTACTTCAATCGTGCGATGGTTACCCAGGATCTTTCTGCAGTCACTGCAGCGGTGATGTTGGTGAGAAAAGAAGTATATGAAAAGGTAGCGGGATTTGGGGAGGATTTTGCGGTAGCTTTTAATGACATAGACTTCTGCTTAAAGATTAGACAAGCAGGCTATCTAGTAGTGTATGCGGCGTATGGATGTTTTCATCACTATGAGTCTAAATCTAGAGGTGAGGATGATACATCGGCGAAAATGGAACGTTTCCAAAGTGAGATTGGATTATTTATTGAAAAGTGGGAAGGTCTTTTAGAACAAGGTGATCCGTACTATAACCCGAATCTTTCTCTCCAAAGTGCTCTATATTCACCAAGAAATATTAAATATGAGAAAATTGGAGAACCATATTTTTAATCGTGAAGAAAGAGAAAGACTCAAAAAGCATTTATCAGAAAATGATGATATTGTTAAATCATAAATTGTAATAAAAGTATGGACAGATGTTTAAGGGTATCTGTCCATCTTATATAAATCAGGATTGAATTCAAAGCAACAAATTTACATTTATTTATAAATTAAGTAGAATACAAGTGGAAATATTATGAGTATGAGTGAAAAATACAATATTATCTTTATTAAAAAAAGCATGGAATAAATTTTTCGGTGGAATATCATTATCGTATTCCAAAAGAGATATTAAAAGAGTATATAAAAAAATTTATTCATGAAAAAAATAATATCCGAAAAATATGGTTGCAAAATATTTTTAACCCTGAAGAAAAACAGGAGTATCAGAAGTGGATTTCTTATCTTCCAGAGGTGGATAGAGGTACACAGTTTTTCAGATATCACATTTTTTTAAGCTCGAATCAAAAAAATGTATAGAAAACCAGTATCCATCGTTGGTACAGAAAGTTTTAGATACAAGCAAAGTTAACTCTGAATTTGTTTGTATTATGAATGCTCCGTGTGAAATTTATGATGAAAATTTATTGGCTGTGCAATATTTTAGAGATGCGGATATTGTATATTTTGACTATGATTTTATGAATAAAGATGAGGGAAGATATTGCCCACAGTTATTACCTGATTATTCCTATGACACATTAAGAGGATATAACTATATTGGAAATTGTTGGTTTGTCCGCGCTTCAATAATAAAACAGTTCGATGGGCAACCATGGAATCCATATCTGTGGTTACTACAACTGAGTGATCAACGATTACGTTGGAGACATGTTTCTTCTATTCTGTATGGAGATAATACTACGGAACGTAATGAAGAGAAAACACTAAGCCAGTATTTATCTGTAGCGTACCCAAATAGTAAAATTGAAAAAAATAAAGATGGTATTACAAACACAGTAAAATATGAGGTACAAGGTAACCCATTGGTATCTATTATTATTCCAATGCGCGATAAAGTTGAAGACACAAAAGAAATGTATTGATTCTATTTTTGAAAAGACAAGCTATCATCATTTTGAAATTATCATCGTGGATAATGGAAGTATTGAAACAGAAACAAAGGAATACTTATCTAAAATTGTAAAACTTCATGATAATATCTGTGTGATACATCTAGATATTCCATTTAATTATTCAACTATTAATAACGTGGCTATTCGCCAGAAATCTATGGGTGAATTGATAGTTTTATTAAATAATGACACATCAATTATAACCGGTGACTGGTTAGAAAGAATGGTTTCTTATGCGCAGCTTAAACATGTGGGAAGCGTTGGCGTCAAATTATTATATCCTGATTTTTCCATTCAGCATGCAGGCGTGATATCTGGAAAAGGTGGAGTAGCTGCGCATCGCTATTATCGGGCTGAGTATGATCAGCAAGATTACATGCATGCATTGTCAATCCCTTATGATGTAGCATGTTGTACCGCTGCGTGTTTAATGTTTAGGAGAGAATGTTTTGACGAATTGAATGGATTAGAGGAAAAAAATTATCTGTTAATTTCAATGATGTAGATTTTGGATTAAGGTTATTACAGCATGGATATCAAAATATTTTTTTGCCAAATGTTGAATTATTCCACTATGAATCAAAAATCAAGGGGTATGGATATCTCGAAAGAAAAAAAGTGAAGAGATACTTAAGTGAAGTTCAATTTATGAAAGATAGATGGGCTGATTTTTATTCAACATGATCCTTTTTATAATAATCAGTTTGATAAACCCTATGATTATCGTTTGAAAGCAGGGATAAAGAGTACAGATTTACTTTAATAAAAGTACTGCTAAACATGTATGAAATTTTTTTCCTGTGCAATTCGTTGGCTTTTATACAGGAATGAATTTGCGAATCAATAGTAAATACAATAAGATATACATAGTTTCTAATATTTTTTTGTTAAAATTTGAGAAATGTAATGCTGAGGTATAGTAATGATAAAAAAATAGGAAATTTGAATATAGATAGAAAAAGACCTAGTATGTACTGCCGTCCTTTTATTAATCCTTTTTGGTTAGTAGTATTGTTGTGTGTCTTAAAGTTAATACGATAATACTAAAAGTTTGGTTGATTATAATAACTATATATATATTGGGCTTTGTTGGCTATATCTATCACTTTGGTGTTAGTAATATATTCCAAAAATATCCGAGACAATAAGATTAAATATATATTTCTTTTGATTGTAACTTTATTTCTACTTCGAACATTGAAATTTGAACTTGCTGATGTGAAGAAATTATCTACAACTGGGAAAGCAATTATCAGCTTTAATCTTGTATTCTTCCCAGCAATTCTTATCGCAATTTCTCGGCTCTTAAGAAAAGACTACTCGTTGGAGAAGGTATTTGTTATTTTTGGATCCATTTTGGGGATTATGTTCATGCTAATACTTCCAACTGGTACAGTGCCAGATGAAGTTTATCATGCAAAAAGCAACATATACGGTTTCTAATATGTTGATGGGGATTCATTCTAACGAGGAATCAGAAATCCTTGTTCGTGAAAAATGATGCAATATTCTTTTAATAATGATGCATACCGTAAGGCATATCTTACAAGAGATGATTTTGAACACTATATTCATTCTTATACGGAAAGTACAGGTAAAACTAATCTTGTTGGAATACGTTTCTATGGAAAGAATGTTTACTCTCCTGCATATTTTGTCCCAGCTATTGGATTAACTTTTGGGAGAATTCTTGGTCTCAATACAGCATTCACATTCCTTTTAGCTAGATTATTCAATCTGTTGTTCTATATTGGAATAGGATATTTCGCAATCAAGTTACTCCCTTTTGGCAAGAAAGCTGCTGTTGGTTTATCCTTGATGCCGATGGCAATTCATCAAGCAATGTCGCTATCCTATGACGTTTTTGTTAATATCACAGCGTTATTTATTATCGCTGCGACATTGCATCTTGCTTTTCAAGAAGAAGAGAGGAAAAGGTTTATTATCCTTGGTATTTTTATCGCTCTATTTGCGTTAATTCTATTCAACATTAAATCTCATGCATATTTCTTGGTTTCTTTCTTCCCACTATTAGTACTTGCATTAAAGAAAATTTCACTTTCTGTTCAACAAATATCCATATTGAAAAAGATTGTTTTTGTGGGGATTGTGCTATTTATTGTGGGATTCTTTGCACTATATTTTTACACATTTCTTTCAAAAATTTACCGTATAAGCCTACTTATATTACCCTTAGTGGATCAATTCCAAAAACAGAAAGTTATTCAGTTTCCTATTTTATAACACATCCGACATCATTATTTAGACTGTTCCTATCTACCTTTAGAGTGATGTGGAAGTGGTATATTGTAAGCTTCATCGGAGGTTATTTAGGCTGGCTAGATTTCATGGTTCCAAGTTGGACTACAAGCATCTATTTATTTTTATTGATATTATTGTCGTTGAAACGTGCTGAAGAAGATATAATTCTTCAAAGAAAATATAAAATTTCATTTATGGGTGTCTCTGTCTTAACTGTGCTATTTATTATTTTTGGAATGGCAATTTCATGGACTGTATTGACGAGCCCAATTGTTGAAGGCGTTCAAGGAAGATACTTTATTCCAATCGCTCCATTAGTTCTGATGTGTATTCCAAGTAACTATATTATCGTGGATCAAAAATATGATAAATACATTATCAGTGTGATGGCTATTATTACGCTATATACAGTACAGTGTATTTTTTTATAGCTTTCTAAATTGTTTTTTTAAATATTCATTTATTAAAATGCAGTGAAAGGTCTATCGTTCTTTCTGCATTTTTCTGGTAATTTAAAATAGCGTGGGGTTTTCAGAAAACACGCAATAAAATCTCGTGGGTGATAGATTTGATAACGGGCAATACCATAGGATCATTATCTGAGGGATTGCCTTTTATTCTTATAATTGAGTATTAATGTAAAGTTTATTTTTTTAGAGTTAAATTATAATTCTGCCAATCTGATGTTGATGAGTAATACATGCGTAATTCATTAATAAAGTACAATATAAAAATAGCCAATAGGTTGACATGATATAATCATGAATAGGCATATAGGGCTACCTCCATTTCTATTTGATTCTCCAGACAAGAAGATAATAGCATGGAGGTTTTTATTATTTTTTGGTCTCCTAACAAAAAAATGAGCACGATGATTTTTGTGCCCACAAAAGTTTATAGCCTATCCCTCAACCCCATGAGATTTTTAAAGTGCCTTTTTTTCTTATGAAGATTGTAGAGATATTCGTAATATAGATTTGTGTGTATAAAAGATAACATTTTGATGATAGTGACGTGTCTATATTAATCTCACATAATGTTATATAATATTTTTGCATAGATCGTAAGATACGGATAGTTTAGTACTTTAGATAGTTCTGATGTGATGGTGAGGATGTTATGAAAAAATTGATTATTATACCTGCATATAATGAGGGCGAAAATATTGAAAAGACAATACAGAATATTCAAGAGAACGCTCCAGAGTTTGATTATGTTGTGATTAATGATTGTTCTACAGATAATACGTTACAAATCTTGCAGCAAAATAAATTAAATCATATCTCACTGCCAATCAATTTAGGAATCGGCGGTGCTGTTCAAACTGGATACAAGTATGCTTTTGAAAATGGATATGACATTGCAGTACAAGTTGATGGCGATGGTCAGCATGACGTATCCTACTTAGAAAAAATGTGTATTGAGATGCAAAACCAGAATGCAGATATGGTAATCGGTTCCCGCTTTATCACAAAAGAAGGGTTCCAATCTACATTTATGAGAAGAGTAGGGATAACATACTTTACAAGGTTAATCAAACTTCTGACAGGAATTACTATTACAGATCCAACATCTGGATTCAGACTAATTAATCGAAAAGTCATAGCATTATTTGCAAAGGACTATCCACGAGATTATCCTGAACCGGAGTCGATTGTAGAATTATTGTGTAAGAAATATAAAGTGATTGAAGTTCCTGTACAGATGAAAGAACGTGCTGGTGGACAGTCTTCCATTAGAATGTGGAATTCAGTATATTACATGATAAAAGTATCCTTTGCGATTTTTGTTGAAATGATTAGAAAATAATTGGAGGAAGAAAGATGAGCACACAATTAAGATTGGTATTATTCATTCTAAATATAATCGTTTTAATCCAATTAATTATTCAAGTTAAAAAAAGAAAAAAATTACAACTTCAATATATTTTCACTTGGCTAGCGTTGCTTTTTTTGTATTGTTGATTGTATTAATTTTTCCCACAGCTATTAGAATTATTTACAAGAACACTTGGAGTTCAACTACCTAGTAACATGGTGTTCTTCTTAGGATTCTGTTTTTTTCACTTGTAATTATTTACAGCTTAACAAGATATATTTCACAACAGTCTGAGCAGATTAAGGAGTTGACACAGAAAGTTGCCTTAATAGATAAAGAAGTTAAGGAAATTAAAGGAGAAGTAAAGTGAAGTTTGAACATACTTTTTGTAGTATTGGCATATAAAGAATCAAAGTTTTTTTGGAAGAATGCTTAAAAAGTGTCAAGAATCAGTCTATTCCTTCTAAGGTTGTGATTGCGACAGCCACGCCAAATACATTTATTCAATCTTTAGCAGATAAGTATGGTGTAGAAATAATTGTAAATGAGAATCATATTTCAATTGGATATGATTTTGACTTTGCAGTATCTGTAGGAAAAACTGCGCTTGTTACGGTTGCACATCAAGATGATATCTATGACTATACTTATACAGAAGAGATGGTAGAGGCATATCATAAACAGCCAAAATCAACAATTATTTTCTCGGATTACTATGAAATTAAACATGGGAATGAAAAAGTATATCAGAATCGAAATCTAATGATTAAGCAGATTCTCTTATTCTTACTTCGATTCCATGGTTTGGCACACCTAGGTTTTATTAAGAGGAGTGCGCTACGCTTTGGTGATGCGATTTGCTGTCCAGCAGTTACATTTGTGAAAGAAAATGTACCAAATGAAATCTTTGCAAGTGATTTGAAGTGTAATGTAGATTGGCATGCATGGGAGAGACTCTCACGAAGAAAAAGGGTATTTTTTTATTATGTACATAAATATCTAATGGGACATCGTATTTATGGTGAGTCAACAACTTCTGAAATCATTGGTGAAAATCTTCGCACAAAAGGAAGATTATGAGATTCTCAAACGTTTTTTGGCCAAATGCAATTGCAAAAGATTATAGCAAAAAGCATATGCATATAGTGAAAAAAAGTAATGAAGAATAAGATTATAGAGGTGAAAATATGAAATGTTCAGTAATAGTTGCTTGTTATAATCCGATTCTTTCAAAAGTGAAATTTACGCTCAAGACGATTTTTACAACAAGATATAAAGGATATTGAAATAATCTTGGTGGATGATGGTTCAAAAAGACAATCAATTTCAGGCGGTAGAGCAATACTTGGTCCAAAAATAATTTTAAAAATTATAAGTTTGTTGTGAATAAGATTAATCAAGGCACAGTCAAAAAAATATTATTTCTGGATTAAATGTTTGTACCGGTAGGTATATTAAATTATTGAGCCCAGGTGATGGTTTTTTTATTCTTCCGATGTAGTTTCATACTTATGCAATTACATGGACCAAAATCAAGTTCTTGCTTGCTTCGGCCGTATGATGGGATACTCTAACAGCGAGGGAAATATCAAGTTCCAAGAATTTGAGCACCCATATGACATCGTATCTTATATAAAAAAGAATTGTACTGATGTTCTAAAAAAGAACCTGGTTTTATTCTGTGACCATGTACCTGGAGCTACATTTTTTATGGAAAGGGATTTTTGTAAGAAATGCTTCCAACAGATTGATACTAATGTAAAGTTTGTGGAAGATATTTTGCAAGTATATGCAATGTATGAAGGACATCCATTTAAGTTTGTAGATAAGTTTGTTGTGTATTATGAAAATGATACTGGTATTTCTACTAGCAAAGTATCTCCTGTCAAAATAAGAATGAAGAAGGATGCAGAAGAGTTTTATGCGAATTCTATGAAGGCGTATCATTCGGATAAGTATATTGAAAAGAGAGTAAAGAATGCAGGAAAGTATTCTTATACAAACTATAGAAAACAGATTGTCTCTATCATATTGAATAACAGCGATTCATTGGCATTCCTATATAGAGTATTATCTGGAAAGCTCTGGAGAAAAAAACATAAGTGTGTTGACCAGGGTTTCTTGGCAGATTTATCATTTTTGGATTAAAATGATTATATACTCTAAGATTAGTAAATTGTCCTAAGGAGATTATATGGAAATTAAGATATTCAATTTTTGAACCACATGGAGATTCAAGAGGTCAGTTAATCGCCCTTGAGGAGAACAAAGACATACCTTTTGACATTAAAAGGGTATACTACATGTATGATACGACTCCTGGAGTTGCCAGAGGTCATCATGCGCATAAACACTTAGAACAGATTCTGATTTGTGTACATGGTCAATGCAAGATTAAACTTGACAATGGGCACGAGATAGAGGTGGTTGATTTGAATCAACCAAACAAAGGTCTTTATGTTGCGAATAATATTTGGCGTGAAATGTTTGATTTCTCAGATGGAGCAGTACTAATGGTATTGGCATCTGAATACTACAGTGAAGATGACTATATTCGTAATTATGATGAGTTTTTAAAGTTTATTGGAGGAAAATAAGAAATATGAAAGTACCATTTGTGTCATTCAAACCTTTAGAAAAAGAACTTGATACGGATTTAAAAGCAGCATTTGAACGAGTTTATAATCGTTCTTGGTATATTGAAGGTGAAGAAGATAAGGCTTTTGAGGAAGCTTTTGCAAAATTTTGTAATCAAAAATATTGCGTAGGTGTTGGCAATGGGTTGGATGCTTTAATGCTTGTACTTAGAGCATTAGAGATTGGTGAAGGTGATGAGGTCATTGTCCCTTCAAATACATATATCGCAACTGCACTAGCAGTAACATATGTGAATGCGAATGTTGTATTCGTTGAACCGGATCTTCGTACATTTAATATTGATCCAAGCAAGATTGAGGAGAAGATTACAGAAAGAACAAAGGCAATAATTCCTGTTCACTTATATGGTCAGCCATGTGATATGGATCCGATTATGGAAATTGCTAAGAAGCACAATCTATATGTAATTGAAGATTGTGCACAGGCACATGGTGCAAGATATAAGGGTCAAGTTATTGGATCATTTGGCGAGGCATCTGGCTTTTCTTTCTATCCAGGAAAGAATTTAGGTGCTTTAGGAGATGCAGGTGCGGTAGTTACAAACTCAAAAGAGATTGCGGATAAAGTGCGTGCTTTAGGTAACTATGGTTCCGACTACAAGTATCATCATATATATAAAGGCTGCAATAGTCGTCTTGACGAAATGCAAGCAGCATTTCTTGCGGCAAAGTTGCCTTCACTAGAAAAAGTAAACGAAAATAGACGCGCCATTGCAAATAAATATTTAGAAAAAATAAATAATCCTGAAGTTTTTATTACCATATATTCCTGAAGGAATGGAGCCTGTTTGGCATATCTTCGGTATCCGTTGCAAACGCAGAGAAGAACTTGAAAAAAACATTTAAATGAAAAATGGTATTTCAACGAATAAGCATTATCCAATCCCAATGCATTTACAGGAATGCTATAAGGATTTAGGATTCCATAAAGGTGATTTTCCAATTGCAGAGGAAATTAGTTCGACACAATTGAGTATTCCAATTTACTACGGTATGACAGATGATGAAACTCAATATGTTATTGATACAATCAATTCTTTTTAAATAAATAATAAAAACAGGAGAGCAAGTATTGTTCTCCTTTTTGGGAGGAATATGGAAAAGAGAGAAAGGCAAAGTAATATTGAATTATTAAGAATATTAGTTATGTTAGGGTGTAGTTGTACTCCATATGAACTTATATGGATTAAAAAAATGGCAACAGAATTCTCTGGTAAATTTATTTTTATGCATTTTACAGAAAGTCTATTCATTTGTGCTGTGAATGTTTTTTTGTACTAATTACCGGATACTTTTTCTTACAAAATCAATAAAATCAGTGTGAGGAAAATTATCGAACTTATTGTTGAAGTAATCTTAGTGAAAGAGACCTTGTATATCGCATATTCTATTCTGCAGAGAACACCAATCTCATTATCTACTATCATTACAAACCTAATCCCAAATAATTATTTCGTCATTCTATATTGTGTATTATTGTGTATGGCACCCTTTATATCAAAGTTATTTTGGCGTGTTGTGTGAAAAAAACAGCGGAAGTATTTTTGTATGTAGTATACTGATTGTATTTTTCATTCTATACATTTATGACAGATGCATTAGAGGCTATATCTCGAACTTCTTTTTGCGGGTATTAATTCCATAGGGTTATATGGGGATCAACAAGGATATACGATAATTAATTTTTATGTTGTTATTTATTGTTGGAGCTTATCTACGTATAACTAACGTACAGTACAACTTGAAAAAAATAGTATTGCTTTTATATATGGTCTCAACCATGCTGATCTTCTTTGCGGCGCTCGTGAGTGTTCGCTATTCTTTTGCACAAATTTCCTATAATTATAACAATCCACTTGTAATTTTTTTCAGGCAGTCGGTTTATTTATGATTTTTAAGAATCTCAGTATTGGTTCTAATAAAATTATTAATGTATTAGCGAAGAGCAGTTTTATGACATACTTGATTCATCCAGCAATCTTGGTACTGATACCATTCGATAAAATGATGACTTTACCAGCATATCTATATATAATAGTTAGTATTTTGGTGCCTATCATAATTTATTTGGTGAGTTGGTTAGTAGATCTTATTTATCAATATGTGATGTCTTTTTATCACAAGAGCGCTTGATAAGGATTTAAATAATCTTACGATAAATATAGAGGATTTAGTATGAAGTTAAGAAACTTAGAGATTAAAGATGCGCCACTTATGTTGGAGTGGATGCATGATAAAAATGTAACGAGCAAATTACATCGCAACTTTGCTGCTATGAAACTTGAAGATTGTGAGAAGTTTATTCAATCAAGGATTTTAGATAAAGAGAATTTACATCTCGCAATCGTAGACGATAACGATGAATACATGGGAACTGTATCTTTAAAAGATATTCATCAAGAAGATGGGTATGCAGAATTTGCAATCACTATACGTCGTGCTGCAATGGGAAAAGGTTATTCTACTTATGGCATGCACGAAATTATTCGCCAAGGCTTGGAAGAACTAAAGCTAAATGCTGTATATTGGTGTGTTGCAAAAGACAATCTAAGAGCTGTAAAGTTTTATGATAAAAATGACTATCAGAGAGTATCGGAAAAGGATATTCCGAAAGAATTACTTGAAAATTATTCGCCAGATTTATTAGATGGATTTTATTGGTATAAAGCAGTTTGAGGGAAAAAGAGGTATCAATTTGAGAAAATTATTGGAAAAGTATAGAAGTATCCCAATTGAGTTAAAGGCTTCTGTTGCATATACCATTTGTAACGTGCTGGTAAACTCCGTTGCTATCATAACAATACCTTTATTTACGCGTCTATTGACGACGGAACAGTATGGGCAATTTAGTATTTATCAGTCATGGTTGTCAATCATGACAATTTTCTTGAGTTTAAATTTGCCATATGGTTCCTTTAATACAGCAATGGTAAAGTTTGAAAATGACCGGGATAGGTATATCTCTTCTGTAGAAGTTATCTGTATTACATTAAGCGCATTGTTTATGATGATATATTTGCCATTTAGTTCAATATGGAATCGATTATTTGAACTGCCGACATATTTGATGGTTTTAATGTGCTTTGAAATTCTTGCGCAGGCCTCATTACAATTTTGGTATGGCAAAGAGAGATTTAAGTTTCAGTATAAAGCTGTAGTAATTGTTACACTGCTAATTGCTTTCCTAGCCCCTATCATTAGTTTAATATTTGTAATGTATGCTCAGGAGAAAGGATTTGCAAGGATTGTTGGTGGATCTGCTGTTACGATTACATTTGGATTAATATTCCTTCTTTACAATATGAGGAAGGGGAGTTTCAGTATCAACAAGAAATATATTAAATACGCTCTCAGCTTTAATATCGCGTTGATACCATATTATTTATCACAGACAATTTTCAACCAGAGTGATCGTTTAATGATTAAATATTTCCAAGGGGTAGATAAGGCTGGTATTTACAGTGTTGCATATTCTTTAGCAACAATTCTAGTGTTCGTTTTAAATGCAATTAATAACTCATATGTACCTTGGCTATATAAGAAGATTAAAATGAAGCAAGCTGAATCTAACAAGTATGTGTCATCTATGATTGCGATTATTATGGCATTCTTATTATTCTGTGTCGTAGGTGTGGCGCCTGAAATCATCTATATTATGGCGGGAACCAAGTATTTAGGAGCAATCTGGGTAGTGCCACCTGTAGCGATGAGTTTATTATTCCTGTTTTATGCACAGTTATTTATAAATATTGAATTTAATTATGAAGAGAAATGGTTGCTTGTAGGATCTACTGTTGTGGCGGCCATTATCAATATTGTGTTAAATGGAATTTTTATTCCAGTGTTTGGGTATGTTGCTGCTGCATATACTACCTTAGCAAGTTATATCATATTCACTTTTTTCTAATTATTTTTGCATATAAAGTAGTATGTAAAAAAACAGAATTTAAATGATAATTTATTTGACTATAAGAAGTTATTCTTGATTGCGGTTGTATTCTGCACATTCTGTTTTTGCTGCAATGGGCTTTATATACACATAGCATGATACGATATACACTTGGTATTATCGTTGTTATTCTATTGGCTATAAGTAAAAAAATAGAATTCTCAATAAGTATAAGGAAATTCAGCAAATATTTGCCGGAAGTGATAATGAGTAGTGGAGGTAGGAATGAAAAGTATTAAAGATATTCTAATCAATACCGCATATAATAAACTTAGCTATAAAACATACGTACGGTTAAACTATCTTTTACGAAGTAAATATCGCAACACATTAAATACAAGAAACAAAAGATATGAAAATTTTTATTTCTCATTGTCCTAAAAAAACGGGGAGATGAGAAGATAACAGTAGTATTTTTTTGCCAATTTCCTAGTTTGTGGAATGGTTTAGATTCAATATACAGAGCTGCGTTAGAAAAATAAACTGGTAAATGCTGTATTGGTTGCAATACCAGAGAAAAACAATTTATGAAGGATATGATGTAACTAAAGAAGGTATGGGGAAAATGTATCCTATACATTCTTGAGACAAAAGGGTTATGAAGTAATTGATGGCTTTTAATGATGGGGGATTGGTTTGATTTAAAAAAACAATCCATCCAGATTATGTATTTCTGCCAAGACCATATGACATTCATATGCCAGAAATTTATAGAAGTTATACTATTTCTCCTTATGCGAAGGTTTGTTATATTCCTTATGGATATGATTTAAATATATGGGATCCAAAGATGTCTTATGAAGCAGACTTCTTATCTAGTGTACATACAATATTTGCAGAGAATACTTTTTTTATGCAAAATATGTTAAATGAGACATTTCGGATGTTGAAATGGAATAAGAAAAAAATATTTGATATTGGATATCCAAGGTTTGACCTCTATTCTAACTATGAAAAATATACATCTGATATTAAGGTGTTTGTTTGGATGCCTCGATGGACAGTGGACTCAACTGTGGAAGCGTCAACGTTCTTTCAATACAAGGATAGTATAATTAACTACTTCTAAAGAATAAAGACTTACAATTAATTTGTCGCCCTCATCCATTGATGTTAAGAAATTTTGAATCATCCGGATTAATGACACATCAAGAAGTCTTAGATTTCTTAAAATTCTTCCAAGAGAATGAAAATTTTCCATTACGATGAAGATGGAGATTACCTGAAAATCATTCATGCAAACAGATGCGTTTATCTCAGACTATTCATCATTACTGATTGAAGAAAATGGCACTCAATAAGCCGGTTCTTTACACAGGAAGCATAAAGAACTTTTGATACATATATGAAGAACAAAACTAGATGCACTCTATGTTATTCATGATGAAGAGAAATTTATTGACGACGATGAATTATTTGGCGAACGGAATTGATTCAAAAACGGGAAGTCCGCACTAAAAATAGTCAGTGATATTATGAATATTTCTGATAATAGTATTGGTGGAAAGATTATTCATTCCCTTATCTGTGATTCTAGAGAATAAGATTTTGTAGAGTATCTACTATTGGACCTGTAGTCCGATAGTAGATGTTTTTATTATTATTGTAAAATGATTTTTTTGGTAATATCTGTCATTCTATGTTAACCTCTTACTACGGGTATATGCTATTGTTTGAATGAATTATGAGCAATGAGTTTGATATTCACAAAGTATGAATTAGTATATATTATATTTACTTAGAGCGGAGGAATGCCGATGAATAAAAAAGTGATTAAAAGACTTTCGATAGTACTATTAACATTTATACTAAGTTTAACCAATTTAATCACCTATGCTAATGCATATTCCGATAAAGCGAGTAGTGATGGGTGGCTTACCTATTACCCTATGCAATGTGGCGGTTCTACATCATTTGAAGTAGATTGGATTAATGATACGGCAGGATTTGATCTTAGGGGCTGCTATGCGACTTTTGGTGAGGCAAAAACAGCAATGAATACTGTTGGCGATGATGCTGTAATTCGCCATCCAGGAAGTTATAGCATGACTCATATTATCGCTATGAAATATGGTGTGGCGTATACATACCCTGGACGAGAGGGTAGCTTATTAATGAAAGTTAATGGCTATCAGAATAGTGCACAGACTTACACTTCTAAATATAGACAACTGGATTATTGGGATACTTTATCCTTTGATGCAAATACAGGAAGGGGAAATATTTATGTTACTCTTGCTGGTTTTGATGCTGTAGCGGAGTTATTCAACGTGGACTTGATTCCACAAAAGTTTATTGATAAGCATTTTCCTATTTGGTTAGGTGGATATGATGCTTCAGATGAACATGAAGCACCATATTATACACAGATTCAAAGAACTTATTACGCGGTCGAGCAACGCGGCAATTATAAAGATTTAGTGTTATATGCATTTAGTGGTTGGGGAAAAAATGGTGGTACCCCTATCAATATTGCCGCAATCAGTGTTTGTCCAGCGGCTGATTGGATGAATGTTGGTGATTATTATTATACATATGATGATATCAACTATTTTAGAGATCCATATTTCAGGGATAAGGCTGGTACATATGTAAACTATTATCAATTTGTTCCTATGCGATCAAAATCGTATATTCCTAGCGAAGCATATAATGGTTTCTTGGCAGCTAAGGGTTATACAAATAGCGTAATGTGGAATACGGGACAATATTTTTATTGCTGGTCAACAAAATTATGGTGTAAATGCAATGCTAGTATTTGCACAGGCTTGTAATGAGAGCGCTTATGGTACAAGTTACTTTGCAAGAAATCGTTATAATCTATTTGGCTGGAATGCGGTAGATAGTAATCCAAATGAAGCGTCTCGATATTCAGATTTACAGTATGCAATTGGTATGCAGATGGGGTGCAGCTGCAATATGGTTATATGACTTCTAAAAAAATAGATATACATTCTATGGGGATCATTTAGGAAATAAGGGGTCTGGTATTACTGTGAAGTATGCTTCTGCACCATACTATGGGTTGCAATTAGCTGCAGTTGCATATGAATTTGATAAATTCTCGAAGAACTATAACGGTGAGTTGACAGACTATAATACAACACAGATTGGTCTTGTGACGGAGTCAGGTGTAAATGTTCGCTCTGCACCAAAATGGAAATGTTTTTATACCAAACTGGATACGCTACAGGTTACCAGAAGACATATACCGTTGCGGTATTGGGACAGAGCGGTGATTGGTATCAAATTCAATCATTAGATCGTGTTGTGAACGGTCATAATGGTGTAGATATGTCCGATCGAACGGCTAAAATTTATAACTGGGAACAAAGCGTAGGTTATATCTCAGCACAATATGTTCAATTACTAAACACGAAGGTAACACCGATAATTCCACCATCTACTGCTGGAGAGTGGAGAAAAGATGGTGTTGGGTGGTGGTATCGTTTCTACGATGGAACTTATCCTAAATCACAATGGCTACAAATCCCATCAAATGGTGAAAATGCTTGGTATCATTTTAATGAACAGGGCTATATGGATACAGGATGGTTAAATGACGGTGGATATCGCTACCATTTAGGCACAGCCGATGATGGAAAGATGAAAGTCGGTTGGCAAACAATTGAAGATGATTGGTATTTCTTTAATACGTCTGGACAACTTTTGACGGGATGGCTTCATGTTGGTGGACAATGGTATTACAGTGATGCTACAACTGGAAAGATGCAAACAGGCTGGCTAATGGATGGTGGAAATAAATATTACTTGAATCCTAATGGCGGTAATATGCTAACCGGTTGGCAAACAGTTGAAAATGGATTGTACTATCTAAACAATTCAGGACAAATACAGACAGGATGGTTCCAAATTGGTGGTTTATGGTATTACGGTGATACATCTACTGGGCAAGTCCAGACTGGTTGGTTAACAGAAGGTGGCCATAAATATTACTTAAATCTAGATGATGGGAAAATGCTTGTAGGGTGGAATCAGATTGATGATGAATGGTATTACTTTAATCTGTCGGGTCATCTTCAAACAGGCTGGATTCATGCAAATGGAGTATGGTATTACAGTGCACCTGATACAGGAATTATGCAGATAGGATTCGTAGATATTGATGGAAACAGGTATTATCTAAATCCACCAGGTGGAAATATGATTACAGGTTGGGGCCAAATAAGCGGAGATTGGTACATCTTTAACACAAGTGGTCATCAATTATCTGGCTGGGTTTATACATATGGCTTGTGGTATTATATGGACCCTACGAATCAAAATAAAATGGCAACTGGTTGGATAACGGATACTTCTGGTAATCAGTATTTTATTAATGCTGATGGAACTTGGAGAGGATAAAAGATTCTGAAAAATAGTAAGGTCGAATCATATTTGGGGATTCGACCTTATATATTTTTGAATATCATACTATTTATCGATACATATGCACATAGTTATCGTATGATGAAAATGATTGGGATTGTGAATGGCGTATACTTTCTAACAGATACACTACCAATGTATAGGATATAATGGTATTATTGAAAGAGAAATTTTCAAGGAGAAAACTGTATGAAAGGTATTGTTTTAGCTGGAGGGTCTGGAACTAGACTATATCCACTCACAAAAGTTACTTCAAAACAATTGTTACCAGTATATGATAAGCCAATGATTTTCTATCCAATTAGTACTTTGATGCTTGCTGGTATTCGCGACATTCTAATTATTTCTACACCACATGATTTGCCTAACTTTGAACGTCTGCTAGGTGATGGTTCAAGTATGGGTGTGCATTTTTCTTATAAAGTTCAGGAAAGACCTGATGGGCTTGCACAGGCATTTGTTTTAGGAAAAGAGTTTATCGGAGATGACTCTGTATGTTTAGTGCTAGGTGATAATATTTTCTATGGAAATCATTTTGGCAGAATGTTAAGAGAAGCTGTGCGTAATGCGGAAGATAATCATCGTGCAACTGTATTTGGCAAATATGTAAATGACCCAGAAAGATTTGGCATCGCTGAGTTTGATGATAATGGAAAGGTAATTTCTTTAGAAGAGAAACCAAGTCAACCAAAATCAAACTATGCAGTTGTTGGGTTATATTTCTATGATAATCGTGTTGTGGAATATGCTTCTACATTGAAACCTTCTGCACGTGGAGAATATGAAATTACAGACTTGAATCGTATCTTCCCTAGAAAAGGGAGATTTAGATTTACAAGTGTTAGGAAGAGGTTTCTCATGGGTAGATACAGGGACAATTGAATCCATGGCAGATGCCGCTAACTATGTTCGTTCTATCGAGCATATTCAAGGTATACGCATTTCTGTTCCAGAGGAGATTGCTTTCTACAATGGTTGGATAAGTGAAAGAAGAATTGTTAGCAACAGCTGAAGAATATGGAAAGAGTCCTTATGGCCAATATTTAAAGAATATTGCAAAGGGTAACATACAAGATACCATCACAAAAGTGACGAAGGAGAATAAGTAGAATGAATATTATTGTTACAGGTGGGGCAGGTTTTATTGGTAGTAATTTTATTTTCCACATGCTAAAGGAGCATCCAGATTATCGTATTATCTGTGTTGATGCATTAACATATGCAGGAAATCTATCTACTCTAGAACCGGTTATGGATAATCCGAATTTCCGATTTGTGAAAGTTGGATATTACAGATAGAGAAGGTGTATATAAGTTATTTGAAGAAGAACATCCAGATATGGTTGTCAACTTTGCGGCCGAATCACATGTAGACCGTTCGATTGAAGATCCCAGAGATTTTCTTACGAACAAATATTATCGGAACTGCTGTATTAATGGATGCGTGTCGCAAATACGGTATTCAAAGATATCATCAGGTATCTACAGATGAAGTATATGGTGACTTACCATTAGATCGTCCTGATCTTTTCTTCACAGAGACAACACCAATTCATACATCATCACCATATAGTTCTTCTAAGGCTTTCTGCTGACTTATTGGTACTTGCATACCATAGAACCTATGGATTACCTGTAACATTAAGTCGTTGTTCAAATAACTATGGTCCATATCACTTCCCAGAGAAGTTAATTCCATTAATGATTATCAATGCGTTACATGATAAGCCATTGCCTGTTTATGGGTGAAGGGCTTAAACGTGCGTGACTGGTTATATGTTGAAGACCATTGCCGTGCAATTGATTTAATCATTCATAAGGGGCCGTGTAGGAGAAGTTTATAATGTCGGTGGGACATAACGAAATGAAGAATATCGATATTGTAAAGATTATCTGCAACGCCTTAGGAAAACCTGAGTCATTGATTACACATGTTGTTGACCGTAAGGGACATGATATGCGTTATGCAATTGATCCAACTAAGATTCATAATGAACTAGGATGGTTACCTGAGACTAAGTTTGAAGATGGCATCAAGAAGACAATTGAATGGTATTTAGCTAATGAAGATTGGTGGAAGCCAATTATTAGTGGAGAGTATCAAAAGTATTATGATAAAATGTACGGGAACCGATAAGGTTCTCGTTTCGTATGTTTGAAAGGATTGAAAAATATGAAAGTGTTAGTTACAGGAGTATCAGGACAACTTGGTCATGATGTTATGAATGAGTTAGCAAAGAGAGGGTATGAAGGAATTGGAAGTGGCATGGAAGAAGTATATGCCGGGATCCAAGATGGTACATCAGTTGAGACAATGCCTTATATTCAACTAGACATAACAGATGAGAATGCTGTAAGTAAAATGATTCATGAAATCAAACCGGATGTGGTTATACATTGCGCAGCATGGACGGCAGTAGATATGGCTGAAGATGATAATTTGGTTGAAAAAGTACGTTTGGTAAATGCTAAGGGAACACAGTATATCGCATCTGCATGCAAAGATATTGATTGTAAAATGGTTTATATCTCAACAGATTATGTATTCAATGGACAAGGTGAAACACCATGGCAACCTGATTGCAAGGACTATGCACCATTGAACGTATACGGACAGACAAAGCTTGAGGGTGAACTGGCTGTTGCGAATACATTAGACAAATACTTTATTGTACGTATTGCGTGGGTATTTGGTAAAAATGGCAAGAATTTTATTAAGACGATGTTGAAGGTTGGTAAAACACATGATGAAGTACGTGTTGTAAATGATCAGATTGGGACACCAACATATACGTTAGATCTATCTAGATTATTAGTTGATATGTGTGAAACCGAAAAAGTATGGATACTATCATGCTACAAATGAAGGTGGATATATTTCTTGGTATGATTTCACAAAAGAAATATATCGTGTTGCTGGCTATACAACAAAGGTGAGTACCTGTAACAACTGCAGAATATGGTTTAGCTAAAGCTGCACGTCCATTTAATTCCAGATTGGATAAATCTAAATTAATTGAGAATGGATTTCAACCTCTTCCAACTTGGCAAGATGCGGTTGAAAGATATGTGAAAGAACTGGATTTAAATAACTTATAAGAAAGAGGATATTTATGGGACAAATTCAAGTAGAAAAAGAATGTAGGTGGAATTGAAGGACTTACTGTCATTACACCTGCTGTACATGGGGATGACCGTGGATACTTCATGGAAACGTATAATGAAAATGATATGAAGGAAGCTGGAATTGATATTACATTTGTGCAAGATAATCAATCCATGTCAAAAAAAGGTGTATTACGTGGTTTACATTATCAAAAGCATTTCCCACAGGCAAAGTTAGTGCGCGTAATTAAAGGTAGTGTATTTGATGTTGCTGTAGATCTACGTGCTGAGTCGAAGACATATGGGAAATGGTATGGAATAGAACTAACAGAAGAAAAATAAAAAGCAGTTCTTAGTGCCTGCGGGATTTGCGCATGGGTTTTTAGTTCTGAGTGATATTGCGGAATTCTGCTATAAAGTTACAGACTTTTATCATCCAAATGACGAGGGTGGAATTGCTTGGAATGATCCGGACTTAGGCGTTAAGTGGCCACAGGTATATGGTGAGTATCCGGGAAGTGCAGATGCATCTGGATACTATCTAGAGGACGGTACTAAGTTATCTTTTGAGTGAGAAGGATCAGGCACAGTTAGGATTAAAAGATACGTTCAAATTTTTAATATGTTTTCAAAAAAAGGATTGCATTGGGAAAATAAATAGCATTTTGAATTGTTGTTTACCATTGTGTCCTTTTTGTAATTTTTAATCTATAGATACGGTATATATATGTTTGAAAAATATGCTAAATATTTTCTATGGATTTGTGCAGTGTATTGAATTTTTTTGGTGTAGATTATAATTTCTACATGGTACAATTATCCTATGTCACAAGAGGAAAAAAAGTATGGTAAGAAAACAAACAAATAAAGAAAAGAGAAGAATGACTAAAATATCATTATCGTTATTGTTGATAACGATAATTTGTGTTATTATAGCTATTGCATGGAACATCATTAGTATCTCTTTCCGACAAAGTGGTGCTGGTGAAACAATCATTAAAGAAAATATTTCTGATAAATATACAAATCAGTACTATACAATAGGGAAATAACCCAACAGAAATTACCAAATCTTATTTTCTTGAGCTAAATAATGCAATTACTTCTGGCGATACCACTGAAATTGCAAAAGATGTTGTGAAGTCGTTTATCTGTCAATATTATACATGGACAAATAAAGATGGGAACTATGATATTGGCGGTATGCAGTATATCTATAAGCCACGTCAGAAAGATTTTTGAAAGATATACTTTATATAATTTTTTTATAAAGATATGGATTTATATTTGACGCAACTTGGAAGAAATCGTTTAATTGAGGTTTCTGAAGTGATGATTAATAGTGCTTCTGGATCTGAGGAGTATACGGTAACACTTCCAACAGGAGAATCAATTACTCTTCCTAGTGTAAAAGTAGAAGCATCGTGGATGTATAATACAGATACAGGAATGAATATCGATGCGATACAAAAATCATGCAATTTTTTTCACGTGGTAAATCATGATGGAAGAATGGAAATTGCTTCGATTTCGGAGGCTGAATAATCATGAGTAGAAACCAAATGAATCAGCAAAGAGAATATATATTAAAGAAAGAGGTCTCACCCTGTTTCTAGACAGCAACTAGTTATTAACTTGGCAATGTCAGTTATTACAGCATTATTTAATATTTTAGCAATACTAGTTGTATATCAAGTTTCTAAATATGCTTCTGTAAGTAAAGCTTAAATTTATTGTAGGGAATATTATTGCATTAGCTTTATTACTTTTTGTTAGATGGTTTAGTATATGTTTCAATCAGAAAACGAAAAACCGCGTATTTTTAATAGCTTGCTTACTTGTTTTAACACTGTTAGTTCCTTCAATGGAATATGCTTGGTTTCTCCTACATCGCATTAATACGAGTGTTACGAAGATTACTGAACATAAAAGTGAAGAGAGTGTATCTGCCTCATTTATTATCTATACTGAATCTACCGGTTCACCGATAACACAGATTAGTGATTTGTCTGGGAAAAAGGTTGGTATCCTATCCGGAACACATATGGCAGAAGTTGCAAAAGAAGCGTTTAGAGAATGAGAGTGTGACAGCAACATTTGTTGAATATACAAATTCAATTGAGGAGTTTAGTGCGTTGATTAATGGTGAAATCGATTCTGCTGTATTACCTCCTACATACGCAACTACAATTGGTGAAGATGCAAACTTAAAGACATTTGTTGAGAAAACAAAATCTATTCTAAATTTCTCTGATACAGTTACAACAAATGCACAGGTTGCAAGCAATAAAGATATTACTAAAGATCCTTTTACAGTACTTCTAACTGGTGAAAATGAAGGCTTAGCAGATACAATTATTCTAATGTCTGTAAATCCAATCAGTATGAAGATTACAATGACATCGATTGCACGTGACTCGTATGTCCCAATTACATGTAATGGCTATGGCAAAAGTAAGATTAATGCTGCGCATTATACGAGCGAAGGTTGCATGGTAGATACTGTTGAAAATTTAACAGGAGTATCAATTGACTATACTGTTGAATTCAATTTTGCAAGTGTGATTCAAATTGTTGATGCAGTTGGTGGTGTTGATGTTGATATTACAGAATCATTCGATGCGCAATCATGGAATATTGTATCTGATGAACTTGAGGTTTATCACATTGAAGCGGGTGATAATCAACACTTAGATGGTAAATTGGCGCTAGGATATGCGCGAGAACGTCATGCATTTGTGGATGGAGATTTTGCTCGGCAGAGACATCAGCAGGAAATTATCTCTCAAGTGATAGCCAAAATCATGGCATCTAAAGATCCGAATATGGCAGTATCAGTATTAGAGGCTGCTGGTGAGAATGTTAAGACAAATATGTCAGTTGAACAGTTATTAAATTTTGTGACTTATTTAATGGCAAAAGCACAGAGATATTATGACTCTGATAATTTATCTGGTTTATTAAACATGCAACAATCGCGTATCTTTGGTTATGATTCATCGGTTTTGGAATGAAGGTCTCCAAATGGATTTATATACTTATGAACTATATAAAGGTTCTGTGATTGCAGAGGCAAATAACATTGAACGTAATACTAACCTAAATTCTCCCATATGAATTACCTAATTCTGTAAACTGGAATGCGATGCAGGACTATCCTGTTCCTCCTGTTTCAGCTGATTATGTATATAAATATAAGGATCAAAGCTAATTCGTATTTTCAAAGATTGCACCAGCTATTTTTCTGTTTGCTTTAGAGAAAATAGAGGATAGCTGGTTTTTTTCAATCGTATTATGATAGCAAAAGGAGGAAACATAGTTCTATGTGCTTTGAAAAAAATAGAATATCTATAAAAAGACAGTTATATTTCTTTCTTGATATTTATACTATTATTTTTTGACGATTCAAGTTCCATTTTATAAAGGGCAAGAATATGGATATCAATATAAAAAAATGTTTATGAGAAATTACACAATTTTGAGCGGTTTGAAGGAAATAGTGATGTAATATTCCTTGGGGATAGTGTTGGTTGGGCAGCATTCTCTCCAGCAGAGTTGTGGCGGAATATTGGTGTTAGTTCGTATAATCTCTGTACGTCTGGACAATGGTTGATGGATACAAAAAGCAATTGTGAAATCATTTAAACAACAAGATGCCTAAAATAATGGTGTTAGAAGGAAGCATGTTGTTTGAACATCCTAATAAATTTAAAAAAATATTTTTTTGCAAAAATATTTGCCATTATTCCATTATCATGATTTTTTTATCGTTTCTCATTTGGTACAAAAATCCCATTTAGAAAAGACTTTAGGATTCGATAGTAGTGATGCAGTTCAGGCATATACTAATGGTGAATCATATATGTCACAAACTACAAAAAAATGACGAGATGAAGCAGGATTCTCTTAAATATCTTGATTATATTTTTGACAAAATGCAAAGAAAATAATACAGAAGTGGTGATAGTTACACTGCCAAATAGTAAAGGGTGGAATTCGAGTAGAAATGCATATTTAAATAATTTATGCAAAGATAGGAATATACCATTTATTGATTTTTAATTTATTACTAAATGATGTGAATTTTGATTGGCAAACGGATACTCGTGATGCAGGAGAACATATGAATAATTCAGGATCAGAAAAAAATCATGAATTATTTAGCTAATTATTTTCAGGAGAATTATCATTTAGTTGATTGTCGGAATAACGTAAATTATCAATTGTGGAATGAAATGTTTGGGAAAAGGTGAATAGTTATGCAATTTGGTTATCATTCTTTCATATTCATATGTTTTTTCTTCCAATTTTAATGATTTTTTTATCAAGTATTACCGAGTAATCTTCGTAAATATGTAATTATTCTATTTAATTATTCTTTTCTATTTTTTTATGGTCAAAACCAGCAGTACTTTTGCAGATTTGTTTGATGCTGATAACATACTTAATTGGCCTGAGAAATGAATTATTTTATAAAAGTGTGGGAAAGATAAAGCAAATAAAGTGAAAGTAAAACACTATATGTGGCTTGGGATTATACTCAATATTGGAATGCTTATAGTGATGAAATATACCAATTTCTTTTTGGAGATTGGAACTGATATTCTGAACGTACAATTCACACCTCTACGATTATTTGTCCCAGTAGGTATTAGTTATTATGCACTACAGCATATTTCTTATCTAATTGATATTTCTTCTCACAGTGTGGAAGCTGAAACTAATATATTTTTGTTTTACTATGTATACAAGTTTTTTGCTACGATATTGCAGGGACCAATTACACGCTATCGTGAGGTGAAGGATGAGTTGCATCATTTAGAGGCAATCAAATCCGAAAATGTAGTGCAAGGATATCGGCGTGTTTTATGGGGGCTATTTAAAAAGGTTGTAATTGCAGACAGAGTTGCCCCTGCGGCAAACTATTTATTCAATCTTCATACAAATCAAGGTGCAGTAGTCATTCTCGCAGCAATTTTGTGTACAATTCAGCTCTATATGGATTTTTTTCTGGTACAGTAGATATCTCGATTGGCGCTGCACAAATATTTGGCATTCATTTACCAGAAAAATTTCCGTCAACCTTTCTTTTGCAAAAAAATGCAACAGATTTTTGGCATCGTTGGCATATTACACTTAGCCAGTACTTACGTGACTATGTATTCTATCCAATTTCCTTAAGCAAGTCTATGATGAATCTTTCTAAGTGGTTAAAGAAGCATACAGACAAGTTATTAGCTAAAAGTAGTTGGCCCATTTATTGCACTATTTACAGTATGGCTTTGCAATGGTTTATGGCATGGGGCAAATATTTTGTTTATACTCTATGGAATGTACTATTTTTGTATTAATGGTTGTAGAGAATATTATGGACAAACCACTAAAGAAATTGATGAAGAAACTTAAAATAACTGAAACAAATAAGGGATTAATTGTATTTAGGTTTGTGAAACTGCTTGTAATTGTTTGTTATGGTGAAATGATGTGTCGTGTTTCGAATGTTGGTGAACTTGTAAGTATGACACAAAGTGTATTTGTTAATTTTGAACTATCAAATGTGATAGAGATAGTGCCAAATATGCCTATGTTTTCGTCAGACTGGATTATTATGATAGTTGGTGTATTAGTTGTATTCTTTGTGAGCGTTTGTGCTGAAAAGAAGATAGATTTAAAAAGGAAAATTTGAAACTCTATCTGTTTGGCAACGCTGGGGATTCTATATACAATTATCTTTATCATAATTATATTTGGTGCGTATGGTCCGGGATATGATAAGATTGCAATGATATATGCTGGCTTTTTAGTAGAAGTTTCAAAAAAATAAAAGTGTACATATCAAAATTAAAAAAAGGCTAGTTCAGGGAAAAATTATTTAAAGGAACTGCCTTTTTCTATTTTAGCTAGAGAATAATTAAGATTCTTAAGTTATAAATTTGTGTATTTACTGTTAGTATAAAATTGATTTTTTATTTTTATAGAGTTAGTAATCTAGGCCCAAAATCCTATGTAGAGAAATATTTTTTTATTTATCGAATTGTATTTAATTGAAGCTAGGATAATTTGACTGATTACTTTTTGGTGATCAGATTTTTTGAGGGTTAGATATTATATCGAAAAATTTTTTAGACTGTTGACCTAAAAAAAGCGAATATACTATACTAGTTATGTTCAAAAAAATACTAAATGGAGAATATTATGAACGATATCCAATCTAAAATCTTATGTAATCTCAAAGAAAATGAATTACTTTCCCAAAGACAACTTGCTAAGAATATCGGTGTTTCACTTGGTATTATTAATCGTGAATATAATGGATTAATCGCTTCTGGTCTTATTACAGAAGCGGGAAGATTAACAAAAAGAAGCACTTAAGAATATAAAGAATAATCAGCCTAAACAGGCTATTATTTTAGCTGCAGGCTATGGACAACGCATGGTGCCTATCAATATGGATAAGCCCAAGGGCTTATTGACTGTATATGGCGAGACACTAATTGAACGTTTGATTCGTCAACTTCATGAGGTAGGTATTACAAAAGATTTATGTAGTTGTGGGGTATATGAAAGAAGCCTATGAATTTTTAATTGACAAATATGATGTTGAACTTGTCATCAATCGAGAATATGCGACTAAGAATAATCTCCATTCTCTTGTAAAAGTATCGAATCATTTAGATTGCAGTTACATAGTGCCATGTGATATCTGGTCTAGATCCAATCCATTTTCTAGGAATGAATGTAACTCATGGTATATGATGAGTGATTTATCAAATTCAACTTTAGAATTACGCGTGAATAAACAATTTCATATCATATTAAAAGATAAGAGAAACGAAGGAAATTGTAGTATTGGTATTTCCTATATCAATCATTCAGATGCCAAATGGTTAAAGGAACGTTTAGTTTCTATGGCAGAAAAAAACACGCTATGATAACTCTTTCTGGGAAGATTGTTTATTCGAAGGAGAAGGATATAGAATTGGTGCAAAGTTAGTTCGTCATGAGGATGTACACGAAATCAATACTTATGAAGATTTACGTGACATCGATGAAGAGTCTGAAAATCTAAAGTCCGATACAATCTACTGTGATTGCGAATGCATTGCACGCAAGTAATTCGGAAATTAAGAATATTCAGATTCTAAAGAAAGGTATGACAAATCGCTCGTTCTTATTTGAATGTCAAAATCAAAGATATATCATGCGTATTCCGGGTGAAGGGACGGATAAGCTAATTGATCGTAAAAAGAGGCTTCCGTTTATCGCGCATTAGATGGTAGGCAAATTTGTGATGATGTTATTTATATCAATGAAAAAAATGGATATAAGATTACAAAAGTTTATGGAGAATTCGCGTGTATGTGATGTGAATAGCCAGAAAGATTTGCGTGCATGTATGAAAGTTCTTCGAGCATTCCATAATCAAAAACATACAAGTCAAACATACATTTGACTTGTATGGACAGTTAGAGTATTACGAGAAGCTATGGAATGGAAAGAAATCTATTTATCAGGATTACGAAGTTACGAAGAAACATATTCTTTCTTTACGCAACTTTGTTGAGAGTCATGCTAAGAGAAAGACATTGACGCACATTGATGCTGTACCAGACAACTTTATGATTCAAAAAAATTGGAAAATGGCAAACAAGATATTCGTTTGATTGACTGGGAATATGCAGGTATGCAAGATCCAGATTTGGATATTGCGATGTTTAGCATCTACTCACTATATGAGCGTGATCAGATTGATAATCTAATTTCTATTTATTATGAGAATAAAGTTGATCTAGTCACAAAATATAAGATTTATGCCTATGTAGCGATTGCTGGTTTATTATGGAGTAATTGGTGTGAATATAAGCGTCTATTAGGAGTTGATTTTTGGTGAGTATTCACTCAAGCAATATCGCTATGCAAAAGTATATTACCGCATAGTTCAAGATGAATTTCTAAGTCATCAAAAGGGAGAGAATCATGAGTGAAATTACAAGAGCGATTATTATGGCTGCTGGTAAGGGTACAAGAATGCATCCAATCACAGAAACGATACCAAAGCCACTGATTCGTGTTCATGGCAAAAGAATGATTGATACAATCATTGATGCTTTGCATGAAAATGGGATTTATGAGATTTATGTAGTTGTTGGGTACTTGAAAGAAGCATTCAAAAATCTACCAGATGAAGTAAAAAGGTATAACACTCATTGAAAACCCATATTTTGATACATGCAATAATATCTCGTCACTATATGTCGCAAAAAGACTATATCTCGAATGCTATTATCATTGATGCGATCAAATTATAACTGACTCTACAATTCTTTTTACTGAATTTATAAATTCAGGATACAACTGTGTATGGCAGGAGAATGATTCTAAGGAATGGATGTTAACATTGGATGATCGTTTTAAAGTGGTATCTTGTAGCCGAAATGGTGGAAATCATGCGTGGCAGTTATATGGTATTTCCAGATGGACGAAAGAGGATGGAATGAAGCTCAAGGAACTATTAGAACTTGAGTTTAAAGAAAAGAAGAATACTCAGATTTACTGGGATGATATCGCAATGTTTAAACATTTTGATAGATTTAATTTGCATGGCTATCCAATGCATGAAGGTAGCGTAAAAGAAATTGATAGTCTTGATGAATTGATTGAGGAAGATAATAGCTATCGTAGCTATAAAGGAGAATAACCATGAAAAAGAAAATTGACTGGTTTGTTACGCTAGTACCATTAGTATTTATCTTGTTTTTAGCAGTAGTATTCTTTGTTTTTCCAAATGAATCGAATACAACAGTAAGTCAGATTCGTTTCTTTTTTGGAGATACATTTGGTAGTTATTACTTAATTATTGGGTTAGGAATCTTCTTACTTTCAATTTATATCGCATCTTCAAAGTATGGGCAGATAAGATTAGGTGGCCAGGATGAAAAAAACCAAAGTATAGTTTCTTTAACTGGGGAGCTATGATGTTTACCGCAGGTCTTGCGGCAGATATTCTGTTTTATTCTTTCTCTGAATGGATCTTATATGCAAGTAATGCTCATATTGAAAAACTTGGCATGGAAGAATGGGCTAACGTTTATCCGTTATTCCATTGGAGTTTTATACCATGGAGTTTCTATCTTGTCTTAGCTGTTGCGTTTGGTTTCATGTTGCATGTACGTAAGGTAAATCGTCAGAAGTTCTCGGAAGCTTGTCGTCCATTGCTTGGTAAATATACTGATGGCTTTCTTGGTAAGTTAATTGATTTGTTTGCGGTATTTGCTTTACTTGCAGGGACAGCTACTACATTCACACTTGCGACACCATTAATGACAAGTATTATTACAAAGCTATTTCATGTCACAATTAATGAAACAATTTTAACAATTATTATTATTGTAATTACATGCATTATTTATACATATTCCTTACTGCATGGATTTAAGGGTGTTTCTTTCCTTGCAAATTTATGTATCTACTTATTTGGTGCATTATTAGTAATCTTCCTGTTATTTGGAGGACAATTCCGCGATATTGTTGAATTGAGTTTACAGTCATTTGGTAAGATGGTTCAAAATTTCTTTGAACTATCGACTTACACTGATCCACAACGTACAACAAATTTCCCACAAGATTGGACAATCTTCTATTGGGCATACTGGATGGTTTGGAGTGTTGCAACACCATTTTTCATTGGTAATATCTCCAGAGGTAGAACAATAAAAGAGACAATCCTTGGTGGATATATCTTTGGTGTAGGTTCAACATTAATTAGCTTTTATGGTCTTGGGAAACTTCTCCTTTGCACAACAATTGCAGGGTATTCAAAACTATATTGCGATGTATCAACAGGGTACGAGTTTATATGAAATTATCCTAAAAGTAATTGATACAATGCCATTCGCACCGTTTATCCTCGTATTAGTACTATTAACAATGATTGCATTCTACGCGACTTCATTTGACTCTATCGCATATACAGCTTCTTGTTATAGCTATCATGAACTTGAAGAGGGTGAACATCCACATAGGGCAATTCAATTCATGTGGTGTATTCTTTTGGTTGTATTACCAATTGCGCTTATCTTCTCGCAGAGCTCAATGAGCAATCTACAGTCTGTAAGTATCATTGCGGCGTTCCCATTGGCATTGATTATGATTGTTATCTGCATCAGTTTCATTAAGGATGCCAGAACTTATTTGAATAATTTGCAAGATACTAAATAACCGTGAAATAATGATTTGTTGAGTGCTTAGATGGTCGATATGGCCATCTTTTAATTGAGATGGATATATAGTGGTCAGTTATTTATGGTTGATTATAAATGTAGATTTTATCAACTAAAAAGAAAAAAATTATTGTATTTTTTTCGGAAAACACGTATGATAGTTTTTGTGTTTTTGTGGAGGATGATAAATTTATGGGGAAAAATTGTAATACGAAGACTGTTAATCATTTTTCTGTATGTTCTTGTGTACTACAACATTTACATTTGCTGATGAATCAACGGAAAACAATGAAAAATACAATTATTCAGACAGGATGGGTATCTATTGACGGCCATATGCAATGGTATGATGAAAATGGTGTACCTGTAATTGGATGGAAGAATATAGATGGAAGTATTTACTACTTCGATGTGAATGCGTACATGGTTACGGGCATTAATAATGTTGATAATAAATATTATTTGTTTAATGACCATGGTATTTTTAATTTCTCAGAGTGGATGGGTATTTGAAAATGGTTCATATTACTGGGTCCTGGATGATAACTCCATATACTTCTGGATGGAAAAAAATATCAATGGAGAGACGTATTTTTTTAATGATCAAGGAGTAATGGTAACTGGCAAGTATAGTATTAATGGAAATTGGTATTTCTTTGAGGAGAATAATAGCGGGAAACTTGTGAAGAGCGGATGGTATCAATCATATGATGGATTGTGGCATTATGTTGCGGACGAAAGTATTTTTAGCCAACTCTTGCTGGAAATTACTGTTTGGTCAATATTATTACTTTGACCAAGACAGTAATATGTATACAGGTTGGCTATTGGAAAATGGGAAATATTATTACTTGGCAAAATAATGGCCCGATGGTTACAGGATGGTCACTGATTAATGGAAGTTGGTATTACATGAATTCGTATGGAGAAAGGATGATAGGATGGCAGTATATTAATGGACACTGGTATTATTTAAATGAAGATGGTGTCATGCAGACGGGATGGTTAATGGAAGGTAATAATAATTATTATCTTTCTGACAGCGGGGCAATGATAACTGGTTGGTTGTACCTGAATGGGCATTGGTACTACATGAATCCATCTGGGCAAAGGATGACAGGATGGCAGTATGTTAATGGGCGCTGGTATTATTTAAATGAAGATGGTGTCATGCAGACGGGATGGATAACAGAAAACAACAATAATTATTATCTTTCCGACAGCGGAGCAATGATAACCGGTTGGCTGTACCTGAATGGGTATTGGTATTACATGAATCCGTCAGGGCAAATGTCGAGTGGATGGCAATATATAGGTTATTATTGGTATTATTTTGGCGATGATGGCAATGGTATAATGAAAACGGGATGGCAAACAATCAATGGGAGTAGTTATTATCTAAAGCCAAATGGTGCAATGGCTACTGGATTTACCTGGGTTGATGGCAAGTACATCTATTTTAATGGTTCTGGTATTATGACAGATTTTCCTGCTAGTTATTATTTAGGAGTGCCAAATTACAACCAATTTCAGGAAGGATTTCCATCAGGGTGTGAAGCAGTTTCATTATTTCAGGCAATGCAGTATAAAGGATACCTAGGTATGATATCTTTATCTACTTTTTGTAGATTCCTTCCTATATCATCGGACCCGTTCTCTGGATTTGCAGGAAACCCAAGAAGTGCCTATGGACAATATAGTGCAATTTTTCCACCGGCTCTTGCAAATTGGGGGAATATTTATGCGAGAGGAAAAGTATTTGATATATCTGGAAGCTCATTAGACGATTTACTTGGTGAGATTAGCCAAGGTAATCCAGTTGTAGCATATGTAACAACATATTATACAGAACCAATCTGGATGAATTATCCTTTTGGACCAAAATTTATATAACAATCATGCAGTTACTTTAAATGGATATGATTATTACAATCATCTAGTACATGTATCTGACCCAATTAGTGGTTCAAAATGGTTAGATATGTTCAGTTTTGCAAAATATATATAATTCTAGGAAGTATGCTGTTGTTGTACGCTAGAATAACTATGAATATCATTCGCAAACTAAAAAGAATACGGAAATGTCTGTTCTTAATTATCTTCGTTACTAGAAACTATATATAGAAAAATATGAGAAGCTTTATAGGATTTAATTTCTTTGAATTTAGATGCAGAAAAAGCATTAATTAACAATTTAAAAAGTCTCTGTTGGGATTTGCCAGGCCTACGGAGACTTTTTACATGCTTGCAAGTTATATTAGATTACCTTTTTTTGATATGATTTTGAAGGATTTTGATCTGTCACTTCATAAATAGTTTCTGAACCTAGTTTGGTTTTTGATTGACGACCATATACCTTTTTCGGCAGTGACCTGGTGTTCCTTCCAGTCACCACCATCATTTGAGTTGTTTAATAGGAGTGGTTGGAAGTTATCCATTGCATGTGCAAAACGTGCTTCTGGAGTTTCATTAGCTTCAAACTCATCAAATAGTGCGATGAGCTCAGTTTTTTGGTCGTCTGGTAGAATTGAATATATTCTTTCTTTGGCAAGGTCTTCTCTTGCCTTTTGTGTCTTTAGACCTTCTGTATCGTATGCGTAGGTATCACCTGCATCAATTTCAACAATATCATGGATAAGACACATCATCATTGTTTTAGCGACATCAATCTTTTCATTTGCATGTTCCTTTAAAAGATAGGTCATAATAGCCATGTGCCATGCATGTTCTGCGTCATTCTCATTTCGTCCATGATTGGTTAAATGAGTTTGACGGAAGATATTCTTTTTCTTTATCGATTTCTAAGATAAAATTCATTTGTTTTTGTAAACGTTCATTCATAATTGCTTTTACTCCTGACGATTCATTGAAATCGACTGTCTTTAAAATTGCTTTTTCCATGACATATGCAGCGATGGTGCCTACGACATTGATGTCTGCTGGTATGGTGCTAGAACTCATTGCATAGATGGAATCTCCATCAAATGTAGTGTGTACTGGTTTGATAACACGTGCATATCCATCGTGTGCCATGCCTGCAACTTTTTGTAAGTGCAGTTTTATCTAGTCTTGCATTGGTGATGATAGCACCAATAGTCGTGTTTTTTGATGAAATAGGTCACGACCCTAAAATTGCCGTGTATAGTGCTTCTTCTGCATCGATAAAACTTCCATCTTTCAGATTGCGAATACCAGAGAGAGTATTACCACTTGTTGGATCGTAGATATTACCGACAGCATTGACTGCAACGATAGCGCCCACTTTTAAATCTCCTAGTTGTACAGCGTAAGTTGCTAGAGCAGAAGGGGATGCTTGTTTAGGACCATATATCTTTCCGATAGTAGCACCAGTTCCAGCGCCATGCTTTCCTTCTTCGAAGATTCCTTGATATGCATTTTCGCAGGCTTGATAGCCAAGGTTTGCGTCAGGGTATTTCTGGGTTGGGTTTCCGTTTAAATCAAACAAACAAGAAGCACACACAATTGGTACAACACCTGCAGCAGTAGGAAATCCAATGTTGCGTTCTGCTAAGAATTTCATGACACCACTAGCTGTATCAAGACCAAAATGCACTACCACCAGATAGTACAATTGCATGTACTCCATCATTGGCAGCGAGTGGATTGAGTAATCCGCTTTCTCTAGCTGCAGGAGCCCCTCCACGGATATCGATTCCAGTCGGATAACCTTTATCACCTAAGATAACCGTACATCCAGTATTAGACTCTGGATATTCAGCACTACCTAATTTGAATTCTGTGAATGCATGGATGGATATTTCTTGTAATAAACTGTTTTTTTCATATAAGTACCTTCATAGAAATAGTATAGAAAAAAATATTGAGAAATGGAATATTTTATGAACGATATTCCATATAAATGAATACTTTCATTTCCTTTTGATAAATGTTAGGGAAAAGAACTTTTGTATCTATTATGAACATGTTAATATAAAAACAGTATAAAACAGGAGGCCGTATAATGGTAATTGAAGATTTAAAATTACACGCGAAGAATATTCGCAAGAATATTTTTAAGACAAGTGTATGGAGCGCAATCTGGACACCCAGGAGGATCATTAGGCGCAACAGATATTCTTACAGTGCTTTATTTTGATGTAATGGATATCAATAAGGAAAAATGCTGGTGGAATCGATCGCGATCGTTTCGTATTATCGAAGGGACATGTATCACCACTCTTATATGCTTTATTAGCTGAAAAGGGTATTTTAGCAGAAGAAGAATTAAAGACTTTCCGTGCTATTGACTCTAAACTGCAGGGCCATCCAAACATGAACTACGTGACAGGAGTCGATATGTCCACTGGTTCATTAGGTCAAGGTTTTGCGGTGGCAGATGGAATGGCATTGGCAAATAAATTAGCTGGCAATGATCATCGTATCTACTGCTTAATCGGTGATGGTGAAACAGAAGAGGGTGAAATCTGGGAAGCTGCAATGGCTGCTGCTCATTATAAGAATGATAATCTTTGTGCAATCATTGACGTAAATGGATTGCAGATTGACGGTAATACTGCTGATGTTATTGGACCTGAACCATTAGATCAGAAGTTTGCAGCATTTGGATTCCATGTAATTTGTGTTGATGGACATAATATGGAAGAATTACAAGCTGCATTTGCTGAAGCAAAGACAGTGAAGGGTAAGCCAACAGCTATTATCGCTCGTACTGTTAAGGGTAAGGGTGTTTCCTTTATGGAAAAACAATGCTGGATGGCATGGAAAGGCTCCTAACCAAGAGCAATTTGAAGCAGCGATGGCAGAATTGGAGGCAGAGTAGTCATGGGTAAGGCAACAAGAGAAGCGTACGGTGAAGCGTTAGCTGAATTAGTCGCTGAAAATAAAAAGATTGTAGTATTAGATGCAGACTTATCAGGAAGTACTAAGACAGCAAATGCGAAAAAGGTAGCACCTGAAAGATTCTTCAATATGGGTATTGCAGAATCTGATATGATTGGCCATGCGGCTGGTTTTGCGACAAGTGGATTTATTCCATTCGCATCTTCATTCTCAATGTTCTGCACAGGTAGAGCTTGGGAACAGATTCGCAACAGTGTTGCATATCCTCACCTAAATGTTAAGGTATGTGGTACACATGCAGGTATTACCGTAGGTGAAGATGGTGTATCTCACCAAGCAATTGAAGATATCGCTTTAATGCGTGTTGTGCCAGGTATGGAAGTATATGTACCATGTGATGCTGCACAGACAAAGGCAGTTATTAGACATGTTGCTTCTACAAAGACACCATGTTATGTAAGACTTGGTCGTTCTTCTGTTGAAGATGTATATACAGAAGATACAGTATTCGATTTCAGTAAGGTCCATGTAGTTCGTGAAGGTAAGGATGCTGTTATCTTTGCTTGTGGATTGATGGTTCAATCTGCTCTAAAGGCAGCTGAGAAGTTAAGCGCAGAAGGCAAGGAAGTGGCGGTAGTAGATGTATGTGCTATCAAGCCATGCAATGAAGAACAGATTGCTGAATTACTTGCGAAGTATGATGTAGTATTTACTGCTGAAGAACATAACGTAATCGGTGGATTAGGTGGACTCATCTGTGAAATTGCTGCAGAGAAGTGCCCTAAGAAGATTCGCCGTATTGGTATCCAAGATACATATGCTGAGTCTGGAGATGCCAATAAGTTAATGGCTAAATATAAGTTAGATGGTGAAGGCGTTTACGAGCAAGTAAAAGCAGCTTTTATAAAGAGTAATTACAAAAAGATTCATTACAAGTATGTAGTGAATCTTTTTAATACATGATACAAAAATTTCAAAAAAATGTACTTGTTTTTTTATATATTGCTTTTTTGTAAACTATTTTTGTGATAAATATGTCACGCTTGACCGCTTATTATAAGCTGAATAAGCTGAGGCTACACGGACGGCCGGGTCAAATGCCGAAGACCTGTTGAAGAAGCAGGGACTGCATCGTGGATGCAGCAGGGCAGAAGGACTGCCTGATTAATCGGGATTTCCCGCATATTGAGCAATCAACTCTGTGCCTGTAGTAGTCTTTTAGAGATAAGTGTGTGACGAATAGAATACATACAGGTGGTATTGGTTGATACTGCCTTTTTGTTGGGGACCGGAAAGGGGAAAAATGAAAAAGTTTTATTTAGTTTTACTTGCGCTGCTTATGACAGCATGCACAACCAAAAGCTACATCTGTAAAAAGAGACTGCAGCAAGCTCTACTGGTAATTACACTGATGAAATGAAGATTGAGGACAATGAAGATCTAGATCCAGAAACTGGTTCAGATTCCGTTGAACGTGCAGGAGATCATAAAGGAAGTCCTTATTTTACATCTTTAGATTATTACAATATGACAAGTAATGGCTCACTTTCAATTTTGCCGAAGTTTAAAAACAATTCAACAATCTAGTGAGTGGAGCTGCGGTGTGGCTTCTGCCTTAATGGTTATGGATTTCTATGGAAAAAGAGGAAATCTAGGTGAAGAAGACATTGCGAAGCTACGTTCGAATGGTTTAACTCCTGGACCTACATCTGTAAAACAAGCAGTAGAAATGTTTGAAGGTGTTGGTGGATATACTGTTGAATCAAACTATGATCATGTTGGTGAAGATCCACATGAAGTATTCCCTCTGTCACGTTTCAAGGAAGAAATTCAAGCAGGAAATGCTGTGATGGTTTGCTGGATTGAGTGGGGTGGACACTGGCAAGTAGTCATTGGTTATGATGATATGGGAACAGAGACAACACAAGATGACGTTATGATTATGGCAGATCCTTATGATACAACTGACCATAATCAAGATGGCTACTTTGTGTATGGCGCAGAGCGTTTCTACTATAACTGGTCTATGTATGATTTCTTTGCAGAAGAAGGAAAGAAGACTACGAACGCAATGCATTATTTGTGTTAGCAAAAACTAGAATAAAAAAAGAATGTCCTTCACTTCAAGGGAGGACATTCTTTTTGCAGTGGTGTTTCATGATGCTTTTATTGATTTTTTTAATAGTATTTTTTTCTTCATTTGGTAAATTTATAATTTAGAGAAAAAGCTGATGCTTTTAACTGGAGACACATCATAATGATTTACTTTCCTATAAATCTAAAAAAATCGATAATAAGTGCTTTCCCAATAAACTGTTAAAGGAAAAACTAATTAAATGATGTACGTCCAGCAAATAAAATGTACTGGTGAATTCATGGTTTTTCCCAGTATGTGTATACATCTGTAAAATTGTTTATTGAAACCCATCTTTTTTTATCTGTATATACTGAAAGGGAATTTGGTCAATCTGTTCTAGGATGAACTGACATTGTTTTTATTGTTGATATGTATTAAGATAAATAAGTTCATACGAATCTAAATTAGAGGTTTTTCACCTATATAAGATATAAAAATGACTAGAAAAAAACTGTTGGATCTCCAACGAATGGAAATTGTTACGACAAGAAAAAAATTGGAATTATCAATTTATTTATAAGTTCCTTAATGATATAAAATTTACTAAAAGATACATCATTCTGCAGACATTGTATAAGTGAATTCAAATGTAAAATATAGATACAAAATGAAACTTATTATCAAATAGAATATTACAATCTAAAAATATATTATTTTTTTACAAAAAGTTCTTGTTGACTTCATGCATGAATGTACTATATTGAGGGTGAACAAGGGGGAGAAATATGAAACGACAATTCTTATGTATTTGTTCAATTTTTTCTGAGTTTTGCAATGTTTCACCCTACAGCGGTTGTTAATGCAAAAGAGACAACCATCATATCTTCCAAAAACTCAAGCAGGCTGGATATTTACAGGTGGTAATTACCAGTACTACAACAGTTACGGGGTACAATTATTTGGCTGGCAACAGATTAATGGGCATTGGTACTATCTTGGGGAAGATGGTAACATGCAGACTGGTTGGATTACAATTGGTAATAAGAATTACTACTTCAATCCATCTGGCGAAATGGCAACAGGTTGGGTATTTACGAATGATCACTGGCAATACCTTGATAAAAATGGTGAGTGCTTAAATGGTCTACGTAAGATTGATGGTTCTCTGTATCTCTTTCTTGATGGAAATATGTGCACTGGATTAGTAGAACATGATGGTTCAAAAATACTGTTTGGCGATGATGGAAAATTAATCGGAGGATTATACTATGAATTTCCTAATGGCTACTATTTTGTAAATGAGAACTTTGAACGATTAACTGGTTGGCAGTATTTTAATGGAAATTGGTATTATTTTGATTCCAAAGGATTGATGCAGACAGGCTGGATTACCTATGGTGAACACACATTCTTCGTAACAGAAACTGGCGAAATGGCAACAGGTTGGATATTTACGAATAATCACTGGCAATACCTTAATACATTTGGTCATCAGTGCTTTGGATGGCAGAGAATTTATAATCAATGGTATAACCTTGGTGAAGATGGAAACATGCAGACAGGTTGGGTCGACTATAAAGGCAGACAATACTATTTGGGTGAAAATGGCGTGATGGCCGAGAATTGCAGACTTCTCTTTGGTGATACTTATTACTATTTTCGACTCCGAAGGAATCGCAAGAGCGGGCTGGGAATTGATTGATGGCGAATGGTATTACTTTGATCCAACAGCTGAGGTGCTAGGTGGTTGGTTAAATTATAACAATAATCAATACTATATTTATTCTAATGGAAAAATGGCAACTGGCTGGACATTTGAAGATGATAATTGGAAGTACTTTGGTGAAGATGGTATTCAAAGATTTGGCTGGCAACAGATTAATGGGCATTGGTACTATCTTGGGGAAGATGGTAACATGCAGACTGGTTGGATTACAATTGGTAATAAGAATTACTACTTCAATCCATCTGGCGAAATGGCAACAGGTTGGGTATTTACGAATGATCACTGGCAATACCTTGATAAAAATGGTGAGTGCTTAAATGGTCTACGTAAGATTGATGGTTCTCTGTATCTCTTTCTTGATGGAAATATGTGCACTGGATTAGTAGAACATGATGGTTCAAAAATACTGTTTGGCGATGATGGAAAAATTAATCGGAGGATTATACTATGAATTTCCTAATGGCTACTATTTTTGTAAATGAGAACTTTGAACGATTAACTGGTTGGCAGTATTTTAATGGAAATTGGTATTTCTTCAATTCTGATGGTCTATTGTCATCCAATTAATGTATCACATACTTAAATTAATAAATATTGATAAGGGATGTACCGCATAACATCCCAGAATAAAATGTCCAACTTCTGGATTTAGAGGAAGGACATTTTATTTTAAATATAGGTACTACAATAATTTCATATAGGGTAAATAGTCTCCTTACACCAAACTAGACATAGAATATCAACTTTATAATATTTTGCGTTAAGATATGAAAAAAATACAAAAATAAAAGAGAAATAAAAGAGATTGTATATCTCAAGCAAATCACGTATTTTTACTTAAAGAATACAATCTCTATATCAGTGGAGCTAAGGAGGATCGAACTCCTGACCCCCTGCTTGCAAAGCAGGTGCTCTCCCAGCTGAGCTATAACCCCATGTATATCAATTCGATGAGTTTACCGAAAATGGTGGGCCTGAATGGACTTGAACCAGCGACCTCACCCTTATCAGGGGTGCGCTCTAGCCACCTGAGCTACAGGCCCAACTTCATCGAATGCTTTAATATAATATCAACCACAGTACCTAGTGTCAACATGTTTTTCATTTTTTAAAAAAATATGTTCTTCCCTTAAGTAAACATAGATAAATTTATGCTGGTAATTATGATATAATCCAGAATGATTCATCAAACAAATATGATGTGCAGAGAGGGAGACTTCAATGGTATTCAGTTCCGCTATATTCTTATTGGCTTTTTTTGCCAATCGTATTTATCAGTAATTACTTTATAAAAAAAGGAGTATTCTAATTATCTATTATTGATAGCTAGCCTTATATTTTATGCCTGGGGAGAACCATATCTCGTATTGCTAATGATTTTTTTCTATTTTTAGTGAATTGGTTTTTGGGCTACTCATTAATAAAACGTGCAATACTTCAAGAAAATTAATACTTGCTGGAGGCATAATTATAGACCTTTCTATTTTTAGGTTATTTTTAAATATGCTGGTTTTTTTGTGAAGATAATTAATTTTGTGGTAGGTAGTAATTTATTCCCAATACCAAAAATATCACTTCCTATTGAATTTCATTTTTCACTTTCCAAGCAATCTCATATATTGTTGATGTATATCGTGGAGATACAGAGGCATCAAATAACCCTGTGAATGTTGCTCTATATATTTCATTTTTTTCCGCAATTAATTGCTGGACCAATTGTTAAGTATAGAGATATAAACAAACAAATCGAGCAAAAGATCGATTCGATGGGATGAGGTTTCTGATGGTTTTAAAAAGATTTATTTATGGTCTTGGCAAAAAGATAATTATTTCGAATGTTTTAGGCTCACTTGTGGATACGATATATGCGAATGAAATTGGTACAATTAGTAGTGGAGTTGCATGGTTAGGGTGCTTTTTGCATATACATTCCAAATCTATTATGACTTCTCTGGATATTCTGATATGGCAATCGGATTAGGAAAAATGTTTGGATTTAATATCTTAGAAAATTTTAATTATCCATATCTTTCAGGCTCCATTACGGAATTCTGGAGAAGATGGCATATTTCTCTTGGCTCGTGGTTTAGAGAATACTTATATATTCCATTAGGTGGTAACCGAAAAGGTATCATTAGAACATATTTGAATCTTGTAGCAGTCTTCTTTTTTACGGGTTTATGGCATGGCGCAGATTTATCCTTCATAATATGGGGGTTATATCATGGATTCTTTACTATCTTAGAAAGAGCCGGGTTTAAGAAGATTTTGGACAAATCGAAGATACTATCAATCATGGCAACTTTCTTTGTAGTTACGATTGGTTGGGTTATGTTTAGAGCAACTGATACTTTATCTGGACTTAGATATATTGCTAGAATGTTGATGCCATGGCACTATCATGGGAATGGAATCGGGGCGTTAAGCTATTTAGATAGCAAAACAGTCTTTATCTTTATTTGCGCAGTTTTTGGCATGGGAATCATACAAAGTATTGTGCCAAAAAGTATAAAGAAAAAATGGAGTGGATCAACAATTGAAGCTTTATATTGTGTCTTCATATTGATTGTATGTTTAGGTTCTGTTGCGAGTGGAACTTATAATCCATTTATTTATTTTTCAGTTTTAGGAGTGAAGAAAATGAAAAGAAAAGAAAACTTGGTCGGATTATAATATTATGTGCATTTTTTTGTTATAATCTGCTGTTCGAAAGGAATATGGTTCTTTTCTGAGAAATTTATTAATTCAACAAATTATGAAAAATCGTAAATTGGCCTCAAAGCCTACTCTAACACTGGACAATTATAGGTCGTTTTTTTGACGAGTATACAGCATATTTTAATGATAATCTTCAATTCAGGAATACCTTAATCACAATGAATTCATTTATTGATTACTACTTCTTTAGAACTTCTTCAAATCCATCTGTCACAATAGGAAAAGATAATTATCTTTTTCTATACAAGAACAGATGATGGTAATCCTCTTGCAAATTATCAAGGGAAGGACTTATATAGCGAAGAGGAATTGAAGGCACTTGCAAAGAACTGTGTTGCACAAAGAGATTATTTATCTAGTCAAGGAAAAGAATTTGTAATCTATATCGCTCCTAATAAGGAGAGAGTATTTAGTGAATATATGCCAGATAAATATGGGAAACCAGCAGAAAACTATCGTGCCTTACAAATTTATAACTATTTAAAAGAGAATACTGACTTAAGAGTTATATATCCATATGCAGAATTAATGTCTGCAAAAACAAAAATTCAGGAGAATATTTGGTATAAAAACAGATTCGCATTGGAATAACATTGGTGCATATATTGGCGCAAAAAGCATTATTTGATGAACTTGGGGTAGAGTTTCCTGATATTACTGATTCGAGTATTAGTATCGTTAGAGGGGAAAAACACTTCCGGTGACTTAGCTTCAATGTTGGGCTTAATAGAATATTTTTAAGGATTCCGATTACGAATATACTGTTAGGGGTTACAATGATCACAATGTAGAGAATCTTGCGTCAGATTTTAGTGGGGCACTTATTTATAGGGCTATAGGTGCGGATTCAAGAAAAACTCTATGTTATTAGAGATTCGTTCTCTACTGCTCTAGCTCCATATCTTGGCAGTCAATTTAATGAGAGTTACTTACGACATAAAAAGTACATATTCGTATGAAGATTTAGAGGCACAAAAATCTCGATATTGTAGTTTATGAGACGGTAGAAAGATATGCTGATGGTTTAATGAACTTTTCTATAAAAATAATACTGTAATATTTTAAACCAATTTCTTAATAAATTACTTCAGTTTTATTGTTCAACATAAAAACAATTTCACCTGAGCATTTCGTTGGGTTTTTATGGTTTTCTCTTAGTGCAATTGCGATGGATAGTGGTCTATGGTAAAAGTTAGCGAGGATATGCGGAGGTTTTTGCATGGAAGGTTTTATTCTCTGGTGGGCAGGAACTGTTGGGAAGTTCTTATCACCTAAATTATCAATCTTTTTAGTTAGCTTACTACCACTGATTGAAGAACGTGGTGGTTTATTACTTGACAAGATGCTAGGGATACCTATGTGGGAAGCGGTATTCTGGTGTGTCATTGGTAATATTTTGCCAATTCCATTTATCTTATTTGGAATTAAGAAGTTAATCCATTGGCTATCCACACATCACTTATCAAAGATTGCGGAGTGGTTAGAACAGAAAGCAATCAAGAATAAACCAAAAAAATTGATAAGTACGGTTTCTGGGGATTGGCACTTTTTGTAGGAATCCCATTGCCTGGTACAGGTGCTTGGACTGGATGCTTGATTGCGGCTTTGTTTGAAATGGACTTAAAAAAAGCAACTCTATCAATATTGATTGGAGTTGCAATGGCTGCAGTAATCATGACACTAGTATCCTATGGATTATTAGGTGCAGTATTTGGATAAGGTCTCAATATGAGACTTTTTTCTATACTAAATTATCCAGGAAGATTCTCAAGTAGATCAACAATACCTTGAAAATCTTTGATTGTCGCAGATAAGAATGGAAGATCATGGGCTTCAAGAGAATCACTGGAAATCGCAATGACTTTTGCATTAGCTTTTTTTGCGGCGAGAACGCCGTTGATAGAATCTTCAAAGACGATAACATGATCAGATACGTGAAGACGCTTCATAGCTTCTATATACATGTCGTATTTACTGTTGTATGTACCATCATCGTAGACGATTGTACTTGGATCAATCCATTGGTCTAAGTGGAATTGAGATACATAGAAATCTATATTATCTTTGATTGATGCAGAAGCAATTGTAAATGGAATATTATGCTGTTTGAGGTAACGGAAGAATTCAATGACACCAGGAGCTAGAGCTGCGCTAGGATCATTTTTGACATATTGGCGATAGAGAGCTTCCTTTTCGACTGATAAACGTACACATTCTTCTGTAGAAAGTGTATGATTCGTCATGCGTTGAATTAGATCAACATTTGCCAAACCCCAATACTTTTGCACAAGTGTTTCCTTTGTCATATGTTCACCAATGACTCTCATAGCAATGGTATCCCAAGCTTGAATATGTAAATCAGTGTCAAAGAATAATGTACCGTTAAAATCAAAAATAATCCCGTTATAGTGCATGTTATCTCCTTTTTTCGATTATTATACATTTTATTGGTGCGTATGACATCTGATTATGTTTTAATATATGAAAAAGAGGGAGAAAGTTATGCAATACAGTGCTCTAATCGTTGCGGCAGGTAGTGGGACAAGAATGAAGCTTGGATTTAATAAGGTTTATGCTAAACTGTCAGACGGAACAACTATTTTGGATAAGACGCTTTCTGTATTTCTAAATGATAGTGATTGCGTACAAATTGTTTTGGTAACAGACTGTACAGAACATTTTGAAAAAGTACATGGAAGAAAAGATGGTAGAGTCGTATTTGCATGCGGTGGTGCAACACGTCAAGATAGTGTTTATAATGGCTTGCGTGCAGTACTAGCAGATATTGTTTTCGTGCATGATGGAGCTAGACCTTTCTTAGATCAAGAGTCACTAGAGAAACTTAAAAAGACGATGGAAACAGAGAAGGCTGCTTTACTTTGTGTTCCATGCAAGGATACTGTAAAGCATGTGAAAGATGGATATGTTGTAGAGACATATGAACGTAGTACATTACAGTGTGCACAGACGCCACAGGCATTTGAGACAGATTTATTACTTACATGCATGCATAAAGCAAAAGAAGACCACTTTATTGGAACAGATGATACTTCTTTGGTAGAGAAGTATTCTGATGTAAGAGTGGCTGTAGTTGAAGGGAAGTATTCTAACTACAAAATTACTACTCCAGAAGATATTAGATAAGAAATTGGATAAAATTTTATCCAATTTTTATATTTGTCTAAATTCTAAAAAATTTTTAATCTAGCCATTGTCTAACATTTTGATGTTTTATAAAAATATAAGTGAAATTAATCACATGTTTATACATGCATAATTGAATGAAGTGAGAACATAAAAAAGGGGAGGAAAGTATGTTATTTCACATTAGCGGAGATACGGCCATATATCAATGGGTCGCAATGCTAGGAGTACTTGCAAGTTTGATTTTGTTAAATGAGTTTTCTCGTAGAACAAAGTTTGGCGGTATCTTGATGTTTTTTGTTTTACCATTAATTTTGACAGTTTATTTTTATCGCGATTTATGTATCAGCTAGAATGGGCGCAGAGTGGGCATTACATAACCAGACATATCTATATATGAATGGTTGGTTCCATTATGCAAAACTCTATGCATCACTTACTGGATGTATTGGTTTTATGATGATCAAGTACAAATGGGGTATTGGAAAACAACGTTGGTTCCGTGCATTCCCATTTGCAATTGTCGCAATTAATATCTTGATTGCTGTAGCGAGTGATTTTGAGTCCGCAATCAACGGATGGTACAAATGGTGGTTGTCTTCTGAAGGCGTATGGTTATACGGTGGATGGCATAATGTATTTAATGGTTTAGCGGGTTTAATTAATATCTTCTGCATGACAGGTTGGTGGGCTGTATATTCTTCTAAGGATGAGAAAGATATGATTTGGCCAGATATGATCTGGGTATATATCTTAATCTATGATGTGTGGAATTTTGCATATACATACAACTGCTTACCAACACATACATGGTTCTGTGGTGTAGCATTGCTATTATCACCAACAATTCCTGCATTACTATGGAATAAGGGTGGATGGATTCAAAATAGAGCAAATACTTTATGTATTTGGTGTATGTTTGCACAGGTATTTCCACTGTTCCAGGAGACATTGGCAGATGGTACAAAGGCATTCCCGTGGGTTACATTACCAGTGTTATATGCCGATGGAACACTAAATGGTATTGTGGCAGGAGGAAGTGCAAATGCAAATCCTACAATGATGACGATTGTGAGTGGACTAGCACTTATAGTAAACCTAATCGCAATTATCTATATTATCCGTAAATGTATGATGACAAAGAAGAATCCATATAAGGGAGAAGTATTTACAGAATTTAAGTATTATAAAGATGCAGCTGCTCGTGCAGTCATTGATTAATTGATAATTGAAAGGGATAGAATCATAAAAAGGCAAGTCTTTGGGGGGTGATGCTTCAAAGGATTTGTCTTTTTAAGTTATAAGATTTATATACAAGATAATGTAAAATTAGATTCAATTATTTTTATAATGATAACTATATGCATTTTTTTATTACTAAAATGTAAAATTTCATAACTAAAATTTAAAAAAATATAGTATTTGATTATTTTTGAATTCTGACTTAAAAATTGTAATAGGCAATAAATGCTGCTTTTTTTATTATTAACACTACCTTTGAACACGAAGAATTGCTAGTCTAGACTATTTAAAACAAAAGTGAAACCACATTGCCAAGTAGCGTTGATCGTGGGAATTCATAATTTCTAGCAAAAATACTTCGCACAAAGTAAAAACGCTGCTGGAACTATTTTTAGAGGGAGAAATCTATGCATAGTATTCGTCATTTTTGTAAAGGGAATACAGAGGTTTTTTTACGATTCTATTGTCACTTGTAATCGTAATTGCCGGTTTTATTCCTGGAAAAGCAGTCGTTCAGGCTGAGGATACAACCGGTTTTAAATTTAATAAAGTAATTGTAAAGGACTCATCTACTGGAGCACAGGTGGCCGATTTATTGGCAGGTGATGTTCCTGAACTAAAGACAGGGGTTATTTACTCATTGGATGTAGAATATTCTGTTCCATCATCCTTGCAGTTTTCAAATACCTATTTTCATCTAAATCTTGGAAATGGAGCGTATATTACTACACTTCCAGGTTCAACATTTACGGAAGGTCCAATCACTGCAACGGGTTTTGAACAGTTGGTTAAGACACCTACAGGGACAGGTACTTCCCCATATGGATATCCAGCTGCTGGTTCAGCTCAATCAAGAAATGGCGAATTAATTTTTAAGACAAAGACATCACTAACAAATGTGGCTTCTGCAGGAGAAATTAGTTTCAGTATTGATAGTGCATATCTAAACCAAGATCCAAATCAAATTCTTGCGAATTTATTTCAGGTAAGTCTAAGTACAGATTCTACTCCATCCATAGATGCGCGTTCTTTTAATGCGAAGTCTACAGAAGAGTTTAGATATAATTTCTGGACAGACCAGTCAACAGAGACTATCAGTAAGGGTGACACAACGACAACACTGCTCGCTTCTATTACAGGTGGAAGTTCCTTAACAGAAGCAGGCAGTAAGACAACGGTTGAAATTGAATATCCTAGTGATATTGAATTTATATCTCTTGAAGAGACACAGTTATATCACTCAAATGGTACGGTTGTTTCTACGACAGAGAGTGGTGGAATTAAGACCACAAAACTAGAGTGGAATGAACCAGGTTCTTATTCTGGAACACCAAAGTTTGTGCCTCATGTAAAGGTTCCGGCAAATAGTACACGTGCAAATGGTTCTTCGTTTACAATTACTCTAAAGAACTTTAAGAAGACAATTTGGGATGATACTCCAAACGTAGATCGTACTTCTAGCAATGTATCTACAATGATAGTGAAGTTAATTGATGGTTCTGATCCAGAACAGGTATCTTCTCATGGCTTAATTGATACAGCAGTAAACTGGGCATATAAAAAGTATGATACATACAATGTTCGTTTAGGTTCCTTATTAATTAAGAATGAATTATCTACACCAACAAAAACCAAAGACACTTGAAATGACAATTGATGAAACAGATACAGCTATCATTCGTGGTGTTACAATTCCATATCATGCAGATATGGTATATGGAAACATCTATTGGACATCTGCTAGTGGTGCTAGTGGTATAGCTAATCCAAGCATTTTACAGAAGTCAAATGTATCTGCATTAATCACAAATACAGCACTAGGACTTGATATTAATGATTCTATCAAAACAATCAAGGTTGACATTGGTCAAATTCCTGGACAGTATGATGGCATTCGTCCACAAAGTGATTTATTAGATACATGGAATCCAAATAACAAGTTTATTGCGGATGGTGAATTCTACGGTTGGTCCTATATTCCAAATGGCGTATATGGAAGCTGGAAGGTAGGTACTAACGATAATGTTAAGACAATTGTAAAACTATACAATACAGGCACTACACCAACTGCTGGAGATACATATACCCTAATTGGTAAGCCAAAGGTACCTGAAGTAAAGAATGGTGTTGGTTCAATCAATGAGACACAAATTCTTGGTGGAAATTCTTTTACAGTATCTGGACGTATTGATGACGCAAACTGGGATTGGAACCCACTACAGGAACCTGAGATTTACATGATTATGCCAGAAGGCTTTACATATTCAAACTTACAGGTAACAAACGGAACATTGAGTGCCCCAACATATGTAGGTGAGTTTGAAAAAGATGGTGAGAAGATCAAGGTTTGGAAGTATTCCATTGATATTGGCCAAGAAACAAGAGGTCAATATCAGCCAAACTTCACAAGTAAGAATATGACAATCAAGTTTGATGTTCATGCGGATAAGACGGTAAAGGTTGCGACATATCATATCAATGACTTCCTTGGAATTACGACAAAGGACTTTGATGCGATTGGTGCAGTCATCAAACCTGAAAAGTGGGATAGAAGTAACTGGAATACTGACAAATACACTACGGTATTTGGTACAGCTGTAAACTCTGGTAAGACAATGGTTTCCTTGTCTGAAAGACCAGGTGTCAAAGTGAATCAGGCAGCTGAAGTGAATGCACATTCTACTTTGATTGATAAAGATACAGGTGCAGAAATCGTCTATGATAATACTTCTGCGACAACGAAGAAAGATACAACAGTCGTATTAGAAAAAGGTGATACAACAACAATGCGTATCAAACTCAGAAATAATAGTGGAACAAATATTAACTACGCAAATGTATTTATTCCTCTACTAAATGAGAATCTAGATTTTGGACCTGCATTCATGCCAGAAGGTGCAAATCAGTTACCATTAAAACTGGATAAAGTGGAGTCGACCCCAAACTTTGAAGTGAAGTATATTAAGTTAAAGCCAGGCAAGACATATGCGCTTAATCACGCCCCTCAACCAGGAGATTATGATATTGTTACAGATCCAGCAGATGCCAATATGCTTATGTTGGTTACTAAGACAACAGTAAGTAATGGTGATGGTGGAAGAATTGAGGTGACATATAAGGCTGAGAATAACTTAACAATGTCGCATAACGATAAGATAGACGTGATTACTCCAGTATTGGATTATGATATCAATGGTAACCGTGCAACATTAACGCTAGAGCCTGCTGCGATGACATATCATACTTCTTCAATCAAGGTTGTAAAGGACTGGAAGAACGATGATGGTACTGCGCTTACTGCTCCAGTGAGTGAAGTAGAAGTAGAGCTATATCGTGATGGAACAGTTTTAGAAAAGAAGAAACTTACTGCAGCGAATAACTGGGAAGTTTCCTTTGATAATATTGATCTAGTAAATCCATCAACTGGTACAAACTATCAATACACAGTTAAAGAAGTAGGTGTAGATAGTTCTAGCAAAGATCAAGATTAATAATGCTTGGTATACTGCAACTGTAACGGGAGATGTAGACCAAGGATTTACAGTTACGAATAAAAAGTCTTTAGAAGTAACGCCACTTGTCCCCTGCAACAATGACAAAGACGTTTACAAAAGAATGGTCTAATTTAACACAAACTGAGATTGATACACTTTCTACTACAATTGCTCTATAAAAAAATGGCAATAAAGTACAAGAAGTGATCGTGGATAAGAACAATCACTTTACGGCAACATTCTCCAATTTACCAGTGACAGATACAATTACTTCTGCTGCAAATATTTATACTGCAAAGGAGCTTGATGGTGATGGTAATGTTGTGGAAGAAGGAAGTACAATCACAATTGGCGGTAGAGACTTTACAGTTCATTACGATGGTACAAAGATTGTAAATACATATGTACCAAAACCAGTATTGGTTGATCCACCAGTTAAGAAGATAGTAGAAGGTAATCCAACAAATCCATCCACATTCCACTTTGAGATGAGAGCTGTTAATCCAGCTGATCCAATGCCAACTGGAAGTGTAAATGGAGTAAAACAAGCTGAAGTCATCGGTAGTGGTGAAGTAGAATTTGGCATCTTCGAAATTACACAGGCAGGTACATACCAATATGTAATTCGTGAAATTAATGATGGAATCGCAAATTACGAATATGATACAACTCGTTATACAATTACATTTGAAGTAAGAGATGTGGCTGGACAACTTGTAGCAGATAGACGTGTTGAAAAGGCAGATGGCACAGTTGTAAATGAAGCTGTATTCACAAATGTATATAAGGCAGCTATTTCAACACCTAAGACAGGTGATAACTCTCAATTACCAATTTATGTTGGAGTAGTAATTATCGCTCTTGCAGGATTTGGATTTGCAGTAGTAAAGAGATTTAAGTCTAACAAACAATAAGCAATACTTTAGGTTGATAGTTTAAACTATCAACCTTTTTTATGGAAGTTCATAACCTTTTGCATATACATGTTTAGAGGTGAAGAAATGAAATGTCCACGTTGTGGGAATACACAAAAATCATATTTTTTTATAAAGGAAGTCATGGATATTATTGTCGGAAATGTATAGGTTTTGGAAGGTTGTTATTAGAGGAGGAAACAAATATTAAACTTGAGGATATTCACGATGATTGTAGTGAATATATCATGCAATATCCCCTAACGAAACTACAAGAAGCAGTATCCAAAGAATGCCAGCAATACATTCGTACAAAAGATGTATTGTTGGAGTGTGTTTGTGGTGCTGGCAAAACGGAAATGGTGCTTGCTAGTATAGCAGATGCGTTAAATGAAAAGCGTAAAGTATGTTTTGCGATTGCAAGAAGACAGGTTGTATTAGAACTGGCTGAAAGATTAAAGACATATTTTAAAAAGGCGAAAATTGTAGCGGTATGTGGTGGTCATACAGATGATATTGATGGTGATCTAATTGTATGTACGACACATCAGTTATATCGCTACCAAGGTCAATTCTCTTTATTGATTTTGGACGAACCAGATGCTTTTCCATATCGTGGAGATGAAGTATTACATGGTATTGCAAAACATGCGTGCATAGGAAATGTAATATACTTAACTGCTACACCTGATTTGTATCTGTTAAATAAAGTAAAAGAAGGGGTGATGCATCATATCAAATTGAACAAGCGTCCACATGGACACGATTTACCAGTTCCAAGATTATTTATTTATCCATCGATACTATTATTTCTAATACTCATACGATGGATAAACAAACATGCATGCAATCCTAGAATTATCTTTGTGCCAACAATTAGAATAGCTAAGATATTTGGGTTTGTTCTCAATATTTTTATGAAATGTTATGTCTGTACAAGTGAAAGCGAAGATAGGGATGAAATCATATATCATTTCAAACAAAACCCAAAGGGTGTGATAATAGCGACAACGGTTCTAGAAAGAGGTGTGACTATCCCTAAGGCAGATATCTGTGTATGGCATGCGAATCATTCTGTCTTTGATGAAGCTGGGTTGATTCAAATGGCAGGTAGAGCAGGAAGAAGTTTTTAATTCTCCAGAAGGTGATGTACTGTTTTTTTGTGTAGTGAAAAAGACAGAACTAGTGCAACTTTGTAAGAATAAGATAGAGCAGGCGAATCAAATATGCGCTGTTTAATGTGTGGAATGGAAAAAGGAGAGGGAGATTTTATAGATATACTGGAGAATGATGATCCTTTGTGCCATACATGTCGAAATCATCTAACTAAGATTAAGTTTCGTATGCAGTTTCATGGGTATAAACTATATGCTAGTTATCTCTACGATGATGCTTTTTGCAAAGCTACTAGTTCAATACAAGGAATGTTTTGATGAAGCGTTAAAAACAGTATTTCTTTATCCCTTTCGGTGGTGGTTAACATTCCGGTTTTTTGGTTATACAGTTTGTTACTTACCAAGTTCTAAAGAAAAAATCGCAAAACGTGGGTTCCATCATCTTGAAAAGATGTTTTCCACCTTACTTTTGCGACAGTTAGATATTTTTGAAAAAGCTAGTGATTTTGATCAGAAAAATCGTAGTGTAGACGAACGCATGAAGATGTCAGACAATATTGTCCTAAAGAAAAACTGTGTTGTGCCAAAAGAAGATTTTTGTTGGTGGATGATACGATTACGACAGGTGCTTCTATGTTAGGAGCATTGCGTTGTTTAAAGGATTATGACTGTAAGATTGTAATTTACGTGGTGAGTGTGAATCGTCTTTGGCTGAAAAAGCGTAAAATATTCGGAAAATAAAGAGATTCCTAAGGGATTGGCTAGGCTTGTCTCATTGCCTTTTACATGCCGAAAATATATAATAAAATAGTTATTTAGTATAAAAAAATATGGAGGCATTATGGCAAAATTTTTAAGTCGATTATTCAACGAAGACGCCCGTAAGTTAAAAACAGATTCAAAAAGAAGATTAAGCCAGTTTTAGAACTGGAGGAAGAATATAAAGCAAAGAGCGATGATGAACTCAAGGCAATGACACCGTACCTAAGAGAAAAGCTTGCTGCTGGTGCTACTCTAGATGATATTTTTGTAGAGGCATTTGCTACAGCACGTGAAGCTTGCCGAAGGGTCATTGGAGAATTCCCATATCCTGTACAGCTCATGGGTGCTGCCGTTATGCAAGGTGGCGATATTGCTGAAATGAAGACAGGTGAAGGTAAGACTTTAACATCTGTTATGGCAGTATATTTAAATGCCTTAGATGGGAAAGGTGTTCACGTTGTAACTGTAAACGAATATCTATCAGAACGTGACTCCGCATGGATGGGAGAGATTCACCGTTTCTTAGGTTTAACAGTTGGTTTGAACCTTCGCCAATTAACAAAGGCACAGAAGCGTGCAGCGTATGCGTGTGATATTACATATACAACAAACTCAGAACTTGGATTTGACTATCTACGTGACAACATGGTTACTCGTGTTGAGGACCGTGTACTTCGTGGCTTGAATGTTGCGATGGTCGATGAAGTTGACTCCATTTTGATTGATGAATCTCGTACTCCATTAATTATTTCCGGTGGTAAGAAAGATACTGCCAATCTATATTTACAAGCTGATCGCTTTGTAAAGCGTTTGGTGAAAAGATGAAGACTATGAATTAGACGTGAAGTCACGTACAGTTCAGTTAACTGAAAAAGGTACTGCGAAAGCAGAGGCTACTTTCCGTATTGAAAACTTATTTAATCTAGCACATACACAGTTATTGCATCACATCAACCAAGCGCTAAAGGCTAACTATGTGATGTTAAGAGATATTGAGTATGTCGTTGATGAAGAAAATGATGAGATTGTTATCGTCGATCCAAATACTGGTCGTTTGATGAAGGGTAGACAATGGTCTGATGGTTTACACCAGGCCGTAGAAGCCAAGGAAGGTATTTCTATCAAACAAGAAACAACAACTCTTGCGACCATTACATATCAGAACTTCTTCCGTCTCTATAACAAACTTTGCGGTATGACTGGTACAGCGAAGACAGAGGAAGAAGAATTCCTAGAGATTTACAATATGTATGTTTATGAGATTCCTACAAACCGTCCAGTTGCACGTATTGACTATCCGGATGCTGTATATGGCACGAAGAAGGCAAAGTTCAATGCGCTTGTGGATGAGGTTGTAGAACGTCATGCGGTAGGTCAACCAGTACTTGTAGGTACAATTGCGGTTGAAACTTCCGAATTAATTTCTAAGTACTTAAAGGAACGTCATATTCCGCACGAAGTATTAAACGCTAAGAATAATGCACGTGAAGCAGATATTATCGCTAAGGCTGGTCAAAGAGGTGCTGTTACAATTGCGACGAACATGGCTGGTCGTGGTACCGATATTAAGCTTGGCGAAGGTGTTCGTGAGTTAGGTGGTCTTTGCGTATTAGGTTCTGAAAGACATGAATCTAGACGTATCGATAATCAGTTACGTGGACGTTCTGGTCGTCAAGGTGACCCAGGTATGTCACGTTTCTATGTATCTGTACAGGATGATCTAATGGTTCGTTTCGGTGCTGAGCACATGGAAGCGTTATTTGCGAAACTTGGTGATACAGTTATCGAATCTAAGACAGTTACACGTTCTATTTCTGGTGCACAACGTCGTGTAGAAGGTGTAAACTACGATGCTCGTAAACAGTTATTACAATATGATGATGTCATGCGTCAACAGCGTGAAACAATGTACGAAACAAGAAATTATATTCTTGAAAATGATGATGTTCACGCAGTCATTCACGATATGTTTAAGCGTGTTATCTCTGATATTGTGGCAGCACACTTCAATAGCGAGGCTAGAGATCAAGACTTAAATGAGTTGATTGCGGCTTTAGATGGTATTGGATTTAAGGGTGTTGTTCGTGTAGAAGATATTGAAGGACGAGCAGAAAATGATGTCGTTGATATCTGCTTGGAACAGGCGTGGTCTGATTATGAACAGAAGATCGAAAAGGTAAAAGACAAGGTACTACCAATCGAGAAGGAAGTTTCACTACGTATGATTGATCGTGCGTGGTCTAATCATATCGATACAATGTCAAAGTTACGTGATGGTATTGGTTTACGTTCTTATGCACAAAGTAATCCATTACAGGCGTATGTCACAGAAGGATTTAACCTATTTGAGGAGATGATGCGTACAATTTCACGTGAAATTGTAGCGTTCTGTATGAACATTCGCGTAGTGGATGGACCTGAACAGGAGGCGTAATCATGGAATTGTATGAAATGAGACAGAGCGTTTCTCAGTGCCAAGCAAAATTGGAGTCGCTTGGCCACTCTCTTTGACTTAGAAGGGAAAGAGAAACGTTTAGCAGAAAACAATGCCTTAATGGCAGAAGCTGACTTCTGGAATGATCAGAAGAAGGCACAGAAAATTATTCGAGAGAGTAATCAGTTAAAAGCTTTAATTGAAACCCACCATTCCTTAACCGATGCGTTTGCGGAATTAAGCGAAGGTATCAGTGAACTATCATCTTCCTTTGATGAGGATATGAATGAGTTAATTAGTGAAGAATACACTGAGACAATGAAGAAGTTTGAAGCGTTTGAAATTCAGGTTTTATTGTCTAGTCCGTATGATGATCACAATGCTATTTTAGAAATTCATCCAGGTGCTGGTGGAACAGAAGCGATGGACTGGGCCTCAATGTTATATCGTATGTATATGCGTTGGGCTGAAAGAAAAGGTTTTAAGATTGAATTAATGGATTATCAAGAAGGTGAAGAAGCAGGGATGAAATCCTGTTCAGTCCTTATCCAAGGTCCTATGGCATACGGTTATCTGAAGGCAGAAAGTGGTGTACATCGTTTGGTACGTATTTCCCCATTTGACTCTAACGCAAGAAGACATACTTCCTTTGCGTCAGTAGAAATTATGCCTGAGTTTGAAGATGATCTTGAAATAGAAATTGATGATAAAGATTTGGAAGTTATCACAATGAGAGCTTCTGGCGCTGGTGGACAGCACATCAACAAGACAGACTCTGCGGTACGTATGACACATATTCCAAGTGGAATTACAGTATTCTGCCAATCACAGCGATCACAGATTCAAAACCGTGAAGCATGCTTGAATATGTTGAAGTCAAAGCTATTACAGCTCAAGATTCGTGAGAATGAAGAACGTGCAGCTGCGGTAAGAGGTGAAGTGAAGGCGAATGAATGGGGTTCTCAAATTCGTTCTTATGTCTTTGCGCCATATACAATGGTTAAAGACTTACGTACTGGTCATGAAGCAGGTAATGTACAAGCTGTCATGGATGGTGAAATTGATGGCTTCATTGATAGTTATTTACGTAGTATGATTAAGGCAGATGAATAAAGTACTACGCTATCAAATCACAGATAAACAAAACGGTCTTACAGTAAAGGCCGTTTTATCGTCTCTGGGTTTTAGCCGTCATGAGATTTCTCGCTTTAAGTTCTCAGCTTATCAGATGTATTTAAACCAGAAACCAGCAATGGTTAATCAAGTTGTATATACTGGGGATATCTTAGTAATTAAAAGAATTGAGTGTAGAAAAGTTTGATTTATATCCAATTAGTATTGAGCCAAAAAATTTTATATGAAGATGAAGATGTAGTTGTTGTAAATAAACCATCTGGTATGCCATCTCATCCAAGCCATCATCATTTAGAGGATGATATGGGAACTCTACTACGAAATTATTATCAAGATGAACACTTTGTAATTCGTCCGATCGGGCGATTAGATAAAAGATGTATCAGGTATTATGATATACGCTAAAAATCAGTTGGCTGCAGCTAGATTAACAGCACAGAGAAAAGATGGAACACTTCAAAAAGAATACTACGCTATCGTAGAAGGACAGCTAGATGATTATGGACTACTTTCATTTTCTTTGAAGAAAGAAGAAGGTAAGATGGCACAATCCTTTGATCAAGGCGGAAAAGATTGTGTAACTACGTATGAAGTAATCAAACGGTATGCAACAGAATGTTTAATTAAGGTTTGCTTGAAAACAGGCAGAACACATCAAATACGTGCAGGATTTGCGGGAATCGGACATCCACTCTTGGGTGATACACTATATGGTGGCAAAACAGATTGGATCAAGAGACCGGCCTTACATTGTGCAAGAATAAAGTTTTTACAACCCTTTAGCCAAGAGAAGATTGAACTAGAAATAGTATTAGCGGAAGATATGAAAAGAAAGTAGTTAGACTACTTTCCCTTGTTTGAAATATTGAATCATCTCAGATGTTAGTGAAGCGTTATCCAGTGTATTTATTTCTTCATCACGATCTGCCCAACGAGCTACACGCAACTCACTTTCATCCATCTGAATTGGTTGATCACCCTGCGCCTTACACCAGAAACCAAATAGTAATGAGGATGAAAAAGACCATGGCTGTGATTTATAGTACTGAATATCAGTTACATCTAGCCCAGTTTCTTCTTTTACTTCACGCTTTACAGTTTCTTCGATTGTTTCACCAATTTCATAGTAACCTGCAACGAGTGCATAGCTTTGGTAATGGCCATGCGCATACTTCGTAACAAGAATCTGGCCTTTTATCATTGGTAACCCCTACGATAACGGCAGGTGAAATCTTAGGATATACAATATTTGAGCAATGTGGACAACGCATTGCTCTTTCTTTTTGGTCAAAATCCATAGGATGACCACATTTACCACAATACTTATTATCCTGAATCCAACGATATAAATGCCAAGCTGTGATGGCCGCAAAACCTAACATCTGTTTTTCGAAGGTACGCATTGTGCGGAAAGAAACTTTAATATGATTAAGACTTGTTAAATCTGCGAGGAAGAATTTGGTATCATCAATTGAAAATAGATAATAACAATTACTTTCCTTGGAAATCTCGTAATAGTGGTAGAACTGATGTTCATCTTTCATTAATACTTGGTCTTCTTCAAATGAAAAGATAATATCATCGTTTGAAGGCTTAACACCAGGATCAAACGCATTTTTTATAGACATGTGGGTAAATATCTTGAATCATCTGGCAACCTCCTGGAAATAAGAAATGGCCCTTACCGGATCAACAGTTATATTATAGAACAAAAAATTTTTAATTGTAAGACTATTAAATTTAAAAAGTCGATGCTATAGTAAAGGTGCAAAGAGAAGTACCCTAAAAGAAAGGATAAGGAGGTACAAGCTCATGAAGGAAGTGTTACTCAATTACAATTTACGCTCCAACATTTAACAAAGTAATCGTTAAATGAATTGTTTCTCAAGAAAAAGTTGAGGACAGACCAATGGACAATTTAAAATAAAATAGAATATAAAAATAATTTGTGAATAACAAATAGTTCTGAAAATTCGTATTTCAGTAGCGAAGTATCGCAAAAAAATAATGTAGCAAATCTATAGCATTAAGAAAAGGTCTCGCCAAATCAAACCGTTGGATTGAAACAGCAGGGTTTAATCGAGACCTTTTTGTTATATCTATGTAGTAAAGTATATTAGGAATTTTTATAAAAATGTGTATACACCATATAATTATGTGCGATGCAATGTAATATGAATTATTTTATGATAAAAATATAAAAAGAAAGGGGTGAGTAATATGGCAAATAAAGAGAATATGACAATACGTATCGATCATGACATTAAAAGTACGGGCAACAAAACTATTCAAATCTTTAGGGCTTGATATGAGTACGGCCACTGGGATTTTTCTATCGACAAGCATTACAACATCATGGTCTACCCTTCGATGTAAAAATAGAAGAGCCAAATATAGAGACATATGCGACGATTGACGATGCCACGAAGAGAAAGGATTTAAAATGGTCCTTTTAATAGTATTGATGAACTTATGGAGTCACTAGATGCTTAAAGCGCTGTATACAAATAAATTCAAGAAGGATTATAAACAAGCAATCAGAAGAGGTTGTGATAAGAAAAAACTACAGGAAGTAATTATGTTGTTATGTAATCAAGTAACATTACCAGAAATCTATAGAGACCATGCATTAACTAATTCTAGGAATTATAAAGATGTAAAGAGAATGCCATATAGAACCTGATTGGCTTTTTGGTATATAGGGTTATTAAACAAGAATTAATTCTTGAATTAATTAGAACAGGTACACATAGTGATTTATTTTAAATATAAATAAGCAGTACGTTCAACCATTTAGGTTTTTATGTACTGCTTTTTAAAATCTATGCAATTTTATATAGTTGATTTTACCAAAAACTTGTTTTTATTCGTGTGATTGGAATAAGAAGCGAATAACATAGATGGATGTGATACATGGAAGGATTGCCGGTAATGGAATGTCGAAGAAGATTGGCGTAATAAATCCAAATAATATGACAGCCAGGACGTGATATATGATAATCGCTATCTGTTTAAATTGGATTTGTTGATTTAGTTTCGCAGATGTTTGGATTGCAAATACTAAATCACTTAAACGTTTACGCGTTAATATAATGTCGTTATCGTCAGAATCTAGATCCTGATAAATACCGAATTGAACATTTACATCAGCTGTAGATGAAGAGGATGAACCATCTGCACTTGCGTACATACTGATAGAGTCATGCGAGCATGATTTTTATCAGATTTTTCTTTTTCGTTCATATCTATATTTGCATGAATGTTCTGAATAGCACAAGCATCCTGAATGTATTGAATCTCTTCTGTATTACCACGAGCAAATAGGTGAACGTCAATGATTTCTTTTAGAGAACTAATTGCCTGTAAACTATTTGGTACGACTGGCTTTTGGGTTGCAATTAAGCCAATCACCTGTTTTTCATCAACTAGGATAAATACAGTCTTTCCTTCCTGCTTGAGTTCATCAATCTTCTGATTTGTAGAGTCACTTAATAGATTGTTATATGAGAAATCATGAATATTACATAACTTGTATGTGCTTTGAATAGAATCGCTTTGATGTGTCTTTTGGAAATTTGTTAGAACACTTAGATTTGCGGATGAAATCTTCTGTGACTTTAAGTAGCGATTGATCGCTCTTGAATAACTATCATGTCTTTTATTGGAAAGTGTATATGCAATATAGCGCATGATATTTAAATCTGTTTCATCAACAGGAATAAAATCTGTCACTTCAGGTTTAGAAGCAATCAATACATCATCTTGTTCCAGGAATAATGTTTCTGCTTTGCCTGCTGTTTCTAATGCGTCCACATTGCGGAATAAAACATGATTTTTAGCAGCGTAGATAGCCTTTTCTAATACTTCTTTTTCTGAGGCAATTGTTAGTGCATTCATTGCAACAGATGCTAGTACTGCAACAGAAATACTGATTGCAATAGAGAATGACTTACCAACTAAAATCCAACCAAAGAATAAGACGATAGCTGTAATAATTGAATATAAGAATAAGTATTTTTGAGAAGTTCTTAAATGGTGAATCAAAAGGATTTATCGTTAGCTGTTTCTTTTGCTAGTTTTTGCAAACTGTAATAGTGTTGTCTTTTTCCCCAATCTTCTCTACTTTAATCTGTAGAGAGCCTTGCAAACAACGTGTACCAGCATAAACATAAGATCCTTCGGATTTTGTGATGTTTGATTGTACACCTGTCAGTGTAGATTCATCAACAGATGCATATCCTTCTACGACGATACCGTCGCAAAGGGAATGTTTTCATTAGGGCCTGATAATCAAAATTTGATTTTTGAGTTGGCTTGTTTCTTCGATGACTTCTCCAGTCTTATTGAAGACGGCTGTATTTTCTGGAATATACTGTTTAATATTCAACGAAGTAGAAGAACATTGTTGCATGTACTTCAGGTATTTTGTTTTATAGATATTTGCACCAAGTATTGCAATCATTGAAATGACAAATGGATATGCATTTACAGTATTTTGAATTGTAAGATAAATACCGTATAAAAAAATGTAATCGCAACGGCAATACTACCAATAGTAGCGGAAGATGGATTTCTTTTTGAATTTCCTCTTTTGCATGCATGAATATTAAACGACCCACATACAGAGAATATAGAGAAAATATTAATCCTATCCAAGGTGTAACATGCATGATCCATAGAATCGCTAGTAGAATTATTTCAACCACAAAAACAAATAAGATACGATAATTTGGTTTGATTGAAACTTTATGATCTTGTGGTATCAGCATATCTGAAGTTGGAATCTCACGTGTATATGCTTGATATCCGCATGCTTTGATTTTTGCAATAATGGTATCTGCTGTAATCATTGATGGATCAAACTCAACAGTCACATTGCGGTCGCTTAAAGCAACCGTTACAGCAACGATTCCTTGCGTATTCATTAAGCGTTGATAGATGGTATCAGCGCTTGCATTTAAATACAGATTTGCGACTGAAAATGTTTGTCTGATTGTTTCCATGGATGTCCTCTGTTATATTTTACAAAATTATCAACAGAATAGGAATGTATATTATGTGATAGATAAAAGAAAACACATGAATTCCATGTGTCTCTTTACAAAAATTATCTTCCACGAATACTTAAGATTACTACAATGGCACTTACAACCATCTGCACTAATTGAACCAGGGTACTACTCCGAAAATATCATATATCACTACTAAAAAGACGTGGTACAGTGAAACTGCCGTTTAGATTTCCGGATAGATAGTTGACTAAGACAAAGGCTGCATATAGAAACCAAATTGTACCAAAGACGATACCAAGCCAATCTTTTTTTCTTTTCCATAAATAATCCTCCTTTATGGATTATACCATTCTTATACAAAAAAATAGTGATGTTTTTGTCTGTATTTCAACATAATTGTAAATTATATTCTTATGATTATAGCTTTATTAGTAAATTTAGGTTAGTTTGTTCTAACAAAAAGCACTGAATTGAAGCGGATTTGTTTTTTTGTTTGAAAAATATTGAGTATAATTATAACGAGGTGATTAAATTATGATACAGGATAGAATCAAAACAATTAAGAGCTTTGATGGCTGAACGTAAGATTGATGTATATTACATTCCGAATGAGGATGACCATCTTTCTGATGAATATACAGCTGATTATTTTAAGTGTAAATCATATATGTCTGGTTTCAGTGGAGAATCCGGATGCACAATTATCACAAAGGATTTTTGCAGGTCTTTTGGACAGATGGAAGATTCTTTACACAGGCAGAAAATGAACTTCAGGGAACTGGTATTACATTAATGAGACTGCGTCAAGAAGGCGTACCAAATCCAATTGATTTCTTAATTGCGAATACACCAAAGAATGGTGTGTTAGGTTTTGATGGAGCAGTTGTTTCTGCTAGAAATTATTTACATCTAACAGAAGTTCTAAAGGAAAAGAATGCAAAGTTATATACAACAGAAGATCTTGTTGGAATGGTTTGGGGTAAAGATAGACCTGCTATGCCAACGGAAGAATTATATGTACTTCCTAAGAAGTATACAGGTGAAGAAGCATCAGAAAGAATTGCACGAGCAAGAGAAGCAATGAAGGCAAGCAAATGTGATGCAATCTTATTTACTGCTTTAGAAGATCCATGTTGGTTATTGAATATTCGTGGCAATGATATTGCATGCACTCCAGTGAGTTATGCATTCGCTAGCAATTACTAACAAGAAAACTCTACTATTATGTAGATTCTAAGAAGATTAATGCGAAGGTTGCAAAGTACTTCAAGGACAATAAGGTAACAGTGCGTCCATACAATGCATTAATGAAGGACTTAAAACAATTAGAAGGTAAGAAGATCTGGGCAGATATGGGACATCTCAACTCCAATCTGTATAAAGCATTAGCAGGCAATGAGATTTATGATGCAATTTCACCAGTCGCTTTACTTCCGTGCAATCAAGAATAAGACAGAGATTAAGAATATTCGTAACGCACACGTAAAGGATGCAGTTGCGATGGTGAAGTTTATTTCTTGGGTAAAGAGTAATGTTGCAAAAGGCAAGATGACAGAAGTGACAGCACAAGATCATTTATATGCATTACGTGCAGAACAGAAGGATTACATCGAACCATCATTTGAAACAATCTGTGCATATCAAGAGAATGCTGCAATGATGCATTACACTGCAACTAAAAGAAAAACATGCTGCAGTAAAACCAAAAGGTTTCTTGCTTGTTGACTCTGGTGGAACATACAAGGATGGAACAACAGATATTACAAGAACAATCGCTGTTGGTGAATTAACAGCAGAAGAAAAGAAGTTATATACAAAGGTATTAAAGGGACATCTTGATTTATTGCATGCAAAGTTCTTATATGGAACAACAGGAAATAACTTAGACATTCTTGCAAGAAATCCATTATGGAATGATTGCATTGATTATCAATGTGGTACAGGTCATGGTGTGGGTCACGTATTAGCTGTACATGAAGGTCCACACGGAATTCGTTGGGGCATGCCTGCAAATGGTAAAGCAGTTGTTCTTCAAGAAGGAATGGTTGTCACAAATGAACCAGGTGTATATATGCCTCATAAGTTAGGTATTCGTATTGAAAATGAGATGATTGTTCAAAAGGAAGAAAAGAATTTCTACGGACAGTTCTTATCCTTTGAAGATATTACATACGTACCATATGACCGTGATGCGATTGATACAAAGTATCTCAGCGATGAAGAGATTGATTGGATTAATGCATATCACAAGATGATTTGGGAAAAGATTGGACCACTTCTTAGCGGTAAAGAAAAGAGCTTCTTAAAGAAAGCTACTGGAAAGATTACGCGTGCATGAAATTCATATCTTGGAATGTAAACGGCTTAAGAGCTGCAATGAAGAAGGGATTCGCAGATTTCTTTAAGGAACAGGATGCAGATTTCTTTGCATTACAGGAAACAAAGATGCAACCAGATCAGCTTGAAGATGCGATGAAATTTGATGGTTATCATATGTACATGAATAGTGCAGAAAGAAAAGGATATTCTGGAACACTAATCTATACAAAACATGAACCGCTCAGTGTCACTTATGAAATTGAAGGGGATGTAACTAAGGAAGGTAGAGTTATTACCCTTGAATATCCAGATTTCTATTTTGTATGTGCATATGTACCAAACTCTAAAGATGGCTTATTACGTCTACCATATCGTATTGAATGGGAAGAGATGTTACGTAAGCATCTAATGGAATTAGATAAGAAAGAAAACCAGTTATCTATACTGGTGACTTAAACGTAGCGCATGAAGAAATTGACTTGAAGAATCCAGCGACTAACCATAAGAATCCTGGTTTCTCAGATGAAGAACGTGCAGCGATGACAAAATTACTAGGCTCAGGCTTCTGTGATACATTTAGAGAACTCTATCCAGATACACAGAAGTTCTCTTGGTGGAGTTATCGCATGAAAGCGCGCGAAAGAAACGTTGGTTGGCGGATTGACTATTTCTTAGTCAGTCAACGTCTACTAGCAAATGTACAAGATGCATTGATATTTGATCAGACAGAGGGCTCTGATCACTGTCCAGTTGGATTAAATATCAATCTGTAATAAAATAGTACATATTAGAATTACGGAGGTGGAATCATGGATGTAAAATCTATGGTATATGGATATAAGGAAGAACTATTAAGTAGACTTGGAAAACTTATATCAATTAATAGTGTGGAAGGAACTCCAGAACCAGATGCACTGTTTGGTAAAGGACCTAAGGTCGCTTTAGAAACAGCATTAGAGATGATGAAGGCAGATGGTTTTGATACCGTGAATTTGGATAACTATATTGGTTATGCAGAAATTGGCTCAGGGAAAAAGCTGATTGGTATTATCGGACATTTAGATGTCGTACCTGCTAATGTAAAAGATGGATGGAATAGTGATCCATTTGAAATGGTAGAAAAAGATGGTGTTCTATATGGTCGTGGTGTAAGTGATGACAAGGGTGCGATGGTTGCCAGCATGATTGCATTAAAGGTAATCAAAGACATGAATGTTCCACTTACAAAGAGAATTCGTTTAATCTTTGGTACAAATGAAGAAACTGGATCTAAGTGTCTAAAGCACTATGTTGAAAAAAAGAAGGTTCTGTAGACTATGGATTTACACCAGATGGAGACTTCCCTGGTGTACATGGTGAAAAGGGTATGATTGCCATGCGTTACCTATCTAAGAATACTGCCATTAAGGATATTCAAGGTGGTACTGCTAAGAATATCGTATGTCGTAACTGCTACGTAGTTATCGATAAAAATAGTTTCTCTCGTAAGACACTGGAAGATTACTTTAATAACGAAAATCTAGAATTCAGTATCGAAAACCTTGATGAAAATGATGTTAAGATTTCTGTACAGGGAATCGCTGCACATGCAAGTTTACCAGAACTTGGTAAGAATGCATTATCCTACTTAATGGATGGCTTAAAGCAAGCCGGTTTCCAAGATGGATTCGTTGATTTCTATTGCAAGCACTTTGGACTTGCGACAGATGGAAGTGGCTTTGGCGCAAACTGTTCTGATGAATATGGAGCGTTAACACAAAACAATGGTGTTATCTCAATGCAGGATGGTGTTATTGAAGGTTCTATCGATATTCGTTTCCCAGTTACTTTAACTTCTCGCAAGGTACTAAAGTTAATGGAAGGACATCTTGAAGATGAAAATGGTGTAATTGAAGTGCTCAGCACACATGAACCACTCTTCTTCCCAATTGACTCTCCACTTGTTAGTGCATTATGCTCTGCATACCGTGAGGTGACAGGTGATAAGGAAGCACAGCCAATCACATTAGGTGGTGGAACATACGCAAAGGGAATTGATAATACAATCGCATTTGGATGCGCATTCCAAGGCAAGGATTATCATATTCACGACGCAAATGAATATGTAGAGATTAATGAATTACTCCTACAAGCAGAAATCTATGTAGCTGCAATTCTAAAACTCTTACAAATCTAAATGAATAGACAGAAGTTGTAAAAAGCTTCTGTCTTTTTGTTTATCTAGCAACTAGAATCATACAGCGTGATATAATAGTCACATGACAAAAGTAGCTATTTTATATGATTTTGATAAAACACTGTGTGGCAAAGACATGCAGGAATATAGCTTGATACCATCTTTTAGGCTATGATAACCCAAAAGATTTTTGGGCAGAAGTAACTGAACTAGCTTCACAACATCATATGGATGCGATTAGTGCATATCTATATATGTTACAGAAGAAGTTTGAGGAGATGGGCCAACCACTTACAAAACAACAATTCGAAGGCGTAGGAAAGGGAATTGTGTTGTATAACGGGGTTGATACTTGGTTCAAGCGTATTAACAAGTATGGTAAAAAAATTAGGACTTGAAGTAGAACATTACATTATCTCTAGTGGTATGAAAGAAATCATTGAGAATGTAACAGTTGCAGATGAGTTTAAGCATATCTATGCATGTAGTTATTTCTACGATGAAAATGGGTTTGCTAGATGGCCAGCGCAAATCGTAAACTATACAACAAAGACACAATATATCTTCCGTATCAATAAACAGGTATTAGATGAAAATGATGCCGAAGATTTAAATACTTACATCGATCCAAAGTTACGTCCAATCCCACTTACAAAGATGGTTTATGTGGCAGATGGCTTAACAGATGTGCCATGCATGCGTCTTGTAAAAGAATATGGTGGTCGTTCTGTAGCAGTCTATAACGAGAAATCTGCAAAAGCAAAGAAGATTGCGGAAAAACTGATCCGTGAAGAGCGTGCAAACTACATGGTGAAAGCAGATTACAGTGAAGGTTCAGAAATGGAAACATTGATGAAGATGATACTCGATCATATGAGTGCAGACAGTGCTCTAGAAGCTTTGGAAGGTAAAATCAAGTAAAGAAGGATATATCTATGACAAATGCTGAGAGATTTTTAAATGCCTATGCACAGTGTGAGAAGAAATTGGCTGAACTAGCAGAACAACCAAAGTACATTCCATTTTCACAACTGGTAGCTCGTTGTGCTAATCGAAGTAGAGTTGTCGCACTGAACCAACAATCTCTACGTGAATACAACGAGTTGCGTAATGCAATTGTTCATATCCGTGGTAGCGAAAAAGAAATAATTGCTGAACCATGCGATAGTGTTACAGAAGACATTGAACGCATAGCGAAGTTATTAACGGAACCACATGATATTCTAAAGTATGCAAGCATGCCGGTTAAAACAGTACATATTGATACAAGTATTCGTGATGCCTTTCATCTGATGCAAGAGATGGACACATCTAAAGTTCCTGTATATAAAGGACAGAATTTTTGTGGGAATGATTACCTTAGATGAAATTGCAAAAGTTGCGATGCAAGGAAAAACAGATAATACAGTCGTATCTGACGTCTTATCTTCTACGAAGAACTCTAGGGTTGTGTTTACTTCTAAGAGTAATAATGTTGATGTTGTATTGCGTTATTTTGATAAGGCTAGAGAAGAAGGTATTACTTTACTGGCAATTTTAATCACCGAGTCGGGAAAGCCTAGTGAAAAAAACCTATTGGTATTATTACAACTTCAGACTTACCAAATATCTTAAAAATTTATGCATAAAAAATAATAGGGTGTATACCCTATTATTTTAGTTTGAATTGTAGTGCTGCTTTTCCATTTTCATACTGTAAGTGTAAAATAGCGCCATTTATCATTGTGATGCGTGGTACAGTATGGCCAATATCCGCATCATAGATAACTGGTATATCTTGTAATGCATGTTTAATTGCATCCTCGTAACTTAAGCCAGTACTATTAGATTCAAAACATGTTCTTCCGATGATGATAGCTTTGGTTGTTTCAAACCAGCCCATATACTTCATTTGTAAAAGGGTACGATAGAGTGTTTCACTATTCATTGCGAAGTTATCGAAGTACCAAATAATACCATCATTGCGATAACGTTCGATAAAATCTAATGTGCCATCATATGGTGTGCCAATTAAATCTTTCAGTACATCAATACACCCACCAATACATCTTCCCTCAACATCAATCGTATTAGATGTAGATTTCCAAATATTTTCTTTATCATAGATAATATCATCACAAAAGAATGGTGGTTGTTCCATGCGTCTTGGATAATTAGTTTGTACAACTAAATCACCTTTTAATATAGCTAGATTTCCTTGTAGATAATCAGGAGTAGGTGTTGCATAATAATCACCGGCATTTTCTCCATAGAGTGTTGCGATATCATACTTCGTAGTAATAGGGTAAACAAGTCCTGTTGGATCAGAAGCGCCCATAATCCACTTTATATTTTCTTGTATGATAGATGGATTTATGTGAGGTAGGATATCGAACAAGAAATCTCCTCCTGTTGCGGCCATAATCATATCTACATCTTTATCAAGCAATAATCCTTCGACCTCCCTTTGCACGAATGGTTGAAGAATTGCTTGGTTCACTTTCATTTCGAACAGATGCGGTTTCTTTTGTCTGATAGCCATACGCATGCAGGTTATCAATTGAACGTTGGAATTTCTTTTCGAACTTACCGATGCCCGAACTTGGAGCGCAGACACCAATTGTACTACCTTGCTTTATAAATTTAGGATATTTCATAGTTGGTCTCCTTAAGTCGTATTATACATAAAAATAACCATCGGTGGGGAGCCGATGGTTAAGTAAAACTTATTATTATTTTTTTATAAATTGGGAGGGAATTTATGAATTTAAGAAATAATTTAATTACTACTGCATTTTTTTAGTTACTCTTTAGCAACTTTTGTTCTATATCCTCCTTTCTGTTTACAGTTATTACTATAAAGTGAAAATGTTAAGGAAATAAGAACGCTATGTGAACATTATCTGAATAAATGATGTGTTGAATCACATATTTCACTAGAATTATAAGATGATATAATAACTCTATGAATATGCTAGATAAAATCTGTAAAACTGGAACAGCTTTTATTACTTGTAGTAGGCATGATTGGTTGTGCACCGCAGAAAGAGTCGACTATAACTCATACTGTAAATGATGGTAGCTATACAGGAATTGGGACTGGTTATAATGGCTATATAACGGTATCTGTATCGTTCCGTAATGGCATTTTGACCAATGTTATTGTAACGGATGAACAAGAAACAGATGCAGTATCCGATGCGCCGTTAAATAAGATTCCAGAATATGTAATTAATGAGCAGTCTTTAAATGTAGATATTTCTACGGGTGCTACCCAGACTTCGAAAGCAGTAATCGAAGCGATTGGTAATGCAATTACTGCTGCTAATGGTAATGTCGAGGAGTGGCAGAAGGATTGTACGGGTAAGAATAAAGAAAAGATTATTCAAGAAGATACAGATGTGACAGTTGTGGGTGGTGGTACAGCAGGCATCGCAACTGTATTACGATTGCAGGAAAAAGGTTATAAGACGACCTTGATTGAAAAGGATAGTGAGATTGGTGGCTCCCTAAGATACTATGCAAATAGTGGTCAAATTGTAGCAGGAGCCACAAAGTTAAATCTTGAGAACATTGATTCTGCAGGAACATTAGCAGAAGATATTACAGCTTATACGAATCAAACAAACAGTCCTACGTTAACACAATTATTTGAAAATCAAATTGGGGAAACGGTAGATTGGCAGTTTAAGATTTTGGGTATTACCTTTGATAAGAAGACAGGCTACATTCCTACAGATGGTTTAGCCCTCAATTCGGTCATGTTATATGATGAATCAAGTGGTGAAATTGATGAGTTACTTCGAAAAGAAGTGAAAGTATCTGGTTCTAGTGTTCATACGAATACAGGTATCATTGGATTACGTTATGATGAAGAAGGTAAAATCATCGGAGTTAGAGCTAAAAAATCAAATGGGGATATTATTGAAACAACATCAAAGTATGTTGTTCTCGCAACAGGTACTTCTGCAGGAAATCTAAATCTGATTCCAGATCGCGATCATAACTCTTCTTACTTAGGCCTTACTACTAATACAGGTGATGCATTAGCGTTAGCGAAAGATGAAGAACATCCTTATCAGATAGAGGCTGGTTCGGTGGTATATAACTATTTGGGATATACTGTTCGTGATATTACGCTAGATGCCTCATCTTGCGACAAAATCGATTCTTTCCAAAGGTGTTGTGTTAGTTAACAATACTGGGGAACGTTTCATCGATGAAACAGAACCATATAACCAAATCTCAGAAGCAATCCATAATCAGAACAATGCGACTTCCTATCTCGTAATGAATGAGGAAGTATATCAAGAATGGAAGAAGAAGCTACTGTCCACTGCGACAATCACAAAAGCAGAAGAAAAGTATTTACAGTCCATGTACGCTATTGTACCATTCAGCGGTGAAACACTAAGTGAAGCTGCGGTTTCTGCCGATTTAGATACACAGAAATTATTAGAAACGATTAGCTATCATAACTTTGAAATAGAAGCTTCAAGCACTAATTTGATGGGTAAGATAGATCCAGAAAAACCAACATGCATTATTCCACTCAATAAATATCGATATGAGACAACGGGTGGTTTAAAGGTGGACGATCACTTGAATCTATTAGATGGCAGTGGACAAGCGAAGACAAATGTCTTTGCGGTAGGTAGTATTGCAGGAAATGTATTTGGTGAAAAGATGCCGGGGGTGCAGGCCTTGCATGGGCATTTGTGTCTGGAAAATATGTCGCAGATGAAATCATAAATGCATTACAGGAATAATTACAGAAGAGTATGTATGAAAATTAAATTCATGCGTACTTTTTGATGGATTAGTTGTATCATTAATACGGTTTTTACAATTCAAAAATAAATCTGTTATAGTATGGTACACAAGAGGAGTAAGTAAATGATAAATACGAATGAGAAGAAGTTAGAGTTTAAACACAGTATATACTTTATACGCATTCTGATATATGCAGCAATTGTTGGACTTGGTGCAGGTGCTATCAGTACCTTCTTTACTGTGAGTGTAAATAGCGTTATTCAGCTAAGAGCACAATACCCATGGCTAATCTATTTCCTACCACTCGGTGGTGTCATTATCGTTCTACTATATCAACTAGCAAAATATAAAGATGCAGGAACAGACTTAGTCATCCAGTCGATTCACTCTGAACCACATTTACCAGTACGTGTTGGACCTACTCATCTTTGTTTCTTCTGTTATTACACACTTGTTTGGTGGTTCTGCTGGACGTGAGGGTGCAGCACTACAGATTGGTGGTAGTGTTGGTAGTTTTGTATCAAAGACACTTCATTTAAAAGAAGAGGATAAAAAAACATTAATCATGGCTGGTATGTCTGGTTGTTTCTCAGCTTTATTCGGCACACCACTAACAGCAGCTATATTCCCACTTGAAGTTGTACATGTAGGATATATGCAATATGCGGCATTACTTCCATGTGCTATCGCATCATTAATTGGACATAGCGTTGCGACTACATTGAATCTTGTAGAGCCGATGCATCATATAGGAACAGTTCCTAACTTTAGATGCAATTACAGCGATTGCAGTAATTGTTCTATCACTTTTAGCTGGCTTAGTCAGCCGCTTATTTGTATATAGTTTGCATAAGACACACCATATATTTGCAATGATTGAAAATGCATATGTACGTGCAATTGTAGGTGCTGTGATGATTATCGTATTAACACTGTTAGTAGGTAATCAAGATTACAATGGTGTTGGTGCACATATGATTGAACGTGCATTAGAGGGTGATGTTCCTCTCTATGCATTCCTACTCAAGATACTTTTTACATCAGTTACGCTTTCATCTGGATACAAGGGTGGTGACATTATTCCATCCCTTAATTATCGGTGCTACACTTGGTAGTGCGTTTGGTACAATCTTTGGATTACCTGCTGGTTTATGGGCTGAAGTAGGTATGGTTGCGGTATTCTGTGGAGTTACGAACTGTCCAATCGCATCATTACTTATTGGTTTTGAATTATTCAACTTCCAGGCAAGTTCATTCTTATTAATTGCGGTCGCAATTAGTTATATTGTTTCTGGCTATTCAGGACTATATAAAGCGCAGACAATTATCTTCTCTAAGATGAATAGTACACGTATCGAACGTAATACAAACTAAAAAGCATTTCGCTATAAAATAAACAAAAAAATAGTAAAAATAGGTACATAGAGGTAAATGATATGAAGAAAATTACTTATTTCCATCTCAATTCTTGCCCTTATTGCAAGAACGCAAACAAAGCAATCAAAGAACTAAGAGCAGAAAATCCAGAATATAACAACATTGAAATCGATATGATTGAGGAAAATGAACATCCAGAAATCATTGAAAAGTATGATTATCACGCAGTTCCATGTATGTGGATTGGTGATCAGAAAAATCTATGAAGCGCATTTATTCGAAAAGTATGAAGAATGCAAAGGAACAAGTGCGTAAAAGTATTTGAAGCTGCTAAATAGTTTTTGATAAGGAATCTATCAAAGATTCCTTTTTTAAGTAGACCAGGAGGTAGAATGTTATTACTTGATAAAACCTTACTAAAGATGACAAAAGGTCTTTGGATATGGATTGTTTCACTAGTAGTGATACGTGTATGTTCGCTTGTGATGATAACAAACTTCGCTAGTAGTATTTCATATTTCTTGGGAAATATGATGAGTCCATCATTCACGCATGATGAAATACGAAAGCGTTGTCATTCAAATTATTATCGTATCGATACTGATTTTTTTGTCTTTCAATTGATTCAGGGAGAATTAGAATACCGTGCACAAGCGGTAGCACGTTCATCTATTCGTCAGAAGTTATTTACCAAAAACGATGTCGCTCGATGCTGGTTATATTGAAAAAGATTGGCCCCAAACTCCGCAATCACATCAGCTGTTGATGGTGTAGAACAGATGCAAGTTTACTTTTAGCGTTTACTTGCCAAGTTTAATCTTTAGTATGATTGCGCTAATATACTTGTTTACAAAGATTTATCCAAGTTCAATCTTAATTGCATGCATACTACTTGTAGTATCTTTTGTGCTATTACCATTACATAATGTATTCCGTTATCGGATTGAGAAACTTAGAAAAATCGTATTGGAAATCACTGGAAGATATGACAGGGTATTACCTCGATAGTATTCGTGGGACTTTCTACACTAAAGTTATTTGATCAATCAGATAAACATGCGGAAGTATTAGGGAGAAAAGCTGACTATTTGAATCGTCAAATTAATGAATTCATGAAGGTTAATTTCACATCATTCCTAGTAACCGAAGGTATCATCTACATTACATTATTTCTCTGTGTATTCATTGCGATAAATGCGTTAACAAATAAAACAATGGATCTAAGTAGTGTACTAATGATTTTATTGTTGGGATATAGTTATTTTTGGTTCAATTCGTCAATTGATGTCCGCAACACATGATGCATTAACTGCTGTTTCTGCTGCAACCTCGTGCAGAAGAAATTCTTGCAGTAGAATCTGTAGAAAAATAAAACAAGCCAAAAAACAAAATGACTATCAAGAAGGTATTCTGTTAAAGGATGTTTCCTTTTTCATATGAAGGTAGAAAAGAAGTATTACATAACATAAATATCAAGATTGAAAAAAATCCAAGATAACAGCTTTAGTAGGGATTATCTGGTTGTGGTAAGAGTACGATAGCATCATTATTAATGAAGTTTATCTATCCTTCAAGTGGAGCTGTATACCTTAATGGAATTGATTATGCATGCATGAATCGCGAACAAATTGGGAAATATATTGTAATGGTCCCACAAACAGTAAATTTATTTAATGATACAATACGGAACAATCTATTACTCGCAAATCCTTCCGCAAGTGATGAACAACTTTGGCAAGTGCTACACGAAGTTAGCTTGGATAAGCATATACAAAGAATGCCAAATGGTTTAGATACAATGGTAAGTGAATTTGGTTCAAATCTATCTGGTGGTCAAAAACAGATGATGGGTATTGCTAGGGCATTATTAACAGATGCGGAGTATATCATCTTTGATGAAGCGACTTCTGCAGTTGATCCTGAAAGCGAAAAAATAATATGGGACTGTATTGATAAATTAGCGACGAAGCGCACGCTCATTATCATTTCACATCGTCTATCTGCGATACGAAATGCAAATCAAATCATTGTTTTACGTGCAGGTATTGTGGAAGAAATAGGTGATCATGATGAACTTATGCAGAATCAGGGATTATATCGAGAACTTGTAGAAGAACAAAAAACACTGGAGGTGCAAGCATGAAGAAATATGCATATTCAATTCCAGTTTTAATATCAAGATTAATCAAGAAAGCAAAACCAATCGCAAAAATATCTTACCATATCCACGCTAGCTAGTATCATTGGCAATATATCCCATATGGGTGTAATGGGATTTGGTGCACTTTGGATTATGAGAGCTGCAGATATTATGACAGATGGTAATGAATGGTTTTATGCATGCATGATGTTAGTGAGTGGTCTTTTTAATCGCAGTCTGTCGATATTTAGAAGGTGTATTCTCGCATCTAGGTGCGTATGGCATTCTGGCAAAGATGCGTGTAGATTTATTTACATCTATCAATCGCTTAGCACCTGCATATCTGATTGACCAAAAAGATAGGTAATGTGATTAACATTGCAGTAGGTGATATTGAAACCTTAGAGTACTTCTTTGCCCATACAATCGGGCCGATGTTTACAGTAATACTTTTGCCAGTTACAACTATTTTCATCGCATTACAATTTAATCCTTTGTATGCGTATGTACTCATTCCTGTCTATCTTATGATAAGTGTGATTATTCCACTGGTTGGATTATATCTAGGAAGAGGAATCGGCAAAAGAATATCGTAAAGACTTAGGAAAAGCTAAAAGGCAGTGATTCTTGAAAACATCTATGCAATTAAGGATATTCAAATATATAATGCCCAAGATGAGAGAAGATTGCAAAGGTGATGGAGTATAACAATCAAGTTAACAAAGATATGCATGCGATGACGATGCATAAACAAGCATTATCTTCTGCCCCAAATTTCTTTGTCTATTTGGGTAGAATAATGATATTGATTGTGGCTGCGTATTTACTTTCAAATGGAATTGGAAATCCAGTCGGTACGATTGTAATTTTCATTTATCGCAACAGCATCATTCTCTTCTACATTCTCACTTACATTTGTTGTTTCTCATTTACTCGAGGCCTTTGCTGGCTGCAGAGAATCTTCTTGATTGAAGACGCAAATCCACTGACTGTTAACCCTAGTAAATCCGTGAAGATTAATCAGGTGGAACGTATTGATTTTGAAAGATGTTTCATTTACATATCCAAAAACAAAAGTCAAATTTTAAAGAATTTTTAATTTGTCAGTAAGAGATGATGAACATATTGGTATTGTCGGTGAAAGTGGTTCTGGGAAGTCAACGATTTTTAAGATTGTTGTTAAGATATTATCCGATTCAAACAGGTAATATTTGTATCAATGGTATCTCATTTAGACCAATTCTCATTTGAAGAATTACATCGTCATATTGCGGTATTAGAACAGGATACCTATCTATTTAACGATACGATTGCTGGAAATATCGCTATCGCAAAACCAGAAGCTACATTGGATGAAATCCGTCTAGCAGCGAAAAGAGCAGGTATTGATGACTTTATCATGAGTTTAGCAGAAGGTTATGATACACATATGGGACAGATGAGCTCTCGTGTTTCAGGCGGTGAAAGACAACGTATTGGCTTAGCACGTATCATGTTAAAACAACCGGATGTCATTATTTTAGATGAGCCTACAAGTGCTCTAGATGTATTGCATGAGAAAGAACTTCTTTATACATTAGAGAAGGAATTTAAAGACAAGATGATTCTAACGATTTCACATCGTTTATCTACACTAACACATTGGATCGCATCATTGAAGTTAAAGATGGAATAGCAAACGAAAAAGGTTGATTGTCACATGCAATCAACCTTTTATAAAGTTCTGTAGATGTAGAATGATTCTTCCGAATATATTCTTTTCTCGTGGTAGTGTGATACTAATTGTTTTTGTGTAGATGACTTTATTATCGGCCGTAAATGTAATCGTAGCCTGAATATTTTGGTCGTATAGTTCTGCTGAGAATTTCTTTGGTAAATCAATTTCATATGTACATTCTGCATTTTGCAGGTAAATCGAGTGTAATATCTTTATCCATCTTTACGTCGATATTTGCGGTATGCATGAATGATTTATATTCAATTGTTGAAACGACATCATTGGCTTTCAGAATTGTTTTCTTCTGCCAAGAAGATAAATTCTTTAAGCTAGTTTGTGCATCGCTTAAGTTGGAGTATTGTTCCACGTTAGTGCTTGCACCAGCTGTTACCGCAATGATATTCATATCATTGACAGTCGCCCAGTAGGCGATACATCTACCGGCTTGTAATGTATAACCAGTCTTACCACCAGATAGATTTGTTAAATCATATCCGTATGTATCCGCATATGCCCAAATTGTACTAGCAAGTGGAATTCCAAAAGGATAATAGGTTGTGGCTTGGGTTGTATATTCCTTCGTGGAGAAGATCTCTTTGAAGGTTGGATTTTGTAATGCATAACGTAACAACTTTGACATATCCTCAACCGTTGAATATTGGCCATCACGGTCAAGACCATGGGCACTCTTGAAGACAGTGTGATTCATTCCTAATTCTGCTGCTTTGTCATTCATCATCTGATAGAACTTTTCAAAGCTACCACCAATCTGTAATGCAAGTGCATTTGCAGCATCTGCTGCAGATGGAACCGCAGCAGCGTAACATAAATCTAGTAAAGTGGCCACATCACCACTGATATATCCTGCAACACTTGCTTGTTCTTCGTATAGCCCTGCAAGCATTTCATCAGTAATCGTGATATTTTCGTTGAGTGAAGAACTATTTTCAATAGCTAGAAGTACTGTCATCATCTTTGTAAGAGATGCGACACTAATTTGTTCATCCTGTTTTTTTCGTCTAGAACTTGTCCTGTATCTGCATCTAGAAAGATATAGTTTGTACTATATAGGTTTCTACCTAAATTAAAATCATCTTCTCTAGCGCTAGCTGGTAATAGTGTTGTTAAGGCAATCAATAGTGTACATGTAATTGCGAATAATCTTGTCATTAATTTCTTCATGAGTCTATTATATCTTAGACTATGGAAAGTTTCCCATTAAGTTTTTAAGTATGATATAACCTTATATAGAATAGAAGAGGGCTACTATGGAAAAAATCGCTAGTTTTACAGTCAATCATCTCATTTTAGAACCTGGTATATATGTGTCTCGTCAAGATCATTTTAACGATGTGACGATTACTACGTTTGACTTAAGAATGACAACACCGAATAAAGAACCGGTGATGAATACTGCAGAAATGCATACAATCGAGCACTTGGGTGCTACATATCTAAGAAATGACCCTGTTTGGAAAAATCGTATTGTCTATTTTTGGCCCGATGGGTTGTCGTACAGGTTTCTATTTGTTGTGCGAAGGGGATTTAACTTCGAAGGAAATCGTTCCACTTGTAAAAGGATTATTCGAATATGTACGTGACTTTGAGGGAGCTATCCCTGGTGCAGAAGCACGTGATTGTGGTAACTATTTAGACCAGAATTTACCAATGGCAAAGTATCTTGCTAATCGTTATTTAGAGAATACAGTAAAGGAGATTGACGAGTCACATCTCGTGTACGCAGAATGATGAGAGTAGGTATTATTGGTGCGATGGATGTGGAAGTAACATCTATCAAAGAACGCATGTCAATCGATAAGATTGAACAAGTTGGAGATAATGCATATTGTTTAGGAAAAATTGGTGATACAGAAGTTGTTGTCGCAAGATGCGGCATTGGTAAAGTCAAATGCCGCAATTTGTGCTACAACCATGTGTGTAAAGTATGATGTTACACATATTATAAATACAGGTATTGCAGGATCTTTGGATAATCAAATTAATATTGGAGATATCGTTGTTTCGACTGATGCGGTATATCACGATTTTAGTGTAGAACCATTTGGGTATCCTGCTGGGATGATACCGGGAAGAAAGACAATCTCTTTTACGGCAGATCAAACTCTACGTAAGTTGGTTGTCGATAGTATTCAAAAGGTCGCTCCAGAAATCCAAGTCTTTGAAGGACGCGTTGCTAGTGGGGATATCTTTGTAGGACAAAAAGAAAAGAAAGATTGGATTATTTCTAACTTTGGTGCAAAGTGCTGTGAGATGGAAGGTTGTGCAATTGCGCATGTTGCGACGGACTATCATGTCCCATTTGTAATTGTACGTGCAATCTCTGATAAAAGCAGATGAAGAAAGTACGATATCTTATGAGGATTTTGAAGCACAGGCAGCTGAGCATTGTGCAAATCTAGTCTTCCAAGTATTACAGAGTTTTATAAGCGAGAATTCCCGCTTTTTAAAGATGTGATTGGTAGATGTGTGTATAATACAAGTATGTATAACCAGCAGTCATTTATAAAATATCTATCAATTGATTATTTCTTTTTGGTATTTGCATATCTAGTGATATGCATTACAAAAGATGATGTACCAAAAAGTCTTTTCGTCGATATCGTAAACGGATTCTGTCATCACTGCTTTTTATTAGTAATATCGGCAGTGATGATATGGGAAGAATTTCTTTTCAGTGATTCCAGTGTGAATCGTGATGTTCTTTACTAATGTCGGATATTCCACCGTATACATCATCGCCATACGTAGAGGTGAAATCATAATATCCCATTCTGCGTAGAAGAAGAATTAAAGAGTGATGATCATGAATCATAGTGAATTGATTATCTTTGTCAGCGCATTCAGATGGCGCGAGATAGGCATTGATATGATGCCGGACGAGAAGCGTGTGGTCAATATCGAGTGCAGGAAATCCAACTGGCTGGCATTTAGCCAAGTATGATTTTATCGATGGAACATTTGTATAATCGTCATTTCTGATTGCGCGAATTAAGTGGTGAAATGTAAACAAAGGTAGAATTTGATAACGGTACCTGGATATATGAATGTGGGAAGGATAAAATGTTTGAGGATAAACAGCGTGGTATATCTTTACCGAACAGGAAACCATGTACTGCACGATGTACACCTATCTTTGAAAAGGATAATCTAGTGGCAACAGGTTTGTTAATTGAAGCACGCCTGATAGAGGATGGTGGAGAAGGAATCTGCTTCAACGTGTTCTGTTATAACGTACCGAACATAAAAATCGATTATCATACCGGTGATCATCAACTGATTACAGGATTAATTTATATAAAAAGAATAAATGGATACCAAAATATCAAGAATTATATACATTTGACTAAAGGAGAAAATTAACATGAAATTAGTTAAGCATTTTGAAGAAGAACACAACTTTTCATTAGCAGGTTGCGGATCCAAGGCTATTATAACGCCGGTATTATATGAAGCAACAGCTGAAGGACGTAATGGCGACGTTACAGTTGCAGTTACAGTTTCAGATTCAAAGATTGAAAAGGTGAAGTTAAGGACAACAAGGAAACAAAAGGTATCGCTGATGCCGCTTTAGAAGAAGTTCCAGCAGCTATCGTTAAGCAGAACAAGGCTGAAGTAGACACAGTTTCTGGTGCTACAATTACTTCTAAAGCAATCATTGAAGCAACTAAGGAAGCTTTTAAAGAAGGCAGCTAAGTAATTAAAAAAAGAGGGCAATTTGCCTTCTTTTTATTGTTAAAAATAAACAATTTCGCATCAAAAATGCGAAAAACATGCATAAATAAACACTTTTTAAGATTCAAAGGTTGAAAATACATAAAAATCAATTACAATAAAATTATCAAAATAAAAGGAGGCCATAAGCATGGCAACAGTAAAAAGTCGTTACAAAAGAAGACATTAGCAGATGATTTAGCAGAAAAAAATACGGTTTAACAAAGAAGGCTGCTGGAGAAGCAGTTAATTACGTATTTGATGAAATCGCTACAACAATCAAGAAGGGTGGCGAAGTTTCATTAAATGGCTTTGGTAAGTTCACAGTAGTTAAGAAGAAGGCTCGCACTGGTTTAAACCCAGCTACAGGCGAAAAGATTAAGATCAAGGCTACTAAGGCTCCAAAGTTCAAGGCTAGCAAGACTTTAAAGGACTTAGTTAAGTAATTTTATGAGCGGGATAACCGCTCTTTTTATGCATGATGATAAAAGAAAACCTGTGTATTTGATTACACAGGTTTTTACTGATTAAGCAATGTATGCTCGCTTGATGATAACAGGAGTTGTTGGTTTATCACGGAAGTCTGTTGGAGTATTTGCAATCTCATCAACTACTTCTAAACCTTCTACAACATGACCGAATGCAGCGTAGTTTCCATCTAAGTGTGGAGCATCTGCATGCATGATGAAGAACTGGGAACTTGCGGAGTTTGGATCCATTGAACGAGCCATGGAAATAACACCACGAGTATGCTTGATTGGATTGTTAACTCCGTTTGAGGCGAACTCACCAACGATGTTTTCCTTGGAACCACCTGTTCCATTTCCGACAGGATCACCACCTTGGATCATAAATCCAGGGATGATACGATGGAATGATAATCCATCATAGAAACCTTCACTAACAAGTTTGTTGAAGTTCGCAACAGTCTTTGGAGCGGCTGTTTCATCAAGTTCTAACTTGATGACTTTGCCGTTATTCATTTCGATTACGATCATGGTAACCTCCTATTTTTAAGTGCCAGATATCGCGGTTGTAGTCTAAGATTGTACGATCACTTGAGAAGAATCCACTCTTAGCAATATTTACTAATGACTTCTTCTTCCATTCTAGACGATTTTCATAATCAGCTAGTACTGATCTTTCACTCTGCAATATTCTTCAAGGTCAAGTAATGTCATGAACCAGTCCTTGTTGATTAAGTTATCACGTAAGTCAGATAACATCTGCTTATCGCCCTAACTTAATTAGTTCAGGACTTGTGATGAAGTCTACACATGCATGAATGAGTTGGCTATTATTGTAGTAATCAGCTGCGTGGTAACCACTTGTTTCATAGAGCTTGATTACATCATCGGATGAACGTCCGAATGTATAGATGTTATCTTTACCTACTAATTCACCGATTTCAACGTTAGCACCGTCATTTGTACCTAATGTGATAGCACCATTTAACATGAACTTCATGTTACCAGTACCGGAAGCTTCCTTAGAAGCTAGGAAATCTGTTCTGAGATATCACATGCAGGAATAACTGTTTCTGCCTTTGTTACGTTGTAGTTTTGTAACATAACAACCTTGAGGTATGGACTTACTTCTGGGATCGTTCTTAATTAAGTCTTGTAAGCAAATAATCAAGTGAATGATATTCTTTGCCATGATGTATGCAGGTGCTGCTTTTGCACCAAAGATTACGGTAATAGGACGAGCTGGCTTTTGACCTGCCTTAATCTGTAGGTACTTGTAGATTACCCACAATGCGTTCATCTGTTGACGCTTGTACTCATGTAGACGTTTTACTTGGATATCGAAGATAGAACTTGGATTGATTTCAATTCCTTCTTCTTTCTTAATCATATCCGCAAGACGTACTTTGTTTGTGTACTTGATATCATCTAACTTCTGTAGTACTGCTGTATCGTTAATATACTTTAATAAGTCTTCTAACTTACTAGCATCTTTACGCCATGCATCACCGATTAATGTATCGATGTAATTTGCAAGTTCTGGGTTGCAATGCATGATCCATCTACGGAATGTGATACCGTTTGTCTTGTTGTTAAACTTAGAGTGGTAAATGTTATAGAATGGCTTTAATTCTTGGTGTTTTAGAATTTCTGTATGAAGTGCTGCAACACCATTGATAGAATTGCTGAAATGCATGTCCATTCTTGCCATGTGTACACGGTGACTATCATCGATGATTGTTAACTCCTTATCACCCTTGAAGGCGATATTTACGGCATAATCTAATCCACCGATAATTGGAACAAGCTGTGGTACAACTTCCTGTAGATATTCTAGAGGCCACTTTTCTAGCGCTTCCGCAAGAATTGTGTGGTTTGTATATGCACATGTATTAGCGACAATATCTGCTGCTCTACGGAATGTAATACCTTCATTCATCAATAAACGAATTAATTCAGGAATCACCATAGAAGGGTGAGTATCATTGATCTGAATCGATACATACTTATCTAAATCATTGAGACTGTGTCCCTTTTCTTTTTTCTTCCTTGATAATTAATTGCGCAGCGTTACTTACCATGAAGTACTGTTGGTAAATACGTAATAACTGACCGTCTTTATCACTATCATCTGGATAGAGGAATAGTGTTAAGTTCTTATCGATATTCTTCTTATCGAACTTTGTGCCATCGTGAACGATAGATTCATCAACAGTATCTAAGTCAAATAAGTGTAATGTATTTTTGTTTGTCTTATATCCGATGATATCTAAGTCGTACATATGTGAGTAGTATGTCTTACCAGCAAGTTCAACTGGGAAGGATACATCTGTATCGCGTAATACTGTAGAACCGTATAACCATTCATCTGGAATTTCATGTTGTTTTCTGTCTTTGAATTCCTGACGGAATAAACCAAGGTGGTAATTTAAACCAACACCATCACCTTGTAAGTTTAATGTAGCGATGGAATCTAAGAAGCAGGCTGCTAAACGACCTAGACCACCGTTACCAAGTGAAGGTTCCTTTTCAAAACTTTCAACTGTACGGATAGACTTGCCATTCTTAGATAATAACTTTGCTAATTCATCATATAGACCTAAGTTAATTAAGTTCTTACCCTAACTGTTTACCGATGAGGAATTCTGCACTGATGTAGTACAACTTCTTTTCACCTGTAATCTTCTTAAGTTGATCTTGTTCTTCCTTTACGATAGCAACAATCGCATCATAAAGTTCTCTGTCAGTGGCATTTTTAATCTGCTTTTTCAAGCTTGACTCAAGTTTTTTCTCTAATGTCATGAGTATCTCCTTTATTAAAATAATTAAAACCATAGACAACTATACCATAAATGAGAAAAAAAGTGAATTCCATTCACTTGACATGGAAAAAAATATTACGTCATGGGTTAATATTTAAACTGAAAGCGGAGTTAAATGAATAGTAATATGAGAAAAGCAGGAATTTTAATGCCAGTCGCATCTCTGCCTGGCCGCCACGGATGTGGTACTTTTGGAAAAAGAAGCATATGATTTTGTAAAGATGATGCACCAGTCGGGTCTGGGCATCTGGCAGCTATTGCCACTAAACCCTTTAGGATATGGAAATTCACCTTATCAGCCATATTCATCTTATGCGGTTGATGAGCTCTATATATCATTAGATGTTTTAGCACAACAAGGTTTATTAGAGAAGGTACCTTCCTATCATCGTAACGATGATGCGATTCAGTATGAGGAAGTTCGCCAGTATCATGATAAGTACTTGCGTCGTAGCCTATCAGAAGTTTGAAAAGGATGAGGCATATGAATCTTTTATCAAGAAACCTTGGGTAAAAGAGTATGCAATCTTTAAGACTTTTTAAAGTTGCGAACAATTTAAGACCTTGGAACGAATGGGAGAAGGAACAGAAAGATTATCCAATCAACCAGAAATTAGATTTATCAAAGTATGACGATGAAATTGCATACCAGATGTTCTTGCAGTTTGTGTTGTACCAACAGTGGCATGCACTTAAAAAGTATGCAAATAGTTTAGGGATTCAAATGGTGGGCGATATCCCATTCTATGTAGGACTAGATTCTGCAGATGTTTGGGCACATCGTGAAAACTTCTTATTAGATCAAGATGGTAGACCAACGTTTATCGCTGGTGTTCCACCAGATTACTTCTCAGCGACAGGACAAAGATGGGGCAATCCTATCTACGACTGGGACTTTATGAAGAAGGATAAGTTCACATTCTGGATTGAGCGTATGTCATACATGGGAGAGATGTTCGACGTTGTTAGAGTCGATCACTTCCGTGCCTTTGATACATACTGGAAGATTCCGGCAGATTGTCCAACTGCGATTGAAGGTGAGTGGATTGAAGCACCTGGATATGAGTTGTTTGATACATTATTCAAACAATATCCAAACCTTACTATCGTTGCGGAAGATTTGGGAGATTTACGTCCAGAAGTACTGGAATTTAAGAGATCACTATAAGTTTAGAGGTATGCGTATTGTTCAATTTACATTTGACCCTGAGGGCATGGAAGAAGATAAAAACGCATCTATTGGTATATACTGGGAACTCATGACAACGATACGACATATTCCTGGTATTGCAAACAACCTGCTTCTTTAAGAAGAAAGATGCGTCAGTACCTATGGAAACACGGATATCGCAAGCATAGCTTTGTCGATGATGTGATTGACTATTCGTTGGATAGTAATGCGGACATGGTAATTATTCCGATGTCAGACTGGATCCATGCTGGAAGCCAAGCACGCTTAAACATGCCTGGTAGCGTAGGTGCTCCAAACTGGATGTGGCGAATGAAAGATTTACGCGCATTTGCGAAACGTATCAAACAAATAAGGTCAGACTTAGTACGAGCTGATCGTATCAATCACGACTAAGAAGGTTAACAAAAATGGATATTATCTTAAATATTATTAAATCTGTAATTTTTGGAATTGTACAAGGGTGTGACAGAGTTTCTGCCTATCAGTTCAACAGGTCATTTAATTTTTATTACAGACGTTTATGCCTTTGAATGTCTTTACCGATCCCTGCAAAAACAAAGCCTTCTGGGATGTATACAAGGTCGTGATTCAGTTCGGCAGTATTTTGTCTGTACTGCTTTATTTGTATTGGAAGCGTTTATGCCCATTCGGCAAAAAAACGTATCAGAGCCCTAAGAAAAGAATATCTACCACATGGCTAATGGTTATCGTGGCATCCATTCCATTAGTAGCAGGAATGTTACTGAATGATTGGATTGACGATGTGATGAGTGCACCATATATCATCGGTATTACTTTGATTCTCTACGGTATCTTGTTTATTTGGATGGAGAATAGAGAAAAGAAGTTTACGGTTGAACATGTTAGTCAAATCACACCTAAGAAAGCCTTCGGTGTTGGTATGTTCCAGATTTTGGCTTTGGTTCCAGGAACTAGTCGTTCTGGAAGTACAATCTTTGGTGCAACTTTATTAGGATTTAATCGTGCAACAGCTGCAGAGTTCTCATTCTTTATGGCAATTCCAGCAATGTTTGGTGCAAGCCTTTTAAAGATTATCAAAGCAGACTTCTCATTCGGCTTTTGGCCACTCATGATTTTACTCATTGGTACAGTGGTTTCCTTTATCGTTTCAATTATTGCGATTCGTACCTTAATGAACTACATTCGTAAGAATGACTTCAAGGTATTTGGCGTATATCGTATTATTCTCGGAATTATCGTCCTGATTCTCTGCATTACACGCTTTATAGCATAGAACGGCGGTATTATGAAAGAAATTATTACTCTTGGCGGTCTATTTTTAGAAGGGTTATTATCATTCTTCTCACCATGTATTCTTCCACTTGTTCCGTTATACATTGGCTACCTTACAAATGGTTCCATGATGACAGACGAAAATGGACAGGTACGTTATGATCGAATGAAAACACTTATTCTAACAATCGGATTCGTCTTAGGAATCTCGACAGTGTTCGTGATTGCAGGACTTGGATCTAGTGCACTAGCAGCTGTATTCAAGCAATACACATTGCAGTTTCAAATTGCAGGTGGTGTATTACTAGTTATCCTTGGTCTAGCAAATCTACACATTATCAATATTCCTTTCTTGAATCAGACACACCAAAAGACAATGCGTGTAGAAGGTGGAATGACTTTCTTCAAAGCATTTGCGTTGGGATTTGTGTTTAGTTTTGCATGGTCTCCATGCGTAGGTCCATTATTGGCCCAAGCAATCTTGCTAGCATCTACTGCTACAAACGGACTTGGTTGGCTATATATTGCGGCTTATGCATTAGGATTCATCGTTATCTTCTTACTCATTGGATTCTTTACAGAAGAAATATTGAATCTAATCAAACGTAATAAGAATGTTGTGAAGTATACAGGTATCGCAAGTGGAGTTCTTGTCTTGGCAATGGGATGCTTTATGTTATTCCGTGGTTTCAGCACAATGAATGCTCTCCAAAATAGTGGTTCCTCAGCACCAGCTGAAACAACAACAGTTGATGATTCCAAATCAAAGGAAGATACTTCTACAAAAGAAGACACTTCAAACAAGGAAGATACATCTTCAAAAGAGAATTCAGATGCATCTTCCCAAACTGCAATTGAAAAGTATAACTTCGCGTTAGTGGATGGTGAAGGTAATGTTCATAATCTCAGCGATTACAAGGGAAAGACAATTGTCATGAACTTCTTTGGCACATGGTGTCATTACTGTAACGAAGAATTTGGAAGTTTACAGAAGATTAATGATGAGATGAAGGACGATGTTCAAGTACTTATGATTGCGGCTCCTGGCCTGAATGGTGAGGGTACTATCTCTGACGTTGAGGAGTACATGAAGAAGAAGGGATATAACTTTACAATTCTTTATGACACAACTTTAGAGATGACAAGAACTTATAAGGTAAGTGGTTATCCAACAACGTATGTTGTTCGTCCATCCGGTGAATTCTTAGGATATGTACCAGGCTATGTATCTGAAGAACAATTGCGTAACTTTATTAAGTCAGCACAGGAATAGTAAAAAGTATCCACATTCGTGTAAACGAATACAAGGTGATTCATACGTGTTTTGAATCACCTTTTTATAATTTGTATCTAGATACGACACTAAATTATTAAGTAACTATTAAGAATGACTTTTTGTGATGTGAAACAAGTATTATTTTTATTTATGTTCGGCTATGATAAATGTATATATGTAAACATTTTTTTCTTCATGCAAAAATGCTGTACATACCTAGTATGTAGATGATTACGAATGGAAGAATTTGTAAGAATCAAAAAAAGATTTACACAACAGTTTCAATCAATCAGATACGTAAGGAGATGGCAATGAAAGCAAAAAATCTAATCCGCACGCTAAGTGCCCTAGTGCTTGCGATAGGAATGTTGTTTCATACAACAGGAATTCGTGTTAATGCAGCACCGGGATTTACTGTAACAAATACCGCAACGATACAGACATCCCAAGCAAACGACTACTCATCACAGATCCAATTTAATATCCACGCTGAAGTAACAGGTCAAGTTCATGCGGGTGATACCATATCGCTATGATTTTGAAAACATCAATATTAACCCATTAAATGGGCTTGATGTTACTACAACAGATGCGACGGGTACGAAAAAAGTAATTGGTAAATTGAGCGTACATTATGAAGATCACTATGTTGATACATTTAGTGATGTCATCAATCCAACTTATGACAATGAGTATACTGAGAATACATACTTAACTGTTACTTTCAATGGTGAATATGATGAAGTCAACTTTGATATTGGTGGAAACGTTCGCTCTAATCACTTTATTAAGAATCAAGCTTACAACCGTGTAGCGAAGATTCTCTATGATGGAACAGAACTAGCGAGTAATTCATACAATGTTCCAGGACGTACATTCCAAAATAAAGTTCCAACATTCTTGGTGTTAGATGGCACAATCAACTTAGAGACAAACTCCTCAGATGAAATTCGTGCTGCAACTCTAACACCAAGTGGTTATTCCTCAGGCAGTAACAACCCTGATAGTGCACCACTAAAGCCAGGTGATGTTCTGACTTATGAACTAACAGATGGAAAAGTTGAATTCGATACAACACGTATTGCGGTAGGTACTGAGGTAAATCCCCAAAACTTCCGCTTTATGACAGCTGATACAGCAGCCACACGTGCAAATGGAAATGGTGTAGTATTCTTCCCTAAGAGGAGAGTAAAGACAAAGATTCTTTCAATTGAACCAACGAAGGTTGTTGTCCAAATCATTAGTATGGATGATGAAAATATTGCGGCACAATATCGTTTAGGACCAGATTTACCGCTAATCGTAAAGGATACTTCGACCGTTACAAATAACACCCTTCCTGTAGCGCTCAAATCACAAATTAATAATGAAGCACCTAAGACTTCACAACATAATCTTACGGTAAATGGTGGAACATTAAGTTCAAATGCTAGACGTGCACCTAGAGGTAACGTCGTAGCTAAGTATTTAGATCAAGCAGGTAATGAGCTGGCACCACAGGAAACAGTTGTTACAAATGGACTTGAAAATGCGGCATATACTGCAACTGAAAAGACAATCGCTGGATATGAACTTGTAGAAACACCAGCTAATGTAACAGGTAGAGTCATTAGTAATACAACGATTGAAGTAATCTTTGTATATCGTCAACTAAAGACATTTGAAGTAAAGAAAGTTTGGGCAGATCCAACTCATACGCTAGATGAAGTAACATTGCATGTTTTAGCAAATGGAATTGAAACAGGTAGTCCAATTGTATTAAACGCAACAAATAACTGGAAAGAGACAGTTACAATGCCAGTTACAGACATGCAAGGTAATGTGATTAACTACAGTGTAACGGAAGATACTTATACAAATTACACTGCAAGTGTAGAAGGCAATCTTACAGATGGCTTTACGGTTACAAATACATATGTACCAACACCTACACCGGTGCCTGTACAGCCTACACCAGCACCAAGTAAACCTACACCAAAGACATCTGATGCGACAAACATATTGTTGTATGGCGCTGTAGGAATTGGGGCATTCTGCATTGCTGCACTAATCCTTGCAGGTAAGTTTAAACAAGCAAAAATAAACTGAATGAAAAACCTTCGAAAGAGGTTTTTCTCTTGACACTTTGTAAACGCTAACATATTATTTTGA
>BNJV01000796.1_pt1 | contig 216972 bp, 322 predicted proteins | sample 8540591 | NCBI WGS metagenome assembly BNJV01 (sample SAMD00202457, study PRJDB9452) | human saliva metagenome | host: Homo sapiens
TTAGCGACCATATTCCTTCTCGATGACGGAAATACAGTTGGAGAAAGCCATCAGATTACATTAGTGATATGGAAAGCGCAGACCGCGCCTGTTGAACGAGAAAATTAAAGATAGCGCACATATGAAAAAGATGATGAGTCTGTCAGATAATAACCAGCGCATCGCCGATACTGACTCCAGACAGAGGCTGTGTTGTCATGGTGAACATCCTGAGATCTCACGAAGATAACACAATCAGCCAGACCACAACGTGTTGCTCCTGATCATCGACAAAGAAAATGATCCTGAGAATGAAATCTCCAAAATAGGTCCCCGACACGGTCAGCGAGCATTCAATAACGTCATGGCCGGGTCCAGAGCACCCAGAAACACTGGAACACGATCATGCAAACCACTGAACGTCTGCCACTGCCTGATACGAACATGTTGCCTTTATGGGTCACGACAAAGACCTCAGTCTCAGAGATCCAAGAACAATTACTTTTGATGCACCTGGCAGCAGCCAGCAGATGATGAGTTCTCACTGACAAGGCGACATCACGGACGGTGAAAATCACCTTAAACATCAAACAGAACAAAGATTCTCACGTCATTTGAGTCATGAAGAAGATAGCCGAAGATGTCGTCAGAACAAAGAAAGCTGTCCACATTGGAAGGCGGCGCTAAGAGCGATAGAACCCGTCGCAGCGACAGCGAGCGGATTACGGTGTCGGTTCACACGCCAGAAGAATTACGAAGATACGCACTAAGAGATTATTTGTGTTCCAAAATATGCAACGGATTACAATCGAACAGCAGACGCGAGTGCCCGTCACCCTGCACATCGCTTCCCGAAAGATCTACTCATCGAAAACGAACCGCAGATACGACAAAGATGCTGCCGGGCAGACGGATCGCGCCAGAGGCCCAGGAACCAACAGCCCATCGCCTGCTCACGCTGGGCCACATGTCTGAACACCACGCCTGAAGCGCCGAAGCGCCGAAAACAAACAGGCCCGCACAGCCACAGTCCACCAGCCAGCCCGCAGCACCCCCAGCCTGACCTCAGACGCCCCAAATGGTTTGAACCCACCTGAAGGAACATGACCGGGTCGCAGTGCCCATCACCCACAGCACTGAGGCGCCAGACACCATTTCTGATATCAATACTTGCTGAGTGCAGTCGTCAATCTGAGCACTTAAAGCGATAGCCAGATTAACTCGGCATTATTTGACCGGCATCATGAACAGCCAGACAGCACAGGCAAAGAGACGGAGCCCCACAGCGAGCAGAGTTGACAGAGATTCACAACGGAGTGGCAACGAAGGCCTGAATGACTTGACTTCATGGCACCTGGCCGCTCATATTCCCACAGAAATGCAGCCGGGCCAGCAGCGATATTCACAGGCAGAGCCGTCACACGCAGCCACAGCGAAACAGCGATGGTTTACGTTCCGCGAGGATTGGCACTAACGAGTTCCAGCTGTTTCATAGATTTAGCGTACGCGTGGCCCGATTTCATTAGTCTCCAGAAGAATAATAGACGAGAATTTGTCAAGATCGAATTACAAACACCTGACTGCCGTGCAATCACGTCTCCTCATCGCCAGCTAGCGAGTCGCGGGGCGGCACAATCCAATACCGAGTCACTGGCAAACACTAGCGATATCTCTTGACAGACTGCCGACAATACACATGAACAGATCATCTGAAAGAGAAATATTTCTCCAAGAAACAAAATCCTACAATAAGTTACCGTTCGGAGTCAGCCGACGTTCAAACATCGCCCTGATGTGGACAAAGAGACCATGAGAAAGCAGAGCTTTGTGATATGGTTCAAAAAGCTTGTCAGAGCACACATGACCATCAGTGAGGAGCACCAAAGCCATAACTCAGAGATAGATGGCAACAGAGGAAGAAAGAGCCGTTAAAGTCAGTCGAGGTTAGAGACGAAGACGGGTCGCGAAGAAACTGGCGCCGTTTCGCCGTTTACAGACCACGACGGCAGCCATAACCAGGAACAGCGGTGACGCTGTGGCGGCGGCACAAATCCCAACGTACAGCAGAACGACCCCAACCATAACAGCGCACACCCGGCGAGGCGATATCTGAACTTCACGTGCATTTGCTGCACCTGTCAAATCACTGAGAGTTCAGAAAAGAATGATACTTGCATGTGGCAGAGTGGCGACACCCGTTTGTGAACAAGCAACATATCCGCAAAGACCAGCAGTGCACCATAGCGCCCATGCCACCGGCAGTCCAGCGAGACGACGATTAAACATGACTGTCATTGACGATTTGGATTAACGCCATAAAGTTTGTTGATGATTAACATATTGTCACAGGCAACAACAACAGGTCGGCAGAACGGGTGGTTACGAGAAAGTCGATTGATTAGACTCACGTCCCTCTCTTTTATGAATTGTGTTAGTTCATCCTGTTAGAGCGTGAGTGATCGAGAAGACGACAGACTGTAACCAGCGAGCCTGCAGTGTGTGTCTGAGCAGCAACGAGCCAGCGGGGAGACCTGTCCCCACCCATAGCAGACCATACGGCTGACAAGAACAGGCATACCAGGTTACGGCGGGTTCCCAGAGGGCAGAACAAACAAAACCTGATTGTCAGTTCTCTGCGAAGACCTGTAACACACCAACAAAGAGCCAAGATCTAACCCAAACAGGATTGAAACCGACGAAAATACACCAGCAGATCACCAACAGAACACAAAACACCACCCAATAGCCTCAACACGCACTGCATCACTTCAGCAGAAATGCCTGTAGTGAATTCCCCTCAAACAGATCATACCAAATTGGCTACCAACAGATGCAAGACTACATTCTAAAGGCGCATCCCGCCGACCATCCAGCCATAAGAAGAGTGGAATGAGCCAAACAACATAATTACAATCTTAGAAGAAATATTGAACTGTTAGAAATGGTGAAAACCGAATCAACTGTCAAAACATTACAAGAGAATGTTTTGTAGTAGCAAAGGAAGGCAAACTTTGAAAAAATAGAAGAAGAAATTAAAATATGCCTAATTATTTTGATTATGATACAACAGTGCATTTTATTGAAGAAGAGTTAAGAAAAATCACCAGTATTACCACAAGTGGATTTGTTATAAGAAGGGAAATACCGGAATAAGGAAAATAAGCATAATAGAATACAGCTCCAAATTGATTCAAACCTGAGCTCATTTCTGCGGTATTAGTATGGCGCCAGAGCGGCTTATAGACTTTCAAAAAGAAGGTAATAGTGGCTGCAAAACAGTACTTGATAAAAATCGGCTTATTTAAGTATTAAAACAGAGGAATTAAGAAAAGAAATGTTATAAAATCTTAATATTCATTCTGATATGTTAGGAATAGCAGTTAAAACACTTTAGGCAGATATAAAAGTGGTGTCATAGCGAACTTTACATGGCTTGTATGAAGATAACCAAAAAAGGAGAACATGAGCGTTATTTCAATGAAATGCCACTAAGCCGGTGTTCACTTTGACATCAAATGCTAGATGGAACCCTAAGATGGCTCCATATATTTACAGAGAGAAATGGCATATATATCATCGACTGCAAAGAGTGTTGGTATGGTTGACGATATTATGCAATGAAATAGCCAGAGAAGTATGACGGTAAAATTTATCTGTAGGTACTAAAACAAGCACAAGATTCAATCAAAGAAGAAGCACAGATGGTATGCTCCTGTAAATGAAAGATGGGTTTATATTATAACCCCAAGACTATTTAATCTAGAATTAAGAGATTAAAGAAGATTGAAGATGATGATATATTATCTGAGGGCTAACAAGAAAAGAAGAGAACTTAAAAAAGAGGGATAAGTTATAGTTAATATCGGTGGTATCAAAGATATGACATTATTCTGATGCTATTTATAGTAGATCCTAAGAAAGAAAGAATTTGTGTTCAAGAAGTATTGCTTTTAGGAATCTTACTAATAGAATTTCATGATACTAACTGTGATCCGGATGAAATAGATTATTAATACCTGAAATGATGATACGCAGTTAATTGTTGCTAGAATGGCAGGATGAAGAGTAGAAGTAAACCAAGGTGAAGTTGTAAGTGTAAGAGTTAGAATCATAGTAGCTGGGATGAAGCTGTAGAAGGCTAATAATATAGACTTGTAAATAAAAGCTCGAGGCGAAACTAAATAATATAAAATTAAGGCCCCTGTATATTACAGGGCTTTTTAAAATAAGTAGACAATATGTACAAAATTATTACAACCAAACATTATATTTATACCTGTTTTAAAAGCTGTAAACTCTCTTGTTAGGCAAAATTCTCTACTATCTTATCTTGCTTTTCTAATACATCTACTACTTGTTCTTTCACTAATAAATCTATTATATAATATTTCCGCCAACCTATAAATATTATGTGTTCCAAAACTATGTCCACATATCTGGTAGCTTTTAATTCTGGCAACTTCATCTTCTTCTTGCATCATGCAAAGCCACAGATGCCTATTATCATATCTTTATCTTTTATTCTTTTTATTGTCCAAGTCTACTCATAAAGTTTATCATTTGCATTCTCTCTGACAGTACAAAGTAGTTAAATAAAACTATATCTGCTTCTTCGCTATCAGTTTCCTCATAACCTATATCTGAAAGTAGTACCTGACAATTTTTCGAATCTCTAGCATTCATTTGACATCCGAAAGTTTGTATATTATATGTAAGTTTCTTTCCTTTTTCCATAGACTTGGTATAAACTATATCATTAAGACATGATATAAAATAAGCCTGTCTATCCGGTTCCTTAATAGGTATATTTTTATTTTCTAAATCATTTTGTGCTAACACGCTAAATTTCCTTCTATCATTTAAGCTTCGTAATCTATACAACTACGTCCATATGTATGGTAATATATATTCATTTATTATATCTATATGTTTTCAGATTTTTGCAGTAAAGCATAAATCTTCTATAGTTTTGCTTCTGATATGAGCATTATATCATGTGTACTACTATCTAAGGTAATATTATTACATCCAACTCTATTATGCCTAATTCTTTCCTAAAGCTTCTAAATTGCTATATTTTCTTTTTATATCTTTAGCATCAGACTTCATTCTTCTTTTTATCTTCCACATTACTATATGCTTTAACATAATATTCTCTATTTTAGACATAAAGCTCGCAAACTAATGCTTTGCGAGCTTTTAAATTATATTTTATATCTATTATTATAAATTAGCCATTTGCTTAGTAACTTCTTCCAGCAGTTCTCGCTCTTCTTCTCAATACCTTTCCGCCTGTTCAAAACGAACAAAAAGACTTAACTTTTACATTTTGCAGCTCATTCGCTTTTCAACTTCAACAACATAAGCCTCAACTGATTGTTTTTCATCAGCGCTTTTACATAAGAGTTGATCTAATAAACAAATATCTTTTAATTGCTTTTTAATACGTCCTTGAATCATTCCTCTATAACTTTTTCAGGCTTAATAGCTTCTTTTGGATCATTTTGATTTGTGCTATTAAAATTTCTTTTTCTTTTGCAAGATAATCAGCATCTACTTCTCATCTGATGTATAAAGTGGTTTTAATGCTGCAACTTGCATAGCTACATTATGAGCCATCTCTTTAATTGCATCATTTACTACATCTGTTTCTAAATCGATAAGAACACCTATCTTACCGCCACCATGGATGTAGCTTACTAAAACACCATTGCTTCCTCTACTTGGCCAAAACAGTCTTATGCTCATATTCTCACCGATAATACTTATCATGCTGATAATTTCTCAGCAACTGTTAAAGTATTATCTAAAGACCATTTTCAGCTAAAAATCCGTCTATATCTGCTTAGCTTTGTATCCAAAAGCTTGTGCAGCTACTTCTCTTACATAACTTCTAAATGTTTTCATTTTTAGCAACGAAGTCTGTTTCGGCATTTACTTCTACTAAAACAGCTTTCTTTCCATCTTCGCTAACTATTGCTTCTACAAGACCTTCGTAGCCGCTATTCTACCGGCTTTCTTTTGTGCTCCTACTGAGACCTTTCTCACGTAGAAAATCTATAGCTTTATCAAAATCACCTTCAGTAGCTGCTAATGCTTTCTTACAGTCCATCATTCCTGCGCCTGTTGCTTCTCTTAACTCTTTAACCATTGCTGCTGTTACTGCTGCCATGTTTACTCCTCCTAATATTGTCTACTTATTTTACAAAAAGCCCTGTAATATACAGGGCCATAATTTTATATTATTTAGTTTCGCCCTCGAAAACTTTTTATTTACAGGTCTATGTATGCTTCTACAGCTTCATCAGCTACTGCTGATTCTAACTCTTCCGCACCCACAACTTCACCTTGGTTTTGCTTCATAACTGCATCTGCCATTCTAGCAACAATTAACTTAACTGCACGAATAGCATCATCATTTCCAGGTATTAAATAATCTATTTCATCCGGATCACAGTTAGTATCGCAAATTCCTATTAGTGGAATTCCCAAAGCATGATGCTTCTTGAACACGAATTCTTTCTTTCTTAGGATCTACTATAAATATAGCATCAGGAATGGCTGTCGCTATCTTTGATACCACCGATATTCTTCTCTAACTTATCCCACTCTTTTTAAGTTCTATAACTTCTTTCTTTGTATACCATCGAGATGTACCATCTTGGCTCATCTCTTCAATCTTCTTTAATCTCTCTCATTTGGGATTGAATAGTCTTGAGTTTGTAAGCATACCACCAAGCCATCTTTCATTTACAGAACATACCACATCTTTGTGCCTTCTTTGATTGAATCTTGTGCTTTGTCTAGTACCTACGAATAAAAATTTTACCACCGTCAGCCGCTACTCTGGCTAATGCATTATAAGCATCGTCAACCATACCAACACTCTTTTGCAAGTCGATGATATGTATACCATTTCTCTCTGTGTAAATATATGGAGCCATCTTAGGGTTCCATCTTCTTGTTTGATGTCCAAAAGTAGAGCACCGCTTCAGTAGCTGTTTCATTGAAATAACGCTCATTGTCTCCTTTTGGTTTATCTTCCTTTTAAGCCATGTAAAAGTTCTTTATAGGCACCACTTTTATATCATCTGCCTAAAGTGTTTTTAACTTTGCTATTCTAACATATCAGAATGAATATTGCAGATTTTTATAACATTTCTTTTCTTAATTCCTCACCTGTTTTAATACTTAAATAAGCGGTGCAATATCAAACACTGTTTTACAGCCACTATTACCTTCTTTTGAAAGTCTATAAAGCTGCTCTGGCATAAGCTACTAATACCGCAGAAGTAAACTCAGGATTTGAATCAATTTTAGACTGTATTCTATTATATGCTTATTTTCCTTATTCCAACCGGTATTTCCACTCTCTTATAACAAATCCGCCGTGAGGTATGCCTGAGTGATTTTCTTTCAACTCTTCTTCAGTAATAAAAATGCACTGTTGTATCATAATCAAAGAAATAATTAGCATATTTTTATTTCTTCTTCTATCGAGATTTGCACCTTCCTTTTGCTACTACAAAACATTCTCTTATATGTTTTGACAATTGAAAGATTCAGGATTTTCACCATTTCTAACAGATTTCAACGCTTCTTCTAAAGGTATAGTATATTGTCGGCATCCAAAACTCCTTCCACTCTTCTTATAGCGTCTGAATGTCCTTGAGATACACCCTGTCTAAAATGTATAATCTTTCCGTTAATATACATTAGCATATAATCTATTTAAAGAGAACATTCCCGGATCAGCCTACAGAAATAATATAGCAATTTTACCATCTTTCTTTTGCCGCTCTACTGCTCAAAGTGTGCAGGAATATTCGCATGAGTATCAAAACTTATCTATTACATTAAAATATTTTGCATATTCTTTTTGTTTGTCTTGGCAAATCTGTTGACTACCACCGCAAAGTATAAGTACATCTATTTCATCGGTGAACTTTTCTATCTCAGCTACGTTTAAAATCTTAGCTTCTTTTGTTAGTATATTTAAGTCTTGCGGCTGTCTTCTGTAAAAAGCTGCAACAAGCTCCATATCAGAGCTTTTTGTTTATTGACATTCTACACCTCTACCTAAATTACCATAACCTAGTATACCTATTCTTGTGCTCATATAATTCTCCTCTTTCTTATAAAACTAAAAGGACAAGTCTACACCTTTGTGTCGTCCTCTTATGATGCCGGGTGGCGAGACTCGAACTCCTTTTTCGAATAACAATTTTGAGTCTGTCATCGTCTGCCATTCCGCCACACCGGCTTCTAACTAGGATAGACTAACAGTTTTATAAAAGAGTCAGGGACATAGTCTAGCTCAATCCTTGACTTTTACCATGTACTACATTCTATAATACTATACCGACCTAATTTATTTATTATATGACAATATCTTGTTTATCATCACCTAAAACTTTTATAACATTAATCAAAAATCATCTCAATATTGGTCAATATTTTCTGCTAAATCATTCATCTCTCAGGTCCCTTAGAACCTTTGTGCATAAGAGTATATAGGTAAATTTTCTTTTCATATAGATCTTTTAAATCTTGGATATATTTCCAACTTGTTCCTATTTGATCCCACTTACTAAAACCAAGAATTATCACCCTCTATACATGCAAGTATCATTCTTTCATAGCCTTCAGGTGTGTTTTGTCTGAATATATCATTACAATTTTGACAATTCCATTTTAGTACTTAAGCCCTTTTTCTTCTCGGGCGTTTTATATTAAATTCCAGATATACACCCTCTGTAGGTTGTACCTTTATTATAAGGACATTAGGATCTACATTCTCTGCTATATCGTTTAAAAGTTTATTACCACTTCTACTTCTCTATCACTACCTTCTTCCCTGTTCTTAAAGAACGGAACATCTTGCCATCTCTCATTATCTATAAATAGCTTTAGCAAGCATAGTTTCTGTAATTCTTCTTGACCTTGTCTTCATCTCTCTATAGCCCTCATATTGAGCTAACTCACGCTCTTCTATATCTATTTTATCTATATCTCGAGTTCTCTTAAAACTTTTGATTGCTCCTCACTGATAATTCCATGTGTATTATCTAAAAGCTACTATACTGAGTGTTGTAATAAATGATTCGAACCATATCCTTTTAAAGCTCCTGCTTTATCATAATAAAGGTCCTCTTGTTTCAACTCCTACCATCTCCAAGGCTGATATTTGAACGCTATCTATGTTGTCCTTTGACCAGGCGTTAGCTATTATAGGATTTGTTTCTCTTGATAATATTTCTCAACATCTCTTTTCAGATAATGATCTATTCTATATATATTATCCTTTCCCAAAGTCCTATCCAGTCTCACTAAGTAATTTTGCAGATTCTAGATCTGTTCCAGATGGCTTTTTCCAATATTATCTTAGGATTGTATACACTTTTACAAGTGCTGACTCCTTCACTTATAACATTAAAGAACTGTGGTGCTACGGCATAATAAATCAAATTATTTTTATAATTCAGTCTTGAATAAAAATTCGTCTAAGCCCTTATATTCTTCTAGATTTGTAAAATCCATTTTATAATACACTAAATGTTCATAAAACTTAGCTTCAGGTTTCTTCATTAAATCTTAATCTCGCAAATTGACGTAACCATTTTATCCGCTGTTTCTATATATGCTTCATATGTGTAATCTCTTCTGCCTATAATTATCACTTTAAAATCTTCGCCAAACAAATTTCTATGGAATAAATTATAAGCAGCCGGTACTAACTTTCTATGAGTCAAATCCCTGTTCCACAAAAATTGTTGTTGCTATCTTATTCATTTTCCTCCATTTATGATGATAGAATCCTCTCTATCAACTCTCTCTATAAGTATGGGCTCCAAAGTAATCTCTTTGCCCTTGTATAACATTTTGCTCCTAAACATTCACTTGATAGCTTGATTCAAATATATGCTTGCACTACTAAATGCCGGAGTGCAAGTCCTGCTTTATAGACCGGCTATATTAAACTCTCTAAGTGCCTCGTTGTTATTTAAAACTTTTTCCTTAAATGTCTTGTATAAAAGTAAATTATCTGCACCGTCAGCATAAGCTTCCATTATATCTGATAGTAGTCTGGCTTTTATAATGCAACCAGCTCTAAATAATAGGCTGCTATTTCCTTCAAGTTAAGGTTCCAACCATATCTTTTGAGGCATCTATATAAGTCCAAAACCTTGAGAATATGCTACTGACTTTGCTAATGAATATGCTTTTATGTATCTCTTCCACAGGTAATGCTTCTATACCTCTTTTGTTTTAACACTTCCGGCTAATTCTTTTCTCAAAACGTAAATTGTTAGACATTACTCTTGCTTGATATGCTGCTGTAAGCAAAGAAGCGTAAACTCTTGTTCTAAAAGGCCTCTATACTTGTCCATCTACCTGTTCCCTTATTTCGGCAACATCTTTTTATCATATCTATAAGTTCATTTTCTGTTAAATCGTCTTTCTCTCTAAGAACTTGATATGTAATCTCTGCAGGTAACTTTGAAACTTCTCCCTTATTCCACTCTTCTATAATATCTGCTATTTGTTTATTACTATATCCATTTACATATTTTAGAACTAAATAAATCTCTGCTAAAAGTTGCATATCTGCATATTCTATAGCATTATGAACCATTTTACACTAATGTCCACTTCCTTCAGGTCCTATGTATACAGCAGGTTCTCCATCCTTCTTAGCACTTATAGCTTCCAATATCTTTCCTACTAAGGATAACTTTCTTTATTTCCTGACGGCATTATACTTGGACCCTTTAATGCTCCTTCTTCTCCACCTGATACTCCAACTCCAAAATAATGTATTCCCTAAGTCTGTAAGCTTTTTATTTCTCCTATTTGTGTCTTTAAAAATGAATTTCCACCATCCATGATAATATCACTCTTATCAAGTAAAGGAAGAAGCTCATCTATGGTCTTATCTACTGCTTCTCCTGCCGGAACCATCAAAAAAATATTCTTCTTGGGCTCTCTAAAGAATCCACAAAATCTTTTATACTTTTCATAGCCACTAAAACCGCTTATGTTCATATCTATCAAACTTTGTGTCTTAGCAAATGTTCTATTATATCCTTACCTTAAATCCATGGCTTAGCATATTTCTAGCTATATTTTTTCCCCATTACTCCTAAACCAATTTCACCAATATTATTACCCATTATTAATTCTCCTTTATTATTATTGAAAATAGCCTCAGGAACTTCTATTTTAGAAATTTCATTTCCTAAAGTTCCATTTTCTTTTATATTAATCAAACTTATTTTTGTTGCTAAGTCTATTAGCTACAATTATATTGTTATCTTGTATGATAAAAATCTCTAGGATGTTCACCATACACAACTTTTAACCTCTATCCTCTAGGAATATTATTATCAAACATTAAAACAGTTAATACATCCTTTGTTCTGGTAGATACATAAATAAAATTATCTTTTTCCTTATAGCTGCACTATCTTTTATAAAATTTTTCTCCATTCTCCAATAAGTCTACACTTGATATAATACTTTCCATATCGCAAGTATATAATCTATTAGAAAGCTCTCCAACTGTATATAGATATCTTCCATCATCAGAGTCCATGCCTTGGTCCGGCTCCAACTTCAAATTCTACAGCATCTTCTATTTCAAGAGCTTTTTCTATGTATGCACTATTTTATCAGAAACAGACAAGGTACCATTATCTTATCTTTTTGTAAGTAATATGATGTAAGCCAGCTTTATCCTTTATTTTTATTTTTCTTTACAAAACTCAACTAGAATCTTTTAAATCTTAAAAACACTAAGGTGCCCTCATGATAATTAACTGTATAAATATACTCATCTTCATAGCAAATATAACAAGATGTCCCATCTTCATAAACTAAAGTATCTACTATATTAGCTCTTCATGTCATATACTATAACGCCTGAGCCTAGTGTCAAAGTCGACTACTGCAACTATATAATTCTCTACAAAAGCAAAGATATTTAGGATTGAGACACTTTTTGCAAATAATTTTTGGATTTTGATATACTTTTTATTATCATAAGAAAAGGTATAAAAACTCCCTCACTTCCATTACCTGTATATGTTCCAACATAGGCTTTGTAGCTCAATTTATCGCCTCCTTTATACAAAAGCTTTTTGTACTTTTAATATTTTATAACTTTGGATATTATTTTTCAAGCAAATCATAGTAAAAATACTATGATTTTATCTTATATAAATAATAACTATTACTAATTTATCATAAAATAGCTATTTTTCAAGATATGTTATTATATTGACATAGTTTTTCTTGTGTTATACTTTACTAAAATATAGATTTTCGAGGGTTGAATTATGAATACTTTACAACTTAACTCTTTTAACTGACCTATATGGATTAACTATGATGCAAGGATATTTCAAAGAAAAATGCTAATGAAATAGTTGTTTTTGATGCTTTTTATAGAAAACCCTTAGTGATAATGCCTATTCCATATGTGCAGGTCTTGAACAGGTTATAGAGTATATTAAAAACCTTCATTTTAAAGATGATATAGAATATTTAAGAAGTACGGTATCTTCGAAGAAGATTTTCTTTCTTATTTGAAAGACTTCAGGTTTACAGGTGATATTTATGCTATTCCTGAAGAGCTCTGTTGCATGTTTCCTGAGAGCCTTTCATGAGGTTATTGCTCCTATTATAGAAGCTCAACTAATAGAAACTGCTATATTAAATATTATAAATCACCAATCTCTTATTGCTACCAAGGCTGCCAGAGTATGTTATGCGGCAGGTAATGACGGTGTTATGGAGTTTGGTCTGAAAAGGCTCAGGGTCCTGATGCAGGTGTTTACGGCTCTAGAGCGGCGATTATTGCCGGATGTAAATCTACAAGTAATGTTCTAGCCGGAAAGTTATTTGGTGTTCCTATAAGCGGAACTCATGCACATTCTTGGATAATGAGTTTTCCTGATGAACTGACAGCTTTTAGAACTTATGCAAAAATATACAGACCCTTGTATTCTTTTAGTTGATACCTATGATACTATAAATGGAATAAAAATGCTATTAAAGTATTCTCTGAACTTCGTGATAGTGGTATTAATTTAAAAATATGGTATACGACTTGATAGCGGAGACTTGAGCATCTCTCAAAAAGCAAAAAGAAAATGCTGGATGCGGCTGACTTTTTCTGATGCTATTCTCTACTTCTAATGACTTGGATGAAAATCTTATTAATTCATTAAAATTGCAGGAGCTAAAATTAATTCTTGGGGTGTAGGAACTAATCTTATAACTTCAAAAGATCATCCCTAGTTTCTGGTGGGTTTATAAATTAGCAGCTATATTTGATAAGGCAGAAAAACGTTTTATTCCTAAGATAAAATTATCTGAAAATGCCGAAAAATAACTAATCCGGCAATAAAACATATATAGAATATGACAAAGAAAATAATAAACTTATTGCTGATCTAATTTGCTTTGATGATGAAATACTTGATGAAAGTAATGATTTATTAATTTTTTGACCCTATAGAAACCTGGACAAAATTAAAAGCACATACATATACTTTAAAGAAAATTATTAGTTCCTGTATTTATTAAAGGAAAGCTCATCTATAATAGCCCTAACGTTATGGATATACAAAAATATTGTTTAAAAAGAATTAGATACTCTATGGGAAGAATCAAAAAGACTTGAGTATCCCATAAACCTTACGTGGATTTATCCAAAAATTATGGGATGATAAGCTCTTAGAGGAATACCATGCTATAGAAAGGTAATTATGTTTAACGAAAATATATCCTTATAAACTAAAACCTGAATTTATAAACAAAAAGCCCTCATCAGAGTTAGATTTTATTTGCATATTCTACAGAAACCTTACTCTTTAAAAAGAAGGTAATAATTACAGACTTTGTAACTTAGTTGATATTCAAGATATTTTTAATAATGAATTTATATTAAATTCAGGTTTATAGCACTCAGTGTCGAAAACACTCTTGATGCTAATGAATATTTCGATTTTTATATACTTTTTACTACGGAAATAGACTTTTCTAATATAAACTTAGCAGAATATAATTTAGAGTTTATTTCCTTTAAAATTCCTAAGAAGCTTTTGAACCTAGATATCTTGCTTTTGCAGCCAGTACCGTTAGTCATATTTATAGATGGCAAGCTTCAAGAATATTTTTGTGGTTGTTGTGGTAGTAAAATATATTTTCAAAAGATGAGAGAGCCTTGCTTTGCCCTAATTGTGGACAAATAGAGTATCCTAAAAATCAATCCTGCTGTCATTGTTGCTATAAAAAGTGGAGATAAAAATATTACTTACCAAAGATAAGCATGGCTTGTATCAAAATTATGCTCTGGTAGCGGATATATGGAAATAGGTGAGATCCTATAGATACTGTTATTAGAAGTTAAGGAAGAGGTAGGGTTAAATATTAAAAATATACGTCCCTATAAAACTCAACCTTGGGGTTTTTAGCAATGCTCTCATGCTTGCATTTAGTGCTGATTTGGATGGAGATGATACTATAAGGATACAGGAGGTGAGCTTAAAGAAGCACGTTGGTTTTAAAAGAAGATGTTCTGTCCTTGAAAATCATATCAGTGTAGGGCGGAAATGATGAAAAATTTAAAAGAGGGCTTTTTATAGACTTCTTTTGAGTCTTTTTATCTTTTAGACCTATTAGTGTTATAATTTTTTTAGTTTACTATGATATATAAAAGCGTTTGACAAAGTATATTTCTAATGCTAAAAATAGTTGAGGTTAAGCTGATATGGCACAGGAGGTGGCGCACCTCATTGGTAGTGAGGAGGTCACGGGTTCGACTCCCGTTATCAGCTCTTTTAGGAAAAATGGCTCAAAAGAGCCATTTTTATTTTACCTAGTGTTTAAGCCATTTATGGTAAGTTCCTTTTGCTTTTCAAACGTCTCAAAAATAGTATTTATTTTTCCGATTTTATACCCCTTTTTCGCAAAAGTATGATTAAAAGTATGACCCAAAATAATTAGGGATTTTCACGCTCTTTATATAGCTTTATACTTTAAACGCAAGTCATTAAAATTTTTATAGCTTATATACTTCTCTTTTTGTAATCTACCTACAACTATACCGGTATGCAAATTATTATTATTTGCAAATAATTCTATTAGCTTCTCTAGAAAAATTATTTTTCAAAATAAAGTTTTTTTAAATTTTTCTTCATTTATCAACCAATTAGCTGCTCTTTTATCTGCATTCATTTCTATTTCATCTTTATTAGAAAAATCAACTGCATAATCTCCATTTACAATATGTGCAATCTCATGTAATAAAAGTAAACCACAAAATATCTTCATACTTTTGTTTTATCGCTTAGTATACATAACCTTATCTCTATCTATTCTGGTAACAGCACCATTTATACTCGCATAAATATGGTAATACTATTAAAACCACTCCACATTCTCTTAGCATATCTTCAATTTGGGTATATGCTAGATTAAAACTTTTGTTATGCAAACTAACAATATATTTTTATATTATTTTCTAGCTTTTTCTTGTCAAAGCCTTTTAACATTAGTTTCTTTTGCTTTCTCTAATGCTATATTCAACATTATATTAGAATTAATTATATTTTTCTCATCTATCTCTATAGTTCTATTTCTATAGTTTACTAAAAAGCTCTTGATTTTTAATTGTTTCAAGTTTGCTACTTTTTAATAAAGCTTCTAAGACTTCTAACTAATTCTTCGCCTTTTTCCTACTATCTCTCTTTTAAATTGTTTTGATAAATACCCTAAGTCTAAAGCTCTAGCAATAGCAATCTCTTCGTCTAAGCTCTTTCTTTTCTCAATTTCAAGTACCTTTTTTATTATAGAATTTTGTAAATTTATCCATACATGTCTATGCTTGTACCGGTTATACTAGATATTCTTTCCGCCATATCTATAGTCAAATTTTGCTTACCTGCCAACAACTCACTTACTGCTTTAGATGATACTCCCAAACGTTTTGCAAACTCATTTTGAGTCATTTCGTATTCTTCTATAATATCATCCAAGTATGCACCGGATGAAATGCCATTATTTCTTTATATTCCTTTACTACTCTACTCATAATGCTTGCTAACCTCCAAAATAAAGTATAATCTCTACTGTTTCTACAATTTTCATCTATATTACAAGGCTCAAACCTTTTTAGTTGTCCATCTAATGGCTCTAATATTAACCGATATCCACTAGAACGACCACCTATATCTATAGCAAACTCATCGTTTCTATTCCCTTTAGGTCATAGAAATGAAAAAGGTTGATGAGGCTATAATATCTTTCATACTAATAAATTATTTATATACTCTATGGCTTGAAATAGCTTTATTGATATTCTATCTCTCAGTTTTTCTCGTCTTTTCATATTAGTACAAATATCTTCTACTTTTCTATCTTTTATATATTATCTTCAATATATACTCCTTTCATTACCTTTAGGGTAATTTAATTCTACATCAATTTTACAAATAAGTCTATATAAATATACTTTTTTTAAATAAAAATAGGGGCTTTTTGCCCCTATTCCTAATTCATATTTTCCTAAAATCCGGTTCTTTAGTATCCCATTCTTTTTATAAACTCCGTCTTTTATCTGCAGTAATACCTATCTTCATCATTATCTTTTTATATAGCAGTATCTCGCCATTATTCCGTTTTTAGATAAACTAATAATCTTTGCCATCCTCTTTTATCCATTGACTAGAAAGCATTGCGCCATCGTCTTTATTTAGATAATACCAGTTGTCTCCATCCTTAAACCAACCCTTTATCATATTACCGGCATTATCAAAAACGTACCATCTGCCGCCAATCTCAAGCCACTGCCCTTTTATAAGTATACCGTTTAGTCTATACCTCCAAAAATCACCCTCTTTACTCCAACCTGTAACTTTATTTTCAAGGTGCTTTTTACAAGCCATATAACTACACCAAGATACGAATTGTTGACACCAATATAAGCCGTTGCCACCATACCAAGCACCGTATTTTGTAAAGTTCTTATCACCTGAATTTGCTTTTTATCTTCTAAATCTTTGTTGCTTGCCTTTTCCGTATATCCTACTCTCGCTTTTTAGCACTTCTACAAACTCGGATACATTACAAGTATCTTCAGAAAATAAAGGGTAACCAAAGCCATTTATTCTATTTGTTCCACCAACTTCTGCAAGTGTAAAGCTATACTCTTTTATAGCCACACAGCCACCGTTTCGATTGAAGCTAGAGCCACTAGAAGTGTTTCCCTCTACCGTTTTTATAAAGTATCTATCATTTCTTCTTAGACACTTCTATCTTTGCCCCAACGTGCTTTTCACACGCCCCATTGTAGAACTATAAAAGTATATAACACTTCCAAGCTTTGGCTCTTTGCCGTAACAACCCATTTTTACAAAGTAGTCCTTGCCTGTAGGTGTGTACTGTGAATAACTACCGCCCAAAAGCTTTTTTCCTTTTATACATGCGTTATCCATAACTTAGTTCTCTTCTTTCTTATTTCCACCATCTGCCAGTCCTTCTCCTATAACGTAGCCTATTACACTTGCTCCTGCCATAATCAGGGCACTTATCTGCGTTGCACTGTTCTGACCGCCACCTAAGGCTACAACAAGCATTGACACAAAGCTTGCTATGGATAGCACATTTTTCTACTTGCTAATTTTCTTTGCCAATCTATTTTATTTTCTCTTTTTTCCATTTTACTTTCTCTCCCTTGCTTCTAGTTTTTATCTACATTAGACCTACAGTCTTTGCATTCTTTTCATAGATTTTCATTTGCTCTTGTAAATCTTCCATATCCTTTTTATATGTATGCTTTTCGCTTTCAAGATTGCTAAGCCCTATGCTCCATAAGTTGAAGGCTAGCTCCTTACGTTCAGCTTTTTATCTCGCTTAAATCTTCATAAATGCTGTTTATCTTGCTTTCTATTCTAGCTATTGCTATAACAACTTCTTTCTCATCATTTCTTGAATTTCTTAAGAAACTTGAGAAACCTAAAAACAGACCACTCAGGCAAGATATAATAGAATATAAGTATGGTAAGTTCTATCTTCATATTTTTCCTTTCTTTTGGGTAATAAAAACACCCTCAAAGGTGCTTTTTATTTAATATTTAGTTAAATTAGCTTTTATACTAAATAAGTTACCAACCCACTTTTTGGTAGAGTACTAAAAGTGGGAGGTGTTTTATTTTGTACTAACTTTTGTAACACTTAGTATTATACATAAAAATCCAACTAGTCAAATATTTTATAGCAACTTGCAAAACTTTTACACTTGTATCTCTATCCTGGTTACAGCTATATCTAGCTCAAGTTGCGTACTTCCCTTTATAGCTGTACTTAAACACATAGCAAAAATAATAGTCTCCCCTCTTATCTGATACATCTAACTCAAGTATGCCTCTTTGCTTATCATATTCATTCAAATTTGCATTTCTCCAGTTAGTTGCTCTTATATTCCCCTTGTACAAACTACTTTTTCAAATGGGTTAAACTTTATTTTATTTATATCAGGTACAATAGGGTCAGAGGTATTCCCAAATTATCGTATATAGCGTTAGAACTATTATTTAAAGGATATTCTATTTTCCTATTTCTAACCACACTAGTTGGTATTATTCCTATGTCAAATACAAAGCAAGCTTCATAAACGTAAAGTCCTATATTAGGGGTATCATAAGCTCCAAATTCTCCATAAGTTTCCCAATGTACTTTTTATCTTTTTATACTATCTAAATTCCATGCACTCCTTATAAGTAAAGGTAGCTGGTCTATTTAATGTATATATCTCATTCACATTACGACTAAAAACATGTATTCTCATTTTATGTTGCCCATCTACATACCAATCATGCCAAGCCCAAGCTGAATATTTATCTCCAGTTTCATTTTTATGCCTACAAAGCCAAGCTATTTCTTGTGCATTTCGTCTAACTGGAATCACTATTTCTTCTCTTAGCCACTCTCTTATAAATGCTCCATCTCCATTGAAGAGGTGGCTGAATTAAAAACCTCTCTGCTAGAGTTTGAAAAGTCAGGTAGCGTTCCCTGAACACCAAATAACGAGTAGCCTTGCCTTAACATTTCCGGTCTGATGCCTAGGTTTTGGATAAAAACATCTCTATGTATACCTATTTCAGGATAACCACTCCAACAGTTGTTTATATAAGCTCCTCTTTCTATGTCGCAATAAAACCTTTGAGATGGTGGGTCATAACCACCTCTGGTTCCATTAGTGTTATGACTAGTTCCACCCTTAACGGGAATAGTTCCCTGTATTCCAGCTATAGTTTTATCCGATAACATTTTATTAGCCTCTACACCTAGGGCTTTAACCAGCTTATCTTTATGTATAGCTATTTCAGGATGTCCTGTCCAAGAATTGTTAATATATGCTCCATTTTTGAATTGTTACATAAAGATTATCATTACTATAAACTGCTCTGTCCAAACTATTTGAAACACTTGGAATGGTCTGTAATTTTCCTTTACTCCTGCTATAGTATAAGTTTCAAATCTCATTGCATCTATATCCAGTGTTTGACTAAGCAAAGAATAAGGCACTTTTTACATAAGGCATGGCATCGTTGCTATTTCCTTTTTCGTAATAACCGGCACTAAAGCTAACAGAAAGTGCTGTCCGAATTTTTGCCTATTTTAAAAGCATTTTCTCCACCCGTTCCACGTCTTTCTGAGCTCCTCTACTACTTCGCCATCACTATCTATGGTGGTCTTTCCTCTTAGCACATCACTCTGCCCCTAGCGGTAATCTCATCAGGGTCTAATCCGCCCCCACTACTTCCTTGTCATAATTATCTTGCCATTATTTCCCCCTTAGTCCCTATACTTTAAATCCACCTTAGGCTTTTTTATAAAGCATATAGCCCTAACCAAAGCCGTCAAGCGTTTCTCCCCATATATAAAAGCATAGTTTTTAGTATATTCTTTTACTTCCCTAGCTGTTACAATGTTGTCTAAAACAGCAAAACATAATAGGGTTATCACTTGCTTTTTATCTCACTCGCATTTATTTCAGCCACAAAAATTCATTACTACTATTCAAGCACTAGCCGGTACTCTTAGTATGATTTCTCTTTTTAGCTCATTTATGCTAACTTCATTTGCCTTTAACTGCCTATCTATTGTCTACATTTGCGTTAAATACTCCTATATCATAATATTCTTCTTCAAGTGGCTTTATAGAGACCATAGTTACTTGTTGTATTAGCCATAACACCTCATTTCTAAGACTGGTATGTTTAATCTGTTTAATTCTTTAAAAGTAAATCTCTTTAAATCTTTGTGTGCATTATAAAGAAAAACTAAAACTCATAACTGTAAATGTGCAGGTTTTAACTCTTCTATAGCATTTCTTACACTCTCAAGCCTTTTTAGGTCTACCTATTATGTTTATGAGACTTAACCTTAAAATGATAAAAGCTCATTTTCTTCTATTATCTCCACATCTCCATTAGTAAAACCCTTATAATAGCTTTTTATTACATCTATAGTTGTCGTTTCATTACTAAGTAGCTTTGAACAAATTCTTTTCTCTTCTGGTTTAAATCTATACTTGATATCACTCTCATATCCAGTATCTTCTCCCACCTACTAAGTCCGCTTGTTGCAGGTAGGAAAAATCTGAAAACTCTTTAAGCAAAAACTCTCTTAGTTCTTTTGCCTCTTTTAGTAAGATTTCTTGTAATTTAAGCATTGTTTCATTTTCTTTGTAATAATCAGGAAGCATATCTATAAGTTGTAAATCCATATCTAAAACCTCAAATCTAATTTCCCAAGCTGCTACTTCCTTATCTCCTATAACTACGTTGAAGAAGTTCCATTTACTAACAAATTTTTCAAAATCTTCCACACCTTGCAGTTTTCAAGTATAATGGAACTTACTTTTTGCATAGCTAACTTTTTTGAATTAAAAATAAGCCCCTTAGGTGAGGCTTTTAGAAATTCTTTTCTATATCTTCTTTTACTTTTGTACTGTCTACATTCCTGAGCAAACTTATGCTTTCACTTATGTCTATGTTTTTTCAACAGGCATCTATCACATTAACTATCGCCCCTATGGATCTGTTTAAATCTATATGCTTTCTTACTCTATCTACAAGCTCACCATCTTTTTCATCTGCATATATCATCACACCTACAGTACCCGCACCATTTTCAAGCGGAAATATCTTTGCTTCTTTAACTCCGTTTACCTCTAATGCCCAGTTTCTATAATGATAAATGTTTCCGGTAGTTGCGGGCTTTTGTATTCTTAAAAACAATCGTTTTTCTTAAAGTCTCATCATCTTCCTCATCAAGTCCTACTTCTATTATATCTAAAAGAGTTGCACTTACAGTTTTATCTTCACTCTCTATAGCTCCTTTGTATACATTGCCTACACTTCCATATTCACTGCACTCTGCCATATAGTCATACTCAGAACCGTTATTTAGCTTTTCTTTTACTTCATAGAAAATGTCATTTATTCCTAGCCTAGTTCCTATTTCTAACTCCTTAGTCCCTCTTATAAGTCTTTTAGACTTAGTTTCTTCTTTCTTTCTATAGCCTAGACATAATCTATCAAGGAATGAACCTTTAGCTGTATCTATAAAAGACTCATCCCTTAATTCTCCTATAAGTTCTCTTTGCTCGCAAGGTCAATATGTGATTAGAGCAATAGCGTCATATATAATACTCCCCTCTCTTTTATCAACATCATCTCTTACGTCCTTTAAAAACTTCTTCTAACAATTCTTCATAAGTCAAAATCTCCATTACACTGCCACCTCCTCTCTTATCTCCAAATCTCCATAAATACTGCTTACTAAAAAAGAGCATATACACTTATCAAAATCAAATTCAAATTTAAAATCAGAAACATCTATTATCCTATCATCTTCAGCTAAACTCTCACTTATCATTCTTTTTAAGCTCTGCTCTTACATATGCTCTTTCTTCTCCTATCAGACTCTCAAAAATCTATCCCATAGCTAGTCTATATAAAATACACCCTTAGGTGTTTTAAATAGCTTTTCTATAGCTTGCTTTAAGGTTTCAAGTCCGTCAGTAAAGCCTTGTATCTTATCCATCATTAGCTTATAAGTCTTAGCTTTATAACTAACCCTTACAAGCTCTAAATCTGCACTTAACTTCATTATCTATCCTTTTTCTATCTTTTTTTAACATCTTCACTAAAAAGCTATTTCCTTATCTATTATTTCAAGTATATAATACTCGCACAACCCTGATTTCTAAGTAATCTAAGCTTATCTCCGGGACTTTTAAGCTCTTTTTGAGCGTTCCGCTAAAGTAAGTCCATCGGTAGCTTTAAATATTATTAATAAGCACAAAATCGCCCTTGTACTCCCCTATAACAAGCACAGTTAAGCTATGCTTGTTATATAGTTATCTATCATAGTTTTATGAAATTATATAAACCAAGTCCACCTATCTTATCCATTTGTTATTACCTCTATACTCATTGTATGAATTGGCAAAAACTTATGTGTTACACTTTTTATTATAAGTCTTTTACCTAGCTTTATGTCTTCTATGTTTGCATATATACTGTTTCCTGTCTTATACTAAAATCTCCAACACACTCAAGCTTTTAAGCTTTCTTTTTCCTTGTTATAAAAGCTTTAATAAGTCCTCTGCTCTTTTTATCTGCTATATCTTTTTATTTATATCATTAGAAAATTCCAAATACTGTAAAATTCCAAATCTGTTTACCGCTTCCTTATCACCGGTTATTACAAAGCTCGTTTTCCTAGTCCTTCGTCCTTATATAAGATTTTTACTACGTTATAATAATCATCATCTATAGATTTTTCATAGCTATAAGACGTTGCAAGGCTTCCATTTCCTAATACTAGCGGAAGTTCTAAGTCTTTTGCATTTATCAAATCGACTTGTCCATAATTCTCTCTAATACATAGTAGTCCTTTGCCCCACTTATAACTAAGGTATCTTTTATAGCATCACTTATTAAGTCAAGATAGGTTTTATCATATCTGGCTATAGTTTTTAGCTTTTAACTTAGTATCTGCTACAGAGCCTACTTTTAAGCTCATACAAGCATATTTTACTATTTCACTAAGTGTAGGATTTTTCTAAAACTACTATATCCTTTGCTTTTTAAATATCTTAATTGATCATAAGCTTTTTATAGTAACCTCTTCTTTTTCATCTACATTTGCTTTAAAAATTATTCCAAAAGAATATACCGTCTTTTTCGTCCTTTCCACTTATTCTTATAACATCGCCATTATTCAGCACAAGACCGGCTTTTATATACTTTAGCTCTACAGTGCTTGCACCTTCATTCAAGCTTTCGGTAAAGTTATCTGCGTACAATGCCGGTCATATCTATTATTGTTTTATCATGTTCACATAATACTTTCATAATTACACCTTAAATCCAGACTATTTAGAAAACCAAAGTCCTATACCTCTCTTACTTATTCTCTTTTTACTCTTTGGATTCATAAGCTTTTCTATAGTAGCCTTTTTCTACTGCATTCATCTTGGGTATAGTAAGCTGTTTTTACGGCTTTTCATTTGCTTCCATTATGTGCTTAGAAATAATAGCATTTACATTATTTATCTCAGAGCCTTTGTATCTAACTTCCTTTTTCTTACTACTCCTAGATTTTTTACTTTTGCCACTACTCTTTGTTGTAACAGGTGTACCATTACGGATATATCTGTGGTAGAGTTTGAGGTTTCAACCTTTCCAGCTTTTTCAGGCTCTTCTTTTCGTCTCTATCACCTTATAAAGCCTTGTAGCACCTTTATACTCTAAAAGCTCTATATCAACCTTTTGTCGCCCTCTTCTCCTGCTTCTTCTTTTTATGGTCAAGCGAGTAACCAATACTCTAAGACTTATGTCTTCGTAATTTCATTACTTGCTATAAAGAATATAGGCTTTTTATCTCTTTGTGCCTTTTTTAACATTTTTCTCATAGTAATCTGCCTTATGTCTTATACCGCTATTCATATAAGGTAAATGTATAACTAGGTAACTCAAAAAGCTAAACTTTATCTTTGCTAAAAGCCATACTTGATGGCATAACAACTTCATTGCCCCCTAGTACGGTAAAAGTACGCACATTTAGATTTCTTGATACTTCTGTAGCTTTCCAGGATTAACAGGCAATTTATGCTTTTTCCTTCCGCTTTAAAATATATACTATAACTCGTAACTATCCCTCTGTTGCTACTGCAGTATGTCTCTAAGCTCATTGTTTATATGACTTAGTACACTATCTGTATCAGTTTCTTTGTGTATGTCTCCACTAAACTCTATATTTTATATTTGGAGCTAGTGTGTTTTGAGATACTCTTGCTACATAATCACACATAGCAAGGCTTCTAAGCAGTTCAGGTCTTCACTGTTTTCTACCTTTACTGCTCCACACCTTTCCGCTTCCTTTACATTCGTAGGATTTCCGGAGAGTTCCAAGACTTGAGTAGTGTTGGATCGCCTACACCTGCATCTAAGTTTGGTACCGTTTCCTTTTAAACCTTTAAACATAGAACCCACTTTGTTTTCTATACCTTTTCCTATGTTGTATCCACTTTTATATAGCTTCTCCAAGGCTTACTTGTTTCATACTACCGATAGCATCCTTATAACCGCTATCTATCTTATTTATTTCTCCGGATATGCCTTTAGAAAAAGTAGTTACTACCGCTTGAAATATTTATATAGTACTCCGGGTATCATATTTATAAGCTCTTCTATACTGGCTCTGCTGCAACTATATTTACCACTCCTTGCGAGATCTAAAAATAGTAACTTTACACTTGCAATAGGTTGTCAAGGCAGTTAGCTAAAAGTTTAGAGGAGACTACTATATTCCATATAAAAAGCAAATATATTATAAAAAATATCTCCTATAGCAAAAACTGCTCCAAGTGTAACTCCTGTAGCACTTATAGTAGTTCCCGCTACCTTGTTTATAACTGCTATTACTGCATAGACGATAGCTATTAGAGCTATTATTTCCTGTAATTATCAAGTAATAGGACAAGCGGCAAGTGCTGCATTAAATCCGTCCTGTGCGGTTATAAGTGCTAGTGTCCGTACATACTCAAAAGTATCTGCTATAGCTTTTGTGCCTAGTGCTATAGCATTAGCTATAGTTTTCATATAAGCAATACCTGAAGTGGCATTATATACTAACATCGCTCCTGCTACTCCAAGTAGAGGCGGTGTAAGTATATCTAAATTATCTATAAGAAAAGCTATACCATCTACAAAAACTCCCAGTATGTTTGCTCCTATTAATAAAGCAATTCCTATATTATCTATTACCTTTGTTATACTCTCAGACCCCATTATCTGTGTTATCTTTTTCACCTATAGGCTCAAAAACCTCTATTATCTTATTCTTGAAATCTGTGGTTATGCTGGAAAATGTCTTTGGCATAGTTTCAAATTTTTGTTTTATCTCATCACTTGCACTAAATAGAGGCATACTATGTCAGCTGTTATTAGTCCCTTTGATGATAACTCTTTTAATTCTGCCTTTGACTTTCCCATATGCTTAGCTATGGCATCTGCAACCATAGGAGCATTTTCTATCACATTGCTGAACTCATCTCCTTGAAGTCTACCATTTGTCATAGCTTGAGTTATCTGTAAAAACGCACTGTCTTTACTAGTTTTATCTGCTCCTGATACTGCTGAGGACTTTTGCAAGGTTTCTGTAAACTTCAATGCTTCTTCGTTACTCTTAAAACTATCCGGTGCTAACATCTTCATCTTAGTTGTTGCATTAGCCATTTCTAAGTAACTACTTCTTGAGCTTTTGGCACTAGCCATTATTTTGCCTGCAAATCCTTTTTGTTCACTAGATTTAGAGTAATTATTGAGCGCCTTGTTGGCATTACTTATATCATCTGAGTCTTAAAGCCTCTAACGGCGTTGCCATCTTTCCTATAAGTTTTCTACAAACCCACTTCCAATACTGTCTACAAGTTTTAGTTTATTACCTAACTTATCCGCCCCATTAGAACTCTTATCTAAGCTTTTCATAAGCTTCTCCGTATTTGCTAATATTTTTGTAAGAGTTGGTGTATGAATCTGATACTTTAAATACTGCTTCAAGAACCAAGCCTCTTACTCGCTCCTATTTGCGTTTTCTGCTTTGTTCTCTTTTTCTTCTTCTATCTAAGAAATACTGGCATATATAAAACTCTTTCCTTAGTAGCTTCTAGGTATTAGCTCACATATACCACTAAGAGACAGTGGTCTTATCTTTTGGTTTTTAGCAGGCATAATGTACCAGCTTCACTCTGCATCACCTTCTTTAGTAGTGCTTCTTCTATCTCATCATTTATACTGTGTCTATCCCCGAAATCTTTTGTACCTTTGCACTAAAAGGGTTTGCAAACTCTCCAACTAACAACATCTTTTTGGGTAGCTTACTTGCTCCTATACTCCATAAGCTCTTTTGCAACTCAGGATCGTTTAAAATCAGGAAGCCACAGAAGAACACCTTCGGCAGCATAGCTAGCTTGTTCAAACTCTCTTCTCCCTTTTTGTTTCTTTTTGTGTTTCTTTTTATTATTTCTTCGTTTTCATCTTGATCTATAGCTCTTATATAGTAAAAGGAATAACCTTTTCCATCTTCTACAGATCTATCATCAGATGATTTGCCTCTTCATCTTTCTGCTTTTATCAGTTTACAAATATAAGTGAACTCCTAATTCTATCCTTTCTATTACTTTCTTTATTATCAGATATTAAAAAGCACCTATTACTAGATGCTTTTTCTTGTGTTAATATCTATATATATTTAAGTCTACGTATCTGCTAACCATACATAATTTATTGATACATTTTATATATCTTCTAACTTGTTTTAACACATAAAATCACCCCTTCAGTCCTATTGTTTAATTGTTTCTTTATCTCATATTCTCCGAGGATATTGTAACTTTCAAGCTCTTCCTCTGTGATCTATGTGGCGTGGTGCATATCCTGATGGTGCGCGCAGCCTCTTATGTTGCTTCATTTCTTTGACCTAGCAGCTTTTAGCAATTACTGTAAATTCTATAGTAGCTTCTATCTTAGATAACAAAGTATCCTGTTCCATGTCCATCTACAGTTATGGCTTGTCCTCATTTCCTGTTATAGAATCGCTCATTTTGTTGAATTACTCATATCTTCGCACCTATTATCCTAAATTTACATTTATATATATCTTTTTCTACACTGTCTAAGGTTTTATTTTAAATCAATAATAACTATCTTTACTTTTACCGTCTTGTTCTATATCCTTAGCTTCAAAATTTTCTATAGCATTAAGGCTTTCTAAGCTTTAAATATTCTATCAAGCAGTTTCAGTATGTTTCTACCGTCAGCATTGTTGTTGTTATTCAGATTTTCCTACGTTTGATTCAAATACCCTTGCTATATCATTTTGCTATGCTATCCAGTGTTCGGTACTCTATTTTTGAAAATATAGTGCCCTTTTCTTTTGTAAAGCTAGTAAGTGAGTTTATATCATAAACAATACTTACATTTTCAGGGTATCCACTTTTGAAAACCAAGTTTTCCACTTCTTATATAACCTGCTATATCCCTGTCTTTGTCAGCCTTGGCACTACGTCTTTATGGAATTTCTAAAATAGTTCCGGTGACTTTGACTTTGTTATATTGAACAACGCAGGACTCTTTAATGCCACTTCTGTAGTATTTAAGTAGTATCATCATTTAAAACAAAGTTATACTACATTTATTATAGCCTCATGATTAACTGTAATTAGCAAGCACTGCGCCTATTTTGATCCTTCATTATCTCTCCTTATCTATCACAAAATTTTTATAGCTTCTTTATCATCTTTACCCTCATGTAAGGATACATAAATTATCAAATTTGAGCGTTCTTACCTTATCAAGACTTGTTTTCACATCTGTAAACATGACCTGTTTTAACTTTAATACTAATACCTTACGGCATTTCTAAAACTAAATCAACTTCAAGCTTTTTGTCTGCTAATGTGTAGTATCAAATGTATCCTCATCTTTAGTTCTTACATATACATCGTTATCGGGTTAACTACTCAATTCTGTAATATTAAACTGTACCTCTATCACTAGTATTTATAAATAAATGCTTCATTAGTTCTTATATTTATATAAGCACCCGGTATTACCTTATTTTCACTGTTCCATATTCCTGCTATATAGACTCCTTTCCTTACAAACCCTGTTTATTATTTTTTTATCTATACTGTTTATTGACTCAATTCTTTTTAATTTTGTTCTTCGTCTTCTTTCTCTCCTAGCTAATATTAAAGTAAATGTACTACATCATCTACTATAGTGGAGAGCTTCTACCACTTATCTTAAAAACTATCAACCAAAATCGTGATATAAGCTTTCTACTAAGCTCAAACCTCTTTTTAGTGCTAACTTTATTCTTAGGAAAATATAAGACATCTAAGCTTAGGCTTACTTTTTGTATTTATTTGTTCCGATACTATATTTACTTTCATAAGTATGTATTAAAAAGAGGCATTTACAGCCTTTCAATGGTATATCTTCTATGTAAACATCTATCTTTACTTCTTTAAGTTTTAGCTATATCTTGATATATATCATAATTCATAATTCTTTCTCTTTAATTCTTTTATTTCCCTCTTTGGCTTTTTGTCTATCAGCTTTCTTCCATAATTCTAGAACACATATTTTGCACTATTCGTAATATCTTTTTTAGAATAGGGGTTAGCTTCCACTTGTTTTTAAATATCTTCTTGCAACCGGAATTTTGTTTTACATCTTATACCTACATTAACTCACTAACTAAAGCCTTTCTCCTTACTTCATTAAAATTTCTACCTAAGTTTTAACATTTATATATTTTATTTTAACAATCTTACACTCACATTAGACATTTCCTCTCCTTTCATCTTTATATTCCATGATAAATACTCCCTGTAAATTTCCTTATGCTTTTAATCAAATATCTATACACTAGATAGAAGTAGTTATTTTGACCATATTTATCCCCTTTCTATATTATCAATTCTATATTTTAAAACTAATAAATTCTTTGTTCGAATTATAGGATCTGCTCTTGCTTTATATTTTGCATACCTTTTCTATTTTTCTTTTTTACTCCTTTCTACCATTTCTATAGCCTTGCCTGCTGTCACATCTTTATCCCTCTGCATTTAGATATCTCCTTATCATTTCCTTTCTTTATGATAATAGCCTGGACAACTATGCTATAAGGAAAGCCAAATTAAAGTCTCTCTTCACCATTCCCACCACATTATGAGCATATGTTCCTTACACGCCACGTAATCAATCAGGTTATCTTCCTAAATAAAAGAGAGCAGCCCTAATCCGACTGCCTTTTCTTACTATTTAAAAGAAGGTTTAATATAAATATTTTGCTTTCAGCTTTTCTGAGCATGCTACCACACTTCTTATATCCCATTCCATACCATTTAGTCAGACACAACTGTTTTGTGCCGCAGCCTCACTATTTTCGTGGAAGTTTTATATATAAATTTGTTTATTACCGACTTTACTTATTTTGCTATTTTTAACTTTTTAATGCTCTTAAATGCACTCTATGTGTTTGGCTGTGGAATATGTTCATTTCTTCACATATATCTTCCACTTATAATCATTTTATATCTTAATCCTAAGTAATAATCTCTCATCTACATCTTTTATTTGTATCATAAATTTTCTGCAATATGTCTAAAGTTATTAAAATATCTACTTCTCTTTTCTCTCTTTCTCAGTATCCACGCCTATTATAATATCTTTCAAACTTCGCACCATCTCCTTTTGATACATCAACTTTTCTCTTTGGTACAATCTAAACTAGATATACTGCAGTTGCAAGCTTCCGATAATTCTTTTACCTCATTCATCTTAGTACTATTTTATCCAGTCTATATACTTTGCTTTTAGATAATCCTTTTACTTTCTAATGTCATCATTTTCTCCTTTACAAAATCACTTGTCTCTACTAAAACATAATTCTCATATCATTATTTGGTTTATATCTCTCTACATAAAAATAATATGAGATATAAATTCTAAATCTATTACTAACTTTTGTGACTTCTTTATCTTCTCTCTCTTGTTCTTTTCGGGAACGTTATTGTTATTGCTATTCTTTATCATCTATATTAAATATACCTGCTATTTTTCGCTAATTCATCGGCTCCTATTGATACAAAGCCATTTTCTCTTTTCTCGCATACCATGACCTAGTCTTTCCAAGACTTCTTAGCTACATCTTCCTGTGATAAGCCACAAGCTACTCTCAGCTCTCAATCTTTTTCAAATCAGTTCCATTTACTCCTCCTCTCTTATTTATATAGCTCCTAAGCCAGTTTATTTCATCGCTTTCCTTTTACTGCATAAAAATAAATAAAATATATAGATATAACTGATAATACTCTACATACAATTTAATCAAATATCTACCATACAATAAAATTACAAATAAAATATTTTACTATAAACTTGTCAACTGCTCCCTTTCATCTATTATTTTTCTCATCACATAGTGTGTTTTTATATCACTTCCGTTCTCGTTTGTCAACGTTTTTCTTTATTTTCATACTGTATTGTTTCTTTTTGAGAACCATGCTATAATACCTATATCAAGGAGGTATTATATGAAATCAATTCTGAAATAGTCGACCTTATAAAAGGACCTATATATAGAAAAGGAATGTCAATGAGTGAATGCTTCAAACAAGTAGATATAGCTCGTCTGCACTCTAAGATACCTATAATAAACAACGTAATTCCCTCTAAATGAGATATCTGACTTTGCAAAAGTTTTAAATGTAAAAGCCTGAATATTTACTGGAATAAACGAAGAATTATATAATAGTGCAAATAAAACTGTTACTACCTACCATACCTCTTCTCTCAATTTACAACTCATTAGAGCCACCTAGACACATGTAGACTTCGCTAAGGAGCAATTAAAAAGCACAAGAAAATACAAATATATGTACCAATAATCTTGATAGGAGTAACCTTATCAGAGATATACCATATACGATTAAAGAGAGTCAGAAAATACCTGTTTATATAAAATTAATATAATAGAAAAGCTTGCTGCGGATGGGCATTGTTGGCTGATATACCTCAAAAGAGTATATTGCTTATATAAGAAAACCCTAACACGCTTCCTAACTACGACTTTGCAGAAGTATAGTTGATAGCTGTAGTATGACTCCGGACTATAATAATGGAGATATAGTTTTAATCAAACGAGATATGACTTTTTGAATGGTAATGTCTACGCTGTGCATACGATTGATGAAACCTTCTTAAGGTATATTTTAAAGATGAAATCGTTTTGCAATCATTAACATTGAATATGAGATGTTCATATTCTATCTGCGATGATAAGTTGATATTAAATTATAGGTAAAGTTGTGAGGTAAAATTAAAACCAATAAAGATTAGAAATAAAAGATTAAAGACTCTCAGTCAAAATTAAAATAATTGTTTTCCATCAAAAGAGGCTATACACACAACTCAAGTTGTCATATAGCCTCTTTCTCGATTCAACAAATAGTTTTCATGAATACCTTGATAATTTTAACTCTTCTGATACCTAGATACTTAGACTGCCAAATCTCTATATCTAAAGCTTTTAGCTGGAGATATCATCTTTACGTGATTTTTAATTAACTTTATAATAATTTAATTTGTATTATAATTACAGTCTTTACAAGTATTGTTGGTTAATTAACAATAGTATCTTGTATATATTCAACTTTTTACACTTTTATAGCCATTATTTGACTATCTTTAATCGCTATCATCTTGTGTTTCCATATCACGGGAAGTTCTACCAACTCACGTTCCTTTATAAAATCTCTTCATCTGCTGACAATAAAATCTCACCCTCTATAACAAAAATTATAATGCTAGCTTTATTTCTATATTCCGGTACTTCATTACCCGGCTTTTTAACGATAAATGTACAATCTCACAATTAGGCTTACTTGTTACGACTCTACCTAATAAGGTTGTAGGATCCAAAAATATTTTTCCATAATCTCTTTTAGCTGTCTCCATCACTATAATATAAATATTGCTTATATTATATCACTAAACTCAATGTAAAACACCTATAATATTAGTTTTTGCCCTAATATTATAGGTGTTTTATCTAGATTCTCTTTCTAATTTTTCCTATCTTGGTGGATGTAAATCCCACTCAGGAAAGCAACTGGCAAAACCCTCTAAGTTTTGTTTTAAAAACAACTTTTTCCGCTTTTTGCAATTTCTTCATCTTCTTTAAACATTTCTTCTAATTCATCAAAAGCATTTTCTTCCTTCTCAGCACCAAATAGCTTCCGAAAAATCATCTAATACATTCTTTTCTTCCATACTTCCTCCTATACTACAAGCTCTCTTCTATTAGAATCAAAATCTCCTATATTAGTATTTACCCTAGACCACTCATCTCATACAAAGAGTGCATTGTTTTTAAGCCTTCTTGTTCCATAGTAATATATTTTATTATCTAAATCTTTAATAACTTCAACAAGTTTTTATCTGCTAGTACCATATTTATAGAAGAAAATCCTGCTACAGCAAGACCTATAACACCCAACACTCCTAGCTTTACAAATAAAAAGTAAACTAATAATAACCGCACTAATAGCCACTATCATCAGATTTCTTTTTACTTGAAGCACTCTTATTCTTCATTGCTGTTACCTCTTCTTGCTTTTTATTTTCAAATGTTCCTTATAATCAATCTCTAATCTATCTAAATCTGTGCCTTGATTATATTTAGCGTTATGACCATTTACAGATATAGTTATATCTTTTGGAAATTGTCCATATTTTTCATCTATATATCTATCATAAGCTTTATTTATATAAGGTCTTAATACTAGTAATAGCTGTTTTCTTCTTTGATGGAATCATATTATCATCACTAACTATAGAACCGGTCATTTGCTCTACTAAATTAATATCCGTTCTCTTTTTGTCTTTCAAGAAGCTCTTTTTACTCTAGCAAATCTAATATTTCCATTACTATCTTTTACTTTTGGAAACAATATTCCTCATTTCTAAGTTCAACTTCATCTACATCATACTCGCTAATAAGTTTGATTAAATTTGCATCAACCATCGCTTTCATCTTTTCAATGTCTACAGGGTATTAGTTTATAGTTTCAAAACTTCGTAAGACCATCTAGAAGACTCTACTCTGGAAAGCATAAGAATCAATTTTATCAAACTCTATAACATTAGACTTAAGGTTAGGATACTTTCCACCTATAGAACATGTTTTAGTTATACATATCCCTTTCCATGTTTCGATTTGATTTTCTTCAAAATTAACATCGTCTTTTTTAAGTTCAGCTAACCAATTTGCCATATAATCCGAACAAATATGATTCTCATCTTCACCAAATACCTTTATATATAAGCATCCACGAAAGTATATCCACCTTCTGTAAAATTGCCTACATTTAGTTTAGAAAAATATATAGACAGCCACTCATAGCAGGCTACCTGTCTTCCATTTCTTCTACAAATAAGTGCCATTGCAAGAGCAGTTCTCTCCTCATCTCTTTTAAGCGCCTCTTTTATAGCTCTATCCGCTAAATCTCTATCATTACTTATCCAAGCGGTAACAGCTATAAGTGAGTGATGACAAGTCAATACTGGCGTTGTAATCATTAACTCTTCAGAAATATTGAACATAGTAGTTTTCTTAACTAAAGCTAAATCTGTTGCTTGTAAAACTCCAAGCATGGTATCTCTAACAAGTTTATAGTTACCAAACTTATCCTCTATTTCTTGTCTGATTCTTACTAGTTCTGTTGTTGCTTGAGATAAAAAGCTCCGCTCTTTCTCTATCTCTCATCAAAGCTCTTCAAATATTTATAGCCATTACTTCTGAACCTATGCGATTTATTTTAGCATCTGCCGCACCTAATTTTTCTTGTACATCATTTAGCTTGTTATCTAATTTATTTACTTTTCCCTCTAGCGAGCTTATATCTCGCCATCTTACTGCATCATCCGGCATACTTCCTCCCTCTAATACTTCGCTTCTTGCTTATATTTTAATAATTTTTGTTGATAAGCCATTTTTAATTTTTCTTTATATTCAGATTCTTTTCATTTTACTAATAATATCTCCAACAGGAACAACAAATTCATCATAAAAATACTTTGTTTTTGTTGACATACTCAGATGGAGTTATTTACATAAGGTGAATATGAGATTTTCTTCTATAGCTTTTATAAGATAAAAACAGGTTTTAGGTATATCTAAATTCTGTGCTAACTCAGTATAATATTCCAAACCTTTATCCTTTAAAAATCTATAGAAGAACTACGCTGTATAAAATACCGGACAAATCTTATCCATAATCTCAGATAGCTCCTTTCTATCTTCCATAGCTTGCATATTTTTCACAACTACCTCTATAATATCTGAACTATACTCATGTAAATATCTGGCACTGGCTACTACTAATTTAGAAAAATCTCTTATCTCATCTCCATGTACATCTTTAGTATCTTGTATACACTTTATACATTCTTTTATGCTATCTATTTTTCCATTCTTTTACTTCATCAAAGTAGCTTGATTATATATTTTGCAGGAATATTGTCAGCAAAGATATTTAGTACTTCCAAGGCATAGTGTCTAGAAGTATCTATATCTCCTTCTAAGAAGAACTTCATAGCATTATCTTTATTTATAATTACCTGCCTATTTTTATTTAAAGTAGCTCTTGACCAATAGTCTTCTCTGCCACATTTATGGCAAATCAGCTTTCTCGAACTTTCTATAAATTCCACCTCAGAGCTACCACAACCTGCATTGTGCACCTGGAATTTCCATACCCTACCTCTCTTTTGCAGTATTCTTTGATTTTTATAGCATTTCTATGTTTAATATCTGTCATAAGATTTTTCCAAACCTTTTATAACTTTTCTTTCTTATCATTTTCTATTGCCTCTACCAATTTATCTATTTTATCAACTATAATTGCATCTATCTCTCTAGTTGCATCACTGGAAAAAGCATTACTATAAGATTGTTTTATTTCCAGAACTTTGGCTTTAATATCTTTATCTGTAGCTTTAGCAAGAAGATAAGTCATTTTTTTGATCTATAATATTAAAAATTCTCTACTTTTGTTTCGAACTTTTCTATCTTCTCTACTGTTTTTCTATATATTTATCAACATTGATAATAGCCTGTATATAAACAAAAAGCGTTATAAGATTTATAATTAAAGTCCAACCAATCCCAATATTGAATACACCACATAAAAAGTTTGTAAATAATGATATACTTATATAATTTAAGGTATATATCCAAGGCAGGTGTTGTGTTCGCTAGTTTCTCTTACGTTTTTACTAAATTTAAGTATATAACTCATAGTAACTGCATAGGATATAGTTCCAAATAATAGAGCAACAAAAATCTAAAATTAAAAGCTTTTTACAATTCTAAAGTTAAATAAGGCTACTACCCATATAATATATATCATACTTAGGGTTAAAACTTGTATTTACTATATTTTTTTAGATATTTCATATATACCTCTCTTATAATTTATAACCACATTTCCATACAGAATTTTGCTCCATTTTCAAGTTCATGTTTACAATTAGGACAAACAGAAACAAGTTTTTTACCACAATTCATACAAAATTTTTGCTCCCTCAGCTAAAGTTGCTCCACAATCAGGGCAAATATTTGCTTGTTCAAATTTTTCTCCACAATTTAGACAAAACTTTGCTTCTATATTATTTTTGAGAATTACAAATCTTACAAATCTTAACATCTGACTTTTAGTCTGTTCCATATCTATATTTTGAACCGTCTCTCTAGCAATATTTCCCATACTAGCACCCATTCCTGTGCTAGCATAGTTCCCATTCCCAGTCCCATACTGGCACCCATAAAGTAGATTGAGTACCCTCATTGGAAGCTGCCGCTTTCATTACATCAAAAGCCTTTTTCTTGTTGATATGTATATCCTTCTCTTTCTCTCATTCTTGCTCTAGCTTCAGACTCTATGTCCATCTTCTTAGCATTACCCTCAGCATCAAGCTGATCCAACTTACGTTTTATCTTCATATCATTTATTATTTCAAGATCTTCATCCGGCGCATTTATAGAATGAAATGAAAAAATTATCAAGAGTTAAACCAAAAGTCATAAAAATGTTCTACAAGCTTTTCTTTTATAGCCTCTGAAAATTCCGATAAGTATCTACTTATTTTTTAAGATACCTATATTTTTATCTATCATAGCTTTAGCCAGTAAATCCGGTACATATTCAGTATCTTCGCACGCATATAGGACACCAGCTCTCCTCTTGTAAAGTTTGCTTTTTGTACCTATTACTTTTTGTAAAAGCTTTCTAACTTGTGCTGTTGATATAGTGGAATCTAATTGTTCTATATGTACACCGAAAAATACCATTAGCTCTAACGTGAATATTCACTTCTTCTTCCGGGTCTTGAGTAGTATGGGTTGTTGTGTTCCCCAATTTAGTTCATTCATATAGGTAGTATTTACAAAATATACTGTTGAATGAAAGGCAGAATCTCCTCCTGTCAGTGAATGTGCAATATTTCTAAAAGGTGAAAATCTGGAATCTCCGGTCTCTAATTTTATCTTACATGGACCTGTAAAAATTGAAAGTTGAGCATTTCCATCTCCTGTTTCTTCTAAAGAATTTCCGGCACTCATATTATTGGTAAAAATAGCCATTTGTGTAGGTCCAACTATTAGAGAAGCACCACTTGGAAAGTCTTCATACTCAAACTTATGCACTATCAAGTCTGCTTCAGCGCCACTTTCAGGCTCCCATTTAATAACATCCACTGAAAAAGCACCAAGTATGCCACTATGTTGCTTTTCCTTTGGGGTTATCACTACTAAAAAGTCCCATCTTATATCCCTCTCTTTTGTTTTGATACTTATTAATATTTTTACATATTTAAAACTATTATTTATTTTTAAATATATTGTAAACTTTTAAAAAAATAGATTATATGTATTATACATTTATTTAAATATTTATGCAATATTTTAATTATATTGTTATATTATTTCTTATAACTATACGGTATTAGCTATATATGACTTCCATTTTCCGAATTTTTCAGATATATCATAAACATTTGACTTACCATATAATCGGAATAAACATAAGTATCCTTTCTTTACTAAAGTTATATTTTTATTTTTCTATAACAAAAGGATTATGGATAATAAAAAAAGCAGCTCCGATATTTGTATTCACAATACCTAGAGCCACTTTCATTATATTATCTTAAATTACCTTACCCAAATACCTAAGTTATTCCTATGATAGCCATCTGCTGTTTTTCTCATTAATAGCCATAGTTCCATCTGCCTTTAGGTAGTACCTATCCATTAGTCTCTATCTTCTAATATAAGTACCTCTAAACTCATCTACTCCCATTCCACCACTTACATTAGAGCCTTGATAGTCTATTTTGATAGTGTTTTTGACCATCAAAAAAGTAAATCTGAAAAATACACTTCCATCTGTATCATAGATGTAATAATTTCATTATTGATTTTATATTTTGATAAATATACTACTTAGAGAAATTACCATACTATATTAATTCCATTACTTTTTATAAACTCTCCACTCTCCTTTTTAGATATACCTTTAAGTATCTTTTTCTGTGTATATTCTGGATAAGTATAACCTTTGTATTTTTATAAAAGTTATTCTCTTATCCTCTTTTTGATACCATATTTAATAGATTAGAATGTTGGATAGCATATCTTTTAAAAGCTACAGCTTAGCAAAAGATTAGTTGCTAAGAGTACTAGCAAAATAAAAACTAAGCAGTCTTAACCCCCTATTTTCTGAAGAGTTTCTCTTTTTATTAATATTCATTTCTTAATACCCATATTTCCTTTCTTAATTACTTTATAAGTCATTTATACTTTTTCTTTTCTAATATTTAACTAAAAACTATCGCTGTAATTATATTTACTATTGACCATAAGAAAGTCAAAAAAATAATTCGCCTAGTCCTATAAAACCTAAAAACTAAAAAGCAGCAATTACAAAATAGAGTATTACATAAGAGTGCTGCCTTTTTATATCTTCGCATCTACTTTCTAATATTTTTGACCTCCTGATAAAGTACCAGCTCCAACAAATAAGCAAAGGACAATAAAGCCACGAAGATCTCGAATGCATCTATGTATGTAGCCATTATCCTATCAAAAATTGCTACATTTTTATTGCAACAATGATTAAGCCTATTCCCCATACTATAGATATAATTCCTGAAACTAATTTCCAAGTTTTCATAATACTATTCTCCTACTACCCCATATTATCTATCTGATAACATGGTTTTTCTATATCTACTACTCTCTTATGCAATCCCTACAAATCCATCCCAACCTGTTTTATTGTTAAGTCGTTCACTTTGATAATTTATATTTATCTTATTATTTCCATATAATTATCTTAATCAAATCTCAGATAACTACCCAATACATATCCAGATTGACCATCGTAAGATACCAAGTAAAAATCCCTCTTTGGTTCTAGATAATATACTTTTAGCACCTCCGGTATCTGCATTATCTCCTCTGCAGTAGTATATGGTGAAGTTCTAAGAGTTACACTTTGTTTAGCATTTATAACTGTCATGGTTTTGCCCCGTAGCAACTTGTGGTTCATATGTATCCATATAAGCTACTAAGGCATATCCAAACTGACCATTATATTCAACTCTAACAAAACCATTAACAGCACCTTCTATATATTTAACAGTAGCATATAGTGGTATCTGTGTTATAACTCTAGCACTTTTATCCGGAGCAGTTCTAAGACTTATACTTTCATCGCAATTTATTATATGTAAATTATCTCCTTGGTCTGCCATAATATAATCTTGGAAATCATCCGCTTTAACTCCCCATGTCTCTACTTCTTCTGTAGCAGGAACCGATCTGAGCCACCTGTGTCTCAGGTGCTACTGTTTCTTGAATCGCTGTTGCAGCAGTTTCTTCTACACTTGTACTTTCTTTAGTTACACTTGCTAAAATTTCCTCTACCACTTTACTTATACTCTCAGAAATATCGCTTTTTCCATCTTCTTTAGTACCTGTATATATTCCAATAATCTTATCAAAGAGCAAATTTTGCATCTTCTCCCTCTATTTTTACTCCCTGCTATATTCACTTGACTTACTTCAAATTTTTATCTTTCACAGAAAAATTCATTTTTATATCTTCATCTAAGACTTTTATTTTTCCGGTATAGTTAACCATATTAGTACCGAATTGCTTCATAAGAATTCCATTTCCCATCGTAAAATAAGTTAGAAAAGACCTCATCTATGCTATATTCCGGCGAAGATTCTATGCGTCCGTCCTGAACCACTTTAATTATATTCTCACTACTAGGTTTAGCTTTGAATCCAAAAAGTGAAACTTATCTTTTATACTACAGCCCACTAATAAGAAAGCTAACAATAAAAATACTTACTAGTAGCAAACTAATCTTTTGATCATCTTAATCTCCTTTATATAAACTAGGTGAGTCTTAATATCTTAGGTAATTTAAGTAAGCTATTTGGTGATAAAATGAAGTTCTAAAACTTCACTTTACCCACATGCTACCTAGACTACCTAATAGTACCTTGGTTTTTGTTTATATTTTCACATACACCACCATCAACTATAGCACTATCTTTTTGTAGCTCTTTTTATTCTATTTAGTTCCTTTGATGTAGTAGCCTCTTTGATAAAGAATTCATCTATCAAATCTACCATCTCAGTATCACTTACTTTTTATATTTTTTTAAATATTTTTCTCCCTCTTTTCTTTACTTTCTATCATTTTAATTCAAAGCACTAATTTTTGCATTCTTTTCTTCTATAGAGATAATACCCATATTATATTGAGTCTCTATACGTCTGATTTCTTCAAAATTATTATATTTTTTTCTGTGCAATAGATAGTTTTTAAATCATACTCTTCCTTAGCTATAACACCCATTTGTGAAAGGCTTTATCAAGTTTACTCTTTGTTTGAATAAACTCTTGCTCTGCTACTTGCTTTTTCTCTAAGATCATCTTGATCTTTTGCTTTTCTTTTCAACTTCAACAATCTCAGCTTCAATCTCTTTCTTTTCCATAATCCTTGGCTCTAATATTTTTAGAATATCTCTTACATCTACATCACCCATAGTGCGGTATTAATTATATATTCTGTATATCTTTTACCAATAATAGTATATGAGGCATCAAGTTCTTTCTCAATAGTGGCAATTTGTCTCTTTAGTTGATTCAGTCTTGTATTGTCCAAAGCAGATACATATACTTCTTGATTAACTTCATTCTTAGAATAATCACCATTTTATAAATGTTATTTCTTTTTCGGTACTATAAGGACCATATGCCTTGGTTAAAGCTATGATAAGATCTATCAATGCCCATATACCGCAACCACCACAAGTTAAGGCTTTTAAGATTCCTAAGCCTGTTTGACCTCTCATAAACCTATCAACTCAAAACCACCCAAAAGAAAAAGCTCCTACCCATACAAATACATTCTTGTCTACTCTTTTTCCATTTTAATATTCTCCCTTTAATATTATATATTTAATTAGTTACTTTCTAGTAACTATTATAGAACTAATCTTCTACTCTCTCATAAGTTCCTACTATAACAGTCCAACCAAGCTTATCTACAAGTTCTGAACTTTGGGATTGTATTTCTATATGATTTTGATCAGTAAATATAAAACTAGTTAATTCTCGCCATTATTATTGTACAAATACCATGTACCATCCAACTTTTTCTTTGGAGGATAATAGTCATCAAGTTCTGTATATTCAAAACCTATGCCTGAATATCCTGCACCCATTGTGGCTATATGAATTTATTTCATCTGAATATTTTATAGTTATATAGGAACCACCCTCTGCCTCTTCACCTGTTGTTGGTTGAAAATAAGTTCCTAATACACTTTCATCTACAACAGTTTTTCTCTATAGTGCTTTTCTTCTGTAGTATTTTTCTTTTTGTAGTGCTTTCTTCTGTAGTATTTTCTTTTAAATCATTACCAAAAATATCTTCTATGGTACTAATTCCTGCTTTTAGATAAAGCTTCTTCAAATCCATAAATATAAATATTTTTAAAATATTCTTCTAAATCCTTTGACTTAGCACCACCATCCATATACTTTTTAATCATAGTCCAATAAGATAAGTTAGTTAAATCCTCATCATCTATTTTTCATCTCCAACTTGCATAGATATAGGCCAAACGTCTTCCTCATCTAACTTATACTCTATTCTTATTTTTTTCTTTTATGTAGACTTTAGTTCTCCGCTATATACCACTATATCTGAGCCTGTATTCAGTTTGTATGCTTTCCATTCTCCTTTTTAGATATATCTTCTAACACTTTTTCCTAGAGTATATTCGGATGAGTCTTCAAATACACCATCTCTTACTAATACAATCCTTTCATCAGCTTTATGTTTAAAAGGATTTGGAAGCTTCGATGTAATATCTTTTAAAGCTACAAGCCGATAATAGACTAGAGACTAAGAATACTATTAATACAAAACTAATTAACCTTGCCATCCTACACAGTTTTAAAAACTTGTACAATTTATATTTTCATTATTACTATTCATCTTTACACCTCATCTTTACACCTTTTTCTTACTTAACTAGAAAATGTACTTATACAGAATCTAGTACTGTCCGTTATAAATTGCATCATAGAATGCATCCATAAGTTCATTTCCCATATCTTTTCCTATATTATGCCAATAATCTTCTTCTGATGTACTATAATTATCTTCCCCACTATCATAAATTGCTCCATCACCATTATCATAGTCTCCAAAAATATCTTCATATGAGGCTTCACCGCCATTTTGCTCCTCAGCATAAGCAGCTACTAAACCGGCAAATAAAAGACTTGCACCCCAACCTTCTACTTTCTCTCCCTTTGTCTCTATACTGACAACTTCAAAGTAATCATCATCTACAGTAAAATCAATCTTAAACTTTGAACCTATAGTCTCATGCCTACCTATGAAACTTACTAGCATATCCCCCATCGTCTGCCATTTTGCTTTTTCCATTTAATATTCTTAAACTCACTTTTTAATACTTCACCAATAGTATAATCAGGATACATTGCTAAAGAACCATTTTTACAGTTTGTATACTTCTCTCTTTTTGGACATACCACAAGCAACTAGTATAATCGCAAAGCATAAGTACAACAAATAGTTTCCCCATAATACTTTTTAAATTTTTCATCCTAACCCCCTATATACCTTTATATTTGGCTTTTAAATATTATTTTCTCTAGTTTTAGCAATTAACAATTTCAATATTAATATTTTTACTTTAAATATTTCTATCTACATATTTATAATTAACTTATACAAAAATTAAAAAGACAGTATATGTCTTTATTCTAATTCATCGTAAAACATTTATAAAAATTTACAATTTATTCATATACCATTATATATATATATATATATGCAAGTTTTTTATATAAATTTTATATTTATATCTATTTTCCTTTAAATACAAACTTCTAGTAAGATGTTTTGTATTGCAAAAGAGACTATATAGATGAACAAAGTCATCTACATAGCCTCTTTTATTATAGCAAACGTATATTGTATATCTTATATCTCCACAATAGAAAAGTCATCATCTAAACCTAAATCTTCTAAACGGACTTTTCTTTACTTTTTATCTTCTTTTTCTATTTTATCTATATTCTCTTCATTTTATAGAACCCTCAAGCAATAAATCATCCAAGTCTTGTATATCCTCAACACTTACATCATTATGCTTAATAAACTCATCTACTTCTTCTAAAACCACATTTTCTATATTTTTCATCCAAAACTATCAATATCTTCAGACTTCAAACTTTCAGATAAGTTGTTATCTTTATGTTTATCCTGTTTATCAGAGTTACCAATAAAATCAGTTTTTTCTTCCGTAGGTATTTCGGCATGAATTTCTTCACTACTTTCTTCCAAAGTTATATTCTCTATATCTTTAGAATCTTCAATAACTTCGTTTTTCATCTTCCGTAATTTCAGACTTAATATTAGAACTATCTGATACTTCTATATCTATATTCTCTTTAGACTCTTCTGCTCCATCTTTGACTATAACTTCTAAATCTATTTTTCATCTATTAAAAATCTTCATCTTTTAAATCAAGATTTTTCCATTTGGGTACTACTAATAATATCATTATTCTTAGCTGTTTTTCTAGTCAAAAGATAAATAATTATCGCAAATAAGAATATACTAATTAAAAGACAAAGGTATACATAATATAAGTTCTAAGTTTATATGAATTTTTCAAGGAATTATAATTTGCTAAAGCTGATGCCCCGCTTTCAAAAAAGTATCTTTTGTATAGTCTTTTCTTTTTAGATCATAAACATAGAAACCTTTCTCACCTTCCGAATTTTGTCCATATACTAAAAACAAAAATTTTTGTCCGCCATCACTTTTTATCTATCCAACCTTTTACTTTTACCCCATTTACTTCTATGCTGTTTTTCTACCATATTTTTCAGGTATTTTCACACCCGAATCCAAATCTATAACATGAATAGTCTTACTTGAAACTGTTATTTCAGCTAAAGATTTTTCAGTTTCACTTTCTGTACTTGCTTGACTTTCTGAGTAACAGCTTTCATTACTGTTATAGTATATGACTTCTTGTACTTCCATCAGCCGCCTTTACATTAATATTTACTTTATTTTTCACCTTCTACTAAAATTTTTCATTTCACTTATCTCAACACTTGAATTCGCTTCTGCCTACTGCACTAATATTAATGCTATTTATATCAGCACCTACATTCATAGTATATTCTGTTGTATCAGAATTAAATTCAGGTTCTAATGCCCCTCACTCACATAATGAACTCAAGTTAGCATTTTGTTGATGTACTTGCTCCTGCCGCTATAGTAACTTTTTGAACTACCTTTTTAGAAATAGTAGCCGACTTTCCATTAACATCATAAATCTCATCTGAACTTACTTCTATATTTGTTTCTCCGACTTTCAAAGCTTTAAATCTTAGATTATAAACCCATTCTTGCTTACCATCCTCGCCTCAGCTAATTTTTATAGCACCAGCTCCACCTTCGGCATTATTTCCCGAGATAAATTCAAGTAAAATTATCATATTTTTAGCATGAGATTGGCATTACCAAGATTTCCGCCCTCAAACTGCTTATTTTTAAAACTACAGTAACTTCATTTCCCTCTATTACCGATGGATCACTAAATGCTATTCTTGTATCTAAAGCATATGCTTGCATTACAAAATTAGAATTTAATGAAACCCCTACACCCAACACCAAAATAAATGCAAGGTTTAGTATAATTTTTCTAAAGTACTTTCATATCTTTTCTCCTATACTTGCAGGTGCAACTAAAGATACATTGCTCTCTTTATTTTTATTATTTCTCAAATTTGCTCGGTCCTGCCAAATTAGAACTATTATTTGTAGTATTATTATCCGTAATATTTACTGTGCTATTATTAGTATTATTATTTGGCGTATTATTACTAGCTTATCATTACCCATTGGGATAGGCTCCGGTTTGCAGGCATATTATGTATACAGGTATACTAAACTCTAAAGCCGAATTTTTAATACTCTCTGTATATGCTTTGGCAAGCTTTACCCTTCATTAGCACCCTCTATATTAGTCATATATTGATGTTTATATCTATTTGTACCTAATACATTAAATTTCTTCAAATATAAGGTATTTTGGTTCGTCTTTACATAATTATCACCATAATAAGCAGCTCCACCTATTATAGCCTTTTCCCTAGTATTCCATGGTCTACCATAAGAACCGTTTTGAGAAGCCCACCATAAGCCTCTTTGAACAGGGAGTTTGTGTCCCCTTTTGATATGCTTCTATATTAAAAAGTTATAATATCCTTGATATGGTGGAGTATTTCCACTAATCAGTCCACTATCTCCATTAGTACCTTGTTCTTGTATTATCATGGCAGCAAGAACATAAGGATTTACTCCGGATATACTACCGGCTCTCATTATAATATCTACATAAGTTCCACCTTGAGAAGTATTAAGATTTTTATCCGAAGCAGAAGTTGCCGAATTTAATCCGGGACCTGCTACGGTACTCCTTCACTGGCTTGATATATTATTTCCGCTTCATTACCACTATAACCCGGTGCTGTTAAACTGACATTTTGAGTTGCAGCTCTTGTAGGAGGTTCGTACTTATTACATCATTTCCAAGCTTGGTTTTACCGGATAAATTTGTACCCGGACCACCACTACTCACATTTACACTATTTTGATTAGAGCTGCCTGAACCTGTTCCCGTATTAGGGCTACTAGGTACACCTGTATTAGAGCCTGTATTTCCTATATTAGCTCCTGTAGCCAAAAAGCTTCCTTTTACCATATTTTTCCAAAGCGCTTCTATCATGCCCATTTTCGCTATAAGCATTATCTAAAAATTGGAATATATATGATTCATCAAGAAAATTTCTAGGATCCATATAATGTCTTATTATACCTTCACTGGCTGCCACCCAAGCATTAGTATCAAAGCCTACCCAAGTCCCTGTATCCCAATTATATGCACCTGCCTTAGTAGATTTCCATGAAGAGATAGAACTTTTATGAACTAAATTTCTTCCCACCAATGACTCATTATCTATAACTTCTTTCCAATCTATACCTGTTCTCTGTGCTTTAAAAATCCAATTAGGATATTTTGCATGCAACTGTCTAAGACTTGACTTATAGCTTTCGGAAAACCCTCATTATTTAATCTGGCTTCAAAGCCTACATCTGTCTTATAATTAGAATTTTCTTCACCCTCTACCTTAATATAAGTTTTTGATGCATAACCTTCTTTGGTTCCTGCACGGTACTAAATTGTATCTTATACCAAACACCATTTTGCTGTATTTACTTCATCTATTATACTTACTCTAGAACCTCTTGCTAAACTCATTATCTTAGCGGAATTTGCACTTGCACTTGCTCTTATATTAAAGAGAACCGGCTGTTACATTACCTGCTTTTTATTGTATACGCTTTTATAACTCTTGTACCAAAATAAGAACTTGATCCGACTGTAATCAAAGCTATACTCATAAAAACATGATAAATCTTTTTAAAAGATGTTTCTTCACTCTTTTTTCTCCCATTACACATCCACTTTTATTATTTTTAAAGTTTTTAAAAACTTTAATAATTAATATTATCAATAAAAAGCTTACAATAGCAAGACATATCTTTACCTTGTAAGCTTTTTACTAAATGTAAGAAAAAAATAGATTTTAATCAATAAATTCTTTCCCCAGTTCTATAAATGCTCTTTTTGAAGCCTCTATCATATTATAAGATACGCAATATGATAATCTTGCATATCCTGATTTTTCCAAAAGCTGAACGGGGAACCAATAATATATTATACTTTTTACAAATTTCACAAAATCTCACATCATCAGCTATTGGAGATTTTTAGAAATATATAAAAAGCCCCCTTAGGTGCTAAAACTTCTATTCCGGCTCTCTCATTATCTCTAATAAGAGTATTCTATTTCTATCATAATATTCTATATCTATTTTTACATCAACACATCTTCCCTATTACTCTTTGCATAAGAGAGGAGCATTGACACTACCGCTACATCTATTAGCTATAGTTAATGCCTCTACAAAATCTTCAAATTCTTCTATTTCATTAGGAATTAAAATCCAACCAATTCTCTCACCGGGTAGAGATAAACTTTTAGAATAAGAATATACCACTACAGTTTTTATCTATGAAATCAGGTACCCAAGGTACTTCTGTATTATCATAAACAAGCTCTCATATGGCTCATCACTAATAGTAATTATACTAATTCCCAATTCTTTTTCTTTCTTTCTCAATACAGTATTTATTTGCATTAATATTTCTTTTTGAATATACTACACCTGTAGGATTATTAGGACTATTTATAATTATAGCCTTAGTGTTATGCTATTATAAAATTCCTCCATATTAGGATAAAATGTATCTTCATAAGTAGATACAATAACTAATTTTTCCATCATAATTACCTACATAATTACCATATTCTACAAAATAAGGAGAAAAAGCTTATAACTTCATCACCGGAATTTAAAAAGAGTCTTTAAACATATATTTATAGCCATTGCAGCACCTGTAGTCATAATCAAATTATTATATGTATAGTCTTTTTGAAATCTTCTATTTAAGGATCTTACTATAGCTTCTCTTACATCTTCATATCCGGCATTGGACATATATCCATGTACTAATAAAGAATCTTCTTTATCTAATATTTCTAATATGGCATCTTTTATCTCTTTTGGTGCTTTAGCATTAGGATTTCCTAGACTGAAATCAAAAACTTTATCTTCTCCAAACTCCTTTTTAATCTTTTACCCTCTTCAAACATAGCTCTAATAGCCGAATTTTTGCCAAAGCATATGCCTCATTTTATTTGAAATCATAGCCCCTCCTATCTATAAAAACGTAAATTATCACTGTAATAATAAGATAAAACCAAGTTGTAGGATTACTAAACCAAGTTGTAAAAATGCAAGTAAAAAATATAAAAGGATTTGAGAATATATCAAATAAAATATAGGATTTTTATCTTCTACCTTTTCTAATATTCCTGCAATATGACCTAATATATATGTAAATACAAACACTCCAAATATACCGAAGTCGTAATAGGCATCATAAATAATAGTCAAAGTCGTAAGCTCTGTCTTTGTTATAAACAAAAGGAAAACTAAGTAAATTTGCAAGTTTAAATTTCAAGCCTGTAAGAGCCAAAATAGGAAATATAGACTTTAATCCCAAACTATGCTTTTGTAAATTTTCCACCATAACATTAAAATTATCATAATTATTAGCTATATAAATATAGGGTTGACTTATATATATAGGATAAGCCTTTCTCATTTCAAAAATACTATTAAGATATTCTATGTTATGACTTTCGCTATACTAAGAAGAACATAAACGAGTATAATAGCTAAGAACGCCACTATTATTATATATGCTTTCATTTCTCTTTTTATTGACAATAATGTTACTAAAAGCTACAATTATCGCAAAAATAAATTGAAATCTTGATACAAAGTAATATAGGTATTAAAAGTGCAATAAAAAGTACATAAAATAACTGCTATATCTAAAAACTCTTCTCTTTTTCTTTTCTTAAATCTACAAAATATATTACACTCAATGCGGAATCAAAACACAGGATACTGTAAAATAATGGACTCCACTTATATGGAAATAAGAATATGCGTGGTACTCCTTTAAGAAATAAAGGTATAAAAGCCTAATAAACTTGCCTCCACACTAAATCCAAGTAGGGATAATATTAATAAACCGACAATAGCTAATACTAAACTTTTTCACTGTAAACTTTTTCTGTCTTATTTATCTTCATGCTTCTCTTTTTCAAAGAAAACTTATAGGCATAATAAAAACTAAGACTGCTTACAAGAAAAACAAATCCACGTAAGAATTTCCCAATCCTTTTGTAAATATGATAATTTTTTAATGCTGATAAGCCCTGACCACCTATAAAAGCTAAGCAAAAACACCTCTTAAATTAACTATTTTTCCGGTATTTTTATAGTCTTTATAATATAAGTATATAGCTGCCGCTATTAAAAGCAAAGCGGATAAGGTATATATCCCTATCCGACTAAGTAAAAAAACTTATCAGAAATAATATGCAATACACTAACATACACTCTTCAGATATGCTCTGATTTCCTCCTCTGTTACAAATTCAAGAGCTTTATTTGCGATATGCTTCACTTCTTCTACGGTATAATTTAATATACGTTTTCTTATTCTCAATATAGAAGATCAGCTCATTGAAAATTCATCTAAGCCCCAAGCAAGTAATAAAGGTAAGATAAGCTCGTCTGCCGCAGCTTCTCCACACATACCTACAGGTATACCCTCCTTCTTAGCAGCCAAAAATAATATTTCTTATACTCCTAAGCACAGCGGATTATATGTTGAATATAAATAAGATACCTTATCATTTCCTCTATCTACCGCCATGGTATACTGTGTCAAGTCATTTGTACCTATGCTGAAGAAAGCGGCTTCCTTGGCTAAAATATCAGCTATTATAGATGCGGCAGCTGTTTCTATCATTATACCAACTTTAATATTTTTATTGTAGCTATACCTTTTTTTATCTAACTCTTTTTAAGACTCTCTATAAGTTCCTTAGCCTTTCTCAACTCATCTACACAAGTAATAAAAGGAAGCATAATTCTAATATCCCCAAAAAGCACTTGCTCTAAGTAAAGCTAAAAGCTGTGGCCTATATAAATCCTCATATCTATCCAAACATAATCTTATAGCTCTGTAACCTAAAAATGGATTTTCATCTTTTTCTATACCTAAATAATCTATTTCTTTATCTCCACCTATATCCAAAGTTCTTATTATAAGCGGTTTACCTTTCATCATCATAGCAACCCTTTTGTAGGCTTCAAATTGCTCTTCCTCAGAAGGTAAATCACTTCTATCCATAAACAAAAACTCTGTTCTAAATAATCCTATGCCCTCTGCATCATATTCTAAAGCTTTTTGTAGCATCATTAGGATTTCCTATATTAGCCACAAGTTCAACTTTATGACCATCCTTAGTTATACTCTCTTTTCCTTTATAACTTTCTAAGTCTTTTCTTTTCTTTTAAAAAGTGCTCTTTTTCTTTTTAAGAAGTTCTCTTCTATATTTTTTTATCAGGATTTATATATACTTCTCCCTTATCTCCGTTAAAGCATATTAAATCTCCATCTTTTACCTTTTTATTACATCTTTACAAGCCACTATGGCCGGTATTTCTAATGCTCTGGCAAGAATGGCTGAATAGAATCCTACCTCCAAGTTCGGTAACTATACCATAAACCATCTTAGGATCTAAACCCGAAGTCATAGATGGTGTTAAATCTGTAACAACAAGAATACTTCCTTGGGATAAATCTGCTATATTTACATTCCTTATTCCCAGCAAAGACTTTATAAGTCTAACTTTTATATCCCTCATATCGGTGGCTCTTTGTTGCATAAGTTCATCATCCATTCCGGCAAACATATTTGCATATAAATCACACACACTCTCAACAGCAAATTCTGCATTTACAGACTCAGAATTTATTATTTTTAATATTTCATCTATAAGAGCGGATCAGACATTAAAAGCATATGTCCTTCTAAGATAGCCGCTTCTTTCTCTCCTACCCCTTTCAGCTAAAGTTTCTACCATACTTGAGGTTTCGCTTTTACCACCTCTAATACTTCTAAAAATCTTTTTCTTTCCGCTTCTACATCTAAAAATATCAAATTTCACCACTTCGGATTTATATCTCGTACTGATTACCGCCTTACCTATACCTATACCACTTGCCGCTCCTGTGCCGACTATAACCATAGAGTCCTCCTTATTCACCAAAACCACTTTCTATCAAACTTATTATAGCTACTAAAGCGTCGTCCTCATCCTTACCACTACATTCTATTTCAATCTCATCCCCACATTTTACACAAGCTCCAGAGTACACTCAAAACACTCTTTGCATTAGATTTAGCATTCTCAAATAATATATTTATTTTTGGACTCATATCTAAGTGCTTCTTTACAAAAAGGCTACCTGCGGTCTTAAATGTAAACCGCTGGGATTGCTAACTTTAACTTTTTGTTTTTACCATTTTTCCCCTTTTATCAAACTAATTATCTACCTCTTTGGTATCTCCTGTAGTTTCTTTTTATTTTATCATTATTACTTGTTTCTCCTTGAGACATTTCATATACAAGCAAGCTAAAAGGAGTATATGAATCTACTTCTATACCATTTGGTAAGCTAAATGTCAAGCTACCGGCATGAGTTCCACGACCCAAATTAGTATAATCTATTTTTGTCCCCTAACTTCTTGCATTCATCTTTGATAATTCTTCTTCAACACCTGTTACTAAAACTGTAACTCTCTCAGGACTTATTTTATAAGAATATAAACTACTACGACCCACCTGTTCTATGTCATCTAAGGTCAAAGTTATAGATTTCTTATTAAGTGCTTCAACCTTCAAGGTTACGCTTATCTGAGAATTTCCATTAACTGTAACGTTAGGAGGCAAAAATTCCGAAACATCAAAAACTTATAGTTTTATCTGAGCTGGCATTATTTAAGTTTAATAAACTCGCAGGTATCTCCACCGTACTTAAATTGCTTAAATCCCGGCAAACCTACAACTGATATTGATTTTTGTAGAACTTTCAGCTCCATAAATCTATACCCTTTTGCTACCTCACCGCCAACATCAAAATTAAGATTAAGCACCTTACCTTTTAGCATGCTGACACTATATTCTATTTTATCATTATCAAAATAAACCGCTGTATCATCTATATTTATTTTATTTCCATTTGCATCATAAAATACAGGCTTAGTAGTCCCTTTATGTCCTCATTAGCACCCGCCCATCTATTTCTACTACCAACAGAAGACACTCTACCTATAACCGAAACAGGTCCATTAAGATAAACAGAACTCGGCTCTAAATCTATGGTTCCAACGCTATATCCTACATAGGATCTCCTTTTGTACTCGTGCTAAGCTTAAACTCTTTTCTTTGCATATCTTCCGTAGTTACACTTACAACACTGGGTCTTACCGTAGGACTACCTATTATATAACCTGAGCTATCTATAACTTCTACATTAACAGGAACCGCTCCTGTTACATCATATAAATTCGCCAGGTCTATAGATGCTTTAAAATTATCACTTTTGATATTTCTTTGCTCTTTTGACCTAACAACATAACTTACACTAACTGTATCTCCAACATTTAAATTATAAGTTTTACCTGCTGGAAGTAATAACATTTTTCACCTTTTTATCTGCAAAGGTACATTCACCGTATGAGTAACTCTTGGATTAGAGATATCTATAACTACTAACCATACTATAAAAAGCGATAACTATGGAGATAAAGCTTTAAAAATAAATTATTTATTAATTTTTCTTTCATTTTGAGACCTCAACTTCCAAATATTAAACTTATTATTAGAATATGTATTAGTATCTTCGCTATATAATAAGTTTAGCAACTATTTTTAGATCTTTTTGAGCTGCTTATAGTAGTAATTCTACCTTGGTAAGTAATAGAAACCTTTCCTGTTTCTTCTGAAACAACTATTGTTACCGAATCACTAACTTCACTAATACCTATTGCCGCTCTATGCACTTGTTCCAGTGCCTTACTAATGCTGGTATTTTTCGGATAAAGGTAAATAGCAAGTTGCTGAGTCTACTCTATTATCTACTATATAACTGGCACCGTCATGTAAAGGTGTATTATGTTCAAAAATATTTATAAGTAATTGCGAACTTATCAAAGCATCTATTTTAATTCCCGTTTTTTATAAATTCTTGTAAAGATTCTCTTTTTCCAATACTATAAGTGCACCTGTTTTAACCATTGCAAGTTCAAAGGAAGCTTTTACCAATTCATCTATATCTCTTTCATAAGCCTCTTCTTTGTCCTTAGTAGAAAATGAAAAAGCATTCAAAATAAAATTACTACGTCCAAGTTGTTCAAGTGCTCTCCTAAGTTCCGGTTGAAATATTATTATAAGTGCAGTAACTGCTATAGTTGCGACCTTGCTCAAAAAGCAAAGTATAGCATCGAACCTAAATATTGCCGCAGCAAGTGTGAATGCAAATATGAATACAACTCCTTTTAACAATTGCCAAGCTCTAGTATTTTTTATCACATAATATTATATATACTATATAGGCTATTATGGCTATCTCTGCTAAATTAGTTAATATATCTACAATATTTCTAGGAAATAAAAGAGATCCAAAAGGATAAAAATTTACTAATATTCATCTTTTCTCCTATTCTCTATATTATAATCTACTACTTATTATCTACCATATCTTTAGCTTTTTCTTTACTCTTCTATTACTTTTTATAGTATTTATCTTTTTCATTTTTATAATCCGGAAATTTTTATGCTTATTTTAGGCTACAGCTTTTTACATAATAATAATATTCATCATCTTCAAACTGTGTATATTCCGTCCTTGTATAATCTATATTAAAAATAAAAACTTATATATATATGCTAATACAAGTGAAATTATAAGACCAAACAGTAATTCCATTATAGACAAAAGTTATATTCATAATAAATTCTCCCATGAATATAAAAAGTAGCAAGGAAACCATTCCACTTGACATAGCTATCTCCCAAGAATAATTTGTGATAAATTATGTATTAAATATACTACTACTAAACTCAATGCAAAGGCTAAAAGCATTATATACATTATTTTATTTGACAATATAGAATTTAATATTTGAAAATATCTAACACTTAAATCCGAAGTTATTCCATTTGTTAAGGTTTCCTATATTATTTTTAACATAGAGCAGTAAATAATATAATATAATACCTGCACTAAGTGGTATTACAGTTAATATTCCTGTACCAAGACCTAGAACTATAGGTAAAACGTAAAGGTATTTTCAAGGTAAATAGTAAAAGGAACTACAATAATTAGATATGAATTTCCCGGTTTAAATCCATAATATAAAATACCTATAACCAATAAATAAATTCCTATAAGTGAAAAACATATCCATAGACACACTAAATATATCGGAAAGTAAATATATACTGAGTATTATACTTATAGCTGAAAATGGTAAAACAGAACAAAAACAGCTATAATAAATATAAAAAGGATTTTTCAGTATATCCAGATATCCAATATTAATATTCATAAGTATTAGAGCCGCTAATATCAAAACAAACTTAAAGATAGGAAGAATGAGACATACTATACTTCCCATATATAAGTCTTATTTTTCTTTGAAAATAAATAAACTAAGCATTCTCCTCCTCTCTTACAAGCTCTTTGGTTCTCTTCATAAAATCATATCTTTTATTAAGCTTTGTAAGTCTAAGTATATATTCATCATTCTTCTTCTTAACTCTATCATAACGCCTCGAATATATATATGCACTAATAATTTCAAAACCTATTAAGCATATAAAATAGCTGATAATATATAATTTTTATCATATCTGAAATATCAAAAATATTATTTGCTTCTAATATTGGTTGGACGCCATAAAGAACAAGTATTATACTAATAAGTAGATAGCTAAAGCTAAAGCCAAAAATGACTCTATAAGATGCTTTTGCTATATAATCGCCCTATAAAATACTTCTTCGCTTCTTCCAAATCTTGCTTTTCTCGTAAAGAGCAAGCTCTGTCATAAAGCTTTTATTTTTCTTCATTAAGCACACTTATCTCCTAACGCTTTTTTTACTTTAATTATAACATAATTTGGGATTATATTGCAAATTTTTAATTAATTTAAGCCCTAATTTCCCTTATTCCATAACCCATACCCGGATCTTCATTATTTTTAGATATTCTTTAAGTTTCTTTTTGTAAGCTGGTTTCGTTTTTTTATTTGGACTATCAAATAACACTCTCTCACTTGCTTGTTTCATATCGTATTTTATATCTTTTATTTCAAATAAAGACTGAAACTCTCTTATTCCGCTATTTTCACTAAGTAAGCCTAATATTTTGGGACTTAATAACCAAGAAAGGCAATCAAAATACTTAAAAATCCATAAATAACTTACAGCTAATTCAAAGCCTTTTTCACACTCTTTTTATCCAGTCTTTCTCCCTCCGGTATATGTACATGTATAGCATTTTTAAGTTTATCCGGTTCAAATTGTAATCGTCCCAGTCTAAATAATCTCCCTTTTTAATGAGTTGAAATCCACTCTAATTCTATAAGCCCCTATCTTTCCACTTCTTCTCTCATATACTTCTTGCCAGATTCTTATATCTGATATGGTATCATAAAAATTTTGTCTACATCAAAAATTCCGCTATAGATTTATATTTAAAATTTGCTTTTATTTTACTTTTTATAAAAATCTTCTAAGTCCATAGCAAAATTTATATATAAATACAATGTAACTTTTGCTCATCATCACCCTATTTCCTCATAAAATCCGGTCTCATCATCTATAAAAAGTTTTTTTATAATACTCATATCTTTCTTTCTCCAATTTATACTAAGCATCTCTATTATAAAAGCGCCTCGGAAAAAGCCAAAGCTTTTCATAAACTCTTTTAAATTTTTCATCTTATGCTTTTAACTCAGTCCTTTTCATCATTCCTGATACTAAAAATCTCTAAATAATATTGCCAAAACCATGGGTGGAATTAAAAGCAAGTATACCTGCTGTCAAACCGTAATGTATAGTATCCTTTGTTGAAAATTCTGAAGTTATTATTGCAATAGGCTTAGTTGATTCGTTTTGAAGCCAATATTAAAAGGTATCTGAGACGACTCCATGTACTCAAGAATATTATAAGTATACTTGAAGCTATTATAGAAATGATATCGGTAAAAATCACTTTTATAAATGCCATAAATTTAGAACAACCATCAACCATAGCCGCCTCATCTAAATCTTTTGGAATACTCATGAAATAATTCATAGTCAACCAAGTTATTATAGGTAAATAAGCTGTGACATAAAACCAAACTAAGCATATACATATTATTTAATAACTTGAGTTGCATAAATAATTTATATATAGGTATAATAGTTGCCATCACAGGTATAGCCATAGTTATAAGCAAAGAGTTTTTTATAAAAAGAAGCTCCGATAAAATTTATTCTTGAAAGAGCAAAAGCTGACAATATCATAGGTATACAAATTATTATTGTTATAAAGCTTGCATATATAGCATTATTCATTCCTCTAAACAATAAATTCCCTTGTCTGGAACTAATATTAAGTAAAAATCTTATAATTATTAAAACTAAAAGCTTCGTGGTAAAAATCAAGGCTTTTTCCAATACTAAAGCATCCGGAGTTATAGATATAATAAAAGTCCAAATAATAGGGCCTAAAAAAATATCAAAAATAAGATTAGAGCCAAAAAGATAAAGAATTTTTAAGATATTTCATTAGTATTCTACCTCCTTAGCTAAATTTTTATATAGAAAAAGCCTAATATGCCTGCTAAAAGCATAACTATATAAGTTAAAAGCACTACCCTTTCCAAAAATCCATAAACGAAAAAGTGGTCAAATAACTTTCTATAGTAAACTTTTTCCAACATCAGCATATCCATTCAATGCTCTATCTCATCAAAAACATTTATAGCGCTTATAGAAGTAGATGTTATTCCTAAACTTATAAATGGTAGCATCAAAAGGACATATAATTATTTTAAATATTTCAAAATTACCCGGCTCCGTCTATTTTAGCCGCCTCTAGCAAACTTTTCCGGTATAGACTGTCTGCCCGATAAGCAAACCAAACTCATAAAAGGTGTGAGTCTATAAGCTACTACTATAGATACTATAAAAAGCAAGCTATATCTATTATTTAACCATTCTATAGGCTTATTTATTAAATGCAAACACAGTAATAGACTTATTTGGAATCCATATCCGGAATAAAACACAAATTTCCATAAAAGAGCGTTTACAAAAAGGTGGTAAAGCCCAAAGGAATTAATGATATTGCCAGTAATAGTCCTGAAAAACTTCGTTTTTATATTTAAAAACAAAGCTACAAATATTGATATTATAGTAGTTAATAAAATTACCATAATAAGTATAAATACAGTATTTAACAAACTATACAAAAATGATTTTTGATGATAGTATATTTATATAGTTTCTTAAACCTATAAATTTTTATATCTTTAGGTCTTGTCAATTTCCACTTTTTCAAACTATGTAAAAGTCTCAATATTGGATAAAATACCAGTGTAAACATAAGTATTAGCATAGGACTAATAAAAGTATAGGCAAGTTTTTCTTTTTCATATTACCTCTATTAAACTTATTTAAAATGCGAGTGGTAAAACCACTCGCAAGTTTTTATTATTTATTTTCTGCTATAAGTTCTTTTTATTTTTGTATCCATTTGTGTAAATGCTATCAACATCAAGACTACCTGTTGCAAGGCCATTTACAGCATTATATATGCATTACTCATCTCATTATAATAAACCCGGTACACCATTTTGGGAATGGAGAAGCTATAAGCTTTGCCTGCTCAAAGCATAGCTCCGAGTTTTCTATTTTTCCATCATCTATAAGTTTCGCTTAATACAAATTTCTTGTTGGAAAGATTTCCAAGTTCTGCATTTAACTTTTCTTGGTATCAGCAGATGTATACCAATCTATAAACTTTCTGGCTTCTTCCTTTTTCTTTGAAAAATTTGGTTATACCAAGAGCTTCAGGAAGTGCCATAGTATGTTTTGCATTACCTGTCTTTCCGGCATAAGTATTGGAGCTACTTCACCTACCACTTGGCTCTTTTCAGCATTATTAACTGTTCCTATATAAGAAGTTGGACCTGTAAGATAGCTGGCTGTTCCTGTAGTAATTCTTCTATATGTTTCCATACCATCTGCAGGTTTTTATCAGCAGGATCTACTAAATCCTCTTTGATTAGCTTATCATAAAATTTAGAGCAGCTTTTACTGATTCTTCATTTAAAGTATTATCATCATTAAATACTTTTATCATTCATAGTATAAGCAGTCCAAATAAGACCTGTACTTGCTTTTTCTTCACTGTAAGAACTAATGGATATGGATGCTCTGCTATACCTTTTTCTTTGATAGTTTTTACCGCCTCATAAATTTGATCATAAGTTTTTGGCTCTTCACCTATACCTGCTTCTTCAAAGTGCTTTGTATTATAATAAGCTATTCTATAATCGTTTGAATAAGGTAATGCTAAAACCTTATCACCTACAGAAAAAAAGATGAGATAGTTGGCATTTCTGTTTTTAAAACTATCATCTACTTTAAGTGGCTCTAACCAATCAGCGCTATCAAACTCACCTACCCAAGACCAATCCACTTCAACTACGTCTGCACTGGCTTCCCCGCCACTTGCAGCTATTCCTATCTTATCTTATAGCATCCCAAGCAACTTGATTTATGCTAACCTTTATACCTGTACTATCTGTAAATTCTTTAAGTAAATTATCAGATGGAACTGCCCATTCAGGTATCATAACACTAAGACTGTCTGAATCTTTACTTGTATCAGATTTCGCAGTAGTTTCCTCCATCTTCGTTGTTTCTTTACCTGTATTTTTGTTCCTAAACTACAAGCTGTTAAACTAAGTGTTGCAAGCGTAGCCACACCTAAGGTTTTTAAAAATCTTTTTCATTACTTTTTCCTTCCTGTTTTTAAGTTAAAATCGTTTTAATATTATACTAAATTTTTATGTTAATTTAAAATAGATATTTTAAATTAATATATGTATATATAGTTTTTCTATCCTTTAACACTATCACTAATTATTCCTTTTTACAAAAACTTTTTGTATAAATATAAAAATTATTAAAGTAGGTAACATAGATATTACACTAGCTGCCATTTGCGTTTCCCAAGTAGTTTTTATATAAAGACTGAAAGTCCGTTAACGCCATAGCTATAGTTCTATTTTTCCGGCGATAATATAAAAAGTTCTGGAAAACATCAAATCTCCATAAGCTCTTATAAATGCAAACAAAAAGCTGTTATAAGTCCCGGAACTATCAAAGGAGCCACTATAAATTTCCTCCTTGTAATCTTGAACAACCATCTACCCAAGCCGCCTCTTCTATCTCTCTTGGTATATCAGATAAATAAGAATATAGGAGCCATAGACTCATAGGTAGACATACAGCACAATTTGCTATAATAAGTGCTATTTTTAGTATCCAACAAATTGAAACGTCTAAAAACCATGTATATAGGGTGCCGCCAATATAACTTCCGAGAACATTGTGTGTTATTATCATTATAAGCATTACCGACTTTCTGAATTTAAACTTATATCTTGTAACTGCGTAAGCTGAAATTACTCCTACCAAAAATACATATTAGCGCTTTATTACTTATTGATACTATTATACTATTTTTCAGAGCCCGGTAATATACTTTTTCACCTATAATTACTACTTTATAATTTATCCATCTAAGATTAGATCCAAACCACTTAGGGAGGCCATTTTTATTATATCATCATAAGTCTTTAATGAAGTGTTCAACATAATCAAGATAGGACTTATAAAACAACAATATGTATATAGCATATATTATAGTTCTAAGCGACTTAAAAAAATACTTTTTCTTTTCATTTAGTTCTCCTCCACATCTAATTTATAATAAATAAAGAGTAAAGAATACTAAAATAACAACTGCCACACTGGAAAGTGCATAAGCAAGACCTAAGTTAAATTTGCTAAAAGCCTCCTCATAGATTTTAAATATAAGTGTTTCTGTTGTCTCATAGGTCCGCCAGCTGTTAAAACAAAAATCACATTAAAAGAATTAAAAAGTCCATATACCTACCAAAACAAGTGTTACCAGAAATAATTTTTCTAATATTAGGGCAAGTAATAACTAGAAATCTTTTAATTGTACTTGCTCCATCTACTTTTGCACTCTCATATAAAGAAGGGTTTATATTGGCAAGTCCTGCCATAAATATCATAGCAACCATAGGAAGTCCTAGCCAGGCATCCACTATAGTTGTTAACAAAAATGCCATCTTGGGATTTGATAAGAAACTTATATTTGTATGACTTATTCCAAATTTCTGTAAATAATAATTCAAATATCCGTAATTTCCGTCCAGTATCCATTTCCATATAACCGCTACCGCTACTTGTTGCATCGCTCAAGAAGCAACGATAAAATTTTAAAAATTTCCCAAAATACATTTCACTATTCATAAATAAAGCCATTAAAAAGCCGAAAAACAATTTAAAAAGACGGCCATTAAAGCATATCTGAAAGTCAGAGAAAATTGTAGGTAAAAATACTTTTGAACTAAATAATTTCTTATAATTTTCTAAAGCCTATAATGTCATATCTCCATTTAAAATGGAAATCTTATAAAAAGAACCCAGTACAACTCTGTATATCGGGTATCCAAAAAGAAGTGCTACCATCACAAAAAGAGGAAAAAGAAGTAAATACTGCTCTACTCTTTTTGGTGATTTTAACTATTTCTAGTTCGCAAGTTCTTTACCTGCTTCATCTAAAGCTTCTTTAACACCCATTTGACCTGTAACTGCCCTTTTTATTTGACTGCTGTTAAGAAAGTCTTGTGAAAGTATCCCAATCTTTAACTTGTGGTTCAGCTTATGCCATATTCTATACTAGCGCAAAAAGCTTGCATAAATTCTGTTTTAAATCTTTCATCATTAAACTCTTCTTTTAATATTGGGAACCAACCAAAAAGGCTTCTGATACAGGTCTTTGATATTCTATCTGACCCATAAATTCTACAAATTTCCAAGCAAGTTCAGGATTCTTACTTATACTTGATATTACATAAGAGTCTGTAACTAAAGTTTCTGCCTTTTTAGCACCTTCGGAGTGGTGCTACCTTATAAGGTGCCTTATCTGTAGCCGCATCAAGAGTTTCTTTCTCCCAAGGTCCTGATACAAAACATAGCTAGATTTCCATTTGCAAATAATTTGGCTTGGTCAGCTCTTGCTGTACTTACAACATCAGGAACTAATCCTTCATCATTAAATTTCTTCAAATACTCCAATGTACCTACGTTAGCCTCTGTATTAAATGTATACTCTCCTTTATCATTAACTAAGGCTCCATTATTCTGATATACGAAGTTCAATAACTCATCTGTGCCACTGGTTATATCTGTGAGGGATTGCAAATCCGTAAATATCTGAATTTTTAGTTTTTACCTCTTTTTGCTGTATTAAATAATTCATCCCAAGTAGTAGGTGCTTTATCTATTAAATCACTCCTATAGTATAATGCTCTTGATGAAAATGCCATTGGTATACCATATTGCTTACCATTAACTTTTTCCTGTATTTAATACAGATTCAACTCTTTTCTCTTTAAAAATCATCTGTAATATAAGCGTCTAAATCTGCAACAACTCCAAGATCTGCTAATTGTGTTAATGTTCTTGAACCTGTGAGCATAATATCAGGTGCATCTCCCGCTTGATAAAGAGAAACAATCTTAGAATTTAATTCATCCCAACCAACAGATACTATTTCTACTTTTTACACATCATTCTCTTTTTCAAAACCTGCTATACCATTATCAGTTCTTTCTTTAAGTAGCCTCCATCATAACTCCCGGAACTAAAAAGTTTTAGGGTTTTTCCTGCACCTATCTTGTTCTTTGGTAGTTTCCTCCATCTTAGTTTTCTGTCGCAGTGCTTTCTTCTGCTTTTTGCCCCACGGAACAAGCGGCAAGTAAGGTACTTGCAAGCATAACACTAGCAAAGCTTACACTTAAAAACTTTCTCATAAAACTTGTGTGTACTTTTTGTACACTCTCCTTTCCCCTAATTTAAAAATCAAAAGTCATTATAGATTATAACAAAAGTAAAATTATTATTTCTAGATATATAGTTTTGTTATTGATAGAAAAATCTATAAGTGTGTTAGTTTATTATTATTATCTATTATATTTATTTAGATTTTTGTTTAAAATACATATATATTAAAATATACTTATGGGGGACTTCTCATGAAAATATACAATAGTACACATAGTTTCAATACTCTCTAAAGACTACGATCCTAATATAGACATATTAGATAGTATGTCTGTAGTTAAAAATGAAGAATTCGGCTTCTTTGTGAGCTTTGATATAAAGATCTTACATATGCCTAAATTCCCATTATGACTTACCTTGGTGGGGCTTAGATAATAGATATAGATTCGAGATATAGTGATAATCAAGATGATTCTAATATTTCTTGCAACCTATGCTCTTATATAAAAGATGATGACGGAATATTCTATGCAGATATGATAAATGATGAACCCGGTTCTTATTGAAAATATATCTGTTCCTATATATATAAGCGGTAAGATTTCTACTGATTTTATTAATAATTTTATCAACTAAAGATTTAATTTATATAAAAATAATAGCTATAATGCAGAAGAACTAGTAGAAAGTATGGATTTTAGTATAAAGATTATTAATTTTTCATTACAAAAATGATGAGCTGTTTTTCTGGTTATGTAACATCCTTGTGGTTTAGCAAGAACTCACGGTCTTACTTATTTTAGCGAAGAACACTTTTCTTTAATTGAAAAATATATTAAATCTCTATCCAAACTAGGACAAAAAGTAATAGATTTAGTAGTTTCAGATTTCCTTGGGCAGAGTCAATCCTGTTTCAATATAGAAGAAAAATGCTTCTCGACTTTATGAATATAATATAATCAAAGTTCTCGAGAAAATAACTCTTTAAAAATTAGATTTCAATGCACTGGATAAATATGGAACTCTGTTTAAAATACGGTATAAAAAGACGAAATAAACTTATTCGGACTTTGTGGAAATTGGCATGGAAAAGACTTTTCAAGTCCCCTAATAGACTATAAAAGATCCTATTCGTATTAGTCTTTACGATAAAGATAAAAGGTGCTATGATTATATACGAACAAAAGACGAACTTAAAGAATATATATACTTACTCTTTAAGCATCTGGAAGATAAAAAAACTATTTTTAAGCTTTGCAAAGTAATAGGGGATGAGCCAAATAATATAGAACTTTTTGCAGGAATTTCAAGATTTCCTAAGTTCTTGTTATCCTAAAAATATTAGCTTTAAGTATGCTTTACAGCTCCACTTTCCTTGATAAGTACAAAGGAGATTTTTGAAAGTTTTTCTATAAACTCTGCATACTTATCTCCTTATATAAAAATGGTGAGTTAGTAGGTATATTGAAGGAAAATTCTCATAAAAATGACTTGGTATCCTTGTTGTTTTCCTAAAAACTAAATACCTTTATATCAAGTCCACTCATAGAATCAAGATACTTGGGACTATACACCTACTTATGGCAATTTAAGGGTATGCTACGTTGGGCATATAATCTTTATACACAAGAACCTTGTTCAAATATTTCTTATAAGCCTGAGAAATGGAAGGCAGGCGATATATTCTTTGTATATCCTAGCAAAAAAATATGAATATAAATCATAGTATAAGAGAAAAATATGCTTTTCTATACAAGATTTTAACATCTTTAAAAGATTGGAAGAGAAGGTCTAAAGCCACTGGAAGTATTAAAGATAAATTAAATATCAAAATATTAGCTGATAACATTAATGGAGAGCTTGTTCTAGACAAATACCAACCTTATGAATATTATAAACAAATACGAGATGACTTAATACGGGCAAATATGAGAACTAAAGAAAAATTATTAGAGCTTTTTAGCAGATTATGTAGTAAATATGGAAGATGAAACTATTATAGATCTGGCAAATGAATATTTAGAAGCCGGTTATCCGGCACAAGAGGGCATCTTAGAAGGACTTACTGTTGGTATGCAAAGAGCAGGAACACTCTATGATGAAGAAGAATATTATATAGCGGAGCTTCTCCTTTGTTCCGATGCTATGTACGCCGGCATTAATATACTAAAAACTGCAATAACCGAGGTTAATGATAACAAAAATCAAGGCTGTTATCGGCGTTATAGAGGAGATACTCATGATATAGGTAAAAAAATCTCGTTAAAATTATGCTTGAGACAGCCGGTTTTGAAATGATAGATTTAGGGTCGTGATGTAGCTACTGATAATTTTGTAGATACTTGTATAGAGAAAAATGCTTCTCTTCTATGTATGTCCTCTCTTATGTCTACTACTATGTATGGTATGAAAGATGTAGTAGATAAACTTATCGAAAGGGGCTATAGAGATAAAAATAAAAATCATGGTAGGTGGCGGTCCTATTACTGAGTGGATTTGCAACGATGATAGGTGCTGATGCTTACTCTGATAATGCTGTAGAAGCTGTCAGCGTTGCAAAAATCTCTATTTGGTATGGCTTAATATGAGAAACTTACCTATTTACAATTGTCCTGATATAACTTTATATCCCTATACTACTATTTACTCAAGAAACTATGACAAATATGTATTCGAATTAGATGGAATTTTACAATATTTTTGATAATAGTAATAGATTAAATGAAGCCTATAAAAAGTTTCTACGCTTTAAGCGTATGAAAGATGATGAAAAAGAAAATTTTATTTTTAGAACTTAAAAAAATATAAAAAATATACTTTTATCAATACCGGACTCGCTCTCGACAAAGGGCTATAAAATCATCAGTATAGCTGATCCTTTATCCAGTCTGGAATTTATAGGAGAACTAAGCGCAAAAACTACTTAGACCTCTTTTTCTTGATTTCTTATACGAATTAAAAGAACTTTGTAAAAATAGAGCTCATGTACATCTTTGTCCTAAACTCAGTATACTACTTATAAAAATCACTGATACCTGCAAATATAAACTGAGTATAAATAAACTTATAAAGCAAAACAAACTATCCTTCTTTACTTGATTTACTATTAGATAAAGATTCTTTTTTTCTATTAGCGGTTTTAAAATGTATACATTACTTTGGTAAAATTAATACTCTCACTTTTTGAGCTTGAAAAACTATATTAGAGGAATTTATGAAAAACAATTTTATATCATTTAAGAAAGAATAATATCAATATAGAAGCCGCCTGTAATGGTTTATGGGGTTGCGGAAAATGTAAAATCAAACTTGGAGCAGATTTTTCCCATAGTAGAAAAATGATGAAACATATCTAAGCGAAAGCGATTTAAAAGCCCGGCTTTAGACTAGCCTGTGAACACTATATAGACGATGATGAGGTATCTCATATTATCGCTTTATATAAAAAGAATTTAGAATCTACTAAAATAAAAATAACACACATATACTATCAGACAGTTTTTACCAAATTTTACTCATGATAAAAAGTGATTTTTCTAGGTATAGCCCTTGATATAGGAACCACTACTCTAGCTATGAGTTTAGTAGATTTAAAAACTTCAACTGTGCTTGCAAAAGCTACTGATACCAACCCACAAGTAAACTACGGTTTTGATATTATGAGTAGAATTTCATATACTATGCAATATCCTAACGGACTAAAAGATTTGCAAGCTTCCCTTGTAAAAACTCTAAATCTTATGTTAGATGAACTTTTAAAAAATCAAAACAGGAACGTTCTTATATAAAAGAATTTATAGTTTCATCAAATACTTGTATGTGCCACAGTTTACTTGCAAGAGATATTTCCACCTTAGGCAAAATATCCTTTTATAGCTAATTTTACCGACACTCGAGAACTAAATGCCCCTGATATAGGTATTAATTTAGCACTTGATTGTAAACTTATAACTTTACCTCATATATCAGCCTTTGTAGGTTCAGATATAGTTTCCGGTATATATGTCAGCGAATTATATAAACAAAAATGATACTTTTAAATAATATTTTATTTATTGATATTGGAACTAATGGAGAAATGGTTCTTAAGACTAATAACAAACTTATAGCCAGCTCTTGTGCTGTAGGGTCCTGCCCTTGAAGGAATGAATATTTCTTGTGGTATGAGAGCCGAAAATGGTTCCATAGATGATTTCTTGATTACAAATGATTGTATACAATATACAACTATTAATAATGATAAAGCCTACGGGTATATGTGGCAGCGGAGTCTTAGCATTAATGCGTGAGCTGCTAAAAATGATATTATTAATAAAAGAGGCTATTTCTAAGACCACTACCGCCCCTTTTGTACTTACAAAGGATGGTAAAAATTATATTTCACTTTCAAGAGCTAAGCATATTATTAAAGATTCTTGTCCTAAAAATATTTCTAATACTGCAAAAAAATATAGATGATATTTCTTCCTACAAAAGAGATTTAGAAAATAAACTATATTTTTTTCTTCTAAAGATATAAGACAGGTACAGTTAGCAAAAGCAGCTATATTATCAGGTATACTCTGTCTGGTAAAAAGCTGAACTTAGTCTTGATAAAATAGATAAAAGTATACATAGCAGGTCAATTTGGTAAATATATAAGCCTAGATTCCCTTTTTGGAGTAGGCTTAGTACCAAAAAGAATTTGAGGGTAAAATAGAATATCTAGGCAACACTTCTCTAAGTGGTGCTTATCTTCTCTACTTGACAGTAAAGCTCTTGCTACAATGAAAGAGTTTTTCTAAAAATGTTGAATTCTTTGAATTATCTAAATTTGAAGATTATGATAAGATATTTACTAAATGTTTACTATAGGAATAAACAGGAAAAATTTATTAACAAAAAGGATTGCTTAGGCAATCCTTTTTAATCTATATTATACTAACTCAAGTAATACTTCCATTGCAGCATCGTCCCTTACGAAGACCGATTTTAACTATTCTTGTATAACCACCATTACGAGTAGCATACTTTGGTGCAACTTCATCTAATAACTTAGCTGTTAAATCAACAAGTTTAGTATTTTTCTTTCTACCAGCTGCTTTTGGTTGGTACTTCTGTTTGATTATAAAGAACAGCTGCTATTTGTCTTCTAGCATGTTGTCTGCTGAGCTTATCTTTTCTAATCTCTTTATCTACTTCATCATAAACAGTAACTTTCTTACCGTCTACAACTTCTTTTAACCCTTTTACCATTAGCATCTTTACGAGCAACTTTTGCCTTTACTGTAAGTGTTTCAAAGTTGTCTTTCTCTTTTGCAGCTAAAGCTATAAGTGGTTCAACGATTTTTCTTACTTCTTTTGCTCTTGCTTCAGTAGTAACTAATCTTACCATTAGCTATTAAAGCTGATACTTGATTTCTAAGTAATGCTTTTTCTTTGGCTTGATGTTCTTGAAAGTTTTCTATACTTTGCCATCTTTATTCTATCCTCCACTTAAAACATATACAAGCTCTTCCGGACTTAATGTATATGCTATTTATTATATCTCTTCACCCGGTCTAAGTTGTAAACCAAGCTCTTTTAATTTTGCAAGTACCTCTTCTAATGATTTACGTCCAAGATTACGAACTTTCATCATATCTTCCGATTGTACGATTGCATAACTCTTCAACAGTATTGATACCGGCTCTCTTTAAACAATTATATGAACGAACAGAAAGTTCTAATTCATCAATATTCATCTCGAACTTTTTTCTTTACCATCTTCTTCTTTTTCTATCATTATTTCAGCAGTTTTTGCATTTTCTGATAAATCTATAAATATACTTAGATGTTCACTTAATACTTTAGCCGCAAGACTTACAGCCTCATCCGGCTCTAATGTTCCATTTGTGTGCACATCAAGTGTCAACTTATCATAATCAGTTATTTGTCCGACACGTGTATTCTCTACTAATAAGTTTACACGCTCTACAGGTGTATAGATAGAATCTATAGCTATAGTTCCTATTGGAAGCTCTTCATCCTTATTTTTTTATCAGCACTAACATAACCACGACCACTTGTAATTGTAAGTTCCATATAGAACTTTCCACTTGAAAGTGTAGCTATAACTTGATCTTTGTTGATAATTTCAATATCCGGATCGCATTTAATATCAGCTGCCGTAATAACACCTTCGCCCTCAAAATCAATATAAGCTGTTTTTACTTCTGCTAAAGAACCTGTATTTTTAATAGCAAGGCTCTTAACATTCATTATAATCTCTGTTACATCTTCTTTTTACACCTTCAATAGATGAAAACTCATGTAATACTCCATCAATTTTGATTTGGCTAACTGCTGAACCTGGAAGTGATGATAGCATAATTCTTCTAAGAGAATTACCTAAAGTTGTACCATAACCTCTCTCTAATGGTTCACATACAAATCTACCAAACTTTTTATCTTCGGAAATTTCTACAATATCAATATTTGGTTTCTCAAAATCGAACACGATAATTCCCTCCTTTATTATACTCTATAAATAGGGTATATGAATACATACACCCTACAACAATAAATTACATTAGATTACTTAGAGTATAACTCAACGATTAAAGTTCATCAACAGGTACATCTATTTCTTCTCTTGTAGGAATAGATTTTTACACTACCTTTTAGATTTTCTGTATCTGACTCTAACCAAGCTGGAACTACACGTCCATTAGTTGTCTCTAATACTTCTCTATATCTAGCACTAGATCTAGATTTTTCTCTAATCTCAATAACATCTCCAGCCTTTATAAGGTATGAAGGAATGTTAATACACTTACCATTAACTAGAACATGCTTATGATCAACTATTTGACGAGCTTCCTTTCTAGTTCTTGCAAATCCCATACGGAATACTACATTATCTAATCTTCTTTCAAGAAGAATCATTAGGTTTTCACCAACTTGTCCTTTTAATCTTGAAGCCTTAGCATAGTAGTTTCTGAAAGGTTTTTCTAATACACCGTAGATGAATTTAGCTTTTTGCTTTTCACGAAGCTGTGTTCCATATTCGCTCATCTTACGTGTAGCTTTTTATTATCTCTATTTGATTTCTTATCGATACCCTAAGAACAATGGGTCTAATCCAAGTGCTCTGCATCTTTTAAGAACAGGAACTCTATTTACTGCCACTTTATCTACCTCCTATTAGACTCTTCTACGTTTTGGTGGACGACAACCATTGTGTGGAACTGGTGTTACATCCTTAATACTTGTTACTTCGATACCACATGCTGCAAGAGCACGGATAGCAGCCTCACGACCTGAACCAGGTCCGCTTTTACCATAACGTCAACGTATTTCAAAACCATGTACTAGAGCCGCTGTAGCAGCAGTCTCAGCAGCCATACTAGCTGCGCCAGGAGTAGATTTCTTTGAACCTCTAAATCCAGACCACCAGCACTTGCCCATGATAGAGACATTACCCTGAGTATCAGTCAATGTAACAATAGTATTGTTAAATGAAGACTGGATATGTGCCTGTCCACGTTCAACGTTTTTCTTTACACGCTTTTTGTCACCTTTTTGGTGGACGCCTGTTTTTGCCATTAAACTAACCTACCTTTTTAAATTATTATTACGTTCTCCTGTTTTTAAAACATACAGTCAACGTATATCATATAGTTACAGATAAATTTATACTTCTTTTAGGTGAGTATACTAGCTTTCATTAAGCTGAAAGCATCTCTTTGCCTGCACTCTACTAACGTTCAAGCTTCGTTATCACTTGCTTTCACTGAGTATCGGTAAGGGCTTTCAAAGTATCTTCACTCCACTAAACTCAAACTCGTTTTCGTTAAGGGTCGTGAAGAATGTTCGTACTAAACTCAAACCTCACTAACGCTTGTTTTTCGTTAAGTTCTCACTATTTCTTCTTATTTGCTACAGTTTTTCTAGGACCTTTACGTGTTCTAGCATTTGTCTTTGTTTTTTGACCACGAACGGCAAACTCTTTCTATGACGGATTCCACGGTAGCAACCGATTTCCTGAAGTCTCTTTATGTTCATAGCGATTTCTCTACGTAAATCACCTTCAACAAGTTGGCTATCAGCAATAATAGCTGCTATTTCCTTAACCTCATCATCTGTTAAATCCTTAACTCTTGTATCTGGATTAACTTTAGCTTGTGCAAGAATACGATTTGAACTAGTTCTACCTATACCATAGATATATGTAAGACCAATCTCTACACGTTTCTCTCTTGGTAAATCAACACCTGCAACACGAGCCATCTTCGATGTATTCCTCCTTATAAGATTTTTAGCAGGCTTAATTATTAACCTTGTCTTTGTTTGTGCTTTGGATTCTCACAGATAACTCTGATAGATCCTTTTCTCTTAATAATTTTGCACTTTTCGCAAATTGGTTTAACTAGAAGATCTTACCTTCATTGTAAATTCTCCTTTCTTGGTTACCAACAAAGTAGCTTACCTATTATAGCATATATATGCAATGCAAGTAAATTTACTTATAAATTCTACTTATCTCTCCATATAATTCTTCCTTTTGTTAAATCATAAGGTGATAACTCTATAGTTACTTTATCACCCGGAAGAATTCTTATGTAGTTCATACGAAGTTTTCCACTAATATGAGCTAAAACTTGGTGTCCATTTTTCAAGTTCTACTTGGAACATAGCATTAGGAAGTTTCTCTACTACCGTTCCTTCTATCTCAATCACATCTGACTTAGACATTCTTACCTCCAAAAAGTCTTTAGGAAATATTTTTATCTCCTCATCGCTAATTCCATTTACTATTTTTATCCTTAATAGAATTATCGTCAATATATAAATTTTGAATATGTTTAATATTCTTCTTTTTAGGTTTTATATAATTTTCTTAACTTACCATCGACTAGATAAGCAAAATCTTTTTCTATCTTTATAATAAGATATCTACTACCCTTATCATGTCCTGCTTTTGAAATTGCGACATTACCTATTTGTAAACTAAGCATATTACCTCTAACGTAAAGATAAAATCTTTGCTTCACCTTCTGTTATTAATATTGTATTTTCATAGTGTGCTGATAGCGAAGAATCAGCTGTTACAACAGTCCAATCATCATCTAACCACTCTACTTCTTCTCTTCCAATATTTATCATAGGCTCTATAGCTAAAGTCATTCCCGGAACAAGCTTTTATACCTTTTTCTAGTCATTCTAAAAATTAGGTACTTCAGGTTCTTCATGCAAATGAGTACCTATACCATGTCCAACTATCGTCTTTAACTACTCCATAGCCTCTGCTAGTAGCATATTCTCCTATAGCTGAACATATATCATTTAGGTGATTACCCGCCCTTTGCAAACTTTTATGCCTTCAAAGAAAGATTCTTTAGTTACTTCAATTAATTTTTAGCTTCTTCACTTATACTCCCCAACTGCATGAGTTCTGGCCGCATCAGAATGATAACCTTTCCAAATAACACCGGCATCTAAGCTGACTATATCTCCATCTTGTAAATATCTGTGTTTACTAGGTATTCCGTGAACGACTTCATCATTAACTGATACACATATAGAAGCAGGATAACCATTATAATTTAAGAAAGATGGAATACAACCATAAGATCTGATTATTTCATCTCCCACTTTATTTATTTCCCATGTACTTATACCGGTCTGATTATCTTTTTCTAATTCTTCATGTGTTTTAGCTAATATAATACCTGCTTCTGTCATCAATTCAATTTCTCTTGCAGATTTAACTGTAACTGCCATTTTTATTACTCCCCTAAGATATGAACAATGGCTCCGAAAACCTCATCTATTTCTAAGGTACCATCTACACTTTTTAATATATCTTTTATTAGAATAATAATCTATTAAAGGTTGTGTCTGAGCATGATATACCCTCAAGCCTTTTTCTTGACTGTCTCCGGTTTATCATCTTCTCTTATAACTATTTCGTTACCGCAATTATCACATATACCCTCTACTTTAGTAGGTATAAATTCAAGATGGTAAGTTGCACCACAATTTAAGCAGGCTCTTCTACCACCCATTCTATTTATGATATTTTTCATCAGGAACATCTACATCTATAGCATAGTCTATCTTTTCATTTCGTTTAGCTAAAGCTTCATCTAAACTGCTTGCTTGTGCTAATGTCCTTGGAAAACCATCTAAAACATAACCATTTACACAATCTTTATCATTTATTCTATCTATCAACATTCCTATAGTAATCTCATCCGAACCAAACTTCCCTTATCCATATAGGACTTAGCCTTATTACCAAGTTCTGTTCCATTTTTGATATTTGCCCCTAAATATGTCTCCTGTAGATATATGTGGTAGAGAATACTTTTCAGCTATTCTTTTTAGCTTGTGTACCTTTTTCCGACTCCTGGAGCTCCCAACATAATAATCTTCATAAATTCCCCTATACTTTATAATATAGTTTATAAAAGTGTACAAGTGCACCCAAAAATGAGCCCACTTGTACTAAAATATACTTATCTAATTTTACTAAAAATCCTCTATAATTTCTAACTAACATTTGTGCCTCTATAGCTTTCAATGTTTCCAATATAACACCTGCAATAATTATAAAGCGATGTTCCTGAGAATGACAATCTAGAAACTGTAAAGATTCCTGATAAGATTATAGGTATTATAGCAACCACCAAAAAGCCCACAAGCACCTATAAAAAAATAATATAGTTTAATATATTTGTTAAGTAATCACTAGTTGGCTTTTTCCGGTCTAATTCCAGGAATAAAACCACCTTGTTTTTCATATTATCAGCAATCTCTAAAGGATTAAAGGTTATAGATGTATAAAAATATGCAAAGACGATTACCAATGCAACGTATATTATAACACCTATATAGAATACTTAGGTCTTTCCGGAACGAACCAGTTAGATGAATTAAGTACCGCCAAAAATCTTACTCCCCAAACAGTATTTTGGATTTACTGCAAAAATTGGCTGATTACCACAGGGAAAGACATTATTGAAGAAGCAAAGATTACAGGCATAACATTAGCTGTATTAACTTTTAATGGTATATTAGATGATTGACCTCCTACCATTTTTTCTTCCTTGTGTCTTAGCTGAATATTGAACCGGTATTCTTCTTTCAGCATCATTTAGAACAATAACAAAAACTACCATAGCTAATATTGCCGCTATTATTATTAAACCAATAACAACTTTAACAGCCACTGTCTTATTTGCTATAAATCTTGTATATAATACTACTAAATCTTGTGGTAATGATGATAAGATATTAAACAGTAGGGACTACTGAAATACCATTACCAACACCCTTTTTCCGGTAATTCTTTCGCCTATCCACATTAGAAATGCACTTCCTGCGGTCATAGTAACAACTACGACCACAACACTCTTTATACCAAAGTTATTAATTAAACCTTGTCTACCAAAACCAATAGCCATAGCTATTGATTCAATAAATGACTAAAGCAACTGTTACATACCTTGTATACTCTATTATTTTCTTACGACCTTCTTCACCATCATTTTGCATCTCCTCGAGCTTAGGAATAGCTATAGTCATAAGTTGTATTATAATAGAACTTGTTATGTAAGGAGTAATACTAAGAGCAAGTATACTCAAACTTTCAAATGAACCACCTGTTAGGGCATTAAAAACCAAATGCATCTCCACTTTTGCTGAGCGAAAAATTTCTGAAAAAGTCAGTTTTACGCCAGGTATAGGTATATTGCTACCTAATCTGATAACAACTAACATAAAAATGTATACAAGAGTTTCTCTCTACTTCCTTAACCTTAAACGCATTACGGAGTGTAGTGAGCATACTAGATCACCTCACAGGTTCCGCCGGCAGCTTCAATTTTAGCCTTTTGCACCTTCGCTAACGGCTACTTCTTTAACTGTAAGCTTCTTTGTTAACTCACCGTTACCAAGAATCTTTACACCATCTCTTGATTTTTTGATAATTCCGGACTCTACTAATAAAGCTATAGTAACTTCTGCTCCATTATCAAGTCTTTCTAATGCTGATACATTAATACCTACGATATCCTTTGAATTAGGATTTGTAAATCCTCTCTTTGGAATACGTCTATATAATGGCATTTTGTCCACCTTCAAAGCCAGGTCTTGTAGCTCCTGAACGAGCTTTTTGTCCTTTATGACCTTTACCGGCTGTCTTACCATTACCTGAACCATGTCCACGACCACGTCTAAAATTATCACTATGTTTAGAACCGCAAGCAGGTTTTTAGATTTGATAAATCCATGACTGCACCTCCATTCTTACATTCTTAATTATATTTCTTCAACTTTTACAAGATGTCTTACGTGCCAAATCATACCTTTTTACAGCATCGTTATTTGGCAATTCGTTTGACTTATTTACCTTTTAAGTCCAAGTGCTTCTACAGTTGCTCTATGTTTTGGAATAGCACCTATAGGGGACTTTACTAATGTAACTTTTAATCTATCTGCCATCTTATTATCCTCCCTATAATTATCCTAAGATTTCTTCAACTGTCTTACCACGAAGCTTTTGCAACTTCTTCAGGTGTCTTTTAGAGATGTTAGTCCTTCGATTGTTGCTAATACTACATTGGTCTTATTATTTGAGCCTAATGATTTTGTACGGATATTTTTGATACCTGCAAGCTCAACAACTGCACGAGCAGGGCCACCTGCGATAATACCGGTACCTTCTGGAGCTCTTTTAAAGAGAACGCTTGAACTACCAAACTTTCCTGTTAAATCATGAGGGATACTTCTGTTCTCGTCTATTGAAACCTCTACTAAAGATTTCATAGCTGCTTCTTTTTTCCTTTACGGATAGCTTCTGGAACTTCGCCAGCTTTACCTGTACCAACACCTCACGTGTCCATTTCCATCACCTACAACTACAAGAGCAGAAAATCTCATTGTACGTCCACCTTTTACGGTCTTTTGATACACGCTTGATGGCAACTACTTTGTCATTTAATTCCAACTTTGTTGGATCGATGATTATTACCGTTTCATGTAATCTTTCTCCTCCTATTAGAATTGTAAGCCAGCTTCTCTTGCAGCTTCGGCTAATGCAGCTACTACCTTGATATTGGAAACCACCTCTATCAAATACTACTTTATCTATACCTTTTTCAATAGCTCTCTTAGCTATTAAAGTACCAACATAGTAGCAACAGCTACGTCATTTGTATGCTCTAACTCAGCTAAAACTGTTTTTTTCAACAGTTGAAGCAGCAACTAAGTATTTCCAACTGTATCGTCAATAATTTGAGCGTACATATGGCTGTACTTCTGAACACTGCAAGACGTGGTCTTTCAGCTGTTCCTGAAAAACAGTTACGGATTCTATCGTGCTTCTTAACACGAACTTCTTTTCTAGATTTCTTGCTAACCACTATTCTACCCCTCCTAATTATTTCTTACCAGTCTTACCAACTTTACGTCTAATAGTCTCAGTAGCATATTTAATACCTTTACCTTTATATGGCTCAGGTCTTCTCTTATCTCTGATTTCAGCCGCAAATTGACCAACTTTTTCTTTGTCTATTCCTTGTACTTTGATGATATTCTGACCATCAAGAACAGTTGTTATACCTTCTGGATCTATCATTTTCAACGGATGTGAATATCCTAAAAGATAAAGTAAGTTTGTTACCAGCCTTCGCCGCTCTGTAACCAACACCATTTACTTCAAGAACTTTTTCATAACCATTTGTAACACCTACCACCATATTGAGATATAAGTGTTCTAGTTAATCCATGAAGAGATTTCATTTTTCTTTAAATCATTTGGACGAGTAACTATTATTTCTTCGCCCTCTTTTTGTAATTGTCATTCCTCCGGTAATACTCTCTCAAGTGTTCCTTTGGACCTTTAACAGTCACTTGATTATTTTTCTGCAATCGTAACAGTAACGCCTGCTGGGATTTGCGATAGGCATTCTTCCTATACGTGACATGCCGCTTACCTCCTTAAATTTATCGTGGGGATCTTACCCATGTTTTTCAGGTTATATATTAAGATTAGTGAGAAAGCAAAAAGCTTCCACACTAAGACTTAATTCAGTTTATTATAATTTTTACTCTAGGTGAATTTTTGTATTTCATCACTCAATGACATCCACTCGACTAGCTCAAACTTCGCCATCGGCTCGTTTTCCCCTAAGGCTCGGGATGAGCTTTCGCACTAAATTCGAACTTCACTTCGTTCGTTCTCATCGCTCAATGACATCCACTCGACTAAGCTCAAACTTCGCCATCGGCTCGTTTTCCCTAAGGCTCGGGATGGGCTTTCGCACTAAATTCGAACTTCACTTCGTCTCGTTCTCATTAAGTGCTCAATGCCCTACCAAACAAAAAGCTAATACTTCTCCGCCTACACCCTAGTTTACGAGCTTCTTTATCAGTAATTACACCTTTATTTGTTGATATAATTGCTGTTCCAAGTCCACCAAGAACTCTTGGAAGTTCTTCTTTATTTGCATAAATACGAAGACCAGGTTTTTGATATTCTTTTAATACCGCTTATTATTCTTTCACTCTTATTATTTGCATACTTAAGAGTTACTTTTATTGTATTGAAACCATCTTTTTCAATGAGTTCATACTTCTCTATATATCCTTCATCTAAAAGAATATTAGCTATAGCTATTTTTTAATTTTGATGAAGGTATTTCAACTAACGTCATGTTTTGCAGTATTTGCATTACGTATTCTAGTAAGCATATCTGCAATTGGATCGCTCATTGTCATGGATGTTGCCTCCTTTTTATTATCTAAAAATTAAATGTTTTGTAGTTTTTGTTTTTAAAAGCTTGAGGTGCTAAATGATATTCGCTCGACTAAGCTCAAACTTCACTTCGCTTCCTAGTGTTCAATGACATCCACTCGGCTAAGCTCAATCTTCGCCATCGGCTCGTTTTCGCTAAGGCTCGGGATGGGCTTTCGCACTAAACTCGAACTTCGCTTCGTTTCCTAGTGCTCAATGACATCCACTCGGCTAAAGCTCAATCTTCGCCATCGGCTTGTTTTCGCTAAGTCTCGGGATGGGCTTTCGCACTAAACTCGAACTTCACTTCGTTCGTTCTCGTTAAGTGCTCAATGCCTACCAACTTGCTTTTTACTCCTGGAATCTGACCTTTGTAAGCCAATTCGCGGAAACAAATTCTACAAATACCATACTTTCTGAGATAAGCATGTGGACGACCACAGATTTTACATCTACTATATTCTCTTGTTGAGAACTTTTTGAGGACGTGCTTGCTTAATCTTCATTGAAGTCTTTGCCATGGTTGATTCCTCCTAAACTATTTTTGAAATGGCATGTTAAACAATGTTAAAAAGCTCTCTAGCTTCTTCATCTGTTTTTGCTGTTGTAACAAAAATTACATCCATACCACGAACTTTATCTACTTTATCATATTCGATTTCAGGGAAAAATAAGTTGCTCTTTAACACCCTAAAGCGTAATTTCCTCTTCCGTCGAATGCATTTGGATTAACTCCTCTAAAGTCACGTACACGTGGTAACGCTAAATTGATAAGACGATCAGCAAACTCATACATCTTCTCACCACGTAATGTAACTTTACAACCTATTGGCATGCCCTCTCTTAGTTTGAAGTTTTGCTATTGACTTCTTTTGACTTAGTAATAACAGGCTTTTTGTCCGGTAATTATCTCTAAATCTCTAACAGCAGAGTCAAGAACTTTAACATTCTCTTTAGCCTCTCCAATACCCCATATTGATAACTATTTTATCAAGCTTTGGTACTTGCATTGGATTCTTATATCCAAACTTCTCGTTTAACTTTGCAACGATTTCGTTCTCGTATATTTCTCTTAATCTTGCCACTTTACTTCCTCCTCTCTGTATTAGTCAATAACCTTACCAGTCTTTTTAGCTACACGAACTTTTTTACCATCAACTACTTTAAATCCAACTTTTTGTTACGGCTCCATCTACAAATAATGCAACATTAGATATATCTAATGCTCCTTCTTATGAAATGATACCGCCAGCTTGATTTTTGCATGCTTGGCTTTGCGTGCTTAGTTTGCATATTACATCCTTCTACACGAACAGTTCCATTCTTTGTGTCTACGCTAAGGACTTTACCAGTTTTATCTCTGTCTTTACCTGATATGATCTTAACCATATCGCCTTTTTTAATTTTATGCACTGTAGACACCTCCTCTTATAATACTTCTGGAGCAAGTGATACTATTTTTCATGAATTGTTTTTCACGAAGCTCTCTTGCTACTGGTCCAAAGATACGTGTTCCCTTTGGAGTCTTATCGTCTTTTGATTATTACTGCAGCATTTTTCATCAAATCTAATGTATGAACCATCTTTACGACGTGTGCTGTTTACTGTACGAACTACCAGCTTTACAACGTCTCCCTTCTTTACAACGCCACCTGGTGTTGCATCTTTAACGCTGGCTACTATAACATCTCCAATGCGTGCATATCTTCTAGTTGAGCCACCCATACACGGATACAAAAGCAGTTCCTTTGCACCAGTATTATCAGCAACTCTTAAACGTGTTTTCCTGCTGAATCATGCGGATACTCCTTCCTGCTTAATTATTTAGCTTTCTCTATAATCTCAACAAGTCTCCATCTCTTATCTTTTAGATAATGGTCTTGTTTCCATAATTTTTTTACTGTATCGCCAATACCACAATCATTGTTCTCATCATGTGCTTTGAACTTAACTGTCTTCTTTACAATCTTGCCATAAAGTGGATGTTTTACGTGGTCTTCGATTGCAACTGTGATTGTCTTATCCATTTTATCACTAACAACCTTACCGATACGAGTTTTTCTTAAGTTTCTTACTTCACGGTTTATCTCCTTTTTCTTACGCCATCTTTGATTTTTTCAGTTATAACAGTTTGTATTCTAGCAATATTTTTACGAACTTCTTTGATTCTTGAAGTATTATCTAATTGGCTAGTTGCATTCTGAAATCTCAAGTTGAAAAGTTCCTTTTTAGCGAAACTAATTCTTCATTTAATTCTGCTACGGTTTTACCCTTTAATTCATTAACATACTTATTAGTTTTCACGTTTTTCACCGCCTTCTAAATCTGCTTTAGAAACTATCTACATCTGCAAGGAAGTTTATGCATTGCAAGACGAAGAGCTTCTCCTAGCAACTTCTTCCAGGTACTCCAGCAATTTCAAACATTACACGACCTGGTTTAACTTCTGCTACCCAATACTCTAGTGAACCTTTTCCTGAACCCATTCTTGTTTCAGCTGGCTTAGCTGTAACCGGTTTATCGAGAATATTTTTATCCAAACTTTACCACCACGCTTAATGTAACGTGTCATAGCAACTCTGGCTGCTTCAATTTGGTTTGATCTAATCCAACATGGATCTTGTGCTACTAAACCAAATTCACCGTTAGAGATAGTGTTACCTCTAAGGGCCTTACCTGCCATAGTTCCACGGAGTTGTTTTCTACGTTTTTACTCTCTTAGGCATTAACATAATTACTTTCACGCTCCCTTCCTTAGATTCAGCTTTGGTTGGAAGAACTTCGCCTTTATATATCCAAACTTTTACACCTACTTTACCATAAGTTGTATCAGCCTCAGCGAATCCATAATCTATATCTGCACGAAGTGTTTTGTAGTGGAATTGTTCCTTCTGAGTAGAACTCAGTACGAGCCATATCAGCACCGCCAAGACGTCCTGAACAGCTTGTTTTTGATACCAAGTATACCTGCTTTCATAGCTCTGCTCATTGTTGACTTCATAGCTCTACGGAAAGCAATACGATTCTCTAATTGTTGAGCTATTGACTCCGCTACTAATTGGAGCCTCTCTATCAGGTCTCTTAATCTCTTTTACATCTACAAATACTTTTTTTGTTGTGAACTTTGCAAGTTCAGCTTTGATTTTCTCTATTTCTGCACCTTGCTTACCAATTACTACACCTGGCTTAGCTGTGTGAAGAATGATTGTAACCTTATCTGAAGTACGCTCGATTTCAATATTTGAAACACCAGCACTATAAAGTTTTTTTCTTTTAAAAACTTTCTAATGTTGTAATCTTCAACAAAGGCAATCAGAAAAAAATCAGCTTCTGCGTACCATCTGGAATCCCAGTCTTTTATAACACCGACTCTAATGCCGTGTGGATGTACTTTTCTGTCCCATTTTTTTGCCTCCTTCTTATCTTTCATCAAGCACTACTGTGATATGGCTCATTCTCTTCTCTATACGATAAGCTCTACCCTGTGCTCTTGGTTTTACTCTCTTCATTATTGGTCCATTGCTTGCAAAACATTCAGCAATGTATAAATTTTCAGCATTAAGGTTATTATTTACCTCTGCATTGGCAATAGCTGATTTTAATAATTTCTCTATTACACTTGAAGCATATCTAGGATTATATCTTAATATACCAAGTGCAGTAGCTACATCTTTTTCCTCTAATCGCATCTAATACGAAACAAGCTTTCTGAACAGGTACTCTTGCATAAAAAGCTTTGCTGATGGTCTCGCATCCTTCTTAGCGTTTCTCTCTCTTTTGATTTGGGATCTATGTCCTTTAGCCATTGGTGAAACCTCCTTTCAAACCTTTCTTATTATTTAGAAGCCTTTTTAGCATCTGCCTTATGACCTCTGTAAGTTCTTGTTGCTACGAACTCACCAAGCTTATGTCCAACCATATCCTCTGTAACATATACAGGAACATGTTTTCTTCCATCATGAACTGCAAGTGTATGACCTAGCATTTGAGGGAAGATAGTTGATCTTCTTGACCATGTCTTAATTACAGTTTTTGTCCTGAAGCATTTAATGCTTCTACTTTCTTTAGCAAACTAGCGTCTGCAAAAGGTCCCTTCTTTAATGAACGTGACATCTATTTTCTCCTCCTTTATTTACTAGCACCCTTACCATCGCGTCTTCTTATGATAAGCTTATTTGAATGTTTCTTTTTGTTTCTTGTCTTAAGACCAAGAGCTGGTTTACCCCAAGGTGTACATGGACCTGGACGACCGATTCCTGTCTTACCTTCACCACCACCATGTGGGTGATCGTTAGGTTCATAACAGAACCACGAACTGTAGGTCTAATACCCATATTTCTCTTTCTTCCGGCTTTACCCTATCTTAACAAGTGAATGTTCACCATTTCCAACAACACCGATAGTAGCACGACAAGTAATTGGAACCATTCTCATCTCTCCCTGAAGGAAGACGAAGTGTAGCATACTTTCCTTCTTTAGCCATTAATTGAGCTCCATTACCTGCTGATCTAACAAGTTGAGCACCCTTTCCTGGATAAAGCTCTATATTGTGGATTTGTGTACCTACAGGAATGTCAGCAAGTGCAAGACAGTTACCAACTTTTTGCTTCTGCAGTAGAACCATCTCATAACAGTCATACCAACTTTTTAAGCCTTCCGGTTGCAACTTCTATAAGCCTTAGCTCCATCTGCATAGAATAAAAGTGCTATATTTGCTGTTCTATTTGGATCATATCTCTATTGAAGCAACTCTTGCAGGAATACCATCCTTTTGAGTTTCTCTTGAAATCTATAATTCTATATTTTCTTCTTGAACCGCCACCGTGGTGTCTAACAGTTATCTTACCTTGGTTATTACGACCTGCATTCTTCTTTAGAGAAACTGTTAATGACTTCTCAGGTGTTGACTTTGTAATTTCAACAAAGTCAAGTCCTGTCATATTACGTCTTGATGGGGTATAAGGACTATACTTTTTAATTCCCATTATATTCTCCTTCTAACGCCTTAGCGTTCGCTTTTTTATCACGGTTTCTACCGTATATTTACCATTATCTAAATCTTATAGACCTTGGAATAACTCTATTTCTTTGCTATCAGCACTTAATTGTACAATAGCTTTCTTTGTCTTAGCTGTCTTACCAAAAGTAGTACCACGTCTTTTTGTTTTTCCTTCTAAGTTCATAGTATTTACTTTTTAAAACTTTGTTCCCCGGGAACATCTTTTTTCAACAACTTCCTTAATCATAGTTTTATTAGCCTCTGTATGAACTAAGAAAGTATACTCTTATCGCTCATACCTTGCATACTTTTTCTCAGTAACAACAGGCTTTTTAATTACATCATAGTATCTTATATCTGCCATTATGCGTATACCTCCTCGATAGTACCTACAGCAGCTTTTGAAGCTACAACTGTGTTGTATTTAAGAATATCATATACATTGATAGTCTTTGGAGATAGCAGCTTTACACCTCTGATGTTTCTTAATGAAAGAACTGAGTTAGTTTTCATTTTCAGAAACAACTACTGAGAGCCTTATTTACATTAAGATTCTTTAATGTACTTGCCATCTTCTTTGTTTTAATCTCTGTCATTTCAAAAATCTTCTACTACAAAGAAATTTGTTTTCTTTAACTCTACTTGTTAAAAGCTGATTTAAGAGCTAATCTTTTTCTTTTCTATTTAATGTGATAGTATAATCTCTTGGTGTTGGCGCAAATACTACACCGCCGCCTTCCATTGTGGAGCTCTGATTGAACCTTGTCTTGCATGACCTGTTCCTTTTTGTCTCCATGGCTTTTTCTACCACCGCCACGAACTTCCAGCACGTGTTTTAGCTTTTTGTGTTCCTTGGCGTTTATTTGCTAATTGAGCTACTACTGCTAAGTGTAAAAGATGTTCATTAACTTCTACACCAAAATAGCATCGTTTAATTCTATATTACCTACTTCTTTACCTTCAATATTATAAACAGATACTTTAGCCATTTGGCCTTCCTCCTTTCTTGTTAAGATTATTTGCCAACCTTAACTGTTTCTTTTTAGTGTTACAAGTGCCTTCTTAGCTCCTGGTACTGCACCCCTTAACTAAGATGATACCGTTCTCAAGATCAACTCTTACTACTTCTAAGTTTTGAGTTGTTACTTTCTTAGCACCCATGTGTCCTGGCATCTTTTGCCTTTAAATACATGGCTTGGATCTGATGAAGAACCATTTGAACCGTGATGTCTATGGAATTTAGAACCGTGAGACATTGGTCCTCTTGTGCTTCGAATCTCTTGATTGCACCTTGAAACCTTTACCTTTTTGAGATTGCACTGGCATCTACCATATCACCAGCCGCAAATATATCTGCCTTGATTTCATCTTTTAACTGAATAATCAGCCGCATTATCAAGTTTGAACTCTCTGATAAATCTACCTAGCTTCGTAAACTTCTCTTTGTCCTTCGCCTTTTTAACTGTCTTCTTTTTCTACCGCGCTTTATCCAAATGTCCGGCTTTAGCTTTGTTCACGAGCTTTGTACGAATTTGTCCATAAGCCACCTGAACACTGTTGTAACCATCGTTCTCTTCAGTCTTGATTTGTGTAACTACACAAGGACCCGGCTTGAAGAACTGTCACAGGAACTAACACACACCAGCTTCATTGAAGATTTGTGTCATTCAACTTTTGTAGCAAGTATTGCTTTCTTCATTGTTTCTTCCTCCTGATTTTTAATCTACAGCGGAGCGTTTATACGCTCATTCTAGAGCAGGATTATCTACTCTTCATTTTTATATCAATATGTACACTCAGCGGCATCTCTAAACGAGATATAGCTTTCAACTGTTTTTGGTTTGGTGTAACAACATCAATAAGTCTTTTGTGTGTTCTTTGTTCGAACTGCTCACGAGAGTCTTTGTACTTATGAACCGCTCTAAGAATTGTAACTACCTCTTTCTTTGTTGGTAGTGGAACTGGACCTGATACTTTTGCTCCAGCCTCTTTACAGTGTCAACAATTCTCGCTGCTGAGTTGTCAACTAATTGATGGTCATAAGCTTTTAATGTTATTCTCATTACCCTGATTTGCCATAAAAAGTCGCCTCCTTTTCGCACTTTCTATTAATTAAGTACGACAAGCGGTGACTGTACACTACTCCGTGTGTGTCGTATATATAACCACACGAAACTCTACCCTCTACGGTGCTGCTAATTGTACAGTGACTTGTCGCCAGTTTCGTAACATGACCTTCGCTCCACGGAATAAACCTACTAAGTATATAGTAGCAACCTCACGCTTCACAGCTATCAATGTCACAGCTTTACTAGGATAACATAGGTTTTAGGGATATGCAAGGAATTTTTAAATATAATTGCACAAAATTCCAAACATAATCATATTATCCTAAAAATATCTATAATTTAATCTATCTTTTTATAAATTTATTAATAAAATCTCACACTAAAAATTTAATGTACTGTTCTTTCCTTTTCTACAGAAATATACCCTTTCTAAATTCGGGACTATTAAGAGCAGGAACCTTATTTTTACTATAACAGAAAAAGCCGCATCCTTAGCATTGTTAGCAAAAACTTTTCTCTCTCTCATCTATAACCTAATCTTAAAAGTTCACCAAATTCCATTTTTGTCTCACCTATATTCGTTTATTAAAGTTTGCATTTTCATTTTTGTTCTAGATTTGATTTATATACATTTTTACTTGCATAATTATATGAAGTATGCTCCATTTTTACAGAAGTGCTTAGTTCTGATACTACCTTAGTTTGTATCCGCATCATTAACTACCCACGCTCCTTCTAAATTCACATCATAACCATCAGGCGTCTTGGTGTTTGTATACAACCAACCATCTGCATCAAATACATAACATTCAACCACACCATCTTTTATTACCATCTATCCATTGCTAAGTACTTTTTATTATAATTATCACTACGTAATTATCACTACCTAAAAGCATATCTCCAACTTGTTTTTATCAGTATCTCTAATCCATCTTCCTATATATACGCTTACAATAATAAAACTACTAATAACTAGCGTCCATTACCTTTTTCCTGCTAAAATAGTTTCATCTATATAGTAAATCCTCCTTTTCAAACATAATATATAAACTTTTAAATATATAAAAAAACTCTATCAGTTAAATCTTAAATGTACAATTAGTGTCCTATTCCATCTATCAGAAAAGTACATATATATCTTTTGTAATCAATTTCAATCCATAACAATCCTTCAATGCTTTTTGAAAAATCCATATGTTCCTAAAAGTTTAGTATTCGTAGACTTCTGCAAATTCCTCAGGGATTATCTATACTAAAAATACATTTGTGCATTCATATTCCCTGTCTTTTTCACGTATTTATTGGCAAAATTTTTAAGCCTTTAGAATTTGTAGTATCAAAACTAATTCCCCATTAGAATTTGGCCTTTCATCTTTTTAATCATCTCTATAACTTTTGAATTTATTAAAATATTGATAAACACCGGACACAGAAATCAATGTAGGAAGCCTTGTATCTATTTCTTTAATCCAATCAAGCTTGAACATATCACCCGAGATAAGATTTTCGTTATTACCATTCCCAAGAAGCTTTTTTCCCTAATTTCGATAACGTCCGGTAAATCTACTTCATAGAAGTTAGCTGTTTTATTCCCTATGCGATAATAAGCAGTTTCTAATCCTGCTCCCAAAAACACTACATTCCCATCAGGATTATCTTTAAGAAAGCTTTATTATCTTTTCATCTATTGTCTGTTGTCTACAAACACTCGCCATATAAAAATATTCGTTACTATTTTTTTCTATACTTTTTGTTGGGATATGCAAATCCAATGATAACGCTTTTTCATCATAGAAAAATTCAGGGAACTTTTTTGTCGCATATATTCTTCCTACAAGAGGGATATACAAAGTGTCTTCTACACCATTTAGTATACTTTCCACACCTATCCTTCTACTCCTTTCTTAATCTTAATTGTCTACAGATCAAGAGTTCTACTATTCTTTTTGTTCAAGAAACAGTTTACAAATATCTCACATGCTCATATTCAAGTTTTTATTTCAAGCATTTTTCTCCAGAAACTTTCATCAGTATAATTTAATTAAATCCTAAAGATAAATAACAATAAATATAGATTTTAGGTTAAAAATACATCAAATTTCTTTTTATAAGTTGTATACATAAGGATTTATAATTAAAGCGCTCTACTATCCACTAAACTGAACAAATTGTATCACACATATTTGGTAAACTCAATTTAATGTTTTTTAAACTCAGTCCTGCTTTGATTACTGCACTTGCATTTGCAAGATATAATTTTACATTCATCAAACAGCTAATACATCTATATCGCTTTTTATCATCTTTTTCCTACATTTCCTGAACTGCTACTAGGACTACTTCCTTGCATCTTCTCACTTAACTTTTCTTCTAAAAGCCTTTTTAAAGCCCTCTGAAAGCTCCTTTGCTACTTCCATAGCCTTTCGCTCGTCTAAATCTAAGTCTATAAAAGTTTTTTGTCAAATTTGCCCCTCCCATTCCCTCAGACTTAAAAAGTCATTAAGCTTTTATTTCAAGTTCTTTTTAGCAAAGTCCTTTTCCTTTTGGCTTAACTCTTTTCTCTTTTCTAACTCTGATAAACGCTCATCTTTACTCTCATCAGTATTTTTCTTTAATAAGCTTTTCATCACCTTTTGTAGTATCTTCTTTTGTACTCTCTTTAGGCTCTACTTTCTCTTCACCGGCATTAGCTTTGTTTGTAGTATCATCAACCAAAAGCTCCTTAGTGTCTGCACTTGCAGTAGCCTCTGTATTAGAATTAGAACCGCCTTGCGTATCTACTTCTAAGCTCTCATCTACATTTGTTACAACTTCTTCCATCATCTTCTCCTTCTTTTTATATAATTTTATGCAATAAAAAGACTGTAGGTTTGCTACAATCTTTGTTACTCTATTATTTCTTCAATACTTTCTATCTCACTATTTATGCACCACTCTCCTCTATAGTTACCATCACTATATCTTTCTATGATCATAACTATTGTATCTTCATCATCTACATAATCAGTATCTATATACCATGGTTTTTCCTACTATCACTTCACCTGATTTTAATACTACTTTTTGCTTTATGTCCCCTATCTCCTATAAGGTCTAGCTGCTGTACATATTTCATGTTTTTAATCTTCCTTTTTCTTTTTACAGGATAAATATGCGTACCCTTACTGGTATACTTAATACATATCCTCTTTGTTTTTCATACTTTTTACTACCTTGATTTAGTACTCTCCCATAGCTGTATCAAGTGTTATATACTCATTGATAACTTTTTCTTTTAAATGTGGCGTTTTCATCTCCCTTTCCTTTATATTTATCTATACTGGTCAAGCATTTTTGTAACACTCTGTTCGATAAATACCTATTATCTATAACAAATTTCCATTGGTGTTAAATAATCATTGTATGAATGAAGGTGGACATAGTTATATCAATTGAGATATTTCATAGTAAGTTCTTCCATCATCTCCACACTTGAAACACAAAATCACATTATAAAAGTTGCTTTCGAAAGTATTATAAAACCTTTCCATTGGAGCATTCTCATATGGGTATACATCCTTACTCATACTTTGGGTTATATTGTTATCTTTGCAGAAATTTACAAAGTCCCACGAGCTAAAATGTATCCATGATATGAGCGTAAAAATCAATTTAGGATACTCTTTCTTTTTAGAACTGTTTTTAAGTGTGTTTTATTGCTGATATAATCACTGTTTAATGAAGCAACAACTGAGCTATCAAATAAATCAATTATTGAAAAGTTGTATCTTAATTTTTTTCATTTAGCTGCACATATATGTGAAATTAGTGCACCATAATTTATTTTTGCAGTCGACAGTAAAATTCCGGTTTTAAGAGATTAACAAATATCTTTATTCTTTTTATAAGCCTTATATACAAGCTTAGAATGCATGATTACAGCACATAAATTCAGTTCCTTATTCATGTACTTATGTATAGTGGTATTACTTATCTCATAGCCATAACGCTCAATCAAAATACCCATAGCTCTATAGCCGATAACACTATTATTGTTGTAATAGACATATTTTATAAGCTCGAAGATATGTACCGGATGCTCATAGTATTCTCGTTTTTGTCCCCTCCCATATAGGCTTTAACTACTTTTTTTGAAGTCTTCGCTGTCGTGTACTGACATAGTAACATCCTCCTTAATTGAATAATATTATAATATACCATTTGAACAAGACGTTACAAATTTAGTTTACCACTACAATTACTCTTCCTTGCTCATGACCTTCTTTGCCCATACTTTTCGCTGGCAATGTGGGCACTTTAATTTTCTCGCACTCCAGAAATGTACTCCCATCATATATTCCTTATATGTAGGAATAAAACATTCATCACACTCTGGGCATTTAAAATATCCAACACTTTGGTCTCCGTGTGTTGCCACATATAAACCTACTGCAAATACACCTATTGCAAGCACTAATTAATACACCAGTCAATAGCTTGGGCATTGTATTGCCGTAAATACTAACCATAATCATCAAAACAATGAATACTATCGTTGACATTCCTCCAATAATATTATTGAGTCTATAATTTTTCTGATTTGATTCTTTTTCCTTAATCATATTCACCATATTTTTCCTCCGCCTTCTGCCTATACTCACTATCTGATAGCGTTCTGCTGACAACAGTTCGTTGACGGCAATGTTTAAATGCTCACACAAAGGAAGTAATAGAGATATTTCTGGGAATCCATTTCCTGTTTCCCACTTCGAAATAGTCTTATCACTTATTCCAAGTTCATCTGCAAGCTGCCGTTGTGTAAGTCCTTTTGCTTTCTTTCAGCCGCTATAAATTTCCCAACTAAAAACTTGATCCATTTGATTCCTCCTTTCTATCTGCATCATATCTTCTTTTCAAAAGCTATTCACACCTACGATCCGTAGAATATAGTGATTTTTAGAGGATTCTACGAGTCGTAGAGTTTCATTTTACATCTTCCGCTATATCTTTTCTCTGTGTACACCAACCATCCTCATCAACAACAATATTGCTTCTATTCGCATATGTATCTACCAACTCCAAGTCTGGGTGTATTTGCAATCATTCTCGTCAACCCTGATAACTCCTCACTCAAACTTTCAAGCTACGCTTTATTCAAGCTGACACTACAATAGATTACTGCATCCTTCTTATATGAACCTATGTTAGCTGGATTTTTCGTGATATTCTCAGCAAAATCTTTCCAGTTTTCACCTACTTACTTTTTAATGTTATCCTAATCATATCACGTATTTTTATAGATGATACGTAGGCTGAACCTCTATCGTTAAAAAGATGCACCCTCCCTAGTGTTCAACTCTTGTTATCCATTCCCTAGTGTCATCCCCTACCAAGTAGACCAGTTCCCACTCGGCTATTTTCAGGCATCAAAAAGGACTTCCACAATGACTTCATATACCTTTTAACGATAGACTATGAATAAGCCTTTGTTTTCTACACTTTATTTACTTAGCGGGTGCAACTTTGACATCAATACAACACAATCAACATGAGATGAGCAAACACTAAGTATGTCAAGTAGTTGCATTCATATGTGGGAACATATCCACAAACCTTTTAATGATAACTCCTATCTATCGTTAGAAAGTGTTTGCTCTCAATTATATTATTCCTTCATTTCTCTCAATAACATTTATCATCTCTGGCAAAATAATCTTTTAATTTCTCTATATCCTTCTGCAAATCTTTTCATTTGTTACTACTCCATGATACTTTTCTTCACATCACTCACCTCTTATTTAGTTTTTAGATCACTAGTCGTATATAATAATCCTATCCTTTGTAAGTTCATCAAAAAGTACGATTCACTTCATCATAAACTTCCTTCAATTCTTCATTAATCTTACCGAACACATATGCATCTCGTAATTCAGGCTTTCTATAAATACCCACTTCAACTGAGAATATGAGTATTTCGCAAAAGCAATCCACTGAGGATAATTAATTGCCATTGGATTCTTTTGTAAAATATACCTTTCCAGTGTTTATAGTCAGTTGTAGCTGAATGCTCCTATAAAAAGCATCGTTGCAAGTTTTTGGATGCTTTTTCACTATTAAGAGAAAAATGGAATGGATTCCTTTATAGTGTTTCCTTCCTTAATTCGCTTAATTCCATATCCCAGTCTTATAACAACTTCAGTGATTATTGCAGGAATAGACATTGAGCAAAAATGAATAAAGTCATAGCCTTCAAAATACATTCCCTGCACAATCTCTGCAATTGTCTGCTCCTCTTCACCGATACTACCGAACTGCAATAAATTGAATAATGCCATCATTGGAGCCGAAGTCCCATCGATGTTGTTATATCTGATTTGAAATGAATTATCTGTTTTGCAATAGCGACAAAAACATCAGACTCTTTTTCTATCAGCATAATTTCCCATCACCTGTGACACTATTTTTTCCTGTTTTATCAATTGTTGTCATTCTTCCAGTAAGAATGTCCATAACACCGAACAGCAATCCTAACAATGGATCATGCCCAAGTGATAATAGTCGATGGTAGTATGCGGATAATCCCTGTACATATTCCGTCGTATTTCTATTATCTCTATGCGCATCGTAAGGAACTTTACTTACTTTAGAATTTGCAAGTTTCTCCATTTCATCTTCCGGAAACTTTTTATCAAACCAATCTCTTACATAATTAGATAATGGTCTGCCTTTTTAAGCCATTTGGTGTTTTTGTGGAATTCCAACAAGAAGCAAATCTATCACCCTGCTCAAAATACCAGCAGACAGACGCTAAATTGCCACATCATATCTATCCAGCTTGTGTAACTGATTGAATTCAGCGTTGTTGCAGTATCTCTTGCCGATTTCTTTTTAACTCTTCTTCCGCAAATAATGATTCTAGGTTGTTTCCTGTTCCTACATTTAGAACTGCTTCTGCATGCAAATCTTCCCATGATGGAACAGCAATGACTCTTTTTGTTTCAGTTACAGTCGAAACTACAGGCATTTCTGTATGTCCCAACATTCTTAACAAATCTTTCACTCTCTTGAATCCTTCTGTCAATTTCATCTGTAGAAGACAGTTCATTCTTGATTGCATTTAACCTCATTGGACTGAAATTTAAGAACATCATTGATTTCCTGCTCTGTTGAATATTTATATCTGCTCATTCTTTTCGCCTTTCTTTTTCTCAAGTTCTCTAATTTGAACTTTGAATTCTGATTTTTCTTCATCCAATTTTTGTAGTTCTAATTCAGCATCATACGCCAACAGCCTATCTTGCCTTTCTTTACTAAGGTCTGTACATCCTTTAGTTCTTTAGCAATTGCCTCGTTCCTTGGCTAACGCCTCTTTATATAGCACTTCCTTTTCTGCCGACTCTTCTTCAATTTTCCTATTTCATACGTCAATGCAATCGCTGATGGAATAGCAAAAGCCACACCTTTTTGAAAGTTCTTGTTTTTAACTGTTTCCATAACTTCAGTCCCTACTTTTTAAGATTTGAGTTATCTGATTCAAAATCAAATTTTCCCATACATAGTCCTCCCAAATTATGCAACGCCTAAATCCTTCTGCAAGTCCTCGACAGCTCTTTGAAGAAGAATATTCAAACTCTGCAAATAATCTAAACGTTCTTTATCTGCATCGGCCTCCTCCTCAATGCCTTAATTATTGCATCGTGCTTACTTAATGCTTCTTTATACAGGCGTTCCTTCTCTTGACGAAGCTGCTTATGCTTAAGATGTGAAGCAACACCCACACTAATACTACCTAACACGGCAACTGGTGCCCGCAAGCACAAATATACCTGCTACCATTCCACCACCAATAATTCCTCCAGCGACCGCCAATCCTGAAGTAATGCCTGCGGCTGATAAACCAACAACAGAGCCTAGTCCATATAAAGCAACAAAGGATCCTACGCCACCAACACCAGCTCCAAGTGCCCCTGCAAAGTACTTCTGGAATTGCACTTTCTCTAATAGTTCTTTTTATCACTAAGTGCAACAGCCACCTCGTTTACTACATTCACCACCGACTGAAGAGCTTCTACACTCTGAAAATTCATATCTTTCTTTTTAGTAATATAACCATCTATTTGTTTATCCATCACTTATCACTTTTTCTTTCTACTTGTGGTTTTTATATCCTTTACTAGCCATCTACCTATTATTATACCTACAAGTGGCACGTTAACGACAGGAAGTGCAATTACACCCTCTGCTTTCATCCACTCTTTTTGTTTTTCTACACTTTGTATTTACTCACTGGGTGCAACTTTTGACATCAATACTACGCACTCAACATGGGTTGATAGCATACAGTTCTTCGTATCGGATAAGGGTGCTTAGATAAGGCAGTTCAGGCTTTGTCGCAATTAAGGCTAATTGTACTTCATATCCTTTGTTTTTCAATAGTTGTGCTGTTTTCTTTGGAATATCAACTATTCGTAAAGTTCCCTCAATCAAAAGATTGTATCCTAAATGACTCAATTCTGTTACTAAAGACTCTACCATTTTCCCTGCAAAATCTTTGGTGTATTCAACACTATCTTTGCCATATTCTTGCTGCAGTTCTAAATAGTGTGGATGCTGAGAACGAAAACTATCGCCATCTATGATAACAATATTTCCTTGAAATTCTTTCTGTTTAATACGATGGATTGTAGTCTTACCAGCACCACTTTGTCCTCCAAGCAAAATCGCTATAGGTTGCTTACTGGACTTTTTCCTCTTGTCAGTGAGCGAACGTTCCGCGCTAAAGCATGCTTAAATTCATTATCGGTATAATCTTAGATTTCCATTAGGCTACCATCCGTTTTTCAGATATATCTAACATACGTTCAATTCCATCCAAATAGCCGCTATATCTTTCTATTTCATCAAAAGTTTCTACTAAATAGATATTCGTATGAATCAAATCAGATAGATTATCACTCATTAAAAATCCAAGGATTAGGTTCAGCATCAATGCTAATTCCTGACTATCTTGATAACGATAGAGTCGAGATAATAGATTAGCACCTCTTTCTTTCACAATTTCAATTTTTAAAGTCAATTCATAATCTTCAACAGGATTAAGCATTTTTATCTTCTCCTACAATATCGACATAAGATACATTAAACTTTTGACAAATGATGTCTATTAATTCTGTAGAGACTGAACTAGTTCCATTTTCATAACGACTCAAGCTATTTCGAGAAATTCCTATAATAGGGCAAATTCGGGTTGCGTTAAATCATGGGTTTTATGTTCTTTTCCAATCATGGCTCTCCTTCTATTTAATAATCCCATTATATCATTTAGAAAAGGAAATACACCATTTTTGGTGCGTTATTGGTTGTTTTCTAAATCTCTCTAAATTCTTCGCCAATTGTTCCTTTATGAAGTTGATTTTTAGATTTCTTTTAATGTGTCATCCAAAGTTTCTTCTATAACTTGATTCTGTTTTTATTTGTTCTGATTCTTAATCTGGAGTAAAAATGATATCTAGCAGTTGGTCATCTTTTTCAAGATCTTGGAAGGACATATCAGATAACCTATGAATCAATTTCTTAAATATATCACTATTGTCTTGATTTTTCTTAATAAATTTTATAAACATCAAGAGACTGGGCAAAAACTCAATTTCAAGAGAAAATGAAGTAAATATTCTCACAATAAAGCTTATAGTATCAAGATTTTTCAACACCTAATATTATGAGCTTTTTAATTTTAAAGACTTTTTCTCCGCCTCTTGATACGACGGGCATGTTGTAAATCTAGATGTGTAAGACCTCATGGATAGTTGCTGCCGGTGAATCTAATAACCTCGCAAATCTGACTATCTTGAGGTAGCGGGTAGAGGAAGGGATAGCAAAATCGTGAGTCTACGAACAGAAAATTAGTAGTAAAGCGATTATAGTGTTTAAGTGGGCTAGAAACTCTAAAGTTCAAAAGGTAAACATAACCTTTATGCATGAATCACGAAAGTAAACGGGGAAAGATGTTCGCCTTATCCTGTGAAATCTTATAGCGCTCAAAGCGTAGTAACAACGAATTATGGGAAGTCGACCAAAGTCATAGTAGTGATAAATCTTCTGTAATAGAACTGGATTGAATGGATAAACAATTAAATGAATATCTCTAGAAGTAGAATTGTCTATTTTGACTTTTGGTCAGATAGGATGGTAGTTTGAGAAAGTAAATAATATCTATTGTTCATAAAATACAGGAAACACTTTGCAGACTGAGAGAGCTTATAAACTTTAGTTGAACAGTTGTATGCCGAATGGCACGTACGGTGATTTGAGAGTAGCTAAAGGCACATAATGATAAATGGTGCTTATTACCACTATTTATTAACTAATAACTACTTACTTCATTATAAATAATTCTCTCGGTCTTTATAAAATATAGTAAGTAAGCTAAGAAATATTAGAACTGAAATAATATGAATAGTCAGTGTACAAACAATCTACTCAAGTATCACAAAAATCACTTAAATTCAAAACATATCAATCATCAAACTTAAACTAGGAATAAATTCATATTATTTAGATGTCTTATACTTTTTCTGCTTCGATTATTTGTATTTATCAAATGTTTAAAAAGTTCAATAGTATTTTTCTTTAGTTACTTTGATATTTTTACTCTATCATATTTTCAATATTATCACAAATATTACAACAAACAGCAAAAAGAATAATTTTTATAAAAAGGTAATTCAAGGAACTTGAAATTCCTCTCCCCAATCACACAAATATTGTTGCTCCACAGCTCAGTAGTGAAAGAATTCATGGATTTAATTAAACCTGTTCCTATCGCTTTAACAAAGCTTTCCTTTAGTGTCCAAAATCTATAAAAAGTTTCACACTTAAACGAATCTGAGAGCTGTAAGAAAAAAATCCCTCTCTCTGATAAAACATAATCTATAACTTCATTAAAATCAAAAACTCTCATTATATTCCAAATCTATTCCGACTTCAGCATTGCTAATCGCAACTGCTACCCAATCTCCCGAATGAGTAATATTAAAAACAATTATCAATTCCAATTAAATAGGGTTTCCATGATTATTTTACAATTTTTACGGGAGTAAACTCAGATATAATTTTGTTAAATAAAAAGATATCCATATAAGATATAGTATGCAACTAGAGATCTCCTGTAATCTAAAACCCTTTTTATATTTTTCTCACTTCTTTCAAAAAGTTAAGTAGGATACGATTTTCTATGTAGAATCTCATCCAATTTAGAAATATTGATATTTGAAAAATATATTATCATTACACACTCAACTCAACCAATTTATAAAATTCATCTTTTCTATCCATCAAGTCACCAAAAGAACCATCTTCAACAATAACTCCATTTTTCATAAAAAGAATTCTATTGTATTTCTTCAACATGCTCTTATTTAACTTATGCGTAACAACAAGAACTGTCAAATCCTGAATTTCTAAAATTGAATTTTTTCAATTTTCAATAGTAACTTTGTTATCTAAAGATGAGGTAGCCTCATCTAATAATAAGATCGGTGTTTTCCGAATTAAAAGCACGCGCAATACTAAGTCTCTGTCTTTCTCCACCAGATAGATTTGATCCATTCTCGCCACATAAAGCTTGTAGACCTAATTCATTTTCTAAAAATATAACTTTCTAAACCAGACTGCTGGACAACTTTTTATATCATCTTCAGTAAAGGATTGACCAAGGGTAATATTTGCTTTTTAAAGTATCATCAAAGATATAAACATCTTGCTGAACAATAGTGATTAAGTTATAGGCTCTCTGATGAAAAATAGTTTGCAAATCTTGATTATCAATTGAGATATACCCACTTGTTAGCATCATAAAACAGTAATAGATTGAGTAAAGTTGATTTTCCACCGCCTGACATACCTACTATTGCAATTTTTCGCCCTTTTTAATCTTCAAAGATAAATTATTAAAAATCTTTTTCCTCAGCATTAGGGTAGGAAAAATTTTACATTTGAAAAAGAAATGACATCATCAAAATATTTTTCGTTTTACCAGTTTGAAGTTCGATTACATCTTTTTACCCTCAAATGAATTCAGTGTAGCCTGACCTTCGCGGAATTTACTCATTCCCATACCAATTTCATTTAGTGGCATTACTATAAAATTGACTAGTTGAACAATAGCTGTTACGCTCCCAATTGTTGTATGCCCACCGAAGACAAGATACATTCCTCCACCAAAGGCTACTAAAAACAATCATCCCCTGAAAGCTGAGAAATAACATTAGCTAAAACATCAAATTTTTCCTTTCATAAAATATATCTCATCCAATTTTTTTCGCTTTCATTTCTGTAATCTTGACGGATAGTCTCTTTTCACATTAAAAACTTTTTATAACTAAAAACCCTGCTAAAATATCTTTAACCTAGCTAAATATTTCTGATCGGCGATCATAGAACTATTTTTGCATAGAAGATGACTTTTGTCCAATCAATCCTGAAATTATCATCGGAATAACACTAGCAATGATAACTAATAAAGTCAAAAACCAATTATCTATAAACATGGCTACTAGCGAGAAAAATCATTAAGGAAATATTTTTGAAATATTAAAAATACTGATGCAAATAATCCTGCTCGATCATGTTTTCAGTTAATATTGAAATGAATTTCCCTGATTTTTCCTTAGAAAAATTCTCTATAATCCCTATCTAAAATAGATTTAAACACCTTATTTTTGTATCTTGACATAATCTGCCTACAAGTTTATTTCTTAATCGAAGGGATATAAAAATTAAGGCCAGCATAGACGAATATTACGACAGCACCAATTAGTATCGCTTTAGATAGAGCTCCATATTTTGAGACATTCCATTATCAATTATAATTTTTAATAGAATAAGCTAAAAAGCAATATTAGTTAAAGGCACCAATATATTAAAAATCATAAAAGTATAAAAACTTTATGCTGTTCTATCAATTGTTTTCATTATTAATCAACCTCATAATTCTTAAATTTCATTTAGAAAAATGTGACATAAAAATATTCTTCTAAGTCAATATTCTCCCTCCTAAGCTCTTTCATAGAGACCTGTTCTACCATTTTTCCATTTTTGATAACACCAATCTTGTTCTGCTATCTGTGAAATTTCTGACAAAATATGACTTGAGATTAATATTGTAACACCACATTCCTTAGAAAGAGACAACAAAAGATTCCGAATTTCTTGAATTCTATTGGATCCAAAACCATTGATTGGTTCATCTAAGATTAACAATTTAGGTTTTTGTTAGAAAAGCCCCTAGCTAAACCAAGCCTTTGTCTCATTCCTAACGAAAAACTCTTTTACTTTTTAGTCGTATTTTTAATCCGACCATACTTAAGACACTTATTATATCTGATTCATTAATATTTTTCCTCATATATTAGCGTGAATTTCCAAAAATTTCTTTTGCTGTGAGGTTTTCGTAAAAAAATTGGTGTTTCAATAATACTTCCAACCTGACTTAGAATCTCCTCTCTATGATCTTGTAAATTTTTCCAAAGATTTCAATACTACCAGATGTAACAGTTAATAAGGATAACATACATTTCATTAAAGTTGTTTTCCTGCACCATTTGGTCCTAAAAATCCATAGATTTCTCCTTCAGAAATTGCAGGTTAATACCACTTCTAAAATTTCTTCCTAGCAATAGTTTTTTAAAAAGTTCCTTTATTTCAACAATATTTCCCATTTCTATCTCTCTTTCTATAGCCAGCTTTAAATGCAAAAAAATTTTTTTATTAAAGAGCATAAATACTAATTTATACAGCTCTTCTTTTAAAGTAATTATCAAAGAATTATCACTTTACTTCCATTAAATTCAGATATACTACTTGATATTAATATCTGTTCTCGAAATAGTATAAATTGAAAATGAAAACAATCATTAAACTTATGAAACTAGCAAATATTAAGAAGAATAAGTTATCAACAAAGTTATTAGTTAAACTGCCTGAACTTACATTCGAAAGTAATGCTCAGACCTAGTCCTGAAAAGCATTGTTATAGCTATTGAATACTTAATCATACCCAAAACAAAAAGGTAGTATCTCGATTAAAACTGTTCCAAATGTAATTCCAGCTAAGTTAATCATTTGATTAGCTACTGGGATATAATTTGATTCAGTTAAAAACTGCTACTAATTTAATTAATAATTGAATAACTAAATGTGCAGTAAAATGAACAATAAATGATATTAAAATTACTGATATAACTTTTCCCCATAGTAATTTTATTTTTAGAAACAGGGTAGGGAAAAACAACTGAAAAATTGTTCTTCGTTTTAAATTCATCAATAATAATCGCAGATAATAAATAAGATTCAAAAATCAAAAAGCTGCTTTTTGTAAATAAAGATGAAAATAATGAAGTTGCAATTGCCCAACCTTCCCATTTACCAGTAATTCTAAAAATTATTGGTACTCTGCTCAACAAATTCTCCCAGTTTATTATCTGTACCTAAGCCCATGATTATGATTCCTGGCAATACCTAACACTATAAATATAGTACCCAACCAAGCACAAAATAATTTAGATTTTGGAAACTTTATTTAATTCAATTTTAATAATCGACAACATAGATTTTTCCTCCAAAAAATTTTTATTAATATTAATTAAACTATTCTCAAAAGCATTTTACATACTTTCGGTATGTAAAAATTTCATATACATACCAAAGGTATGTATAATAGAATTTTAATACCATATCTAAAGTATGGTATTTTTAAAATATCTATACATAAAACTTATTTACTACTTTTTAAGTGATCAAATAATTTGAAAATTACTTCCATCATTTCATCAGTAATCAACTGCACTCCCAAACCTTCAAAAGTTAGTTTAATGAAGTTCATTTTCCGCTTTTAATTCTTCTACTGAAAAACAGAAATTTGGAATCCAATCCAAAGCATCTAGAGTCAAAAATGATTAAATCTGCTAATTCTTCTGGATATTCTGTTTTTTTATTGATTCATCTTTAACACCTTCATAAACTTTTTCCTAATTTCTGGTAAAAATTAGAAAATAAACTTAAATACTGCTCTCCTAACAAACGTGGACTTCTTAACATAATTGAGACTGAGTATACTAGTCTTTGTTGTTTTAAATTAGAAAACGCATCCATCAAAGAGTTTTGTATTTTTTTCTAATGCAGTACCTCCTCTCCAATTATAATTTAAAATTTCTTGATTATTTTCGCTAATGATTGATTGCAATATTTCATCTTTAGACTCAAAATGATGATAAATAACACCTTTCGTCAACCCATCTAGCCCATCGATTATATCTTGTATTGAGGTGTTATCAAATCCTTTTTCTAAAATAAATCTTTCGAAACTTCTAATATTTTTTCTAGTTTCATGTGAGTTTCTATTTCTTGCCATTATAACCCTTTTCTTATCATACTAACGGTATGTAATTCCATTATAATGTACCAAAATCATACTGTCAAGTTCCTTGTTATTTACTATAATTTTATGCCGTTCATCTTCCTTCTGAAAAAATGCGTTTTAGTCAACCACTCTTAATATAGATAGTTATTGTTGTATTCATTTTTCCGATACGCAAACGATATCTACAAATACATTTACATCTATGTACCTTTTTAGGACTTTTTTGATGTCAAAATTGCCTTTATCTACAAAGACAAAATACTTGTAAAAATAGCTTGAAATCATGATTTCACCCCTTTTTCGTTGTAGCAATACCACACACTCCACAATCTTTTTCGACATCAACACTTTCATCAATGATATTATCTGCAAAATGTCCATCCTAATCCAAGGACGAAAAAAAGAGCAAGTGGTTTTTTCTGTCCACCTGCTCTAAATACTTTTCATGTTCTCTTTCCCGCCAGTAGACTTTGTATATATCCTCACTGACTTTTGACCTTTTTGTCCGCCTACATATAGATAATATTCTTTTTCATTTTCAAAGTCCTCCGTTTCTTTTGACTGACTGTTTTTTTCAGGCAAAAAGGAGGACTTCTACACTTAGGCATACGAAGTCCTCTAAAACGTAAGAATAAGAATACTTCTTTAGCTACACTTACGTGTTTCAGCTTGTATCTGAAACAATAATCTACTATAGAGATTATTGAAAAAGAGGAATGTTTTTGTTTCTTTGGTATTTCTAACATTAGGGTGTTTAGATTCTTCCATATTTGTTTCCTCCATTTTATCAATAATCTAAATAGTCAGTATCTTTATCTTCTTCATACATAATTGATTTTTATTCATTTTTTTAGTTTCTATTCTATCAAATAGTTTGATAATCTCAGAATCCGAAAATCCTAAGACATATAGTTTTTTTCAAACAATATTTTTTGTTAGCCTGTTCAAATGCTGATTTCTTAACTCAATTATTTTTCTTCTCACTTTCAGTAACAAAATATCCTTTACTTCCACGACTAACAATCAACCCCTGTTTCTCAAGAATTTTTAATTCTTTTTGGACGGTTGCAGGATTACATTCTTGCCTCTCTGCTAAAGTCCCTTATGGGAGGCATCTGTTGCCTCGGTACATACTTACCTCTTAAAAACAGTTGCTCTTATCACAGATGCTATTTTGTAAATATGGATACATATTTACTTAACCTTTTATTTTTTCCTTCCTCGTATAAATTTCCAATAAGCAGAATACGGAATAAACCGTAGCAAAACAGAAGATAATATTTATTAGCAAACATATCAGGGGTTCCTTTTGCATTGAAATGAACAGGAATTCCCTCCGGGAGAAATATGCAAATAATAAATATTACAACAATTATTAACATCAAGACCAAGACATCTTTTAACAGTCCAACTTTTCATACAATTTTTCCTCCTTAAACTAAATAAAATTTGACTTGCTAACTTTTTATATAAACTTCACTTGAAATAACAAGTAAAAGTAACTGATATTATCTGCAAAACCGGTGTTATCGGAAGATTTAAAAACCAATTAAGAAAAAAATTGGTGTAATGAGTGCAATTATCCCGACAAGTCCAGACACAATAACAGGCATGCTCTGCTTTACAACCATCATCTCGCTTTCCCATTCATAATTTGGATACTTTTTTTATTTAGAAATTCTATCACTGTTATAAAGATCGAATAGCATATAGGAACAATTATTAGGTTAATAACTTGAATAAAGTTCATATCAAGTTTTAGCATAAATGCAAATATGGAAAATCATATACCCAATCAAATGAAGTGTAAGGTTTACAGCTATCTTGGAATTTAAGATCATTTTTACCTTAACAGGAGAACTTTGCAAAAATCCAAATATTTTTTTCCTTCTAAAGATATCGCTGAAGCTGCCGGGCAACTGAGCGAGAGCATAGATGAAATAAATAATGGAGCAAAAATTTGAGAGATATTCATTTATATTTCCTATTCCCTGAAGACTCTCCTATTTGTTCCACAGAATTAAAAAGCAAAAAAATATACTAAAAACACATAAAAGTATTACACCAAGGCCTGCATTCAAGACTGCCATGTACGAGCTTAAAAAGCGTCCCATTTCTTTTTATACAAGGCAAGAAATATCGATTTTTCTATTATAAGATTTTTTTGTTATCAGAATATCTTGATGTTGTTTTAGCAAGAGTATTAAGCAATCCATACTTCATCGCAACAATTTTTATAAATATATAAAAAACTGCTGTTGAAAAAACAATAAATAATCCCATTCCAATATACATTGGAAAATTTGTGTGTTGCACGAATAACCCGGATATTGGGTACAGTCCTGTAATTTGCTTAGAAAGCATGATCTCAATACTGTCTTCATTACCTGATTTCATAGCTGACACTGCAATATATCCAATTATGCCTATCATTGCAAATGAAAAGATTAGAGCAATAACATTTTTCCTCTTAAAATAAGATGAAACAGCCACAACAATCATTCCCATACATGCTGCTATGCACATAGGTATCAACGGAACAAAAATCATGGAGGTAAAAATACAATATAATCTGTAATACATTTAAGCTTGCGTTTAATACCCAAACAATGCCCCGGAGCTTATAAATATGAATCCTATTAAAAAGTTCAATAAATACATAAACATAAACTTGCTACTTATAATGTCCGAGCTTTTTTAAAAGGTAGCGATAAAAGCGTTTTCCATATCACGACTACCAAATAAAATTCCATTAGAATAAAATATTGTCAAAAATAATATTGAAAAAAACTTGATACCGCAACCATATAAGCCGGTATCAATTCCCTGCTATCCAACTTGTACCAGTGTTTTGGCTGTCATAATATTATAGACACAGAAAAAAATATAGCAAGAGTTATTATTCCAAAACTTGCACTAACAACAGAGCTTTGCTTTTTATTTCTCAGCTCTCTAATTTCGTTGATTGGAAAATTTATCAATTGGGCTCTAATTAGTATCCAAAATTTTTGCTCATTATCTTGTACCTCCATGAAAAAGTTTCCAAAGTTTTTATCACCTTTGACTTCTTCTGTATTTCCGCTTTACGATTAACTTTCCATTTTTATAATTGCAATTTTATTACATAATTTTTCTGCAACATCCAAAACATGTGTTGAAAAGATAGCTCACTCCATCTGACACGCATTCGTGCATTACTTTCTTTAGTAAAAAAAGCTGCTTTTGGATCAAGTCCTACAAAAGGTTCATCTAAAAATTAGTAACTTTGGAGAATGAACCAGTGCAGAAATAATCGCTGTTCGTTGCTTCATACCATGTGAATACGAAGATATCATCCCCGAAAGATGCTTAGTCATTTCAAATAAATCACTATATTTTTGAATTCTTTCTCTGCGTATTTCAGTAGAAATTTCAAATAAATCTGCAATAAAATTGATGTACTGAAAACCCGTCATATGTTCATATAAATCCGGATTATCCGGAATGTATGCCATCATTTTTTTACAAATAACAGGCTCCTCTTTAATGGAATGCCCATTAATCGTTATACTTCCATTCTCAAAATCATGAATCCCAACTACTGCTTTTATTGTTGTAGTTTTTCCAGCTCCATTTGCACCAATGAATCCATAAATATCTCCAGACTGTACTGAAATGGATGAGTTATCAACAACTTTTTTTGTCTCCGTAAAATTTACTAAAATTATTTATCTCTAACATGCTTTTTACCTCCATTGACAATTTGTCAGTTATTCTTTTGAAATAATACCGATAGCTTGTTTAGCATTAGCTATCGGAACATTATTATTTTTACAAACATTCTATTCTTTTTCAATTGCTAAAGAGTTTTTGCATTTTAAGCTTTGTTCAAGCATTATCTTAAATGCATTTAAATACTCATTGACAGACTCTTTTTGAATATCTTATACTTATGTTATTTGAAACAAAAACATAAGCTGTCATAAGAAATTCCGCTGTTTCGAACGGATATTTTACAAAAAGTGTTTTTCTGATATTCCTTGGTTTATTATCCTTTCAAAATATATTGTCAGTTTTTTCAATAATCTTATGGGATAACTTATCTATCATATATCGATTTTCTTCAAGATCAACTGTTTTTTGTAACTCTGTTCCCTCTGCTGAAATATTTTCCGAAGATATAATTGTGGCATCTATAAAAGCTCTAATTTTTTCAACGGCGGTTTTACCTTCATCATGAGACAATAACATGAATATCTTTCAATAATTTATCTGAATATTGTTCCACAAGACAATATAAGATATCTTCTTTATTCTTAAAGTGATAGTACAGCAAAGCCTCTTGATATATTTACTTTGTCAACAATATCCTGAGTTGTTGTATTAGTATACCCTTGCTCTATAAAGAGTAGCATTGCAGCATCCATAATTTCAGCACGTCGTATTTCCGGTTCTTTCACATCTCGCATTTTATCCCTCCTATTTTAAAGATATCACGCAACTGACATTTTGTCAATTATGTTTTTCTCATTTCTCTTGAATTTTTATGGTATAATATATTTACAATTTTAGAAAAATGCTTAATGCTTGCTTAACTTTTGTAGCAAGCACAGTGAATACGGACACTTACGGAAAAATTGATGAAAGCAGCCCTTTAGGATCTGCTTCTTTTTATCAATTTTTAGCTTGTACCCTCGCCTAATAGTTTCTACAATTTGAGCAAGCTCTCATTGGAAACTATTGGCTGAGAACAAACTTTTAGAAGAACCCTAAGACCCCGAAATACATTCAAAAGGAAAAATTTATCTATGGCAAATAGAATACGAAATGAAAAAAACTTAAAATTAAACTAACTGAAGAAGAAAAGGCTCTTTTTGAGGAGAAAAGAAAAACTTGCAAAAATGCAAAACTATGAGCCATTTTATTCGCAAGTGCATTTTAGAAAAAGGAAATATATCAAGTTGATTTAGAGCCGTTTAGAGATTTACAGGCTTTACTCTCCAACGCTACAAGCAACATCAATCAGATTGCAAAGCGAGTAAATTTCACCGGCATAATCTATAAGGACGATATAAATGATATGAAAAAAGCAGATAGAATATTTCTCAAAAGAGCTATGGCAAATACATTCGTTGCTGCTCAACAGGACTTCAGTATGTGATTAGTTTTTATGGCAATTACAAAAAAATACATCCTATAAAATCCACGCTTCATCTCGCCATCGCCTATATTACAGGTGAGAATAAAACCGATGAGAAGATTTTTAGTCAGCACTCATAAATGCCATCAAGAAACTGCTCATACACAGTTTTTTTAAGGACACGACATGATGCAGGAACAAAAGGTTCTGTCCTTGCAAGACACCTTATTCAATCCTTTTTACCGGGAGAAACTACTCCTGAAATAGCACACCGGATCGGCATGTAGCTGTGTAAAAAGATACTCAAAGATGAGTATGAGTTTGTATTATCTACGCACATAGATAAAGGACATATCCATAATCATATCATCTTCAACAATGTAAATATGGTTACCCGGCAAATGCTATCAATCCAATAAGAAAAGCTATCATAAGATCCGTTACCAGAGTGATAAGCTATGCAAAGAAAAATAACCTATCCGTTATTGACGAGTTTTACGAAAGCTATAAGAAAAAATATAAGACTAACGGTAAGTCTTGGTATGAAAATGAACAAGCAAAGCATGGCACTTCTTGGAAAAGCAGGCTTCAATTTGACATTGACAGAATTATAAAACAGTCTAAGGATTGGGATGAATTTCTAAAGAAGATGGCAGATCTCGGCTATGAAATCAAATACAGTAAGCACATTGCTTTTAAGTCAAAAGATAAGGCGAGATTTACAAGGGCTAAAACAATCGGGGAAGATTACATCGAAGAAAGATTAAAAGAACGCCTTGCAGAAATATCGTCTATTAAAACCCATGCCGTCAAAAAAACGCATCGGCAATATTATTGATATGAACACCAATATGAAAGTAAAAGAAAGCAAAGGCTATGAATATTGGGCAACCAAACATAACCTTAATACAATAGCTGAGTCTGTTATCTTTCTCAGAGAACAAGGTATTAAATCCGTTAAGCAACTTGATGAGTACATCCAAAAAGCAGCCGATGAAAGGCAAAATTTACAGGATAAAATCAAGGTTATTGATAAGGAAATGCAGGAGCTTTCTGCTACTATGGAACGAGTTCATGCCGTAATAAAATATAGGAAATACTACAAGGAATATAAGGCAGATCCGTCTGATAAGTCATTTTTTTGAAGAGTACAAAGCTCAGATTACCCTATATGAAAATGCCCTTTCAGAGCTTAAAAATCCTATTCCAAGCTCCCAGATTCAAAGGATATTTTTATCTAAACTTGATAAATTACAAGAAAAAGAATACCCTTATGCAAGAGTATTCTTCTACAAAATCTACTATGGACGAGCTTTTACAAGATACGAAGAAATTACGGAATTTATATGGGTAGGGGATGGAGATAAACTCTTAGGGTTTATCTCTCTATCTCAATAAAAATTATGAACAGCGTTTAACGTCAGCAAATATGATAAAACTGAAAACAATATTACCAAAAACGAGAAAAGAAACTGATTCAAATCGTTTTTGTTTTTAGAAATAAATTTGCGAATTACTTGTATCGGAGTTTTTCTTTTTCTATCAATATAGACACTGAATACACGCAACAATAAGGTACAAGATATCATTTGTTGAATTACTCCTATAGATACACCTAAAATTTTATATACTGATATAAAAATTTTCTTGTATCAACTATTGACAGACTCATTGTTACCACCATTTCCTTAATGTTAAATCCATAATATAATGTTAATGTGGAAACAGCTATTGAAACAATAATGAATTTAACGGTAACTTTTTGAACTTCCTGGCTAAGAGATATAATAAATAAAAAAATATAATAGATAATATTAAAGGTATAAGTCCAAACCACTTTAAGAATAAAGATATATACTCTACATATTCTTTGAAAAATTGACAATTATAGAAGCAATCAATGCTCCTACAATAATAATTCCCCATACATCATTATCACTCGACTTTTGACTGGATACATATTCCTTTTTTTCTTTTTTGCAACATAATTATATTCTGGAGAATCGATAAAAAAAGTTTTTTTGTAGATATTTCTATATTTGTACTAAATATCATTACCATGAAATTTTTATATTTGGAATTTAAAAATTTCACTTTGTCAATAAGTGTTCTTATAACTAAAATTAAAAACCTAATATCAGCATTTTAATAATATCTTTTAGGTATTGTTTTTAACTAATCCAAACAACCAATTTATAATTGTATCAGGTATACACTACCCTCCTAGTTTTTTTGGTATTAAACCACTCAAAAAGTAAGGCCATCAATTATATTAACTTCAAAAAGGTTTACTTTTTCCCATAACAAATACCATTTTTACTAAATAGGCCTCAACATAATGTCTACCTGCATAGCAAGTTTTCTTCTGTTCTTATTCTTTTTCCTTGTTCAAGCTTAGAATTATAAAAAGTCTCCTCTTAAGCAATTTGCATTGATTGCTTCGTAACCAGTATTGGTTATTTGCCAATATATATCATAGTCTTTTTATATTAAGTGTAAGTGTATTGACTTCAAATTTAAGTTTTCCTTTTTTTATTCAAAAGCTTCACCACTTTTTATTTGCTTAAATCTGAAACCATGCCAACTATAATATGCTTTTTATCTCTACGTCAGTCTTAGCAATACTTGATATTTTTCCATTTAGGTTTTTGATGATGACTTAAAGAATTTAACGAAATTCCAATTTCATTAGTATTTTTACGCAAACTTCTCTGTATATAAAACAAACTTTCATTTAAAGACAATGCTTTATTATCTACGCTAAAGTCAACCTTAAGTTGATCATACCACTTCAAAAACTTTCAAAAATATTTTCTGTCCTTATCCCATTTCAAAGATAATTTTCTTTTCTATTAACGGATTATAAATACAAAGGATTTTTCATTTTCATATTCAATTCCACTCAAAAGATTTTTAACTACATTCAATAATAATGTTTTTAAAATCATCACTAATAATCGTACAATTAGGATAAATTTTTGCAACTAAAGTAGTAATTATAACGGAAGACGGTTTTTGTTTCATATCATCTTCAAACATAACTTCTGCATGTCTCTTTAATAATTGTACAATTCTTTGTAATGGAGTTTTTATTTTATAATCTGGAATTTCTTCTATCTTTTGCATAAAATCGTTTTAGCATATGATTCTTTTTATTGTTTGAAAATCACTTTGTTTTTTGAACCAATCGGAATATCCTTTAGGATTACTAACTTCCCAGTCAAATGTTATATTATCATAGTTACCACTTCTTTTATCTGAAATTGCAATATTTCCATCATCCGTATCATTCCAAGGAACAGCAGGTAAAATATCTATATGAAAAATTTGATTCATCTACATAATTTAATGTCCAACACCTATTGCTTTCTTTTGGAAAAATTTTCCATACTATGCTTTTAACGAGTAATTTTTAACTACTTTTTCCAAGTTCGTCTTTTAATTCTCTTTGAGTCTGGTGATGTCTTCTTTTTTAGTCAGATTGCAAACAATATCTATATCATACGCCCCTTCTTCAGTAAGAGGTTTAATTGCTGTTCCTAATTTAATAGAACCTTGTAGGTAAATATCTGGACTATATTCTGCTAGGTCAGATTCTTTTATATAGTTTGCAATTGCCTTATACCTGTTTGATGCTTTTTTTCGTAATTTGATTCAGAAACATCAATTTTCATTAATAAGCTCTTTTTATCTCCTTTAGACATTTCAAATTTTTCATTTTTATTCCCCCTCTCTTCTTAAATAATATATTGCGAATGGGCTCCTATTTTAAATGATTTTCCTCTTATATCAACACATTCCTTTTTCAATGTCTTCTCTATCTACAAGCTTAATTAGATCATTATCTTCTTTTACATATTTATATACCATATCAATATATTCATTTGTTAAATGAATCTCATAAATATCAAACAATAATATTTCATTCTTTTTTGAAATGCTTAGAATAAGCCATTTTAGGTTTTATTTGCTTTTAAAAAAATTCTATTCTCATGCTACTTAAAAACTTCTATAGGCAATATAGTTATTTTTTTATAATTTCTTCATAAAAACTCTCTATATACCGCTACTTCCCTATTTTTCTCTACTATCAAACCAATTTAGAACTTTGCTAATATTTTTCCTTTGGTACAAAAATCTTAAATCTTCTTTTTCATAAAAACCCTCGTTTATTTTTCAAAAAAATAATATTCAATTTCCTTTCAATAGTACTAAACGAACTACAAACCTTATATACTCCACCAACAGGTTGCAGTTGTTCTATTTTACTTCCCTTAATTAAAAGATATTTATCATCTATTTTTTATTTTTATATAAATACGCAATGCTAAACCTAATATCTTCGCTCCGATGCATCAACGATTTTACAAACAACCCTATTCTTCTATAATTAGCTGCAAATATACCAATTAAAAACAAATTCCACTGCTAATCAAATTAATTCCTATATTTTCTAACATTCATATCCCTACACTTTCATTATTACTCCCACTTAATTTCTTCATTAACTTTTTGATGAATATCTACTCTATTATCAACATCAATTAAATTTACTAACCAACCATTTAATGTACAATTTCTGATAAATTCATCAATTCTATTAACCCCATTCATTTCTTTGAGTGTTACAACAACACCAAACCTAACTCCTACGCCATCTTGAGGAGCTAATCGGTTGTTTGTCTTTACTTCCATACCCCAGTTTTTTATTTTTATAAGAGTCTTTTGGTATCATTCTTTTTGTAGCACTCTCTGCGATATACTTAACATTATCCCATTTTCTAAACTGTTTTTCTGGCTTCACCTTCCAAAAGATAATTTCTTTCTCCATCTAATGTGTCTTCTGTATTCTGTTTATCACCCTTTAATATCCTTGATTTTTTTATCATCTCCTATTCGACCAAAATGCAAATTCAATTCTGTATTTGTATAGTCAACACCTTGCAATCTATCACACAATGGAAAATAACACATCGTAGCCTTTGCATATATATGGATACTTATTATCCTTTAGAGGAACTGGAAAATCGTAGTTATAAGTATTCCATTTTTTTCACTAATATCTGATACCACAAATTTTATTTCATCATCTTTTTGTTTGAATAATATCGTTTATATGAATTGGTACAACTCCATGTCCATATAAAAGCGACTTCCTCAGAGTCGGTTTTTCATCCCACCCTCTTGCAGCATCAATAATCATGGCTTTTTGCAACTTCCCTATTAAGTCCCTAACACATCAATTAAATAAGATAATTTTTCTCGCAATCCAAGGTGCAGCATAAGAAGTTCGGCAACACTTGCAGCCCCTAAAGGTTCACAAAACCCTAATGTACTCTTCTTCACTGCCACCATAATAGCTCACATCAGGCTTTTGCAAAGAAAGATAATACTAATCCTTTACGAGCATATTTAGTAGACAGACCATTTCTTATTAACTGAATTTACAACTATACTATTAACAGAATCTGCCGGAGATCCTATTTTTTACTATATCTGCACTTGGTTTATTTGTTCCTGCTACAACAAATATTACATTGTTTTCAAACTGAATTTTTATCTAGCGTTGCAGCTTCAGCAGAAATAAAGTTGTCATTAATTTCCTGATTACTACCAAGTGAAATATTCCATACCTTTTATATCTGAATTATTTACTACAATACTCTTTATTTTTCTTTATTATTGAAAATGAAGAAAATTCAGCTCCTACCGCCACTCCAAAATGCCTAACCTTAAACCTTCCACAGCCATCATCCAACCAAGGTTTAATCTTGCTCCATCAACAATAATGGAAGATACTGCCGTCCCATGCTTATAATCTTTTGGATTTTTAGGTATATCTTCTGAGACCATATCATGATATTCAACCCAATCACTAAAATAAACACTTTTTATCGAAATAAAGTATCTATCACCCCAATTGTCGGTTCAATAGTTGGGGATGGTATAGTCACCATTTTTGTTTTATACTCATTGATAAAAATCATCAGGTGATAAACTTGACAAATCAACGGTTGCCATTGAAACAAGATAAGGTGCTTTTTACAAAAAGTAGTTCTACCTGCTTTTTCGTCTAAGTAAACAGTTTGATTATCTAAAAATTCTGCTACTTAAAATATCTATCCCTAGTCTTTTCAAATAATAATTTTGGTATCTTTTCTTACGTCATACAAAGTTATAATGCTCTGCTTTACATCTATCGTAGGTAACTCTACCTCAAAAAGAATCAATATATGATACATCTGCAATCACCTGTTTAAATATTGACATACTCACAGAGAAAAGTCTCTAAAAACTCTTGGATTGACAATATTTTTATCTTCAAATATACTCTTATTGATCTTTCCTACAAATTTTTTTGAGACAATATATTTGAAAGTATCTGTAATCAACTCTATGCTTTTTAGTCAAATCATACTCATCAAGAAAAATATGTGATGATATGTTTGCTCTTTATCTCTATTAAATTTTGCTCCAACAATTTGCTTCATTAGAATACGTCCCTTTAAAAAGTCCAGCAATTCGATTACTTTTTCGCAACAATCTTATTGTAATAAACACTAACCAAAAATACCCTCAAACGGTTTTGTTTCTTTTATCCCAAAAATTCTTTAATCTGTATTAGTTGAGATTTTAATCTTAATAAATGCTCTGTACTGACTTCCACTCTTTCCCATTCATCGCTATACCACCACGCATACCATTTTTACTGGCTTGCACAAAGCGTTTTCCCTTTTTAATTCCAAGACATTATTCACTATCTACTTTCCTCCTTCTTTAACTTTCTTGATACAGCACTTTTTAGACTCTCCTTTTTCAATTTTTTTCTATTTCTCTTACAGTGAAAGCCTTCCTCATGAAAGTTGGTTTATATCCTTTTTGATCCAAGCTTTCCTATCAAACTATTGTACAATCTTTTCAAATAATCATACTCAGAACCAACATCACTAAATGCAAGTGATGTTTTTTTATAACTTTTTTTAATTCTCCAGGATAAGGTATTTTCTTTGCTATCTTCAATATTTTTTTAAATAATCTTGTATCCTTAGATATTCCTTTAAAATTCTTGATAAACGAAGAAAAATAATATTCAGCAACTTCTATTAAATCCTCATCACTATACCTATTGAAAATTAATAACAGCATCAAATCTCCTAATTAATGCTTTATCAAAATTTAAATATAGATTAGTTGTTGCAATAAGTACAATCTCTCTATTAAGGTCTGTCAATCTATCTAATTCTCTTAAAATTGTGGATGTTACTCTTCCCATCTCTCTAATATCATTAGAATTAATTCTATCCAAAAGCAATAACATCAATTTCATCAAATAAAACTACAACCTTTATTTGCATTTGGAAGCATATTTGATTTCTCTAAATACTTTTATTATGTTTTTTTATTAGTCTGCCCCAACTTGCTATCTATTAAGTTTTTCAAAATCAACTCTAAAAAAGAGCGATCCAATAATCTTGCAACATTTTTAGCTGCTTCTGTTTTTCCACTTCCCGGTAATCCTTCAAATAAAAATTTATTAATACCAACATTATGATTTACAGCATTAATAATACCTTTTATATCCTCTGTTATTTCAAGCGGTAAAATTTAAAGCCTCTAAATTTCTTATTTCAACTTGCTTTTAAAAACTCACTTTCAAAATCACTACTTTGTGGTGAATATAAATTTGATTCAGATATTAACCCCATAATATATTCAGATAACTGATAATCTCCTATGCTATCAAAAATATCTTGCTATTGCTATAGCCTCATTTCTAAAAGGAATTTTCATTCCTTTCCACATGGTATTTTTATTAAATTCAAAAACATTTTGTTTTTCATATTGCCATACCTCCTATTTTCTTTATTATTATATCACAAATCGGGACACAATTCTATACTTATGGGACAAATATTAAAAATTTTAATTTTTCTGTACCAAAGGTTATATTAGCAATCATTCATGAATAAAAAGAGCCGGTGCAGTCCCAAGACCACACCGACCATAAATCTATCTTTTCAGCTTCTTTACTTGCTTCTTTCTTTTTCCTTTGGCTTTAAAAACATTTTATTTTCAATACTTACTACTTTATTCGCAATTTCTTCATTTATCATCAAAGTCCTCCTTTCTTTTTCAGTTTTTAGCATGGAAAAAGGCGATAGTATTTTTATCTATCACCTCATTAGTTTCTTTATATTTCTTTCAATCTATCTCTTGCAAATTCAATATATGATGTAACCCATAATGCAATTTTTAGGTAATCCATAGGGACTTATCAAAAATGCTATTATCAGTGCTTGAATAAAAAGTAGTTGTGTCTTTTTGTACAAGTGCTGCAATCGAACCTAATACCACTAAGAACGATAATATTCCTAAAAATCATTCTACTAACACTAATTATGAATTTTAGAAAAGAAATTAGTATTGATAGAAGTAATAATATTGAAAATAAATATTATCTTTAATATCCACCTCATATAATACATCTCCTTTCTCTTAAATCATTTTTGAAATATCTTAACGCATCCATGATAGCTTCTTCTTTCTCAGGTGTACACTGTGGAATAACTTTGTTTTTCTTTTTTTGACTTATTATAATTTTCTCTCAACTCTATTCACATTTCTTTTTAAATCTGGGCAATATAGAGTGCTGAAACTTTCATCAAATTTTTCTAATATATACTCCTTAATCTGAGCATAAGTCGCTTTACTTTCAGCACTTGTCAAATCCAGCTCATCCAGCTCAATTTTCAACATCTATATGCTTATCGACATCAAGTTTGGACAATAATGCTACCGTCTCCACATGCCCTGTATGTCCGAACGATCAACTACACACCCTATCTAATCTATAACCATTCTCTCCAAGATATTTTACATCTCTAGCCAAGGTTGCCACATCACAGCTTACATATACTATTCTACTAGGATGCATCTTTATCATAGTATCAAGGCAAGCTTTATCACAACCCTTTCTAGGAGGATCTACCACCATAACATCCGGTGCAAATTTATTTTTTTCAAAATATTATTTTCACAAATTCCGGCATTTTCATCTCTTTCAAAATATTATCATTAAAGCGAACTGTTTTTAATATCTCATTGGGACAGGTAGATTCATTATCCTTAGATAAAATTTCTCTCTCAAACTTCTCATACAAATCAGGCAAAACTTCTTCTGCCTTACCCACATAAAATTCTACATTATCTAAATCATTAATTCTTGCATTCTCTTTAGCATCATCTATCGCTTCTTCTATTATTTCTATACCATAAACTTTCTTTTGCTGATTTAGCCAAAAATAAAGATATACTTCCTATACCGCAATATAAATCCCAAACTGTTTCATTTTCCTGTAAGAGAAGCATATTCAAGTGCCTTTGAATATAATTTATAAGTTTGGTAGGGATTTACTTGATAAAAGATAAAGGAGAAAACTCTAAATTTTATATCTCTATATAATCTTCTATGTAACCATTCCCATAAAAGATTAACTATATCTTTTCCCATTATAACATTAGTTTTCTCTCATTTATACTTAGACTAATACTGGTCATCCCTTCTAAACTTAGCAAATCTTTAATCAACTCATCTGAAAAATCCAACTTCTTAGCATTTTATAATTAGACAAACCATGATTTGCCCTGTATAAAAAAACCCTTGCGTATAAGTATGTTTCTCACAATTCCTCTATACGGTTTTCATCATAAACTTCTATATTGAACTTTTTCATAAAATTCAGTATTTTATCCAATATTTTTCTATTTTCCTTAACTCCAAAGCAAGCAATCATCTACCTTTACTATACTATGTGTCCTACTTTGCATAAAAATCCACTTATAATTTCTCCATTTTTATCTTTTTCCCACTGGATAGATAGCTTTATTTCTATATCTAAAAGGCTCTTCCATACCTATAATCCCATCATATATATAGGTATTTTCTTCAATTCACCAATTCTCTTTAGATTAGAAATAACTTTCTTTTCTTTAAATTCAGCTGCATCTCATAAGATGTGCTTTTGTAACTGACAACCACCACAAGCTTTTGCTACCCTACAAGCGGATCAACTCTATATTTACTGGCCTCTACTATTCTTAAAAGTTTGGCATAACCATAATCAGTTTCATAACTATAGCTTCTATCTTATCACCAATTACAGCATCCTTTATAAACCAAGTAAAAGCATCGGTTTTACCGATGCCCTCTCCTCATTACTATAGTCAATTATCTCAAGCTCAATAATATCATTCTTCTTATATATAATTTCCTCTTTTTCAAAATATACCCCTATTCGCTAGTCTTTCTAATATTGGTCTCAAACATTCTATTATATCCCAGCCATGAATTATTATCTTTGGCAGTATTTAATATCTCTATAACAGTTTCCATCTTGGCATCCGTATTATCTGCAAAATTAAGTGCAAAAAGCTTCAAGTATAGCGGGTTTTTAGGAGAACCATATTCCAACTCCCCATGATGTGATAAAATACAATGTATTAATTCATTCAGTTTCTTTTTCGGGAAAAAGATTCTATCTCCTTTGCTTTTTTTCACATATCATAGTGCTACCTATAACTATATGTCCTAATAGCTGCCCTATATCAGTATAATCATTTTTCAGGAAAAAGCTGATATCTCCTTAACCTTTCCTATGTCATGAAAAAAATAGCTGCTGTTATGAGCAAATCTCTTTTTAACATAGGGTAAGTAAGGCAAAAATAATCGCACATATTTGCTACACTAAGAGTATGTTCTAAAAGTCCACCAACAAAACCATGGTGAACACTTTTTAGCTGCAGAAGCATATTTGAATCTTTCAACGAAAGCTTTATCTTCTATAAAAATTTTTGAGAGTAATACATTATAATTAATATCTTTTACAGAAAAAATTTTTCTCTTTTAACTCGTTGTACATTGTATCAATATCCTTGGAGCTGGTAGGTAAATAATCAGAGGCTACATATTCCCCTTCATTCGCTTTTTCTGATTCTTCTGATATTAAGCTGTAACTTATCATTAAAGGTATTTATATCAGCATCTACAAAAAAACATAATCTACGGTTTCAAAATCCCCTATACCGGGGCTTCCTAAATCCCAAATCTTAGCATCTACTGTACCTGTTTTTATCTTGCAAAATTAAGCTACCGTATTCTTTGCCTACCTTTGTTGTAAGTATTTGCTTACTTTTACAAAGATAAACCTCCGATATTCTCATACCTTCTCTTAAATTTTCAATATACTTCATCATTCCCTCTCTATTGCCTGAGTCCCACATTTAACTCAAAGTCTAAATCCACATACTCTGTTCTGGAATATCTCTTAATTTTCAACTTACTAACTTCCTGTATTCCAAGATTTGTTAAGATATTTTTATAATCCGACATACTTCTTATTTCTTTATCATCTATGGCTACTAAAATATCTCCGGCTTTGTATACCGGCATTATATGCGGTGAATCGCTCATAACTTTTACGTATATAGATTCCCTTATTTATTCCATATCCTTCCAATTTCTTATCAATATCTATTCCTTCTATCCCTAAATATGCACTATCTTTTTCATTTATCATTCTCTCTATAAGAGCTTTAAAGTCAGATATTCCAAATCCGGCCTTATATTTACTTCCCTTATAGAACCACTAACCAGCCAAGAAACCAGGTCCCCATTTGTATTAAACAGATATGTTCCTAAGGTCTCATTTATATCTCTATCTGAGATAGCTAATCTTGCATTCATATCAACTAAAGGTGTTACTTTGCTTATATAGGCAATATTGGTATACATACTGGAATGTACTATTCCTGTAGGTGCTCCCATAGCAATAAGTATATCACCTTGTTTTAATTGATAAGAATTGCCTAAATTTTGCTACTTTTATATTGGCTTTATCATTTTCTTCCATTATAGATTTATCTACCGTTAATAAAAGCTATGTCTGATAAATAATCTTTCTTCTTTAAAGCTTGCAACATATTCTTTATCATCTTTTAATTTAACAAAAATAGCCTCATTTCCACCTATAGCCTCTAGAGAAGCAAGTATAAGCATTTGTTCATTAGTATCTGCTATAATAACTCCCGCTGTTTCTCCGGTACTTTCTATTTCATTATCAAACCAATCTTTTCCTATATTGCTGGTCCTAATAGAAACTATAGATTCATCTATCTTACTAGTCAAATCTGATAAAGAGCTATACATAAGTTTTTAATGAATTTATATCAAAGGCATAATCTTCTATTGCAGATTGAACTATATTTTCAACCGCTTCGCTTTCACTTGCAGCAGACTCTTTTTATGGTTTCAGGCTCATCCTTAGGTATTACTATACTTTCTTTATTATTACTTTCTCTTTTGACGCAAACTTTTTCTACAAAGGGCTCACAAAAACATAGCTGTTACACTTGCTATAAAACCAAATATAACTGCCGAAAAAGATATAAACATTAACTTATATATCCTATTTTTAAAGGAATGATTATCTTCTCTCTAATAAATTCCTTTGTACTATTATTTTCTTTTGTATTATCTGACATAAAATATCCTCTAAGAAAGTTTAATCTTCTTATAAGTGTTCCTAAGAGCTAAAAACTCTTTTTATCTTCAGTTACAAAAATGTTATACTTATATAGAATATTATACTAATAATTCATACTTTTAACAAGTAAAAACATATCAAAGGAAGGGAATGTAGTGGCCGAAAAACTTACTAAAAGCTGACATAGAAAAAAATAGAAGCAGAAATAGAGATGAGAAAAACTTGAACTAAGACCTAAACATAGAGGCTGTCAAGGAAGCTAGAGCTCAAGGAGATTTATCTGAAAACTTTAGAATACTATGCGGCAAAAAGAAAAACCAAAATGAAAGTCGAATAAATTATTTTGGAAAGAATGATAAAAATTTGCTAATATAGTAGAAGATAAAGGCAAAGTCTGATGAAGTTGGTCTTGGAAAAATAGTCAAAGTCTATTATATAGATGATGATGAAGAGGATACTTATACTATCGTTACCCCTATTCGTAGTAATTCTCTAGAAAATAGACTTAGTATAGAATCACCTATAGGCAAAAAGCTTTTATTAGGACATAAGGTAGGTGATATTGTCCATATTAATCTTAGTTCTTCATCAGGCTATGATCTTAAAATATTGGAAATACGTATAGATGATACTGACTATAATATTCGTTCATTTTAAATTAAAAGGAGGGGCTTTAGGCTAAATTATTATGAAATTAGTTATTCAAAAGAGTTACAAAGGCAGATGTAAAAAGTAGAAGGTAAAACTTTTAGGAGAAATAGGAAAAGGTCTTATGGTTTTAGTCGGGTAGCAGGTGATGATAACGAAGCTATTATTGATAAATACTTAACAAAACTTATAAAACTAAGAATTTTTGAAGATGAGAACGGAAAAACCAACCTTTCTCTAAACGATGTAAACGGCGAATTATTACTTGTTTCTCAATTTACTCTTCTTGCAAGTTGTAAAAGATGGAAACAGACCTAGCTTCGTAGGTGCAGGTGATCCTGTCAGAGCAAAAGAACTATATCAATATATGGTTGATAAAAGCAAGGCAACAAGGAATAAAAAACTGAGCAAGGTGAGTTTGGTGCTGATATGAAAGTCAGTTTGGTAAACGATGGACCTTTTTACCATTGTTTTAGATGAACATACTATGAAATAGAGCTTGGTTATATTGATATTTATAAAATAACACTTTTATAAATATTATAGACTCTTATATATTATTTTTATACTAGTGTAAACTATAAGATTTCTCATATCTTCTCCATGAAAAAGGTCTATTAAAAATAAACCTCAATTTTTTTAATAGACCTCTTTTTATTTACTACTCTAAAGGCGTTCCACAATATTCACATTCACCTGTATCGGTAAATATAGTATTATTTGCACCACAGCAAGGACAAGTTACAACTTTTTTCATCTTAGACGTGGCAAGTTTAGTATCTTGACTCCTCAAATATGAGCTATCCTCTATGCTTTCTCTTCTATTATTCAATACCACAGCTTTTAGTTCTTTATCTATATAGGCATCTTTTTATTAAACCCTAACACTATTATTTTTCTCAATAAGAGAATTTGCCTTATCATAAGTTACACCCAACCTATCAGCTATAGTCTGTATATCATATATCTCTTCCTTTACTATTAAATCCAAACAAGCTTTTTATATCTACAACTTTAAATTTAGTACTTTTTGACATACAAAGTAAAACTCCTCCTGCTATAATAAAGAATACACCAAAACCGGGTTGCTCCCCATAAAAAGAAAATTGCAAATATTAAAAGAGCTATACGGCATTTCTCATTCCATTTCCTACTTTTTAAAGCATCTTTCTTATTTGTTTTATATCTCCTGAAAATTAAAAAATATAGCTATTGGCCAACATATTATTAAAACAATATTATAACAGGCCATGAATATAATGCACTTCTTTTTTTCCACTTTTATCTCCTTAAAAGTCTCCAATCTTTTTCCATTATTAGATATGATTTCAAACAAATTTCTTATCTTCTTGATATCTTCTTTTATTTTACTTTCATCAGAAATTTTTAAACTTGCTTTTAAGCTCATTTACTCTTTCTAAGATATTATTCTCATAGCCCGTTAAATTTTACAACCCTCTTATAAGCGATAAACTCTATAAGTTCTTCTAAATCTTTCTTGTACTCTGTATTTGAATAAGTTAAACTTAAGTCTTTTTATACTGTGAAAATCTCACTCAATATTATATTTCCTACTTTATAATTTACATTGCTAATTGAGATTTCATTGAAAAATTAGCTAATAATATATAAAGTATAATAACTATAGCAAATATTAAAGTGTTTATTATTACATATCTAATTATATCAAACGGTAACACATTAACATATAATAATGATATTACAAACACTATTACTAAATGCAGAATAGCTAATGTTATAATAGCTGTTCTATAATATTTCTTCTAGTATTCAAAATAACCACAAGACCTACTACCTCTACTAAGACTAAGAATAATAATGAAATCCACCTCATAGGAAATGTAAATATATTATTAAATGTTAATAAATAAAAATAGTGTCATTGTAATTATAAGTATACAGGTTGCTATAAGTATTATTAATGCATTATTTCTTTTCATGCTTCACCTGCTTCCCCTGCTTTTACTACTGCCCTCACTCCGGACAGAATTTAATACCATCTTCTAGGAACTTACCACAAGAACTGCACTTCCTTTTGCATAGAATAACCACATTCAGGACAAAATTTCATACCTATTTCAACCATAGCACCACAAGACGGACAAGGCTTTGGAAGAGCTTTTCCACATATCGGACAGAACTTGCTCCACTTGGTATATCTGCCTTACAACTAGGACAAGGATTATATCTATTTCCACATTCAGGACAGAATTTAGTCTTATCGGTTAATTTTTGCACCACAACTAGAACATTTTATCTCTATTTCCTCAGTCTTTTTCTGTATCATAACCACAAACACCACAGAAACGGGTACTTTTAAATATACTGGTCTTACATTTAGGGCAGATTTTTGTTTCATTTACATTTAGATTTTCACTCATATTTCCAAATTGCTGACCCTATGTTTCCACCAAGTCCTAAGCCCATTCCAAGTCCAAGTCCTGTACCCATTATAGAACTCGCTCCTGAGCCTGTATTGGTTGCTGCTCCTCTAAAGTATCAAAGGTTCTCTCCTGTTGATAATTATATCCAACTATATTCATCTCGGCTCTCTTAGATAATGCCTTTTTTTAAGTTGTTGTACTGCTGAATCTTCTTCCGGTAGCGCTTATGTCATTTACATTAAATGCAACTAATTTTATTCCATATTCTTCAAAGATTGAATCTAATCTTTCTCTTATGAAATCTGAGATTTCATCAAGATAGCGCCTATTTCCAATATACTTATTTTTATTTATCAAATAAGATGATATAGAATCTTTTTGCTTTTGTTAAATAAAAATCCTCTAAAATATTTTTGTAAACTTGTTTTATCAAAAACAGGCATTGTTCCCACCAACTTTATCAAAAACTTTTTCTACATCATCAATCTTTTATACCAAATTGTCCAAAAAGCTCTCATCGAATAAATACACCGTACTTAGGATCTTGTAATTGTATAGGCGTTGCAGTTCCCCACTTAACATCTAAAGAAAACGCTTTACTTATATACCATACTTCTGCTGTGAAAAGGACTTTTACCGTAAAAAGTATATTTATTATTTTTATTTAAAATCGGAATATTTTCTGTACTTAAAGTGTGTCTACCTGCTCCAAAAATATCGCATACCTTTCCACCCTTGACAAGAATAGCTTCCTGACTTTCGTTTACTATAAGTTGTGTAAAAGTACCAAGCTCTTCATTAGGATATTTCCAAGCAAAAACATCCGGGCTACCATTAAATTTTATAACATCTATTAGCCACTATACCACCTCCATAATCTCTATTTTATATAATTTTTATCATATATTTATATCTCTACAACAATTTATAAAAATCCATTATATCTTTTTGATATTTTTCACAGCCTAATATTTACGCCCATTCACTATTTCTATAAAAAAATAGAGCCGTAGCTTTAACAATTTATAAATTATTAAAACAACAGCTCCATTTTATTTATTCTTTATTTTCTACATCATCATTCTCCGTAGTAATTCTCTTTTCTTCCATATACTTCTTAACGTCTTCTTTTATCTTCCTTGGCTTCTTCCACTATATCCTTAATGTTATCCTTAACTTCATCAAATTTAGTATTTGCAGTATTTTTTTACATCATTAACAACTTTTTGTAGCCACACTTGTTACCACTTCCATATTTTTGAGCTACATTTTTTGCCTTAAATCTTTTTGCAAATTCTGTCGTTTTTGTACGGTTTCTTTAGAAAATACATTAGCACTAATAAACTCTTCACTAGATCTCCTTTGTTCCTGTATGTACAATACCATATAAAGACAATAAAAAGAATTATTGTATTAAGAAAACCATATAGAGAAGCAAAAATGTTAATTTAAAAAGCTCCGTTTGTATTTCCAAGAGATGGAATTATAGTATCTAGTTTTATTACCTCAGCTAAAAATCTAAGCAGGATATAGTTTATACCGCCTCCAATTAAAACTAAGGCATGTTGTAACATTAATATCTTATAACTTGTTTTTGTATTTTTACTAACTTCCTATTTATAAAATATGTCAAAATTATGATAATAGGCACTATGAAAAACCACGAGAAACTATGTAATAAGATACTCACTCCATTTTAAAAGTAGATACATTTTCTATTCCACCCTCACCTAACATATAATAAATAATATTTTCATTAAAAACCAAGTTTATGGGTGAAAAATTGGTATTCTTCTTAATTCACTATAATTAGTATAGTTTGCATTTAGTAAAAATTTTACATCTAATCTGACAAAGGCTAAAAACAAGTCATTAGCATTATAAACGATAAAACCAACATTATATTGTGAACTGATACTACATTCCCGGAAAAAGAAAAACTATATCATTATTCCTAGTTCTTTTTGCATTAAAAATTTCTTTAACATATAAATTTGACATCTAACAATGTCCCTCTCCTCTCCTAGTATAAGAAACTAAAAATCGTTTTTCTTATTTTTACTAAGTATAATATCAAAAGTAAAAACATAACAATATATTTTTATAAATTATATTAAATACAACTATTTATGCATAACAAAAATTGCCATCCGGAAAATCCAAATGGCAATTAAAAATCTTATCTATTTTTGTATCTATTCTTACTAAAGCTCTTTTTAAGTGCAAGCTCTGCTCTGGATAAATCTAAATCAGCGGCTTTTTCACTTATGCGTCTTTTCAGCTCTTATTCTAGCTTCATTTGCTCTAGCTTCATCTATCTCATCAGGCCATTCGCAAACTTCTGCCAATATAGTTACACTTTCTTTCTTCTATTTCCACAAAACCGGACATAAGAGTGGCACATCTTTTTCTTGCGTATCACTATGTATAGTAAAGTGTACCGGGTGCAATTATAGCCGTCGTAGGTACATGCTTTGGATAGATACCAACATTACCCTCAGTAGTTGTAAATTCTACCATAGTAGCACTACCGTCAAAAAACTCTCTTGTAGGTGTATAAACTTTTAAATTAAGTGTATCTGCCATACTACCTCCTAGCCTCTTGCTCTGGCTACTACCTCATCAATAGTTCCGGCATTTAGGAAGAATTGCTCTGGTATACTATCATGCTTTCCATCAAGTATCTCTTTGAAACCTCTAATAGTTTCAGATGACGGAACATATTTACCTTCTATACCTGTAAATTGTGTAGCAACAAAGAATGGTTGTGAAAGAAATCTTTGAATCTTTCTCGCTCTTGATACAGTTAATTTATCTTCTTCTGACAATTCATCCATACCAAGCATAGCAATAATGTCTTGTAATTCTTTATATTTTTGAAGTACCTGTTGTACTCTTTGTGCTGTATCATAATGTTCCTGTCCTACTATATGAGGTGATAAAAATTCTTGAAGTTGAACCGAGCGGATCAACAACAGGATATATACCAAGCTCAACTATAGATCTGTCCAGAACTGTTGTAGCATCCAGATGGGCAAAAGTATTAGCGGAGCCGGATCTGTAAGGTCATCGGCGGAACATAAACTGCTTGAACTGATGTTATAGAACCGTTTTTTTGTTGATGTAATACGCTCTTGTAGAGCACCCATCTCTGTTTGAAGAGTTGGTTGATAACCAACAGCTGATGGCATACGTCCAAGTAAGGCTGAAACTTCAGAACCTGCTTGTGTAAAACGGAATATATTATCAATGAATAAAAAGTACGTCTTTACCACCTTGATCACGGAAAATATTCTGCCATAGTTAGACCTGTAAGTCCAACTCTCATTCTTGCTCCGGGTGGCTCATTCATCTGACCGAATACCATTGTAGTTTTATTTATAACTCCTGAGTCAGTCATTTCATGATAAAGATCATTTCCCTCACGAGTTCTCTCTCCAACACCTGTAAATACTGAATATCCACCATGCTCAGTCGCTATGTTTCTTATAAGTTCTTGAATAAGAACTGTCTTACCAACACCAGCACCACCAAACAAACCTATCTTACCACCTTTTTGATAAGGGCAAAGTAGGTCAACTACTTTAATACCTGTTTCAATATTTCTGTTTGTGTTGATTGCTCCTCAAATGTAGGAGCTTTTCTATGTATAGGTAAATATTCACAATCCTTTGGCGCTTCTTTATTATCTATAGCCTCTCCAAGTACATTAAATATTCTTCCTAGAGTATTTTCTCCAACCGGTACAGATATAGGAGCACCGGTAGCAACAGCCTCCATGCCTCTAATAAGACCATCTGTTGTACCCATTGCTATACAACGAACTGTATCATCTCCAAGATGTGCAGCAACTTCAACTGTTAGTACATTACCATCATTAGTCTTTATATGTATAGCTTCATTAATTTCCGGCATCTTACCTTGACTAAATTTTATATCCAGAACTGCACCAACAATCTGGGTAATCTTACCCACATTTTGCTCTGCCATGAATGTTTCTCCTTTATATTTATTTTAACAATGTCTAATTTATCGCATTTGCACCTGCAACAATTTCTGTAAGCTCCTGAGTAATAGCCCCTGTCTTGCTCTATTATATTGTAAACCAAGTTTGTCTATCAATTCTTTCGCATTACTTGTTGCATTATCCATAGCATTCATTCTAGCACCATTTTTCAGATGCATGCGCTTGACCTAAAGCACCAAAAATAATAGATGACATATATTTAGGAACTATAGCATTTAAGACTTCTTCTTCATTTTGGAGAATAATTCATAATTGCCTTTGCCGAACTCTTTTCTTCAAGCCCTGTAGTTTCCTCAAAATTGCCTTTTTAATTCATCTGCCTGTATAGGTAACAAATGTAATAAGGTAGGTACATGTGCTACAGTATTTTTGAATACTGTATACGCAATATAAATATCACTTATTTCGCCCTTTTCAAAAGCTCTTAATAACTCAATTGTAATATCAGCTGCATCTTGATAAAGTGGCTCATTTATAACTTCAGAATAATCGGCTTTTGTTCATAGCCTCTTCTCTCCAAAACCATCTTTACCCTTTTTCCTATTGCATAAAATAATAGTATCCTCTGTATCAAAATTAGAATTAACCAGTTTTATGATACTATTATTATATCCGCCGGCTAATCCTCTATTTGAGGTAATAGCTATAACAGCCTTTTTCCAGCTTTTTGAATTTAGGTATTTATGATTTATATTCTCGCTTTTCCCAAGTACACGACTTATTGTTTCATACATCAGGCTAAAATAAGGTTTAGATTGCTCTGCTTTCACTCTGGCTTTTTGTAGCTTTACTGTCGATACAAGTTTCATAGCTTTTTGTTATCTGCTCTGTACTTTGTATACTCGTACGCCTACGTTTAATTTCTTTCATTGAAGCCATTAAACCCTACCTCCTTTTTAAGCCTTTTTACATTGTTCTACTATTTCTACCAACTTTCCGGCAAGCTCATCGCTAATTTCTTTCTTTGTGCGAATCTCTTCTAATACTTCCGGATATTTATTTTCTACAAATCTAAGTAATTCTTCTTCAAACTCATTTATCTTATTTGTAGGTATATCTAATAAAAGTGTTGCAGCAAATATTATAATAACTTGCTTTTCAACAGACATGGGTCTGTAGTTAGCTTGCTTTTAACATTTCTCTTATACGCTCACCTTGTGCAAGTTGCTCGGTGGTAGCCGCATCAAGTTCAGAACCGAGTGTGCAAAAAGCTGCAAGCTCTCTATATTGTGCAAGCTCCACTCTTATAGGTCCTGCAATCTTTTTCATTGCTTTTTATCTGAGCAGAACCACCAACTCTTGAAACTGAAAGACCTGCATTGATAGTCGGTCTGAAACCTGCATTAAACATCTCTGTTTCAAGATAGATTTGTCCATCAGTAATAGATATAACATTAGTAGGAATATATGCTGAAACATCTCCTGCTTGTGTTTTCTATTATAGGTAGAGCAGTTAATGAACCACCACCTAAATCCTCCGAAAGTCTGGAAGCTCTCTCAAGTAATCTTGAATGTAGATAGAATACATCTCCCGGATAAGCTTCACGTCCCGGAGCTCTCTTTAACAATAATGATAGTGTACGATATGCAGCGGCATGCTTTGTTAAATCATCATATACTACCAATACATCCTCTCCTCTTTCCATCCACTCTTCACCTATAGCGCAACCGGCATAAGGTGCTATATATTGAAGTGGCGCAAGATCTGAAGCTGTTGAAACAACAACTGTTGTATAATCCATAGCTCCATACTCATTAAGAGTTTTTACTATATTTGCAACTGTTGAAGCTTTCTGTCCTATAGCCACATAAATACAATGAACATTTTGTCCCTTTTGATTAATAATCGTATCTATAGCTATACTTGTCTTTCCTGTTTGTCTATCTCCTATAATAAGCTCTCTTTTGCCCTCTACCTATAGGTATCATGGCATCAATAGCTTTTTATACCTGTTTGCAATGGTGTATCTACAGATTTTTCTTTCTATAACTCCATGTGCAACTCTTTCAATACGTCTATATATATCAGTATTTATAGGACCTTTCCCATCTATTGGTTGTCCAAGCGCATTTACAACACGACCTGTAAGTGCATCACCGGCGAACTTCAACAACACGACCTGTTGTCTTTACTGTATCCCCCTCGCTGATACTACGATTATCACCAAGTAAAACAGCACCAACATTATCTTCTTCCAAGTTAAGTACCATTCCATAAACTTCTCCGGGGAACTCTAAAAAGTTCACCTTGCATAGCATTTTTCAAGTCCATGGATTCTAGTGATACCGTCAGCTACCTGAATAACTGTTCCAACATCAGCTACTTCTAGCTTTGTCCCATACTTTTCAATCTGCTCACGTATAACTGAGCTGATTTCCTCCGGTCTTAAATTCATCAGGGTTTCACCTGCTTTCTTAAAAATTTTTCTATGCTAATCTAATATTTAAAAGTTCTCTTTTAATATTGTATAGTCTTTTTGCTAATACTAGAATCAAGCACTCTATCATTGATTCTTATAATTAAGCCGCCAATAATAGACTCATCTACCAAAAATTCAAGTTCCATTTTCTCATACTTACTTGTTTCTAATAATCTAGCCTCTATTTGTTTCTTTTTCTCATCATCAAGTTTAATAGCACTTGTTATATATACAAGTCCTATATTTTTAAATTCTTTTTACTGTTCTTATAAATTCCTCAAATATAGCTACAAAAATCGGTTTGTCTACCTTTTTCTATGACACTTACCATAAGTCCCATAAGTTCTTTAGAAATTTTATTTGCAAATATATTTTCCAAAGATTTTATCTTATCTTCTTTTACTATCTTTGGAGAATCTAATAATTTTTCAAATCAATATTATCTTTAAATATACCTATAATTTCTTTTTACTTCTTCATAAACTATATCTAATTTTTCAGAGTTTTTAACAGCATCAAAAAGTGCATTAGAGTATACTTTTGAAACTAGCTTTGCCATGTATCATCACCCATCTCTCAATGTTTCATCAATAAGCTTTTCTTGTATTTCAACATTTAGAGATGATGAAACAGCCTTTGTAGCCATAAGTGAAGCTATATTAACAACATCTGTCTTAATATCATCCAGTGCCTTTTTCTTTTCTAACTCAATTTCTTTATTAGCTCTTTTCCAGTATTACAGATGCTTGCACTTTGGCTTGATCTATAATTTTCGTTTTCTCTAGCTTTAGCTTTCTTTTCTGGCATCCTCCAAAAATAAGTTCAGCTTCTTTCACCTCACTAATTTCTTTTCATACTCATCTTTTTAAAAGCCAAAGCTTCACTTTCCTTACTAGCCGCATTTTCTAATTCCGCCGCTATTCTCTCTTTTCTTTTTCTTAATACTTCCTTTGCAGGATTAAAGAGTAAGTAGGAAAGTAAAAAGAACAAAACAAAGATATTTATTCCCGCAACAACTGTATCAAAAATCAGCTGTGCGTCGAACCCTATCAATCGTTCCAAGGTCTTACCTCCTAATTATTTTTATCTTTTTAGAGAACAAGTCCCCGAACTTTCCTAGTTGAAAGGCTTAACAAACATAAGTATCATGGCAACTTCTAGACCGTAAAGACCTGTTGTCTCTGCAACAGCTTGACCAAAGTAACATAGTAGAAGTAATCTCTGATCTGGCACCCGGATTACGTCCAACAGCTGCACAACCTTGTCCTGCCGCATTACCTTGTCCTATACCAGGTCCTATACGGCTATCATAGCTAGACCTGCACCTATTGCTGAGCAACCATAAATAAAATCTTGTCCTGAAATGTTCATAAAAACCTCCTGAAATTTAATTGTTTTTAAGTTTTTAATTTAATATGTTTTATGTTTTACAAACTTATAGTTTATCATTAATATAAACCATGCTTAACATACAAAAATACATAAGTTTGAATCACTTTTCGGAAAATACATCAGTATACACCTGTAAAACTGCCGGTATACCTATTTTCATAAAAATAGGCATCATTCCATACCAAAGTCCCATCATAACTACACCCTGATAGCAGGTTAGCAAATAGACGAAGGGATATTGATATAGGATTTGCAAATTCTCCTATAAGATTTATAGGAAATAGTACCGGTAATGGTTTAAAAAGTCCTGTTATATGCCCAATGCCGCTATTTTTAAATCCTTGATATTGCACTATTATAAATGTTACAATACCTAGTAAAAGGTTACACCATAATCAGCTGTAGGGTTTCTAAGCCCCAACAAACCGCTAAAGTTGGATAGCAAGATAAATAAAAATATAGTTCCTATATAATTAAAAATCTTGCTGTGTTTTCTCCCGAGTATACTATCACACATCCCTTGTAATGCTTCCACTAACAACTCTATGATATTTTTGAAAAGTATCCGAATATCTTTTGCATTTACTAAAAGCATGTCTTGCAAATAAAGCAAATATTATAAGCAAAGCACTGACAATAAGCAAACTGACAGTTGTTGATCCTATCCACAACTCCTGCCCAAATAAACTAAACTTATAGATACCCTTTATCATAAAGTCCGGTTCACTAAAAGAAACTGGTAAATTAGTTACTCCCATAGTTCCCATAATTTGTCCTCCTTTCATAAAATAATCTAGAAAGCCTAGTTTCACAAAGCTTACTTCATAACTCTTTTAATTATTGGAACCATATATGCTCCAAATTTTATGCCTAATGTTGCAAATACTATTGCTAAAACATTTACATATCTAGAATTCCAAAATACAACTATAATAAGTACTAAAATAACTTTTCTAACGATGGAACGTACAACTGTCTTTCTATTTGCATAGGAAACATCATTACTACATATAACATCATAAGTTACCCTAGCCATATCTATAACCATAATAATAGCCGCCACACTACCGATTAGTATACCTAAGACTAAAGATAGGAAAGTATAAGCTAAATAATTATGCAGAGCCAATACAATTAAAGCTTATTTTCGTATAGAATGATACCAATACTCATCTGTAAAACAGTTTTCTTTAAATCTTTATTCATTATCATTCTCCTTAAATATACGACTGGCTATTTTAGGGTTTATAGACCTTAACTTTTTCTATATTCTTATTTTGCTTTTTCCATTTTCTCATCTTCCAGTTCTCTATCTAAAGTAGCTTTTACTAGCTTATACACCATATTAGCTCCTGTAATAACTCCCAAAATTATCCCAAATAGAACTCCATAATGATTTTTTTGTTAACTTATCCACTTGATAAGCTACAAAAAACACATAGCAAAAATAGGACTTATCATAGTTATACCAAGTTGCGATATAAGAGCGAGGCTTCTAAATACTGATTTTTTTATATTTTTATAAAAATACACCTCCCTTTTCATCTTTATTATAGTATACCCTTATAAAAAAATGATTTGTCTACAAAACATATACTCATACAATTATAGATAAATTCTCAAATCCCTAGCAAAAACTATAGTTAAAATTATCACATTTGTCATTTTGTATAATATATTTGTCTTATAGCTTATCACATTTTACATATTCATACAATAAATAATTATATATTAACATTAATTTTATCTATACATTTCATTTTATAAAAAAATAATTTTTAGTATTCGCCGTATATTATATGATAACTGATATATTAATCTTTTCACAATAAGCCGACTTATCATTTAGATAAATCAGCTTATTTTAGGAATTTCTTACTATTCTGCTGAAAATTGGTCTTTACCAACTCCACATAATGGACAAAGGAAATCATCATCAACATCTTCCCACTTTGTTCCTGGAGCTATTCCGTTATCAGGATCTCCTGCAACTTCATCATACACGTATCCACATACATCACAAATATACTTCATTATTATTTTCCTCCTACTTACTTTAAATTACTTCTTTAATAAATCTCTGATTTCTTCCAGTAATACAACTTCATCAGTTTTTACAGGTTCAGCGACTTTTTCCACTATTTCTTCTTTTTTTCTTTGCTAATGATATGAGCCTTACAAAGAAAAATATTGAAATAGCAATTATTAGAAAAATCAACTATAGATTGAAAAATTTTCCATAATATATAGCTGATTCTGCTACATTTTCACTAGCGGTGTAATTACAAATTTTAAATTTGTAAAATTAATACCGCCTAAAATTATACCTATTATAGGCATAAGCACATCATTAACAAGTGAAGTAACAATCTTACCGAAAGCTCCACCTATTATTACACCAACAGCCAAATCAATCACATTGCCTTTAAAAGCAAATTCTTTAAATTCTTTTAACATCACCTTTTGACCTTTTTCATGTTTATAAATTGTGCAAAAATCTATTTTCCCAGTATTATATTACCATTCTTATAAAATGTCAATAATTTAAGAAATTATCTTTATTCTTGGGAAATACTCAAACAACACTTTAGCCACTATTTTATCCTTATGCACAAAAAGTATTTCTCCAACGTCTTGAGTCGGCACTATTATTTCTATTATCACCTAACATAAAATAAGAATTTTCCGGCACTTTATATTCTACATCCTCCTCGGTATCATCTCTTCTTTTATATACGGTTCATCTAGAGGTATACGGAATTATTGAGATATACCTTTCCTTTACTAATGCGAACAGTATCACCCGACATACCGATAATTCTTTTTACAAAATATATACTTTCATCATCCGCCATCTAAAAATGATTATATCGCCTCTCTTAGGATCTGAAAACTTATAGCTAAGTCTGGAACCTATAAGTCTATCTCCCGTCATTATAGTATTTTTCCATAGAACCCGAAGGCACTCTTGAGTTAGCTATTATAAAAGTATTTAAAACGAAAGCTATGAGAGCGGCAATAGCTAAAATACTGACCCAACTCCATATTTCTTATCAAAGAAAACTCCTCCACTTTTTCCTTTTTCAACCTTTTTCTATAATTTCTCTCTTTTTTTCACTTATTCCCATAATTATACTCTTTCCTAATATTATAATTTATAGTTTAAGCTAGTTTTTAATATTCGTAAAGCTACTTTTTTATAAACTTTTTGTGTCCTTTGTACTATTTATTTTTTTGAAATATTCTTATGTATATATTAAAAAAATATATTATATAATTCTAGCTTATAAAGTTTATTTTTATCTACTTTTATCAAAAATTATTATTCAATATTTCCATTTCTTATGTTAAAATCCGTCTTTGACAGTTGCGAAAGAGTCAAGAGCCCGTAAACGGCGTAATTACGCCATTTATAGGCTCTTGTTTTCTTACGAATTCTAGCAATATTTCTACTTTCTCGTTGCGGTTAAAAATCTTTTTATTTCTCTTTGAGATACAATCTCGTAATCCGTTCTAAAACCAAATGTGTCGTGGAGTTTGTCTGTAAGGTCGGTTCTGTGTGTACTCAGGGATATATCCTTCACGGTGGCTATCAGCATGTTCATTTTCTTTCAATGTTCTTATAATGCTTTCAGTGGTATAACTCTCACCTAACTTCTTCTCCAGAATACGATAAAGAATCAGGGCGGTGAAGCAGGTAATGAAATGTGCCGTGATTCGATCTTTTCTATCGAAAGTTGTTCATTCTCATTTCCGTTAAAGAGGGAGAAGGTGAGTGGAATCCAATCTGCATCCATAAACAGCCCCATCTGTACAATCGGATTCGGACGGTTTTCTTTGGAATGACCATATTTTTCTGAAATCATCCGCTTCCTCAATCTCAAAGTAATAGTTAGCGAGTCATAGTAAAGAACTCTTTTATGTCGATTCAGTACCATTTCGGAATTCTTGTAAAGTTGAGACTGGAAAAAAATCATTCTCTTTTGCAAGGATTTCCAGTGCACGGTAAACGTGATGGAGCTTGCAGTCAGGCTTTTTCAAGAAACTTTTTGAAAGTTCAAGAGAAGACCTCTTGGATCCGGGATAAATAATCCTAGAGAAAAGTAGCATAGACAGAATTTGATTCAGGTCAAACTCAAAATCTCTTTAGAATTTGATATGGAAATTTCATTGCTTTTCTTTTCTTCTTTTTGCTACAATATTATAAGTTAGGTTATTCTAACCAACTATGCAATACTATATTTTTCCTTTCTAATCTAATTGGATAGCAGATAGGAATATCCCTGGAAGGAGAAAAGCTATGAGAGAGAATTTTCAGAATATTGATGGTAAGATTAGAAATTGTCCATGAAATAAAAATCCGCCTATGATGAGGGAAAGATTTCTTTGGAAGAAGCAAGAAAAAGCCCTTAAAGATAGAGTACAGCACCTTGCCCCCTATGAAATCGCCATTATCGAGCAGGAAATGGTGGAAGAAACCGAAGATGAGTGCATTAAGGAAGATATTCAAGCTATGCTGGATGTCTTCCAGGATGTTTTAGTCACAAAGGATCAAGAGCTTCCGGAAAATCATCCCATCTCCTGTTACCGTAGGGAAAATGCCAAAATGAAGGAACTACTGCTTTCTGTTGAGGATTTGGTGCAGTACCCTCTCATTAAAAACCAATGGCTGGAGCTTTATGAAGACTTGTTGAAATTCAAGATTCATTTGTCCAGAAAGCAAAACCAATTATACCCGGTTTTTGGAAAAGAAAGACTTTACCCGCCCTACCACCACCATGTGGACTTTGGATGACTTTATCCGGGATGAGATTTCAGAGTGCTACAATCTTCTTTTTAGAGGATAGGAAGAGGAATTTATCGGAAAGCAGGCAGAACTTGTGGTTGATGTTCGGGATTTGATGGACAAGGAAGAAAATATCCTCTACCCCACCTCCTTGGAAATGATTAATGAAGAGGAGTTCCGTTATATGGCCGAGGGAGACCAAGAAATCGGTTTTTGCCTATATTAGCGTGCAAGCAGATAAGTCCGACAATTCAGCTTCGGCTTCCTCTTCTGTCTCAGCTTCTACATCCGGTGCTCCTCTATCCGGACTTTCTTCCGCTCCCGGTTTTGCGGAAGAACTTGCCGTCTTCTGGGAAAATACGGCTTTAACAATAAAGAAGAAAAAGTTGAATGTTACTACCGGTCAGCTTACCCTGGATCAGATTAACCTGATTTACCAACACATGCCGGTGGATCTTTCCTATGTGGACGAAAATGAACTGGTGTGCTTCTACACCGACACCAAGCACAGAGTTTTTCCCAGAAGTAAAAATGTCATCGGAAGAGATGTGAAAAACTGTCATCCAAAGGCTTCTGTACATATCGTTGAGGAAATCATCAAAAAGTTCCGTTCCGGAGAGCAGGACAAGGCGGAGTTTTGGATCAACAAGCCGGACCTCTTTATTTATATCGTTTACTATGCGGTTCGAGATGAAAAGGGAAAGTTCCGCGGTGTGCTGGAAATGATGCAGGACTGCACCCATATCCGTTCCCTACAGGGCTCTCAAACTCTTCTGACCTGGGAGCAGCAGGAAAAGGGAGAAGGCAAAGAGACTGCTGAAGATGTAGGCAATAAAGAAAAACGCAGGGACTTTGGGAGACGAAGAAAATAGAGAAAGTACAGAGTCTTTGACAGCCGGCAAGCTGACAGAAATCACCGAAGACACTCTGTTAAAAGATATTTTGAAGCAGATCCCAATGTAAAGACTCTCCTTTTTCCGATTAAGCGATCGCTTTAAGGCCTTAAACACTCCTCTTGCTCGTATTATGATGCCGAAAGCCACGGTAAAGATGATGAGTGAACGGGCAGAGGTGGATCTTAACACTCTGCTTCGAGAGCTTCGGGAGTATTTTAAACTATGAGCTTTCAAGGTTTACTCTTAGGCTTGGTTTGCTTTCTCTGCATAGGGATATTTCACCCCATAGTGGTCTATGCGGAGTATTACTTTAGTAAAAAAATAGCCTGGCTTTTTTCATAATAGGTCTATTCGCTTGTGTAGCCAGCATTTTTCTCCCTTCTCTTTTCCTCTCCGGAAGTTTGGCCATCTTTGGCATTTCCTGCTTTTGGAGTATCCATGAATTATATGAGCAGGAAAAAAGAGTGGAAAAAGGATGGTTCCCGAAAAATCCAAAGAGAAAATAGTTCAATACAACGAAAAATAAAGCTATAGATGCTGTAAAAATAGAAAGCTCTCTTTAGGTAACAACTCATGAAAAGAGTTTCAAGCTTCTATTTTTACAGCCATTTTTTAATTTTCTATTTTATTCACTAATACATATAAAAATTATTTTTCATTCTCCCTATACTTCTAAAATCACCCTCATATTCTTCATTATGCTTTTTCTAATAATAAGAATATATCCTATTTTTATTCTTTTATGCTATATAGGCATTTGCTTATAAAGCACGAATTTCATTATATTGTTTTTTTATATTTTTATTTTATATTATTTTTGCTTTTTATTTATTATTTAATATTTTTTATACGCCTGTGATATATTTAACATACAGGCTTTTTCAAGGCCTGAGGAGATTTTTGAAATTATATAACTGTCAAACTACCACTTTGTACTATTTATTTTTGAAATATTCTTATGCATATATTTAAAAATATATCATATAATTCTAGCTTATAAAGTTTATTTTTATCTACTTTTTATCAAAAAAATTATTATTCAATATTTCCATTTCTTATGTTAAAATATATAAAAATACTCGGAAAGGAGCAGTAGTTTTACTACTAATATAGATATGAATAATATATTATCAGAAATACTTGACTTTTGCAGCCATAGAAATCATATATTCAGAGATGTTCTCGTGTTGAGAAAAATACTGGGTGCACATATAACCGATAGAGGTGTTCTAGTTCAAACCTTTATTCCACGCAACAAAAGTAGAACTACTTATAGATAAACAAAAATAGTCATCCTATGGAATTAGTTAATGAAAATGGTTTTTGCCATTCTTCTAAACAGAAAAACTCTCTTCAAGTATAATTTCATCGTTACTTATGATAACGGAGAAACACTTACTATCAAAGACCCTTACTCTTTCCCTAGTTTATATACAGCAGAAGATATAGAGATTTGAACGTGGAATACACTATGATATTTTTGAACTTATAGAGCACATAGAAAAAATATTTTAGGAGTAGATGGAACCTATTTTTCCGTTTTATGCACCTGCAGCTATAAGAGTTTCTGTAGTAGGAAACTTTAATAACTGGGACGGAAGAGCACACCAAATGCGTAAATTAGGAGCTTGTGGTATATATGATATTTTTCATTCGGGACTTGGTGAAAATGAGCTTTATAAATTTGAACTTAAAAGTATAAAGGAGAACTTCTACTAAAAGCAGATCCTTACGCTTTCTACAGTGAGCTTAGGCCAAATAATGCAAACCTTGTATACAATCTTGATAACTTTACTTGGCATGACGAAACTTGGCTAAACAACAGAGATACTATGATGGAAAGCTCTAAAGACGGTACAGAATACCCTCTTAACATATACGAAGTACACCTTGGCTCTTGGCTAAAAAGAGACGAAAAAGATGAAAACAGTAATGATATATTCGGTAGTGAATTTTTATAATTATAGGGATATAGCAAAATTGCCAAATATGTAAAATCCATAGGGGTATACTCATATAGAATTATTACCTATCATGGAGCATCCGTTAGATGAAAGCTGGGGTTATCAGGTTACCGGATATTATGCACCTAGTTCAAGATATGGTACGCCACATGATTTTATGTATTTTATTGATTATATGCATAAGAATAATATAGGCGTAATTATAGATTGGGTTCCTGCACATTTCCTAAAGATTTACATGGTCTTGGAAGATTTGACGGTAGCGGCGTTTATGAACACATGACCCTAGACAGGGAATGCACCCACACTGGGGAACTTATATATATAATTATGGCAGACCACAAGTTAGTAATTTTTTAATAGCAAATGCTTTATATTGGGCTAAATACTATCATATAGACGGTATTAGAATGGATGCTGTAGCTTCTATGCTTTATTTAGATTATGGCAAGGAAGATGGCAGCTGGGTTGCAAACAAATATGGAGAAAGGAAAATCTTGAAGCCATAGAGTTTTTAAAACACTTAAATAGTATTTTTAAGCAAAAAAATATCCTTCAGCAATTATGATAGCTGAAGAGTCCACAGCTTGGCCTAAGATAAGTGGCGACTTGAATGATAACGGACTGGGCTTTGACTATAAATGGAATATGGGATGGATGAATGATTTTCTACGCTATATGCAACACGATCCTCTTTACAGGTCTTATCACTATGGAGATCTTACTTTCTCTATGGTATATCAATATAGCGAAAATTTTTATACTGGTTTTTAGCCATGATGAGGTTGTACACCTAAAAGGTTCATTACTCACAAAAATGCCCGGTGCTACACAAGAAGAAAAGTTTGCAAACTTGCGTGTTACCTTAGGGTTTTTATGATGACGCATCCCGGAAAAACTTTTTATTTATGGGACAAGAATTCGGTCAAGGCAATGAATGGAATGAACACAATAGTTTGGAATGGAATTTACTGGACTACGATATACATAAAAAGATGCAGTTATTTACTAAGGAACTGAATAAATTCTACTTAAACAACAAGCAATTATGGGAACTCGATAGTAATCCTGATGGCTTTAGATGGGTAGATTGCCATTCTTATCAACAAAACATAATAGCTTTTTACGTAATTCAAAAGATGGGGAAAGTCTTTTGTTGTAGCAAACTTTACACCTGTAGTTTATGAGAATTTTTAATTTTAATCTTCCATTTGAAGCTAAACTTAATTTAGTTTTTAATACAGATAAAGAAAAATATGGCGGTAATACAAAAAGCAGGTCATAATTACAAGTTAAAAACCACTACTATAAGAAAAATGATAATGAAAAATGAAGTTTTTATATCAAGTTGGCATTAATATTTCCCGGTATGAGCCTTACTATATTCAAAGTAGAAAAGGATTCTATAATGCTAGACTTTTTTTAACCACTTTAGATACTAACAAAAATATAATTAATGATGTAGCCGAAAATATTGCTAATCAGAATGACTCCGTATTTAACGATATAGAAATTAAAACCCGAAAAACATTATCAATACTTTATATCACAGCCTACCTACAATAATTAACTTTATATATCAAATACTTTTTGTTATTATCATACTTTTTATAAGTAGTAAACTATTCATTATGCTATTCTTATTTTAAAGAAATTTTTAAATAATAGCAAATTTGATATAGGTGTTAGAAAAATTTTTACTTTCTCTTTTTTAAGGCTCTTGCTTATACTGTAGTCATCTTAGTCTTGGCAATAAGATTAGGTATAAATTCTGCAAGTATCTTAGCTATACTAGGCTCTGCCGGTATGGCTGTAGGTCTTAGCTCTGCAAGGTGGTTTATCTAATTTTGCAGGTGGTATTCTTATACTCATTATGAAACCTTTTTGTCCATAGGTGATTATATAATCACTCCTCAGGCTGAGGGCTCAGTTTATATGATAGGATTAATTTATACTACAATTATTACTTATGATAATAAAAATAACTATGCCTAACGGTAGTTTATCAAACGGAATAATAACTAATTTAACAGCTAATGAAGAAAGAATGTTAGAAATAAAAATAGGTGTTGCTTACTCCAGTGATGTTGATTTTGTGAAATCCATATTACACAAGGTACTCATATCTGATTCAAGTATTTTTAAAGATAGGAAATAATCTGTTTTTAAATAGTTTTGAGAGTTCATCTATCATTATGGGGCTTAGAGCTTGGTGCCTAGTAAAGAATTTAATACCACAAAATGGAGAATACAAGAAAGTATCAAGCGTGAATTTGATAAAAATGGAATAGATATACCTTTCAATCAATTGGAAGTTAAATTAAAATAAGGGATATTGCTTATAGCAATATCCCTTCTTTTCTCTTGATTAAGCTATTGTTACATTAACAGCCTGTAAACCTCTGTTTCCTTCGGTAATTTCAAAAGTAACTTTTTGTCCATCTTCTAAGGTTTTGTAGCCTTCTGAATTGATGCCAGAAAAGTGAACAAATACCCTCACTATTATCTGTTTCATCAGTGATAAACCCATAACCTTTAGTTGGATTGAACCATTTAACAGTTCCCTTATGCATACCTTGTACCTCCTAAATGTTTTTGCATTTCTCAACTAGCCAGCGAAGCACTACTTGTAACAACTAAGTAATCACATATTTTTTTATAAAATATCATGCAGGCACATATAGATATAACAATATATTATAAAAATATGTGATTCAAAAAGTTCAAATGAAATACAATATTATTATAGATAATCTCTATAGGAAAATCAATACCATATATAAATCTTCCTCCAGATCTTATATAAAAAGGTTTAGTAAAAAACTCAAACCCTAAACTCCCTGAGTAGGACTCGAACCTACGACACTGCGGTTAACAGCCGCATGCTCTACCGACTGAGCTATCAAGGAATATATCAAATCAAAGAGAGAACGATTTGACACTGACTATGATATCACAAAGAAACTTATTAAGTCAAATACTATTTATCTTATACTAAATTAATGAATTCTATATATAAAAATATTGAAATTCTCTCTATAAATATATCCTATACTAGATAATAAATATTTTTTATATAAACCGTACTAAAATGCCGATTTCTTTTTATATCAGAAATCGGCACTATATCTCTTTTGCGAGCTGTATTCAAATTATTTAATATTTAATGCTTTATTTACACCTTCTATAATAGCATTTGATGTCTTTGTATAACCGGCAACTATATCTACCTTTTGTAGTTTGTTTCTTAATGATATTAGCAATAACATCTTTTTCTGCTCTCTCATAAATCCCAGGTGTTTCACCATGCTCTATTAATTTAACGAAATAATATCTCCATCTTTAACAACTACTTCTAATTTAACATCACCACTATTGCCTTTACCTACTCCCTCATATATACCATCTGTAAAATTTCCTTTTACTTCCGGTTTAATCTCTGTAGGCTCTTCTTTTGCCACTTTCATTGTAGGCTCTGTAACTCCACCATTTGCTAAAACATACTTATCTGCATTCTCTCCTGCTATTCTACCAAATACAACTATATCTGTTACAGCATTTCCACCCAAACGGTTTCCACCATGAATACCACCTGTAACCTCTCCTGCCGCATATAAGCCGGGAATAACGCTTCCATCTTCTTTTTAATACTTCTGTGTTTGTATTTATCTTAACTCCACCCATAGTATGATGTATAGCGGAACTGATAAAGCTGCATAATAAGGAGCTTGTGTTAGTGGTAATTCCATACTAGTTCTACCAAATTCAGCATCTGTTTTTACTTGCTTGATAAGAAGCATAATCTTCAAGTGTCTTTTTAAGCCCTCTGCATCAACACCTATCTTAGAAAGTAACTCTTCTACTGTATTTGCTTCTACTACTATACCCTCTTTAATATACTTTTTCTACAGCTGATAAAAGATTCTCTTACTGCCTGATCAAATAGTAAATAAGACTCTTTATCTGTTTGCTTTAATATAGCAGCTGAAACTTTATCTCTTGTTTCCAATTCATTTACAAATCTCTTACCTTCTTTGTTTATAAGTATAGCACCATTACCTCTTACAGCCTCTGTATACATTGTACTTGTATTAGGGATTTACTGTCGGATGGGTTTGAATTTGATCCATATCAACTAAAGCCGCATCTACTCCTAGTGCCATATTTATACCATCACCACTTGCACCACCATGGTTAGTAGTAGAAAATCCTGCAAGATTTGGATTATATTTTTACCACCATTTCTTGATTAGCGCAAAACCTCCGGTTGCCAAAATAACTGCCTTAGTAGTTATAGTAAATTCTCTACCATCTTTATCTACAGCCTTAACACCTGTAATTTTACCATCTGTGTCAACTTCTATCTTCTCTGCTTTTGTATCTACAAATATAGGAACTCCCATTTCATTTAATTTAGCTGTTAAAGTTTTTAACTAACATAGGTCCCTACTGCCGATGTATCACTTGGTCTATGAATACGTTTAACACTGGCACCTCCAAATTGACCTACTACAGCCAAATCTCCACCTATATCATTTATCCAATCTACAGCAGATTTGGAATTTTCTGCCATAACTCTTACCAAGTCTTTATCATTCAGGTTTTTCCACCTTTCAGTGTATCTTCTATAAAAAGAGTTCTACACTATCCTTAATACCTTCTGCTTCTTGATATTTTGTTCCTGCCGCATTTAATCCACCTGTAGCACGAACAGTATTACCACCTGTAATTGGCATTTTTTCAAGAACAACTACATTTTTAGCACCTTTTTGCATAGCTTCTAGAGCAGCTGTCATACCTGCACCACCTGCACCTATAACAACTATGTCAGCTTTTTGTTCCTCACTATTTTCACTTGTGCTTGTAGAACTTATAGTCGTATCAAGCTCTACTTTTTCACCTTTAGCTGCAGCTATTGCTTTCTTTAAAGAGTTTCTTACAGCTTCTGAAGTAATTGTAGCTCCGGAAATAATATCAAAGTCTGCACTTTGAAGTTTCATTATTTGAGTTTTCAATTTTTGGTATTGCAGCTCCACCTATATTAGGCGTTTCATTAGGCCCTTCAATTTTAACCGATTCTATATCAGTCTTGCTAACTACTATAGTTGTAGTAATATCTCCTCCAAAACCTTTAGCCGTACCTATGTAAGTGCCTTCCGTATACTGCTCTACACTTCCCTTAATGCGTCCCATACCTTTTTACATACTTTGTAATAGGTCCAACGCATAACAGAAATATAACTGTTATTACAGCAATAATACATAAACCTATAAGATTACCCTTTCTTCCACCATCAAAAAGTCTCTCGCCGGACTTTTCATAAAAATCTCCTCCTATTCGTTACTTTTTATCAAAATAAAATTTTTCTTTTTAGTATATCTGAAAAAAATCTTTTATACTTCAAGTAAATATATGCTATATATGAAAAACAATTTCATATATAAGCAAAAGCAAGACTTATACAAAGCCAATTAATAGAAATAAAAACAAAAACTATATCAAAAAGAGACTGTCACATCAAGAACAGAATACACAAAATACAGTTATAATTTTACAACTAATCTACTATATTTATATCACTTGTACTTAACGCAACAATCCCTTTTTATCTCACTACTTTTATAGCTTTATCTCTTTTATAATTCCAAAGCCGTATTCACTACATTTTCTACTGTAAATCCAAACTTCTTGAATAGTTTATCTTGAGGTCCGCTTGCACGAAACCCTCCATCGCTATAATCTTTCCGTCTAAACCTACATATCTGTCTAAACCAAAACCTGAAAGTGCTTCTACAGCTAATCTCTTACGTACTTCATTAGGTAAAACACTAGCTTTATATTCCTTACTTTGCTCTTCAAATAAATCAAGACAAGGCATACTCACTACTCTTGCATCTATACCTTTTTCTAAAAGTTGCTTTGCCGCTTCAAGACACAAACTAACTTCTGAACCTGGAAGCCATAAGTATCATATCCGGCACAGCTTTTGTGCTTTCTTTTTATTATATATGCACCTTTTTGAGAGCTTCTTTTCCACTTCCTTCTAATTGTGGAAGATTTTTGTCTTGTCAACACACTAATGCTGTAGGTGTTTCTTTTGATGTAATAGCACTATGCAAGCCTCTATAGTTTCTCTACCGTCAGCGGTCTAAATGTATGGAAGTTAGGCATAGCTCTAAACATAGCCATTTGTTCTATAGGCTCATGTGTAGGTCCATCTTCTCCAACACCTATAGAATCATGTGTAAATATAAATGTTGTCGGTATTCTCATTAAAGAAGCAAGCCTTGCCATTGGCTTTTGTATAATCACTAAATACAAAGAATGTCGCACAATAAGCTCTTAAACCACCATGTAAAGATTAATCCGTTTGTTTCAGCTGTCATTGAAAGCTCTCTAACACCAAAGTGAATATTTCTACCACTAAAATCTCCGGCCTTGAAATAATCATAGTCTGACATAACTGACTTATTAGATGGAGAAAGGTCAGCTGAACCTCCAACCAAGTTTGGAACTATTGTTTTTAATCTATTTAATACTTTTCCTGAAATATTTCTAGTAGCATCTGCTTTATCATCCCAAGACCAGAATTCTTCACTATCAAGAGCTTTTATATCTACCTCACCATGGAACTTATCCCATAAAGTTCTCTTTTCAGGATATTTTTCTCGAAAAATTCTTCAAATAAAACATTCCATTCCTCTTCTTTTTTTAGCTAATTCCTTTTTATTTCCTCATAATGAGCATAAACATCAGCAGGAACAAAAGAAATCTTCCAGACTTTCCCAAGCAAGATTTTCTTTCATCTCTTTTACATTGTCTACTCCCAATGGCTCTCCATGAGCTGAAGCTTTTCCTTGTTTAGCAGGTGAGCCATAACCTATTATGGTATTAACTTTAATAAATGAAGGTTTAGTAGTTTCTGCTTTTGCCTCTTCTATTGCTTTGCCAAAAAGCTTCTATATCATTACCATCTTTTACTTCTATAGTTTGGAAACCGAAACTGGCCATACGTCCAAGTACATCTTCTGTAAATGCTATATCTGTACTTCCCTCTATAGAAATATTATTTGAGTCATATATTACTATAAGTTTTGAAAGCCCTAAAGTCCCTGCCAATGAAAAAGCTTCTGATGAAATACCCTCCATAAGACAACCATCGCCACCAAGTACATAAGTATAGTGGTCAACCACCTTCGATCTGCCTCATTAAATGTGGCGGCCAGATGCTCTTCTGCCATTGCCATACCAACTGCCATTGCCATACCTGCACAAGAGGTCCTGTTGTAGCCTCAACACCCTTAGTATGTCCATATTCAGGGTGTCCGGGTGTAAAAGTGAATCTAATTGTCTAAATGCCTTTAAATCTTCTATAGATAAATTTCCATATCCAAATAAATGGAATAGTGAATACAAAAAGTGCCGAACCATGTCCACCTGACAAAATAAATCTATCTCTATTTGCCCAATTTTCATTAGCGGATTATGATTCATATGCTTTTGCCCATAATTCATAGCTAATAGCCGCACATCAGTGGTAAACCGGATGACCTGAGTTTGCTTTTTGTATGGCATCTGCTGATAATACTCTAATGGCATTAATAGCCCTTATTTTCTATATTTCTCATAATTTCTCCTATTCATTAATATCTTTATAAAAATCGTATTATTTTACTATCTTTTATTCTAAGATTATAGTTTTCTATTAAAACTTTATCTCTTCTGCATAAATCAGTACGCTCTAATTATGCACTATTATTAGAAAATATACAAGTAAGAAATGTAGCTATTTAACCCAAAAACCATATATTTCTTGCACTATATACCTTTTTATTTTAAAATATTTTATTATCAAAAAGTGAGGATCAGTATGAAAGTAGTTTTTAAATCCAAAAAGAAGAGATGACACCTCTAGAACGTTCTGAGGGCTATAGCCGAGGTAGAGATTTTGATAGAATAGCCATGGATCCTTTTTTTAGGAGAAATCAAAGCAAAACTTATAAATAAAAATACCAGAGAATATTGGACAAATGAAGATAATTTAGTAAATGCAGAGATTTTGGCTTTTAACCGTTACAGAGCTGACGGCATGGGAGTGGGACCAAATGCCTACGGTATAGCTGAAAGCGATGGGAGTTATTGCACACTATCCGAAACAGGGACTTATATAGTGAAAAAAACACCCTATAGAGAGTATACAGGAAATAGATAAATTATTAGTCTTTCTGACGGTAGATTACAAATGTATTACAATGCTACATCCAGACTCGTAGATGCAGGAAAAAGGTATTTGTGGTGTTGGCTGTTCTGTATCAGGACCTATTACTTTGGCAGGTTTTATACTTAGTACAGATAAACTTCTAAGAGCAATGATAAAAGAACCTGCTAAAGTCCATAACTTCCTTAGATATATAACCGATAACGTTAAATATGTTATTAATGAATTTTTCCAATTTAAGGTGTTAGCTTTTCTATGGCTGATCCTATAGCTTCTACCACTATGTTAAGCCCTAGAATGTATGAAGAATTTGCTTTTTCCTTATACTTTAGAAATTAGTTCTTATATAAAAGAAAAAAATCAGGTTCTATGCCCAGTTACCATGTTTGCGGTAATACCAGAAAAATTTGGAATATGATAAAAAAACTCGATATAGGCCTTTTTGAGTGTGAGACAATGAGATGCCTATAGAAGAAACTTGTGATTTCTTTGCTGACAGCAAAGCTATAGCGATAATGTAAACCCTGTTCATACTATAGCAAACGGAAATATAGAAGATATTTATACTGAAGTATGTATATATAGCGGAACTAAATGTAAAAAGGGCTTCGTTCTAACACCGGTTGTAATCTTCCACTTTCTACACCTGATGCAAATATAGATGCTTTTTAGATGCAGGAAAGAAAATATTCTTATTTATTTAAGAAGTAGCAATCTTTCTTTATTACATATATAACTTAACACTAATATATTACGTGGCTTTTTCCATTATAACTATCGACATTTTTTACTTGTTTGTGCTAAACTGCCTTTATCCGCTAGGGGTGCTACGGCTGAGAGGTTTAAACCGACCCTTAAAACTTGATTTGCATAATCGCAACGAAAGGAAGCGTTTTTAGTACCCTACTCGGATAAAAAATACTATCTAAGGGGCTTTTTATGCAAAAAGTAATTTTCTATCAATCAAACAACTAGTTATTAGTGCTGTTTGTGTCGCTCTTTACGACAGTTTTATCTATGTTGAAAATATATGAATTTCCTTTTGGAGGGTCTATAACAGCCTTTTCTATGCTATTTATATGCTTACCGGGTATCATATATGGTCTACCTATGGGACTTTTATCAGGTTTAGTTTATGGCATAGTTCAATTTATACTAGGACCTTATATATTAAATCCTATTCAAGTAATAGTCGATTACGGCTTAGCTTTTGCCGCACTCGGTCTATCCGGAATATTCCATACTAACAAAAACTCTTTCACCTTAGGCTATATCGTGGGCATAATAGGAAGATATATCTTTGCTGTAATTTCGGCTATGTATTTTTTTGCTGAGTACGCTTGGTCAGGTTGAGTGCTCTTCCTTATTCTCTTTGCTATAATGGAGCCTATATTTTTACCGAAGGTGTATTGACAATAATCATTCTTAATATACCTCCTATAAAAAGAGCTTAAATACTTTAAAAATGCAATTATTAAACTAAATTCAACTTATAAAAATAACTATAAGTGAGTTATTGTATTTAATTGACAAATGATAAACAAAGGCTTATACTCGTAATAGTAGAATTCTTAACAAAGGGATAAAGGAGCTATGAGTTATATGGAAGCTAAAAATATCAAAAGCGGTCGTACTTAGATTGCCTAGATATTATAGATATTTAGGTGAACTACAAGAAGAGGGTTGTGAAAGAATATCCTCTAGAGAGCTTAGCCAACGTATGAAAGTTACTGCCTCTCAAATCAGACAAGATTTGAATAACTTCGGTGGTTTCGGTCAGCAAGGCTACGGCTACAATGTAAAAATATCTTTATGAGGAAATAGGTAAAATTCTCGGTATAGATAAAAAGAACAACGCCGTTATCATCGGTGCAGGAAATTTAGGGCAAGCCATTGCAAACTACTCGGCATTTGAAAGACGTGGCTTTGTATTTAAAGCTATGTTTGACGTTAATCCGCTACTATTCGGAAAAACTTTTAGAAATGTACCTGTCTATAGCCTTAGTCATTTAGAATTTGTCAAAAACAATGACATTAAAATTGCAGCTTTAGCTATTCCCAAAACAAGTGCACCTGATATAGCAGATAAACTAATCAAATTTGGTGTTAAAGCTTTTTGGAACTTCGCACACTTAGACTTAAAAGTTCCAAAAAGGAATAGTCGTGGAAAATGTACATCTTTCAGAATCTCTTATGAGATTATCTTATAAACTTTCTAATTTAGATAGTTTTGATGACGATGAAGACTTTGAATAATAAAAATACCGACAAGTTAGTAATAAAATTTACTTTCTTGTCGGTATTTTCTATAATAAAAGTTCATAAATCTATACAATAAGCCACTCTTTCTGTATAATAAGACGTGTGTAACTCTATAATTATTTTGGAGAATTATTATGTCAGACTATAGTAAGTCTATATTAAATGAAGATATTTTAGATTATATTCCAAAACGGAAAGCAAATTCACATAAAAGGTACTTATGGAAAAGTCCTTATAATAGCGGTAGCGAAGGTATGGCAGGTGCAGCCTATTTTTCATCCTTATCAGCTTATAGAGCCGGTGCGGGCATGGTTAAAATATTAAGTCCGGAGGCTAATAGATTAATACTTCAAACTTCCCTACCTGGAAAGCTTTTAATTTCTTGCTATAATGAGAAGAATATAGATGAAGATATAGAAGATTTTGAGAATTAATATCTAAGGGAAGTTTCTTGGGCGGTGTTATAGTTATAGGACCGGGACTTGGGACAAAGGATTATGTTAAAATCTTGCTGGAAGAGGTGCTTAGCCTAGCCTACGTTCCTATTATAGTAGATGCTGATGCTATCAATGTTATAGCAAAAATACCCCTACTTAGAACAATATTTTACCGAAAATATTATTCTTACCCCACATCTAAAAAGAAATGGAGCGACTAAGTAAAACAAGCCTTGAACTCATTAAAAAGACATGATAGGCACAGCTTTTGATTATTGTGAAAAATCATAATATTTCTTTGATTTTAAAATCTTCTGATACTATAATAGTATCTAAAAACAAAAATATATATCAATAATATACCTGCTCCTTCTCTTGCCAAAGCCGGAAGTGGAGATATCTTAGTAGGTATATTAGCAGCTATATTCTGTCTTGATTTAGATGATGCTATCGCAATGTCCTTAGCTGTCTATATGCATAATCTTGCCGCCAGAATTGCGGCAAGAAAATATTCTGAACACGGAACTATAGCAAGAGATATAATAGCTTGTATCCCTCTTGCTATGGAATATAAGAAAAAGGAGTTTAACAGTGAATGATTATCATTCGTGGACTGGATTTATTATCTTTATTATCTTAGTCCTATTCAATACTATTATGTTCGGTTTTTGGAGCCGCTATCAAAAACATTAATGAAACCTGTCTTGAAAAAAATCTATGGAAGATGGTGATAAAAAGCAAGGCTATTACTTAAAAATAATAAATAGACCTACTAAATTCATTAATACTATACAAGTAGTATCTATTCTATCTTCTTATATTATAGGAGACTATTTACTGGAAATTTTTCTTATAATTTTAGAATTTTGGCATACTTACTAGCTTTAACGCTGCATCTAGTATCGGTATCATAGTGCCAAAATATATAGCAAAACTTATCCCAAAAATTTTGCTTATATAAAGCTACTCTCTCATAAATATACTAATATTTATCTTTACACCTTTAGTTTTTATTGTCAATTTAATTTCTCACTTGATTTTTGAGATTATTTTCAATAAATTCTTACTCTGAAAGCGATGGCGTTACAGAAGAAGATATTCTTAGTATGGTAAATGAAGGACATGAACAAGAATACTTGAAAACTCGTGAAGCTATGATGATAAGTAATATTTTTGAGTTAAATGATAAGACTGCCAGCGATATAATGACAAACAGAAAAATCTTGTTTGTTTGAGACGCTGATAAATCCTTATCCGATATTGTTGATTTTTATGTTAAATGAGGGGTATCAATTCCAGATATCCTGTATACAGAAGATATTGACAATATAATAGGACTTATAAATATGAAAGATGCTCTTATTTACCTAAGAAAAACCCGGAAAATAGGAGCAAAAACTTTCAGAAATAAAAAGGGCTTATACGAAAAAGTGGAATTTGTCTTGGAAACTAAAAATTTGGATGAACTTTTTCAAAGAAATGCAGGCAAACAGATTGCATTTAGTTGTTGTAATTGATGAGTATGCTCAAACTCAAGGTATAGTTACTTTAGAAGATATTTTTAGAAGAAATAGTAGGAAATATCTTAGATGAATATGACTTAGAAGAAGACAATATAGTTAAAAAAACAATGATGGAACTTATATAGTTAAAGGAATGTGTTCTCTAAGTGAGTTTTCTGAAACTTTTAAATTTTTGAATTTGATGAAGAAGATTTTGAAGAATTTGATACCATAAACGGATTTATTATCAATAAATTAGGGCGTCTTCCTTTAGATAATGATAATTTCAAGATTCTTTATAAGAACCTTATTTTTGAATGTAAAAAGTAGATAATAAATTTATCAAGCTTAAAACTAAGCTTTAACTTAAATTACGAAGAGGAAAAAGAAAATAATGACCAGTTTCATATATAAAAAGATTTTTGCAAACAAGAGAAATGTTTGCTGATAGATTTTTCTTGTTCAAAACAACCGCCATAGCTTTCCTGTAGCTTTTTCAAGCAATGCTGAATATGATTACTAATTTGGCTGATACACTTATGATTGGTAAACTTGGAGAAAATCCTATTGCCGCAGTAGGTCTCGGAAATAAGGTTTTCTTTGTATATCTTTATTGGTATTTGGTATTTCAAGTGGAATAGGCATATTATCCGCCCAGTACTACGGTAATAACGATATAAAAAAATATACGCAAAGTTCTAGGTATAGAGCAATTATAGCTCTTACAGCAAGTATAATTTTTACAGAGACTACTCTTTTCATACGGATATACTTATGAAAATATTTTCAAATTCTCCTGAGCTATAACTCTAGGGTATAGCCTATCTTAGCTTAATGAGGTTTATCTTATCCTTTTACAGCCGTATCGATATATACATATCTTCTATAAGAGCTATGGGAGAAGTAAAATTACCTATACTTACAAGTTTTATAACTATACTTATAAATGTATTTTTAAATTATATTTTTTTATATTCGGAAAACTAGGTATGCCCTCTATGGGAGTTGCAGGGCCGCTCTTGCTACGGTTGTCGCAAGAATCATAGAAATGCTTTTAATCTTACTACTTCTTAGATTAAAAACATCCTATCGTCTATCATATAAAAGAGATGCTTGGTTATCCAAAGATTTAATTTTTACAATTTACAAAGACTTCCATACCCACTATTTTTAAATGAATTTTTCTGGGGCTTGGTATAACTTTATATTCTGTAGCCTATGGTCGTATGGGAAATAAAGCTGTTGCCGCTATAACAATAGCAACTACCTTACAAGATTTACTACAAGTAGGTGCAACAGGACTTGCGGCTGCAACCATTGTCATACTAGGTTTTGAAATGGGCTCAGGTAATCTAAAAGAGCTAAAAACCTATGCAACTTATTTCCACTTGCTAACCATAATAGTGTCTCTTATTATAAAGCTTTACTACTATAGTGCTTAGAAAACCTTTTATATCCCTATATACACGTCAGTCCGGAGTATATACAGATATAATGCTATGTTTACTGGTATTTGCTATATATTTTTCCATTTTAAAGTGTATGGCTATAGTAAATATAGTTGGTATTCTTCATGATGGTGGAGATACTTTTTGCTTGTTTTTACTCGATCTTTCAGGTGTATGGCTAATTGGTATACCTTTTGCTTTCATCAGCGCTTTAGTTTGGAAATTCCCTATCTACGGTGTTTATACTCTTGTTATGATAGAAGAAGTATACAAAGTTTTTTTATCGGATATGCCAGATATAAGAAATATAGAGTGGCTAAAGAACTTAAACCCGAACTACACTGAAATCAAATCTGGTTCTTGTCTTTGAAATAGATATAAAATAATCTAGCTAGAACAAATAAAAGAGTTAATATGTCAGGACATTCAAAATTTTGCTATATAAAACATAAAAAGATAGTGCCGCTAAAGGTAAAATATTCCACAGTTATCGGTGAAAATAGCCGTTGCTGTTAAAGGAGGCTGGCCCTAACAACAATTCCAGACTTCGTGATGTTATCGCAAAGCTAAAGCTAATAATGTACCAAATGATACTATAGAAAGGGCATCAAAAGGCTGCGGAGATATAGATTCTGCAAATTATGAACAAAATGTTTATGAAGGCTGCGGCCTAGCGGTGCTATTATTGTAGAAACTTTAACAGATAATAGAAATAGAACTGCCTGTAATGTACGTTCTGCATTTACCAAGGAAATGGATATGTTGGTGCTCAAAGGTTGTGTATCTTATATGTTTGATAAAAAGGAGCTATTATCATTGATAAAGAAGAATGTGATATGGATAGCGATGAGACTTATGATGTTGGCTCTTGACGCGGTGCAAGTGATTTTGGCGAAGAGATGATAGCTTTGAAATCTATACTGGGCCTGATGATTTTCTCAGTAGTCCGTGAAACCTTAGAGACTGCTAAAGTAGAAATGCTTAGTGCGAAGTTACTATGATCCCCTAAAAACTGGGTTAGTCTAAGTAACGAAAGAGACATCAAAAATATGAATAAAATTTTAGCTTTACTTGAAGCTGATGATGATGTACAAAATGTATATCATAGTTGGGAAGAATAGACCTTATCCCTTTTTATATATTATACCCCCTCTACTGTTTTATCTACTAGAGAGGTATATTATTTTAGAAAGCAACATCTTTCTTAAAAACATTATACTTAATCTAAAATTCTTATCCGTTTCTTACTAAAATATATCTATGTTCCTCAACAATATTTCATACCTAATATTAGATAAATTTTTGTAAATTAGTTAATTAATTTTCTACCTCTCTAAATCAACTAATTTTTCCACCACCACTAAAAGCAGTTTTCTCACCGTATCTATAGCTTGGAACTGCGGGCTTCCAATTTGAACCATACTAAATTATTAGAATCTGTTGCAAATTTAGCATATTTCATTATTCTCCAAAGCTTTTCTGACATCTTTTTCATCAGCACCAAAACACTAACAGCAAATCCTACTAATAAATCTATATCATCTATTCTAAAGCTTATTCTCAAAAATGTGCCCTCATATACAAAGGTCATTATACTTTTCTCCATCAAATCCCTCTCTTTAAGATAATAAGTTACTTGTTCTGCAAGATCTGAGATGCACTCTGGCGAGGTTCGGTCTTGGATGAGGCTTCACAGAGTGTAAAAATCAAATTCTAAATTTGAGATATTTTTCTTTAATCGCCTTTAATTCATTTAAACCTTTATAACAATATGGGCAAAAGTATAATCGTAAAAACTTCTAATTTCATTTTATTTTTCCTCCATTTTTCTTAGCATACTATGTATAACTATACAGAAACTATTCTTAATCTGATAGAAACTCTATTTTATGATATCGTTTTTATATTTAAAATATATATTTAAGTTTTTAATTATTTATTTTCTATACTTATTAGCATAAGCCAAAAATAGCCACTAGTCTTTTCCATCTTTCATTTCACCTGCATATATTAATTTTAATAAATCTTCAAGTTCCCAATGTTCTACATTAATATATTCATCTTCATCAAGATGTTGCTTAGTCTTTTTAAATTTCTTGCAAGAATATATCTATTTCCTCATCACAAAAAGCCACTGTAGTATCCACTCTTATCAAAAATTCCAAATCTTCCGGTTTATCTACTCCTCATTCCTGTTTCTTCTTCAAGTTCTCTAAAAAGCACATAAGAGTCTGGGTTCATCCGGTGCATCAACCTTTCCTGCCGGTATTTCTAAAGTAAATCTATTTAAGGCATTTCTATATTGCCTTACCATAATCAATTTTCCCTCATCATCTATAGCAACAACCGCATGGCGCACTGCGAAATCAGCAGTCGTATATAATCCCATGTCGCCTTATGTCCGTTCGCATCAATATAATCTTTATAAACTTTCAAACAGCACCTTCCATAGGCAAGTTCTCTTTTTTCTCTTTTTATAGGAATATCCATATATCCTCCTTTAATTTCCCAGTTCCTTACATTTATTGTAGCAGGCTTTTGCAGCTTTCTGTATAGACTTTCTAAAACCGTTTTCTTCAAGTGCCAACACTCCCTCTATAGTAGTACCCGCCGGTGAACACACCTTATCCTTTAAAACTTCAGGATGTTCTCCGGTTTCCAATATCATTTTGGCAGTTCCCAACATAGTCTGTGCAACTAATTTTATAGAATCATTCTTACTTAGCCCAAATTTTATACCGCATAGTGGCTAAAGGCATCCCACAAATTCAGTACATATATGCAGGAGATGAGACCCGACAGCAAAACTACTGCATCCATATATTTCTCTTCTATCTTTATAAACTTCCCTACCCCTAAGAAAATATTCTCCAGTTCTTCTATCTCTTCTTTACTATATTCCGTTTTCTATATAAAAGCCTGTCATTTCCTCTCCAAGCAAAGCCGGTGTAGTAGGCATAGCTCTTAAAAGCTCTAACATCACCCAAATTATATTTTATACTTTGGTGTACTAATATCTCGATGCAAGACTTATAATTATATGTTCTTTCCTTATATGAGGCTTCAGAACTTTAAAAATCTTATCTTATGCTGGCTTTACAGCTAAAATCATATATTTTTGATTTATCGGCAAGCTCCTCTATATTATCTATATATTTTATACCCTGCTCTCTTTCGAGCATCTAGCCCTTTTTCCTGATTATCTCTAGTAAAACTATATCCTCTGTTTTGTTTATACTTTAACAAGCTTTAACTAAAAGCTTGTCCCATATTCCATACCTATAAATGCTATCTTTTTGCATACTTACCTCTGTTAATAAACCCCATATATTTATTTTTAGTATGAGTTTACTACAAGATAAATGCTAACAAGATTAATATTTTATAGTATACTATATACAAGAACACCAAAAATAAAATTTTTAATAAATAAAAAGAAAGTTGTTTTTGCCTAAAGCTACTTTCAACTTTCTTTTTATAAATCCTATTTTGATGTAAAGGATTTCTCATATACATACAAGCTACTTTCTTTTTCTTTTTCATTAATAAGTAGACTCCAAAACCTATAACTATAAAAACAAAAAGTTATTACAATAATTAAACTCTTATTATCCTTTTTGTTTTTGCAATATTTATTGAGGTTTCTTTTTAGAATTGTCTATACTAAAAGCTGAGTTCCTCCATACTCTTATTTTCCTGCTTTATCAATAGCTTCTACAGCTTCAGATTACTAAGCTCCGTCTTTATTAAAAATAAATGAGAACCGTCTTTTAAGTCTTTATAATCCTTAAATTCTTTTCCATTTAATAATATATTCTGTATACTGTCTTGCTTATTTAGTGTACTTACTATAAATTCAACTTTTTCTTATAAACTTTATCTTCTTCTAAACCATCAACAACTATAGTTGGAGCTGTTTATCCAAGATCAACTCTACAGTAGGCATATTACTCTGTGCCGGCCGTATCAACAGCCTCTAAGTTAAATATACTTGCCTTCCTTTTGATATCTCATTTGATTTAAATACAAGCTCTCCGTCTATATAACTATAACTTTCTTCAACTCCATTTATTGTTGCAGATGTATAGATACTTCTTCCGTATTCCATACTTCTATCTTTTGGAACAAAAATTTTTATTTGTATATTCTCCAATCAACTCTGTAGAGCTTAAATGGGAAAGTAGCACCTTTAGTATTAACTGAAAATACTAGACTTTTTAGAAGTAAGATTACCTGCTAAATCATATATATTTGCTTCCAGCAAATAAGTATCATCTGCCAGTTCCTAAATCATCTACCTTATATAGTTTCCAAAGGTAAAATCTGATTTTTCCCTTAAGTTCATATTTCTTTTAGAACTCTATACTTTTTAAAGCTTATATTTGTCTTTGTTCTGTCTATATTTTCATCTGAATATAAAATTTTTATCTTAGGCGCTTCTTTATTAGAGCTTAAATTATCACTCCAAAAATACTAAGTTTAGGACTTTCAAGATCGATGTAAATGTTTCACCCTCATACATTTTAGCCTGTCTATCTGCTAAATCACTGCACTTGACACTTATACTATATGTCCTGATTCCTTCGATATATCTTAGCCAAATTAATACCATTATTACTGGTAAATTTATATTCAGAGTGTAAATTTCTTTCCGGTATTAATGACTATATATATTTACTCTTGAGGGCATCAAAGTTACCCTCTATTATCTTTTACATCTGCAACTACTTCTTTATTATATTTACTATCTGAAATTTTTGATGCATTATAGCTAACTTCTATTTCGATTGCGAAAGATCTATCTATCTTAATTTTCTTTGATTTTGTTTCCTCATACTTATTCCCTTTTTCATCTTCCCACCAAACTTTCAAAACATATATTCCATCTGCGTCTATAGGTATATTCTCACCCTTATATAAAACAGCTTACGCCGAACTTTCCTTTTTGCCTAAACTCGTGTTCCATATTTTTATAATATACCAGTTTATTTTCCATATTTTTAAATTCCCATTTAGGTATAGTTCTAGTCCAAGTGCCGGCATATCCTTTTAACTCAAATTGAAACTTATCATCATGCAGAGCACTTCCCTTACGGTAGTTATCATATTATTATTTTCTGCGGTAATAGATTTATGTATGGAATTAGGGGCAGGTGGTGTAGGGTGATACTATGGGACTTACAATTTCTTCTCTATCAGTTTCAGGAGTCGATATCATAGCAGAAAAAGTTAATTGTTTTTAAAAATTTCTACATCTTCATTATATTTTAATCTTAAATCAACCTGCCCATTTCTACTCGTTTTATCAAATGTGATATCATAAGAATTTCTTCCTTCTCTTGATACAGAGTGCCCAGATATTCATATTCAAAATAAAATTCTTATTATTGCTTATTCTATAACTAACATAAGTATCCGTTTCATTAAGCTTTTTTAAGAATGTGATTGGTATAAAAGCAAAGTTTAAATTCCTAAATCCATTAAATTCTTCTCTAGAAAATATTTCTCTAAAGAATTCAAAGTCATATCCTCCACTTTTATAAATATACTCATCACCCAAGTCATAAATAATAAAATCTGCATCCGATGGCGTAGCTTCAGACGGTGTTGCATCTGACGGTGTTGCATCTGACGGTGTCGCATCGGACGGTGTTGCATCGGATGGTGTTGCATCAGCATCAGATACTGTTGCTTCTGATGGAGTTGCATTTCTATACTCACTAAAATCTCTTTCTATATGTAGAATTTCCCCTAGCTATATATAATCTGAAAGTTCACTTATAGGTCTATTTAATAGTACAAGCTTATAAGCAACAACGCTTTCTCCGTCATTTGAGAGAGAAAATCCGGATTTTCTGCAAGCACTATTCTTTTCGCCCTCTTCATAAGCCATGGGTACACTTACATAAGTTCCATCATCATTTTTATATAAATATGATAATTCTACATTTCTTCCAAAATTCCACTAAGAGCTAAAGCTACATTATCTATTGATAAAAATGCGAATATTATTGCTATATAAAAAGCAATAACTCTTTTCAAATATCTTTTTAATCTTAAATTCATAATTCTCCCTATATGAGCCTATTAGCTGTTCTTCAAGAATAACTAATTTATTATCAGTATTTTCTACTTCCGAATTTTCATCTTTTAATAAAACCGTTCCTCATCTTCCACTAATAAGCTGGTTTCATTCTCTTCTTCTAAGAGTATTATTGAATAAAAGGAACCGTCTTATCGTCCTCCACTTTTTATTCTTTTTTCTTTAATATTAGGAGCAAAAACCAAATATCAATTATAGCTTTTCTTATACCCTAATTTAAACCATAAAATTGCCATAAAAACTTAAGATAAATATAGCAAAACTTAAATAGGTTATTATATTATCCATTATTTTCCACCTACTGTTAATGCCTCTATTTTTATTTTCTATTGCTTTAAAGTTTCTATTATTTTCTATACCTTCAGAGTTTTCATTTTTATTGTATATCTCTGTAGCTTTATCAATTCTTTTTAGATCATTTAAAAGCATAGATGTATAACCCTATATAAGCAAGTTCATTATTAGGATGAGCTATAATACTTTCATACTGATGCTTGCGCCTTATCATACTTTCCAAGCTGTCTGTATATATCTCCAATACGATTTTTATAGGTTAAAACCTTCATCCCGCATCTATATATTCTAAATACTCTCTATAATAGTCTATAGAACTTATTAATAAATCTTCATCTTTTTATCAGACTTAAGACCGGCTCTATATAATGAATCTACAAGATAATACTTGAACTACCCCATATATTTTTCAGCTATATCTTTATCAATATAGTTACTTTGAAGCAAATCTTGTCCTTTATTTAAGATTTCTATAGCCTTTAGTAAGCATTTACACCCACTTCATCAATAGCTAGTGCATTATTTCTATATATATTGGCTAAAGTTAAATATGTATTTATCTTTTCTTCCTCATCTTCTATAGAATTAAGAGAATCCTCTAAAATATAGAGTTTTTCTAACAGATTATTCCAATCTATTTCTATAGACGAAAAGAGCCTCTGCAATACTTGTATAGTACTCTGCTCTTGGATACAATTTTGTATCTACCTTTGACAGATATCCATAAGCAATTTCATAATCAACAATATCTTCATTATTAGCATTATACAAAAAGTAAAGCATTCCCATTTTATATAAAATATCCAGATTTTTATCAAATTACCATTTCCCGAAGAAATCATTGCTGATATAGCTAAAATACCGTTTTTGTCTGACCTTTCGATATATAATAATCTAACAGCCTAATATAAACTTCTGACCTATGTGCATCCACTTCTATAGCTTTTCTATAAGTATCAACTATGTCCGAATTTATATCAGAATCATTGTAAGTAAGTGATATTTGTGTTGCTGCCTCTCTTAAATAATCATTATATTTAAAATTATCTTCATACTTTATCTTATTTACAAAGAAAAATATACTGAATAAGGACATAAACATAATTAATATATTAAATACAAATATAGCTATTTTTCGTTTCTGTTTCTTTAGATACATATCATCAAGATGCGTATAATTTTCTAGAGCCTGCTTTTAATTCTACACAATTTCTAAATCTCTTTTTCCGGATCTTTATTAGTACATTTAAAAACTATCTTCTCCAGACCTGATGAAAGTGAAACATCCCAATCTCTTATAAACCCAATTTCATACGGTGGTTTGGCAGGATTTCTTCCTGTCAAAATATGATATAGAGTTGCACCTAAATTGTATATATCAGTTCTAGCATCAGTTTGTCTGCTATCTGCACCCTCATATTGTTCGGGGCTGCATATCCTCTTGTTCCTAAACAAGTAGTATCTGCTATATTAGAACTGTTATATCTCCTTGCTGTACCAAAATCAATTAGAGTAATAGTATCATCAGGCTTTATCATTATATTACTTGGCTTAGATCTCTATAAATTATTGGTGGATCTTGAGAATGTAAATATGAAAGAACCTCGCATAACTGCACTGCATAATGTACTGCCTTATCCTGAGCTATAGTTTTTGTTCCTCAAGTATATCTGATAAAGTTCTGCCTTCTATATAATCCATTACAATAATCAAAGGTATCTTCATCTTCTATATATCTGCTATTGCAGGAAGATATTTATTTTTAAAGTTTTTAGCAGTTCAGTTTCTACAATTAATGCCTGCTTTACAATTCCAAAATTTTTCCTCTCCCTGTTTCCTAACTTCTTTTTATAGCCCATTGTTTATTTGCTTTCTCATTCATTGCAAAGGTAAACCGTACTCATTCCACCTTGTCCTATTTTTATTTAATATCTTATACTTATTATCTAAAAATATCTCAACTTTTTAGCATACTATTCCCAACTTCTTATTGCTATTGCACTAATATTATCTGTTTCTTTTCTATTTTTATTTAAGTCTATAAGTTTTCTAATATTTTCCTTTCATATCTTCTTCACTACAATTTTGAAGTTTGCTGAAAGTTTCATAAATCTCTTTTTCACTTACCATATGCCTAAATCCATCACTACAAATTATATAACAGCTATCCTCCCCCACATTTCCGCAAAAAAATCAGGCTTTACTTCATCTGAAGCCCCTATACATTGCAATAATACATTTCTTCTTGGATCAATTTTTGCTTGCTCTTTTGTTAATCTTCCAAAAATATTTCTCTGGCAATAACCGTATGATCTGCTGTCAATTGTTTGATATATTCCTTAGTTATTTCATATATTCTACAATCACCTAAATGCAAGATATAATAAATATCATCTTCAATAAAGCATAGCTGTAAGTGTCGTACCAAGTTTTATATTCTTACTATTTCCATATTCTTTAAGCAAAAAGATTTTTCTTTTTCTACAAGATTTAACCATTGATTTTTAATTCAGCTTCTGTATATCCATCTTTAAGATTAATAGGGTAAGTATTATCAAACCAAAAAGTCATTTCTTCAAGCATTTTCCTACTTGCCACTTCTCCCTCTGATAATCCACCCATTCCATCGCACAATACTGCAAATACTATGTTCTTACTTGCATATTTTTGCTTTTCTTACTATTAGGCAATCTTGATTGGTAGCTTTTTATTCCTATGTCCGTATCTGCACTTTTTTATAATCCATTGTTTTTACCACCTAATTAAAAATTCGCTATATTAAAAGTAAACACCTCATTAGCTAATACTATAGTGTCTCCATCATTTTAATTTTTGTCTTTTGATTAGGTATAAGCTGACTTCCATTTATATATGTATGATTTAAAGAATTATTATCAATTGATAAAATACTCATTATTTTTCACATACAATATTTGCATGATTTCTACTTATAGTTGAATTTGAATCTATAAAAATAGTCTACATTTGTCTTATCTTTTCCCAAAGTAAAAGAAAAACTTCTCTATGTATCTTACTTCACCATTAGATTTTTCTCATTTAAAACCCCACGAAAGTAACAAAACTTGAAGAACTAAGCACTGTTGTTTCATCAAAGCTCGAAGCAGAAAGAACAGTCGTTTTCTCTATACTTTCAGGTACATAAGGCATAACATCTCTTTCTTGTATATCTTGTTTGATTTTTATTATCTTTACTTTCTTCTTTCTTTCTTTTTTCCAAACAAAGAGAAGAGCTTTTTAGTTTCTTTTTTTACTTTCTTTCTTAGTTTCTTTCTTCGTGTCTGAAATTTGTACAGGCTTTTTCACTTCCCGGTATTAAAAGGACTTCTTAGCAACTACTGTAGGCTTTGCTATATTTAGGTTTTCTACAGCACTTATCTTTTCCGGCTCTTTTTATAGTCTTTTTGCTCTTTTGTATTAGTATTTGCAGTATCTAAAATTAGGCGCAACATTAGGATACTTACCTTAGACGCATTAATATTGTTTTCAACTATTTTTAGTAGAATTTATCTGCTTATTAGTGAGATACTCCATCTCGACAGTTTATATTTTTCCAAAAACTTTTTAAATCCTCTAAATAAAGATTTGTCGCTCTAGCCATAGTAGTTGTTATCTCTGCAACATAATTTGTTTCTGTTTTTAAATCAAATTGTATACTAAACAATACATCCTTTATAAATCTACTTATTTCATAATTATTATCATATTCCTCTATAGGGAAGAAAAAGTAGATTTAATTCTCCTGATTCGACTCACATATATCCTAGACATTTCAGGTACAGATTGTATATTCAAGCATATACTCTTTAGCCAAAAGTATCGCATCTATAATTCCTATTAATGTTTTATGAGCTTGCCTTTTTCTGCAAGACCACCTAAATATTCATCTAAGGACAGCTTTGATGAAATATTATAATTAAAGACAACTTTTCATCTTCTTCAAATAGATTTAGTGGTAAAAGTCCTGTTATTTTTATTATTTGAAAGCATTCCTAAACTGACTTCGTCTATGGTATCTGAAGATATATCACAGCTCAAATATGTAGTTCCCGATATTACTTTCTTATAAAAATTCCATCTATCTATCCACCTTTCCCATAGAATATTGCAAGTTCTAAGTCCATCTACTACTCTTTTGGATTTTTTATCTTGGAATATAGGTAAGTATTGATATATAAACTCATGTTCCGAATTATTTCTTCTGCTTTTATTGCATATAAAAATATGTTTTATCTTTTATATTCAATCTTCCTACACTATTAAATATCTTCAATGTTTTAACAGAGTTCTCTGCCTTTTTCAGGCTTATGCTTGAATCCTCACATACAAACACTACTCTATTTGCAATTTTATCTATTATTTCCATATTCTCATTAATATCAGAAGTTCATATCTATAATTATATGTTCATAATTATTAAGTCACTTTTTAATACAGTGATAATATTCATTTTATCATCAGCACTAAGTTCCAGCATATCTGCAACATTAATTTCAGGCTTAAATAATACTACTCCTGAAACATCTTTTGCAAATAATTGATTCTATCTTTAAGCCTATATTAGGTTTTGAACTTTTTATAGCATATACCAAGTCATGGAAATGTACCATTAGGTTTCCCGTCAAAAATATATCAGTAGCTTCTATAGATTCTAAGTTTAAATACAATGCCTTTTCACCTTTGTTTGCAAAACTCCTTGCAGAAGCTAGGGCAATGCTTAGCACCTGCTCACCACTAAGCGACATAAAATATACCTTTGAGATCATTATTTGAACCTATTTTATATACTATATCGCTATCACCATATTCTGCTAATACATCTAAAAGTTCCTATATATAAGCTCGGGTTTTTGATATCTAAATATGGCTTTAATATTTAATATACTCTCTACAGATGGAGAATCTAGCAGTAAAAGCTATCGCATATTTGTTCTTAATTCCGATATACTATCCTTGAGCTTATCATCTACAAGCAATATATCTACATTTTATAATTATCACTTTTGATAAATTCTTCCGGTTTGGAATAATAGTATAAATCTATCTTATCTTGAAACTTAGACTTATAATAAGCCAACAATCTATCAAAATATTTTTCTTGTATCAATAATAACAAGTCTTAATTTCATAATTCTCCCTCAAACTGTATTAATCTTATCTGATAAAGTCTAAAAACTTATATTTATCATCTTGTACTAAAAGCTTTATTTTTCACTTAGTGTACTTGCAAAGCTAAACTTGTTTTTAACTCTTAAAATATTTTCAGTATCCACATAGCCCCAATATCCATCTATAAGTACAGGTGCTAATCCATCCGAAAAAGCCGTAAGCATCTTCATAAGTAGCTTTTATAAGAACATTTCCATCCTTATCTATAAAACCCCATTTATCTCCATCTTTAAAGGCTGTAGCTTCATTACTTACAAAGCTCTAATATAATCATAAGAATCTGACAAAACATTACCTTTTTAGGTCATATATTTGATATTTACCTTCTGTTTTTGCTATATATCTACCATTTGATATTGCAAAATCATTATCATCTAAAAACTATATCCTCATATAAAAATTTATTTACCGGCTCAAGCTTTTTATCAATCAAAGCCCATTTATCACGGTTTTTACGGCAATAAGCCATTTCTAAAAGTTTCCTGCATAGTCAAAAATAAGTTTCTTTTACTACTTCCATATTCTCATTCATATAAAGTACTTATCACCAATTAAATATGGAATTAAATTACTGCCATAAACTCCAAGATAATCTACTTTAAAATCAGGACAAGTTTTATACCCTTGTTTTTGTACTACATACCATTCCCCATTTTTCAAATACAGTTGCATATTCAGTGTATCGTCAAAGCCCTTTACGTCAGTATATTGTGCTTGCAAGACAGTTTCTCCGGCTAAATTCATAAGTCCTTTTTAGAATTATCTTCGTATACATAATACCCTGGCAAAGATTTCTTAACTAAATCATAATAAGATAAGTTTCTCTATACGCTCCTAAAGTACTCTTTTTCTTTTTCAACTAAACATGTCTGAATTTTTTTGAGATAGCAAGATTTAGTAAAGCTTACTGATTTTTGAGTAGCGTCTTCTTTATCATATACATCTAAAAAGATTAAGTACAACATCTGTAGGGTAATTATATTCTTCAAGTATCTCCATAGAATATTTCTTATAATTTGCAAAATCTCTAACTTTAAATACATATTCAGTATATCTTTTTGAATTTCTATAGGTTTTTCCGAATATGCCAATGCTTCTTTGTAAGATTTTAAGGCATCATATATATACCCTTTTCCTCATATTTTTAGCTTTCTCGAGATACTTATTAAGCTTATGTTGCTTGTCAGTACTAAATGTCAAGCCCTTGTACCATGATAAAAGTAACAAGAGTATTAATATGGGAGCTATAATCTTTTTAACTTCATACTAAAATCCCAGTAGCAGTGCTAATACGGTTCCCACAAGCAAGTATGGTGCAAATGCCACTTCCTCTCTTAAATTTGTCTTTTTTTAAAATTAATCGTGTTATATTATATATTGACATTGTAACTAAAAGTAAGCATCAAAATAGCTATTATAGAATATAGGCCAAAAGAAAAACCCATTGAGAGCATAATTTTCCATCTCCCATACCAATACTATTTTTACTTATAAGTCTAGCAAAAAGAACAATCCACCTGCAAATAGTAAACCGAATGTGGATTCACGTATTTCTGAGAATATAGGGGTTTTGTAAAATATTACTCTAAGAACCAAAAATAAAACTCCAAAGTATAGTATTCTTAGTATGCTTTGATTTTTATTATTTTTTTCTTTGTAATCAAGCTTTGCAACGAAGAATAATTCTATAAGTATATATACTATTTCAGCAATTTTTAAAATTATCATAGCTTACTTTTTCCTTATCTCCTATCCAGGCTCTTGTTAGTGCGGTATTTCTTACATTTAGTTCTATCTTATCTAAAAATGGTAGGTTAAATCTGCACTTATAACTACTACCAAACATATGTCATAGTCTCTTACAAACATATTTGAACCCCAGTAATTAATTCCATCCACCTACTATTCCCATATTAATAAAGTCTTTATCTGAATAAACTGATAAATATTTATTCATTAATCCCAATGTTATAGGATATATTAAAACTGACTTAGCACCATCAAAAAGCCATATCTTTACCTAAAACCTGCATTTCTTTTATAAAGCTTCTTGGGTCTTTAAAAATATTTTTCTGAATAATTACTTACCTTTGTACTCATATCTTCATAAGCTACATTTATTTCTTCACTCTTTCTTTTAATTTCTTCTACGGAAGATTCAGTCTTTTTCGAGCTCCTCTATCTCTTTTTTTGTCTTTTTCTATCTTATCTAATGTTTCAGAAATATTTTCAAGCTCGCTATATTTCAGGGTTTCCTATACGGTTTCCAGTTTCATTAATATCCGAGCTTATTCCTTTTCCTAAGGCTATAGTATCTTTTGATATTTTTCCCGGATTCTATGGCTTCAAAGACCTCTCTGCGATGTATCAAAACACCTATTGTATTTATAGTATCTTTTGTTTCATCTTTAAAGGCTTCTGCTCTTTTTAGTTTCTTTACCTGTATCTTCAAGATTCATAACCTTTATTATATAGGCATATTGTGCTATTTCTTTTGCTGATTGATTCAGGGCATTTTTGGACAATGGTATATGTTTTGTATACATCACTGAGTAAAAGCTATATAAAATGCCATAAACATTACGAGTATGAGGCTGGCTTCTATAGTAACCATACCTTTTTATCTTTTATTTTTCTCAATCATATACCATTACCAAAACTTCCTTATATTTTATTTTATACCTTGACATATCCTTAAAGTAGTCATTATTTATACCATAGTCTTTAAAATCCAAGTTTAAAAATGACGGTTTTATACCTATTTTAGCTTCCAAACTTAACATAGTCTTTGACTTTCTCAGTTCAAAGCTATCACTTATGAAATACTCTGCTCCTGCTTTTGTAGCATTCTTTTTGAATCAGATTTCCCATCCTTTCTACAACCACCTGTATCATTAACTAAAGTTTGTATCAATATAAATACCTTTAGATATTCTTTTATAGTTCATAGAAAGTAGTGCGGCTCTGTTTGAGTCAAACTTACTTAACTTATCCGCATCTTTTGGTAGTACTTCCATCAAGCTTATCTGCAAAACTTATTTAAAGCCTTATTGAGTTTAGCTTGAACGAGTTCTCCACCCTCTTGTATGGCACCATTAATGTCTTCTTTTAGTTCTTCTTTTAATTCATTTACTATATTTTGTAATACTGCCCTCAACATAGACACTTATAGCAAAAATCCTTATACCTATTTTTAGCTTACTCTTCGTATCCTCAAGATACTCTCTTTGATCGCTATCAAGCTTAAAGGTTGACATTATCTTATCTGCTGTTTCTATTACTACATCAAAGTCCTTACCTTCAGTATCTTAAATATCCCTCAGCCCAAATATATACACCATTATTGAATGTATCATGCTCTGCAGCTGGAAATTCAAAAATTACAAAAATAAGCTATATATTTTCTTTCTCTAAGAAGTTCTTTGGTATTTTTATCAGATATCTCAAATTTACCTGTTACTCTCATAAAATCATAGTCATCTATGGTAAGTTTCTCCTTAGTTTTCAATAACAGGTTTATTTCCTCATCTGTATCTAATTGCATTGTACTAATAGATCCGGCTATTCTTTCCCACTCTGAATTTATACCATAAAGAATTCAGGTGTTTCTTCCAGATTTCTAACTCTCTTTACATTAAAAAGCTTTCACTCTCTCTTCCTATATAATCGTTTGCTATAAAAAGAAATAGGGTTTTCTTCTTCTCAAGTACAGTAGGTACATATATGTCATTAGTAAAACCAAACTTTCCCACCTTAGGCATGTTCGCATTCAATCCTACTTCACCAATACCCATAAATTGTTGCCAATCTTCCTCATGCTTCTCTATTTTTGCTTTTTGGTTTCTTCCGGCTTTGCCTCTCTACTTTGCTTTCTTCATCTTTTACTATACTTCCCTGCTTTATATCACTATTTGCACTTGCCTTTGCACAAGCATAAAAGAGCTAAGCTTAAAATAGCAGCTGATAAAAATATCTTCTTTTTCATCTTAATACCCTAAAAACTTCCTTATATTTTATTTTTATACCTTGAAATATCCTTAAAAGTAGTCATTATTTATACCATAGTCTTTAAAATCCAAGTTTAAAAATGACGGTTTTACACCTATTTTAGCTTCAAACTTAACATAGTCTTTGACTTTCTCAGTTCAAAGCTATCACTTATGAAAATACTCTGCTCCTGCTTTTTGTAGCATTCTTTTGAATCAGATTTCCCATCCTTTCTACAACTACCTTATCATTAACTAAAGTTTGTATCAATATAAATACCTTTAGATATTCTTTATAGTTCATAGAAAAGTAGTGCGGCTCTGTTTGAGTCAAACTCACTTAACTTATCTGCATCTTTTGGTATACTTCCATCAAGCTTATCTGCAAACTTATTTAAAGCCTTATTGAGTTTAAGCTTGAGACGAGCTCTCCACCCTCTTGTATGGCACCATTAATGTCTTCTTTTAGTTCTTCTTTTAATTCATCTACATTTATTACAGAGTTTATACTGTTTAATATTTTTCGCTTTTCTACTTTCCATCCTTAAAGCCCGGTAGTATAAGCTGAAAACATCTGCGTAGCATACTCTGTTAAATATAAAGATCTCTCCCTTTAAGAGCTATATCCTTTAATTTTTTAGCTTCTTCTTCGTAAGGTCAAGATACTGCTCACTATCAAGCTTAAGGGTTGACATTATCTTATCTGCTGTTTCTATTACTACATCAAAGTCCTTGCCTTGCAGTATCTTTTATATAGCCCTCAGCCCAAATAATTGCAAAAATTATCGAATGCATTTTCATTATCCTCTTTATACGGATTTTCGTAAGCATTATAAAAAAATAAGCTATATATTTTCTTTCTCTAAAGTTCTTTGTTATTTTTATCAGATATTTCAAATTTACCTGTTACTCTCATAAAATCGTAGCCATCTATAGTAAGCTTTTTCCTTGGTTTTCAATAACAGGATTTATTTCCTCATCTGCTATCTAACTGCATTGTACTGATAGAGCCAGCTATGCGCCTCCAAGTTGAATTTACACCCATAAACCATTCAGGTACTTCTTCCAGATTTTTAGCTCTCTTCCCATTAAGATCACCTTCATTCTCTATTCCTAGAATATTGTACGTTAAAAGAAATAGGGCTTTTTCTTCTTCTCCAAGTACAGTAGGTACATATATGTCATTAGTAAAAAGCAAACTTTCCCACCTTAGGCATATTCGCATTCCAATCTACTTTACCAAGACCTAGAGTAATTGCCAATCTTCCTCATGCTTTTCTATTTTTGCTTTTTGGCTTCTTCCGACTTTGTCTCCTCTACCTTGCTTTCTTCAACTTTTTACTACGCTTTCCTGCTTTATATCACTATTTGCACTTGCCTTTGCACAAGCACTATAGCTAAACTTAAAATGGCAGCTGATAAAAATATCTTCTTTTTCATCTTAATACCCTAAAACTTCCTTATATTTTATTTTATACCTTGAAATATCCTTAAAGTAGTCATTATTTATACCATAGTCTTTAAAATCCAAGTTTAAAAATGACGGTTTTTACACCTATTTTAGCTTCAAACTTAACATAGTCTTTGACTTTCTCAGTTCAAAAAGCTATCACTTATGAAATACTCTGCTCCTGCTTTTTGTAGCATTCTTTTGAATCAGATTTCCCATCCTTTCTACAACTACCTTATCATTAACTAAAGTTTGTATCAATATAAATACCTTTAGATATTCTCATAGTTCATGAAAGTAGTGCAGCTCTGTTTGAGTCAAACTCACTTAACTTATCTGCATCTTTTGGTATACTTCCATCAAAGCTTATCTGCAAACTTATTTAAAGCCTTATTGAGTTTAGCTTGAACGAGTTCTCCACCCTCTTGTATGGCACCATTAATTTCTTCTTTTAGTTCTTCTTTTAGTTCTTCTACATTTATTACAGAGTTTATACTCTTTTAGTATTTTTCGTTTTCTACTTTCAAAATAACTCTTTACCTTATCCTCTAATCCCTTACTAACATTACTTATCATTTTTGCTCAGCCTGTATGAGTTTCGTAGCCATATTTGCAAGAGCATCTACACTGTCATCAGTGTTAAAAACCTCTAAGACCTTTTAGCTTAGCTTCTATAACAAGAGAGGCTCCATCTACTCCTACTAACAGTTGTTGCCATAGTAAAGGGTTTCCGTCTAACTTAGAATTACCTGTATAAGCATAAATAAGATTAAGCAAAGCTCTTATAGCAAAAATCCTTACACCTATTTTAGCTTACTCTTCGTATACTCAAGATACTCTTTTGCTCGCTATCAAGCTTAAAGGTTGACATTATCTTATCTGCTGTTTCTATTACTACATCAAAGTCCTTACCTTCAGTATCTTTTAAATATCCCTCAGCCCAAATAAATACGTTATTACTAAATGTATTCTACCTTAAGTCTTTTCATCATTCTCTGCAGATGGATCGTCAAAACTGATTATAAAAATAAGCTATATTTTTCTTTCTCTAAGAAGTTCTTTTGGTATTTTTATCAGATATCTCAATTTTACCTGTTACTCTCATAAAAATCGAAGTCATCTATAGTAAGCTTCTCCTTAGTTTCAATAACAGGATTTATTTCCTCATCTGTATCTAACTGCATTGTACTGATAGAACCGAATATTCTCTCCCAAATTGAATTTATACCCATATAGAATTCAGGTGTTTCTTCCAGATTTCTAACTCTCTTTACACCAAGAACATCTTCACTATCCCATCCTATAGAATTTCTCGCTAAAAGAAATAGGGCTTTTTCTTCTTCCAAGTACAGTAGGTACATATATGTCATTAGTAAAAAGCAAACTTTTCCCACCTTTAGGCATATTCGCATTCCAATCTGCTTCACCAATACCCGTAATCATTTGCCAATCTTCCTCATGCTTTTCTATTTTTGCTTTTTAGTTTCTTCCAGCTTTGCCTTATCTACTTTTGCTTTTCTTCATCTTTTACTATACTTCCCTGCTTTATATCACTATTTGCACTTGCCTTTTGCACAAGCACTTAAAAGAGCTAGCTTAAAAATAGCAGCTGATAAAAATATTTTCTTTTTCATCTTAATACCCTAAAACTTCCTTATATTTTTATTTTATATCTAGACATATCCTTAAAAGTAGTCGTTATTTATACCATAGTCTTTAAAATCCAAGTTTAAAAATGACGGTTTTATACCTATTCTAGCTTCCAAACTTAACATAGTCTTTGACTTTCTCAGTTCAAAAGCTATCACTTATGAAATACTCTGCTCCTGCTTTTTGTAGCATTCTTTTTGAATCAGATTTTCCCATCCTTTCTCACAACTACCTTATCATTAACTAAAGTTTGTATCAATATAAATACCTTTAGATATTCTTTATAGTCCATAAGTAGTGCGGCTCTGTTTGAGTCAAACTCACTTAACTTATCTGCACCTTTTGGTATACTTCCATCAAGCTTATCTGCAAACTTATTTAAAAGCCCTTATTGAGTTTAGCTTGAACGAGCTCTCCGCCCTCTTGTATGGCACCATTAATGTCTTTCTTAATTTCTTCTTTTAATTCATTTACATTTATTACAGAGTTTATATTATTTAATATTCTGTCTTTTCTTCAAAATAAGCCTTTACATCATTCTCTAATTTTACTAACATTACTTATCTCATTTTGCTCAGCCTGTATGATTTCATTAGCCATATTTGCAAGAGCATCTACACTGTCATCAGTATTAAAAACTTCTAAGACCTTTAGCTTAGCTTCTATAACAAGAGGAGAGCTCCATCTACTCCTACTAATTTTTGCTTTTTGCTCATTAAGTTCTTGTTTTAGATTCTCAAAGCCTTGCCTAATTATCTTTTACTCTCTTCCAAGCTCTTATTTGTATCAGCCTCGGCATTACTAATAGCTCGAAGTAATAATTCCTGTATGCAGGCTTTTTGAAAATATAAAATTATACTTTCTGTTATGTTTTTAACACTACCCTCAACATAGGCACTTAGCATCAATAAGAGCATCCGAGTTATCTTTTATTTTAGAAGTTGCTGTATTTACCATTTCAGAAATTGCACGGAACCTAAGTCTTTTACAGCATCTGTAACTGCACCGGTATAGTAAAATTTTCCATGTAGGCATGGACTTATATACAGTAATACTATAGCCGTCCATCAAATCCTTTGTATCATAGGTGCTTTCTACCACTGCAGCTATTACCTTCCAACACATTTTGAACTATAGGTACTCCAAATCCTGTCCAACCTGCTATAGTTGTTGCCATAGTAAAGGTTTCCGCATCTAACCGAGAATTACCTGTGTAAGCAAAAATAAGATTAAGTAAAGCTCTTATAGCAAAAATCCTGTTTCTTACTCCATCTACATTAGCCTTAGGATTTTGCTTTCCAAGCAGGATATACTCCTGCTCTGCTCTATATACTGCATTATTTTTGAGTATTTAAAGCTATACCTGACAGAGTAAGCTCCTCTTCTCCTGTTTCTTTTCCATCCTTAAAGCCGGTAGTATAGGCTGAAAACATCTGCGTAGCATACTCTGTTAAATATAAAGATCTCTCCCTTTAAGAGCTATGTCCTTTAATTTTTTCAAAGCCATCTAAAGCCTTTCCACTTTTTTATAACATTGTCTGCTATATTTTTGAATCTTTTTCCAAAATTCGTCTCTAAAAGCTTTTGAAACTTCCGGATTTTGTGACATTATATTTTCTACAATATCACTGGAAATCTGCCTTGCATTATCATTTTGCAAACTAGTTTCATTCTTTAATACTTCATCTCTTTTCTTTCTTGCTCTTTTTAGCATCCTGATCTATATCAAGTATTCTGCTAGTCATCTTTTTAGTATTTTATAGAGATTATCCGTCTTATCTTTAGAATCCTCAGCTATATTTTTCTCTTTCAAATACTAAATTATTTAGAGCTGTCGGAGCAGGATAAAGTATTTCCAAATTCTTTTTTCTAAAAGCTTCAATACCAAGAATGTAGAGTCTGCCATCTCCCCAGATACAGGTGGGTCACTTCAGCCTGCTTTATAAGCTTTACCACCATAAGCAAGTACAAACGAGATCTGTAAAAGCAGAATCAGCATAGATTTTTCGTCAACATAGTTATATAAATGCTGAGAACTTCTTATAATAGTATCCTTTTCACTATAGATTCTATAATTCATATATTCTATTACTTTATCTACATTTATATTAGACTCTACTAACGAAGTACCTTTTATACTTTATATTAGCAAAGATCTCTTTTTGCCTCTCGCGTAGTTAAGTATATTATTAACTATTTTTATATTAGTTTCTATATACTCATCCAAGCAACACATCTGTCTTACTTTTATAATCATTTTTGCATATTTGACTTTATACTCGATTCAGAAAGTCCTTTTATTCCATTTCCCACTCTTCTTTAATTCTTCTCAAATTTTTCAGAGTCTATTTTTAAGCTTTTTCTAAAAAGTTCTTTTACCTTATTTGCCTCTTCTCGTAAATGTCAAAGCATGTGCTCAGACCTAATAAGAGATGTAGCTTTTTGGTGCATAATACTAAATTGCAATTTGGCTCTCTTCTATGAAGTCCTTTCTAAGCTCTTCCATATCATATTCTTTTGCAAGTCTTTTCATAGCCTCCATACCAAGAACTGAGTTCTTCTTTTTGTCTATAAGTTCATCTCTCTCGGCTTCTTCTGAGCTTGTATCATTTCTTCAGTTATGGGATTTCATCACCATCCACTAGCTCATGCGTACCGGAGTTTGCTATGATTTCGTTAAGCTCATCTATCCTCTCGTCAAGCTCCTTTATCTTTTCTTATATAGATAGTCCACATCTCTAAAAATATCTACAGACTTTTTGTAATCTTCAAAAATAGTTTAAAGTAGCATCAAGAGATAGATGAGGCATCTATATCGCCGGACAAATCACTTTTTATATTTACTAAGTTAGTATAAAGAGAACCAAGCTTTCCGGCATGGTTATCCAAGTCATTTTTATTTGCTCTATATCTGTATAGCCTAAGACTTCATCTCTTTTCTATTTTTATCTTCCCAAGTAGCTCCCTTAGGAAGCTTTTCTTCCACTTCTCACAAAAAGCAAGAGCTACTAAGTTTCTGATTAGCTTCATAAAAGTCTCCGACACGCAGTCTTAAAAACTTCTGTTTTAAGTCTGGATGAATCCTTTAAGACCGAAGTGATAATTTCTGAAGAGCTAAAGCTTCACAATTTCTTCAGGCGACTTATCAAACATACTTTTTATCCGCCCTGACCCTTAGCACTAACCTTTGCAATGCTAATTCTCCGACATATCTCAAGGCACAAATCCTCTATTTCTTTAAGTTTCTTTTTCATACTGTTTTTCTTGTCAAGAACATCATTTTTGTTCTTTAGAGATTTTAAAAACATTTAATCTCTCAAGAAACCATAACCCATAGATCAGAGCTCTATACTTAGAATACTGAAGTATCTCTGATTTAAGAACTCTATAATTTGAAAGATTAGCCCCTTCAGTTCCTGGAAATCTTAAACTCATCTACACTAATATCAAATAAGTTTGTCACTTTTTCCATCCATAGCTAAGGAAGTAAGAGCGTTTTACAACATCTGAACCCATTTATTGATTGATGCTTTAAAGTTTCCTCAAAAATATTTCCTTAAGTTATTCGCAAGCTCAGCTTCATCTTTTAGAATTTGCAAACAAACCATAGGTATCAAGCAAAAATTGTATTATACGACGAAAGTCCACGCAGATAGAGTCAAGTCTCCTGCTCCTGCTACAAGATTTCTTGTATGATAATTTTGCTTGCATCTATAAAAGTATGGTTGTAAAAATAATAACAAGAGTTAAAATCAAAGAAACAAATATTGTCAATGAGCCTCTTCGCTTATAAAAACATTTCATTTTTCCTCCTGCTCCTATTTTTATAGCTGAACCCAAGTCACTTTAGCTTAGCTAAGAATGTATTTAGTCCATCTTTTAAACCCAATTTATCAAGAAGAAAACTTGATAAATCCAGTGCAATATCTACATTTCTTATAAACTCACTAGGTTTTTGTAACACATGCCATAGATTTTTGCTCTTATGGTAATCTGCTCTTTAGAAATCATATAGCCAACAAACTTTTGGCATATTTATGCTATAATTTGTTGCTACTATTGCACTTGGAAAACAAGCCTTTTCTTTGCATTTATACTTACATCATAAGTCGAAGAACGTAAAAACGTGTAACTTTCTTAAAAATTTTTCAAGATTAGTTTTTCTCGTTCAACACTAACTTTGTAATCTTGAGTAAGTTGTGAGTATAACGCCTTTTTATCATAATAGGCATTAACCCTTTCCACATCCGCAAAGCACTGACTCCTCACCTCAGCACCTCTATGCTCCCAAGTTTAAAAACTATCCGGATAACTCATTTCTTTAGCAACCATATTAGCACTCTTTGAGTAGCAAACACTACTATTGTTTCTGCACTTTTTATAAGGCACAGAATTAACATAGCCATTATTGTAATAAGTACAAAAGGATAGATTATAGCTGCTTCAACCATTATACTTCCTTTTTCCATATTTCTTTTCATACAGTTACTTCTCCATATAATACTTAAGCAGCTATACTCAAATTTCTCAGTAAAGACTATTTTTGAAACCCTACTATTATGAACCCATAAAGCCTGTGAGCTTATCAAACACTGCTGTTACCGCAGCGGTTAGTTGAGTTCTAAATACTGTTGCAACCGCAATTACAACTACTATCAAAACTATTACAGCAACCATGTCTGAGCACCTTTTTCTTCTTTCTTGAAACTGATTTATAAAAAGAAGAAAAATCCTCTTTTTAAAAATCCCAAAACAAATTTTCAATTTTTCAAACATAACCTTCTCTCCTTTCACTTTTATTTATGTTAAAAGGATTTTCTCCTTATGACATACAATGTCTTAACTTCTATAATCCCCAATGCACCAAACATAGGCACTATGATGATTATTAATACTCCTACAAAAATTAATCCTATAGGAAAAACCAATTTAGCTGATGCCGTTTCGCTTTTTCTTTTTACAAAGTTCTTTCTTCTCTTCCCACGCTTCTTTGCTCATATCTCTTAAAAATCGGCAACTTCCCTTTTCTACCTTTTTGCAAAATTTTGTATCATAAGTGAAGAAAACTTTTTGATTTGCTTTATACTGCATCTTTCTCCAAACGCCTTATATGCCTCAATCTCTATCATTCCATTTGATAGCTCCTCAACTGTAATTTTTCATTTCTTTGTAAAGTATACCCTCATTATCAAGAACAACACTTTCCCAAGCTTCTCTAATAGGCATACCTGATTTTTACAAGAAGCAGAAGTTTTGAAAGCATGCGGGATAAGTTCTTTGATAAGCTCATCTCTTCTTAAATTTACCTTATCTTTAATACTTTCTTCTGTATACCAAAGTATCAAAGCTACAATTATAATCCCATAAAAACCTAAACCTCAAAATTTGCGCTTATATTCATAAAATACAAGTACTCTATTATAGAAATATCTTATTAAAGGTTATTTTTGAACCAAAGCAATATATAGTAGTATGTGGCATACTGTCTTCCGTAAATTTCTTCTAACTTCTTTATGCCTTGCTTCCTTACTATTTATATCATATTTAAAAAGTCTAAAATCCCAAGTCCTATGTAATAGATTTTCATATAAAGGATAAGTTCCTACTTCAATAGGACTAACATATCTTCAAAATGAATTTTTATACTTTCTGTCATGAATAAGATGAAAGCTATAAATAAACTTGTTAGTATTAATATAAATATACGCATTTTTCTTCCTCTATAATTTTTATATCAAGTATCTTTTCTTCCTATTTTGTAACTTGCAAAAAGATTCCTAAAACCACAATCTTTGCTATTATATTTACAGGTGTATTACTAACTGCTGACATACTTCCCATTCCACTTAACGCAAGCATAATTACAAGAGGCATTACCATCATTATATTAAGCTCATTCTCCTTCTCAGCAACCATAGTTTTGATTTCCATCTCAACCTCTATCTTGTCATTGATTATTTTTCTCCTATCTCCCATAGCTTGCTTTTTAAATCTCCACCATACTTGTGCAACTTTCAAATATTCCGGAAAAACTTTCCACGTCTTCTAAGCCACTTCTCTTTGCAAAATTAAAAACTAAATCTTCAACCAAAATATTATTTGCCATTCCCAGCATTATTGTTCTTGTTTCTTTTACTATATCGGCATGTTCTCCATACAGACCTAGTAAATCTTGATAGCTATCTGTAAAAGCATCCATAGTATCCTGATGAATAAGATGTAGATAAAGCTTCAAAAGCAAATCTCTAAATTCTAATAACAATGAATTTTGTCTTTTACTCTTAAATGTTCTTTATAATATATAAAAGAGCAGGATAAACTCCCATCAATCCACATATAAATGCAAATAAATTATTTCTAAAAAATACAAAATCTTACTATTGCACAAATCAAAAATCCTATTCGGCACCCATAAAGTAGTCCTTAATAGACATTTTTGTATGTGATAATCTGTTCCTTCTTCGAAAATACCTTTTACTTGTACATAGTTTTGCTTTTAACTCCCAGCATAAAGAGCTCTCTTCAAAATTCTTCCTTAACACCCATAAGTCTCATTTTTATGATTATTTATAAAGGATTATTTGTTCTCTCCAAACTACCTACCACTTTATCTGTCGTAGATTCGGCACTCTCTATAAATTCATACAAAGTATTAAGTTCTATCTCTCGTCTTTCATACCTACAACTTCTACTATCTCTACTACCTTTCTTGAATGGTCTCTAAGCCTTGAAAGATGTATGATTATATCTATAGCTGAAGCAATTTGATTTCTTATTGCTTCAAGAGGCAGACCGCTCGCCCCCATAAGTACCATAGTTTCAAGTCTACTAAGCATATCCTTTGTAGAATTGGCATGTCCTGTAGAAAGAGAACCATCATGTCCTGTATTCATAGCTTGAAGCATATCTATTGCTTCTGCACCTCTTACCTCACCTACTACTATTCTTTCAGGTCTCATTCTAAGAGATGATTTTATTAAATCTCTTATTGTTATTTCTCCCGCACCTGATGTATTTTGCATTTCTGGTTTCCAATCTTACCAGATTTTCTATGTTTGAAATTTGTAGCTCTGCCAGAGTCCTCTATTGTAATTATTCTTTCGTTTCGTGGAATGAAATTTGACATTGCATTAAGAAATGTCGTTTTTCCGCCACGTTCCCCCACTCTATAAATATGTTATACTTGGCTCTTACTAAAGTTTCCAGTTTATCAGCTATCTCTTTATTTATGGAACCGTATTTAATAAGTTGTTCGACGGTCATAGGTTTCTTTTGAAAACTTTCTTATTGTTACTGTTGGTCCTTTTAAGGCTATGGGTGGTAAAAACTACATTGACACGAGAACCATCAGGAAGCCTTGTACTACAATAGGATTTGATTGATTAACTTCTTCCTGCTCTACCTACAATTCTTTGTACTATATCGCCAAGTTTTTAGTATCTTCAAATTTAACATTTAGTTTTTCTACTTTACCATTTTTCAACAAATACTTCATCAAAACTATTAATCATAACTTCAGTTATTTCATCATCTTTTTAATATTATATCAAGATGTCCCAAACCTCTAATCGAACTATAAACATGGTCAACAATATCAATTTTTTTCACTATACTAATGTATACGCCATCTACTTGCTCATCAATAAGTTCTTCTATTAACTCTTTAAGCTTATCATCATTCATTCTAGAGATTTCAGGATATTCTAAAAACCAAATCTCTAATAAGCTTTATAAATTTTTCATTTAAAAACACTCCCAAAATCTCCTCTAAATACTTTTGATTATCTTTCAGTTTCAAAAATTTTATTAATAATTCCGATACATATCTAAATTGTTAATTTTTATCTTTTTATATATTAATATATTGTAGATTATTTGTCAATATATGTTATAGTTTATCCTACTTTTTATTTTTATAATTATTTATTCTATAAAACGGATAATATTAAATCTATTAAACTAAAAATAAAAATATAAAAACATCATCTATACGAAATATTCTTCATATAAATGATGCTCTACTTTTAGCTTATATTAAACTTTAATTCTCATATCCAAAGTTTTTCTTGATACTTTAGTATTAAAGAAATGTACTATAGGACCCATACCCAAAGCACAAATAAAAACTTCCCTATTCCCCAATATCCCAGAGTTATACCTCCTAATACAAAGATATTACGACACAAATACTATCCGTTATAATTCTAGCCCAAAAACTTTATCTAAACTTATTTGATATTATTATTGCTATACTATCATAGGGCTGATGCCTAAATTGCAGTTTGATAGGAAGCCGCAAAAACTTAAAACATAACACCTGCCACCATAAAATAAATCTGCTATAACAAGAGTTTCCGGCTCTCCAATGCCATTTTTATTAAATGTAAGAATAAATCTATATATACTCCTACCAAAGTTCCGTTCATGATAGTACCTATTCCTATCATCTTTTCTACCCCAGATAAACTCTATAATAAAAGCGACTATATTAGCAATCCAATATATTACAGCAAATTCTATCTTTAAATAAATTCCCACACGCCATAACACTACGCTTGTGTAAGGGTCAGTTCCTAAATTTGAACTTTTTAAACAAAGCTATTCAAGACCAATTATAAATATACCGAAACTCATCACCAAAAATCTTCTTAATGCATTATTTCTAAACATTTTATTATCTCCTACTATTCTTCTGTGACTCAAACCACTATTAATATGTCTAATTAATAATTCCAAGAAATGATCTGCATGTACACCATTAGGCTCATTTTTTTCCTTTTTAATATATCCCTAATTGTATTTTGCTCGTCAACATTAAGGGGCCTTGATGTATACTTTCTCCATTTTAATTCCTTACTTACTATACCCGTACTGATAGTGTATCCGTTAAGACCCTATGAGTAAAATTAAATAAGGTGGCTCTATCACTAACTCTTATCACCTTATCCCTTATATTCGTACTCAAAATTTCTTCTGCAAAGTAGAAAAATTATACTGACCTTTGCTCAAAAGATAGATATGGATACTCTGCCAAGTCCGATAAATCTACCAAGCCTTTACTTGCTAAGGGATGATCCTTATTTATAAATATATGTGGCTTTGCTTTCAAAAAGAGGCTTAAATTCAAGTGATTATCTTTTATAAATTTTGCATTACTTTCTCGTCAAAACTACTTATATGCAAAAATCCTAATTGACTTCTGCATTTTTACATCTTCAATAATTTCTGCAGTTCTACATCTCTAAGAGTAACATCATATTCTTTATAATCAACTTCTTTTTGGCTTAAAAAGCATCAACTACAAAACTATAGTGTTGAGTTGATACTTGAAAAGTATGTTGTTTTTCAGGTACAGTTTCCAAAAATGTACTCTCTAACAAAGACATTTTGCTCACTACTTGTCTGGCATAAGACAAAAACTTTGTTCCTCTTGTAGTAGCCGCTATACCTCTATTTGTTCTATTAAATATATCAAAGCCAAGTTCTTTTTCTAACTCATGTATAGCATTAGTAAGACTTGGCTGTGATATAAAAAGGGTTCTGCAGCCTCATTTATTTTACCTTCTCGGCAAACCGTAACTATATATTTTTAATTGTTGTATAGTCATTACTTTTCTTCAAATTTTTCATTCATTTCAGCAAAAACCTGTTACCATAGAAGCTAAATTTTGCATATTACTAGGTATAATGATTTTAGTTGCTTTTTCCATCTGCAACCTTCTCAAAGGTTTCCAAACCTTTTAAAGATAAGACAGACTTACTTGGATTAGCTTCATTAAGAACTCTAAGACCTTCCGCCTGTGCTTTTTGTATCTCTAGAATTGCTTGTGCCTTACCTTCCAGCTCTCTTTATAGCTGTTTCTTTTTTCTGCTTCAGCATTAAGAATAGCAGCTTGTTTTTGACCTTCTGCAACTAAAAATAGCACTTTCTTTCTTAGCTTGAGCTTCCAAGATATTAGCTCTCTTTTCACGCTCCGCTTTCATTTCTTTTCTCCATTGCCACCCTTATATCTTCAGGTGGTAATATGGATTTTAATTCTACTCTGTTTACTTTTATTCCCCATGGATCTGTAGCTTCATCAAGTTCTACTCTCATTGTCGTATTTATAACATCTCTTGAAGTAAGAGTTTGATCTACAGTCATATCACCCTATAATATTTCTAAGAGTAGTAGCAGTTAGATTTTCTATAGCCGCTATAGGTCTTTCAACACCATAAGTATATAACTTAGGATCCGTTACTTGATAATAAACTATAGTATCAATTTGCATAGTAGCATTATCTTTTGTTATAACCGGCTGTGGTGGAAAAATCTACCACTTGTTCTTTCAAAGAAATTACTTTTTGAAACCCTATCAAAAAGGATTTATAAAATTTAATCCGGCATTTAAACTCTGACTATATTTTCCTAACCTTTCAATGACAAAAACTCTTGCTTCCGGAACTATTTTTATTGATTTTTGTAGTTACAACAAAAATAATTGCGAGTATTAAAATTATTAATCCCAAACCTAACATAAAAATCCTCCTATAATTTAATTTTATTTCCTTCAAAACCCTTTTATATGAGCTTTGTCGTTTTCTATAAATTTTTCCTTGCTTATAGCAGTCCAAATAGCTCCTTTGTATCTATGCTTCATATTTGAGTTTCCATCTTTATCTTCATCTACAAGATTTACTATACATACTTGCTCTCTAGGGAGCCTATCTTTTACTTTTGACGAATTTCTTACAGTAATCTCTAAGTAATAACAAGAATATAAGAGATAAGACAACAAATATCAAAAATTGAACAATAGAATTTTTGAGTAAATATACTAGTGCACAAATACTATAAAGTGCCGCTAAAAAGCGAACCATATAGAAACTAAAAGCAGGTATTATAACTTCTCCTATTAAACAAATAGCAAAAATAATACTCCAAATTATCATCTTCATATCTCCTTTCCACTATATTTTATATAATTATATCACATTTATCATCATTATCCATTAAAAATTTATTATCTCGTATAAATAAAAATCTTCCCCAAGTTTCCTTAGAGAAGATTTTTATATGTATTTACTGTTAGGAGACATATACTCCTCATTGTTTACATAATATCCGTCAGGAGTTTGTTCATCACTCATCACATTTTTTCCCATATCAACTCCAAACTTCGTTTCAAAATAATACCATTTATTATCTATCTTTTGCCAATCAAGACTTAAACTGCCCCTCATACTTATCTTTTAGAAGTATTTAGATGATACCAGTAACTACCCTCCTTAAACCAAGAAGTTCTCATATTTCCATTCTCATCAAAGGCAAACCAGCATAAGGTAGTATTATTAGTAGTATCGGAATCTTTAATATAAACTAATTTCCAAGTGTACAATATTTCCACCGCATCTATAAGTTGCCACTTATTTGTTTTGTATTCAATACCCAATTTGGACTCCCTACTATATCCGAACTACATTTCAAAATAAAACCTTTTGTCTTACCCATATATCCTGTAGGTGGGTATAGCCTTATTTAAAAATCTATTTGATGAAGAACTTCCTCCGGAACTACTCTTAAGCTGTTTCCGTTTTGAGTTGTACTATTTATCTCATATCTTTGTCTTCTTCTTTACCCACATCTCCATATCTTAGTAAAGTTCCATCACTTCTAAAGGTACATTAAAATTCTTCGATGCCAATACTCCAGGTTCATCAGTTTTTAATGTAGGGTATACCTTTTTATTATTTTTCAAAAGCTGTTTCATCTATATGTTTAATCTTATCAGGGAATATTTATAGTAGTAAAATTATTTCCCGCAAATACTCCGGCAGCTATTTTTAGTAAGGCCCTCCATATGTTCAGAGGCATTAACCGGATCTAAAAAAATTTAAGTTCTGATATTTCATTATTCATAAAAGCTTCTTTCACCCTATTTCTTCTATATTTCGGTCAAATCTAATTTATTAATAAGATTATTCTTGAAAGCCGCCTTTCCTATATGTCCCATATACTTAGCCAGTTTCAACTCTTCTATTTTTATTATTTTCAAATGCCTTCGTTTGAATAACATGAGTTAGTTCAGCATCCCTTTTTTATTGACTTAATCTTATTATTTTTAAACGCATATTCTTTTTATAATTCTAAGAGCCGATAAATTAATATTATTTAAGTTAAAGGAGAATTTCTCAAGTTCATTATCAAGAAAAGCTCCGCTGCCTATAGTAGCAACTTTTTCAGGTATAACAACGGATTTCAGCCCTTTATTATAAAACGCAAAATCTCCTATTTCTTTTTATATCTGCCGAATTTCCAACAGCAATAGAATGATTACATCTTTTTCATTTCCCATATATCTGAGTAATTTTACATCTTTAACTATAAATTCATCACCTTTATAAGCTTCAACTCAATACTTCACTTTTTCTTTTATCTATTAGCACTTATTTTCACTAGAGAATTGGCATTTAACTTATCCACTGCTAACTCAAAGAAACCGTCTTCATTTGCTCTTGTTGTATAAATTTCTCCATTTACTTCCACTTTTATATCTGCATTTGGCAAACTAAAAACCAAGCATCTTTTTATCCACATCTAAGATAGGTTTTCTAAGTTGTGCTCCGTCAGATAGTATAAAAGTCTATTTTATTATCTTTTCTCATAAGCTCTGTGGATTTTATCTATACTGGTATAAGATTTACTATCTTTTTCAATATCAAACGACTTTATCTCACTTTATCGCCCTACTTTATAATAATTTTCAACATCATTATCTCTGGAATAAGATTTCAAATTACCTATTCCATATTTCAAGCCGATTTTTAAGATATTTTCATCATCCTTAGCATCTATAAAATTAATAGTTACAAGAGCCGGATGAATATTCTCCCGTCTTTGACCTTAGCTTTGTATCTTTATTTGTATACACTTTTGCATATTCAAAAGTCTGTACTTCTATTATTTCCAAAAGTCCATCCTCATTTCTTTTAGATTATAAGCATTTATTTCTACCTCTTACTATAAGTGAAAGCTTCTTTTTCTATCCTTTCAAGACCGTTTGCTTCTTCTATTAATAAAGGACTTTCCCTGCTCAAAAAGTATGTTTCTTTATAATTTTTATATTTTCAGGTATGTTTATATTAAAAAGCTGCATCCATAAGAACCATCCTATATTAGAAATCTAAATGCCTCTTCTCCAATTTTCTTTTTGAAAAGCTGCTCGGCAACTTTACAGTGCTTAACCTATTATTGATAAATGCACCTTTTTCCTATTGTTTCTATACCTCTCAGGAATAATTAGAGTTTTTAATTTTTCTTCATAAGGTTTATTTATTTTATTAAAAAGCATAATCTCCATATGTTTTACATCTACCCCTTTTTATTTTTCTCGGTATGCTGACTATAGGATTATTTCCCTTCATTTTGTTATAGTCCCTGTACTTTCATCAAATTCAAATTCAAGCTCATTAACAGGTCTTATTTCTCCACCTATATTTGAAGAAGTTTCATCATATTCAGTTTCCTTATTTTCTCTCGCATTTTCTTCATAACCATGTGGTATATTGCAAAAGCTCCTGCTCCCTGCCAATACATTTGTCTTATAAAAGAACCATCATAAACAAAACTTCTGGCTTTAGCTTTAGCTTCTGCTTTCACGTCATAATATAAGCCCAAGCTATCATATAACTCAGTATCATACCTTGTAGCTATATAAATAGGTTCATCTCTTCTATTATATTACTCTCCAAAGTCTATTTTCATATCCAATCAGTAACAACTTCAAATTTGGATACTCCTTAAATGGAGCCAACTCTCTTAGTCTACCCTCTTTATCATAAGCAATCACACCTATTTGTAAGAGCAAGCTTTCCTGGGTAGTATTCATTACTTGCACAAGAATAATTTAGCTGATTTTTAAAATACCGCCCTCAAAAGGTGATTGGAACCTAACTGCCGCACCTTTCATTCCTGTTCTGAAATGCACAGTTTGATACTTATCATCTGTTTTTCTATTAAAGCCATAATCAATTTCCTCCAATAGCTTAGGTAATTTTTCAAGTTTAATAGACGATAAATCCAGACTCTGTTAATTTAATATCAATCTCTTTTAGGTATATACTCTCTTGTATATATTCTTAGTCTATGCTCACGGTATATACATTATCTAATTTGAACTTACCATCGGTATCTGTATTTACTTCACCTATTTTATCATCATCAACTACTCTAATAGTGGCTCCTGTATGTTTTCATTTTCGCCACCTATAACACTACCCTGTATACCTGATTTCTTAGCCGGCTTTTAACATAAAATTAGGATTCTTTGTTATGATTTTCACTTAAATCTATAAACTCTGTTTCATATCCATAAGAACTAATAGCTGCAGAGTATATGGCTTATCAGGTAGATTGATAGAATGTCCTAATTTATAACTTCCGTCCACTTCACTGGAATAAGTATACTTTCCTGTTTCCAAAAATACTTAATTTAGCTACTAAAGGAACAGAATTAGCTACATCTATATTTGTATTTCCCTCATCGGACGTGAGTATAAATATCTCTTTCTTCTAAGTCATTATATACTTCTATCTCATCATTATTTGCAAAGGTAGTAGTACCACTTCAGATTTTCTCCCCTACAAAGATATTGTCACTACCAACCTATATTATAGTCATCTTTCATACCCTTTCCTGTGGTTTGAACTCTAAAACGAACTTCTACCGTCTTATCTTTATATTTATCTAAAGAGTGCTAGAGTATGCCAAGCAGAAGACGTATCTACATCCTGAATATCTTCTTTTTAAATAGGATATCCCAATTTTCATCTACCTTCTTCTCTTATATCTACAGTAAAACTAATTGTTCTATCAAAGCTCTTAGTTACAGAAAATGAGTCAAAATAAAAATAATCCCCTTCACTTACTGTAAAACTAGGCATTTTTAAGATATGAATCTTGTACTACTTTGGGCTCCATGGGACATAGCTTCACTTAACCTTGTTTCCCCACATCTTTGTATTATTTTTGTTAAAACCGCTATAATATTTTGATATATTAAAGTACCTGTTTCCCATTCTTTAGGTAAAACAGCTTTGTCCATATTCCCAATCATTTATCTCATTGCTAAGTACACCTTTTCAAAGTTTCCATCATTATCTTCAAAGTTATATTCTACAGTAGTTCTAAGATTAGTGTAATTAATACTTACTTCACTTGAATATTCAGATTCATTATCTGATATCTCTTACTTTAACTCTATAAGTATATTTTTACCGTTTTTCTACATCTGTATCCAGATAAAAACTTCAAAATGAGAGCAATTTCTCCTTCTCTAGCGATAAAATCTTCATTGCACCTTGTTTTATGGTACTTAATTCAGTAAATTCGCCCTCATCTATTCTTTTCTATTACATAGTCTTTTATCATCGTTTCTTCATTTTTAATAAAACTTAGCTTTAATCCTGTATTTTTCAATACTTGTTTTACAAACCTTTTTATCTTAGCAGGGCTTTCATCTTCATTTGTAGAGATTTTTAAATTATCAAGATACCAACCTACACACATCACCACGACCACGGAAATAGAATCTTATAGGTAAGGTTTATCACCTTTTTATATAATCTTTCAAAAGAATATGTATTATGCTCACTTTTCTTTCTTCTATATCAGGACGCAATATGGTATTGTAAATAGTTTTCCTCATTCTCATTATTATATTTCACTTGTATCTGTGCTGTGCAAAATCCTAAGAAACCATTACATACATCAGCACTAAGTGTTAAATTATCATTTTTCATTTAAAAGAGCTGATATCTATTGGTGGCAAATATAGAAACTATCTTCACTGAGGCTTTAAAATTTAGCTGAACACTACCTTTATTCCGATATATTGTTTACTCACCTGCAACAGTCGGTTCGGCGTTGATAATCTCTTAGATAAATACCAATTTCCTTCAGTTATAAAACCTGAGATCATTTTCAAAGTCAAAAGTCCACGGTAAAGCTTACTCCTGAATTTACAGATCATCTTTTGTTATAATAGTAGGATTATTTTGCATAATCTTTTACTTCACTCTTAATTTCAATATACCGATTTTAACTCATTTGATGATATTACAGCCTTGTATATACCATCATTTTTGCTCACCTGTATCAAAAATTCAGATTTAATACTTTTTCTTCTAACTCTTCATTAAATTTATAATATACTTTCGCCTCTCTTATAGATACATCATCTTTTAGGGCTATATTTTACATTATAATCACGTCCAAGATAAGCTTCATTTTCAGATTTAAACTCTGCACTTGCAGGAGAAGTATCCCTACCGTCCTTTACAACCTTTCCAAATATAGAACCTAAATCTCTTCCCTTAAGTTTTGCTATAGCATCATAGGCATTATAAGCCCACAACCATAGGCCATATTAGGACTGTCAATATACTTTCTATCACTAAGCGGCTCCGCACTTTGTTCAACTAAAGATACTATCTCATCAACGCTTAAATTTGGATTTGCCTCTTTTATAAGTGCAATAACACCTACAACATGAGGTGTTGCCATACTTGTTCCATTCCAAGATACATAATTACCCAATGCATCTATAGACCTAACTTGTACCCCCGGTGCAACTATCTTTCAGGTTTTTATAATTTTCCCTGTCTTATCAAAAGCTGATGGGCCTTTCTTGAGAAAGAACCTATATTTATATCAACAGCACCTACAGTTAATACATTTAGTAAATTTCCGGATTTGCAACTGTACCTAAACCCGGAGTAGGCTCAAATCCACCCTGATTCCCTGCTGCAAATACACCAACTATGCGGCTTCTTTCCAAGCTTGTGCAACATCACTAAACCAAGCATCAGCATCACTATCTCCACCCCAAAGGTTATTTATGACATCAGGTTTTTGCTCAAGCATCCACTGTGCAGCATCTAATAAATTGCTGGTTTTCTCCACCTTGGTCATTCAAAGCCCTTGCACTTATATATTTTACATTTTTAGAGCTACTCCTATTCTGTTTAGATTTTCTCCTTCAACTCCACAAATAGTTCGGCAACATGGGTTCCATGGTCATTTACATGATCTTCCATAGGCTCTAAGAATCCATCTACAAAATCTTTATAATAACTTCTATCTATTTCCCTGTTTTCTTCATTATAACCTTTAAAATTCTTTTTATAGCAGGCAGTTTATAATTAACACCTGTATCTATAATACCTACTGTTACACCTTTTTCCTGTTATATTATAATCTTCCCAAACTTTATCAGCATGAACTAGTGAAACACCCCATTCTATGCGTCTTTCGTCAGGTTCATATATATGGAATATGTTTCCATTTATCCTTATCTTCTATAGGTTTAATTAAAGTGTGCTTTTTAATTTTTGTTATTTTTATAACATTTTTTGAGACTTGATTATTTTTATATAATAAGTCTTTTTGAATTTATGATAGCATGAGACTGCATTTGTTATATAAAATGATTTATAATCTTCCATTCCTAATTTTTCTCATTTTCTAATAATTCAAGTAAATCTTTTTGAGCTAAATCCGCTTTCTCTTTTCTGGACAGACTATTTGCATCTTCACCAAAATAATCCAAGCCTCTAGTACATCATAAGGTGCTTTTATATCCTTTAAAAAGTTCATCAATATAAGTATTATCTATGGCATAGGTGTTTTTACACCTATGCGGCTAAATAGTTAAAATTAAAGCAAATACTAGAATGATACTTAGTATGCTGTCTTATTCATATTTCCCCTCGTAGCTAAGATTAGTTATTATTGTGCTTCATATGTAATAGTGAATTGTTTTGATTTTATATCCACCACCCTTGCCATATAAAAGTTATTTATTATCAACTAATTTTATCTTCTATTGCAGAAAAAGGTGCCTTTGGAACAGTGCTTTTTCGTTCCATTTTCTCTATCATCATCATTCAGTACTTCTGATACTAGACATATTCCATCTGTGGCTGTATCACTTCCAACCTTATAAAATTTTGACTTGTGAGATTTTTGCTTGTATCTAAACTATCCCAGCCATTTACATATACAGGATAAGCAGTATCTTCTCTATTTTGTGTAGGCTATGCCGCCACTAACAGTAGCTAGTTCTAAACTGCTATCATCTTCTACCGGTTTAACACTCTCTTCACAGCTTTTTGTATTGTACTAACTATGGCTTCATGTCTTTCTTGGTGTGCTATTATACGCACTACTTCATAGTATCTTTAACATCACCATTTAATTTTCCACTTGCATAAGCTGAATTTCCCCATACTTTTTTCAAGACTTCAGTACTTGTCATTGTTATAGTATCATTCTCTGCATTAACTGTGAAATCTGTTCCTTTTTCCAAATCTTTATAGTGATAATCATTATCCGGATCTTTTAATGCTGTTACTTCTATAATATCTGTATCAAGAATATCTCGTTCTCAAATTTAAGTACTGCATTCTCAGTCTCTTTATAAGCTTCCTTCTCTGCTTTTATAGTAGATTTTGGTGTAACTGTTAATGTAGATGTAACATCTATATCTTTTCCCTGTTTTAAGCTATTTGGTATCTTATACTCCAAAAGTGAACTGTATACTTTCCAATAGCATAATAGTCCTCACCATTAGTTGGCTTTTTGACCTTTATAACTATAGTTTTTCTTTTTGTCCATTGCTTAAAATAAACTCTGCACTATATGGAAAAGCATTATAAGTTTTTACCCTCTCCTTTTCTAAGGTTACACCCTCTATAGGTGTATATCCAACTATACTTGGTTTTGTAACTATAACTTTTCACACTAGCTTCCGGGTTTTTCTCCTACCACTCCATCAGGTAACTCATAAGCAAGTTTTACTATATATTCAGCTTCTTCATTAGTATTTATAGTACTTGAGTCTGCTACTACAGCTACCTCTTTTGTACTTCCATTATTCAAATTTAATACTATCTTTTTGGTAATAGTTTTCATACTCACTCTTTAGCATTTGATAATCTACTACCACATCTTCTATGCTTGCAACACTTTCTACTTTTTACTTCTTTAGGTGCTGCTACTATAAGTTTTATATTCACTCCAGGTTTTTCACCCACTACTCCTTCCAGGTAAGTCATATTCTACTTCCAACTCATACTCACCTGCTTTTGTGTAGTATCAACTTTACTCGTATCTACTTTTGTAATTTGCGACTTCTCTCTTACTCTCATCACTAAGGGTAAGAACTACTTTTTAGGCAAGACTTTATCTAATTCTTCCTTTGCAAGACCATTATCTACATTTATATCTGCTAACTTTTTCATAAGACTTTATACTAAGCTCTTGCTTCTTTTCCTCTTTCTTAGGGAGTTTCTATCTTATTTTTTCTTCTTTCTTGGTCTCATCTTTAATCTCAGGTTTGTTATTCCCATTCTTAGCTTCTGTCTTATTTTTCAGGCTTATTATCGTTCTTTTATCTTCCTGCTTGCTTTCAGGGCTTTTTATCATTATTACCTACGTCTGCCGTATTTCCTATATTAGAACCTGAACCCGGTGCTATGACTTCCACCGCCACCTGAACTACCTGAACCGCCTGAACTTCCTAAAACTTACTGCTTTATTAACATTAGACATAGAAGTTCCTTGTGAAGATAACTTTGTTTCTATTCCTTTTCCTACTATAAACACTGCATTCCCATTTGCGTCTGTCCATTTGCCATCTGCATTTACCTTATAACCATCCGGTGTTTCTCCGTTTGCCAACATAGAACCGTCGGCATTCAAATATAGCAATTTCCATCTATCCATTGCCAACCTGTCAGACATAGCTCCCTTATTGCCATTACTTTGAGGATTTAGAAATACCATTTTCCTGTATTATCTTTAAACCAACCCGTTTTTAATTCTCCACTTTTAGAATCTAGATAAAACCATTTATTATTATCTTTAACCCATCCTGTAACTAATTTTTCCATCATCAGTATAATATTTCCAAGCTTTCCTTCCATTTTCCAATTAGCTGCAAAACTTGGTAAAAGCTATCATAACTGTAGTTGCACCTACAATAGTACCTACAAATAAAGTTTTTAAAATATTCTTTCTCATCTTTTTCCTCATTATCAATTTATTTAACACACCCCACATATTAACTCTACTTATAATATCTCATTTAATCATCCTCTTCCCCTCCTTTAATCTAATACTATATTAAAAGTATAATTTTTAATAAGTAGCATTTGTATATTGCAAACACTACTTATTAGAAATTAATATCTTAAGAATACTTAAATCCAGTGTATATCCATTTTATGTTCTATGATGTTGCTCACTCTTTTGCATCTGTACTACTTGAACTTGAAGAACTTCCTGAGTTATTTGAATTTGAGCTACTACTTGAAGAACTTCCCGAGTTATTTGAATTTGAACTGCTACTTGAAGAACTTCCCGAGTTATTTGAGTTTGAACTGCTACTTGAAGAACTTCCTGAACCTGCTGAATTTGAGCTATTTAAGTTCTTACGGACTTCTTGAAGCTTTAGACTTATTCACACTGGCAGGTCTTGAACTTGCCTTAGCTTTTCTCACTTGGCATTGTTCACTCGTTGTTTCTATACCTTTTGTGGTATTCTCAGCAGCAGTTGCCCCTGGGTTGATGTATTTTCTTCTATAATAGTAACTTGATTATTTGATGAAATGCCCTTGTCTTCATTATACATAACTACACCTGTACTACTTGTCCATTGACCATTTTTCATTCAATATATAAGAATCGGCTGTAATAACAGAGTGTTCCATAGAACCATCAGGTAAAAGTTATAGCAATATCCATCTATCCATTGCCAACCTATTAACATTTCTCCTAAAGTATTTCCTGTAGTGGTATTCAAAAATACCATTTATGTTGTATCTAATAACCAACCTGTTTTCATGTGCCTGTAGACTTATCCAAATAATACCACTTACCTTCTACTTGAACCCAGCCTGTTTTTTGCTTTTCCATCATCTCCATAATACTTTCGTTCCCTCTTCTTTCCATGTTCCTGCAAAGCTTGGAAAAGTGTAGATATACATACAACTCCTATACCCGGCTAAAAGTGTTGCACTCTTTAGAATCTTCATAATATACTCCTATCTGCTCTACTTATTAAGTTTATAAAGATAATACCACAAAGTTAGTATATCTAACGAAAGGCTATTGGCAATGTTTTTATCAAAAGATTTTTGTATTTTCTGCACTTCTTTCTTACTCGGAATATATATTTAAAAACTAAAAAGACAAAAACTCTCTTGTTCTTGCTCTCAATATTAATATATCTTTTATAATCTTAATTCACTTTTTAAACTATTATTTATTTAGCATAAGTTCTAATATCCCAATCCAAAGCAAGTAAATCAATACCTAAAACTCTAACAAAGTTTATTTATCTATAAGTTCCTTTTAATACTTCTTCGTTTACATCAAAGTTTCTTCTATTTTGTATCCTAATATCAGATTTTGATAACCATATTTTTAATATCTCTATAGTACCTAGTATATTATTCAATATTGTCTCATCCTTCTTTTTAGTTCCTCACTCTTTTCTTTGAGATTCTTACTTGTCTCTTTGAGCTCTTCACTCTTTCTCTTTGAGCTCTTCACTCTTTTCTTTGAGTTCCTCACTCTTTTCTTTTGAGGTTCCTTACTTGTTTCTTTAAGTTCTTCACTCTTTCTTTGAGTTCCTTACTTGTTTCTTTAGCTCTTCTCTTTTCTTTGCTAAATCTTCCTCGCTTCTTTCTTCTCTCTTTCTAAGTCTAGTCTATTAAAGGATGTTCTTTGTAAAGCTTACGAACATCCTCACCCTTGCCTTTCTCTGTATCCTCAAGTACCATGACTAGCTCTTCATCTATCTTTTTCATATAGTCAGATTCTAGAATGATACTTTTATCTTCCATGTAAGACAAAAACTCTCTAAGCTCCTTATTTTCACATATCTTTTGCCCTTAGTATTAATAAAAATCTTTTGTAAGACCATCATCTAAAGATCTCCTGTTTCTAGGCAAAAGCTGTTCTAAAAACATACTTATATTTACCTTTGCCTAAAAATGTCAAAAGGGCAGATGAATATTATAAAAACTCTCACTAAGTTCAGAGTAATCATCGCCAACACTATCAGCAAGTCATTATCTATCATACTTCCATAATATCTGGCTCTTTTTAGCTATATTCTTCTCATGAGCTACTTGAACTTCTATATCATAGCTTTTTCCTCATCATCTTTTACACTAGACATCCAGCCTAACTCCTTTTGCATCTATGAGCGACTTAATAGTTTTTGATAATCTATCGTTTCTATGTAGCTTATCTTTTTCTAATATAAGTTCCAATAAGTACTTACAGTTGTCTTTGTTAGACATAATTTTATGCAAATATAAAGTCATTAAACAAACAACTTTCGTATCTCTTGTTTTGTTTTTGTTAAATTCATATTTCTCCTTCCTATTATTTTACTATTAATATTAATTTTAAAGGTGATATTTTGTAGATTAAAGAGTTATTTTTAGTTTGATAGAAATAGTAATTTAGAAATTTTTAGACCATATAGTAATCGATTAATCCGATATGAAGAGTAAAAATATTTTACAGCTTAGCAAATATAAATTTCAATATCTAAAACTCAAAATTTTTATATATTTCATATAAAAATAGGCTATTTCTAACCTATTCCTATATCTGTATAAAAATTTTAATATCCCAAACAAACAATCTATTTAAGGCACACAAAGTAGCATAGATACAAATAAGAAGATTCAAGAAAATCTAACTTCTCTTTTGTACTAAATACACCTCCGTTTTCTCATTTTAATTCTCTTAATTCAGAAACAAATTTATATGTAGTAATAGCACTCAAATACCAAAAATATAAACGAAAAATCTCTAGTTGCCATTACTAGCAAATACATGGCTATCAAACATTTAGAACCTCTCGGTAGCTTCATGCTAGCCACCTGTTCATATCAGTAACAACTTTTAAAACTATCTCTAGAGCCAATGTTCCCCATATTTACTATTTCTTCTCCAGTAATAATAAAACTACTTTAGCTTCCTATTTCTTGGTGTTTATACTGCTTACCTGTTAAATCTCTCTTTCTCTATAAACTTTCATTATAAGCTTCAACCGTATTTTTCATACCCCTATCTCCCTTTAATTTAGGTAGTCTGACCTGTAATATCATTCTTATATAAACATCAGTTTCACCCTCTTAATATTAAAACTTTTATTTATGTATAAGTATATATTATTTTTGTACTTTTTCAATACTTACTAATCAAAAATATAAATATCTCTATTTATTAAATCTACACTACAATATTACTACAAAATATAATATCAAAAAGGACCTACCTTAGTAAGTCCTTTTTCATCTATCCTATAAATCTTCGTCTGGGAAAATATCATCATCCATATGCACATCTGTACTGAGCTACATTTTCTATATCTCTTCATACCTGTACCTGCAGGTATAAGTTTACCTATAATAACATTCTCTTTTAGTCCTATTAGCTTATCGCTCTTTCCGTTGATAGCCGCTTCTGTTAGAACCTTAGTTGTCTCTTGGAATGAAGCTGCAGATAGGAATGAATCAGTAGCAAGAGAGGCTTTAGTAATACCAAGCATTACTTGCTTACCCTCTGCCGGTGCTTTACCATCAGCAATAAGTGCCTCATTCATATCATTAAAATCTAGAACATCCATAGAAACTCCAGGTAATACATCAGAATCTCCACTCTCTTCTATTTTAATTTTCTTTAACATTTGACGAACAATAACTTCAATATGCTTATCATTAATTTCAACACCTTGTAAACGATAAACTCTTTGAACTTCTTGTATCATATAGTCTTTAACTGCTCTAGTTCCCTTAATCTTTAAGATATCATGTGGATTTATACTACCTTCTGTCAACTCATCACCGGCTTCTATTTCTTGACCGTCAACTACTTTCATACGAGAACCATAAGGTATTAAATATGCCTTACTATCACCTGTTTCATTATTTGTAACAATGATTTCTCTCTTCTTCTTGTTATCTCTAACTTCAACTCTACCACCAAACTCGGAAATAATTGCAAGTCCTTTAGGTTTTGCGAGGCTTCAAATCAACTCTTCAACACGAGGAAGACCTTGAGTAATATCTCCACCGGCAACACCACCTGTATGGAAAGTACGCATTGTAAGCTGTGTACCCGGTTCACCGATAGACTGTGCAGCTATAATACCAACTGCCTCACCTACCTGAACCGCCTGACCTGTAGCCATATTTGCACCATAACATTTAGCACAAACTCCTGTATGACATTTACATGAAAGTATAGTTCTAATTTTAACACTATCTCTACCGAGCTTTTCTAAAACTTTCGTAACAGCCGCCGCTCTCTTGGAGTGTAACCATATGATTTGCCTTAACTACAACTTCTCCGGTATCAGGATCGGTAATAGTTTCCGCTATATATCTACCTGTAATTCTTTCTTCAAGACTTTCGATAACTTCCTTACCGTCTGTAAAGGCTTTAATTTCCATGAATGGTATTTCTTTACCTTCCATACAGTCTGTTTCTCTAACTATTAAGTCTTGAGAAACGTCTACAAGTCTTCTAGTTAAATATCCTGAATCAGCTGTACGAAAGCTGTATCTGAAAAGACCTTTTCCACCATCGCAGAGCTGAGATAAAATACTCAAGTACGTCCAGACCCTCACGGAAGTTGAGACTTGATAGGAAGTTCAATAGTATGTCCTGTTGTATCCGCCATAAGTCCACGCATACCGGCAAGCTGTTTGATTTGCTTATCAGAACCTCTCACTCCTGAATCTGCCATCATAAAAATATTATTGTGAAATCAAGTCCTGTTAATAGGTCTTTTGTAAGCTGCTCATCAGTCTTTTCCAAGTTTCAATAACTTCTTTATATCTTTCTTCTTTGTAAAGCGAGACCTCTTCTAAAGTTTGTAGAAATCCTATCCACTGTATTTTGTGCTGTTTCAATAAGTCCCTTTTTACTACCACGGAACTGTCATATCAGAAACAGAAACTGTCATAGATGCTATAGTTGAGAACTTATATCCAATCTTCTTAATATCATCGAGAACTTCTGCTGTTCTGGACAAACCATGAACATTAATAACTTTTTCAAGTATTTGCTTACATTGTTTCTTCTTAACCAAGAACTCAACCTCAGGTTTTTAACTCGTTTCCAGGAATACTTCTATCTACAAATCCAAGATCTTGAGGTATTATTTCATTAAATAACAATCTACCTACTGTGAGACTCAACTATGTCAGAAATAACTTCACCATTCGCCATTTTTTTACTAAGTCTAACTTTAGTACGTGAATGTAAAGTTACAGCCTTATTATCATAAGCCAATATTGCCTCATTTACATTCTTAAAGAACTTACCTTCACCAAAAAGCTCCCGGTCTTTCTTGCGTTAAATAATATATGCCTAAAACCATATCCTGTGAGTGGAACAGCAACAGGGCCCACCATCAGATGGTTTTTAATAAATTGTTTGGAGAAAGTAGTAAAAATCTACATTCTGCTTGAGCTTCTACAGAAAGTGGTAAATGTACCGCCATCTGATCTCCATCAAAGTCAGCATTGAAAGCTGTACATACAAGAGGATGAAGCTTAATTGCCTTACCTTCTACTAAGATAGGCTCAAATGCTTGTATACCAAGTCTATGCAATGTAGGAGCACGGTTAGCATAACCGGATGCTCTTTAATTACTTCTCAGAACATCCCAAACTTCGGTTTGAAGTCTTTCCAACCATCTTCTTAGCTGATTTTATATTATGTACTATTTCCTAGCAACTAATTCTTTCATAACAAATGGCTTAAATAATTCTATAGCCATCTCTTTTTGGTAAACCATTGATAAATCTTGAGTTCGGTCCAACAACGATAACTGAACGTCCTGAATAGTCCAACACGCTTACCTAGTAAGTTTTGACGGAAACAGCCTTGTTTGCACCTTTTAACGTATCGATAATGATTTCAAAGCTCTATTTCCCGGACCTGCAACAGGTCTACCTCTTCTGGGTTATCTATAAGTGCATCAACTGCTTCTTGCAGCATACGTTTTCATTTCTTACTATTATCTCCGGGCTCCAAGCTCTAAAAAGTCTTGCAAGACGATTATTTCTATTTATAATTCTTCTATAAAGATCATTCAAGTCACTAGTAGCAAATCTACCACCATCAAGCTGAACCATAGGTCTTATATCCGGCGGTATAACAGGTACAACAGTCATTATCATCCACTCAGGTTTTGTTTCCTGAATTTCTGAAAAGCCTCTACTACCTCTAATCTTTTTAATGATTTTTGCCCTTTTTGACCGCTTGCATTAACAAGTTCTCTTCTAAGCTCTTCTGAATCCTTATCTAAATCTATATTTGCAAGCACTTCTTGTATAGATTCTGCACCCATACCCGCTCTGAAAGAACCATATCCATAGTTTTTCTATGGCATCTCTATATTCTCTTTCAGATAAGACTTGCTTATATGATAAACCTGTTTCACCTGCATCAAGAACTATATATGAAGCAAAATAAAGTACCTTTTCAAGTATCCTTGGAGACATATCAAGTATAAGACCCATACGAGATGGTATACCTTTAAAGTACCATATATGAGATACAGGGGCAGCAAGTTTAATATGCCCCATTCTCTCTCTTCTTACACTAGCTTTCGTTACTTCAACACCACATCTATCACAAACTACGCCTTTATAACGTATTTTTTTATATTTTCCGCAATGACACTCCCAGTCCTTGCTAGGTCCAAAGATACGTTCGCAAAACAAACCCTCTTTCTCCGGTTTTAGTGTTCTATAGTTAATGGTTTCGGCTTTTACCTCGCCATGTGACCATGCTTCAATTTTTCTGGAGAAGCAAGCCCTATTTGTATAGCATCAAATGATATCGGCTGATACATTTCATTGTTTTCAGGCATGAAAATACTCCCTTCTTTAACTACTCTTAAAACTCATCTGTGTCTATGTCAAAATCTTCCGACATATCAAACTCATCTTCTTCCGGTTCTAATGTATAAGTATCCTCTGTAGAATCAACAAATTCACCATCTTGTATTTCTTGCTTTGTAAATCCGGCACTGACAAATTTATCTTCTTCGTTATTATGTGGTCTACTATCACCTTCTATTATAGAACGTAGACTTAAATCTGAAATTTCAACATTTTCTTTTTTAATTCTACTTCTTTTCCATCTTCTGAGAGAACTCTAACATCAAGTCCTAAAGATTGTAATTCTTTTAGGAGAACCTGTAAATGACTCCGGTATACCTGGATCAGGTATATTTTCACCCTTAATAATAGCCTCATAAGTCTTAACACGACCTACAACATCATCAGATTTTACTGTAAGTATTTCTTGTAAAGTATAGCTTGCACCATATGCCTCTAAAGCCCAAACTTCCATCTCTCCAAAACGTTGTCCACCAAATTGTGCCTTACCGCCAAGTGGCTGCTGAGTTACTAGTGAATAAGGTCCTGTAGATCTGGCATGTATCTTATCATCAACAAGATGGTGTAGTTTTAGATAATGCATGTGTCCTATTGTTACAGGACTATCAAAGTATTCTCCTGATCTACCATCTCTAAACCTTACTTTTCCATCTCTTGAAAGAGGCACACCCTTCCAAAGTTCTCTATGGTCTAAATTATTTCCCAGGTATTCTAGTACATCTTCACGAAGTAATTCTTTATACTTAGACTCAAACTCTTCCCAAGTCATATTCACATAATCATTTGCAACATCCAACATATCCATAATGTCAGTCTCATTTGCACCTGAGAATACCGGTGTCGCAACATTGAAACCTAGAGCCTTAGCCGCAAGCGATAAGTGAATCTCTAATACTTGTCCAATGTTCATACGAGAAGGAACGCCTAGAGGATTTAAAACTATATCAAGCGGTCTACCATTTGGTAAGAATGGCATATCTTCAACAGGTAATACTCTTGAAACAACACCCTTGTTACCATGACGGCCTGCCATCTTATCTCCAACTGAAATCTTTCTCTTTTGTGCTATATATATACGCACATTTTGGTTTACACCCGGAGGAAGTTCATCACCGGCTTCTCTTGTAAACACCTTAGCATCTACTACTACACCATAAGCACCATGTGGTACTTTTAAAGATGTATCTCTAACTTCTCTAGCCTTTTCACCAAAGATAGCACGAAGTAGTCTTTCTTCTGCTGTAAGCTCTGTCTCTCCCTTTGGAGTCACCTTACCTACTAATATATCACCTGCTCTTACTTCTGCACCTATACGAATGATACCTCTTTCATCAAGATCCTTTAAGGCATCATCTCCTACACCCGGAACATCTCTTGTTATCTCTTCTGAACCAAGCTTTGTATCTCTGGATGCACTTCATATTCTTCTATATGAATAGAGTATAAACATCATCTTGTACCAAACGTTCACTAAGCAAAACTGCATCCTCATAGTTATAGCCTTCCCAAGTCATAAATCCTATAAGCGGATTCTTTCAAAAGCTATCTCACCTTTCTTAGTTGAAGGTCCGTCTGCTATAACTTCTCCGGCTTCTACATGATCACCTTTGTTTACTATAGGTTTTGATTGTAAGAGTTTGATTGGTTACTTCTGCTAAATTTAATCAGCTTATATTCATCTTCTCCTGTATGGTCATCTCTCTTAACTACTATCTTACTACTTGCAGGCTAAGTACAACCACACCCGCATTCTTTGCCACACACAAACTCCGGAATCGACTGCAGCCTTAGCTTCCATACCTGTACCCTACAGCAGGGCTTCTGTTATCATTAGAGGAACTGCCTGACGTTGCATGTTAGAACCCATAAGTGCACGGTTAGCATCATCATTTTTCAAGGAAAAGGTATCATACTTGTAGCAACTGAGAATACCATTCTAGGAGAAACGTCCATAAGATCTATATTCTTTTTGGAATTCTGATGTTTCCTCTCTATATCTACCTGAAACATTATTATGTATAAAATGACCTTCATCATCTAAAGGCTCATTCGCTTGTGCCACAACATAGTTATCTTCTTCATCAGCTGTAAGATATACAACTTCATCTGTTACTATAGGATTGGCTGCATCTACGCTCTTATCTACAACTCTATATGGTGCTTCTATAAAACCATATTCATTAACTCTTGCGAAACTTGCAAGAGAGTTGATAAGACCGATATTTGGACCTTCAGGTGTTTCTATAGGACACATACGTCCATAGTGTGTATAGTGAACATCTCGAACCTCGAAGCCGGCTCTATCTCTTGAAAGACCACCAGGTCCCAAAGCAGATAAACGTCTCTTGTGTGTAAGCTCTGAAAGAGGGTTGTTTTGATCCATAAACTGTGATAGCTGAGAGCTACCAAAGAACTCTTTCACAGCAGCAGTTACGGTTTGATATTAATAAGTGCTTGTGGTGTAATGCCATCTATATCTTGAGTTGACATACGCTCTCTAACAACTCTTTCCATTCTGGAAAGACCTATACGATATTGATTTTGTAATAATTCACCAACTGCACGGATTCGTCTATTCCTAAATGGTCAATATCATCTTTTTGTTCCTATATTCTCTTCTATACCCATATTATAGTTTATAGTAGCGAATATATCTTCTTTTTCATTATATGCTTAGGTATAAGTTCATTAATATTTCTACGAATGAGATTAAATAATTCTTCTTCATCATTCCTTCTTCTATAAGCTCTTTTTAATACAGGATAAAATACTAACTCTGTTATTCCTAACTCTTCAAGTTTTTCTATATTGGTATGCTCTTTTATATCTACCATAAGGTTTGATAAAACTTTTATTTTTCTATCTAAGCCCTGTATCCATACATAAGCTATTGCTAAGTCTTGCAATTTTTGCCAACTCTTTGTTAACCAAGTCTCCGGCATTTTGCCAAAAACCTCACCTGTATCACTATCTATAACATCTTCTGCTAAAGTATGTCCTGCTATACGATTAGCAAAATGTAATTTTTTATTAAATTTATAACGTCCAACCTTAGCAAGATCATATCTTCTTGCATCGAAAGAGACATACCATTTAATAAACTATTAGCACTATCTATTGATAATGGTTCACCGGACGAATTTTCTTGAAGAGTTCCAAAAATACCACTACCATAATCTTCTGTAGAATCCTTTGTAAGACTCGCCATAATCTTTGGTTCTTCACCAAAGAGTTCTATAATCTCTTCATTTTTACCTACTCCGAGTGCCCTTATAAGAACAGTTACAGGAACCTTTTCTTGTTCTATCAACACGCACATAGAATATATCATTTGAATCTGTTTCATACTCCAGCCATGCACCTCTATTTGGAATAACTTGGCTTGAATATAATTCTTTACCCACCTTATCGTGAGTAGCTGTATAATATATACCAGGTGAACGTACTAACTGGCTTACGATAACACGTTCTGCACCGTTAATAACAAATGAACCTGTATCTGTCATTAGCGGTAAATCACCCATGAATATCTCATGTTCATTGATTTCGTCTTTATCTTTGTTTATCAGTCTAACTTTTTACCTTTAGTGGAGCTGCATAGGTTGCATCTCTATCTTTGCACTCTTCAATAGAATACTTCACCTCATTTTTACATAATGTAAAATCGACAAAATCTAAACTTAAATGTCCGGCAAAATCCTCTATCGGGAAAATATCTCTAAATACTTCCTTGAGGCCGTCATCAAGAAACCATCTATAAGAGTCTTTTTGAATCTCTATCAGATTTGGCATCTCTAAAACTTCTTTTGCTTGGAGAAAACTCATTCTCACGCTTTTCCCTGACTTAACGGGACGCATTTTGCTTCTTTCCATTGACGTTTCACCCCTATTCATAAATTTAATACTTGTTTTTATAAATATGTTTGTATCATATCTATATACTCAAAATTGCACAATAACCCATAATAGTGCAAACTTCATATTAACATAGCAATGTCAATACGTCAAGTCTTAGCTTGATTTTTCTTTTCTGCTATAATAATAAAGTTAATAAAAAGAATTTAATAGGAGGATTTAAAATTGCATCCTATTATCACAACTATCATTATAGTTTTATCTTATTTTTACTTGCAGCTCTAGTAGGTCTATATTTTTGCCGGCAGACGACTTCAGGATGAGACAAAAGCGAACAGCAGGCAGCTATAGAAGCAAATAAAGCAAGTTGTTTCAATGCTTATAATTGATAAAAAGACTACGAATAAAAGTCCGGACTCCCAAAAATCGTCCACGAACAAATGCCTGTATATCTTAGATGGACAAAGCTACCTATAGTAAAAAGCTAAGGTCGAGTCCAAAGGTTATGACTCTTATGGCAGATGATAAGTTTTTAATATTTTACCTACAAAAGCAGAGGTTAAGGCTGTTGTTAGCGGTATTTATATCACTGAAATCAAAAGTGTAAGAGGTGGTACTCTAACTCCTCCCAAGAAAAAGGATTTTTCAAAAATTTATTCGAAAATAAAGAAGCGGCTGTCTAAAGCTTTTTCATATAACTCAAAAATTACTTAAGAGTAACTTTTGCTCCAACTTCTTCAAGTTTCTTCTTGATATCTTCAGCTTCTTCTTTAGAAACTTCTGTCTTAAGCATCTTAGGTGCTCCCATCAACAAGATCCTTAGCTTCTTTAAGTCCAAGACCTGTAGCTTCACGAACAACTTTGATAACTTTAACTTTCTGAACCAACTTCTGTTAATTCCATCAAACTCTGTTTCTCTTCAGCTGCTGCTCATAGCCCTGCTGCTGCAACTACTACTCCAGCTGCTGCTGATACACCAAATTCTTCCTCACAAGCTTTTTACTAACTCATTAGCTCTAATACTGATAACTCTTTTAATTGCTTCTATAAACTCTGCAGTTGTTAACTTTGCCAGTATATAATCCTCCATATTATTTCTATTAAATATTTTAATTCTAATCTTTTTATTCTCTTTTAGAAATATCACCCAATATCGCTTCCTTATGCTCTGCGATTTGATTAAGAACACGAGCAGAAGTTTGCAACAGGGTGATTGTATACTTCCAAGAAGTCTTCCAAAAACTCATCTCTTTGATGGAATGTCAGCTATTAACTTAGACCTGCTGTATCATAAGCAGCACCTTACAACACCTGCTTTTAATTCCAAAAGCTGGAGCTGTCTTAGTAAAATTATTAAAATTCTAGCTGGAGCTGTAGCATCATCTTTTGATACTGCTAAAAGCTGTTGGTCCTTCAAGATAAGCATCCAAACCTTCAAATTCTGTTCCTTTAGTAGCAAAACGAATCATAGTATCTATACTTTATATATTTACGCCTGCTTCTCTAAGATTTTTACGAAGTTGTGTCTTGCTCAGCTGTTAAACACGATGATCTACAACAACAGCTGAGCCGCACCATTTAAAAGTTCTGAAATCTCTTGAACCACTGGTTGCTTTAACTCAATCTTTGCCATTTTTATTCCTCCTTGTTTTATTAAGTATAACTGCGGGAGGTAGTACCCCAAATAAAAGCCTCGTTATCTAAAGACAACGAGGCAAACTAACTAACAAATTTAATTTGTATAAGCTTTCACTATCCTCGGTAGGCGTTTAAACTTGCCTTACGGCACCTACCGTCTTTGGCAGTCAATACTATGTGTATACTAACACTATAAAGCAAAATAATGTCAATGTATTTATGCCATTAACTAGCAACATTAAGTCTAATTCCAGGACCCATTGTTGATGTTAATATAACGCTTCTTAAATGTGCCTAGTGCACTTGGCTAGCTTTGGTATAGCATCTAAAATAGCCGGAAGTTATCTCCTAAACGCTCTTCTGTATAAATGAGCTTTACCTGCAGCACATGCACATGTTGTTTATCTAAACGATACTCAACCTTACCTGCTTTAATCATCATAGCTTTCTTTACATCCATAGTAACTGTACCGGCTTTAGGGTTTGGCATAAGTCGCTGGGTCCTAAAACCTTACCAGACGACCAACAACACCCATCATATCGGGTGCAGCTACTACTACATCAAAAATCTAACCATCCTTCATTTTGGTTTTGGGAATTAATTCTCTCACAACATGATCTGCCTGCACGAGGCTTCATCAACACCTTTGCTCCTTAGCAGATACTCATGTACAGCTGTTTTCACCTGTACCATGTGGTGGACACTACAGCTGCGGCTGATTTGTTGATCTGCATGACGGTCCATCTGGCAACCTGTGCGGCCCTTATGTAACTCTGCTGTTTCGATCGCTTTGCAACTGCTGTCGCCTTTCTACTAGGTGCGATAGCTTCTGCACTGTCATCCTCAGTTTGCACGGTCAAACTAATTTAGACTGCTTCTAAATGTCCTCTTTCTACGTTTCATTATCTTGTCCTCCTAAATTAGTCCTGTACTGTTATACCCATTGAACAGGCTGTACCAGCAATCATGCTCTAAAGCTGGATCAATGTTGCGGCATCAGATCTGGCATCTGGGGTGCTGCTATTTCTTCTAACTTAGCTTTTTGTGATTGTTGCTACTTTTTGTTTGTGGTGCACCTGAACACTGATTTTTAAGTTACATGCAACCTGCTTTAATAGAACGGCTGCGAGGAGAATCTTAGTGCTAAAAGCTACTTCGTCTGCATCAGCAGTGATCGCTACGGTCGATCAGATCTCTCCTTGATCAGCTGTCTTTGCATTGGTGTTGCTTAAACTCAACTATGTTTACCATGTGTTGACCAATAGCTGGCAACAGGTGGAGCTGGTGACTGCCTTGCCTGCTGGAATCTGTCATTTAAGCTAGCTGTCACTATCTTTGCCATGGTGGCACCTCCTTTGTGGTATTTTGCGGACGGTATTCCGCGCACGTTTTCTGCGTTTAGAAGAACGTGTATTAATCTTCTTTTCTAATATCACGAAAAATCTGTCCAGACTTCTGTCTCCTCTGCCAAAGTACGGGAAGTATTAATTTTCTTGTTTTTATGTTCCGTGATATCTTCAATAACACTTGGCACCTTCCCAAGCTTTTGAGCAACATAACCAAATCTCCAATAGCAAAATTTAAGATAGTTTCTTTTCTCCTCTATTTGCTAAAGCATCTCCTAGTCCAAGATTATATATCTCGTCTATAGTTAAACTACCCGGCTTACTCCCGGTCCAACAAGCCTATAACACCTCTTGTATTGACTGCTTACTACATACCATGTATCATCATTCATAATCATATGTATAAGTACATGGCCGAAATAATTTTTTCTATCAAGTTTCGCTGCATTTTTCGGACTACTACTGATTGCATAGGTACGCAAACTTCTAATATTTGCTCTTCAAGACCTCTATTGTAATAGTTTTCGTGTCTGCTTTAACTTTGATACCGTAGCCCAGTAGTATAGACCACATACCATTGGCTTGCCATACAACTACCCTTTCTACTTAATAATAAGTCCAAATCCTGTTTTTAAAGGCAAAATCAAGACCATTATTATGGCTCCAAGTATAAGCGAACATGCAACTACTACCACTGTTTGCTTTGAAACTTCTTCTTTAATTAGGCCAGATGATTTTATTATACTCAGCTTTGAGACCCTTAATAAAATTTGGTTTCTTTTCTTTGCCTTGTTCAGCCATTATACAGTCTCCCTACTTTGTTTCTTTGTGTTGTATAGTCTTACAGAATCTACAATATTTCTTTGTTCCATACGATCAGGATGAGCTTTCTTATCATGGTCGTATAATTACGTTAGCATTCTGTACAGCTAAGAGTGATTTAGTACGCACAGTAACACCTCACTTATTAATTAGTTGCAAAGTTATGGGTCAAAAAAAAGACCTCGACATCTCTATCTCTCGTACTATAGCATAAGCGAATATATTAGTCAATAATTTTGCTAAATTTCGTTTCTTTTATATATATAAATTTACCATAATCTTTTGGGATATCCCTTATACTTTTTGTATCTACAAAATATTCTTTTTATCTTCGTATATATAAATTCAACCCCTCGGCTTTTAAAAGTTCTGCCTATTTTCCCCACCAAAAGCAAAGCCTTACTCACTCTACCTTCTTTATTTACAACTCTAAAACAGGGTATAATTTCGGGTTCGGTTACATGCAAGGCATATTTTAACTCTAGCCACTTTTGGATTTCCATTTCAAGGGTAGCTATCTGATATGGTAGCTACAAAACCTTTAGTATTTTTTTTACAACTTGTATATCAATTCAAAACAGTTTTCTCTTTCATATTTCTTCTAATCCTCACCACTTAATAAATATGGCATCATATATTTTTTTTAATCCTACAACATCCACTTCCACCTATTATAATAGCATTTTTATATGTAGTGTTATTTTATCTTAACTGCAACTTATTTAGATAATATTTCCTATTCCATTTTGTAACTCTATCAGTTTTATCTTTTCATACCTAAGCTTTAAAGAGAAAACTCACTGTCTTTTTCAAGCAATTCAAAAACACTTCCTCGCCTTCCAAATATCAAGCTTATATATCCTTTTTACCCACTCAACTTTCCTTCCATCACAAGCATTATAGTCTGATATTTCTCCTATAAATTCACTCGCTGTATGTAAAAACATGTATCTCCAGTTTGCCATACATCTGTTATAAAACTTATAACTCCTCTCAACTTCCATGATATCAACTCTAATCGGTTTCCTCTTTTTACTTCTCTAGTAGACATTCTTCGGACTTTCATCTTCTAAAAAATGTCCACCTACGCCTATCCATTTATCTTTATTTACATATCATTTCTTTTTGTCCTATGTAACATAAGATATTTATTATCTTTTCTACTTGCTGAAAGTAGTTATTTTGTTTCATCCTTTTCCTTTTCTTCTATAATATTTAGGCTTTTTGGTTAACATTATACTTCCAAACCCCATCTTAGTTTTGTTTCAATCTCTTCTTAGCTTCGACAATCTCTTTTTTATTTTGGCTAAAAATTTTTTTGAAAAAAGTGGTTGACATTTTCTTTTACTTTAACTATAATTCCTTTTGTCTTTACGAGATAAAGCAACGCTAAAATTATCAGTGTGGCTCAGTTTGGCTAGAAGTACCTGGTTTGGGACCGGGGGTCGCAGGATTCGAATCCTGTCACCCGATTTATTGCATCAGATATGTCATTTATGAGTCTGTGGCTCAGTTGGATGAGCATCGGCCTTCTAAGCCGGGGTCAGGGAGTTCGAATCCCTTCAGGCTCATATTTTTATGTATTAAAATGCAGATTGTGGTTCAATGGTAGAACATCAGCCTTCCAAGCTGAATACGTGGGTTCGATTCCCATCACCGCTCTTGTACACAAATGTACACATAGTGTATGGTGGGTATAAGCGCGGTTAGTTAGCGGCGTGAATTGTGGCTCTACGGGGCCATGGTTTCGGTCATTATCCACCCTTTAAATTAATATTGGGCTATGGCCAAGCGGTAGGCACGGACTTTGACTCCTGCATTCGATGGTTTCAATCATCAGCCCAGCTAATAAAAAACATCACAGGTGATGTTTTTTATTATTTAATATTTATCTTATGGTATATCTCATTTTGACTTTCTAAATAAAATTTATATAGACTAACAAATTATTACAAATAATCTTTATATACTACAAATCAACTCAAGCTTAGTTTAGTTCACCTATCTAAATATAAAAATAACAATAAAATTTAAAACAATTTTATATATAAACTCATAATAAAATACTTATTGAAACAAAAATTTTTACACTATAAATCAAAATACTTCATGAATCTAAACATTCCTATCATAATTTCCAACTACATTTTTGATAAAGACCTTTTCCTATTCTTTCCAGAATGTCCCATCTTTCCAATGCCTCTACCATCAGGCGGCAAATACAACTAACCGCCACTGACCATTTGGATTGTATACAATATCCATAGTAGGCTTTCCACCAAGATCTACATGCATGTAGCTATTTGTCCATTAACGGCAAGTTCTTTTAATAAATTCTCATCACAAATAAATCTATTCTCGAAAGCCCTTAACGTATACACTTCTCCTACATTAACATTCATTAACCAAGGACTATTGTGAACTGATTTTGAGTTCTAACTGCTCATCAAATTGATGCCTTTTTATAGTATTGTTAGCAACTAAGTGTAAGAATAAGTTTCATCTATATCTATCTTTCATAAGGAACCAATCTAATTTTATAAGAGCTTGAAAACCATTTTTATACCTGCTGCCATAAGACCATCTCTATTATCAAGTAAGTCGCTAATGGCATCTTTTATAGGATTTCTGAAGAAAGAACTTATAAATTTGACTTTGAACAATCCAGGCTCATCTCCACCTGAGAAACCACCCGGCAAAAATACTGTTTGAAAATTTCTAATATTTTCTCAATTTCATTTATACTCTCTTCTGTGGTTTTAGAACTTAAATTTTTAATAGCTTTATCTCCGGTTCAAGTCGACTTTTTCTATAACTTTTGCCTCATTACAGTTGATTCCCACGGAAATACAGGTGAACTTTGGTTTTGTACTCTTTATATTACGCACTATATTTTTCTTTTTGCTATATTTGGAACTTCTTTATAAGATTTCAACCTCTATCTTTCTAGGAAATACTTTCTCCAATTTCTCCTCATAAATTTTCAAGTTTCGCTAGTTGCAACTATCTTCTTTTATATTTCAACATATTCTTCACTTACATTTCCTAAAATCTTTAAATCTATCTCATTATCTTCAAATGTTCAGTCATCATTAGTAAAATCTTTATCAAGTTTACTATAAAACTTCCGTAATTGTGTTCAAATATATCTTCCACATAAGTGCTATCAAAATCAAGTCCCAACCTATTTCCAAGACATTGCTTAAATATTTGTTTAGCTTAACACCGCCATAGCCACACTGTATACATAGCTAATATATCTTTATTCTTAGATGATATAAAATTAAATAAAGCTTTTAAACTATATGCATCCGGTAAGTCCTTATCTGCACTTCTCTTTGCAGATAAACGTACTGAACCTGCCTTTTAAACTCCGGAGAAATTATATTATTAATATCCTCTGTAGTTACTGCAAATGATACTAAGGTGGGCCGGAACATCAAGATTACTAAATGAACCGCTCATGAAGTCTTTGCACTACCTATAGCCGCCACTTCAAAGTCTGGCCTGCGCATCCAAAGCACCTAGTATAGCGGCAAGCGGCTGCCCATCTTTTCCTCTGTCCCAAGTTTTTCGTCTGCCAGAAAAGTCAAATATATATCTTTATAACCGGCACCCGTAATAAGTTTACAAAGAGATTCCACAATAACCGCCAGATAAGCACCCTTATATTGGTCTTTCACTTATAAAAGGATTATACATAGACATTATAGAGCCATTAGTGACATCTTTTTCTCAACCGATACCCTTGTTTACCATAAGCCGCTATAGGTGTCTTTTGATACTTTCCTCCAAATGGCATAAGTACGGTTCTACACCCTATTGTAGAGTCAAATCTCTCACTAAGTCCTTGTTTTTGAACAACATTTCAAATCGCTTACCAATTTTTCCCTTACCTAATTTGAAATTTTTTACATTTTTTTCTTCTATTTCTTCCATTTTTAGGCACTTTTTATATTAATATGCTTACTTGCACCCGTTAGAATTAAAATCTCTACTTAAATTCACTATCTCTCTTATCTCTCCATGTCATTATAAGTCTATTTTCGTCTGTAACCTCTGCTACAAGTGTAGCTTCCAGTTTCTTCGCTTGCAAGTTCTATAAATCTATTTACATCTTTTGCCTCGACTACCGCCATTCTTTCTTGGTTCCAGTAGCCAGTTCCCGTTCCGTCTGGACTCGTGCTTTTTGGGCACTGCATCAAGATTAATGCGTAAGCCGTCTGCCAGCTCTCCACGATATGTACCTCCACCTGCGCAAAATCGTATTACATCTTTTTATAAAGTTGGCTTCTTCATTTCTAAATAATCTTTGTAATTTTCTCTCTTCCAAAGATGCTTTTGAACTTCCTGTCACGGTTTTGAGATTCTTCTTTATGTGCCTTTGAAGAACCTGTTTGCACCACAACCATCTCTGCCGGTTCTTCCCACCTAATAAAATAACTTGTCACCTTTTGCAAGAACTTCTCTTCTTACATTCGCCTTGGTGACACTACACAGCTCCTATCTCCATTCTCTCTTAGCTGCATAACCATCGTGATATATTTCATCTACTACTGCGGTTTGCAAAGGCCTATTTGATTACCATAAGATGAATAACCTGCCGCAGCTGTGTGTTAACTCTTTCTCTGTGTTAGCTTACCTTTTATAGTATCTTCCATACTCTTTGTCGGATCAGCCGCACGGTTACACATAACCGCACAGCCACACAGGCTCTTCCTGACAGCGGGTCCTATCGCACCCATACAGTAGCTGCTCCACCAAAAGGTTCTATTTCCGTAGGATGAGTTATGCTTTCATTTTAAATAATAGCAACCAATCTTCCTCCTCACCCTCTACATCTACCTTTATCTTTGCACTGTACAAAGCATTGTCTCTTCCGACTCATCAAAGCTTATCAAGTTTAATACCTGTCTTTTTCAAAGCCTTAACAGATATAGTTGCTATATCAGCATAAGATTTATAGGCTTAGTTCTTTCCTAATTCCTCTCTTGTAGCTATATATCTATTCCTGCTTTCTACTACTTTCGTCCTCAAAAGTAACCTTATCTATATTTGTAAGAAATGTAGTATGTCTGCTGTGTCGATCCGACCAGTATGCTTATCTATCATACGTATTTCTTATGCTTGGATTTCGTTCTTTCTAACTTAAATAACTTACTCTACAAAATCTCAAATCATCAATATCCTGTAGCTTCTAAAAAGCGCCGTCTTTTTAACAGCCCAGAAGTTTATTATCATCAAAATCTATGAGAGTTTTCTATTATATCCACATCTTTAGGATTATCCTTACTCTATATTTAAGCTTTGTATATTCTTTTATCATCTTGTTTGCCTTGATTCAACAGGACTTGTAATATACTTTTAATTTGTTCTATATCTTCCGCTTTTAGATTTCCACTCAAAGCCTGTAAACTCTTGCGAGTAGCACATGCGGCTGTCCTTAGAAGCTGAATGTGCGCAGTGTGCCGCACAGTCAGCTCTTTTGATCGTATTGTCTGAAGATATTCTACTGCAAAATGTACCATCTCCTCTTTAAAATTTATACTTTTATAAAATTGTATCAAAGCCTGTGGCTCTGATAATATAAAGCCTACTCGCTTCTTCAAATACTTCCTCAGATATGCCTTCCACATCATATCTATTCAATATTCGTACTCATCTACACTTGTTATATTTAAAAATTTCTTATATCTCGAAAGTAGTGCCTTAGCTTCATAAGCCAGTTCTTCTTTCTTCTGTACATAAATACGATATACCATTAATACCTCTAAAAAGCTTTCTCTTGCCTATATCCGTTCTATAAATTTATTTTGGAAACTTACTTTTCTACCTTTTTATAAGCTTCATCTATAGCTCCTTTTAGATCATCTCCAAGTCCTACCATCTCTAGAACTGCTTCTGCGTAATAAGCAACTTTCCTGCTACAAAGCTTTGCACCTGCATATATCACTTTCTTTATTTGTGTATCTATTTATCTCATCCCGATTTGTATTCTAAAGGATGGCCTCGCGCACAGAAAACAAACTGAGACAAGAAGCTTTTGTTATCCCATCTCAAGTTTTATTTTATCAAGATCACTACTGCTTGTTGTCAGCATACACTTTCAAATAAATCCGTTTTAAGCTAAAGGGAGTATGCACTGTGTTTCAGTGATCTCCAAATCTGGCATTATATTCTATTATTACTTTAGGACCATCTTTTGTAAGTATATAAGACCAAAGTGTGAACCTTCTTCTTTAAATGTACGATTTTCTAAGCATAACTTCCTATTGTGAGCTTAAAATCTTTTCCATACACTCTGTCGCTATACTTTCAGTATAATATGGATTTGGAGCTATAACTCCCATACCACATTATTTGAGCCTCATCATTGTCATAAGCTTTTTTATGATCCATGGAAGATATCATAGGTAATACAGTTTTACCATCTGTAAGAGCTAAGAACAGAAACTTCTACACCTTCTAAGCTCACTCTATAACTACATATTTCCACTAGCTTATGACTTATGGTCGAGCATAATATCATCAATGGCATTATATGCTTCTTCCTTGGGAGTTTGCTATTATAACACTCTTTCCCCAAAGCGCTAACCATCTGCCTTTATTACTATTGGATCTCTCACTATTTTTAAGATCTCTTTGCTTTATTCGCATCATCAAAATTTTCATAAAAAGCAGTGATATGTTGTATTTCTTCATCAAATCTTTTGAAAACACTTTTGCTTGCCTCTATAATAGCCGCCTCTTTTTCGGTCCAAAACAAGCTATTCCATTATCTTCAAGCAAATTCACAAGTCCTGCCGCCAACGGATCATCCGAACTTCAACTATCACATAATCTAAATCTTGTCGGCAAAACAGCAAAGAACTTCATCTATATTCTTTATATCAATATTTAAACAAACAGCTTCGTCTGCCATTCCACCATTTCCTGGAATTGCATAGATTTCTTTTATTATCAGTTCTTAGCACAGCCTAAATCAGGCATGCTCTCTTCCGCCACTACCTATTATGCCTACTTTCGTACATATTCTTCCTATTTTTAATATTTTCACACCAGGTCAAAGCTTTAGTAAAATTACCCACTCTGCCTCCTCCATAACTCTCTTTTGCAAACTTTCTTTAGTATCATTTTTCATCTCTGTATATATACAGCTTTTTGCATTATTATCTTTCCACCGTCAGGTATCTCATTTTACAAAATGAACCATGCTTTACCTGTAACCTTTACGCCATATTTCAGTGCCTCTTCATGAACCTTTAGACCATAAATCCCTTTCCCGCAAAAGCTGGGTATAAGACTGGATATATTTATTATTCTATTTTCCTTACTCTTTTACAACTTTCTCTGATAATATTGCCAAATATCCGCAAGGACTACTACATCAATATTATCTTTCAAAAGAGATTAACTTATCTTCATCTTTACGGACCACAAATTCTGCTTTATATCTTCCTTTTTATACTCTCTAAGGCATAAGCATCTACCTTATTTGAAATAACCAAGACTTAAATTTTATCATGAAGTTCTCCTCTTTTGCTCGCATCTATAAATTGCTTGCAAGTTGGACACCACCACTTACAAAGTATTACCTTGTTAATTTATCCATACTTCCTCCTAGTGATGGAACAATCTCATTCCATTAAAGCAAAGAACCATATTATATTCATCACTTTTCTGCCTTACATTATCTCACTGAACCACCCGGCTCGACAACATATTTAACTCTGATAGAATGCTCTGTCATGTTGTCTCGATAGGAAAAATGCATCTGAACCTAAACAAACACCACTTACACCGGACAGATATTCTTTCTTTTCTTCTTTAGTAAATACTTCCGGTTTAGTATTAAAATACCTTTGCCATTCCCCATCTTTTAATACTAAATCACAATCATCCGATATATATATATCTATAGTATTATCTCTATCTGCTCTTCAGCTCTTTTTAAGTCTAAACCAAGACTTTATCCGCCTGTCTTAAATTGCCATATATCCGCCTTACTACCTGCAAGTCTTGTACAATGTATTCTTGATTGTTGACCGGCTCCCTACTCCTATAGCCTGACCGTCCTTAGTATAGCAAACCGAATTTGATTGGTATATTTTAGGGTAATAGGCTATAGTAGATTTAGTCTTGCTTCATCCGTCAAATCTTTATTGTTTGAAACTATATTTTCAAAATCCTTACAACTCACTTTATACTCATTTCTACCTTGTTCGAAACTTATACCATATCCTGTTTCTCTCTATGTTTTCAGGTATATAATCTTTTATCTATTTGTGTTACTAAATAGTTTCCCTTCTTCTTAGATTTTAAAATTTCTAAAGCCTCAGCATCATATTCAGGTGCTCCATCTGATACCTCTCTCTTGCAATAAGCTTAGCTGTGGTTATATCACACTTTCTTGATAAGCTATAAAGTCTCCAAGATGACATCCTATCGTTCCTCTAGCTCTGCTGGGCATGAAGGACTTTTATCTAGGTTTCTACATCTTCTACAAAATAGCTTTTTTAACTTTTCATCAAACTTTCTATAGCACTTGTTGGAGAAACATTATTGCTTAAATAGTGACGCACAGACCTGTAGCCTCATCTAACTCTTTAACAAGCTGCCAAGCATTAAAAAGCATCTAATGAATTTATATAACCTATCTTCCATTTAACACTTTCAAACAGTAACTTCTCTTCCAGCCTTCTCCACTGCTCAACCGGTTTGATTGGATTACAACCATATTTTAATTCAACTATTCATCTTTATCTTAATCAACTTTCTCAATCTATTTTTATATAACTTCTTTTTTTTTTTTTACTTTAACCTTAGTATCTATATCTTCATATCTTACATATAAAGAAATCTTATTATCTGTATTTGGGTGTTCCGTCTTGGTTGCAAATTCATCTATATCATTATCTATTTCTACTACTTGGTTCTCCTACAAAGCTAGGTAATGGTTTCATTTCTTTCATGAGAGTATGATAAAATGTCTAGACGCAAATAAACATAACTATACATATCTGGCACAATGGTACCCAGACCCTCTATGAACTTTAATATACTCATTTTATCTTTCATCATTATAAAATACCTGATATTCTGGTGTGTGTATAATTAGGAGCATCGGGTTCAAATTCCCCCCTTGTTTCTAAAGCCTTACTCTTCAAAATGTTTTCCTTTTCTAAAACTCATCTATAGTTATAGACAGTCATTAGGTACAATTATACAATCTTCCTCTCTCCTCTATAACGGAGGATATATTATAAGACTTGGATCTTCTACCTTTTCTCATCAGCGGATATATCATTAGCTTATTTTCTTTTTTAAAACTCTATTTTAGAATTTTCACTTCTTCCCATTGTAGAAATAAACTTTCAAACAGGTTTTTTTTTTTTTTTTTTACCGTCTAAGGACTTTTCCAGCCTTTATACTCTTCGTGTAGCTATTGTTCTTTAAAAGCTCTATTATATTTGTCATTACCTCTTCTCTAATTATTAACACTTTTAATGACACTATTCTAATATTATTTTTTCTTCCTGATTTTACTATTACACACCTAATCTATAAGCCTCTTGTCCATGAGCCTTTCAAAACTATTTAATGCTTCTTCTTCATCTACTCTTAACTTTTCTTCTCCATCCCCTCCCATAATATTAAAAGGTATTATACATATCTTGTACTAGTATTTCCCTTTTCTTGTATTATGAATTGAATATAAGTAATATTTTTACATCAGACATAGCTATCTTTACTGCAACCCTCAGGTATAGATCTGGAATATTTTCTTAAAAGCCACCACCGGTAATATGGCTGATAGCCTTTACTTTAATCTTCTCTAAAAGAGCTAAAAGCCAGGCTTTACATATATTTTTTGTCGGCTCAAGTAAAGTTTCTCACAAACTCTCTCTCTCTTACCATTTAGGCTATCTATAGCTTTGTCCAACTCCATCACTAGTTATATTATCTAAATCAAATGCCTTTTAACCAAAAAGAAACCGTTAGGAATGTGCTCCGCTTGAAGCCCCTGGCTATAATAACATCACCCTCTTCCATTTCATTATTGTTAATGGTTTTTGGCTTTATCAACAGCACCAGCAGAAAAGCGGCGAATTCATCTTCAGGTAAAGCCGGCATCTCTGCCGTTTCACCGCCTATAAGGCTGCATCACTGCTGATACAACCTTCACCTGACACCTTCAACTATCTTTGCTATCTTTTGGGTACATTCTTTCCACAGGCTATAATCAAGGAAAAATAAAACTTTGCTCACCAACAGATTATGTCATTGTTAACACACATAGCAACACAATCTATACCTATAGTGTGTGTATTTATTAGTAAAAATGTAGTTTAGCTTTGTTTCACCGTCAGTACCTGCCACCAACTTAAAACAGGCTTTTCATATCGCCCCAGTAATTCAAATAAACCACCAAAAACCACCTATATCTGATACCACCATTTGTCTTGTATGTGTTTTGTATATAGCTCTTCATAAGCTCCACTGCTCTATAACATTTCGCTGTAATATCTACTCCTGCTTCTTTATAACATACTTTATAGCCTTCATTAACCCTCCATATTTTACCTTCATAATTTTGTTCAAATTACTCTTAGTTTTCTCTTCTCTCCAGCAGAACTTCATTGGGATATGTTCCATCAAAACAAATACAATACCTACCCTCCTTATTACATATCGGTAATTTCTTTGCATTTTCTACCCAGTAAAATCCCCAAGACTGTCTACACCTATCATTTCTTCTATTTCTTTGTATGCAAACGGGCTGTCGTTATCCTTTGGTCTATCCGTACCCATAAAACAAGGATTTATAAATGCGGGCCAAGCTTCTCATGTAGACTGGCACGCTCCCGCATCTCTAATAAGCTTTACTATTCTGGCACTGGTTGTACCCTCTAACAATAGAATCTGTCTCTATAAGTACTCTTTTCCTTTTATTGCGTCCTTCTTCTACTAGGATTTGGTCTTGCAAGATTTTCTCTTTTGATTAGGAGGAGCTATAAATGTACGTCCCTACATGCTTAATGGATAGTCTTAAGGTGTTCCTGGGGCTCTTGAATATCCGATAGCCGCATCAATTTTCCTGAATCAGGCACTCCTATAACTTCTTTCTGCATCCACGGCGGATGTTCTGTAATAAAAACTCACCCCTGAACAGTCACAGCTACATGCCACACTTGCACCCTCTATAACCGAATCGACCTTGCAAAATATATATATTCAAAAATACACAAAGTATTTTTTTCTTTTCCTAATGAGTTTCTCTTCTCTTTCATCTATTACCTACAATAACTTCTCCCAGATCTCTCTCAACTTTGCACCCTCTGCCTCCTGAGCTACAACTTGAGAAGCAACAACTATAGAGGCCATCTTCCGTAAATCCATAACAGAGGTCTGAAACCGTTTTATCTCTGAAGCTATATAAGTTTTCTAGGAACGCAGGCAGAGAATATGCCCCACTTTATTGTATATGTCCGCCAGTTTTTAATAGGCTTCTTCTGTAAACATTTTAATTCTTATACTGCCTTGTAGTATATGATATTACCTCTGTCTCTGAACTGGCATTAAAATACAACCCTCAACTCCAACTCTCTCCCTAAGTTCATAAGCATTAACCAGAATTTCCGTTATGACACAAGCTGTATGCTGCCCTTTATGTGGTTTACAACCATGGAGTTTGTGCATTCGCTCCTATTCTTATCTCAGTGGTAGATATTGACATGGCCTGCTGCTATGTCCCCATTCCGAGTTCAGCTAATTTATCGCTCGTAAAAACTGCTTGAACTGACCGTTATCCTTATAATATCGATATCCCTTATTCATTTACCTTGGCTATGCCCGCAGCCTCCTGCCCTCTGTGTTGGAGGCCAAAGAGACCGTAATATATGAGCCAGCTTATATCAGTAGGTTCTTTTGGTTGCATATACCGTCTCCCATTCTTTCCTTTATTTTAGCCATTATCAATGTTTCCTCTCATAACCAAAAACTTGAGCATTCTCTCCCATAAGTCTTTTAATTACTTCTTGATAAACCTCTTCCTACTCCACTTCCATATCTCTTTAAACTATCTTTATCAAGTTTTTTCTCCCTGTTAATGAATCCAGAATCTACAAGTATCAGGAGAAATCTCGTCTGCTAGAACTATAGTTCCATCTGAGAATCTACCAAATTCGAGTTTAAAAATCTAATAAATCTATATTGTCTTTTCTGCAAAAATCTCTAAGTATATCATTTGCCTTTAAAGCATATTTAGATATTGTTCTAATTCTTCTTTGTGGCTAATTGCATAGCCGCTATGTAATCGTTTATCATAGGATCACCTGATGCATCATCTTTATAACGTATTCCAATACTGAAAACTAAGCTTTACCCTCACATCTATGCAAGTCTTTTGAAAGGGGCAGCTATATTTCTTACTATATCAAGAACCTTCTTTTTACCTTCAGCCTTTAACTGTTTCTCTGTCATTTAACTCTTCAACAAAAATCTGGTATACCCTCTTTTCCAACATTGCATTAAAAGTTAGTTACTCTCTATTGTTTGTAACCTTTACCCTTTATATTTTGCTTTTTCTCACCATTAGCTTAGTCATCATCTTTATGTGAAACAATATAAGTTCTTATCCTCTGTTTCCTTATACTCTTTTGCTGCTTTTCCTTCATAAGTTGATTCATCTTTGTTAATGACATAATTTTCCCCTTTTAATTATTATATTTTTTCTTCTATAAACTTACTCTTTTCGAGTATTACTTTTTTATTATCTTCTCTCTTTCTTTGTAAGTTTTACAGCTAAGTTTCAGCATCTTCTATGGATAAAATTTGAATGAAGTAAAGCTGCGTGCACCATTATGCCTACTGTTATAACGGTATGCAGTGGCATCATTGCACTGTTGAAAGTAAGCTATCCATTCATCTAATACCTTTGAAGAACAAGAATACCTATAACCGGTAATGTTGTTTCCCTTACACTATAACTCCTGCTACTAAGTGTGCCGCCATTCCCGCCGCACAAATATTAACTCAAAGCCGTTATTTCTTGCATTTTTGCAAACTCTCCGCCTGCACGGAGTTCTGTACTGAATATGGACCTCAATAGGGAACCTCATAGCTTTAGAACATCTATACCTTTTTCTACTATAGGAAGATCAGAATCACTACCCATTAAAATGCCACTTTTTCATTTTCTCCTCTTTTATATATTTTTAATACAAAAGGACAGTAAAACTGCCTTAATAATTACATATAGCATATTAAATTAGATATACACACGCATATCAAAAGAATTTTCAATTCTGTTAATATTTACTACCATGAGCTATCTTCGCCCTTAATATTGAACTTTTAATTAATAAATCAACTCAGTCATTTGATCTCATTTGCAATAGTTACTACCTTTTGGCAAGCTTGCATATACATCTAAAACGACTGTTATATATAAATAAAACATCTTGATCCGACATGAGAAAAGAATAGTTTATATTTTTTATAATTGTCATTAAAATTGTCTTTACAGATAAACTTATAGACCTAGTTAGAGCAATCTATCAGGTATAAATAGCTTTTACTATTCCTCTATCAGCTTTCCAATGCCTTTTCATCTATATCAAAACTCTCCTTTATGAGGCAAATATTTCGGTATCAGAAATATTTAAAACGCTTTAATATATCTGCTATTCTTTTCTATACTTTCTAGTTTTCTCTATACTTCCCTTTTGCTATACCGGTTTCTATCCCTTGCTTTATTCCCCTTCTTCTATATACCCTCGCGTCTGGCATCCTGCATATCAGAAATTTATATTTTGTCCGCCATCAACATTGTACTCTACTACTCCTTCCCTTTGTCTATTATGTCCGCTTAGTTTTGTTATCTACCAGCTTTTAGTTTGCATCCTCTATCAGCTTTTTGCTTGCATCTTCATCTATATCAAAACTCTCACTTTATGAGTAAATATTTCAGTATCAAATATTTAAACGCTTTAATATATCTATATTCTTTTTCTATGCTCTCTAATTTCCCTTGCCTTTATTCCTTTTTTGCTATACGGTTTCTATCTTGCTTTATTCGGTTTCTATCCCTTGCTTTATTCCGGTTTCTATCCCTTGCATATTCCGGGTTTCTGTCCCTTGCCTTATTCCTTCTTCTTACCTACTATACCCTCGTCTGGCATCCTGCATATCAAATTTGCTGTTTTGTCGCCATCAGCATTTGTACTCTACTCTCCTTCCCTTTGTCTATTATATCCCTTAATTTGTATCTATAACTGGTATGGAAAATTCCAAAGCTCTATCTTTATTTCCGCCCATATATACTCCAAAAGCTCTAAAACTATACATTCTCACACTGCCGACACTGTGTTTTATAAATATTATTGTCTTATCTAAAAGGCTCTCCTCAAGACAGCAATTTTTAAAAGCTGTGTTGATCCTTTTCGAACAAGTCAAGGGACATAAATATAACATAACTCCTTTTTATTTTGAATAATTCTCTGCTTTCAAATTCTCTACTAACTTTTGATATTATATAGCTCTATCAGGTGCAGATTTCACGGTGTTTTCTTACCTGCAATTCCCATCATAAATTTAGCATCTTTATATGTTACATCAGTCTCTAACCCCGCTGGTAGTAGCTGTGCTTTTTTTTTTTTTTTTTTTGCTGAAAGTGGTGTTCTCCTTCATGTGGCTCCAGTAGTGCTTACAAATACTTTTCTTGTTATTCATAATTTTACTTGATATAAAGTCATTAAACAAGGTTTTAAACTTTCCCTCTCCCAAACAATTTTCATCAATCAGTTCATTTCCATCGTTTTTGTACTTTTTATAATGTTTTGTATATAGTATTATATATGTGTGTGGGCGG